>SWBZ01006465.1_pt1 | contig 640528 bp, 604 predicted proteins | sample 4693031 | NCBI WGS metagenome assembly SWBZ01 (sample SAMN10267274, study PRJNA491770) | bioreactor metagenome | isolation source: DHS bioreactor inoculated with | place: Japan: off Shimokita Peninsula
TTTTTTTGTGGTTGTTAGCACTCAACCCCAGTGAGTGCCAGCGATGTAGTCCGCTGGGACGCGTCTGTCAAGGGAGATCGGGCCGAATCCGTGGAAACCCTGGGCTATTTACCGCTTGCGGGGGATAACGGGGGCTTCAGCCGGTGCGCGTGAAGATCACGTTGACGTCGGTATCCGCGCGCTGAACGCCGCGACGCGCCTCGGCGAACCCGGCATCGGCCAAAAGGGCTGGAATTTCCGCGTCGTCCGGGGCGATCTCGATCAGCAGCGACTTGACCCGGCCGCTTTTCAGCAAGCCCATGGCGCCCTTGAGGATCTGCGGCTCGATGCTGTCGACGTCGATCTTGATGTGCTGCGGCGGGGCAAAGCCGTAGCGGTCGATCAGGCTGTCGGCGGACAGCGCGAAGGCGTCCACGGCGATCTCGGCCTTGGCGAAGCCCAGGCGCGACAGGCCGCTGTCGTAGAGCGACGAACCCGAGGTTCCGGCCTCGAACGACGGCATGTAGAACCGCCCGCGCCCGTCCTTGTCGCTGAGCCCCAGGCAATGGGCCTGGACGGCCTCGCCGACGCCGTTCTCGACCACGTTGCGGGCCAGGCAGTGAAAGGAAAACGGATTGGGCTCGAACGCCACGGTCGAAATGCCCCGCTTGCCCGCATAGACCGCATAGGGCCCGACGCTGGCGCCGATGTCCCAGAACACCTCGCCGGCCTGAAAGCCGTCGATCCATTCGACCGTTTCCGGTTCGCGGGAGAAGGCGTGGCGGGCGAAATAAAGGGCATCCTTGCCGGGCGTATAAAGGGTGATCGGGCCCTGCGGCGTCGCGACCGGCACCCGGGGCGTCAACGCGTCGGCCAGGCGCGCCTGCGTCGCATAGCGCGGCCAGCGCGACATCGGCGCCGTCAGCCCCCGGACTAGGCCGGCCAGAAATGCGGAATAGGTTTTGCTCATGCCGTGCCGTCGCCTGCGCCGTCCTTGCCGAGCACGCGAGCGTAAATGCTTTCCAACTGCCGGACCACGGCTTTCTGGCCATAGGTTTCCAGGCAGTCGCGGCGCAGCTTGGCGCGGTCGAAGGACGCCGCCCGCCCGTGCATGTCGCCGAGCGCCCGGGCCATCGCCCCGTCGTCGCCGGGCGGCACCAGGATACCGCTGTCCGGGGTCAGGATGCCCTCGGGCCCGCCGCAGATGGTGGCGACCACGGGGGCGCCCTGGGACAGGGCCTCGATGACCACGACGCCGAAGGTTTCCACGAAACTGGGCAGCACGACCGCATCGGCGGCGGCCATGGCGCGGCGCACCTCCCCGGCCGGCAGCAGGCCGATGACCTTGACCCGGTCCCCCAGCCCCAGGTCCGCGGCGAGCCGCATGAGCGGCGCGCCGTCGCCCGAACCGACGAAATGCAGTTCCACGTCCGGCCCGCCCGGCGGAAAAGCCCGGGCGAAGGCCCGGATCAGGCCTTCCTGGTTCTTTTCCGCGGAAATGCGCGCGGCGCACAGGAACACGAAAGGCCCGCCCGGCGCCTTCGCCTCGGGCGCCGTCGCCTCGAAGGCCGGCGTCAGGATGTTGGGGACGACGGTTGTCGGGTCGGCCTGGGCCGCGTACTGGTCGAGCAGAATGTCGCGCAGTTGCGGGCTGACCGCGACGCGCGCATCGGCGGCCCCCAACACCCCCGCGATCAGGCGCCTCTGCCACCAGCGGTGCTTGGCTTGCGCGAAGTCGGTGGAATGTTCCGTCAGCACGAAGGGGATGCCGCGGCGCGCGGCCAGGCGTTTGGCCAGCACCCCGCCGTACAGCGCCGCATGGGCGTGCAGGATGTCGGGCCGTCCTTCCGCCGCCACGTAGGCGTCGAACAGACGGGTTCCGGCGGCGGCAAACTTGCAGGCGTCGCGGAACGGCACGCGCGGCAGGCGGTGCAGGGTATCGACCCGCCATACGCGCACCGGCCCATCGTCCTCGGCGCGGATGCGGTCGATCGCCGGCAAGGGGCCGGCCCGATAGTCGCGCAGGCCCCACAGCTTGGGATAGATCAGCCCGACCTTGTGCCCGGCGGCGGCCAACGCCTGGGCCTGATCGCGAAAGAACGAGCCGCCGCCCGCGGACCGCAGGTGCGAATACCAGGAGGGAATCAGAAGGACATGCATGACAGTTCCCCGGCCACCGCCCGGACCGCCTTCAGGGGACGCCGGCCGCGGCTCATTCCGCCGTCGAGGACCCTGCGCCGCCCAGGTCCTCTTCCAGGTCCTCGTCCAGGACCTTGCCGTGGCGGTGGCGGCGGTACAGATAAACGCCGAGCACGCCGGACAGCGCGAACAATCCGGCGGCAAGGGCGATGTTGGCCGTCGGGTCGACCTTGATGCCCGTGCCGATGAGCGCGAAGATCAACGTTTGCGGCACGTAGCCGATGGCCGATCCGGCGAAATAGGGCAGGCCCGGCACGCTGGTCACGCCCGCCGCCAGGTTGGTCAACAGGTTCGAACCGAACGGCAGAAAGCGGATCAGCAATGTCATGGAAAACGGGTTTTCCGCGAGAAAACCGTCGATGCGCTGGACCTTGCCCGGAAAGCGCCCGGCGATCAGGTCGCGGCCCAGGAAACGGGCGTAATAGAAGCTGACGATGCAGCCGGCCAAGGTCGCCAGCACCGTCAGCGCCGTGCCTTCGGCGATGCCGAACGCATAGCCGCCCAGAAAGGCGATCAACTGGCGCGGCAGGCCGACCGCCGTGCACAGGCCGCCGGCGGCGACGAACACCAGCACACCGGCCATGCCCTTGCCGCGCACGTAGGTGTCGATCCAGGTTTCATCGAGATGAGCGTCCAGGCCGGTCACCCGGATCAAAATCACGACCGCGATCAGCGACAACAGCAGGGTGCCGCCGCGCAAGGCGAGCTTCATGCTCATCGCGCCGCGCCGTCCGCTCCGCCCCGGGCCGGGGTTTCCTCGACGACCTGGGGTTTGGAGCCCCGGCGCTGCAACCACATGACGCCGAACAAATCGACGATGCCGACCCACAGGCGGTTCCACACCCCGTATTTGGAGGTCCCCCGTTCGCGCGGGCGGTGATTGACCGGCACGGACATCACGCGCCCGCCCAGGCGGAGCATCAGCGCCGGCATGAAACGATGCATGTGGTCGAACCGGGGAAAATCGAGGAACGCCTGACGGGGAAAAACCTTGAGGCCGCAGCCCGTATCGGGCGTGTCGTCCTGCAACAGGCCGGAACGGATGCCGTTGGCGATGCGCGACGACAAACGCCGGATATAGGTGTCGCGCCGTTTGGCGCGGAGCCCGGCGATCATCAGCCTCTCGCCGCCGCCTTCTTCATTGTACTTGGCGACCAGGGCCGGGATATCCGCGGGATCGTTCTGGCCGTCGCCGTCGAGGGTCGCGATCAGGGGCGCCCTGGCGTTGCGCACGCCTGTCCAGATGGCCGCGCTCTGGCCGCAGCAGGCGACATGGCGAAGCACGCGAAGCTCCGGCACCTTGCCCGCGAGGTCCTTGAGCATGTCCAGGGTCGCGTCGGTGCTGCCGTCGTCCACGTAGATGATTTCATAAGCGATGCCATCACCCAGGGCCGCCCGGGTCTCGCCGATCAGCGGGGCCAGATTCTCGGTCTCGTTGTGCACGGGCACGACCACGGCCAGGGCCAGTGCAGCGGTGTCTGAAGAGATGCCGGTCATGAGGGAACTTCGCGCTTTTCCATCGTCGCGGCGCCACCCGCCCAAAGGGCGGCGCGGCACGCGCGACCGCTTATTGCACCCGTGCCGTCAAAGGTCAAATATCTTGCATTCCGCGGCAAGCCCCGCCATGGCTGACTTGCGGGGGCCGGACGGCGCCCGTGGCGACCACTTCAATCCCGAGGAGCCCCCCGATGACCCTTGGCCCGACCGGCGACGCGCCGGAAACCCTTCCCATCCTGCACCGCGAAACGGTCCAGCCCGATTGGGTCGACTATAACGGTCACATGAACCTGGCCTATTACGTGCTGGTGTTCGACCATGCGACCGACGCCCTGCAGGATGTCGTCGGGCTGGGCGCGACCTACCGCAAGGCGACCGGCGGGTCGGTCTTCGTGGTCGAGGCGCATTTGATCTACGACAACGAGGTCCACCTGGGCGAGGAAATGCGGGTGCGCCCGCGCGTGCTGGACGTCGACGAAAAACGTCTGCATCTGTTTCATGAGATGTTTGCCGGGGACGATGACCGGCTGGCCGCGACCAACGAGTTGATGATCCTGCACGTCGATCTGAAAAGCCGCCGCGCGGCGCCGTTTCCGCCCCCCGTCCTGGCGCATCTGGAACGCCTGAAGGCGGCCCATGGAATCCTGCCCAAACCCGCCCAGGCCGGCCGCCATATCGTTATGAAGAAAAAGGTATGAATCCTCTGCGCGGGTTATGTTAGAAAATAGCCTTAATAATTCCCCGGCGCCCAATGACCGGCACTTAAGTGATTCTTGGAAGGTGAGAACGGCGACCCAAAAACCTTAAAAGGAAGGCAGGCCCGTTTGTCCGACAAAACTGAACTTCGGAGCAGCCCCAGCGCCTATGCCAAATCGGCGCTCCAGATGATGGAGAAAAAGGGGATTCCGCCGAAACCAAACAACTTCGCTGTTTGGTATCGGTATTTCTCGGGCGCATACCCGGAATTGGCGCGGACCCTGGACGTGATCCTGGAAGCCGGACTGCCCTTCACCGAAGAGCGCAACGCGGAAATCTACGACCGCTTCCTGGGCGTGACCCTGGACGAGGATTTCCTGAACGACGCGACGCTGCGCGTCGAAACCGAACTCAAGAAACTGATGTCCTACCTGGAAGAGGCCGGCACCGACGCCCAGGCCTACGGCGACACCCTGTCCGTGGTGTCGGGCGAACTGGCGCGGGACGACGGCCGCAAGGACATCCGAGGCATTCTCGAGCAGGTGATTGCCGCGACCCGCACCATGGAGGAACGCAACCAGGTCCTCGAAACACGGCTGAAGGAATCCGCGGGCGAAATCCGCAGCCTCAAGGAAGACGTCGAATCCCTGCGCCACGAGGCCATGACCGACGCGTTGACCGGCGTCGCCAACCGCAAGCTGTTCGACGAGGAAATCCGTATCGGCGCCGCCGAAGCCATGGACCGTGGGGAGCCCCTGACCCTGCTGATGATCGACATCGATCACTTCAAGAATTTCAACGACACCCACGGCCACCAGGTCGGCGATCAGGTGCTGCGGTTCGTTGCCCGCATCTTGAAAAGCTGCGTGCGCGGCGAGGATCTGACCGCGCGCTACGGCGGCGAGGAATTTTCCATCGTCCTGCCCAATACGACGCTGAAGAACGGCGCCAAGGTCGGCGAGCATGTCTGCACCCAGGTCTCGAAAAAAGCCGTCATCAACCGCGCCACGGGCAAGAGCCTGGGCACCATCACGGTATCCGTGGGGGCGGCGGAATTCCAGCCGGGGGAAAGCGTGGAAAGCCTGATCGAGCGCGCCGACGAAGCGTTGTATCTGGCCAAGCACAACGGCCGCAACCGGGTCGAAATGGGGCTCACCACATCCCCGGGCGGACGCGGCACGCGCCAGGCCCACCCCTGACCCACCCCGGGAATCCTCCGATGCCCCGGCCGAAAGACCGGGCGCGGCGCCGAAATATGCCTGCGGCTGTCGTAAAACCGTTTCTTGACAAATCCCCCCGGAGAGGGCCATCAGGCCCAGGTAGAGCCCGCGGCCCCGGTGTGGACAGCCTCCGCACGGGCCCAAGATGCGGGAACGAACAGCCAGGCGGGGCACCAGGCAGATGGTCCCTTTGACCGACCGCATTCTCGACCATTTTCCCGACCCGACGGTTTTGTTGGACGGTCGGCGGTCGGTTATCTACGCCAACGGCGCCGCGCGCGAACTTTTGGACATCACCCGCGTCGGCCAGGACTTGGCGATGTCGCTGCGCCACCCCCGGGTGCTGGGCGCCGTCGATCAGGTGCTCGGCCGGGACGAGACCCGCACGGTCGAAGTGATCCTGCCGGGGAATACCACCCGCAATTTCGAGATGTTCGTCTCCGGGGTGCCGCCGGCCCCGGACACGAAAGGGGTCGGCGCGGTACTGGTCCTGCGCGACCTGACGACCGCGCGGCGCGCCGAACAGATGCGCGCCGATTTCGTCGCCAATGCGTCGCACGAACTGCGCTCGCCGCTGGCGGCCCTGCTCGGCTTCATCGAGACCCTGGAAGGCCCCGCCGGCAGCGACGAGGACACCCGCGTGCGGTTTCTCGGCATCATGCTGCGCGAGGCCAAACGCATGGCCCTTTTGATCGACGACCTGCTGTCCCTGTCCAGGGTCGAAATCAACGAACATGTCCGGCCCACCGCCCCCGTCGACATCGCCGGCGTGCTGTTGAACGTGACCGAGGCGTTGAGCGTCCAGGCCAAGGCCGCCAACGTGCCGATCCGCGTCAATTACGGCAGCAACCTGCCGACGGTCCATGGCGAGGCCGACCAATTGTTCCAGGTATTCCGCAACCTGATCGAGAACGCCATCCGCTACGGCGCCAAGGGCGAGGCCATCGACGTCCGGGTCGAGGCGGCCCAGCGGATTCCCGGATCGGGGCGTTCAGGTATCGCCATCAAGGTCACGGACCACGGCGAGGGCATTCCCGAGGACGCGATCCCGCGCCTGACGGAACGTTTCTACCGGGTCGACAAGGCGCGTTCCAAAAGCGTCGGCGGCACGGGCCTGGGGCTTGCCATCGTCAAACACATCGTCAACCGCCACCGCGGCCACTTGGCCGTGGAAAGCACCCTGGGCAAGGGATCGACCTTCACGGTCTATCTGCCGGCGGAAACGCCCCGCCAGGGCCTGCTGCCCGGCGACGGCGGGGCTGTAGCCATGCCGTCCTCGGATGTGTCATAAATCCGCAACATTCTGATTGCCACCGGCTGCGGTTTCCGCCTATGCCCCTAGCGGCCATGACGCCTGGCCTTTGCATCCCCGCGCCGACCCATCCCGCCATCCGGCTCAAACGCCGAAAGTGACGATCCCCCGACATGTATAAAGAGACCCTAAGCAAAGACCTGAGCAAGCTGGCCGCCGTCGAATATGCGACCCAGGCGCTGTCGCGCCGGTTCTCGCGCATCGGCTGGGCACTGCTGTTCCTTGCCATCACATCGAACGTCGCCATGATCGCCACGGTCGGCATGGACCACCAGTTGTTCATCGTCGCCGCCGGGGTGATCGGCGGCTACATGGCGCTGAACATCGGCGCCAACGACGTCGCCAACAACGTCGGCCCCGCCGTCGGCTCGCGCGCCCTGCCCATGTTCGGGGCGCTGATCATCGCGGCCGTGTTCGAATCACTCGGCGCCATCCTGGCCGGGGGTGACGTGGTCAAAACCATTTCCAAGGGCATCGTCGACCCCAACCAGATCAGCGATCCCAACACCTTCATCTGGGCCATGATGTCGGCGATGCTCGCCGCGGCGCTGTGGGTCAACCTCGCGACCTGGCTGAGTGCTCCCGTATCGACCACCCATGCCGTCGTCGGCGGCGTCATGGGGGCGGGCATTTCCGCCGCCGGGTTCGGGGTCGTCGATTGGAGCGTGATGGGGGCGATCGCCGCAAGCTGGGTGATCTCGCCGCTGTTGGGGGGCGTCATCGCCGCCGCGTTCCTGGCCTTCATCAAGTTCAACGTGATCTACCGCAAGGACAAGATCGCCGGCGCCAAGCGCTGGGTGCCGGTGCTCGTCGCCCTGATGGCCGGGGTGTTTTCCGCCTATCTGTTGATGAAGGGTCTGAAGAACCTGTGGCGGCCGGGCCCCGAAACCATCGCCGCCGTCGGAATCGCCATCGGCGTTCTGACCTATGCCGTGGTCCGCCCCCTGGTGCACCGCAAGGCCGCGGGCATGGAAAACCGCAACAGGTCCGTGCGGTCGTTGTTCACGCTGCCGCTGATCTGCGCCGCCGCCCTGCTGTCCTTCGCGCACGGCGCCAACGACGTGGCCAACGCGGTGGGGCCGCTGGCCGCCATCGTCGACACGGCGGCCACGGGCGGCACCCACGGCAAGGTCGGCATCCCAAGCTGGGTGCTGTTCGTGGGTGCTGCCGGCATCACCATGGGGCTGCTGCTGTTCGGGCCCAAGCTGATCCGCACCGTGGGCGCCGAAATCACCAAGATGAACCCCATGCGCGCCTATTGCGTGGCCCTGGCCGCCGCGATCACGGTGATCGTCGCCTCGGCGCTCGGCCTGCCCGTGTCGTCGACCCATATCGCCGTCGGCGCCGTGTTCGGTGTCGGCTTCTTCCGCGAATGGGTGACCGGCCGCAAAAGCCACATCACCCACGGGCGCGTCGACAAGGATCCGGACCCAGGGGCCGCCGACGGCGGCGACACGGAGCGGACCCGCCGGCGCAAGCTGGTTCGGCGCCAGCATTTCATGACGATCGTGGCGGCCTGGATCATCACGGTACCGTCGGCGGCGCTTATGGGCGCGGCCCTGTTCCAGGTGTTCGCCTGGGCCTTTTCCTGATCGCCCAGGGCCGCCGCGAGAATCCCTCACCGCGCCCTTCCCATAGACGTATCTGACATGACATCCGCACGGTTGTCATTTTTCGGAAACGCGAAAATCGTTGATTTTCCGCCGTTTTTTATCGTCGGTTGTCATAAAACTGCAACATCCATGTCATAAATACGACGTGTGGCGGTCTTAGTTTGGGCGGCGATGAAATTCGGGGGCGAGCGCTTTCCGAAAAAACGAATAACCCAGTATCCCTTCAAGACACGTAGGAGCTACCCATGTTTCGCAAGTCACTTGCAGTCGTCGCCGTTGCCGGCATGGCCGTTGCGATGGCCAACGCCGCCGAAGCGCGCGATCAGATCCGGATCGTCGGCTCGTCGACGGTGTTCCCGTTCTCGACCGCCGTCGCCGAACAGTTCGGCAAAACCACCAAGTTCAAGACCCCGGTCGTCGAAAGCACCGGTTCCGGCGGCGGCCTGAAGCTGTTCTGCGCCGGCATCGGCGCCCAGCACCCGGACATGACCAACGCGTCGCGCCGGATCAAGAAATCCGAAGTCGAGCGTTGCGCCAAGAACGGCGTCACCGACGTCGTCGAAATCAAGGTCGGTTATGACGGCATCGTGATGGCCAACTCCAAGGCCGCCAAGCAGATGACGATCACCCGCGAGCAGATCTTCCTGGCCCTCGCCAAGGATGTGCCCGCCGGAGAAGGCAAGCTGATCCCGAACCCGCACAAGACCTGGAAGGACGTCGACGCGTCCCTGCCGGACATCAAGATCGAAGTCCTGGGCCCGCCCCCGACGTCCGGCACCCGCGACGCCTTCGCCGAACTGGCCATGGAAGGCGGCTGCAAGAAGATCGGCTGGATCAAGGACATGAAGAAGACCGACAAGAAGAAGTACAAGGCGGTCTGCCACTCGATCCGCGAAGACGGCGCCTATGTGGAAGCCGGCGAAAACGACGTGCTGATCGTGCGCAAGCTTGAAGCCAACCCGAACGCCTTCGGCGTGTTCGGCTACAGCTTCCTCGACCAGAACGCCGACAAGATCCAGGGCTCCCTGATCGACGGCAAGTCCCCGACCTTCGAAGCCATCTCCGACGGCTCCTATCCGGTGTCGCGCCCGCTGTACTTCTACGTCAAGAAGGCGCACGTCGGCTCGATCCCCGGCATGAAGGAATTCGTCGCCGAATTCACCGCGGACAAGGCCTTCGGCCCCGACGGCTATCTGGCCGACAAGGGTCTGATCCCGATGGGCGACAAGGAACGCAAGAAGTTCCGTGAAGACGGCGCTGCGCTCCGCAACAACATCGATCTCTAAGTCTCCCGGCTTAACCGCCCCCGGAAGGTTTCGGCCTTCCGGGGGTCGCCCGGCCCCGGGCAACCCCGCCGCCCCTTCATTCGTTTGTTCATAATATTCCCAGGCCCGTATTTCGGGTGCCGCAACCAAGGACCAGAAGCGTCATGAGCTTCCCCGTTTTGTTTGGCGTCCTCGCCCTTCTGACCATCTTCGGATACTACCTAGGCCGGTCCCGCGCCCTGTCGACCGCCGGTGGTCACGTCCGCAACCTGCATTCGCTGCCCAACTACTACGGCTATTACATCGGCCTGTGGTGCGCGGTGCCCGGGTTCCTGCTGCTGGTCGGCTGGATGGCGCTTGAAAACACCATCATGGACAGCATGCTGATCGCCAATCTGCCGGACAGATTGCAATCCCTGCCCACGGCCGAACTGTCCCTGCTGCTGAACGACGTCAAGAACCTGGCCAACGGCGACATCGTCAGCCGTGAGGTCATCGACCTTGACCTGAAGGAAGCCGCCGCCTTCTACGCCCAGCTCCTGACCACGTCGAAGATGCTGCTGACGGCGATCCTCGTCGCCGTGACCTGTGGCGGCATTCTGGTGGCCCGTGGCCGCATCGCGCCCGACCTGCGCGCCCGCAACAGCGTCGAGCGCGCGGCCATGGTGATCATGATCATCTGCTCGACCATCGCCGTTCTGACCACGCTGGGCATCATCCTGTCGCTATTGTTCGAATCCCTGCGCTTCTTCCAGAAGGTTCATCCGCTGGACTTCGTGTTCGGCCTGGAATGGAGCCCGCAGACGGCGCTGCGCAAGGATCAGGTGGGGGCGACCGGCCTGTTCGGCGCGGTCCCGCTGCTGGCCGGCACGATGCTGATCTCTCTCATCGCCATGTGCGTCGCCGCCCCGGTCGGCCTGATGGCCGCCATCTACATGTCCGAATACGCGCCCACCAAGGTGCGCGGCACGGTCAAGCCGCTGCTGGAAATCCTGGCCGGCATCCCGACCGTCGTCTACGGCTTCTTCGCGGCCCTGACGGTGGCGCCTTTCTTCCGCGAATGGGGGCTCGATTTCGGCCTGACCATTTCCTCGGAAAGCGCCCTGGCGGCCGGCATCGTGATGGGGATCATGATCATTCCCTTCGTGTCGTCCCTGTCCGACGACGTGATGTCGGCGGTGCCGCAGTCGCTGCGCGAAGGCTCCTACGGTCTGGGCGCGACCAAGTCGGAAACCATCAAGCAGGTGATCCTGCCGGCAGCATTGCCGGGCATCGTCGGCTCCATTCTGCTCGGCGTGTCGCGCGCCATCGGCGAAACCATGATCGTCGTCATGGCCGCCGGCCTGGCCGCCAACCTGACGGCCAATCCCTTCGAAGCGGTGACCACGGTCACGGTGCAGATCGTCACCCTGCTGGTCGGCGATCAGGAGTTCGACAGCGCCAAGACCCTCGCCGCCTTCGCCCTCGGCCTGATCCTGTTCTGCGTCACCCTGGTGCTGAACATCATCGCCCTTACCATCGTCAACAAGTATCGAGAGCAATATGACTGACGCGGCACCGACCATGAACGGCCCGACAAACGGGGGCCTTGCGACCCGCAGTTCCAACGAGGCCGTCAGCAAGGGCCTGAAGCGCCGATACGCGGCGGAACGCCGGTTCAAGGCCTACGGCATCCTCGCGATCGCCTTCGCCATGGGCATGCTGGGCCTGCTGTTCACGACCATCGTGTCCAAGGCGATCCCCGCCTTCACGCAGACCATGATCAACCTGGAGATCACCCTGTATCCCCAGGACATCGATCCCCAGGGCACGCGGGATCGGCAGACGCTGTCGACGGCCAACTACCGCAACGTGATCCGCCAGGCCTTCTACGACCTGTTCCCCGACGTCACCAACCGCCGCGACCGGCGCGACCTGTTCGACATGATCAGCCCTGGCGCCGTGTACGAAATCCGCGACATGGTGATGGCCAACCCCAACCTGATCGGCGAGCGGGTGGTCGTGCAGATGCCCATGTCCGACGACATCGACCAATTGAACAAGGGCCAGATCCGCAAGGACAGCCCCGAGGCCGAACGCCGCGTCAAGGACAAGCAGATCGCCTGGTTCGAACGCCTGGAAAACCGAGGCCTGATCGAGACCGTGTTCAACACGACCTTCTTCACCGCCGGCGACAGCCGCGAACCGGAACTGGCCGGCATCTTCGGCGCCGCCATGGGCTCGCTGTTCACCATGTTCGTGACCTTGCTGGTGTCCTTCCCGCTGGCCGTGGCCTCCGCCATCTACCTGGAGGAATTCGCCCCGGTCAACAAATGGACCCAGACCATCGAGGTCAACATCAACAACCTGGCCGCCGTGCCGTCCATCGTGTTCGGGCTGCTGGGACTGGCCGTGTTCATCAACTTCTTCGGCATGCCGCGCTCGGCCCCCGTGGTCGGCGGCCTGGTGCTGGCGCTGATGACCCTGCCGACCATCATCATCGCCGCCCGCTCTGCCCTGAAATCGGTGCCGCCGTCGATCCGCGAAGCCGCCTACGGCCTGGGCGCCTCGCCGCTGCAGGTCATCACCCATCACGTGCTGCCGCTGGCCATGCCCGGCATCCTGACCGGGACCATCATCGGCATGGCCCAGGCCCTGGGCGAGACGGCGCCGCTTCTGATGATCGGCATGGTCGCCTTCATCGTCGACGTGCCGCACGGCGCCCTCGACCCGGCCACCGTGCTGCCGGTGCAGATCTATCTGTGGGCGGATTCGCCGGAACGCGCCTTCGTGGAACGCACCTCGGCCGCGATCTGCGTGCTGCTGGCTTTCTTGGTAATCATGAACGTGGGCGCGGTTTTCCTGCGCAAGCGCTTCGAGAGGAAATGGTAAGGATGACCCCCGACATGAATCAGAGCATTCCCCAGAACACGGCCGGAGACAGCCCCGTGACGCAATCGCAAGCCGCCGCCGAGATCAAGATCAAGGCCCGCAACGTCAAGGTGTTCTACGGCGAGAAACAGGCCCTGTTCGACGTCAACCTGGACATCAAGGCGAACGAGGTGACGTCGCTGATCGGCCCCTCGGGCTGCGGCAAGTCGACCTTCCTGCGTTCCTTGAACCGCATGAACGACACCATCGACATCTGCCGGGTCGACGGCGAAATCGCCCTCGACGGGCAGGACATCTACGACAAGAACATCGACGTCGTGCACCTGCGCGCCCGGGTCGGCATGGTGTTCCAAAAACCCAACCCCTTTCCCAAGACGATCTTCGACAACGTCGCCTACGGCCCGCGCATTCACGGCCTGACCGATTCCAAGTCCGAACTGGACGGCATCGTCCAGACGGCGCTGGAAAAGGCCGGCCTGTGGAACGAGGTCAAGGACCGCCTCGACCAGCCCGGCACCGGCCTGTCCGGCGGCCAACAGCAGCGCCTGTGCATCGCCCGCGCCGTCGCCGTGTCGCCCGAGGTCATCCTGATGGACGAGCCGTGCTCGGCGCTCGACCCCATCGCCACGGCCAAGATCGAGGAACTGATCGACGAGTTGCGGGAAAACTTCACGATCGTGATCGTCACCCATTCCATGCAGCAGGCGGCCCGCGTGTCGCAGCGCACCGCCTTCTTTCACCTTGGTTATCTGGTCGAGGTCGACGACACGGAAAAGATGTTCACCAATCCGTCCGACGAGCGCACCCAGGGTTACATTACGGGCCGCTTCGGTTGAGGCATTGGGGCGATACACCGGGAGATCACGAGACATGACCACAGACCACATCGTCAAGTCCTTCGACGAGGACCTGAAAAAACTGGACAACATCATCGCCGAAATGGGCGGCCTGGCCGAAGTTCAGTTGGCCGACGCCGTCGAGGCACTGATCAAGCGCGACACCGAACTGGCCGACCGGGTGATCGCCGGCGACAAGCAGATCGACGCGCTTGAAGCCGAACTGGACGGGCAGGCGACCACCACCCTGGCCCTGCGCCAGCCCATGGCCGACGACCTGCGCGTCACCATCACGGCGCTGCGCACGGCGAGCCTGATTGAGCGCATCGGCGATTACGCCAAGAACATCGCCAAGCGGTCCGTGGTGCTGGCCCAGTCGCCGCCCCTCGGCCCGACCAAAAGCATCGCCCGCATGGCGACCCTGGTTCAGGGCATGACCAAGGACGTGCTGGACGCCTATGTGGCGCGTGACGTGGACAAGGCGGAGGCCGTGCGCGCGCGCGACGCCGATGCCGATCTGCTGCACACCAGCCTGTTCCGCGAAATTCTGACCTACATGATGGAGGACCCGCGCACGATCACGTCCTGCACCCACCTTCTGTTCGTCTCGAAGAACCTGGAACGTATCGGCGACCATGCGACCAACATCGCCGAACTTGTGTATTATCTTGTGAAAGGCGTGCCGCCCACGGACGAGCGCGAAAAAAGCGATGCATCAAGCTTCACTGTCGTCGATCCCGACCGCGACTAAGCCTAAGGACACGGGCTTCATGAGCAAAAGCATTCTCATCGTCGAGGACGATCCTTCGTTGGCCGAACTCGTCCGCTACAACCTCACCAAGGAGGGGTTCAACGCGGTCGTCGTCGGCGATGGCGAGACGGCCGTCGTCGCGGTCGAGGAAGAGGACCCCTCGCTGGTGATCCTCGACTGGATGCTGCCCAATCTGTCCGGTATCGAGGTCTGCCGCCAATTGCGCCGCAAGCCCGAGAACAAGAACCTGCCGATCATCATGCTGACCGCCCGCGGCGAAGAAGCGGACCGCATCCGCGGCCTCGATTCCGGCGCCGACGATTACGTGGTGAAACCGTTTTCGCCAAGCGAGCTGATTGCCCGCGTGCGGGCGGTGCTGCGCCGGGCCAACCCGGAACGGGCGACCGAGGTTCTGACCTATGCCGACCTGAGCATGGACCTGGAGGAACACCGGGTTTACCGGGGGGACGAACTGGTGCGCCTGGGGCCGACGGAATTCCGTCTGCTCCGCGTATTCCTGGAAAAACCGGGCCGCGTCTATTCCCGGGAACAGCTTCTCGACCGGGTCTGGGGCCGTGACATCTACGTCGAATCCAGGACCGTCGACGTGCATATCCGAAGGCTGCGCAAGGCGCTCAATTCCGAAGGTCGCCCGGACCTCATCCGCACCGTGCGCTCGGCCGGCTACGCGCTCGATTCCTCGCCTGATTGAGGCCTTTAAGACCCGCACGTAACGTATTGTTGTAGAGACCTGATTAACCTTCTCGCCCTAACATGAGGGCGGGAAGGTTAATGGTTATTTCACGCTTCAAATACGCCCGGCTGCTGTTGGCGGCCCGACGGGTCATCCGCAACGACCATCTGATCCTGATGGTCCTGGCGCTTGTCGTCGGCTGCGCGTCGGGGGCCGCGGTCGTCGCGTTCCGTGAAACCATCGAGATATTCCAATCCCTGTTCTACGGCAGCGGCGACGAACGCCTGTCGCAGCACGTCACCGGGCTGGTGTGGTGGCATGTGCTGCTGGCTCCCGCGGTCGGCGGCCTGATCGTCGGCCTGTTCATCTACTTTTTTCTGCCCAACCGGAAGCCCCAGGGGGTCGCCGACGTGATCGAGGCGGAACAGTTGCACGGCGGCTGGATGTCGTCCCGGATCGGCCTGTATTCGGCCATCGCCAGCGCGCTGTCGATCGGCGCCGGGGCGTCGGTCGGGCGCGAGGGCCCGGCCGTGCACCTGGGGGCGTCGCTGGGCGCCTGGCTGGCGCGCCGCCTGCAATTGACCCGGTCGCTCAACCGCACGCTGCTGGGCTGCGGCGTCGCCGCCGCCGTCGCCGCGTCGTTCAACGCGCCCCTGGCGGGGGCGCTGTTCGCCAACGAGGTGGTGATCGGCCATTACGCGCTGAAGGCCTTCGCCCCGGTGGTCGTCGCCTCGGTCGCGGGCACCGCCATATCGCGGCACTGGTTCGGCAATTTTCCGGCCTTCGCCCTGGTCGATAATCCCTTGGCCTCGTTCTGGGAATTTCCCGCCTTCGTCGGCCTGGGCGTCGCCAGCGCCGCCTGCGCCATTCTGATGATGCATTCCATCGTCGTCGCCTCCGACCTGTCAAAGCGCACGCCCCTGCCGTCCTGGCTGAAGCCGGCGGTGGCGGGCCTAGCCGTCGGCGCCATGGCGTTGATGGTGCCGCAGGTTCTGGGCGTCGGCTACGGCGTGACCGAGGACGCCATGCTGAACGTCTACGGCTTCGGCACGTTGCTGATCATTCTGGCGGCCAAGATCATCGCCACGGCGATCAGTCACGGATACGGCTTTTCCGGCGGCGTGTTTTCCCCGGCCCTGGTCGTCGGCGCCGTTGCCGGCGGCGCCTACGGCATCGTCGCCACCGCGATCTTCCCCGACCTGTCGTCGGGCGTGCCCGCCTATACGGTGGTCGGCATGGGCGCCGTCGCCGCCGCCGTCCTGGGCGCGCCCATTTCGACCACCCTGATCATCTTCGAGATGACCTCCGACTATACCCTGACGCTGGCCGTCATGATCGCCGTCGTGGTGTCGTCGGAAATATCGCACCATTTCTACGACCGATCCTACTTCGTGCGCCAATTGCGCGAGCGCGGCATCGACCTGAAGGAAGGCATCGAATCCGAGGTCATGCAGACCATCACCGTCAATGCGGTGATGCGCCGGAACCTCAGCACCGTGTCCATGAGCACGGACCTGGAGACCCTGCGCCACCTGTTGCAGGATTCGACCGTGGGCGAGGTCTTCGTGGTGGACGGCGACGGCGTGCTGCACGGCACCATCACCTTGCCGGACCTCAGCGAGTTCGCCTTCGACCACGACCTGGACGGTCTGGTCAACGCCGGCGACGTGGCCCGCACCCATCCCCCCATGCTGACCCGACACGACGACATCGAAACGGCGGTCACCCTCATGGACAGCTGCGGCGAAACCGTGATCCCGGTGACGGAAAGCGACCGCGACCGCACCCTGATCGGCGCCGTCACCCATGACGACGTAATGACCGAATTCAACCGCGTGTTGATGGAACGCCGCCGCGAGGAACTGGGGCACGAATAACCCCGTTTACCGGCCAGCACCCCCACCCCCGCGATAGCATCCCCCGTCCGGGGCGGTTATAAGACGGGTATGTCCAATTCCACCCAAACACCCCCGGCACCGCCGGCGCCGCCCGCCGCCCCCGCCCCCTATCTCGCCGGCCTGAACGAAACCCAGGCCCAGGCCGTGGCCGCCGTGGACGGCCCGGTGCTGGTCCTGGCCGGGGCGGGCACCGGCAAGACGCGGGTGCTGACCACGCGGCTGGCCCATATCCTGATGCAGCGCAAGGCCCGGCCCTGGGAAGTTCTGGCCGTGACCTTCACCAACAAGGCCGCCCGCGAGATGAAGGAGCGGGTCGGCAAGCTGGTCGGCGCCCCCGTCGAGGGCTGGTGGGTCGGCACCTTCCATGCCGTGGGGGCCCGTATCCTGCGCGCCAACGCGGAACTGGTGGGCCGTCAGCCCAATTTCACCATCCTCGACGCCGACGATCAGGTGCGCCTGGTCAAACAGCTCCTGGACGCCCTGGAAATCGACCAGAAACGTTGGCCGCCCCGCGTCGTCTCGGGCACCCTCCAGCGCTTCAAGGACCGCGGCCTGATGCCGGCGACCCTGCCCGAGGAAGAGGCGCAAAGCCTGTGCGACGGCAAGGGATTGGAAATCTATCAGGCCTATCAGGACCGGCTGGAGGCGCTGAACGCCTGCGATTTCGGCGATCTGCTGCTGCTGTGTCTGGAACTGTTCCGCAACGCGCCGGAGGTCCTGGCCAAATACCAGCGCCAGTTCCGCTACATCATGGTCGACGAATACCAGGACACCAACGTGGCCCAGTACCTGTGGCTGCGCCTGCTGGCCCAGGCGCACAAGAACATCTGCTGCGTCGGCGACGACGATCAATCCATCTATTCCTGGCGCGGGGCCGAAGTCGGCAACATCCTGCGGTTTGAGAAGGATTTCCCCGGCGCGACCGTGGTGCGGCTGGAGCGCAACTACCGCTCGACCTCGCACATCCTGGCCGCCGCCTCGGGCCTGATCGCGCACAACGACGGACGCCTCGGCAAGACCCTGTGGACCGAGCAGAACGACGGCGACCCGGTGGTCGTGCGCGGCGTGTGGGACGGCGACGAGGAAGCCCGCGTGATCGGCGACGAGATCGAACGCCTGCACGGCAGCGGCCACAAGCTGAACGAGATCGCCGTGCTGGTGCGCGCCGGATTCCAGACCCGCGAGTTCGAGGAACGCCTGATCACGCTCGGCGTGCCCTACCGCGTGGTCGGCGGACAGCGGTTCTACGAGCGCCAGGAAATCCGCGACGCCATCGCCTATCTGCGCGTCATCGCGCAGCCCGCCGACGACCTGGCGTTCGAGCGCATCGTCAACCTGCCCAAGCGCGGCCTCGGCGACGCCACCATGCAGGCCGTGCACCTGCACGCCCGCGCGCGCGGGCTGTCCCTGGTCGCGGCGGCGCGGGAGATCTGCACGACGGACGAGCTGAAACCCAAGGCCCGCCAGACCTTGAATGCGTTGATCGACGATTTCGACCGCTGGCGGGCGCTGGTTTCCGTGACCGATCACGTCGACGTGGTGAAAACCGTGCTGGACGAAAGCGGCTATACGGACATGTGGCGGGAATCGAAGGCGCCGGAAGCCCAGGGGCGGCTCGAAAACCTCAAGGAACTGGTCGTCGCCCTGGAGGATTTCGACAACCTGGCCGGATTCCTCGAGCACGTCAGCCTGGTCATGGAGAACGAGGAAAACGCCAGCGACGACAAGGTCTCGCTGATGACCCTGCACGGCGCCAAGGGTCTGGAGTTCGAGACCGTGTTCCTGCCCGGCTGGGAGGAAGGCCTGTTCCCGCACCAGCGGGCCCTGGACGAAGGCGGCCTGCCGGCGCTGGAGGAAGAACGCCGGCTGGCCTATGTCGGGCTGACGCGGGCGCGCAAGCGCGCCGCCATATCCTTCGCCGCCAACCGGCGGGTCTATGGCCAGTGGCAGACGGCCCTGCCGTCGCGCTTCGTCGACGAACTGCCGAACGACAACATCAGCCGCCAGCAGGAACAGGGCCTGTATTCCGGGTCCGGCTACGGCGGCCTGGGGGGCGGCGGATATGACGGCGGCACGTCCTTTCCGGGCGCGTTGCGGCGCAGCGGTCCCCGGGCGTCGCGCTTCGCCGGCGGCGGCAACGTGGGCGGCAATGGCGACTGGCGCGCGGCCGACCGTGGCGGCGCCGACGACAGCCTGACCGTGGGCACCCGCGTGTTCCATCAGAAATTCGGCTACGGCCGCATCAAGGCCAAGGACGGCGACAAATTGGAAATCGAGTTCGAAAAGGCCGGGCGCAAGAAGGTCATGGGCAGTTTCGTGGAAAGCGTGTCGTGACCATGTCGGCGCAACGCTTCCTATGGTCCATTTCATTCCACACGACGGCGGCCGAGGTGCCGTTCCTCGAGGCCTGCCTGGAGCCGCTGTGCGAAAGCGTCTCGTCCTTCGGGGACGAGGACGGCGGCCCCTGGCGGGTCGAGGGCATCGCCGTGGACGAGCCGGACCGCGTCCGCCTCAAGGCGGCCTTGAACGCCGCCTTTCCGGGCGGCGATGCCCCCGTGCCGGTCATCGACCTGATCCCGCCCCGGGACTGGCTGACGGAAAACATCTTCGAATTCCCGCCGCTCACCGTCGGCCGTTTCTTCATCCACGGATCTCACTACGACGGGCCGGTGCCGGGCGGGCAGATTCCCCTGCTGCTGGATGCCGGCACGGCCTTCGGCTCGGGCGAACACGGCTCGACCGCCGGCTGCCTCGCCTGTATCGGCGATCTGGCGCGCAAACACCGCCCGGGCCGCGTGCTCGACATGGGCTGCGGGTCCGGCATCCTGGGCATCGCCGCGGCCAAGCTGTGGAACGTGCCCGTGGTCGCCACGGACATCGACGCCGAGGCCGCCCGGGTCACCACCCTGAACGCGGACCGCAACGGCGTCGGCCATCTGGTCACCGCCGTCACCGCCCCCGGATACAACGCCCCCATCGTGCGCCAGGCGGCCCCTTACGGATTGATCGTGGAAAACATCCTGGCCCGGCCGATCCGCCGGCTGTCCCGCGACCTCGCCCGCCACCTCGCCCCCGGCGGGGTCTGCGTGCTGTCGGGCCTGGTGGTGCGCGACGCGCAACTGGTCCTCACCGCCCACCACCGCCAGGGCCTGCGCCTCGTCCGCCACATGACCATCAACGGCTGGCGGACCCTGGTGATGCGGAAACCCCTCTAGCCGCGCTTCAGCGACTTGAACGCCGCCAGCGCCCGCTCGCGCGCCCCCTTGTGGTCGACGACGGGCGCGGGATAGTCGCGGCCCAGCGCCACCCCGGCATCGGCCAGGACATCCATGGGCGCCGTCCAGGGGGCATGGATGTATTTCTTGGGCAGGGCCGCGATTTCCGGGACCCAGCGGCGCACGTAATCGCCGGCGCCGTCGAACTTCTCCCCCTGCAGGATCGGATTGAAGATGCGGAAATAGGGGGCGGCGTCGGCGCCACAGCCCGCGACCCATTGCCAGTTGAACGGGTTGGACGCCGGGTCGGCGTCGACCAACGTGTCCCAGAACCAGGCCTCCCCCGCCTGCCAGGGCTGCAACAGATGCTTGACCAGGAACGAGGCCGCGACCATGCGCACGCGGTTGTGCATGGTGCCCGTGGCCCAAAGCTCGCGCATGCCCGCGTCGACGATGGGATAGCCGGTTTGCCCGCGCCGCCAGGCGGCGAGCAAGGTATCGTCGGGCATCCAGGGGAAGGTCTCGAACTTGCCGTCCATGGGCCGCTCGGCCAAATCGGGGAAATGATACAGGACGTGATGGGCGAATTCCCGCCACACCAGTTCCTTCAGGAACGTCTCCCGGCCCTGGCCGAGCGGGGCCGCCTTTACGGCGGCGGCCCAAACCTGGCGCGGGCCGATGTCGCCCCAGGCCAGATGCGCGGACAGACCCGAGGTCGCCGCCACACCGGGAAAATCACGCTTTGCCGCATAGCCCGCGACGGTGCCATTGAGAAACCGGCCCAGGCGGTCCTCGGCCCCTTGGGCCCCCGGCGCCCAATGATCGAAGAAACCGGCCGCCCAATCCGGTGACTTGGGCGCCAGCCCCCAGGCCGCCAGACCGTCGCTTGCCGGCCAGACTTGCGGTGCCGCTAAGGAGTCCGGTGCCGCCATCGGCGGCGGCGGGTCGCCGGCGGCGCGGCAGGCCTGCCAGAACCGGGTGTAGACCTTGTAGCCGCCGCCGGCCTTGGTCGTGATTTCCCAGGGTTCGGCCAAAAGCGCGCCGTTGAAGCTTTCGGCCCCGATGCCCCGGGCCCGCAGGGCCGCCTTGATCTCCGTGTCGCGGGCGGTCGAGCCCTTGTCGTAACAGCGGTTCCACAGGACCCCATCGGCCCCCGTCTCCGCGATCAGAGCGGCCAGCACGGCACCCGCCGCCCCCCGGCGCAGGATCAGCCGCGATCCCAACGCCGCCAGATCATCGGTCAGGGCCGCCAGGGAATGATGCAGCCACCAGCGCGACGCCCCGCCCGGCGGACGCAGGCCGGGCGTGTCTTCGTCCAGGATGAAGACCGGCACCACCGGCCGCCCCGTCGCCGCCGCGCGGGCCAGGGCCGGATTGTCGGCCAGGCGCAGGTCGCGGCGGAACCAAACGATGACGGGAGAGGGCGTGGACATGGCGGGCAGGCTCCGGATACGGGTCGGGATGCAAACTATACCCCAAGCGGGTGGCGGCGACCCGCCCCTATGGTATACCGTTTGCCAAACACAGGCCCGCCTTGGGCGGCCGCATCGCATACACAGGAGACGACCATGACGACCGCCTTGCAGAACACCATCAACCCCCAGGACTTCTATGCGCCGAAAGGCATGCTGATCGGGGGGCGCTGGGTCGAGGCCGTCTCGGGTGCTGCCATCGCCGTGGAAAACCCGGCCAACCGGACCCAGGTCGCCGAGGTGCCGCGGGGCGGGGCCGAAGACGTGGACAAGGCCGTCGCCGCCGCCGCCCAGGCGTTCCCCGCCTGGGCCCGCACCAACCCGCGCGAACGCGGCCGGGCATTGCTGCGCATCGCCGACGCCATGGACGCCCGGGCCGAGGAAATGGCCCGCACCATCGCCCTGGAGACCGGCAACGCCCTGCGCACCCAGGCCCGGCCCGAGGCCAAGGTGTCGGCCGACATCTTCCGCTATTACGGCGGCCTGGGCAGCGAATTGAAGGGCGAGACCATTCCCTTGGGCGAAAACGTGCTGAGCTACACCCGGCGCGAGCCGCTCGGCGTGGTCGGCGCGGTCATTCCGTGGAACGCGCCGGTCCTGCTGGGCGCCCTGAAGATCGCGGCCGGGCTGGTGTCCGGCAACACGGTGGTTCTGAAAGCCGCCGAGGACGCGCCCTTGGGCGTGCTGATGATGGCCGACATCTGTCAGGAATTCCTGCCCGAAGGCGTGCTCAACGTGCTGACCGGCTACGGCGCCGAATGCGGCGGGCCGCTCGCCAATCATCCGGCCATCGCCAAGCTGTCGTTCACCGGATCGACCGAGGTCGGCAAGATCATGATGCGCGCGGCGGCGGAGCGGATCGTGCCCGTGTCGCTGGAACTGGGCGGCAAGAGCCCGTCCATCGTGTTCCCCGACGCGGACGAGGACTGGGTGGTCGACGGCATCATCGCCGCCATGCGCTTCACCCGGCAGAGCCAATCCTGCACGGCGGGATCGCGCCTGTTTCTGCATGCGGACATCTTCGATTCGTTCCTCGACAAGCTGGCCAAGAAAACGTCGACCCTGAAGCTCGGCGATCCGCTGGACGAAGCCACCGACGTCGGCACGATCATCAACGAAAAGCAGTTCCGCCGGGTCTGCGGCTATGTCGAGGAAGGCCTCAAGCGCGATGACGCGCGCCTGGTCATGGGCGGCCTGCCGCCGGAAACGGGTCCGCTCAGCGAGGGCTACTTCGCCGTGCCGACCCTGTTCGCCGATGCCTCCAACGACTGGCGCCTGGCGCGCGAGGAAATCTTCGGCCCGGTCCTGGTGGCGATCCGCTGGACCGACACGGACGAAGTCATCCGCATGGCCAACGACAGCCACTACGGCCTCGCCGCCTATGTCTGGACCCACGACATCGGCCAGGGCCTGCGCACGGCCCATGCCATCGAAAGCGGCTGGGTCCAGGTCAACCAGGGCGGCGGCCAGGTGCCGGGTCATTCCTACGGCGGCTATAAGCAAAGCGGCCTGGGCCGGGAGTTTTCCCTGGAAGGCATGCTGGAAAGCTTCACCCAGCGCAAGAACGTGACCGTGAACCTGGACACCCCTTCGAGCCGCTGACCGGGCGGCGCCGGGTGGCCAAGGCCCGGGATCGTGTCTGATCCCGGGTCAGGTGTTCCGGGCTTTCTTCTTCGCCACGTCGCCCACCAGCAGGATCAACGGGATCGCCGCGGCCGAGGCGACGGCGAACATGCCGAAGCCGTTGAGATAGCTGATCAGGGCCGCCTGATGACCCATTTCGCGCGACAGGCGCGCCAGGCCCTCGACCGTCTCCATCTCCCACCCGCCCATCACCCAGGGCAGTTTCAGCACCGGGTTGAAGTCGGTGATGTGTTCGGTCAGGTATTCGTAATTGCGTTGGCTGGAGCGCACGATCTCGGTCACCGTCATCGAGATGAAGAAGCTGGAGCCGATGTTGCGCAGCAGGTGATAGACCGAGGTCGTTTCGTCCAGGTCCTTGGGGTCCACGGTCGAAAACGTCAGCACCGTCAACGGCACCCAGATGACCCCGCCGGCGAACCCCTGCAACACGCCGTTGAGCGCGAATTCGAAGGGCGTGGTGTTCAGGTTGGCCGTCATCAGCCACAGCCCGACCGCGACCTGGGCGAGGAAGCCCGCGATGATGGTGCGTCTGGGAAACCGCTGGCCGACGATGCCGGCCACGAAAAACCCCACCATGGCGCCGATCCCGCGCGAGCCGACGACGTAGCCGATCAGGGAGTCCGGCAGGTCCATGTGTTGGCGCATCAATCCGGGCAGAACGACCATCGGCGTGAAGTTCAGCATGCCGTAGATCGTCACCAACACGAGACCGATGGCGTAATTGCGGTTGAGCAACAGGCGCAGGTCGAGGAACGGCTTGGCGTGGGTCAGGCTGTGGGCGACGAACATGTAGAAGGCGACGACGGCGACGAAGACCTCAATGACGATTTCCGGGGACTGGAACCAGTCGAGCCGCTGGCCACGGGACAGCGCCAGCTGAAGACAGGCGATGGCGAGGGAGATCAGGATGAAGCCGGTCCATTCCAGCTTGATCTGCACCTGACGGCGCATGCGCGGCAGAGCGAAGAACACCGCGAACGACGCGCCGATCGCCACCGGCACCAGGATGTAGAAGGCATAGCGCCAGGTATAGGTCTCGGCCATCACGCCGCCGATCATCGGCCCGACGAAGGCCCCCATGACGACGCCGACACCGTACAGGCCGATGACCATGCCGTGCTGGTGTTTGGGAAAGATGTCGAGAACCACCGTCTGGCCCATGGGCGACAGAGGGGCACCACCGGCGCCCTGGACGATACGCCAGAAGATCAGCGCCTCAAGGGAATTGGCCGCGCCGCAGAAATAGGTGGCGATGCCGAACACGGCCAGGCTGACGACCAGCAGGTTGCGCCGCCCGAAACGCCCGGCCAGCCAACCCGTCAGCGGCGTCGCCACCGCCGTGGCCAGGATGTTGAAGGTCATGGCCCAGGAGATTTCATCCGGCGTCGCCGACATGGTGCCCTGAAGCTGCGGCAGCACCGCCGCCACGATGAGGATCGAGGTCGAGTAGAGGGTGACGCTCAGAACAATCACCCCGAGAATCACCCAACGCCGCGCCGGAGTGAGTTCCGGCCGGGATTGCAGGGCGCCGGCCGCGTTGTCGATGGGCACGGAATTGGTAATCCTGTTGACAGTAAGGACTGCAATAGTAAGAATACTTACTAATTTCGCAAGGGAAATTCCTTACATGTCCAAGATCGATACGCAGGGCGCCCTGTCCGAAGGCCGCTACCTTGCCTTCCTGATCGTGGAGGCCGCGCGCCTGCAACGCACGGTGTTCGACCGCCGGGTCCGCAAGATGGGCTTCACCCGCACGCAATGGCTGGCGCTGCGCCGGGTCGGCGACCAGCCGGGCGTCAGCCAGTCGGAACTGGCCGAACTGCTGGAGGTCGAAAAGGCCTCGGCCGGACGCCTGATCGACAAGCTGGAGGAGTTCGGCTGGCTGGAGCGCCGCCCCGACGACACCGACCGGCGCATCAAGCGCATCTACATGACCGACCTGGGACGGCGCATCCACGGCGAGGTCAGCCCCATCGCCGAGGCCATGGTCGAGGAGGAACTGTCCGGCCTCAGCCGCCGGGAACGCGAAACCCTGACCGACCTTCTGCTGAACGTGAAGCAGCGGTTGCAGGAAATGGCCAGCGACAACGACACCATCCAATCGACGGAACTCGAGAAAATTAATGCCGAATGAGCAGACCCCCATCACCCTGAACGGGCATGAAGACCTGAAACAGGCGGCGAAGGCGAAGCGCAAGCGCCTGCTGCTGCTGGGCGCGGTGCCGCTGCTGGCCGTGATCCTCGCCGTCGGCTACTGGCTGCTGGGCGCGCGTTACGTGGCGACGGAAAACGCCTATGTGAAGACCGACATCGCCAAGCTGGCGGCGGAAATTTCCGGCCGCGTCATCGAGGTCCGCGCCAAGGCCCATATGCAGGTCACGCAAGGCGACGTGCTGGTGCGCATCGACCCCGAACCCTTCAAGCTGGCCCAGGCCCGCGCCCAGGCCGAACTGGACGCCGCCCGCCGCGAGGTCGAAACCCTGGCCGCGACCCTGAAGGAGGCCCGGGTCGAGCTGCGCGACGCCACGGACCGCGCGGTCTATTTCCGCAAGCGGCTGGAACGCGAACGGCAACTGGTCAAACGCGGCGTCACGTCGCACGCCCGGTTCGACGAAATGGAAAACGACGCCAACGCCGCCGACGACCGCGTCGTCCTGGCGCGCCAGAAGATTCAGCGCATCCAGGCATCGCTGGGCAGCGACCCGGAACAGCCGGTCGACGCCCATCCCCTGGTGCGGACCAAGCAGGCCGCCCTCGACCAGGCCAATCTCGACCTCGCGCGCACCACCGTCACGGCCCCCGCCAGCGGCGTCGTGGTGACCGTGCCCCTGGTCGCGGGCGAACAGATCACCGCGTCCGAACCCCTGTTCGCCATCGTCACCGACACGCCGCCCTGGGTCGACGCCAACTTCAAGGAGACCGAGTTGACCCATGTGCGCCCGGGGCAGAAGGCGACGGTGGTCCTGGATATCTACCCCGACGTGACCTGGCAGGCCGAGGTCGAAAGCATTTCCCCCGCGACGGGCGCCGAATTCGCGATCCTGCCGCCGCAGAACGCGTCGGGCAACTGGGTCAAGGTGGTGCAGCGCCTGCCGGTGCGGCTCAAGCTTGTACCCCACGCCGACGCGCCGCCGCTGCGCGCCGGGATGACCGCCACGGCCAAGATCGACACCGGCCGCAAACGCTCCCTCGCCGACCTTTTGGGCATCTTCCCGGCCTGGGCACGCGGCAAGAACTAGGCTTCCAGGCCGCCGTCCCACTGCGGGACGACCGCCTCGGCGGCGGCCGCGTCCGTGGCCCGGAACCCGTCGATATAGCGGCGCAGGCACTCCAGGAAGGTCCGCGCCTCGGCACTCAACACCTGGCCCTTGTGGTGGATATAGCCGTAGGACAGCCAGTGCGGCGGGTCGAGCGGCCGCACGGCCATGCCCGACGGGTCCATCGCCTGCACCGAAAGCCGGTCCAGGAAGGCGATGCCGGCACCGTCGCGCGCCATCTGACAGGCCATCAGCGACGACGTGGTTTCCACCGCATAGGACGGCACGACGCCGTCGGCGCGGAAAAACTCGTCCGCCTGCTGGCGCCCGAACAGGCCCGGCAGCATGCCGATGATCGGCTGGCCCACGAGATCGCCCGCGGTGATCGCCGCCTTGCCGGCGAGCGGATGGCCGACCGCCATCACCGCCTCCATGCGGGCCCGGCAGATCGGCCGGTTTTCGATGTGCAGCAGGGCGTGGGTGACGGGCAGCGACGCGATGCCCAGGTCATAGCGCGCGATGCCGGAACGGTTTTCCAGCTCGAACCGCGACAGCACGTCGACCACGCATTTCACGCCGGGGTTTTCCCGCCGCATCATGGCCAACGCCGGCGCGACCAGGGCCGTGCCGACGCGCGGCCCGGTGACCAGGCGGAACGGCCGATTGGCCCCGGCGCGCACGTTGGCGGCGATATGCGGCAGCTCGTCGATGCCGTCGAGGATGTGGCGGGTTTCCCGGTGGAAGGCCTCGCCCGCCTCCGACAGGGTCAGCCGCCGCCGCGAGCGGTCGAACAGGGTCAGCCGCGTTTCCTCCTCCAGCAAAGCGATCAGGCGGCTGACGGCGGGCTGGCTCAGGTTCATGGCCTCGGCGGCGGCGGCCAGGGAGCCCTGGGACACCACCAGGCGAAAGGCGCGGAGGGATTTGAAGTTCATGGCCGGGCGTCCGATCCGTTGACGTCGTGCAAACGCCCGGAACTATGGGCTGATCGACCAACTCATGCAATTTCCTGATGAATCGTTGCTTTATTTCGAATTTTCTTTATCGACGCAAGGGATCACAGTGGCGGCATAAGGGCCCAAGGCCCATGGGAACACACATCCAAGACCGAGGAGACACCGATGCTTTCCTTCACCCGCGCCCTGCGCGTCCCCCTGCTCGCCGCATTCGTTCTGGCCCTGGCCCTGCCGGCCACGGGCGGCCCCGCCCGGGCCGAGGCCCCGCAGCCGGCGGTCAAGGCGCTGAAGACCGCGAAACCCGAACGGGTGCTGTTCGTCGGCAACAGCTACCTCTATTACAACGACAGCCTGCACAACCACGTGCGGCGCATGGTCGCGGCCTCGGGCCTGTCGGACATGAAGACGCTGAAGTACAAATCCGCCACCATCAGCGGCGCCATGCTGTTCGACCACAACATCGACGGCTATCTGGAGCCCGGCAAGCTGCGCGTGAAGGATCCGTTCCAGCTCGTCGTCCTGCAGGGCTTCAGCGCCGCCGCGACGAAAAAGGGCCATGCGCCGAAATTCACCGCGACCGTCGCCGACTTCGCCAAGAAGATTCAGGCGGCGGGCGGCGAGACGGCGCTCTACATGACCCATGCCTATACCAAGGCGCACAAGAAGTACGACCCCGAGATGATCCGGGCGATCGAAAAGCTGTACGTGGAGACGGGCAACACGGTGGGCGCGCTGGTCATCCCCGTCGGCCTGGCGTTCGAGGAAGCCTACAAGCGGCGCCCGGACATGAAGCTGCATCAGAGCTACGACGGCTCCCACCCCAGCCTGGAGGGCACCTACCTCGCCGCCTGCGTGGTGTTCGCCAGCGTCTACGGCCAGTCGCCCGTGGGCAACGGCTACGACTACTTCGGCAAGGTCGACAAGGACACGGCGGCGTTCCTGCAACAGGTCGCCCAAGACACGGTGAAGAAGTTCTACGGGCGGCCCTGACCGGCCCGGCCCACCCACCGCTCACCCCGCCAAAACCGAAAGCGCCCCTCAAGAGGGGCGCTTTTTTCGGGCCGCCGATTCGGCGACAGTGGAAATGGTGGGCGGGGCTGGGATTGAACCAGCGACCCCTGCCGCGTGAATAGGGCAGAAGCTAAAATTACCTAACTAAGTCAATCACTTGTCCGGGCGCTATCGTGTCAATCAACCGAACAGTGGCGATTTAGACGGGATAAAATCGATTAAGGCCGGTGGGGTTTGGACACAGGCGCAGTCGACGGTTTGGCTATTCGTTCCAGACGATCCCAGGCAACTCGACTGGCGCCCCGTCAGCATCGACGAGCTCAGCTTGATCTTCCAGCATCCGCCTTATGAAGTCGATAGAAAGTTCGCAAGCCTGGGCTTCGTCAACGCCGAAAATGTCAAAATGCTTTTCTCTAAAATACGGGCAGAAAACACGACAGCAGGTATCGCCAGCGTCAGTATTCACCGGCGACGACACCCGCAAGAAAAAGGGAGCAACGTTCCCGTCGCTCCCCTTTGCGAAGGCAGAGAACTCAAGAATGAAAGCGTTCAATTGTTCCATATATCTAGCGGCGGCAGTCGATCAAGCGGAACGCCTTTTAGGCAAGCGGCATATCTTTCATTCGCGGAAGCATAGCATCTTTGTGCAGCTTGGCTTCCTCGTTTTCGTTTGATCTCATTGCATACAGGCCTATCGACTTCGTAGTGCAGGTGGTCGCAAATCTCTTCGTCTCCGCCGCCCGAGTTCTGCCCGGCCATCTGTTTCTTGATCTGCTCTTGTTGGGAACTCGTCATTGATTGCCACCAGGCCCAGGCCGCCATCACTGCCATGCCGAAGTACTGCGCGACTTCGTAGACAATTGCCGGGATGGCAACTGGGGCCACCGCCTGTTGTTGGCCTGCTTGCGCTGACGGAGCCTCCGGAGTGTCGGCAGGGCCGCCTTGCGGAATGCTGGCCGTATTCAGGGTTTTCACCTTCGGCTTCAACACGAAGTTCAGCGCCTTCTCCATCTCTCCAAATGGGTGGAGCCAGCCGTCCACTTTCAAACCTTCGGATTTCTGGAAGCGTTTAATGGTGCCTGTCAGGCCGCCGGTCACAGTCGTAGGCGAATGACCTTTGACGACAGAATTTGGGAACCCAGCCCAATCGAGGGCTTGGCTGACCGAGAATGTGTCGTGTGGCGTGTTCGTCCGGTTGATGCCGACGTCGGCTGTCAGGCCAAGCGCATTTGGAACTGGTTGGACCTTCCGGCTCATCTTCTCGGCCAAGACCTGGCCCAGCTTCGTTGCGGTCTCACCGTCCGGCTTAATAATGCCGTCTTGTTGCAGGCCGTGCAGTTCCTGGAACTTCTCGATCCCCTGGAACAAGGGCTCGTCGGGGTATTCATCAAAGCCGTAGCCGGGCATCTCGTAGTGGCCGAGTTTGGCGAGGGCCTGCTTGGTCCGAAACGTATCGTCTAGGTTGGCGTTGTAGGCGCGACCCAAGGTCGTGTTCAGCTTGAAGGGAGTGAACATGTTCGATTTCCTTGCGAAGGAGTGGAGCGCGTTTCGCAAGGGCGACGGGGGCGCCGGACACTCAACGAAACACGCACGGATGCCGTCGGCGAGTGGCCACTGAGGTGCCAACCCGTCATTGGGGTTCATTGCGCGAGTTCGAGAGCGTTGTCCGATGTGTGGGCGTTTCAGGCCGGGTTGTCCGGCATTGAAGCCGGGCCCGGCGGAACCGTCGATCGGGCGCGTCGGAAACTCAAGTCGGGCACCGAAGTACCCATAGATCAAATCCGGTGATCCGCGCGGAGCGGGCTTGACATTCGCGCTTACGATATTTCGCCCAATTTGTCAATAAATTCCTATTTCGGCCGCACGTTATCGGTGCCGATAGGACTCGGTCGCCAGCTTGATATACATGCTGCGAAGGAATGGTGGGCGCGGCTGGGATTGAACCAGCGACCCCTGCCGTGTGAAGGCAGTGCTCTCCCGCTGAGCTACGCGCCCTTGCTGCGTCGCCGGGTCGGTCCCCGGCGGCAAGGCGCGATCATATAAGGGGCGGCCCCCAAGCCTGTCAAGCTGGGCCTGCCCGCGCGCGGATTGCGCCAGATCAAGGTCCTGGGCGCCCCGGCCGGCCAACATGGACGCGGATGGGCGGCTGTGGCAGTCTTTGCCGCGCCGCCGGCACCCCGATTTCCGTCCGCCGACCCAGGAGAGGCCGCTTGAAACCGAAGACCGCAGACGACATCGCCCGCCTGATGACGCGCGCCGGCCAGGCGTTCCGCGCCGGCAACCTGACGCGCGCGGGCAAGGATGCGGAAGACGTGTTGAAGGCCGTGCCCGACCACGGGGAAGCGCTCTATTGCCTGGGGTTGGTGCGCCACAACCAGGGCAAGACGATGCAGGCAATTACCCTGCTGCGCCGGGCCCTGGCCGCTCATCCGGGCTTTGCCCCCTGCGCCGTGACGTTGTCGAAGATGCTGCTGGAGACCGGCGACGGCGATGGCGCCCTGCGGGTGTTGAGCGACGCGCTGGCCCAAAACCCCGGCGATGCCAACCTGGCCTTCGAACTGGGCCGCACGCGGATCATCCTGGGCGATCCCGCCGGCGGGGCGGAGGACCTGGGCCGGGCCGCCGAACTGGCGCCGGAGGCGCCGCCGGTCTACGGCTCGCTCGGCATTGCGTATCAGTTGATGGGCGACGGCGAGAGCGCCAGGGCGGCCTACGAGACGGCGATCGAGCTGGGCAGCCGCGACCCTGAAGATTATTTCAACCTGGGCACCGTCCATATGAACGCCCGCAAATACGGCGACGCCATCGCCCTGTTCACCCGCGCCGCCGAGATGAACCCGAATCACCAGCGCGCCTTCGCCAACATCGGCCTGCTGCACGGGCGCTCGGCAGATTACGCCAAGGCCATCGCCCCCCTGGAACGCGCGGTGGCGCTGAACCCGGACGACGGCCAATCGGTGGGTGAGCTGATCTATGCCTACGGCGCCGAGGGGCGGGCGACGGAGGCATCGGCCCTTGCCGAACGGTTCCTCACGGCCCATCCCGAGGCGATCGACCTGCACGGCCAGATGGCCTTCGTGTGGATGCGCGCGGGTGAGGCGGAGCGCGCCCTGGCCGCCGCCGACCGGGCGCTTGCCGCGGGCTCCTTCCCGACGCCGTCCCTGGCCATGAAGTCGGCGGCGCTGAACGACCTGGGCCGCGCGGACGAGGCCGCCAAGCTGCTCGACTTCAGCCTGATCACGACCCGGGTCCATACGGCGCCCGCCGGCTATCATTCCATGGCGTCCTTCAACAAGGACCTGGTGGCCTACCTTCTGAACCATCCCAGCCTGACCTATTCCCGGGTCAACCGCTCCGTCGAGCACGGCCGCGGCACGCTGGAACTGTTCGACGGCACGGAACACGGCCCGGCCCTGGAGTTGAAGAAGATGATCCTGGCCATGGCCGGAGATTTCATGGCCGCCCATCCGAAGGACCCGGGCCATCCCTTCCTGGCCGCCACGCCCCGGGCCTTCGATGTCAACTGCTGGGGCACGGTGTATGACCGCGAAGGCCGCCAGCTGGTGCATTTCCACCCGCCGGCCTGGCTGTCGGGCGTGTACTATCCGGCCCTGCCGGCGTCCATGAAGGACGCGGCCAAGGGGCGCACCAACAACATCGAGGGCTGGATCGAATTCGGCCGCGCCTTTCACCTGATCGGTGACCGGCGCGAACCGGCGGTGCATCTGGTGCGGCCCGAGGAGGGGATGATGGTCCTGTTCCCGTCCTACTTCGGGCACCAGACCATCCCGGTCACGTCGAGCGACGAAAAGCGCATATCCATCGCCTTCGACCTCTGCCCCGCCGGAGGCTGAGGGCCGGGCTAGCCGGCCAGCCGTTCCAACGCCGGCACCAGTTCATCGAAATGATCGATCAGCACGTCGGCGCCCAATTCCTCGACGGGACCATGGGCGTAGCCGAAGGTGACCGCCACCGTGGCCACGCCGGCGGCCTTGGCCACGTTCACGTCGTTATGGCTGTCGCCGACCATGACCGCGTCGCCGGGGGCCGCGCCCAACTGGTCCAGCACATGCATCAGATGCCGGGGGTCGGGCTTACGCACGCCGGGCACCGTGTCGCCGCCGGCGACCGCCGCGAAGAACGGCGCCAGATCGAGGGCGTTGAGGATCTCCGCCGTCGCCCCCGCCGGCTTGTTGGTGCAGACGGCAAGCGCGCAACCCGCGTCGCGCAGCGCCGCCAGCGCCGCGATGGCGCCCGGAAAGGGCTGTGTCAGGGTCGCCGCGTTGGCTTCGTAATGGGTGGTGAACTCGGCCGTCGGGCCGTCGAGCCCGCCATCCGGCAGGCCGCCCGTGGCCAACAGCCCGCGTTCGACCAGCTTGGGCACGCCGTCGCCGACCATGCCGGCGACCTCGTCCCGGGTCACCTGGCGGCGGCCCATGCGGGCGAGCAGCCAGTTCAAGGCGGCCTGAATGTCGGGCACGCTGTCGACCAGGGTGCCGTCAAGATCGAAGACAACCGCCTTGGGCAGGGATTGGGCGGGTAAGTGCTCCTTAACCCCCGGCATTGCATAGTTCCATTGCAAAATTCCGTAACAAACTGTGACTTGGATGACACAAGATACTGTGGCACCTTGCGGCCCGACCCTCCAGATGTTTCACCGGATCCCTTCATCAGGCCCCATGGCCGCCGCCCGAACCGTTTAAAGGCCCCCGCGTTTTCATGCAAGCAGACGAAAAATTCACGACAACCGCCGTGGTCCTGGCCGCCGGGCTGGGTACGCGCATGAAATCGGATTTGGCGAAGGTGCTGCACCCTGTCGCGGGCCGGCCGATGATCGGCCATGTCCTGGCCGCCCTGAACGCGGCGACGGTCGAGCAGACCGTGGTCGTCGTCGGCGACGGCATGGACGGTCTCGCTGCGGCCGTGGCACCCCATCCGACGGCGGTGCAGGTGGATCGCCTGGGCACCGCCCATGCGGTGCTGGCGGCGCGCGACTTCATCAAAGCCCATCCCGCCGATGACCTTTTGGTCGTGTTCGGCGACACGCCGCTGATCACGCCCGAAACGCTCGGCGCCATGCTGGCGGCCCGCCGGTCCCCGGCGCGCCCCGGCGTGGTCGTGCTCGGCTTCGAGCCCACCGACCCCACCCCCTACGGCCGCCTGATCCGGGACGGCGACGGCGCCCTGGCATCCATCGTCGAAGCCAAGGACGCGACGCCGGACCAGCTTGCCGTCACGCTCTGCAATTCCGGGGTCATGGTCATCGACGGCGCCCGCGCGCTCGGCTGGCTCGAGCGGATCGGCAACGCCAACGCCAAGGGCGAATACTATCTGACCGACATCGTCGCCATCGCCCGCGCCGACGGGGCCGCGGCCGCCGTTGTCATCGGCGACGCGGACGAGGTCATGGGCGTCAATTCCCGCGCCGACCTGGCCGAAGCCGAGACCGTCGCGCAACGTCGCCTGCGCGCCCGCGCCATGGCGGGCGGCGCCACCCTGATCGATCCGCAAACCGTCTATCTGTCGTGGGACACCGCGCTCGGCCGGGACGTCGTGATCGGGCCCAACGTATTTTTCGGACCGAATGTGTCCATCGCCGACAGCGTGGAGATCCGGGCGTTCTGTCATATCGAGGGGGCCAATGTCGGAACGGGCGCGGTGATCGGGCCGTTCGCGCGTCTGCGCCCCGGGGCCGATTTGGCCGAAGGCGTGCATATCGGAAATTTCGTCGAGATCAAGGCCGCGACCCTGGGTGCCGGCACCAAGGTCAACCACCTATCCTATGTGGGGGACAGCACGGTCGGCGCGGGTGTGAACATCGGCGCCGGCACCATCACCTGCAATTACGACGGCCATGTGAAGTCCCAGACGGTGATCGGTGACGGCGCCTTCATCGGCTCCAACACGGCTCTGGTCGCCCCCGTGACCGTGGGTGCCGGGGCCATCGTCGGTGCCGGCAGCGCGATTTCCAAGAACGTCGCGGCGGGGGCGCTCGCCGTGACCCGGGCCGAGCAGAAGGAAGTGAAGGGCTGGGCCGACCGCTTCAACGCGAAGGGACGCAAGGCCAAACAAGACGCGAAGAAAGAGGGCTAGCGGGCGATGTGCGGCATCATCGGAATCCTCGGCCGGAACGAGGCCGCACCCATCCTGCTGGAAGGGCTGAAGCGCCTTGAATACAGGGGGTATGATTCCGCCGGGATCGCGACCCTGGTCAACGGCGCCATCGACCGCCGGCGGGCCGAAGGCAAGCTGAGCAACTTGGCCGCCCGCCTGGACGCGGAGCCCATCGCCGGCACGGTCGGCATCGGCCACACCCGCTGGGCGACCCATGGCGTGCCCAACGAAGCCAACGCTCATCCGCACGCGACGGACCGGGTCGCCATCGTCCATAACGGCATCATCGAGAATTACAAGGACCTCAGGGCCGAGCTGATCGCCAAGGGCTGTGACCTTGCATCCGACACGGATACGGAAGTCATCGTCCACCTGATCACCCAGGAGATCGTGGACGGCAAGTCCCCTGCCGACGCGACCGCCGCTGTCTTGCGGCGGCTCGACGGCGCCTTTGCCTTGGCCATCATTTTTTCCGGCCACCATGACCTGATGATCGGGGCGCGGCGGGGCAGTCCGCTGGCCGTCGGCTTCGGCGACGGTGAGATGTTCCTGGGCTCCGACGCCCTGGCCCTGGCGCCGCTGACCGACCGCATCATGTATCTGGAGGACGGCGACTGGGCCGTGTTGAGCCCGACCGGTGTCCAGGTGTTCGACGGCGACGACGCCCCGGTCGAGCGCCCCGTGCGCCTGACCGAACTGTCCGGCGCCGCCATCGGCAAGGGCGGTTACCGGCACTTCATGCTCAAGGAAATCTACGAGCAGCCCCAGGTCATCGGCGACACCCTGCAAAGCTTCATCAACCCGGCGTCACGCACGGTGACCATGCCCGGCCTGCCGTTCGATCCGGCGGCGCTTGAGCGCCTGACCCTGGTCGCCTGCGGCACCTCCTATTTCGCTTGCCTCACGGCCAAGTACTGGTTCGAACAGCTGGCCCGCATTCCGGTCGAGGTCGATATCGCGTCCGAATTCCGCTACCGTGAGCCGCCCATGGCGGACAACGGGGCCGCGATCTTCATTTCCCAGTCGGGCGAGACGGTCGATACCCTGGCCGCGCTGCGCTATGCACGCCAGGCGGGGCAATCGATCCTGTCCATCGTCAACCAGCCGGAAAGCGCCATCGCCCGGGAATCGGACATGGTCCTGCACACCAATGCGGGACCGGAAATCGGCGTCGCCTCGACCAAGGCGTTCACCACGCAGCTGACCGTTTTGGCTTGCCTCGCCATCGCCGTCGCGCGCGGGCGCGGCGCCATCGATGCCGGAACCGAGGCACGCCTGACCACGGCACTGACCGAGGTGCCCGGGCGGGCGGCGGAAATCCTCAACCACGACGAACAGCTACGGGATATCGCCCAAGGCATGGCCGAGGCGCGGGACGTGCTCTACCTGGGGCGCGGCACCAGCTACCCGATCGCTCTCGAAGGGGCGCTGAAGCTGAAGGAAATCTCCTATATCCATGCCGAAGGCTACGCCGCCGGCGAAATGAAGCACGGCCCCATCGCGCTGATCGACGATCAGGTGCCGGTCATCGTCATCGCGCCAACGGATGCCCTGTTCGAAAAGACGGCGTCCAACGTCCAGGAAGTCATGGCGCGGGGCGGGCGGGTGATCGTCATCTCCGACGAGGCGGGGGCTGCCGCCCTGGCCGACGGGGCGGAGGCCACGGTCGCCCTGCGCACCGTCGATCCCTTCGTGGCACCCATTCTCTATGCCATCCCGGTGCAGCTGCTGGCCTATCACGTCGCGGTCATCAAGGGCACGGATGTGGATCAGCCGCGCAACCTGGCGAAAAGCGTGACCGTGGAATAGCGCCGCCGCGACGGATCCGATCCCGCCGCCGCCGACATTCGCACACAGAAAAACGGCCGTCCCGAAGGACGGCCGTTTCCTTACTGAAAGCTCAACCGAGCGGCGGAGCGCCGAAACGCCCCGCCTTAAGCCCGATTAGAACTTAACCTGAGCACCGACCAGGAAGGTCACGATGCTGTCGAGGGCCGTCGTCGTACCGTCGACGTCCCACCACATCACGTTGCCGTAGATGTTCGTGCCGGCAGCTTTGATCTGCTGGTTGACGCCGAAGCCGAAGGCCTGACCGTCGATGCCGTCACCGGCGAGATCAGAGGTGCCTTCGAAGTGGACACCAACACCGGTGGCACCCAGCGAGTTCATGTTCGCCGTGTAGCCGACGGTGGCGGCATAGACCTTGTGGTCCTTGCCGGTGTCCTGATCGGCCGAGCCGTACAGACCGGTCAGGGAGATACCGCTGTCATGCTTCACGGAAGCGCCCAACTGCCATTGGCCACCCGCGCCGCCTTCACCCGAGAGGTTTTGATAAAAGGCACGACCGCGAACCTGGAGACCGCCCATCTTGCCGTCATACAGACCACCAACGCCCCAAGCACCTTCGGGCTGCAGTTCGACCTGACCACGGAAACCGCTCATGGAGGGGGTTTCGTATTGGATGGAGTCGAGACGGCCACCGTCAAGGGTGGTGAACACGCTGCGAATCTTGGTGGTGGACAGAGCAGCCGCCGTGTTGTCGTTGCGGAACAGCATGCCGCCGACGAGCAGGGAGGTGTCCATACCGGCGAAGGCGCCGGCAGCGTAGCCGAGGTCCAGGCCGTCGGACATGCCGTCGGAGATTTCCGACTGCTGACCCAGGGTCAGCTTACCGAACTGCTTGTGGGAGAAATAGACATTGGCCAGACGCTCGGAGAAGGAGCCGCCGCCAGCGGTTTCAGCCGTCTGGCTGATGGAACCCGGATCGTTCGACTGCATTTCCATTTCGAGGCGGGCGCCGACGGTAACGGATTCGTTGACCTTGCCGGAAGCCTTCAGGCCGAAACGGGTGGAGCCGTTATCACCGTCCTGATGGCGGTAACCGGTTTCTTCACCGTCGTTGTAGAACATCATGTTGCGGTTGACCTGGCCGTAAACGGTAAGGTCGGTCGCATTGCCGTTCTTGATCGAACCGGCTTCGGCGGTGGTGGCAACCGGGGCGGCGAACGCGAAAAGCGCAGCGCCGGCGGCACCAACCATAAGGGTCTTTTTGAGGTTCATTCGTTTGCTCCTAAGATGAGATTCACTCTTACAAATCCACTTTGCCCTGGAACACTGTAGGACCACGCGTTGGCGATCCTGTTCAGGACGAGGGCAGTTTAGCGGCTCGTCCCTGTTTCAAAAGCAAAATCCGTCTCAACTGTAGATTTTTTGGAACAGTGTTGCGCGAATGCCACACATTGCTGAGGTTTGATGAAAATCAGGCGGTTGGGTGGAGGCGTTCCCGCATTCAGCCGCCACCGAATGGCTGCCGTTGCGTAAATGTCACGCCCCCTCACAAGCCCCCGAATCGCCTCCCGAGACCACCGCATACAGTGTCTCGGCATCCTGCTGTACGGTTGAACACGGCGGCGAACATGGATTAGATGGGGGACGTCGGGCCGATACCGGATCCCGCATCCACCCACAAGCCGAAGGACGCCCCATGCCGCAATACGACTATGACCTGATCACCATCGGCGGGGGCTCCGGCGGGGTCCGCGCCTCGCGCTTCGCCGCCGCGACCTACGGCGTGAAGACCGCCGTGGTCGAAAACCTGCGCATCGGCGGCACCTGCGTCATGCGCGGCTGCGTGCCAAAGAAGCTTCTCGTCTACGCCGGCCATTTCGCCGAGGATTTCGAGGATGCGGCCGGTTACGGCTGGGATGTAGGGGCACCCTCGTTCGACTGGCCACGGCTGATCGCCAACAAGAACAAGGAGTTGGACCGCCTGGAAGGCGTCTATCACCGCCTGTTGCGCGACGCCGGGGTGGATGAGTTGACCGGCACGGGCCGCGTCATCGACCCCCATACGGTCGAGATCGCCGGCCCCGACGGCACCCGGACCTGCACGGCCAAGTACATCCTGATCGCCACTGGCGGCTGGCCGTCCCTGCCGAATGTTCCCGGCATCGAACACGCCATCACCTCGAACGAGGCGCTCGACCTGGACCGCCTGCCCGGCAGCATCGCGATCGTCGGCGGCGGCTATATCGCCGTGGAATTCGCGGGCATCTTCAACGGCTTGGGCGCCGAGACCCATGTCATTATCCGGGCCGAGAACATCCTGCGCGGGTTCGATCCGGCGGTGCGCGACACCCTGCACGAGGAAATGGTCAAGAAAGGCGTCGCCATCCATCAGGAGACCACCGTCCAATCCATCGAGAAGACGGCATCGGGCTATTCCCTGCGTCTCAACGACGACGAGATCCTAGAGGTCGACGCCGTCATGTACGCGACCGGCCGCGCCCCCAACACCAAGGACCTGGGTCTGGCCGAAGCCGGCGTCGCCCTGACCGCCAAGGGCGCGATCAAGGTCGACGACCATTTCAAGACCAGCGTCGACAGCATCTATGCGCTCGGCGACGTCATCGACCGGGTGCAGTTGACGCCGGTGGCCCTGGCCGAAGGCATGGCCGTGGCCCATACCCTGTTCGGCGGCAGGCCGACCACGGTCGACTACGCCAATATCCCGACCGCCGTGTTCTCGACCCCGCCCGTGGGCACCGTGGGCCTGACCGAGGACGAGGCCCGCAGGAACCACGACGTGGTCATCTTCCAGTCCCATTTCCGGCCCATGAAATACACCCTATCGGGCCGCGATGAGCGGACCATGATGAAGATGATCGTGGACAGGAAGACGGACCGTGTTCTGGGCTGTCACATGGTCGGCCTGGATGCGGCCGAGATGACCCAGGCGCTCGGCATCGCGCTCAAGGCCGGCGCGACCAAGGCGCATTTCGACGCCACCATCGGCATCCATCCGACGGCGGCCGAGGAATGGGTGACCATGCGCACGCCCCTGCGCGAGGCGGAAGCCGCCGAGTAGCCGGCCCCCCGCAACGAAAAACCGCCGCCGAAATGCCCGGCGGCGGTTTTCGTTATGTATGTCTTTCCGGCAAGCCCGCGTCAGATGATTTCGCGCGCCCTGAGGTCGGCGATCTCGTCGGCGCTGAGCCCCAGATCGCCCAGGATGGCGTCCGTGTGCTCGCCCTTTTCCGGCGGGCGGACGACCAGCTTGGAATCGGTGCGGCTCATGCGGATCGGCTGCGACATCATCTTGGTGCGGCCGAAGCAGACCGTGTCGCATTCCTCCGCGATGCCCAGGTGCTTGACCTGTTCGTCGGCGAACATGCCCGCCATGTCGTAGATCGGGCCCGTGGGCACGCCCGCCTCGTTCAAGGCGTCGACCCAATCGGCGCTGGTCCGGTCCTTGGTCTTTTCGGCGATCAGGGCATTCAGGGCATGGCGGTTCTTGGACCGCTTCTCGGGCCCGTTGAAGCGCTCGTCCTCGCACCATTCCGGCGTTCCCAACACGTCGCACAGCCGCGCCCAAATGCGTTCCCCTGCGGCGGCGATGTTGATATGGCCGTCCTTGGTCGGGAACACGCCCGTGGGAATCGAGGTCGGATGGTCATTGCCGGCCTGGCCGGGCACCTCGCCCTCCATGAGATAGCGCGCCCCCTGGAAATCGAGCATGAAGGCCATGGCCTGCAGCAGCGACGAGGTCACCCACTGGCCCTTGCCGGATTTCTCGCGCTCGATGATCGCGATCAGCACGCCCATGGCGCAGAACAGGCCGCCGGTCAGGTCGGCGATGGGAATGCCGACGCGCATGGGGCCGCGGCCCGGCTCGCCGGTGATCGACATCAGCCCGCCCATGCCCTGGGCGATCTGATCGAAGCCGGGACGCTTGTCATAGGGGCCGTCCTGGCCGAAGCCGGAGATCGAGCCCAGGATGATGCGCGGATTGACGGCCTTGAGGGCCTCGTAGCCGATGCCGAGCTTTTCCTTCACGTCGGGGCGGAAGTTCTCGATCACCACGTCGGCGCCCTCGACCAGGCGGAGGAACAGCTTGCGCCCTTCTTCTTCCTTGAGGTTGAGGGTCAGGGACCGCTTGTTGCGCTGCAGGTTCTGGAAATCGGCCGTGTGGCGCTTGGCGCCCAGGGTACCGTCGGGTTCGATGCTTTCGGGCAATTCGACCTTGATGACGTCGGCGCCCCAGTCCGCGAGCTGACGGACGCAGGTGGGCCCCGATCGGACGCGGGTCAGGTCGAGAACCTTGATGTGGTCGAGCGCGGTCGACGCGGCGGTATGTACCATGTGTTTCCTCTCCAAAGGCGGCGTGGCCCGGTTCTTTATCGCCCAGGCCTTGTATACAATTTCGATCTGTCGTTATCGGAATTTCCGGGGCCCAGGTCAATCGCCGCGCGGCCCTGCCGCCGCGTCAGCCGCCCTTGTTGGCTTCCCCCTCGCCCTCGTCACCCGGGTCCGCGTCCAGCCCGCGGGGATCGATGGTGATGACTTCGGGCGAGGCGCGGGGCACATGCACGAAATCCTCCTTGTTCTCGGGCAAGACGCCGGCGCGGCGCTGCATCCGATAGAAGGCGAAGCCGGCGGTCAGGAAATGGATCGCCGCCGAATAGGCGAAGAAGGAATTGGGGCCCGCTACCTCGACCACCGCCGATGCCAGCATCGGCCCGACGACGGCGCCGACGGAAAACACCAGGATCAGGGTCGAGGCGATTTCGACAAAGTCCTCGGGTTCGGCCTGGTCGTTGGCATGGGCAATGGCGATGGCATAAAGAGCGAAGGTAAAACCGCCGTAAACGAAGGCGAACGCGTACATGGCCGCGCGCGACAGATCGCCGAACGCCATCAAGGCGAGGGCGCTGATACCGCCGCCGACGCAGATCACGATGATCACCCAGCGCCGGTCGATCAGATCCGACCACCGCCCGAGCGGCCATTGGAAGATCGCGCCGCCGATGATCAGCAGGCTCATGAACAGGGACAGTTCCGCGACCGACGTCAGGGCGCTTTGCGCGAACAGGGGTACAATGGTCCATACCGCGCCGTTGACCAGCCCGACGGTCAGGCAGGCGATCACGCCGACGGGGGAAATAGCATAGACGCGAGGGATGCGGATGCGCACCTGCTGCAACGGCTGCGGCGCCGTGGTGCGCGTCAGCGCCACCGGCACCAGGGCGATGGAGACCAGCACGGAGGCGACCACGAACAGCTCGAACCCGGCGGGGTCGTACAGGTTCAGCAGAACCTGGCCGACGGTCACGGCCCCCAGGTTGACGATCTGATAGAAGGACAGGATGCGCCCGCGGTGTTCCTTGCCGGCACGCTCGTTGATCCAGCTTTCCATGACCATGTAGAGCCCGCACAGACAGGCCCCGGTGATGAAGCGCAACCCCCACCAGGAGACCGGATCGACCCAAACGACGTGCATGAGCTGCGCCGCCGAGGCGACCGTGCCGAACACGGTGAAGGAGCGAATGTGCCCGACCCGCGCGACGACGCGGGGAGCGAAGAAGCAGGACAGGATGTAGCCCATGTAGAAGGCAGCCCCCATGACGCCGATGGCGAAGGGGGAAAAGCCCTCGATGCCCGCGCGCACGGGCAGCAGGGTGCCCTGAAGCCCGTTGCCGGCCAGCAGGATGCCGAAACTGAGAAACAGGGCGGCGACGGGGATCAGAATGGCGACCATGTCGTTTCTTCCGTTTCCTTGTGCCTGAGGGAACCCGCGGGAGCCTCCAGCGGCGATCAGGCCGCACCCGCATACGATCTTTCGAGGCGGCGATCAGCCGTTGAAGGGGCTGCCGACACCACCGGCCAATATAATGCCCAGGACGATCATCCCCGTGCCGACCCATTGCGTCGCGGAAAGATGTTCACCGAACAAGAACACACCGGCAAGCGGCACCAGGATGAAGCCCAGCGCAATGAACGGATAGGCCGTGGACAGGGGCATTGTGCGCAGCAACGTCACCCAGATGAACGTGGCGACGCCGTAGATTGCAAAAGCGCCGAGCAGCCATTTATTCGTGAACGACTGGAAAATGCTGTCCAGGCCGGCGCCCGAAAGAGCCGCCTTTTTGAAGCAGATCTGCCCGGCAACGATCATCAGCAGGAAACCGGCGAGCTTGAGATAGGCCATCATCATTGTTTCCTCATTCGGCGCAGGCGGTCCACGCCATGCGTGACCAAGTGAACGATGACTGTGGCGCCGCTGAGCGCGAACACGGCGATTAGAGGCTCGTTGTAGCGAACCACGTTGACGGACACAAACGCGTAAAGCCCCAACATGAAATAGGGCGGCAGGCAAAACACCAGGAACGGGCCCGCACGGCCGCGGCGGGCAAGGATCCAGACACAGGCCGGCAAAAGGATGAACCCGACCAGGCTGGCGTAGTTGCCGACCCATTGGCCGCGCAAGGCAAGCGATATCGTGACCGCCAGATGCTTGCCCAGATCGCGCCACACGTATTCCCTGAGCAGATAACCGAGCGGATTGTCCTGTGCCCCGGAAGCGGCCCGCACATCGAGAAAGAACTGGCCGCGCCCCATCATGTAGAAGGAGTCCGGATGGTACCAGGACAGCCGCCGGACCTGTTCTTCGGAAAACAGCGCCGTCGCCAGATTGTCCCCGAAATCAGGCAACCAGTAGATCAAGCTGATCGCCCATTCCCGCCATGTCATAAGATTATAGGGCAACCGTTCAATCAGCACTTTTGGGCCGTATCCGCCGCTGATGCCGGCAAGATCGAAGCCGACATAGTTCCTGATCCACCAGGGCGCCAGGATCGCGGCCGCCCCGGCGGCGAAGCACGCGGCGGCGGCGGCGGCGTCAGTCCACGCCCGGCCGCGCCCAAAGCGCCACCACAGAACGATCACCGGCACCATGAAGTAAAGAAGGTACACATAGGAGGCCCGCGTGAGCGCCGCGCCGGCGAGCGCCGCGCCGGCCAAGACGGCATCGCGCCGCGCGGGGGCCGGGTCGGACAGGAGCCGGGCCAGCATCCAGGCGAACAGCGCGACAAAGAAGAAGGTCGGGATTTCCGTCAGGATCAGCCCGGCGTAATGGGTAAAACACTTGGTCGCCAGCACGATCGCCAGCGTCAGCCAGGCGATGCATGCATCCCCGGCAAGCCGGCGCGCGGCCAGGAAGACAAAAAACACCGTGAACGCGGCGAGGACGGCTTGAACAACGAACAACGCCGTCAATCCGCTGAGGTCGCAGACGGCGCCGTCCCGGGAGACGCATGTCAGAGCCCGCGCGAGGTCCGCGTCGAAAAATGCCAGCACGCCGGCAAACATTGGGTAGACCGGGCCGAAAAACGTTCCCAGGATTTCATTCACCCGCCCCCAGTCCGTCGCCATGGCCTCGGCCAGCGACGCCGCCATGCCGGCGTACTGCATGGCGTCGGCGACCGGGCGGGTATAGGGGGGAGCCAAGGTCTGAAACAGGGCGGCGGTCAGGCAGACGGCGAGTGCCAGGGCCGCCTGGGCGCGGTCCTGATGCAACAAGCGGGCATATGCCGAAACGGTTTGCACGTCGATCACCTTGGGTTGTCCGGGACGGTCGATCCGGCCCGCGCGACTTGTATTCACCCGGCAAGAACGATGCAACCGGCCGGCACGCAAGCGAATGTTGTCGAACACCGTTTCTTCGCTATCATTGCCGCCGCACGCCGCACAAGGGAGGATATCCACATCAAAGCAGCACCCACCCTGTTCGACCCCCCTGCCCGCCCGCGATATGCGCCGGGGGATCACACGCCCCTGTTCGCCTGCCGCGATTCCGACGGCCGGACCTTCGAATTCTATTCCGCCGTCACCGGCGCGCCGACGATCCTGCTGTTCGCCGGCGGCCAGGGCCTTGCGGACATGACGGCGGGCGGGCTCGACCCGGCCGCCCTTGCCGCCGGCGGCGCCCAGGTCGCGACCCTGGTGCCCGGCGACACCACCGTGGCGGCGGCGCAAAAGGAAGCCTCCGGCTGGCCGCACCGGGTGATGGCCGACCCCGGGTCCGAGATCACCAACGGGTTCGCGGGGCTGTCCGGCGTCGCGGCGCCGGCGGTTTATGTGCTCGACCCCAATCAGCGCCTGATCGGCGTGCGCGGGCTCGGCGGCGGGGCCGGGGGCCTGGAGGGCTGGCTCGCCGAGATGCTGGCCCAGGCGCGGCACGGCCGCGACCAGGCCGTGGTCCAGCGCGCGGCCCCGGCGCTGCTTGTGCCCCGTGCGCTGGAACCCGAGGACTGCGCCTGGCTGATCGGCCTGTGGCACAACGGGGAGCGCGACGACGGCACGGTCGCCGTGGGATCGTCGGCCGGCGGCGGCGTGCAGGTGGTGCCGACGACCAAGCGGCGCGAGGACTATTACATGCATGACAAGGCGCTGGAGCAGAAACTGCTGAACCGGCTGATGCCGCGCCTGGTGCCCGAGGTCTCCAAGGCCTTCCATTTCGAGGGCTATTCGGTCGAGACCTTCAAGATCGGCTGCTACAAGGCCGAGAAGGCGGGCTTCTTCACCGTCCACCGCGACGACACCAGCCCGGCGACCAAACACCGCAAGTTCGCGGTGACGCTCAACCTGAACACGGGCGATTACGAAGGCGGCGATTTGCGCTTTCCCGAATACGGGCCGGAACTGTACCGCCCGGAAAAGGGCGCGGCGGTGGTGTTCTCCTGCTCCCTGCTGCACGAGGTCCTGCCCGTGACCAAGGGCCACCGCTTCGTGCTGCTGACCTTCCTGAACGTGCCGGTGCAATAACCACGGCCCGATCACGCATCGGCGAGGCCCGCCCGGAAGCGGACCTTTTTCTGGGAAGTTGTCGATAGCTTTCGGAGGAAAACGGGGAAATGGCGCGCCCGGGAAGATTCGAACTCCCAACCTCCTGATCCGTAGTCAGACGCTCTATCCAGTTGAGCTACGGGCGCTTGTGACTGGGCCCCGAGGGGCCCCCGCCAGGAAGGAGCCGGACACTACTCCAGCACTTCTCCGTTTGCAAGCGCTAGGAGCCGTCCCCGATTAACGGTCGTCAAACGCCGAATCTTCGTATTAAAATAGGAACTTGTGGTGCTCCGGGCCATTGAGTACACTCGCCCGGAAACTGAGGGGTGGGGTATGTTTTCGTACATACCCGCTGGGGATTTAAAAACAACTCCGGTTTGTTATCGGAGAAGAACCAAGGGCTCGCGGACGAGATGGGTTTTCCGAAACTGAGAGTTCTTTTGGCGGGGGCCGTGATTTTCACGGGGGCATGTTCATTCGACGAGGACCTGTGGCCCTCGTTGAGCGCATCCGAGCCTTCCGCCAAAACAACGACAGAGACCGCGCAACCGGAAGCGGCATCGCCGCAAACGGCCGGCGCGCAAGACGCCGGATCGCAGCAGACGGCCGTTTTGGCCGCCAATCAGCCTGCCCTGGGTTCGACCAAATTCGTGCCGACCGGCGTGACGCCGGGCGACGCGACCGGAACCTTCGTCGGCAAGAAGGTCCAGGAACTGCGCGACGAGTTGCAGAAGCTGCAAAGCTCGATCCTGCAACATAATGAACAGCTTCAGTCCGTGCGCTCGCGCATCGTCGAAAGCTCGCAGCAGTACCACGGCACCATCGCCGCCGTTAAGTCCCGCCTGCAGGTCGGCACGACCCGCGGCAACCCGGTTCTGGTACAACAGTTCAACACGGCGCAGCAGGACCTGAATCGCCTCAGCCAGGACATCGGCGAAATGAACAAGCTGTCCACCGGCGTGGCCAGCGATTCCACCTTGGCCTCGTTCCTGACGGAAAGCGTGCGCGCCGCCTTCAAGGTGTCCGGCGCCGTCGACGAGGACCACCGCCAGCTTGCCATTCTCGAGGACGAGGTCGACCAGACCGTCGTCCTGATCGACCGCCTGCACCGCGAAGTGACCGAGGACGTACGCCGCCAGTCGACCTGGATCGGCGCCGAACAGCGCAATCTGGTGCAGATCTCGGCCGGCATCCGCCAGGGCGAATCGCTCGGCTCGTCCCTGCTTGACGCCGCCGTCACCGGCCGCGGGCCGAGCGCCAACCAGGTTGCCGCCCCCGCCGATACGTCGGGCCGCCGCCCCCTGGTGGTGATTCGCTTCGACCGGCCGAACGTGCCTTATCAGCAGGCCCTGTACACGGCCGTCAGCCGCGCCCTTGAAACCCACCCGGCCGCGGTGTTCGACCTGGTTGCGGTGGCGCCCTCGGCCGGTGGCGCCGCGCGCGTCGCGATCAACACGAACAAGGCCAAGCGCCACGCCGAAGACGTCAAGCGCTCGCTGGTGGAAATGGGCCTGCCGCCGACGCGGGTGGCGGTGTCCGCCAAGACCCTGGCGGCCGCCAAGACAAACGAAGTTCACTTGTACGTTCGCTAAACCACGACATTCACTGCAAATCCGGATAACCGGCATCAGCGTGGGCGCCGGTTTTTCCGTTTCTGGGCCCCATTTTTCGGGAACCTCCGCCCTTGGGAAATGCCGGCGGCCCCGTTAGTATTCCCGCCATGACAGCCCCCTCGCCGCCGGAACGCCCCCCTGAACGCATCGTCACCTGGGCCGAAGTCCATGCGGACTCGCGCGCCCTTGCCGGCCGTCTGCTGAGCACGCCGCCTCCCGGCCGCTGGGCGAGCCCGTGGAAAGGCATCGTCGCGATCACCCGGGGCGGCATGGTGCCGGCCGCCGTCCTGGCCCGTGAAATGGGCATCCGCCTGATCGATACCCTGGCCATCGCCAGTTATGACGCCAAAACCCAAGGCCGGGTGCGGCTGCTCAAGACGCCGGAGGCCGCCGCCGCCGACAAAGGGACGGGATGGCTGCTGGTCGACGATCTGGTGGATACGGGGGCGACGGCGCGGGCGGCGCGGGACCTGTTGCCGGACGCCCTGTTCGTCACGCTATACGCCAAGCCCGCCGCCCGCGACTTGCCGGACATTTTCATTCACGAGGTGGCGCAGGACACCTGGGTGCATTTTCCTTGGGATACGGAAGCCCACGACGGAGCGCTTGCCTATGCCCCGCCGCTGGCCGGGCGGGAAACGCCCTGACAGAACGCCCGCGCGGGGATCACGCCGCCGTCACGCCTTGGGCGCCATGCCCTCGACGTCTTCGGCCAGTCGACGTTCCAGATCGACAAGGTCCGACGGCAACTCCGCGCCCGTGGCGCGCAATTGGTCGAGAAGCTCCAGAAGCCGCAGGTGAACCTCGTGCAGGTCCTCCGGCTGTTCTTCCATTTCGGTCATCGCCATGTTGATGGCGGCGAGAAGTTCGTTGCTATCCATGCCAGGACTTTAGCACCGTCCGGGACGAACCGCTATTGACCTGCATCAAGAGAATGCGGCGCCAGCGGTGAGGGCTTGCGAGGCCCAGGGACCCAGCCTAGGCTTCTCATCAAGAGGAGACATCAAAAAATGACCAACCCCGCCGAAACCTACAAGCTGTACGCCATCAAGTACGGCACCCACGATCCCCGCCCCCAGTCCCAGAACTTCATGCAGCCGCCGGACCCGCATGACGCGCCCTACCCCATCGACTATTTCGTCTGGGCCTGCGTTTCCGAAAACCGCACCGTGGTCGTCGACACGGGCTTCAACGAGAAATCCGGCTGCGGGCGCGGCCGCACCATGTTCCGCTGCCCGGTGGACAGCCTGAAACTGGTCGGCGTCGACCCGGCCGAGGTCACGGACGTGGTGGTCACCCACATGCATTACGACCACGGCGGCAACTTCGACAAGTTCCCCAAGGCGACCTTCCACATCCAGGACCGGGAGATGTCCTACATCACCGGACGCTACATGCGCTATCCGGTGCTGCGCAATTCCTTCGACCCGGACGACGTCTGCCAATTGGTGCGCGAGCTTTATCAGGACCGGGTCGAATTCCACGACGGCGACGAGGAACTGTTTCCCGGCCTGACCCTGCACCATGTCGGCGGCCATACCCAGGGCATGCAGTTCGTGCGGGCCTGGACCGAGCGCGGCTGGGTCGTGCTGGCGTCCGACGCCATGCACCTGTTCGCCAACTGGCGGCACAAAAACCCGTTCCCCACGGTTCTGCACATCGGCGACATGCTGGAAGGCCACAAGAAGGTCGCCCGTCTGGCGGACAGCCCGGACCACGTGGTTCCCGGTCACGACCCCCTGGTGATGGAGATGTATCCGGCGCCCTCCGCCGATCTTGAAGGCGTCGTGGTGCGGGTCGACGTCGCACCCTTGAAACCGACGCCGGCGTGAGGGCCCCGCCCATGACCGAGATCTACAAGCTGTACGCCATCAAGTACGGCACCCATGCGCGGATGGCGGCGCGCAACTTCATGAACCCGCCCGACCCCCATGACGCGCCCTATCCCATCGACTATTACGTCTGGGCCTGCGTGTCGGAAAACCGGGCCGTCGTCGTCGACACGGGCTTCACGAAGGACGCCGCCGAAAGCCGGGGCCGCACCTGGCACCGCTGCCCGGTGGACAGCCTGAAACTGATCGGCGTCGATGCGGCCGAGGTCACGGATGTGGTCATCACCCACATGCACTACGACCACGGCGGCAACCTGGACCGCTTTCCCAAGGCGACCTTCCATATCCAGGACCGGGAAATGGCTTTCGCCACCGGGCGCTACATGCGCTACCCGACGTTGCGCCATTCCTACGACATCGACGACGTCTGCGGCCTGGTCCGCGAACTGTACAAAGACCGGGTCGAGTTCCACGACGGCGACACGGACCTGTTTCCCGGCCTGACCCTGCATCACGTCGGCGGTCATACCCAGGGCATGATGTTCGTGCGGGCCTGGACGGGCCGCGGCTGGGTCGTGTTGGCGTCGGACGCCATGCATCTTTACGCCAACTGGCTGGACCGAAACCCCTATCCCACGGTGGTCCATATCGGCGACATGCTGGAAGGCCACCGCAAGGTCGCGCGCCTTGCGGAAAGCCCCGACCATGTCGTGCCCGGCCACGATCCGCGCGTCATGGACCGCTATCCGGCGCCGTCGGACGGCCTGAAGGGCATCGTCGCGCGCCTGGACCTGCCGCCCCATGGAACATAAGGATAAGGAAAAGACCCGCCGCCGCGCGACCCTGGCCTCCTGCTGCGCGGCGCACAGCCTGCAGGACGGCCTGACCGACCTGCTGTATGTCCTGCTGCCCGTGCTGGCGCAGTCGTTCGGCCTGACCTATGCCCAGGTCGGCATCATCCGCGCCGCCAACCGCGCCGCCATGACGGCCTTCGAACTGCCGTCGGGCATGTTGTCGGAACGCATTGGCGAACGCATTCCCATCGCCTTCGGCCTGCTGGCCGCGGGGGCGGGCTACATCGCCCTGGCCTGGGCCGACGGTTTCACGGCCGTGGTCGTCGTTCTTCTGTTCGCCGGGATCGGCGGCGGTTTTCAGCACACATTGTGCTCGACCCTGGTCAGCACCGTGTTCGGCAACCGGGGCCGACGCGCGGCGCTGGGCACCTACAACTCCTTCGGCGACGTGGGCAAGCTGACCTTCGCCGGGCTGTTCACCCTGTCGATCGGCGCGGGCGTCGCCTGGCAGGACATGACGCTGGCCTTTGGCGCGGCCACCATGGCGGCCGGGCTGGTGATCTTCGCCGTGCTGGGCCGCGCCGGCGCGGGCATGGGCCCGAAACCCGCCGAAGGAAACGGCGGCCAGGGCCTGCTGGGCGGCTGGGGCATCCGCGACAAGGGAGCCTTCGCGGCGCTGTGCGCCATCGTGCTGCTCGATACGGTGGTGCAGGGCGGGTTCCTTACCTTCGTCGCCTTCCTGATGATCGAGAAGGAGGTGCCGACGGCGCTCGGCGCCTTCGCCGTGGTGCTGACCCTTGCCGGCGGCGCCTTCGGCAAGTTCGGCTGCGGGTTCCTCGCGGAAAAGCTGGGCGCCGTCCGCTCCCTGGTGCTGGTCGAGATTCTGACCGCCCTGGGCATCGTCGCCGTCCTGCTGCTGCCGACCCTGCCGGCCTATTTCCTGCTGCCGGTGCTGGGCATGGTGCTGCAAGGCAGTTCGTCCGTCACCTACGGCGCCGTGGGCGACCTGATCGAGCCCGAGCGCCAGGCGCGCGGGTTCGCGGTGATCTATTCCATCGCCACGGCCTCGATGATTTTGGGCCCCATGGCCTTCGGCGTCGTCGGCGATACCTACGGCCTGACCACGGCCATGCTGGCGATGGCGGCGACCATCCTGCTGCCCCTGCCGCTCTGCCTGATCATGCGCCGCGCCATCGCCGCCCATTACGCCTGATTCCCTGACCCGCCGGTGGACCTGGCGCCGGAGAAATAATAGCGTTGGCCGTATGATGTCCGGGCGACAACGAGTAATCATCGTGTTTGAACGGTAGAGGCAGGGGTCATCACCATGAGGGTCATCGTCCTGGGTGCCGGCGTCATCGGCGTTACCACGGCCTATTACCTGGCCAAGCAAGGCGCCGAGGTTCTGGTCCTCGACCGCCAGCCCGGTCCCGGCATGGAAACCAGCTTCGCCAACGCGGGCGAACTGTCCTACGGCATGACCTCGCCCTGGGCGGCGCCGGGGGTGCCGCTGAAGGCCATCAAGTGGATCTTGATGAAATACCGGCCCCTGATCCTGCATCCGCTGATCAGCCCGACCATGTGGGGCTGGTGCACGCGCCTGGTAATGAACTGCAACGCGCGCGACTACCGGATCAACAAAAGCCGCATGGTGCGCGTCTCCAACTACAGCCGCGACGCACTGACCGATCTGATGGCCGACCTGCCGGACCTGCGGTTCGATCAGCGCGAAATGGGCACCTTGCAATTGTTCCGCACGGACAAGCAGGTCAAGGCCTCCGCCGCCGATCAGGAGGTCCTGGCCGAGTTCGGCTCGCCCTTCGAAGTTCTCGACCGCGACGGCTGCGTCGCCGCCGAACCGGGCCTGGCCCATGTCGCGGACAAATTCGTCGGCGGCCTGCGCATGACCGCCGACCGCACCGGCGATTGCCGCATGTTCACCATGGCCCTTGCCGAGGAAGCCGCCAAACTGGGCGTGACCTTCCGCTACGGGGTGACCATCCGGGGCCTTGCCCCGGACCGCATGCGGATCGCCGGCGTCGACACCACGGATGGCCGCGAGACCGCCGACCGCTACGTCTGCGCCCTCGGCCCCTACGCACCGATTGTCCTGAAATCCGTCGGCATCAAGGTGCCGATCTATCCGATCAAGGGTTATTCCATCACCCTGCCCGTCACCGATGCGGACGCCGCGCCCCGATCGACCATCATGGACGAAACCCACAAGGTCGCGATCACCCGCCTGGGCGACCGCATCCGGGTCGCCGGACAGGCGGAGATCATCGGTTACGACAAGCATCTGGGGTCGCATGCGACCGATACCGTGCGCCACGTCGTCACGGACCTGTTCCCCAAAGGCGGCGACGTGTCGCGGGCCGAGGGCTGGACCGGCCTGCGCCCCATGACGCCCGACGGCACGCCGGTCATCGGCCCGACGGTCTATGACAACCTGTTCATCAACTCGGGCCACGGCACCCTGGGGTGGACCATGTCCGCCGGTTCGGGGCGTCTGGCCGCCGACCTGGTGCTGGGCCGGCCGCCGGAAATTTCCATCGACGGCCTGACGGCGGCCCGGTACGGGCAATAACCGGCGGTTTCCGGAGACGACCTGTCCATTGGTCTATCTTTCGACCAGAGGGCAAAAACACTATAGTAATTGAATGATCGAGAGCTCCCTGGGCCGGCTTCCTGAAGAGGCCGCATTTCCCGTTGTCCGGCACGAAGGCGACATCGCCCTGTGCCGCTCTCCCGTTTGTCTGGAGCTGATCCGTTATTGGCAGGGCCTTGCCGCGCAAAAGGGCGGACGCCCCGAATGGGGTCAGGTCCGGCTGATCGATCTGTACAAGATCGCCACCTTCCTGGCCGTCAAGGACGTGATCGACGACGGCGCCGATTTCCGCAACCGCTTCTGGGGCACCGGCCTGACCGACGCCCTCGGCTTCGAAGGAACCGACAAGCGGGTCAGCGCCTATGAACCCGCCAGCATGCGGGACGCGGTCCATCGGCGCTATTCCCGCATCATCCGCACGGGCGAGCCGGAAATGGTCCGCGGCTACATCACCAGCATGCCGGAACACGACCATCTGCCCTTCGAGCTTGTCCACCTGCCCCTGTGGGGCGAGCGGCCGGGCGTGCGGCACATCATCTCGGCCTATCAGTTCGATTTCATCGCGGCGGGTGACGACGACTGACGCGGCCGCCAGCCTGCGTCACACCGCCACGTTGTCGATCAGCCGCGCCTTGCCCAGCCAGGCGGCGGCCAGCACGCGGGCGGGCCTTGAGGCGTCGGGCACTTCGTCCAGGGTCGCGGCATCGCGCACGGTGACGTAATCGACCTGCCAGAAACCGGCGCGTTCCAACTGCTCCTTGGCCCAGGCCTCTTGAACCCGCGGGTCCTCCCCGCGGCCGACCTGTTCGGCGACCTGGGCGAGGGTGCCGTGCAGCACCGGCGCGGTGGCGCGTTCGGCCGGGGTCAGATAGGCGTTGCGCGACGACAGCGCCAGGCCGTCGGCCTCGCGTACGGTCTGCACCCCCGTGGCGGTGACGGGAATGTCGAGATCGCGGATCAGCTTCTTGATGACCTGAAGCTGCTGATAGTCCTTCTCCCCGAAAAACGCCTCGTCGGGCAGGGCCTGCAACAGAAGCTTGGTCACCACCGTGGCGACGCCGGTGAAGAAGCCGGGGCGGTGTTCGCCTTCCAGCACGTCGCCCAGCCCGCCGACATGAACCTTGGTCGAATGGCCGCCGGGATAGACTTCCTCGACCCCGGGGGCGAACAGAAGGTCGGCGCCCTCGGCAGCGACCAGGGCCGCGTCGCGGGCTTCGTCGCGGGGATAGACGGAGAAATCCTCCTTGGGCCCGAACTGCGTCGGATTGACGAACAGGGTCACCACCGTCTTGTCGCATGACGCGACGGAATTCTTGACCAGCGACACATGGCCCGCGTGCAACGCCCCCATGGTCGGCACCAGGCCGATGCGCTGTCCGGCCCCGCGCCAGCCCTGAACACGGGCGCGCAGATCGTCGATTGTGCGGACGGTGTCGAGCGGTGATGCCGCGCCCATGGCCTACTTCTTTTCGACCCCGAAGCAGTGTTCCAGGCCCGGGAAGGCGCCCGTGCGCACATCCCCGGCGTATTCCTTGACCGCCTGCTCGATGGCGTCGCCCAGCTTGGCGTATTTCCGCACGAACTTGGGCGTGAAGTCGGCGAACAGGCCCAGCATGTCCTCGGTCACCAAAATCTGCCCGTCGCAGGCGGGCGACGCGCCGATGCCGATGGTCGGGATCGACACTTTTTCCGTCAGCTCCCGCGCCACGGGCTCGACCGTGCCTTCGACGACCATGGCGAAGGCACCGGCGGCGTCGATCGCCAGGGCGTCGGCGATGACCTTCTTGGCGCCCTCGTCGTCGCGGCCCTGAATCTTGAACGCCCCCCGGTGTTCGGCCTTTTGCGGCAGCAGGCCGACATGGCCCAGTACCGGCACGCCCGAGGCGACGATGGCGGCCACGGTCTCGGCCATTTCCACGCCGCCTTCGAGCTTCACCGCCTGGGCCTCGGTCTCGTCGATCACGCGCTTGGCCGAGGCGACGGCCTGCGCCGTGGAATCCTCGTAGGTGCCCTGGGGCAGGTCGACGACGACCAGGGCCTGTTTCGCCCCCCGCGTCACGGCGCGGCCGTGGGCGCACATGATTTCGATGGTCACGCCGCGCGTGGTTTCCAGGCCGTAAACGACCATGGCGAGGGAATCCCCCACCAGCAGAAAATCGCAATGCGGGTCCAGAAACTTGGCCATGGGTTGGGTATAGGCGGTCAGCGACACGATGGGGGTCGCGCCCTTGGCCACTTTGCGGGACTTGATATCTTCGACGGTGATGCGCGCCATGCCTGCCTCGGCAAGGTTGTTTTGGAAGGAGCGCGGGACTTTACCAGACCGGGGCAGCCGGTCAAATAGCGGCGATGGACCGCCCGGCGCCCTTGGGTTACATGTAGGACGCCATGTCCCGTTTTCCCCACTTTTCCGCGTTTTCCCTGATGTTCCTGTTGGCCGGCTGCGTTGCCGCGCCGCCGACGGCGCCCGACCCGGCCCGGCCGTGGATCGGCCAAGTCTACCGCAATCATGCCGTTTCGGTCAGCCATCCGCTGGCCGCCCGGGCGGCGCTGGACATGCTTAACGAGGGCGGCGGGGCCGTCGATGCGGCGATCGCCGCGCAGATGGTCATGACCCTGGTCGAACCGCAGTCGTCGGGCATCGGCGGCGGCGGATTCCTGGTCCGCTTCGACGGCAAGACGAACAGCATCGAAACCTACGACGGGCGGGAAACCGCCCCGGCCTCGGCCCGGGAAGACATGTTCCTCGACGCCCGCGGCGCCCCCATCCCCTACCGCGACGCGATCCTGGGCGGCCGCGCCGTGGGCGTGCCCGGCGTCGTCCGCATGCTGGAAATGGCCCACAAGGAGCACGGCCGTCTGCCCTGGGCGCGGCTGTTCCAGCCGGCGGCCCGCCTGGCGCGGGACGGTTTTCCCATCTCCGAGCGTCTGGCCCGCCAGATCGCGGGCGACCGGCATCTGCGCAAGGTGCCGGCGGCCAAGGCCTATTTCTTCGACGGCGACACGCCTAAGCCCGCCGGCGCGATCCTGAAAAACCCGGACCTGGCCGACACCCTGGAACGGATCGCGGCAAAGGGCGCCGACGCCTTCTATTCCGGCGATCTTGCCCGCGCCATCGCCGACGCCGTGACCAACGCCCCCGTTCATCCCGCCGCGATGACGGTGGCCGACATATCGGCCTACCAGGCCAAGAAACGCCCCGCCGTCTGCGCCCGATACCACGATTACAACGTCTGCGGCATGGGGCCGCCGTCGTCCGGCGGGCTGGCCGTGGCGCAAACCCTGGGTCTGCTCGGCCATTTCCCCCTCGCCGCCACGGGGCCGGACAGCGCCCGGGCCCTGCACCTGATCGCCGAGGCCGAACGCCTGGCCTTCGCCGACCGCGCCGGCTATGTCGGTGACAGCGATGTCGTGCCGGTACCGATCAAGGGCATGGTCGATCGGGACTATCTCGCCGAACGGGCCAAGCTGATCGACCTCGGGAAGGCCATGGACGGGCTGGTCGATCCGGGGCATCCGCCGGGGGCCCAGGCGGCCTATCGGGGCCCGGACGATCCGCTCAAAGGCCTGTCGACGGCGCATATGAGCATCGTCGACCGCTTCGGGAACGCGGTGTCCTTCACCACCACCGTGGAAAGCGCCTTCGGCGCGCGCCTGATGGTCCGGGGCTTCCTTCTCAATAACCAACTGACGGATTTTTCCTTCCGCCCGGAATGGCGGGGCAGGCCCGCGCCCAACCGGGTCGCCCCCGGCAAACGGCCGCGGTCCTCGATGTCGCCGACCATCGTGCTGAACCGGGACGGCCGCTTCGAAATGGCCGTGGGCTCGCCCGGCGGGTCGCGCATCATCGGCTATACGGCGCGGGCCGTGTTGGGCGTGCTGGCCTGGAATCTGGACATGCAGGGGGCCGTGGACCTGCCCCATGTCATGAACCGGGGCGGCGCGACGGAGGTCGAAGAGGAACTGATTCCGGCCGTCGCCGACCTGAAGGCCATGGGCCATCAGGTCGAGGTCGGGCGCATGATCAGCGGCTTGCAGGGCATTCTGCGCACCCGGGACGGCCTGACCGGCGGGGCCGACCGGCGGCGCGAGGGCGTGGTCCTGGGCGACGCGGGGGATCAGGGACAGGTGCCCTTCCCCGCCCCCCAGACCTATGCCTGCGCCGACGGATCGCGCCCCGGGCTTGCCTGGGCGGGCGATTTCCTGCGCTGGACGGAATCCGGCCAGGATCCGCGCATCCTGGCCCGCGTGATGTCTGGATCGGGGGCGCGCTATTCGGACGGCGGGGCGGAGGCCTGGGAACACCGGGGCGAAGTTCGCCTGACCCTGCCCGGCGGCGCGGCCCGCAGCTGCCGCAAGGCCGCTCCCTGATCTTTATTTCGTCGCGACGATGAACAGCCGGCGGAAATGGAACAGGGTCTTGCCGTCGGCGCGCTTGGGATAGGCGGCCCGCATGGCCTTCGAGTAGACGTCGAAGAATGCCGCGTTCTCGTCCGGGTCGGGGAGCGCGTCGAGCAGCGGTTTGAGGGCCGATCCCTTGGTCCATTCGGCGACGGGGTTGTCGCCCTCCATGACCTGGGCATAGACCGTTTCCCAGATGTCCAGGCTGCCCGCGTGGGGGGCGAGATAGTCGTAATAGACGTCCGGATCATGCACGGGAAACTCGCGCAGCACCGGCTCCAGCCTGTCCCGCCAGGGGCCGTCCTCGACGATCTGGCGCATGCCCATGTGCGAGGGGGCGGCGTGGTTGTGGGGCATCTGCACGGCCAGCACCCCGCCCGGCGCCAGCAGGCCCATCAGGCGCGGGAACAGGGCCGCGTGATTGTCGATCCATTGCAGGGCGGCGTTGGAAAAGATCAGGTCCGCCGGGGCGTCCGGCGTCCAGGTCGCGGCGTCGGCATGCTGCCAGTCGCCGTCCGGATGTTCGGCGCGCGCCTTGGCCAGCATTTCCTCGGATGAATCGACGCCGACATGACGCGCGTTCGGCCAGCGGCCCTTGAGGAACGGCGTGACGTTGCCGGGCCCGCAGCCCAGGTCGTGGACCACGGCGGGGGCGTCCAGCGCGATGCGGTTGAGAAGGTCCAGGGCCGGGCGCATGCGGTGGCCCGCGAATTTCAGGTACTGGCCGGGATTCCAGGTGGGTTGCTTGTTGGGTGCGGACATGTCGGCAAATCCTTGAATGCGAATAACCAGATTGCGATGTCAGCCCCCGGCGGCGACATTAGAGGGGCGCCGCGCACGGCGCAACGGCGATCACGCCGGTTTCAGGCGCAGGCGGAACACCGTACCCTCGGCGCCCGTGCGGGCCAGTTGGATCTCGCCCCCGTGGGCATGGACGACCTCGCGGGCGATGACCAGGCCCAAGCCCGTGCCGCCCTCCCGCGCCGATCCGGCGAAGGGCTGGAACAGATGGGCGGTCGCCTGTGCCGGCATGCCGGGGCCGTCGTCGGTGACCTCGACGATCAGGTCGTCCCCTTCCTCGAAGGCGGCGATGTGCAGGCGCGACGCGCCGGCCTCGCGGGCGTTGCGCCCCAGGTTTTCGAACACGCGGAGCATCTGCGCCGCGTCGGCCATGAGGCATATATAGTCCGGCACCTCGTTCCGCCATTGGAAGGGCGGCCCGCCGCCGTCGGGCTGTTCCTGGGTCAGGGTTTCGCCCGCCATGTGCACGATCTCGGTCAGGCGGTTTCGCTTGGCGTTCAGGGTCGGCATGGTCGCCGAGGCGTAATCCAGGGTCTGGCCGCACAGGTTCACGGCCCGGTCCATGGCGCGGAACATGCGCGGCACCAGGCGCTGCACGTCGGGGTCGTCGCTGACCGCCAGGCGGTCGCCGATCAACATGGCCGTGGCCAGCGAATTGCGCAGGTCGTGGTTCACCTTGGTCACCGCCGCCCCCAGCATGGCCAGGCGGTCCTTCTGGCGCAGCGCCATACGCAGCTCCTGCTGCATGACCGCCAGCTCGCGCTGAGCGATGCCGATTTCATCCGGGCGGTCCGACGGCTTGAAGACCCGGGTTTCGTCCTCGGGTGCGCGGCGGAAGCTTTCCATGCCCGCCGTGATGCGCCGCATGGGACGCACGAACATCAGCATCAGGCTGACGTAAAGCAGCCCCGCCGTGAACAGCGAGATCGCCAGCGACAGTTGAAAGATGCGGTGCGAGAAGGCCAGCATTTCGTCGCGCATGGGCGCTTCGTCGATATAAATTTCGACCTGCACGCCGGGCCGTTTGGGCGTTTCGCCGATGATGCGGAGAATGCGGTTCTCGGTCTGCGCCAGGGTCACGAAGGCGTCTTCGATCCAGCCGGGGAAACCGCTCATGCGCAGGTCGTAGACCGCGTCGACGCGGGGCGGCATCTCGCCGCCGGCGATCAGGATGCGCTGATCATGTTGGCGCAGGGCGATGGCGTAGGTGTCCGTGGTCTTCAAAAGCGTGCGGCCCAGTTTATCGTCGGCGGCCTGTTCCGGCATGTTTTCGATGGCGAGCGTCGCCAAATGCGCGCGCACGATGCGTTCCTCAAGGTAGTTTTTGCGGAAGCGCGCGACGGACGGCGTGTAGATGAACAGCTCGGCCAGCATGACGAACGCCACCGTCAGCACGAGAAGACGCGCGGACAGACTCTGGTGGGCACGGGGCAGATGCGGGGTCAGATCGGACATAAGTGAGGTTAAGCGGCCAATCAGCCCAGCTTCAAGAGGAACCGGACAATGGCCCGGGTGCGGTCGGTGAACAGCTTGGGCGTGAAGTAGCTGCCGGCGGCGCGTTTCGAGACCTCGCCCAGGGTCGGATAGGGGGCGATGACGGTCGCCAGGTCGCCCACCTTCATGCCCTTGGCGAGGGCCAGCACCCAAAGCTGAATGTGTTCCCCCGCTTGGCGTCCGGCGATGCCGCAGCCGAGAATCTTACCCTTGGGCGTGACGATGGCCTTGACCAGGCCTTCGGTCTCGCGCTCCGCCTGGGCGCGGTCGTTGTCGTGAAAGGGCCAGCGCAGAACGTTGAATTCAACCCCCGCCTCCCGCGCCTTCTTTTCCGTGAGGCCGACCTGGGCCAATTCCGGCGCGGTATAGGTCACCCAGGGCACGGCCGAATGGTCGGCCTTGGCGGGGATGCGGAACAGGGCGTTCTTGATCACCACGCCCGCATGGTAGCCCGCGACATGGGTGAACTGCAGCCCACCCGCGACGTCGCCGATGGCGAACACCTTCTTGTTGCTGCTGCGCAGGCGGCGGTCGACGGTGATGCCCTTGGGCGTGTAGTCGATCCCGGCCTTTTCCAGGTCCAGGCCCGCGACGTTGGCCCGGCGCCCGGCGGCGACCAGAAGGTGGCTGCCCGCGATGCGCCGGGTTTCTCCACCCTCTTCGATGGTCACGGCGATGCCCGCGGCGGTCTTTTCCACGCCCGCGATCTTAATGCCTTCGCGGATATCGATGCCCCCGGAAATGAGCGACCGGCGCACCACGTCGACCAGTTCCCCGTCATCGTTGGCCATGATGGAAAACATTTCCAGCAGCGTGACCGTGCAGCCCAATTGGGCGTGGGCCTGGGCCATTTCGACGCCGATGGGCCCGCCGCCGATGACGATCAGGTGGTCCGGCAGGGCATCCCGGTCGAACACGCTTTCGTTGGTCAGGAACGGCACCCCGTCCAGGCCCGGAATGGGCGGCACGGCGGCCGACGACCCCGTGGCGACGACGAAGCGCTTGGCGCGGATTTCCGTTGCCCCCGCCTGCACGCGGTCCGGTCCGGTGAAGCGCCCGTGTTCGCGGATCACGGTCACGCCCAGGCCTTCGAAGCGTTCCTGGGAATCCATGGGCCGGATGGCGTCGATCACGCCTTCGACATGGCCGTAGACGGCCTTGCCGTCGATCCCGTCGAGGGTCGCCCGGACGCCGAAGCGTCCGGCGCCGCGCACGGCCTGGGCCGCATGGCCGGCGGCCAGCAGGGCCTTGGACGGCACGCAGCCGTAATTCAGGCAGTCGCCGCCCATTTCGCCCTTTTCGATCAGCACGACCCGCGCCCCCATCTGCGACGCCCCGGCGGCGACGGACAGGCCGCCCGACCCGGCGCCGATGACGCAGATGTCGGTGTCGATGCGGGCCGGCGGCGTGCCGTTCATGACCTGTCCTCGCGGCGTTCCTTGATCCGGCGCAGGAACACGGGGATCAGGGCCAGCACGGCGAGGCCCAAAAGCGGGCCCATGATGTGCGGTTCGAACACGATGGTCAGATCCGGCGTGCCGCCCCGGTCGAGCACGGCGCCGAGGCCGCTGCCGACGCTGGAAAACACCACCGTCGCCGGCGCGATGCCCAGGACCGTCGCGACCACGAAGGCCGTCGCGCCCACGTTGAGAAAGGCCGGCACCAGATTAACCAGCCAGAACGGGAACACCGGCACCAGGCGCAGGAACATCAGGTAGGAAAAGGCGTTCTTGCGGAAGCCGTCCTCCATGCGCCGCACGAAGGGCCCGGCCTTCTTATAGAGAAGGTCGCCGATGGCGTAGCGCGCGGCAAGGAACACGATCAACGAGCCCAGGGTCGCCGCGACGACGACGATCGCCGCCCCGGCCGCCGTGCCGAACACGAAACCGGCCAGCAGGGTCATCCAGATGGCGCCCGGGATCGACAGCGCGACCACCACCGTATAGGCGGCGCCGAACAACAGCGCCGTCAACGCCTGATGGGCCGCGTAATAGTCGAGCACGGCCGTGCGGTGGGTCTTGAGGGCGTCGAGCGACACATATGTGTGCAGATCGAACGCGAAGAACAACACGGTCGCCAGGACCAGGACCAGGACGGGGACCAGCCGTTTCACGGAAAACCGCCCGGATTTAGGCCCGTCGGCCGAGGCGGCGGCGGGCTGTCCGTCGTGATCGAGCGCCTTGCGCATGTCCGTAACCTTGTTCTTGAATGGAGGCCGCGAACGGCGGCGGCATCCCGGTTTCTATCCCCTGGGCACCAAAAGGCACAAGCGAATGCGCCTCACGCCAGGGTCAATTGACCGTGAACGCCAAGTGATGGCCCCGGATATCCGGGCTTTTTTCGGCAATACGGGCAAACCGCCCAGGCCCGTTGACTTCATGGAACCAAGGCCTTAAAAAGCGCACTCATTTTTCTAAGGAGACGTCGCGTGAAACGCACCTATCAGCCGAGCAGGCTTATTCGCAAGCGCCGCCACGGTTTCCGTAGCCGCATGGCGACCCCGGGCGGCCGGCGTGTGCTGGCGGCGCGGCGTGCCAAGGGCCGCAAGCGCCTGTCCGCTTAACAGCGCCTGTTCCCGCAAGCCGGTCGGAAGCGAGCCGCCATGTCACCCACGGTGCCGAGGCTGAAACGCCGCGCCGACTTTCTCAAGGTGGCGCGGAAAGGACATAAGTGGGCGGCACCCGGGTTGGTGCTGCAGGCCTTCGACCGCACCGCCTTCGGCAACGGAAACGCGGACGCCGCCGGCACGGAATTCCGGGCCGGGTTCACGGTGACCCGCAAGGTCGGCAACGCCGTCGTGCGCAATCGCGCGCGCCGGCGCCTGAAGGCCGCCGCCGAACAGGTCTTGCCCGATTGCGCCAAAGCGGGGCATGACTACGTCCTGATCGGGCGTCAGGGCACCCTGGACCGGGCCTTTCCGGCGCTGATCGGCGACCTGCGCACGGCCCTGGAACGGGTCGGCACGCGCAAGAACGGGGGCGGAAACGGCCGCAACGGCCGGGATCGCCGGGGGAAAGCGGAGATTTGAGATGATGGCGCCGACGATTGCCGCCCTTCCGGCCCGCCTCGCCCGCGCCCTGATCCGGGGCTATCAGCTTTTCCTGTCGCCCCTGGCGCCGGCTTCCTGCCGCTTCTATCCGACCTGTTCCGAATACGCGCGGGACGCCTTCGCGGCCCACGGCTTCGTCCGCGGGCTTGGCCTTTCCGTCCGGCGCATCCTGCGCTGCAATCCCTGGAACCGGGGCGGCGTCGATCCGGTGCCGCCCGCCTGTCCGGGCCACGGCGATGGGCCTCATGCCCACGCCGATCACCCCAATTCTCTTCCCCAACCGCACGGGTCCTGAAACAAATGATCGAAAACAAAAACCTGATCCTGGCCGTGGTCCTTTCGGTGGCCGTCCTGTTGGGCTTTGAGCTGTATTTCAAGAACACCGCCCCGCCGCCGCAGGTCGCCGAGACCGCCGCGACCGCGCAGCCGGGCCAAACCCCCGCGCCGGCCGCGGGCCAGGCCCCCGGCACGCCGGGCGACGGCCTTGCCGTGCCGCCCCAGGCCCCAGGCGCCCCCGCCAAGGCGCCCGGGATGTCGCCGCAGGCGAGCCGCGCCCAGGTTCTGGCCGCCACGCCCCGCGTCGCCATCGAGACGCCGCGCCTGAAAGGCTCGATCACGCTGAAGGGCGGGCGCATCGACGACCTGACCCTGGCCGACTTTTTCGAGACCCTGGACAAGAACAGCAAGCCGATCACGCTGTTGAACCCGCGCGGCGTCAGCAACGCCTATTTCGCGGAGTTCGGCTGGATCGCGGCCGCCGCCAAGGACGGCGGGAAGGCCGCCAAGGTGCCCGACGCGGACACGGTATGGACGGCGTCCTCCCGCACCCTGACCCCGGATGCGCCGGTTACCCTGACCTGGGACAACGGCCAGGGCCTGGTATTCTCGCGCACCTACGAAATCGACAAGAACTTCATGTTCAAGATCACCCAGGCCGTCGCCAACAAGGGCACGGGTGCTGTGGAACTGTTTCCCTACGGCCTGGTGTCGCGCCAGGGCACGCCGGAAACCTCGGGCTTCTATATCCTGCACGAGGGCCTGCTCGGCGTGAACGGCGGCGAGTTGACGGAAGTCGACTACGACGACCTTCAGGAAAAGAAGCTGGAAAGCAGCACCGGCACGGGCGGCTGGATCGGCATCACCGACAAATACTGGCTGACGGCCCTGGTCCCCAACAAGGACGCCGAGGTCACCAAGCGCTACGTCTACCGCAAGGCCGGCGTCGTCGATACCTATCAGGTCGACTTCCTGGGAACCGGCGTGACGATCGCGCCGGGCGCCACCAACAGCGCGGAAAACCGGCTGTTCGCCGGCGCCAAGCAGGTCAAGATCCTCGACGGCTACGAGGAAAGCCTGGGCATCGAACGCTTCGATCTGGCGATCGACTGGGGCTGGTTCTACTTCCTGACGCGGCCGATCTTCTACGGCCTGCTGTGGCTGGAAGTGCATGTCGGCAACCTCGGCCTCGCCATCCTGCTGCTGACCGTGGGTCTCAAGCTCGCCTTCTTCCCGCTTGCCAACAAGTCCTACGAGAGCATGAGCAAGATGAAGAAGCTGCAGCCGGAGATGGTCAAGCTGCGCGAACGTTACGGCGACGACAAGGTCAAGCTGAACGAGGAAATGATGGCGCTGTACAAGCGCGAGGGCACCAACCCCGCGTCGGGCTGCCTGCCGATCCTGTTGCAGATTCCCGTGTTCTTCGCGCTGTACAAGGTACTGTTCGTGACCATCGAAATGCGCCACGCGCCGTTCTACGGCTGGATTCAGGACCTTTCGGCGCCCGACCCCACGAACCTCTTCACCCTGTTCGGCGCCATCGCCTGGACCCCGCCCGACGTTCTGCACCTTGGCGTGTGGCCGCTACTGATGGGCATTTCCATGTTCCTGCAACAGAAGCTGAACCCGCAGCCGACGGACCCGACCCAGGCCAAGATCATGATGTTCCTGCCCGTCGTGTTCACCTTCCTGCTGGCCAAGTTCCCGGCCGGTCTGGTGATCTACTGGACCTGGAACAACCTGCTGTCCATCGCCCAGCAATGGGTCATCATGCGCAAGATGGGCGTCAAGGCCTGATCGCCGTCACCCGCACAAGGAGCACCGATCCATGACAGAGCCGGGAGACATCACGCCCGGCATGGATTCCGGGGCCGAGGCCGACGCGACCCTGTTGGAGAACGGGCGGCTTCTGTTCGCCAAGGAAGCGACGTTTCTTCTGGGCGCCGCCAGCCTGGCCCAGGTGCCGGACAGCCCGCTGCCGGAAATCGCCTTCGCCGGGCGCTCCAACGTCGGCAAGTCGTCGCTGATCAACGCCCTGACCGGACGCAAGGACCTGGCCCGCACGTCGAACACGCCGGGCCGCACGCAACAGATCAACTTCTTCGATCTCGGCAAGCGCCTGATGCTGGCCGACCTGCCCGGCTACGGCTATGCCAAGGCGCCCAAGGGCGAGGTCAAGAACTGGACCAAGCTGGTCAATTCCTATCTCAAGGGCCGCCAGGAACTGCGCCGCACCTGCGTGCTGATCGACGCGCGGCACGGGCTGAAGGCGACCGACCGCGAGGTCATGGCCATGCTCGACGCCGCCGCCCAGGTCTATCAGATCGTCCTGACCAAGTGCGACAAGGTGAAGGCCGACGATCTCGACCAACTGGTCGAGCGCATCGGCAAGGAAACCGCCAAGCACACGGCCGCCCATCCGGTGATCATGCGGACCAGTTCCTTCAAAAGCCGTGGCATCGAAGAACTGCGCGCCGAGCTGGCGGCGCTGGCATTGCCGGCCGAAGCGGTCTAAACCGTTACGGACGCTTCAAATACTTCGGATAATGCATTAGGTTCCAGCCCCATGACCGACAAGAAACGCTCCATCGCCGAAAAGTGGCTGACACAGGCCAACGTGCTGTCCGAGGCACTGCCCTACATGCGCCGCTATTCGGGACAGACCGTGGTCATCAAGTACGGCGGCCACGCCATGGGCGACGAGGAGATGGCCGACCTGTTCGCGCGCGACGTGGTGCTGCTGCGCCAGTGCGGCAGCAACCCGGTCGTGGTCCACGGCGGCGGGCCGCAAATCGGCGCCATGCTGCAGCGCCTGGCCATCGAGAGCAAATTCGTGGACGGCCTGCGGGTGACCGACGAGGACACGGTGAAGGTCGTCGAAATGGTCCTGGCCGGGTCCATCAACAAGGAAATCGTCCAGCGCATCAACGCCGCCGGCGGCATGGCCGTGGGCCTGTGCGGCAAGGACGGCAACCTGATTCAGGCGGACAAGCTGCGCCGCACCAAGAAGGACCCGGAATCCAACATCGAGCGGATCTTGGACCTGGGTCTGGTCGGCGAGCCCCGGGAAATCAACCCCCACGTGCTGGAAGCCTTCGAGGAATCGGACATCACCCCGGTGATCGCGCCGATCGGCGTGGGCCCCAAGGGCGAGACCCTGAACATCAACGCCGACACGGCGGCGGGCGCCATCGCGGGCGCCACCCACGCCAAACGCCTGATCATGCTGACCGACGTGTCGGGCGTGCTCGACGGCAACGGCAACCTGATCCCCGAACTGAAGGTGTCCGACGCGCGCAAGGCAATCGCCGACGGCACCATTTCCGGCGGCATGATCCCCAAGGTCGAAACCTGCATCGAGGCCGTGGAAAGCGGCGTCGGCGGCGCCGTCATCTCCGACGGCCGGGTCGCGCACGCGGTGCTGGTCGAACTGTTCACGGAACACGGCGCCGGCACGATCATCCTGCCGGATTAAGGTGCCTCAAAGGACCTTTTGAGAACGATGTTCGTTTCAACGTTCTTTACAGCAATTCAAGGCTTAATCGTCACTGTTGCGGCCGGAACAGGGGCTATCGTAGCTGTTCTTGGTTTGAACGCCTGGCAAAGACAACTGAAGGGTAAAGCAAACTACGAGCTTGCACGCAGATTGCTAACAACGTTCTATAAATACCGTGATGCCATTGAAGCTGTCAGGCATCCAGCGATGTGGAACAATGAGATGCCATATCCTGAGCCTGATAAGGCGAAGGGAATGTCAGACGCACATATTCGACACTTCGGAGTTGCGGGCGCGTATCAGGCACGTTGGGAAAAAGTCAAAGAACAACGAGTTAACTTATATCCAGATCTAATCGAGGCGGAAGCGATCTGGGGAAGCGAATTAAAGAGCTTGTTCAGTTCGGTCATTTCCATCGAAGGCGAACTTCTTCACGAAATTGAAGATTATCTGGAAGTATTGAACCCAGACACCGATCAAGAAACAAAAGACGCCATTTTTCAAATAAGAAACGGGAAACGAAAAGTCAGATACGCAACCTTAAGTGCAAGAAAAGACGATTACAAAGAAGAACTTCAGGCCGCTTTAAAGCCTATCGAGATATATCTGCGCAGCAAACTTCACAACAAGTGAATAGTGCGTAACGCCGTGCCTCCCAATTGAACGAGATTATATTGAATAACGTCTGGGTGAAATTCGGAATATCATTCGTTGCTGCAATCCTCATCGCGGCGCGTCTCTACTGGCCTGACATCAAAATTGACGCCATAACTATTGGGCTATTTTCTGTCGGCCTGATTCCTTGGCTCACATCGATCATCGAAAGCTTAAAAACTCCAGGTGGGTGGGAGATCAAACTTCGAGATGTCAGTGCTGCGGGCGAAAAAATTACTGGAACCACCCACTTTGTCGCGAACAGATCGACACGACCATTTCAGCTTTTTGATGGCCAAGACCCGAATTTGGCGCTTGTCGCTTTAAGGATAGAGATCGAGAAAAGATTACGAAAACTTGCGGAATTGAGAGATCTAGAAGCAACAGGCCCATTGACGAAAATTCTACGAAGCCTTCTTAAAAGCGGAGCACTAGATCAATCAAAACTCAGTGGGCTGCAAGAGATTATTATGGCAGGGAACCAAGCTGCACACGGCGCTAAAGTAGAACCCTCCCTATCTGAATGGGCGTTCTCCAATGGGTCAGATATTCTCCAAACTCTTGATTCAATATTGGCGCACCATAAACGAGATTAGAGTCTCGGCGACCTATCCGTATAATCGCGCCGAAATTTCTCACGCCATGTCGCGCAGGAATTCCAGCTGCCAGGACATTTCCGCTTCCGACAGGCCGTAGGCGGCCTTTGACGACGGGCGGATGATCTCGACCGGGGCGACGTTGCCGAGGCCCTGTTGCAGATCGACCGCCAGCTTGGGTGAGCACCCCGCCTCCCACACCAGGGCGACGATGCCCTTGGCCGAATTGGTGGCGAAGGCCTTGACCACCGCCGCCATCTTGGTGTCGGACAGCACGGCCAGCGCCGCCATGGCCATGTTGCGGTCCTTGCGCCCGATGGCGTCGTAGATCACGCCTTCGGTCAACTGGCCCTTCTTGTTCATGTCGCGCGCCAGTTCCAGCGCCTCGTCGCGGGTCAGGCGGTCCGGTTCCGGCTCCAGCGCGCCGCCGCCGCTTGCGCCGCCCCCGGCACCGCCGTCACCGGCCAATGCCTCCGGCGGCGGCCCGTCCCCGGCGGCCAGCCGCGCCATGACCACGGCGCGCACCTGTTCGGCCAGTTCCGGCGACAGGTCCTTGCGCGCCATCAGGGTATCCAGCAGGCTGTCGGCGACGTATTCGGCCAGCCGCTTGGCCGCCTTGTCGGACAGGCCGGGCCGCGCGACGAGCGGTTCGTGCAGTTCGGGATGACCTTCCGCGCGGTCGGCGATCTTGTCCAGGGTGCCTTCGGAAATATGCGCGCCCGGATTCTTCAAAAGCTCCGCCGTCGCTTCGATATCGCCGGTCTCGACGATGGCGTCGGACACCGCCTCGGAAACCTCCCGGCGCCGGGCCACGGCCTTGAGCCGGGCCGTGTTGGCGCCCTCGGCGATGATCGTGGCCAGGTCCTTGTCGGTCAGCACGGGCGAGAATTCGATCACCGGGTTGGCGACCATGGCGTCGGTGTCGCGGGCCAACTGGCGGATCACCGCCGGCGGGGCCGAGGTCATTTCCTTCAGCGTCTCGGCCAGCAGGTGGCGCACGCGCAGCGCCTGATCGCGCGACATGTCCTCCAGCGTGTCCGTCGCCCATTTACGGACCTTGGTCTTCTGCTTGTCGGTCAGCTCCGGCATCATCTGGGAAATCTTCTGGCCCAGGGTGGCGCGGACCTCGGGGTCGGCGTCCTTGGCCAACAGGCTGTCGGCCTGCATGGGCGTGGCCGTGTTGGCGGCCAGCGCCTTGCGCACGTCCGGATCGCCGTCCTTGGCCATGTAATAAAGAATTTCGGGCTTGGTGGTCATGGAGGCGGCCAGACGCCGGCGCTCTTCCAGCTTGCCGTTCTTGGCCAGGTCCGCTTCCTTGCCGTATTGGGTGGTCACTTAGGCTGTCTCCTCCTCGGGCCCGCGTCGGGCGGCCGGGGGAATATTACCCGACCAACGCCGATAGCCAAGCGGCCAACGTCACACCCCCTGCCGTGAAAAGACCATTGCGCGCCGGGGCCGCCGATATCCTATAAAGGGCCATGACCGAAGACCAAACCCCGACCGTCCCGCCGGCGGCGTCAAAACCGCGCCTCGACAGCATGGCTGATGCCGACTGCTGGGTGTTCGACCTGGACAACACGCTCTATCCCGCGTCCTGCCGCCTGTTCGATCAGGTCGACTGGAACATCACGCGCTATGTCGCCGGGTTGTTCGACCTGCCGCTGGAACAGGCGCGGGCCTTGCAGAAATCCTATTTCCGCGAACACGGCACCACCATGCGCGGCCTGATGACCCTGCACGGCGTCGACCCCGTGGCCTTCATGGACGCCGTGCACGACATCGACCTCGATCCGGTCGCCCCGTCGCCGCGCCTGGACGCGGCGCTGGAGAAGCTTCCGGGGCGCAAGATCATCTTCACCAACGGCGACGTGCCCCATGCGGAGCGGGTCATGGACAAACTGGGCGTGCGCCATCATTTCGAGGCCGTGTTCGACATCGTCGCCTCCGACTTCGATCCCAAGCCCGCCCCTCATGTCTACGTCAAGATGACGGAAGTCCACGGCATCGACCCGGCCCGCGCGGTGATGGTCGAGGACATGGCCCGCAACCTGGCCCCCGCCTTCGCCCTGGGCATGACCACCGTCTGGGTCCGCCCGGAAGGCACCACGGGTGTGACCTGGGCCAACGACGGCGCCGACGGCGGGCATATCCACCATGTGGTGGACGATCTGGTCGACTGGCTGGAAGGCGTCGCCGCGGAGGCATAACGCCCCGCCCGCCTTGACTTGATCTGTCCCCTGTTTCATCTTCCGGGGCCCTTTCCACCAAGATCACTCAGCAAACCGGGATTTCGCCATGACCACAGACCTGCAAGCCGCCATCGAGGCCGCCTGGGACGGCCGCGACGCCGTCACCCCCCAAACCAAGGGCGCCACCCGCGACGCCATCGAGGCGGCGCTGGACCTTCTGGACAAGGGTCAGGCCCGCGTCGCCGAGAAAACCGGCGGCGAATGGACCGTGCATCAGTGGCTGAAGAAAGCCGTGCTGCTGTCGTTCCGCCTCAACGACATGGCGCCGATTTCCGGCGGCCCCGGCGGGTCGACCTGGTGGGACAAGGTGCCGTCCAAGTTCGAGGGCATGTCGGCCGACGATTTCAAGGCCGCCGGCTTCCGCGCCGTGCCGAACTGCATCGTGCGGCGCTCCGCCTATATCGCGCCGGGCGTGGTGCTGATGCCGAGCTTCGTCAACCTGGGCGCCTATGTCGACGAAGGCACCATGGTCGATACCTGGGCCACGGTCGGCTCCTGCGCCCAGATCGGCAAGCATTGCCATATCTCCGGCGGTGCCGGGATCGGCGGCGTGCTGGAGCCCCTGCAGGCCGGCCCCGTGATCATCGAGGACAACTGCTTCGTCGGCGCCCGTTCGGAAGTGGTCGAGGGCGTTGTCGTCGGCGAAGGCTCGGTCATTTCCATGGGCGTGTTCATCGGCCAGTCGACCAAGATCGTCGAGCGCGAGACGGGCAAGGTGCACTACGGCCGCGTGCCGCCCTATTCCGTGGTCGTGCCGGGGTCGCTGCCGGGCAAGGAAGGCCAGCCGTCGCTGTACTGCGCGGTGATCCTGAAGACCGTGGACGAGAAGACCCGCTCCAAGACCTCCATCAACGAGCTGCTGCGCGACTGACACCGCCATGTCCTCGACCGACGTCATCGAACTGTCCGAAGCCCTGATCCGCTGCCCCTCCGTCACGCCGGCGGAGGGCGGGGCGCTCGACCTGCTGCAAACGCGGCTGGAAGCCCTGGGCTTCACCTGCCATCGCCTGCCCTTCACCCAGGACGGCACGCCGGACGTGGACAACCTGTATGCGCGCATCGGCACGGACGCGCCCAACTTCTGCTTCGCCGGGCACACGGACGTGGTGCCGCCGGGCGACGCGGCCGGCTGGGCGTCCGATCCGTTCAAACCGGAAATCCGCGATGGGCGGCTCTACGGGCGGGGGGCGTCGGACATGAAGTGTGCGATCGCCGCCATGGTTGCGGGCACGGACGCGTTCCTGAAATCGAACGGATATCCCCAGGGATCGATCTCGTTCCTCATCACCGGCGACGAGGAAGGCCCCTCCGTCAACGGCACCAAAAAGGTTTTGGGCTGGCTGGCCGACCGCGGCGAGAAGATCGACGCCTGCCTGGTCGGCGAGCCGACCAACGTGAAAACCCTGGGCGACATGGTGAAGATCGGCCGGCGCGGCTCTCTCAACTGCACGATCACGGTGACCGGCACGCAGGGCCATGTCGCCTATCCGCACCTGGCCGACAATCCCGTGCCCAAGCTGTTGAAGATGCTGTCGGCGCTGAACGACGAGCCGCTCGATCACGGCAATGATCATTTCCCGGCGACCAACCTGGAGATCACCACCGTCGACGTCGGCAACGCGACGACCAACCTGATCCCGGCCCAGGCGTCGGCGCGCATCAACATCCGCTTCAACGACATGCATTCGGGCGCCAGCCTGACGAAACTGATCGAGGACCGCTGCGCCGCCGTCATGGCGGGGGAAACCAAGGGGTCCTACGACCTCGACATCTCCGTGTCCGGGGAATCGTTCCTGACCCCGCCGGGCCGGCTGAGCGGCGTGGTCGCGGGGGCGGTCCAGGCCGTGACCGGCCAGGACCCGGAGCTGAGCACCACGGGCGGCACGTCCGACGCCCGGTTCATCAAGGACCACTGCCCGGTCGTCGAGTTCGGCCTGATCAACGAGACGGCGCACAAGATGAACGAGAACGCCCTGGTCACGGAAGTCCGCGATCTGGCCCGCATCTATCAAGAGGTTCTGAAGCGGTTTTTCGCCCAATAGGGCGGACTGGCCGTCAGCCGAGCCCGAAGAACGCCGCGACCGCCCCCAGGCCCAGCAGCGCCAGCAGCGTCGGCGAGGTCATCAGCCCGATCACCGACAGCACCAGCCCGGCGAAACCCCAGGCCCCCTGCCCGGCGATTATCGCCGCCACGGAAAAGGCCAGCCCCATGGGCACGAACACGATGCCCCAGGCGAAAATGGCGAACACCCCGCAGATCACGGCGAGATAGCCGATCACCGGCTGATCCTTCAGCGCGGGCTCCTGGGCTGCCGGACCGGCGTTTTGCGCGCCCTCGGCGCCGTCTTCCGACGCCTTCAGGGACAGGGGAATTTGCTTTTCCATGCCGTTAATATAGCCCGATCCGCCGCCCCGCACCATGGGGCCGGCACATAGGCGCCCCCGTCAATAGCCCACATCCGTCAGGTACAGGCCGTCCGGCGGCGCCGTCGGCCCGCCGGCGGCGCGGTCGCGGGCGTCGAGCGCCGATTGCAGGTCCTTGGCCGTCCACCGTCCCTCGCCCACCCATTTCAGGCTGCCGACCATGTTGCGCACCTGATGGTGCAGGAACGAGCGGGCATGGGCGCGGAAATGGATTTCCTCGCCGGCCAGGGTCACGTCGAGGGCATCCAGGGTCTTGACCGGCGAATTGGCCTGGCAATGGGTGGCGCGGAAACTGGTGAAATCGTGATGGCCGATCAGCACCCGGGCCGCCGCCGCCATGGCGCCGGCGTCGAGCGGCACCGGCACCCACCACACCATCCCCCGGTCCAGGGCCGGCGGCGAACGGCGGTTGAGGACACGGTAGAGATAACTTCTGGAAACGGCGGAAAATCGGGCGTGGAAATCCTCGTCGACGGGCGCGGCCGCGACAACGCTGACCGCATGGGGCTTGAGATGAAAGTTGAGCGCGTTGCGCACCGTATCGGCGGGCCAGTCCTTTTCCAGGTCGACATGGCCGACCTGGCCCAGGGCATGGACGCCCGCGTCCGTGCGCCCGGCGGCGAAGACCTGGGCCCGTTCCCCGGTGAAGGCGTAAACGGCGTCCTCCACGGCTTCCTGCACGCCCAGGCCGTTGTCCTGGCGTTGCCAGCCGACGAAACCGCGTCCGTCGTATTCAAGTTTCAGCCGATACCGCGCCATGATTCCCGCCCCGCCCCGCCGAACCGGCAGGGGCTATTGGCTCCACCGGATGAAATGATGCTATAAAAGTTGTTTAAAATAGGTATTTTAACGGACAATAGAAGTCAAAGGCCGAACCGGCCGAACCTGGGCGAACATCCATGACCGACGCCGCGACAGATCAAGACGTTCCCGATCCCGCCCAGCCGACGGGCGTGCCGTCGGTGCAGCGTGACGAGGACCGCGACGCGCTGCACATTCTGCCGCTGTCGATCCTGCCGTTCCAGACGCCGTCGCTGCACCGCGCGCGGCTGATCAAGAACGCGCGCCTCAACAGCGTGGTCGAACTGTTCAAGGGCCAGGGCATCGGGTCCGGCCAGATGGACGTCGAGGAACTGGCCAAGGATTACGGCTGGTCGGGCAAGGGCCGCAAGCGCCACCCGGATCTGGTGATGCTGCGCAAGCTCGCCCCCCTGCCCAGCTACGACGTCTATTCGCTGCGCATGCTGTTCCGTCAGGAAGGGATCGAGGTCAACGCGATCGAGGACCTGAAGCTGTCGGACAGCAAGGTCAGCGAACTGACATCCTACATGACCCAGTTCACGCGCCCGCTGATCCAGGAAATCTACGGCAAGGACGACCTGAACATTCAGACCTTCGACGACATGGTCAAACTGTTCGAAAGCCCCGACGTGGAAATGGTGCGCAAGAAACTGGACCAAATGGCACAGAAATTGCGTATCAAGGTTCGTGACGTGCCCAAGTTTCTGGAGGATTACGGCGACGTGTTTCTGTCGCTGTCTTATTTCCGCCAGTGCCTGGACGCGTTGGAACCGATTATCGACGAGTTTATGAATTCCATGGACGAGATCCGCGACAATTTCCAGCTCAAGACCAACGTCAACATGATGAACACCTGCGACCAGATCGAGGGTGCGATCAACGAGTTGATGGCCGCGATCTCGGGCCGTTTCGAAACGTTCGACCGTTACACCAACGGCATGTGGGAAGACCTGACCGCCGACCGCTTCAAGACGGTCAAGAAATTCGTCGAGGAATACCACACCACCATCGGCGGCTGCCTGTGCGCATTGACCGTCAAAATGAACGCCTTCGCCGTGCGTTTTCCGTCGCCGACCGTGGGCGGACCCATCAAGCGCGGCGAATTCATCATGTCCGAGATGAAACAAGGGATCGAGAAGGTGCGCGAAATTCAAGCCAACGCGCCCAAGGTCGAAACCGTCGAGTGGGCCAAGTAGGCGTCCGGTGAGGATCAGGCATTGAGCCAGGATAAAAAATTTACCTTCGGCGATCTCAATCTCGAACAGGATATCGACGACGAAGACCGGGATTCGCTGCATACCCTGCCCTTGGTGATGATGCCGATCAAGACGGCCCCCCTGCGCCGCGCGCGCCTGATCAAGAACGCGCGCTTCGAAAGCATGGTGGAAATCTTCGCGGACAAGGACACCGGCTCGGGCCAGGTGGATATCGACGGCCTGCCGGCGGAATTCGGGTGGAGTGACGGCTTTCGCAATCCGGACATGATCCTGATGAAGAAGCTGGGCGACCTACCCAGCTACGACGTCTATTCCCTGCGCATCTCGCTGCGCGACCTGGGCATCGAGGTCAACAATGTCGAATACCTCAAGCTGTCGGAAAGCAAGACGGCCGAACTGAACGAATACATGCGTGAGTTCACGGGCCCCCTGATCTCGCAGATCTACGGCGGCGACGACCTCGACGTGAAAAATTTCCAGGACGTGGTCAAGCTGTTCCGCTCGCCGGACAAGAAAAAGGCGCTCGAGAAGCTGCGGTTGATGGCGCAGAAACTGAACATCAAGATCGAGGACCTGCCCAAGTTTCTTGAGGATTATGCCGACATCTTCATGTCGCTCAGCTACTACAAGCAGATCCTCGACGACATCGAGCCGACGCTGACCGAATTCCTCGATACCATGGACCTGCTGCGGGATAACTTCGCCATGAAGAACAACCCGTCGCTGATGCAGACCATGGACATGATGACGACCACCATCAACGAACTGATGGCCGCCATCACCGGGCGGTTCGAAAACTTCGACCGCGGCACCAAGCACATGTGGGACAACATCTCGGCCGAACGCTTCCGCCGGGTCGAAGCCGTGATCCGCGGCTATCACACCACCATCGGCGGCGTGCTCTGCGCCCTTTCGGTCAAGATGGACGCCTGGTCCAATCTGTTTCCCAACATGGAAGTCGGCGGCCCCGGCCGGCGCGCCGATTTCATCATGACGGAAATGAAGCAGGGCATGGACCGCATCCAGACGATCGAGGATTCGGCCCCCATGCTGGCGGCGCTGGAATAGAAGGCGGAAAGCGCGACGACGAAAGGATGCGGGGATGCCTGATCTTACCGACCCTCTGATCCTCGCCCGCATTCAGTTCGCCTTTACCGTCTCCGCGCATATCGTCTTTCCCGCCTTCTCCATCGGGTTGGCCAGTTTCCTCGCCGTGCTGGAGGGACTGTGGCTGTGGACCCGCGATGACAGCTACCTCAAGGTCTTCAAGTACTGGAAGGTGATCTTCGCCGTAACCTTCGGCATGGGCGTCGTGTCGGGTATCGTCATGAGCTACCAGTTCGGCACCAACTGGAGCGTGTTTTCCGACAAGACCGGCCCGGTTCTGGGCCCGCTGATGGGCTACGAAGTCTTGTCCGCATTCTTTCTTGAGGCCGGCTTCCTCGGCATCATGCTGTTCGGTTTCGACAAGGTCGGCCCCCGGCTGCATTTCTTCGCGACCCTGATGGTCGCCGTGGGCACCTTGTTTTCGGCGTTCTGGATTCTGTCCGCGAATTCATGGATGCACACGCCCGCCGGCTATGGCGTCAATGACGTCGGACAGTTCATCCCCGCCGACTGGTGGGCAGTGGTGTTCAACCCGTCCTTCCCCTACCGCCTGGTGCATATGGTGTTGGCCGCCTATCTGACGACCGCCTTCGCGGTCGGCGGGGTGGGTGCGTGGCACCTGTTGCGCGACGCCAACGACCGGGGTGCCAAGATCATGTTTTCCATGGCCATGTGGATGGCCCTGGCGGTTGCCCCCCTGCAAATCGTCGCAGGCGACTTCCACGGCCTGAACACCCTGGAACACCAGCCGGCCAAGGTTGCCGCCATGGAAGGCCATTACGAAACCCGCCGGGGTGCTCCCCTGATCTTGTTCGGCCTGCCCGACGACGACGCCGAGGAAACGCGGTTCGCCGTCGAGATTCCCAAGCTGGGGTCTCTGATCCTGACCCACGACTGGGACGGCGAGATCAAGGGCCTGAAGGCTTGGCCGAAGGACGAGCGCCCCCGCGCCGAAATCATTTTCTGGACCTTCCGGGTCATGGTCGGCATCGGCCTCGCGATGGCCGCCATCGGATTGTGGAGCGGCTGGTGCCGCCTGCGGGGATCCCTGTTCACGGCCCGCCTGCTGCATTGGGCGGCGCTGGCCATGGCGCCGTCCGGCTTCCTCGCCGTGATCGCCGGATGGGTGACCACGGAGGCCGGCCGCCAGCCCTGGACCGTCTACGGCCTGCTGCGCACGGCCGATTCCGTCTCTCCCATCGGCGCGGCCGCCGTGGGGGCGTCGCTCATCGCCTTCATCGCCGTCTATTTCGCCGTGTTCGGGGCCGGGGCGTTCTACATCCTGCGGCTCATGTCCAAGGCGCCGGATGCCGGGATCGACGACGACATCGGGCCGACCCGCGCCGCCGGGATCACGCCCGCCGCCGCCGTGCGCGCGGCCCGCGATCTGATCCGCCAAACCAAGGAAGGGGAGGACTAGGGCCATGGCATTCGACCTCGCCTTCATCTGGGCCGGATTGATCGCTTTTTCGATCCTGGCCTATGTCGTGCTGGACGGCTTCGATCTGGGCGTCGGCATCCTGTTCCCCTTCCTGCGCACGGAACAGGACCGCGATACGGCGATGAATTCCGTTGCCCCCGTGTGGGACGGCAACGAAACCTGGCTGGTGCTGGGCGGGGGCGGATTGTTCGCCGTGTTCCCGCTGGCCTATGCGACGATCCTGCCGGCCCTGTATGCGCCCCTGATCGCCATGCTGATCGGCTTGATCTTCCGCGGCGTATCCTTTGAATTCCGGTGGCGTACGACGCGCGGCAAGTTCCTGTGGGATTGGGGCTTCACCGGCGGGTCGCTGCTTGCCACCTTCGCCCAGGGCATCACGCTGGGCGCCCTGGTTCAGGGCATCCATGTCGTCGACCGGGCCTATGCCGGCGGCTGGTGGGATTGGCTGACGCCGTTCAGCATCGTCACCGGGCTGGCCCTGGTGGCGGGCTACATGCTACTCGGCGCGACCTGGTTGGTCATGAAGACCGAGGGCCACCTGCGCACCAACGCCCGCGACATCGCCGAACGGGCCGCCATTGTGACCCTGCTGCTGATTGGCGGCGTCAGCCTGGCGACGCCCTATCTCAACCCTGTCTATCTCGAACGCTGGTTCACCGGCCCCACGGCAGCGTTCAGCCTGATCGTGCCGTCGCTTGTCGTGGTCTGCGTCTGGCAGATTTTCCGCGGCCTTTCCGACGGCAAGGACGCCCTGCCGTTCCAGGCCGCCCTCGGCCTGTTCGTGCTGTGCTATATCGGCATCGGCATCAGCTTCTATCCCTACATGGTGCCGCCCGGTATCACCATATGGGACGCGGCGGCGCCCGATGAAAGTCTTGGCTTCCTTCTGGTGGGGGCGGCCGTGCTGCTGCCCGTGATCCTCGGCTATACGGCCTATGCCTATTGGGTGTTCCGCGGCAAGGTCGACCCCGGGGGGTATCACTGAAACCGGCCTTCAAGCGGCTGCTGTGGTTCGCGGCCCTGTGGGCCGCCGGTGTTGCAACCGTGGGCGCGATCGCCTACGTGATTAGACTGGTCCTGTTGCCCTGACGGGCCGCCCTGCCTTTCCATCCTTGAGGCGCCTAAATGCTCAAGCTCTCCGTCCTCGACCAATCCACCGCCGCCCGGGACCAATCGCCGGCCCAGGCGATCCGCGACACCATCGCCCTTGCCAAGCATTGCGAGGACCTGGGCTATGCCCGGTTCTGGGTATCGGAACATCACGACCATCCGTCGATCGTCGGCACGGCGCCGGAAATCGTCATGGCCGCCGTGGCGCAATCGACGGACCGCATCCGCATCGGCTCGGCCGGGGTCATGCTGCCCCATTACGCGCCCTTGAAGGTCGCCGAGCAGTTCCGCGTGCTGGAGGCCATCGCCCCAGGGCGCATCGATCTGGGCCTGGGCCGGGCCCCCGGGTCCGACGGCAAGACCGCGTTGGCCCTCAACCCCAACGCGGCCGAGGACGCCGACCATTTTCCGGCCAACGTGCGCGACCTGATGGCCTGGGTGTCGGGCGCGGAATTGATCGACGGCCATCCCTTCCGGGGCGTCGAGGCCCATCCGATGTTTCCCGGGTCGCCGGAGATCTGGATGCTCGGCACCTCGGATTTCGGCGCCCAGGTGGCGGCGCACTTCGGCATTCCCTATTGCTTCGCGCACTTCATCACCGACGGCCACGGGGTCGAACGCGCGTTCGACATCTATCGCGAACGCTATCAGCCGTCGGAACGCCATCCCGAGCCTCAGGCCAGCGTCTGCATCTGGGCGCTCGCGGCGGACACGGAGGCCGAGGCCGAGCGCCTGTTCACGTCGCGCGCCCATGCCCGGCTGATGCGCGAGACGGGGCGGCGCGGGCCCATGGAATCGCCCGAGACGCTCGCCGGATACGACTATTCCGGGCCGGAGAAGGCCTGGCTCGCTCAATACCGGGAACGGTCGATCATCGGCACCGGCGAGCAGGTCCTGGCCGAACTGACCGGGCGGGCCCAGGCCTACGGCATCGACGAGGTCGTGGTGCTGACCTGGACCTATCATCAGGCCGACCGGCGGCGGTCCTACGCGTTGCTGGCCGAGGCGGCGTGGGGAAATTCCGGCAAAAAATAACTGAAAATCGACCGGATTATATTTTCATTCATCAGTTATTTTTCATGTCTTTATTTATTATTTCAGAACCATCGGCCTGAAATGTTTAAATAATTTATGGAAATAGGCGGGCGAAATATTTTAATTGTTTGACTTCGCCCGCTCATGCCCTTATGGTTCCGACCCAGCGAGTTGCATTTTGTTTTCGTGATTTGAAAGATCGGTCCGCCGGTCATCTTCGTGATCCCCTGACAATGCGAGCGTTATCCCGGCTGTTCGGCGCATGAGGCGCCGCACGGCACCCATACTCCTGTTAGAGGACATTAAAAATGACCACAGGTACCGTTAAGTTTTTCAACGCTGACAAAGGCTATGGCTTCATCGAACCGGAAGACGGTTCCAAGGACGCCTTCGTGCATATTTCCGCCGTCGAGCGCGCCGGTCTGAGCACCCTCAAGGAAGGCCAGAAGGTCACCTATGACCTGACCGCCGGCCAGAACGGCAAGACCGCCGCCGAGAATCTGTCGATCGCCGACTAATCAGAACGACGCCGGGTCACGGGAAAGGATCCGCTTCGGCGGGCCCTTTCCCGGCCTTGGCTACGGCGTCTGTCCGCAGGGACATTCTGATCCGTTCCCATCCGGAGAGACGACGATGGCTCAAAAGCCCAATTACGATTTCGAACGCAAAGAACGCGAGCGCCAGAAAGCCGCAAAGAAGGCCCAACGCGCCGCCGCGAAGGAAGCCGCAAAGGCAGGTACGTCCACCGACGCCAACCAGCCCGAAGCCGAGCCGACGGCGCCGATCCGGCCCGCCACGCCCGAATAATTTCGGCGGGGTGCGGCCGCCGGACGGCGCCGCCCCAACGTGATCACGTCATCACAAGAACACCCATCACCGCCGGCGACCGCGCCGGGGCAATCGCCCTGCGCCGCGCGCCCGGCCAAGACACCCACTAGGAATTTTCATGACCACCGAACAACACTTTCTCATCACCTATGGCCTGCACAACTTCGTCAGCCATGCGCCGGAATCGGCCCCGGGCCGCAACGCCTTCGTCATTCGCCGCCATGAAGGGGCCGACATGGTGCGCCATGCCACCTCCCTGATCGAAGGCAGCTACGGCGACCGCGCCGACATCCGTCTGGTCTAACCTGGCGCCGCGATCCCGCCTATCCCGGGATCGCGCCGTCCAGCAGGGCGCGGCGGAACCTGCGGTCGCGCTTCAGATGCCATTCCCGGGACATCGCCTCGCCCCGCGTGCGGTAACGTTCCACATACAAAACCCGCCACGCACGGCCCCGCGTCGACTTCGCCCCCTTGCCCGAATTATGGGCCGCGAGCCGCGCCGCCACGTCCGTCGTCCAACCGACATAGGTGCGGGCGTCGGCGCCGTCGGCGCTGCCCAGCACGTAGACGTAACAGCCATTTGATCCGTTCATGGTTTGAAATCCGGCATGGGGGCCCTAGATTGAGGTCACATCCGCAGGACAAGGAATACCCCCGATGGCCGATCCGATCACCCTGGAAGTCTTCTCCGATTACGTCTGTCCCTGGTGCTACCTGGGCGACAACCGGGTGAAACAGCTGAAGGAAAATTACGACGTCACCATCAAGCGGGTGCATTTCCCCCTGCATCCGGAAACCCCGGCCGAAGGCCGCACGCTGGCCGACATGTTCGGCACGGGGCCCGAGGAAATCGCGCAGAAAAACGCCCGCATGCAGGGCCTGATGCAGGCCGAGGGCCTGCCCTTCAAGGACCGCAGCCATACCTACAATTCGCGCCTGGCGCAGGAAGTCGGCAAGTGGGCTGATTCCCTGGGGGCCGAAACCCAGCCGGGCGGCGAGGCCATCCACGACAAATTCTTCGAAGCCTATTTCGTGGACCGCCGCAACATCGGCGACGTCGAGGTAATCCTGGACGTGGTCAAGGCCGCCGGCCTGGACGTGGACGAAGCCCGCAAGGTGATCGAGGAGAGGACCTTCAAGGACGCCGTCGACGCCGACTGGGCCAAGTCCCACCAATACGGCGTCACCGGCGTGCCGACCTTCGTCGCCGCCGGGCCCGACGGCCAGTTGCACGGACTGGTCGGCGCCCAGCCCTACGAAGGCCTGGCGCAACTGGCGCAGGCCGTGGGGGCGAAAAAGCGGGGTTAGCTAGACCTGCGTTCCCTTGGGAAGGTCGAAACCGCGCAGAAAATCGCCAGCCTCCATCGCCCCCTTGCCGGGCCGTTGCAGACGCGTCGGGCGCAGCGCCCCCACGCCGCATTTGATGGTCGCCCGGTCGTCGAGCACCGTGCCGGGCGCGGCATCGCCATCGTCGTCGACCGCTTCCGCCGCCAGGACCTTGATGCGCTCCTTGCCGGCCTCGAACCAGGTGCCCGGCCAGGGGTCGAAGGCGCGCACGGTGCGGGCGAGCTCGGCCGCCGGTTTCGTCCAGTCGAGCCGCCCTTCGGCCTTGTCCAGCTTGGCCGCGTAGGTCACGCCCGTCTCGGGCTGTGGCGCGGCGTCGAGCGTTCCGGCCTGCAATCCCTCCAGCGCCCTGACGATCAGCTTGGCCCCCAGGGCCGAGAGATCATCGTGCAGCGCCCCCGCCGTGGTCGCCTCGGTGATCGGCAGTTTCCCGTCCAGCAGCATGGGCCCCGTGTCGAGACCCACGTCCATCTGCATGATGGTCACGCCCGTTTCCCTATCCCCCGCCTGGATCGCGCGCTGAATGGGCGCGGCGCCCCGCCAGCGCGGCAGCAGCGAGGCATGGATGTTGAGGCAACCCAGGCGGGGAGCGTCGAGCACCGCCTGGGGCAGGATCAGGCCGTAGGCGACGACCACGGCCGCGTCCGCCTTGAGGTCCGCGAAGGCAGCCTGTTCGGCCGGATCCTTCAGGCTTTTCGGCGTGCGCACGGGAAGGCCCTTTTCCAGCGCGAAGGCATGGACCGGACAGGGCGTTTCCTTGTGGCCCCGGTTGGCCGGGCGCGGCGGCTGGGCATAGACGCATTTCACGCGGTGCCCCGCGTCCAACAGCGCCTGAAGCGCCGGAATCGAGAAATCGGGCGAACCCATGAAGATGAGGTCGAGGGCGGTCATGGAAGGGTTTTAGAGGGCGCGGCGGGCGCGGTAAAGCGCCGGAGCGGCATCGGTCAGGCCGTGGCTTCTTCCGCCTGCTGCTTTTTCAGCTTTTGCAGCTTCTTGATGATCATGTTGCGCTTGAGGGACGAGATGTGGTCGACGAACAGCACGCCGTCCAGATGGTCGATCTCATGCTGGATGCAGGTCGCCAGGATGTCGTCGGCGTCGATCGTGCGAATCTCGTTTTCGCGGTCGAGATAGCGGACCTTGACCGCCTCGGGCCGCACCACCTCGGCGAAATGCTCGGGCAGGGACAGGCAGCCTTCCTCGTAGCTGCGCGCGTCGTCGCTTTCCCAGATGACTTCCGGATTGGCCATCTGCATCGGCTGACGCCCGTCGCCGTCGCGCGCCACATCGACCACGATGATGCGTTTCAGAACCCCGACCTGCGGCCCAGCCAGGCCGATGCCGTTGGCGGCGTACATGGTGTCCAGCATGTCGTCCATGATCTTGCGCACCTCGTCGTCGACTTTCACGACGGGTTCGGCCCGGCGCTTCAGGCGCGGGTCGGGGGCGACGATGATTTCAAGCACGGACATGACGGCAGTTTAACCCAGGTCTCTGGAACGGGGAATTCCCCCCAGATATGGCCTCGGACGGCAATGGTCAAGGCTTTGCGCCATTCCTGCTTGCCCTGCCCGGCAATGCGGCTACTCTCATCCCCGCAATGATTTGGCAGAGCATCATCGGCCTGGCCGCCTTCGTCGGCCTGGCATGGGGGATCGGGGGACTGTGGCAGGGGGGCTTCAAGCGCGCCTTCCCGCTGCGCGTCGTCCTGGCCGGGCTTGCGTTGCAGGCGGCGATCGCCCTGGTGCTGCTTAATTTCCCACCGGCCAAGGCCCTGTTCCTGGCCGCCAACCGGGCCGTGCTGGCGCTCCATGACGCGACCCTCGACGGCACCAAGGTGGTGTTCGGCTACATCGGCGGCGGCGCCCTGCCGTTCACCGAAAGCTACCCGGGGGCAAGTTTCATCCTGGCCTTCCAGGCTTTGCCCCTGGTGCTGGTCATCAGCGCGCTGTCGGCCCTGTTGTTCTATTGGCGCATCCTGCCCGCCGTGGTCCGCGCCTTCGCCTGGACGCTCAACCGCACCCTGGGCCTCAGCGGCGCCGCCGGGGTGGCGACGGCGGCCAACGTGTTCGTCGGCATGGTCGAGGCCCCCGTGCTGATCCGCCCCTACCTGAAACGGATGTCGCCGGCCGACCTGTTCCTGGTCATGACCGCCGGCATGGCGACCATCGCCGGCACCATGCTGGTGCTCTACGCCACCATCCTGAAGGACGTGCTGTCCGATTCCGCGGGTCATCTGCTGATCGCGTCGATGATGAACGCCTGCGGCGCCGTGATCATGGCGCGGCTGATGATGCCGGCCCCGGAGGGTGCCGCCGATACCGCCGCCCCCCTCGACCCATCGCCCGACCGGGGCGTGATGGAGGCGATCACCCGCGGCACCGGCGACGGGGTGCCGCTGCTGATCAACATCATCGCCATGATCATCGTCCTGGTGGCCCTGGTCAGTCTGGTCAACATGACGCTCGGCATGGTTCCCGACGTGGGTGCTGGCCCCCTCACCCTGCAACGCATCCTCGGCTGGGTCATGGCGCCGGTGGTGTGGCTGATGGGCGTGCCCTGGGCCGAGGCGCCGCAGGCGGGGGCCCTCATGGGCATCAAGACCGTGCTGAATGAGTTTTTGGCCTATCTGGAGATGGCCAAGCTGGGGCCGGCGGTGCTGTCCGACCGCAGCCGCCTGATCCTGACCTACGCCATGTCGGGCTTCGCCAATTTCGGGTCGCTGGGCATCATGATCGGCGGGCTCACCGCCATGGCGCCGGAGCGCCGGGCCGAGATCGTGAAACTCGCCCCCATGACCCTGGTGTCGGGCACGCTGTCGACCTGCCTGAGCGGGGCGATGGTCGGCATTCTCGGCTAGCGCAATACCCGCACCTTGTAGGTCAGGGTCAGATCGCCCTTGCCCGGCACCTCGACCAGCCAGCGCGCCCGGTCGCCGGACCGCTCGTGCGCCAGAGAACTTTCAACGATGGTCCAGTCGCCGGGCAGAATCTCGGCGAGACGCACCCGCGCCGGTTTGGCGCGGCCGTTGGTAACGGTGATCTTAAAGGTTCCCTCCACATTGCGGCCCTGGGCGTCCAGGCGCTTGAAGGCGGTTTGTTCGCGCTTGACCGTGACGTCGAAGGCGCGGCCCAGGGTGACGATCACCCGCCCGCCGTCCGGCGTGTCGACGATGCGGTCCGATCCGGCGAACAGGGTCTGGCCGTCGGCGCCCGTGCGGTAGGCGCGGACGATCCCGCCCGGCAGCGGCAGGCCGCCCGCGACCAGGGCCTTGTTGTCGAAACCGAGGCGCACCTGGGGATGGTCCGGGGCGGGGTCGCCCGGCGCCGGGCCGAACAGCTGCGGATTGCCGAGGCTGAGCAGGGTTTCCGACACGGGCACCTCGACCGGACCCAGGAGCGCCACCTGTTTGCGCTCTCCGGCGGCCAGGGTCTGGGCGCCCGGCAGGGTATAGACATGCACCGCCCCTTGGGCTTCCCGCACGGGCAGGGCCGCGTCGGCGGCGGCCCCTCGTGCCTCGGCCATCATCACGCGCGGCGCCCCCTTGGCCATGGGTTGGGGGGCGCCCATCGCGCGGTTGACCTCGCCCGCGACCAGGCGCAGGCGGGCCGCATCCAGGGCCACGCCCGTGTCGTTCTGCACCGACGCCCAGCCGGACAGGCTGATCCGCCCGCCGTCCGGCGCCACGACGGCCGTGTAGTCGGTTGACCAGGACAGGCCCTCGGTAATGTAGGTCAGGGTCAGGCCCTTCACGTCCGCCCCGGCGGAAATGCGCGCCGTCAGGCTGGGCTTGGCCGCCAGGTCGCCGACATCGTCCGGAAACACCAGCCGGCCCGGCATGCCCGTCTCGATCCGCCCACCCAGGCGCAGCACGACGCCGTTCTGAATGGACAGCACCGTCGCCTTTTCGATCCGCTCCTCGCCCGTGGTCGGATGGACCTTGACCACGCCGACCTCCTTGCCGAGGAAGCGTTCCAGCAGGCTGCGGGGGGTCAGCAGGTTGCGGGCAAGCGACAGCGACTGCACCGCGATGCCGCCGCCGTCACCGGCAAGGCGCAGGCTTTCGGCCAGGGTCCGCTGGCTGATGCCGTCGAGCATGATGTCCCGCGTGCCCGCCTGCGGCGTCAGGGCGCGGCGCTCCCAGATCTGGCCGAAGCCGCCCGTGAACACGGTGACCACCCGTTCGGCGGCTTGGCCGGGGGCCGGCGCCTGCGCCTCGCCGCGAATCGGCAGGACCAGGACGGGCAGGGCCAACACGGCGGCGGCCAAGATTGCGGAACGATGGATCGGGCGGGACATGGCGGTCTCCTTGGGATTGGGCGGGGGCTCAGGTTCCCTGTTTGTTTTCCTGGGCCGGTTACGTCAAGCTTGGCCTCTAATTCCGCCGGAAACAAGGCAGCGACACGTCATGGATGTGACCATTCTGGACAACACGGGCGCGGTACTCGGCATCGGGCTCGGCCTGCTGGCGGTGCTGGTTGCGCTGGTTTTCGCCGTGACCCAGCGTGCGCGGCGGGAAAATCTGGACCAGATGGCGCGGATCGCGGAAATGGCCGACGCCCTGTCGCGCCAGCAGGCGGAACTGTCCGGCGCATTGCAGCAGTCGCAGATGACCGTGAACGACCGCCTGGACGGCCTCGGCAAGCGGCTCGGCGACAGCCTGCATCAGCAGTCGGAACGCACGGGCCAGTCGCTGAAGACGCTGTACGAACGCCTCGCCGTCATCGACCACGCGCAGAAGAACCTGACCGACCTGTCGCAACAGATGGTCGGGCTGCAGGACATCCTGTCCAACAAGCAGGCGCGCGGCGCCTTCGGGGAAATCCAGTTGAACGACCTGGTCACCGCGACCCTGCCGCCCTCGGCCTATGAATTCCAGGTCACCCTGAACAACGGCAAGCGGGCGGACTGCTTGCTCAAGCTGCCCAATCCGCCGGGTTCCATCGTGATCGACGCCAAGTTCCCGCTGGAAAGCTATCAGGCCCTGCGCGACGCGGGCTCGGACGAAGCGGCGCGCATCGCCGCCGGGCGGCGCTTCGCCCAGGACGTGAAGACCCATGTGGTCGCGATCTCGGAAAAATACATCGTGCCCGGAGAGACGGCGGAATCGGCGCTCATGTTCCTGCCGTCGGAAGCGGTCTATGCCGAACTGCACGCCAATTTCGTCAACGTGGTCGAGGAAAGCTACCGCCGCCGGGTGTGGATCGTCTCGCCGACCACGCTGATGGCGACGCTCAACACCGTGCGGGCGATCCTGAAGGATTCCCGGATGAGGGAGCAGGCCCACGTGATCCAGGCCGAGGTCCAGAAGATGATGGAGGACGTGGGCCGCCTCGACGACCGGGTCGGCAAGCTGCAAACCCATTTCGATCAGGCGACCAAGGACATCCGCGACATCCGCGTCTCGACCGACAAGATCACCAAGCGGGGCGAGAAGATCGAGGACCTGCAATTGGCCGACGAAACCCCGGCGGAAGACCTGCCGCCGGCGGCCGCGCCCAACCTGCGCGTGCTCGGCCGCGACGATTAATCATCAGAAGTTTAAGTGTCAGGCCAGCGGCCGCCGCGCCTTCATGGCCGCCGTCAGGGTGCCGTCGTCCAGGTAATCCAGTTCGCCCCCCACGGGCACGCCATGGGCCAGGCCCGACACCACGACCTCCTTGCCCAGGCCCGCGACGCGGTCGGCGATGTAATGGGCCGTGGTCTGGCCGTCGACGGTGGCGTTGGTCGCCAGGATCACTTCCGTCACCCCGCCCGCCTGGATGCGCGAGCAGAGGCCGGGAATGCGCAGGTCCTCGGGCGTGACGCCATCGAGGGCCGACAAGGTGCCGCCCAGCACGTGGTAATGGCCCTTGAACCCGGCCGTGCGTTCCAGCGCCCAGAGGTCGGCGACGTCCTCGACCACGCAGATCTGTGCCGGGTCGCGGCGGCCGTCCGTGCAGATGTCGCAGGGATCGCGGGTGTCCAGATTGCCGCAGACCGAACAGGTCTTGATATTCTCGGCCGCCGCGTCGAGGGCGCGGGCGAGCGGGCCCATGAGGCTGTCCGTCCGTTTCATCAGGTGCAGCACGGCGCGGCGGGCCGAGCGCGGGCCCAGCCCCGGCAGCTTGGCCAGCAACGAGATCAGGCGATCGATGTCGGAGGTGACCATGCCGGGAATTCAGAAAATCAGAACGGCAGCTTGAAGCCGGGCGGCAGGCCGAGGCCGCCGGTCAAATCCTGCATGCGGGCCTGCATTTCGCGCTCCGCCTTGCCCTTGGCGTCGTTGATGGCGGCGGTGATGAGGTCTTCCAGGACCTCGACGTCCGTATCGGCGCCCGACAACAGGGAGGGGTCGATCTTCACGCCCCGCGCCTCGCCCTTGCCGTTCAGCGTGACCTCGACCATGCCGGCACCGGACGCGCCCGTGACCTCAAGTTCCGCCAGTTCGTCCTGCATGCGGGCCATCTTGGCCTGGATTTCCTGGGCCTGCTGCATCATCTTGCCGAGGTTCTTCATGGGGCGCTCGCTTCTTCAAAGGGTGTCCGGGGACCTGTCGGGGAGTGTATAACAACCCTCATGCAGCATAGAAACCTCTTCGTCTTCGACATCGAAACCATCGCCGACACGGACGCCGTGCCGGCGCTGACCGGCTTCGACGATCCCGACGTCCAGGCCCGGCGCGACGAGTTGTCCCGCTATCACCTGGAAATCACCGACGGGCGCAACGATTTCCACCGCCAGCCCTTTCACCGGGTGGTCGCCATCAGCTTCCTCGAGGCCGAGATCGAACACACGCCGAGCGGCGGCGAGATCTATCACCTGAAGGAACTGCGCTCCGGCGGCGAGGCCAGCTTCGGCGAGAAGAAACTGCTGCAGGGCTTCTTCGGCTATTTCGAGCGCCTGCGCCCCCGGCTGGTCAGCTTCAACGGCCGGGGCTTCGACCTGCCGGTCCTGAAATACCGCGCCATGGCCCATGGCGTGCAGGCGCCGCTGCTGCACGACACGTCCAACAAATGGGAAAACTACACCGCGCGCTACGCCCTCGATTGGCATTGCGATCTGATCGAAGCCTTGTCGGATTTCGGCGCCTCGGCGCGGATCAAGCTGAACGAGGTCTGCGCGATCCTGAGCCTGCCCGGCAAGTTCGGCGTCGACGGATCGCAGGTCGCCCCCATGTTCGACGAAGGGCGCGTCGCGGAAATCCGCGACTACTGCGAAACGGACGTGCTGAACACCTATCTGGTCTACCTGCGCTGGCAGCACCATCGCGGCGTGCTGACGACGGAGGCGCTCAACAAGGCGCTCGCCGACGTCATTTCCCTGGTCGACGCCGAGGGCGAGGCCCGCCCGCACCTGCGCAAGTTCATCGAGGCCTGGGGCGAGGCGTCGGGCAATAAGTTCCTGATGGACTAGGCCGATGAGCAGACCTCCAAGCCCACCCCCAGACTGGACGCCGGTGGAGAATTCCCGGCGGCGCTCACTGTTGCCTATGGCGGAATCCCTGCAAAATCTGGTGCGCGGTCGATTGTGGCTGCAGGTCCTGATCGGCATGGTGCTCGGCATCGCCACGGGCATGGCACTGGGTCCCAGCGCCGGCCTGGTGACGCATTCCACGGCCTCCGTCATCGGCAATTGGCTCGCTTTTCCCGGACAATTGTTCCTGGCGTCGATCCAGATGATCGTCATTCCTCTTGTGTTCGCCTCCATCATTCGGGGGCTGTCCGCGAATAATGATCTGGGGCAGTTGCGGCGGCTCGGACTTCGGACCGTGATTTATTTCGTCATCACCACTGCCATTGCCGTCGCCATCGGAATCTGGCTGGCGCTGGTCATCGAACCCGGCCATTACCTGGACGCAGCAAGCATTCGTTCGGGACTAGACCCATTACCCCAGGCGGCCGCAGACGGCCTGCTGGCGACGCCATCCATCGGCAATCTGCCGCAGCAGTTTCTCACCCTTGTTCCGTCCAATCCGCTGTCGTCCATGGTCGAAAGCAACATGCTGCAGGTCGTCATCTTCGCCAGCGTGGTCGGCGTCGCCCTTGTCATAATGGACCGCGACAAGGCCAAGCCCATGTTGGATCTGCTGGCATCCCTCCAGGAAGTCTGCATGACCGTGGTGCGCTGGGCCATGTGGCTGGCACCCTGGGCGGTGTTCGGGCTGTTGGCGCAATTGACGTCCAAGATCGGCCTGCAATCCCTGATCGGCATGGCGATCTACGTCGGCACGGTGTTGCTCGGTCTACTCTGCCTTCTGGTGTTGCTTTTGGCCATCGCCCGCATCGGGGCCGGAATGCCCCCGGGACGTTTTCTGCACGCGGCCAGGGACGTGATGCTGCTCGCCTTCTCAACCTCGAGTTCCGCCGCTGTCATGCCGCTTTCCATCAAGACCGCTGAAGAACGGCTGGACGTCCGTCCCGTCGTCAGTCAGTTCGTCATCCCCATGGGCGCCACCATCAACATGAACGGTACGGCGCTTTACCAGGGCGTGGCGGCCATCTTCCTGGCCCAGGTCTTTGGCGTGGAAATCGGAGCGGGCGGGTTGACGCTGATCGTTCTAACGGCGGTGGGGGCTTCTATCGGATCGCCGGCCACGCCCGGGGTCGGCATCGTTGTTCTGTCCTCGATCCTGGCCACCGTCGGCGTGCCGCCGGCGGGCATCGCCTTGATCATGGGCGTCGACCGTATCCTGGACATGTGCCGCACATCCCTCAACGTGGTCGGGGATCTGGTCGCCTGCGTCCTGATGGACCGCTGGATGCGGCGCGAGGAGAGGACTGCGAGCCAGGCAAAGACCAGCGGGGTCGCCTAGTCGTCGTCCTGCCGGTCCCGGTGACGAACATCGGAAATCTCGGCCCCCGGGAACGCCTCCATCACCGCCTTGACCAGGGGGTGTTGGGACACTTCGTCCTTTTCCGCCGCCTGGGCCTTGGCGCGCTGTTCGGCCAGGGTCGGCTGGCCCGCTTCGTTGGACACGGTGACCATCCAGCGCTCGCCGGTGACGGACTTCAGAAACTTGCCCAAATCGCCCGCAAGGTTGTCGGGGGCGCCGGGGCCGGGGCGGAATTCCATGCGGCCCGGCTCGAACGTCACCAGATGGACCTGGGCCGTCATGTGGGATTGCAGGATGCCTTCTTTCAGTTGCCCGGCCAGGGCGACCAGATCGGTGAAGCTTTCGATCCGCGCCTGCATCGGGCCGCTGTCCGCCGCCGTCGTGGGGGCCGGGTCGTAATCCGGTTCCGCATCGTAATCGGGGGCGTCGTCGTAATCGGGTTCGGGCTGGGCCAGGGCGCGGGCGGCACCGCCGCCGGAGGATGGCGCCGGGGACGCGGGCGGGGTCGGCGCGGCGGACTGGGCCGCCGGCGGCTGTGGTGCGGGCGCTTGCGGGGCAGGTGCCGTAAGTGCGGGCGCGGCGGCGGCGTCCTCGGTCAGCCGGCGGATCGCTTCCTCCGGGGTCGGCATGTTGGCCGCATGGGCCAGGCGCACGATGACCATTTCCGTCGCCTGGATGGCGTTGGGCGCGTGCTGAACCTCGCCCACGCCCTTCAGCAGCATCTGCCAGGCCCGGGCGAGGGCGCCCATGCCGAGGCGTTCCGAAAGATCCTTGCCGCGCACGCGCTCGATCTCGGGCACGGCGGGGTCGGTCAGGGTTTCCGGCACCAGCTTGGCGCGAGTCAGGAAGTGGACGATTTCCAACAGGTCGTTCAGCACCGCCGCCGGATCGGCGCCGTCCTGATACATGGCCGCCAGTTGGTTGAGGGCGCCCGCCGTGTCGCCCTGGAGCGTCTTTTCCAACAGGTCGAAGCCCTGCGAGCGGTCGGCCAGGCCCAGCATGTCGCGCACCAGGTCCTCGCCGATGGCGCCCTCGGTCATGGCGATGGCCTGGTCCAGGATCGACAGGCCGTCGCGCACGGAGCCGTCGGCGGCCCGCGCGATGACGTGCAGCGCGGCCTCGGATATCTCGGCCCCTTCCTTGGCGCAGATGCCCTTGAAGTGGTCGGCCAGGCGCTGCACCTCGATGCGGCGCAGATCGAAGCGCTGACAGCGCGACAGCACCGTCACCGGCACCTTGCGGATTTCCGTGGTGGCGAAGATGAACTTCACATGCTCGGGCGGCTCTTCCAACGTCTTCAACAGGGCGTTGAAGGCGTTCTTCGACAGCATGTGGACTTCATCGATGATGTAGATCTTGAACCGCGCCGAGGTCGGCCGATAGCGCACGCCGTCGATGATTTCCCGGATGTCGTCGACCCCGGTGCGCGACGCCGCGTCCATTTCCATGACGTCGACGTGGCGGTCCTGGGCGATCGCCTTGCAATTGGCGCAGACGCCGCAGGGATCGACCGTGGGGCCGCCGGTGCCGTCGGGGCCGACGCAGTTGAGCGCGCGGGCGATGATGCGGGCGGTCGTCGTCTTGCCGACGCCCCGCACGCCCGTCAGCACGAAGGCATGGGCGAGCCGGCCGGCGGCGATGGCGTTGGTCAGGGTGCGGACCATCGCTTCCTGGCCGATCAGGCTGGTGAAGTCGGTCGGCCGGTATTTGCGCGCGAGAACCTGATAGGCCGCCTGGTCGGGGGCGGCGTCACTCCCGCCGGAAGCGGCGGGTGCGGGGTGGTCCCGGGTTGCGTCCATATCGTCCATGGGCCGTCCGTGGCGGGAGGGGCTGGTTGGCCCGGCTTTGGGCGGCGGCGGCGCCCCTTGGGGCCGCGCACCTGGGAAAATTAAGCGGAGACTGGCACCGACCCGGGCCGAAACTCGTTACGGCTGCTTCCTTCCGGACCTGACCGGGTTCGCGAGGAAGCCCGTCCGGGCCAGTCTCCTGACCCTAATATAGCAACTCTTGGCCGGGTTTCCACAAGCGTGGCGCATCTCCCTGCTGGGGATAAATCGCGGACCCCGTCAGGGCCGTTGCCAAGGGCCCGTGCCTGTGCCAATTTTCCCGGATGCCGAAAAGATTGATGTATACGGGCGGTCCCCTGGACCGGGCCGGCGACCGGCGGCGCGATGCCGCCGGGGTCGCGGAACTCCTCAACCATCCCAAGGCCCGGGTTGCACCCGTGTGGCGCGACCGCAACCTGGTGGAACCTGGAGACAGCCCGCGGGCGGGCTGGCTGACCGGCGAGGCGGCGGTCATCGTGACGACCCAGGCCAGCGTGCAGGTGTTTCTGGGCATGTGGGAAGATGCACCCTATTTCGCCGTCGACCTGTCCCATCACGACGAGGACGCCCTGCCCAACCTGGTCAACGGTGCCACCTTCGAGGACCTGCGCCAGATCGGACGCCTGCTCGCCGCCGAAGAAGCGACGATCCTGGCCTATGCCCGGGGCATGACCCATTGGCACCGGCGCCAGAAATACTGCAGCGACTGCGGCAGCCCCACGGAGGCCCGCGACAGCGGCCATGTCCAGGTCTGCACCAATCCGGATTGCGGGCGCTCGCACTTCCCACGCACGGACCCGGCGGTGATCATGCTGGTGACCCATGTCGGGGCTGACGGCGTCGACCGCTGCCTGCTCGGCTGGTCGACGCGCTGGGACTTTCCCATGTATTCGACCCTGGCCGGGTTCGTGGAACCCGGCGAAAGCCTGGAGGAAGCCGTGGCCCGCGAGGTGCTGGAGGAATCGGGTATCCGCGTCGCCGACGTGACCTACCGGGGGTCGCAGCCCTGGCCGTTTCCGGCCTCGCTGATGCTGGGCTTCCGGGCGCGGGGGCTGAACGACGACATCACCGTCGATCCCACGGAAATCCGCGAGGCCAAGTGGTTTTCCCGCGCCGATTTGGCCCAGTTCGGCGAATTCTACGGCGAGACGGACCCCAATCGCCCGCGCCTGCCGCGCACGGACAGTATCTCGCGGCGGCTGATCAACGATTGGATCGACGAGGGCGACTGAGGCCGCGCCCGTGAACCAATTGACCGTCGCTTCCGTAAACAAATAAAGCCCCTCTGTTACGGAAGTTCACCGTCATGCCTCAAATATCCAAGGTCCGGAATGCGCCCCCTACGACTGTGGCCGCCGTGTTTGGCGCGAACGGCGCGATCGGCAATGCGATCGCAAATCGGCTGGAAGACAGCGGCCGCTTTAAATCGGTGTTCCGTTTCTCTCGCCGCACAGACCCCGCCGTCGACATCACCAGAGAAGAGAGCGTGGCGGCGGCGGCAGATCTGGTCGTCGGCACAGGCACCGCGCTGCGTCTCGTCGTGGACGCGACAGGCTTTCTCCATGGGCCGGACGCAATGCCGGAGAAAAGCTGGCGCGACCTCGATCCGGACCGCATGGCCCGCGCATTTGCCGTCAATGCGATTGGCCCGGCATTGATCCTGAAACATTTTCTGCCGCTTCTGCCGTACGCCGGGCGGTCCGTTTTCGCCACACTGTCGGCCAAGGTCGGGAGTATCGCCGACAATCGGCTGGGCGGGTGGTACAGCTACCGCGCCTCCAAAGCCGCGTTGAACCAAATCGTGCGGACCGCAGCGGTGGAACTCGGGCGCCGGCGACCGGGCGCAATCTGCGTCGCCCTGCATCCGGGAACCGTCGACAGCCCGCTGAGCGCCCCTTTCGCCAAGAACGGCTTGACCGTGCGCTCCCCGGCGGGCGCGGCGGAACGTCTTCTCGACGTCATCGACGGCTTGACCCCGACGGATAGCGGGGGGTTTTACGATCATTCGGGGGAGCCATTGCCATGGTGATCGGCCTTGACCGCGGCCCACCCGTTCTCACCGTTTTTTTCGACGGCGGCTGTCCGCTTTGCCGGAAAGAGATCGCCTTCTACCGTCGCCGTTCCGGCGCGGAGCGTATTCGCTGGGTGAATGTTCAAGCCTGCGCAGACCGCGAGTTACCCGACGGTTTGAGTCGCTGCGATGCCTTGCGGCGTTTTCACACCCGGGATGCCCAGGGCCGATTGTACTCGGGCGCACGCGGATTTGCCGAGTTGTGGGCGGCACTGCCTGCGTTTCGCCTCGCCGGACTTCTGTTCCGCATCCGGCCAATGGGAGCACTGCTGGAAATCACCTACCGCACCTTTCTCCGTATCCGGCCGCTCATTCCCCGTCGTCCCGGGTCCCCCACCAAAATGTGAACGGATGTGCGTGGCGGTCGGCGGCGGATCGGTGGATATAGGCGGCAAATCCGATTGCCTGCTTGTTAAGGAGTTCCACCCATGACCGACGTTTCCCTGACCCCCGCCGCCAAGACCGTCACCGCCACCGTGAACGGCGAGGTGATCGCCGAAAGCGCCAAGGCGCAGATCCTCAAGGAAGGCGCCTATGCGCCCATGTACTATTTCCCGAAGGCCGACGTGCGCATGGACGCCCTGGCGGCGACGGAAAAATCCACCCTGTGCCCGCACAAGGGCACGGCCAGCTACTGGTCGATCAACGCCGGCGGCCGGACGGCGGAAAACGCCGCCTGGGCCTACGAAACCCCGCCGGCGGGGCTGGAGGCCATGGCCGGGCACATCGCATTCTATCCGTTCGTGGTCAAGTTCGCGGAAAAGTAGGCGCCTGGGTCAGCAAGGCCCGGGTCAGTAAGGCCCGGGTCAGTAAGGACTGCCGTCCTTGTGGGTGAACAGCCACTGGCCGTCCGGGCCCAGGTTGGCCTGAATGTCGTCGCGGGGATAGCTGGCCGCGTCGCCCGGCGTGCGGTCGCCGATTTCCAGGTACAGCACGTCGGCCGTGGTCCGGTTGACCAGGTGATGGGCCGAACCGCCGGCGGAAAAGCCCGCGCACATGCCGGGCGACAGTTCGGTTTCGCCGTCTTCCGTGACCAGGGTGGGCGATCCTTCGAGAATGTAGACGAATTCGTCCTGGCGGGTATGGCGATGGAGCAGCGCCGATTCGCCGCCCGGCGCGAGCCGCGTCAGGTTGACGCCGAAGTTGGCGAGCCCGAAGACGTCGCCCAACTGGCGCTTTTCGCGCCCCGCCATGCGGCTGAAGAACGGTTCCGGATAGGTCGAGGGCTTGGCCCGGGGGGCGATGTCCAGCGCCCGGACGGCGGGGGGTCTTTCGTCGGTCATCGCGGGATGCTCCTTATCCCGAAATCGGCGTTACTGCGTTTCGTCGCCGCGCAGGCCCAGATGCCACATCAGGCCCAGAATCCCGCCCTTGACCCGCGGCAAAAGCGCCAGCGTGAGGCCCAGGGTCACCGGCACGGCGACGCCCAGCAGCATCCAGGTCGGCGGCGACATCAGCTGTTCGCTCATCAGCAGCATCGGCACCACCATATGGCCGACGATGGCGATGGTCAGATAGGGCGGGAAGTCGTCGGCACGGATATGGCCCAACTCCTCCCCGCAATGGGGGCAGTCGGTGACCTTCAGGTAGCCCTTGAAGCTGTGGCCGATACCGCAGCTGGGACAACGGCGCGCGAGACCGCGCAGGATGGCGAGGCCCAGGTGGGGCCGGATGTCTTCGAAGGTCACGGGGGTCATGCTCCTTGATTGGCGGCGGTTTTGCGGAACGGATGGGCCGGATAGGTGCCCAGCACCTTGATCCATTCGGAATAATGGGACAGATCCTCGAAGGCCAGCTGGACCGAGGGCGCGTCCATGTGGCCCTCGACCTCGGCGAAGAACTGGGCCGCGATGAAATCGGGGCCGACGTAACTTTCCAGTTTGGTCATGTTGACCCCGTTGGTGGCGAACCCGCCCATGGCCTTGTAGAGGGCGGCGGGAACGTTGCGCACACGGAACGTGAAGCTGGTGATGTACGCCTCGGCCTCATTATAGGCCGGCGGTTCCGCCGTCAGTGACAAGATCACAAAGCGCGTGGTGTTGTGCTCCGCGTCCTCGATGTTCTGTTTGAGCGAACAGAGGCCGTAGATTTCCCCGGCCAGGCTGGAGGCGATGGCCGCCTGAGACTTGTCGCCCTGGGCCGCGATGTCCTTGGCCGCCCCCGCTGTATCGACATGAACCACGGGCGTCACGCCCAGGTCGCGGATCAGGTTGCGGCACTGGTTGAGCGCATGGACATGGCTGTGGACATGGGTCAGGTCGCCGATTTCGGCGCCCGGCACGGCCAGAAGATGATGATGCACCCGGTGGAAATGCTCGCCGATGATGTGCAGGCCGGAATCGGGCAGCAGATGGTGGATGTCGGCGACCCGCCCGGCGACGGAATTTTCGATGGGAATCATGGCCAGCCGCGCCTTGCCGTCATGCACGGCGGCGAAGGCGTCTTCGAAGGTGCGGCAGGGCAAGGGCTCCATCTCGCCCCGCGCCTCGCGGCAGGCAAGATGGGAATAGGCACCGGGCATGCCCTGGAAGGCGATGGAAGTAGCGGAAGAAGCCATGGCTGAGCGGTCTTGGGGGTCCGGATGGGGAAAGGCCCGGAGATCACGGGCATTTTCAGAAACTGGCGGGAGTATCGTTGGCGGGGCTGCCGGTGTCAACGCGGGCCGAACCCGCGCCATGAAGAAGCGGACGGGCGGCGGCTTATGCCGCTTGAACATGGCGGCATGGGCGGTTAAATTCCCCGCAACAATCGGCAAAGGAAAACACCATGCAGTTCTCCCGGATGGAAAAACTCGGTTTCGGCGTACTCGTGACGGCCTGGGTCGTGTGGGGCACCAACAAGATCGGCGATACGCTGGTTCACGCGAACGAGCCTGAAAAGATGGGCTTCGAAGTCGCCGTCGCCGACCAGGGCGATGCCCAGGACGCGGCCCCCAAGGAAGCCGAAAAGCCGGTGATGGAACTGATCGCCACCGCCTCCGCCGACGCCGGCGCCAAGGTGTTCAAGAAATGCACCGCCTGCCATTCGGCGGAAGCGGGCGCCAAGCACAAGATCGGCCCGAACCTGTGGGGCATCGTCGGCCATCCCCAGGGCAAGGCCGACGGCTATACCTATTCCGGCGTTCTGGCCGGTCTGAGCGGCAAGTGGACCATGGAAGAGTTGGACAAGTTCCTCGCCGACCCCAAGGGCTATGCCCCCGGCACCAAGATGACCTTCCGCGGCATTCCCAAGAATTCCGACCGCGCGGCCCTGCTGGTCTTCCTGGACTCCCTCAAGTAAGCCTTTCACGGCTTTCATTCGACCGGAGGACGGCGCCGTGACGCAACCGACCACGGACGCCCAGACCGCCCAATGCCTGGCCCTGGCCATGGACATGGCGGCCCGCGCGCGTGACATCGTGCTGGGCCATTACGGCACCGCCCCCGACGTCGAGGACAAGGCCGACCTGAGCCCCGTCACCATCGCCGACCGGGAATGCGAGGCCGCCATGCGCGACATGATCGCCGCCGCCTTCCCCGGGCACGGCATCTTCGGCGAGGAGTTCGGGGCCGAGAACGCGGACGCCGAATTCGTCTGGGTGCTCGACCCCATCGACGGCACCAAGGCCTTCATCACCGGCAAGCCCCTGTTCGGCACCCTGATCGGCCTGCTGAAGGACGGTGCTCCCTATCTGGGCGTCATGGACAACCCGGCCTTGGACGAGGTCTGGGCGGGTGCGCCCGGTCTGGGGGCGACGCGCAACGGCGCCCCCGTACGCTGCCGGCCCTGTCCCGATCTGGCCTCCGCCTGGCTGTACACCACCTCGCCGCAGATGCACCAGGGCCTCAACTTCGGCCATTTCGAAAACCTGCGCCATGGCTGCCGCCACGCGCTTTACGGCGGCGATTGCTACAGCTACGGCACGCTGGCCCGCGGCCGCGCCGACCTTGTCTGCGATTCCAGCATGCAGCCCTATGACTATGTCGCCCTGGTGCCCATCGTCGAAGGGGCCGGCGGGCGCATGACCGACTGGGCCGGCGGCACCCTGGGCCTGACGGGCGACGGCACGGTCATCGCCTCGGGCGATGCGGCGCTGCATGAGCAGGCCGTGGCCGCGCTGCGGGGATAACGATCAGACCCAGCTGCGGAAATACGCCTCTCGCCGAGCCGCCTCCAACTGTTCATACCTTTCCCTGTCCGACAGGCGGCATGTTTGGATGACGACCAGCGGCGGCATCATGAAAAGCATGAAAAACGCGATCAAGGTAAGGTGCCGATCGCCATCGTTAACACCGACGTTGATGAAATAGAGCGCTAATAGCATCGATATCGATGCGAAATTTTTTATGACTTTCGTATCAAACCGCATCCGCTCCAACGTCACTGACCTGACCCGCCAATCGAATATCGAATATCCGGGCTGAACGCCCCCGAACTTTTTACTTATGCGCCGCTCAATCCGGTCACCGGCCCGATACGCCCACTTGAGTACCCCGGCGACAAAATTGATGACTGCAAGCACACTCCACATTGTTGCATCCTTTCCCGAATGTGATCAGACGACTGGATCGGCGATAATTTTCTACAAATCACAAGCTTGCCACAATCCGGCGTCACTTCTTGACCGGAACCGGCTAATCTCCATATTCCGACGCAGCGAACACCGCATACCGGGGGAACCAAAGATGCGATTTCTAAGCGCCCTTCTCGTCCTCACCTGCCTGTCCCTGCCCGCCGGCGCGGCCGACGCGCCCAAGCCGGTGCACGGGCTCGCCATGCACGGCGACCTGAAGTACGGCCCGGACTTCAAGCATTTCGACTACGTCAACCCGGACGCCCCCAAGGGCGGCACCGTGCGCCTGGGCGCCACCGGCACCTTCGACAGCTTCAACCCCTTCATCATCAAGGGCACGGCGGCGGGGGCATCGGGCTTCGTCTACGACACCCTGATGGACGACGCGGCGGACGAACCGTTCAGCCAGTACGGCCGCCTCGCCGAAACGGTGACCATGCCCGACGACCGTTCCTGGGTCGAATTCCGGCTGCGCAAGGAAGCGCGCTGGCACGACGGCATGCCGGTGACGGTCGATGACGTGATCTTTTCCTTCAATACCCTGGTCAAGGAGGGGGCGCCCTTCTATCGCTTCTATTACGGCAACGTGGCCGAGGTGACCCAGACCGGCGAGCGGTCCGTGAAATTCACCTTCAAGCCGGGCGAAAACCGGGAACTGCCGCTGATCATCGGCCAATTGACGGTCCTGCCCAAGCATTACTGGAAGGACAAGGAGTTCAACAAGACGACCCTTGAACCGCCCTTGGGCAGCGGCCCTTATAAGATTACCGAGTTCGAGCCTGGACGTTTCGTGAAGCTTTCCCGCGTCAAGGATTACTGGGGCAAGGACATCCCGGTGATGACGGGCTACAACAATTTCGACGAGATCATTTTCGACTACTACCGCGATTCCAACGTGGCGCTGGAGGCCTTCCTGGCCGGGCGTTACGACTACAAGTCGGAAAACTCGTCCAAGGCCTGGGCCACGGCCTATGCGACCCCCGCCGTGAAGAAGGGCGTGCTGGTCAAGGAACAGATCCACCACGACCGCCCGGCGGGCATGCAGGGCTTCGCCTTCAACACCCGGCGCGAGCTGTTCAGCGCCCCCCAGGTGCGCCACGCGCTGGCCTATGCCTTCAACTTCGAATGGTCGAACAAGGCCCTGTTCTACGGCCAGTATGAGCGCACCCGCAGCTATTTCCAGAATTCGGAAATGGCGGCGACGGGCCTGCCGGGGCCGGACGAGCTGAAACTTTTGGAACCGTTCCGCGCCGACCTGCCGCCCGAAGTCTTCACCAAGGAATACAGCCCGCCCAAGGGCGATGAAGGCGGCAACATCCGGGGCAACCTGCGCACGGCGTCCAAGCTGCTGACCGACGCCGGCTGGGTGATCAAGGACGGCAAGCGCATCAATGCCAAGACGGGCAAGCCCTTCGCCTTCGAAATGCTGCTGGTCAGCCCCCTGTTCGAGCGCATCGCCCTGCCGTTCGCCAAGAACCTGGAAAAACTGGGCATCGCCATGACCGTGCGCACCATCGACACGGCCCAGTACCGGCGCCGGCTCGACACCTTCGATTTCGACATGGTGGTCGGCGGATTCGGCCAGTCCATGTCGCCGGGCAACGAACAGCGCGAATTCTGGTCGACGGCGGCCGCCGAGCAGGAAGGCTCGCGCAACATCATCGGCATCAAGTCCAAGGCCGTGGACGCCATCGTCGAAAAGCTGATCGCGGCGCCCTCGCGCAAGGACCTGGTGACCGCCTGCAAAGCACTCGACCGCGTGCTGCAATGGGGGCATTACATGATCCCCAACTGGCACGCGCCCTACGACCGCATCGCCTATTGGGACAAGTTCGCCCGGCCCAAGGTGACGCCGACCCGGGGCAACCAGTTCTTCGCCTGGTGGATCGACCCGGCCAAGGCCAAATCCCTCGCCGACCGCAGGAAGGGATTGTAGGCCCGCCCCCACGGCAACGGTAGCCGCACGGGTCGCCAGGCCTTATCATCGCCGCCATGTTCGCATATATCCTCCGCCGACTGCTGCTGATCCCGCCGACGCTGCTCGGCATCATGATCATCAACTTCGCCGTGGTGCAGATCCTGCCCGGCGGGCCGGTCGAACAGTTGATCGCCCAGATCGCCGGCGACGACGTGTCGTCCACCGCCCGCGTGTCGGGCGACGGCGGGTCCGAGGTCATGGCCGCCAAGCGCCCGGCCCAGGGGGCCGGCGGCGATTCGACCGTGACCAGCAAGTACCGGGGGGCCCAGGGCCTGCCGCCCGAATTCATCAAGGACCTGGAACGCCAGTTCGGTCTGGACAAACCGGCGCACGAGCGCTTTTGGCTGATGATGAAGCGCTACGCGACCTTCGATTTCGGCAACAGCTATTTCCGCGATCAGTCGGTGACGCAGCTGGTGCTCGACAAGATGCCCGTGTCGATCTCGCTCGGCCTGTGGACGACGCTGCTGGTCTATCTGATCTCGATCCCCTTGGGCGTCGCCAAGGCCGTGCGCGACGGATCGAAATTCGACGTCTGGACCTCGGGCCTGGTGATCTTCGGCAATGCCGTGCCGGGCTTTCTGTTCGCGATTCTGCTGATCGTGCTGTTCGCCGGCGGACGTTTCTGGGACGTCTTTCCGCTGCGCGGGCTGGTATCCGAGAACTTTTCCGAACTATCGACCTGGGGTCAGGTGAAGGATTATTTCTGGCATCTGGCCCTGCCCATTTCGTCCATGGTGATCGGCGGCTTCGCCGGGCTGACCATGCTGACCAAGAATTCGTTCCTGGAACAGATCAACCAGCAATACGTGGTGACCGCCCGGTCCAAGGGCCTGACGGAACGCCAGGTGCTCTACGGCCACGTGTTCCGCAACGCCATGCTGATCGTCATCGCGGGCTTTCCCTCGGCCTTCATCGGCATCTTGTTCACGGGGGCCTTGCTGACCGAGGTGATTTTCTCCCTCGACGGGCTGGGGCTTCTCGGCTTCGACGCGGCGCTGACGCGCGATTATCCGGTGATGTTCGCGACGCTGTATTTCTTCACCCTGCTGGGGCTGGTCATGGGCATCATCGGCGATCTGATGTACCACATCGTCGATCCGCGCATCGATTTCGACGCGCGCGAGGTGTGACGCCATGCGCCCGGACATGACGACCGCCGCCGATCCCGCCACGACGGCACCGCCGCTGCCCGGCCGGCGCGTGTTCGGCCTGCGCATCACGCCGTTGACCGAACGGCGGCTCGCCAATTTCCGGCGCAACCGCCGAGGCTACTGGTCGCTGTGGATTTTCGTGCTGCTGTTCGTGCTGTCGCTGGGGGCGGAGCTGATCGCCAACGACAAGCCGTTCCTGGTCTACTTCAACGGCGGGTTCTATGTCCCCGTGGCCGAGGCATACGCGGAAACCACCTTCGGCGGCGAATTCGCGACCGAGGCCGATTACCGCGACCCCTACGTCAAGGACCTGATCAACGCCAAGGGCTGGATGATCTGGCCGCCGATTCCCTATTCCTACGACACGGTCATCAAGGATCTGCCGGGCCCCGCACCCTCGCCGCCGTCGCTCGACAATTGGCTCGGCACCGACGACCAGGGCCGCGACGTGATGGCGCGCATGATCTACGGCTTCCGCATTTCCGTGCTGTTCGGCCTGGCGCTGACGGCGATCAGCGCCGTGATCGGCATCGCCGCCGGCGCCGCGCAGGGTTATTTCGGCGGCTGGATCGACCTTCTGGCGCAGCGCTTCATGGAGGTCTGGTCGGGCCTGCCGACGCTCTACCTTCTGATCATCCTGGCCAGCGTGGTGACGCCCAGTTTCTGGTGGATCCTCGGCCTGATGCTGATGTTTTCCTGGATGGCCTTCGTCGGCGTGGTGCGCGCCGAATTCCTGCGCGCGCGCAATTTCGATTACGTGCGGGCGGCCCGGGCCTTGGGCGTGTCCGACGGGGTCATCATGTTCAAGCACGTCCTGCCCAACGCCATGGTCGCGACCCTGACCTTCCTGCCGTTCATCCTGTCGGGCTCCATCACCACGCTGACGTCCCTCGACTTCCTGGGCTTCGGCCTGCCCGCCGGGTCGCCGTCGCTGGGTGAATTGCTGAACCAGGGCAAGAACAACATCCAGGCCCCCTGGCTGGGCTTCACGGCGTTCTTCTCGCTCGCCATCATGCTGTCGCTGCTGGTCTTCGTCGGCGAGGCCGTGCGCGACGCCTTCGACCCCCGGAAGGTGTTCAAGTAATGACCAAGCTGCTGGAAATCGACGATCTGCACGTCACCTTCGGCGCCGGGGATGGCGCCGTCACCGCCGTGCAGGGGGCGAGCCTGACCATCGACAAGGGCGAGACCCATGCGCTGGTCGGGGAATCGGGATCCGGCAAATCGGTCACGGCGCTGTCGGTCATGCAATTGCTGCCCTATCCCCTGGCCCGCCACCCCCGGGGATCGGTCAGGTTCAACGGCCAGGAACTGGTGGGGGCGCCCGGCGGGGTCATGCGCACCATCCGCGGCAACCAGATCGCGATGATCTTTCAGGAACCGCTGACCAGCCTCAACCCGCTACATTCCATCGAAAAGCAGATCGCCGAGGTCCTGTTCCTGCATCAGCACATGACGGCCAAACAGGCCCACGCGCGGGTGCTCGAACTGCTCGACCTGGTCGGTCTGGGCGAAGCCGCCTCGCGCCTGCAATCCCTGCCCCACGAATTTTCCGGCGGTCAGCAACAGCGCATCATGATCGCCATGGCATTGGCCAACAACCCGGACCTATTGATCGCCGACGAGCCGACGACGGCCCTGGACGTCACCATCCAGGCCCAGGTCCTGAAGCTGATGAAGGAGATTCAGCAGAAACTGGGCATGGCCATGCTGCTGATCACCCATGACCTGGGCATCGTGCGCCGCATGGCCGACACGGTCTCGGTCATGAACGACGGCCGCATCGTCGAACAGAACGCCACCGAAGCCGTGTTCACCGACCCGCAACACGATTACACCCGCCACCTTCTGGCGGCCGAGCCCAAGGGCCGGCCCGAACCCGCCGACGCGGCCGCACCCGAGCTGGTGCAGGGCCGCGACGTCAAGGTCTGGTTCCCCATCAAACGCGGGTTCCTGCGCCGCACGGTGGGCCATATCAAGGCCGTCGACGGCATTTCTCTGACGCTCAAACGCGGCCATACGCTGGGCATCGTCGGCGAATCCGGATCGGGCAAAAGCACGCTGGGCCGGGCCCTCCTGCGCCTGGAACGCTCGACCGGCGACATCCTGTTCGAGGGCGCCAACATCCAGGGCTGGCAGTTCAAGCAGATGCGCCCGCTGCGCCGGGAAATGCAGATCGTGTTCCAGGACCCCTTCGGTTCCTTAAGCCCGCGCCTGTCCGTCGGCCAGATCATCGAGGAAGGCCTGATCGTCCACGGCCTCGGCGGCGACGCCCTCGCGCGCCGGCAACTGGTGGCCGAGGCCTTGCACGAGGTCGGCCTGACGCCCGAGATGCAGGACCGCTATCCCCACGAATTTTCCGGCGGCCAGCGCCAGCGCATCTCCATCGCCCGGGCCCTGGTGCTGAAGCCTAAGTTCATGGTGCTGGACGAGCCGACCTCGGCGCTGGACATGTCCGTGCAGGCGCAGATCGTCGAACTGCTGCGCGACTTGCAAAAGAAGCACGATCTGGCCTACCTGTTCATATCCCACGATCTGAAGGTCGTGCGCGCCGTCAGCCATGAGATCGCCGTCATGCGCCGGGGCCGCGTCGTCGAATACGGGTCCGCCCAGCAGATCATCGACGAACCTAAGGATCCCTACACCAAGGCCCTGATGGCCGCCGCCTTCGAACTGAAGGCCGACGAAACCGGAGTCGTCTCAACATAATGATTTCCATCCTCTACATGGCCCCCGGGGATAAACCCGATCCCTGGCGGGACGCCTTTCTTGCACAAATGCCCGACGCCGATTTCCGCGTGTGGTCCGACGACCCGGCCAAGGACGAAACCGGCGACAAGGCCGACATCCAATACGCCATCGTGTGGAAGCCGCAGCCCGGAATCCTGAAAAGCCTGCCCAACCTGAAGGCGATCTTTTCCATGGGCGCCGGGGTCGACCATTTGTGGAACGACCCGGACCTGCCGGACGGCGTGCCCCTGGTGCGCCTGGTCGACCGCTGCCTGACCCAGGGGATGAGCGAATACGTGATCTATTGGACGATCCATCACCACCGCAAGATGGGCGTCTATGCCGGCTGGGCCGCCGAGCATCGCTGGAAGCGCCTGCGCCAGGCCGACGCCGAGCAGCGCCGGGTCGGCATTCTGGGCCTGGGCGAGTTGGGCAGCGACGCGGCGAAAAAGCTGGTGCCCCTGCATTATCAGGTCGCCGGCTGGGCACGCTCGAAAAAGGACATTCCCGGCGTCGACTGCTTCCATGGCCCGGATCAGCTGATCCCGTTCCTGAACCGCACGGAAATTCTCATCTGCCTGCTGCCGCTGACGCCGGACACCCAAGGCATCATCAACAAGGACACCCTGGCGGCCCTGCCCGAAGGGGCCTGCCTGATCAATTGCGCCCGGGGCGGACATGTCGTGGACGCCGATCTGATCGCGGCGCTCGATTCGGGCCATATCGCGGGGGTGACGCTCGACGTGTTCCACACGGAGCCCCTGCCCGAAGATCATCCCTACTGGTCCCACCCCAAGGTCAACGTGACGCCGCACATGGCGAGCCTGACCGTGCCGCATTCGTCGACGGAATGGTATGTCGCCAACATCCGGCGCATGGAGGCGGGGGAGCCGCCGCTCAACACCGTCGATCGCGGCACGCGGTACTAGATCGTCAGTTGAACGGCCCGACGTAGCCGTAGGCCACGGCGAGCAGGAAAATCCCGAGCACGATGCGGTAGATCACGAAGGGCGTGAAAGTCGCGCGCCGCAGCCAGGCCATCATCAGGGCGATGGCGACCAAGGCCGTGATGAAGGCAAGGCCCGCCGCCGTGAAGGCATCGGAGGTCAGCGCCGCGTCGCCCGATTTCCAGAGCTCAAAGCCCTTGAGCGCCCCCGCCCCCAGGATCGCCGGGATCGACAGCAGCATGGAGAAGCGCGCGGCGTCCGTGCGCTCCATGCCCAGAAGGCGCGCCGCCGTCATGGTGATGCCGGCGCGCGAGGTTCCCGGGATCAGGGCCAGGCATTGGGCGATGCCGATCACCAGGGCGTCCGAGATTTCCAGGTGTTCGATGCGCCTGAGCGTCATGCCGATGCGATCGACGGCATAAAGCAGGATGCCGAAGCCCAGGGTCGCCCAAGCGATCATCTCAAGAGAGCGCAGACCGTTCGGGTAATATTCATTGAGGGCGTATCCGGCGCCGATCACCGGCAGGGTCGCCAGAATGACCAGCCCGGCCAGCTTGGCCCCCCGGTCGCGGCGCCCCTTGAGCACGCGGCCCAGGCCCGACAGCATGTCCCAGAGGTCGCGATGGACATAGAGCACCACGGCGCCCAAGGTCCCGACATGAACGGCGACGTCGATCAACAACCCCTGGTCGGTCCAGCCCAAAAGCCGGGGCGTGACCGCGAGATGGGCCGAGGAGGAGATCGGAAGAAACTCCGTGATCCCCTGAATCAGCGCCAAAATCGCAAGATGTAGTGTAGGCAAGGCGTGCTCCTACGACTTTTGGGTCTTCTAGCCGATCCCCGGGGCCCTGCCAAGGGGCCGTCGCGGCCGAATCCGCATTTGTGCACCTGCTCATAAGGACCGAAACGGGCCAATTTCCCGTGATTTTTATGACAGTTGAGGCCGGTTTTTGTTTGGCGTCCGGGGTCTGGATTGCTATCTAAATGGGCTCTCAAGAACCCGCGAATAGGAAGTTAACGCATGAGCCAGACCTCACGGCGCAACGGTTATGGACTGCCCGTTGAAGAGGGGATGTACGACCCCTTGAACGAGCACGACGCTTGTGGATTCGGCTTCATCGCCGACATTCACAACGAGCCGCGCCATGAGATCGTGCATCAGGCGCTGGACATCGTCCATCACATGGATCACCGGGGCGCCATCGGCGCCGATCCCATGGCCGGCGACGGTGCCGGGATTCTGATTCAGCTGCCCGACGCGTTCATCCGCAAGGTGTTCGCCAAGCAGGGCATCGAGGTGCCGGCCAAGGGCGATTATGCGCTGGGCATGGTGTTCCTGCCGCGCGACCACAAGCTGCGCGACCTTGCGATCAAGGCCATCGAAACGACCACCGCCGCCGAGGGCCAGGTGCTGCTGGGCTGGCGCGACGTGCCGACGGACAACAGCGTGCTCGGCGAAAGCGTCAAGCCGAACGAGCCGGTCATCAAGCAGGTGCTGATCCAGCGCGGGCCGACCACGCCCGACAACGCGGCGTTCGAGCGCAAGCTTTACGTCATCCGCAAGCAGGCCCATCACGCGCTGTGGGACAAGGACGAGGGGTCCTGGCAGGACTTCTATTTCCCATCCATGTCGTCGGCGACCATCGTCTACAAGGGCATGGTCCTGGCGCCCAACCTGTCCAAGTACTACGTGGACTTCCAGGACAAGGATTTCGCCACGGCGATCGCCCTGTTCCACCAACGGTTCTCGACCAACACCTTCCCGAGCTGGCGCCTGGCGCAACCGTTCCGCTTCCTGTGCCACAACGGCGAGATCAACACCCTGCGCGGCAACGTCAACTGGATGAACGCGCGCCGCCACAACATGTCGTCGAAGATTCTGGGCGACGATCTGGACAAGCTGTGGCCGCTGATCGGCGACGGATCGTCCGATTCGTCGACCTTCGACAACGCGCTCGAGCTTCTGGTCATGGGGGGATATTCGCTGTCCCACGCCATGATGCTGATGATCCCGGAAGCCTGGAACAACAACCCGCAGATGGCCCCCGAACGGCGCGCCTTCTATGAATACTTCTCGGCCCTGATGGAACCCTGGGACGGCCCCGCCGCCATGGCCTTCACCAACGGCCGGCAGATCGCCGCGACCCTGGACCGCAACGGCCTGCGCCCGGCGCGCTATATCGTCACCGACGACGGTCTGGTGGTGATGGCGTCGGAAGTCGGCGTGCTGCCCATTCCGGAGGAAAAGATCGTCCAGAAATGGCGCCTGCAGCCGGGCAAGATGCTGCTGGTCGACCTGGAGCAGCACCGCATCATCTCGGACGAGGAACTGAAGTCGGAACTGGCCGCCGAATATCCCTATCAGGAATGGCTCGACGCGACGCAGATTCACCTCGCCGACCTGCCGCCGGAAATCGGCCCGATGACGCCGGATTCCAAGACCCTTTTGGATCAACAGCAGGCCTTCGGCTACAACCGCGAAGACCTCAAGTTCTTCCTCGACCCCATGGCCGAGAAGGGCGAGGATCCGGTCGGTTCCATGGGCCGCGACATTCCGCTGGCCATGCTGTCCGACAAGCCGCGCATGCTTTACGACTATTTCTTCCAGAACTTCGCGCAGGTCACCAACCCGCCGATCGACCCGATCCGCGAGGAACTGGTGATGTCGCTGGTCAGCTTCATCGGCCCGCGCCCGGACCTGCTCGATCTGGGGTCGGGCGGCACGCACAAGCGGCTTGAGGTCGATCAGCCGATCCTGTCCAACACGGACCTGGAACGCATCCGCCGCATCGAAAACCACGTCGACGGCTCGTTCAAGACCTACACGCTGGACATCTGCTATCAGAACACGGGGCCGAACCGCCAGACCATGGCGCAGGCCGTGGACCGCATCTGCCAAAAGGCGGAAAAGGTCGTGCGCGAACAGGGCTACAACATCATCATCCTGTCCGACCGCGGTCTGGACGCCGACAACATCGCTATTCCGGCGCTGCTGGCGACGGGCGCCGTGCATCACCACCTGATCCGCCAGGGCCTGCGCACCGAGGTCGGCCTGGTCGTGGAAACGGGCGAGGCGCGCCGCGTGCACGATTTCTGCCTGCTCGCCGGTTACGGCGCCGAGGCCATGAACCCCTATCTCGCCTTCGACACGATCTCCAACATCGTGCAGGAAAAGGCCAGCGGCCTGTCGGAAGCCAAGGCCCATGCCTATTACATCAAGGCGGTCGGCAAGGGCATCATGAAGGTCATGTCCAAGATGGGCATCTCGACCTACCAGTCCTATTGCGGCGCGCAGATCTTCGACGCCGTCGGCCTGTCGAGCGAATTCATCGATGCGTACTTCACGGGCACGGCGACCAAGGTCGAAGGGGCCGGCGTCATCGAGATCGCGGAAGAAACCGAACGCCGCCACGCGCTGGCCTTCGGCGACGCGCCGATCTACCGCTCGGAACTGGATGTCGGCGGCGACCTGGCCTTCCGCATCCGCGGCGAGGAACACGTGTGGACGCCGGAAACCATCGGCACCCTGCAACATGCCGTGCGCTCGGCCAACTACAAGCAGTTCAAGGCCTATACGGCCAAGGTCGATAACCAGGTCGCCAAGCTGAAAAACCTGCGTGGCCTGTTCGACCTGAAACCCGTGGGCAAGCCGGTACCGCTGGACGAGGTCGAACCCGCGTCGGAAATCGTCAAGCGCTTCGCCACCGGGGCCATGTCCTTCGGCTCCATTTCCTGGGAGGCCCACACGACCCTGGCGATCGCCATGAACCGCATCGGCGGCCGCTCCAACACGGGCGAGGGCGGCGAGGACGAAATCCGCTACAAGCCCCTGCCGAACGGCGACAGCATGAAGTCGCGCATCAAGCAGGTGGCGTCGGGCCGGTTCGGCGTGACCACGGAATATCTGGTCAACGCCGACGATTTGCAGATCAAGATGGCCCAGGGTGCGAAGCCCGGCGAGGGCGGCCAGCTGCCCGGCCACAAGGTCGACGAATGGATCGCCCGGGTGCGCCATTCGACGCCGGGCGTCGGCCTGATTTCGCCGCCGCCGCACCACGACATCTATTCCATCGAGGATCTGGCGCAGCTGATCCACGACCTGAAGAACGTCAACCCCAAGGCGCGGATTTCCGTCAAGCTGGTGTCCGAAGTGGGCGTCGGCACGGTTGCCGCCGGGGTGTCCAAGGCCTATGCCGACCACGTCACCATTTCCGGCCACGACGGCGGCACGGGGGCAAGCCCGCTGACCTCGATCCTCAACGCCGGCGGCCCGTGGGAACTGGGCCTGGCGGAAACCCATCAGACCCTGGTCATGAACGCGCTGCGCGGGCGCATCGCAGTGCAGGTCGACGGCGGCGTGCGCACCGGGCGCGACGTGGTGATCGGCGCCCTGTTGGGGGCCGATGAATTCGGCTTCGCGACCTCGGCCCTGATCGCCGAAGGCTGCATCATGATGCGCAAGTGCCATCTCAACACCTGCCCGGTCGGCGTCGCGACGCAGGACCCGGAACTGCGCAAGCGCTTTACGGGCGAGCCGGAACACGTCGTCAACTTCTTCACCTTCATGGCCGAGGAAGTGCGCGAGATCATGGCGTCGCTCGGCTTCCGCACGATCAACGAGATGATCGGCCGGCGCGAGGCGCTGGACGTGCGCGCGGCGGTCGACCATTGGAAGGCCCACGGCGTCGACGTGACGCGCCTGCTCGCCCCGGTCAAGCCGGCCGAGGGCGTGGCCATCTACAACTGCGAGACCCAGGATCACGGGCTCGACAAGGCGCTCGACCACCAGCTTATCAAGGGGGCCAAGGACGCCATCGAGAACGGCACCCCGGTCAGCCTCGAGTTCCCGATCAAGAACATCAACCGCACGGTCGGCGCCATGATGTCGGGCGAGATCGCCCTCAAGCACGGCCACGCGGGTCTGCCCGACGACACCATCCATATGAAGTTCACCGGCAACGCCGGGCAGAGCTTCGGCGCCTGGCTGTCCAAGGGCGTGTCGTTCGAACTGGTGGGTGACGCCAACGATTATGTCGGCAAGGGGCTTTCGGGCGGACGCATCGCCGTCTATCCGTCGCCCAAGAGCCCCATCGTGCCGGAAGAAAACATCATCGTCGGGAATACCGTTCTCTATGGCGCCATCGCCGGGGAATGCTATTTCCGCGGCATCGCGGGCGAACGCTTCGCCGTGCGCAACTCGGGCGCGGCCGCCGTGGTCGAGGGTTGCGGCGATCACGGCTGCGAATACATGACCGGGGGCACCGTCGTCGTGCTCGGCGAGACCGGGCGCAACTTCGCCGCCGGCATGTCGGGCGGCATCGCCTATGTCCTGGACGAAGCGGGTGATTTCGACACGCTCTGCAACCAGGGCATGGTCGAACTGGAGCCCATCGACCCCAACGAACCCGACGACGGCACCGCCGACGTCGCGTCGGACCCGATGCGCTTCGACGCGCGTCGTCTCAAGGGCCTGATCGAGAATCACCTGCGCTATACGGGCAGCTCGCGGGCCAAACACATCCTGGACAACTGGGACGCCTACCTGCCCAAGTTCGTCAAGATCATGCCGGTGGATTACCGCCGTGCGCTCCGCGAGATGCAGGAGCGCGCCGCCGGCGCAGAAACGGCCGCACTGGCCGGGGAATAAATAATGGGAAAACCCACTGGATTTTTGGAGATCGAGCGTCACGATCGGTCTTACCGCCCGGTTGAAGAACGCCTGAAGCATTGGCAGGAGTTCGTCGAACCGCTGACCGACGCGGAAGTATCGGAACAAGGGGCCCGCTGCATGGACTGCGGCATCCCCTACTGTCACCAGGGCTGCCCGGTGAACAACATCATTCCGGACTGGAACGATCTGGTCTATCGCGACAAATGGCGCGAGGGGCTGGAGCTTCTGCACTCCACCAACAACTTCCCCGAGTTCACGGGCCGTGTCTGCCCCGCCCCCTGCGAGGCGTCGTGCACCCTGAACCTGCAGGACGAGCCGGTGACCATCAAGACCATCGAATGTTCGCTGGTCGACCGCGGCTGGGCCAAGGGCTGGATCAAGCCGCAGATTCCGGCCCACCACACGGACAAGCGCGTCGCCGTCGTCGGATCGGGCCCGGCGGGCCTGGCCTGCGCCCAGCAGCTGGCCCGCGCCGGGCACAAGGTCGTGGTGTTCGAAAAGAACGAACGCATCGGCGGCCTGCTGCGTTTCGGCATTCCCGACTTCAAGATGGAAAAGCACCTGATCGACCGGCGCATCGCGCAGATGCAGACCGAAGGAGTCGAATTCCGCCCCAACAGCCACGTCGGCGAGAACGTGGACGCCGCCGACCTGATGAAGGATTTCGACGCGGTCGCGCTGTGCGGCGGATCGGAAAGCCCCCGCGACCTGCCGGTGCCGGGCCGCGACCTGCCCGGCGTGCATTTCGCCATGGAGTTCCTGACCCAGCAGAATCGCCGGGTCTCCGGGATCAACACGCCCCAGGGTGCCGAGATCATGGCCACGGACAAGCACGTCATCGTCATCGGCGGCGGCGACACGGGATCGGACTGCGTCGGCACGTCGAACCGCCATGGCGCGGCCTCGGTCACGCAGCTGGAGCTCATGCCCCAGCCGCCGGAAAAGGAAAACAAGGCCCTGACCTGGCCGGACTGGCCGCTCAAGCTGCGCACCTCGTCGTCGCATCAGGAAGGCGTGGAGCGGGATTTCGCGGTGATGACCAAGTCGTTCACCGCCGGCCCCGACGGCCGTGTCAGCGCGCTGAACGGCGTGCGCCTGGAATGGCGGCCCAGTGAAAGCGGCAGCATGGAAATGGTCGAGGTTCCGGGAAGCGAATTCACCCTGAAGGCCGATCTGGTGCTGCTCGCCATGGGCTTCGTCCATCCCATCCACGACGGCATGATCGAAGCCATGGGCGTCGATCTCGACCCCCGCGGCAACGTCAAGGCCGACACGGACAAGTACGCGACGTCCCTGCCCAAGGTCTATGCCGCGGGCGACATGCGCCGGGGCCAGTCCCTGGTCGTCTGGGCGATCCGCGAAGGCCGTCAGTGCGCCAGGGCGATCGACGAATTCCTGATGGGAACGAGCGACCTGCCGCGCTGATCGTGACTGGCTCTAGCGCCCCTGCGCCGGGACGGCGCCGGGTGCCGCGACGAATCCCACGAAGGCGTCCGGATTATCGACAATGATCGCCGTCGTCATGATCTTGTCCACGCGCGCGCCGTCCGGCGACGCGATCGGCAGACGCAGGGTGATGCATACCGCCGCTTCCGCCGGTTTGAACGGATAGACGTTGCGGAACAGGGTCGGTGCCCGCGATTCCAGAACCAGGCCGCATTGTTCGGCGATGATCGGCCCTGACTTGTCGGGCAGAATGTCCCGCACCTCGCGGCCCGTGCCGTCGCGGCCGTACAATTCCGCCCGGTTCGTTCCCCAGAACCGATAGACGAACCGCGGCTGGTCCGGGTCTTCGTCCAGAACATCGACCACCACGCACATGGGAATGATCAAGGGCGGCAATTCGTACAACTTGAACTCGGCCCACGGCGGCGCCCAGCGGTCGCCGCGCTGTGTCTCCCAGTAGGCCAGAACCTCGGCCATGCCGTCCGGCATCAACGCCGTGTCCACCGGGAGCTGCATATACTCCAGATAGCCCATGGTCGATGTCACCATGCCAGCGTCGTGCGGGATTTCAATCATGTCACGCTCCGCCCGAAGTGTATTCAATCCGGACTGTCTTGGCCATGTCGCCGAATGCCATGACTGGCATGCACGCAGGCGTATGCAAAAAGCTACGGGCGGTCTTCGAGCAGACGCTGAATCTTGTCGGCATGGCGCAGGAACTTGGTCGCCGCGACGATCTTGCCGACCCCCGGCCCGTCATCGGCGGCAAGCGGCAACCGCAGGGTATGGCATTCGGCGACCAGTCCGCTTTCAAGCGTCCAAGAGTTCTGCATCAGCATGGGACGGCGCGTGTCGTAGACCGCCTGATATTGCGCCAGCACATCCGACGCGTTCAATTCGCTGAGTCCTTCGATGACCGGCTTGCCCGTGGGGTCCGGGCGATTGCCGAGAAACAGAAACCGCCCCGTGCCCCAGAATCGGTAAACAAAATCGGTCGGGGCCGGGCCGGCATCGACGACGGTCAGAATCGCGAGAATGTCCGGATCCAGGTCGATCAGCCGGAACCCCTCCCCGATGGCGCCGCCCCAAGGCGGCAGGTCGGGCGGGGTCGCCAATCCTGCCCAGTAGTTGAACAGCACCGCCAGCCTAGGTTCCATCACCTGGGGGGAGATGGAAAGTGCTTCCATCCGAGGCTTCTGTTCGACCATCCGTTCCCCTTCGGGTATAAATCCCTGTAAAGGTTAGGCCTCTATCGGACCGGAGATCAACCATTGCCCGAAAATCGCCCCGCTGACAGTCTTGGCGTCCCATGACGACGCGCCCCGTCATCGGCATTCTGCTCGACTATCAGGAAAAGGGCAGCTTTTCCAAACGCCCGCATCATGCCCTGCGCTGCGCCTATTTCGATGCCGTCTGGGCGGCCGGCGGCCTGCCCGTGGGCCTGCCCTATATCGCGCAGGCATGGGACGATTATCTGGACGCGATCGGCGGCGTCATCGTGCCCGGCGGCTTCTACCCCTTTCCCGAGGTTTACTACGGCGGCGAAATCGTCGTCGCCGAAGCGCCGCATCCCCGCCACGCCGCCGAGGTGCCCCTGGTGCGGGCCGCCATCGACCGGGACGTTCCCCTGTTGGGCATCTGCGCCGGACTGCAGGTTCTCGCCGCGGTCGAGGGGGCCTGCCTGATCCGCGACCTGAAATCGGAAATCGCGGGGCCCATCGACCATCTCAACGAAAAACCGGCGGAGGAAACCGCCCATGCGGTGGCCGTCACGCCGGGCACCCTGCTGCACAAGATCGTCGGGCGCGACGAGATGATGGTCAACACCGCCCATAACGAAGCCCCGCGCGCGCTGCCGCCGACGCTGATCGTCAACGCCGTGGCGCCGGACGGGGTGATCGAGGGGGCCGAGCGCCCCGACAGCAAATTCTGCCTGGGCGTGCAGTGGCATCCGGAATTCTTTCTGGGCGACCGCGACCCCAATCAGGCCCTGTTCCGGGCCCTGGTCGAGGCGGCGCGGTGAACATTCCATCTTCCGGCACGGCAACCGTCGGCATCGCCGGCTGCGGCGCGATGGGACTGCCCATGGCGGAATGCCTGTTGGCGGCGGGTTACGACGTCTGGGGCCATGACGTCAGGAATATTGACGACTTCGGCGTCTTCGCGCCACGCATGATCGCGGATGCGGGCGATTTCGCCGCGCGCTGCGACATCGTGCTGTCCGTGGTCCGCGATCTGCGGCAGACGGAAGACCTGTGTTTCGGCGACCAGGGCATCCTGTTGCGCCCCAACCGGCCGGACCTGTTCGTGACCTGCTCCACCCTGTCGCCCCGCGCCGTGGCGGATCTGGCGGCGCGCATGCCGGACGGCGTGGATTTCGCCGACGCCCCCATGTCGGGGGCGCCCTTTCGCGCGGCCCGTGGCACGCTGACCTTCATGGTCGGCGGCGCCCCGGCGACGGTGGGGCGCCTGATGCCCCTGTTGCAGGCCATGGGCGACGGCATCCACCACCTGGGCCCCGTGGGGGCGGGCATGACCTGCAAGGTGTTGAACAATTTCGTCGGCGTGGTCGGCGTCGTCGCCGTGCGCAAGGCGTTGGCCTCGGCCCAGGCCCTGGGGCTCGACCGACGGCGGCTGCTCGACGTCATGGCCGTGTCGTCCGGGTCGACCTGGTACGGCGACAACATCGACGCCATCGACTGGTCGCGCCAGGGATACGATCCCGGCAACACCATCGGCATCATCGAAAAGGACGTGAAGGCCTATCTGGATGCCCTGGACGATGGCGCCGGGGCGTTCGAAACGGCCTTGCTGGACGAACTGCGGGCACTTGAGCCGCTTGACCTTGAACCGGGACCACTGTCGTGACCGGGCGCTGGTGGATCGTCCTGGCCGGGGTGTCGGGCGCCCTCGCCGTGGCGTTGGCCGCCTATGGCAGCCACGGGTTGGAGGGCGACGCGGTCCTCAAGGACCAGTTCGCCACCGCCAACCGCTTTCACATGTGGCACAGCCTGGCCCTGATCGGCGCGGCCCTGGTCCGGGATCGGGCGGGGACCAGGGCCGCGCCGTGGGCCGCTGGGGCGGCGGCCCTGTTCGCAATCGGCATTCTGTTGTTTTCCGGCGCGCTTTACGCCGCGACGGCGCTCGGTCTGTGGAGACTGACCTTTCTCGCCCCCTGGGGCGGCTTTGCCCTCATGGCCGGCTGGCTGGCGCTTGCCGTGACGGCGTTCCGCGCACGCCCCTGACGGTCGCGGCGGCGCGGACACCCGCGCCCCGGGGCGGCAGATGAACGAAACGGTGGCCCCGGGCGGTGAAGGCCTCGGTCAGCGCCGCCATGTCGTCGAGCAGCGGTTGCTGCCAATCAAGCCCCACCAGACGCAGCGCCATGGCGCTGGCGCGGCCCCCGTCCCCCGCCTGCACGGCGGCGGCAAGGGCGACCAGGGCGCGTTCGTCCCCGGTGGTCGTGCGCTTCCAGGCCTTGTGGAAATGCATCATGCGGCGCCCGCCGGCGTTGAGGGTCTCGATCACCCCACGCAGCGCGACCATGGCCCGGGTCGTGCGCAGATCGCCGAAATGGGCGCGGTACTGCATGCCGACCAGGGTCCAGTTTTCCGGCCCGTGCAGCCACAGGCGGATCGGCTTGATCAGCAGGCATTCGGGCAGGTCGAGATCTGAAAAATCGAGCCGCCGGGGCCGTTCCGCCGACTGATCGGCGGCGCCGCAGGCCGTCGTCGCCTGACGCAGACCCGTGGCCGCGTCGGGACAGGGCCCTTGATCCGCCGCGGGGCCCGCGGCACCCCACCGGCCGCCGTCCGATTGACCGCCGGATCGACCGCCGGATCGACCGCCGGATCGACCGCCGGATCGACCGCCGGATCGACCGCCCCGATGTCCGCCACCGCCGTATCCCATATGTCCCATCAATGCCGTCCCGTATGCTGCCTGTTCATGATCGATGCATCGCAATTGCAATTCATTCGCATTTGCAAGTCAAGCGAAAAGGCGGCACCCGTCCTTTTTGCGGCAAACGGCGGGGACGAATTTCCGGGAAAGACCGTCAGGGGCGGGACAGCACGTCCTTCAGCACGTCGAGGATCAGGCCCGTGCCTTTTTCCAGCAACACGACGGAGGTATCCACGATGGCGCGTTCCGTGCCGTTCGCCGGCGGCGGCAGGTTGACCACCGCTTCGTAAGGCAACGGATTGGCGGCAAGTCCCGGCGGCAGACGGCCGTTGCGTTCCAGCTGTTTTTGCAACCCCGGCGGAAGCTTGCCTTTCTTGGCCAGGCCGGGGGGCAGGCCCTTGCCGCGGCCCGGCTCGCCCTTGTCTTTTTTCTTGCCGTAGAACTTGCCGTCGCGGCCCTGTTCCAGGTCGTCGTATTTGCCGTCGTGCCCGGTCTTGCGGTAGGTGCCGTCGCCGTTGGCCTCATAGCGCCCATCCCCCAGGACTTCCTTCAGAATCCGTTTCTCGATTTCCGAAAACACGATGTCCGTGACCGACGGCTGCGCCGTCGACTGCGCCCGCGCGGCAGGGGAGGCCACGGCCATGGCCGTGGCCGCCATCAATAGAAATGCCAGCACTCTCATGATTCGCTCCCTTGACTGTTTGGTCTGTTTTCGCGACCAGTCTGCCCGAACGGATCGCCCGGCCAAAGAAAAACCGGCGCCTCTTGCCAGGGGCGCCGGTTTTCCGGTCGAGCTGCGGGACGGGATCAGGCGGCGGCGCGGATGGCGGCCGCCTTCACACTGTCGCCGACATGGCTTTCGAACTGGCCGAAGTTGGCTTCGAACCGCTGGGTCAGGTCGCGCGCCTGGGCGTCGTAAGCCCCGGCGTTGGCCCAGGTGTTCTTGGGGTTGAGCACGTCCGTCGGCACGTTCGGGCAGGCGTTGGGCACCAGCACCCCGAAATTGGGATCGGGGGTGAAGCCGGCGGCGTCGAGCTTGCCGTCGAGCGCCGCGTGCAGCATGGCCCGGGTATAGGCGATCTTCATGCGTTCGCCCTCGCCGTAGCCGCCGCCGGACCAGCCGGTGTTGACCAGCCAGCATTTGGCGTTGTGCTTGGCCATCTTTTCGCCCAGCAGCTTGGCGTAGACCGTGGGATGGCGCGGCATGAACGGTGCGCCGAAGCAGGTCGAGAACGTCGCCTGCGGCTCCTTCAGGCCCCGTTCGGTCCCGGCGACCTTGGCCGTATAGCCGCTGAGGAAATGGTACATGGCCTGATCCGGGGTCAGCTGGCTGATCGGCGGCAGCACGCCGAAGGCGTCGCAGGTCAGCATCACGATGTCCTTGGGCTGGCCGCCGCAGCCGCTGGCCGAGGCGTTGTGGACCTTGGAGATGTCGTAGCTGACGCGGCCGTTCTCGGTCAGGGACGGATCGAAGAAATCGAGCCCGCCCGTGGCCGGGTCCATCACCACGTTCTCGATGATCGAACCGAAGGTGTGGCAGAGGTCGAAGATTTCCGGCTCGGCCTCGTGGGTCAGGTTGATGGTCTTGGCGTAGCAGCCGCCTTCGAAGTTGAAGACCCCGACATCGCCCCAGCCGTGTTCGTCGTCGCCGATCAGGGTGCGCGAGGAATCCGCCGACAGGGTCGTCTTGCCGGTGCCCGACAGGCCGAAGAAGATGGCCGTGGCGCCGTCGGCGCCCTGGTTGGCCGAGCAATGCATGGGCAGCACGTCGCGGGCCGGCATCAGGAAGTTCATGATCGAGAAGATCGACTTCTTGATCTCGCCGGCATAGGCCGATCCGCCGATGATGATCATGCGCCGTGACAGGTGCACGACGATGAAGGTGCCCGAGGTGGTGCCGTCATGTGCCGGGTCGGCGGTCAGCGACGGCGCCTGGATGACGGTGAATTCCGGTTCGAAGGAGGCCAGGTCATCGCGCGGCGGCTGAATGAACATGTTGCGCGCGAACAGGTTGTGCCAGGCTTCCTCGGTCACCACCCGCACCTTCAGGCGGTAATCGGGATGGGCCCCGGCGTAGCAGTCCTGCACGAAGGCGTCCTTGCCCTGGTAATGCTTCTGCATCTTGTCCAGCAGGCCGTTGAAATGAGCCTCGGACATGGGGCGGTTGACCTTGCCCCACCAGATCTCACCCTTGGTCGCGTCTTCCTCGACGATGAAGCGGTCGTTGGGCGAACGGCCCGTGTGCTGGCCTGTTTCGGTGACGATGGCGCCGCCGGCCGAAATCCGGCCTTCGCCGCGGCGGACCGCCTCTTCGAACAGATGATGAGCGTCGAGGTTCCAAAAGGCCCGCTTGACCCCCGCCAATCCGTGGTTGTCCAATCCGAAGCTGGAAATGAAGTGTCCTGCGTTCTCCACAATAAACTCCTTGAGGATAAAGTCCGCGCCCGCCGACCGCGGCGATGCGGCCCGTTGCCCGTTTCGTTGAATATGAAGGATGACCGCCGACAGCCCGCCCCCCGGCGGTCCGTCACGCTCTGTGTCCCTGGTGTTTCCCTGCGCCCTGTTAATCAAGGTTTCCCGCAAAACGTAACCTTCCCGGCAGGACGGGGCAACATTCCTTTCACATTATCGCAGCCAAAATGTCGCCGAACCACCGGGCGGGGTCAGGCCCCGGCCCGCGCCTTCGCCGCGAGATCGACCAGGGCCCGGCGCAGGCCGCCCGCGTCGGCCGCCATGGCGTCGAATTCAAGGCGCGCCGGAACGTCGTTCCGCATCAGGTCCAGGCCCCAGGGATCGCAGGCGACGGCGCGCCAGCCCTGGCCCTTTCGCCGCAACAGCTTGTTGGCGTAAAGGTCGAGCGCCGCCCCGTGATCGCCGTTCATGTGATTGATGACGCCCGCTTCCGCCTGGGCGACGGCGCGCACGGCGGCCGCGGGCGGCGCGATCTCGTCGCCCTTCAGCCATTGCGCGCGGGCGAAGCCGCCGACCAGATGCACCCGGTCGATGTCCATGCGGTAGAATCCGAAGTCGCCGAAATCGGCATAGCGCGCCGCCCCCGGATGGCGGGCCAAAAACCGCGCGCGGTGGCGCTTCGACGTGGTCGGGGCGACCGTGCCGAGGACCGAGATGCGCGGCCCCTGCTGCGGGTTCTTCTTGCGCAGGGCGCGTTCGACCAGAAGCGATGCCTTTGGGTCTTTCGCGAGATTGCCCGTGTGATCGGACAGGCCCGAAAACAGAAATATGGGGGCGCCGTCCGTATCCGGCGCGTAGGTCACGAGCGAGCCGTAGGGCCAATGCGCCTTCCCCCGGAAGGTCGTGGACAAGACGCCCGCGCGACCGCCCATCAGCAGACTGCGGATCTCGGCGATCAGGACATCGCGGGGAACGGAAGGGGGGCGGACCATCGCGGCGGAACCTCCTTGAACGGCGGGCGGCGGAACCATCCCGCCGCCCGTGTTCAAGATTGCCCGAAGGCCGTGCGGTCAATCAATGACCGCGATCAATGCCGCCTCAGGTCAGGCGGAAACGCTGCGCCAGGGTTCCCGTGGCCCAGCCGAGAAAGGCCCAGAAGGCCGCCGCCGTGACCAGGGAGGCCGCGACGAAATGGCCCGCCAGTTCCGGCGGCACGGCGCCGCCGATGGCGTCCGGTTGGGGGGCCCCGACCAGATGGGGCAGAATCAAAAGCGCGACGCCGCCGAAGGGCATCCAGCGGTCACGGCCCAGGAACATGAGGGCCAGCCCCGCCACCGACGCGCCGGCCGCGAAGATCCACCATCCCTGGCGGGCGACCAGCTCGGCGGCCATGGAGCCCGGCACCTCGGGCGGCAAACCCAAGGACGGGGCCAGCGACACCGCCGCGAACCCGGCGACACCCCACATCACGCCCTGCCGCCCATCGACGGGCCGGCCGCGCATGAACATCGCCGCCGTCAGCACCAGGGCGAAGCCGATTCCCGTCAACACGTTGGCGAGGGTGGTGTACAGCGTGCGTTCCAGCCCGTCTTCGGGCCCCCAGCCTTCCGCTTCGGCGCCCGGCGCGTGCTCTCCCGTGGCATGGGCCAGATAGAGCCGCCCGCCGGTCAGCCCGCGCGCCGTCAAATCCAACCGCGCATGACCGCCCAGGGAGGCCGCGGGTTTGTTTTCGAATTCCTCCGCATGGAGAATGATGGGGGTGGTCGTGAAGTGCTGCACCACGGAAATGACGAGCCCAGCCGCCAGCCCGGCCAGCAGCGCGACCGTAAAGATACGTCCGATCATGGCGCCCTCCTTAGTGGCAGGGGAAGGCGAAGGCGTGCCGGGTATCGTGGGCAGCGTTGTGAATGGCCTCCGGATGGGCGAAGCCCGTGCCGAACAGCAGGAAAACCCCGAACAGAAGAGCGAGGGCCGCGGGCATCGCCCGTTCGGCGGCGGTCGTCGTGACGATCCGGTTGGTCTGAGTGGTCATTGCGTGAAACCTCCGATTTCAAAAACGTCGCGTTAAGGTTTCACCGCTGGCGGCTTTCCGCCCCTACAGGACCCCCGTCCCTTGGGTATCGCGGTGACAGGCGGCAGGTCTCCTGGCTTGTGGGTCGTCGTACCGTCCGGCCTTCCCGGGCACCCCATCCTTCCTTGCGGAAGAATCCGGCGTCCAGTGGCGCGACGGTGAACGGTACTCGCCACTCACAGTTGCGGGGGCAGCCACGGCGCGGGAGCCCCCGAATTGGGTCTGCTCCGTTCCGTGTTCCCTCTTAGCCCCGGGGCCTCATGCCCTTGATCGGGGAACCACCTGGCGCGGACTATAAGGAACAAGGGCGGCGGCGGTCAACGGATTGCGACCATCCCGCCGCCCGTTTTGCCTTATTTCCCCCTTGGGATTGGTCAAAGACGCCCCATTCGCGTTAAAATTCTGCCATAAAGGCGGACGAGAGTGGCCTTCCGCCGGAGGGGCCTTATGGCAAATCCGGCGTATCGTCATTCGCCGCCCGGCGGGCCCACCGATGCCCCCGCCGGCGACCCGCAAGGAGATTTCCATGCCGAGTTCCATCGCCCTGGTCGACGACGATCAAAACATTCTGACCTCCGTGTCCATGGCGCTGGAGGCCGAGGGCTACAACGTCACCACCTATTCCGACGGGGCCGAGGCCCTGGAAGGCCTGGGCCGCGCCCCCGTGGACCTGGCCGTGCTCGATATCAAGATGCCGCGCATGGACGGGATGGAGCTGTTGTCCCGCATCCGCGAGCGCGACAATCTGCCGGTGATCTTCCTGACCTCGAAGGACGACGAGGTCGACGAGGTCGTGGGGCTCCGCATGGGGGCCGACGACTACATCAAGAAGCCGTTTTCCCAGCGCCTGTTGATCGAGCGCATCCGCGCCGTGCTGCGCCGCCGCGAATTGGAGGGCAAGGAGCCCGATTCCAAGGACGTGGTGCGCCGGGGCGAGTTGGTGCTCGACCCGGGCCGGCATCTCTGCACCTGGCAAGGCAAGGAGGTGAACCTGACGGTCACCGAATTCCTGATCGTCGAGGCCCTGGCCCGCCGCCCCGGCCACGTGAAAAACCGCGACCAGTTGATTGACGCCGCCTACGGCGAGAATATCTATGTCGATGACCGGACGATCGACAGCCACATCAAGCGGCTGCGCCGCAAGTTCCGGGCCGTGGACAATGACTTTTCGGAGATCGAAACGCTGTACGGCATCGGCTACCGCTACAAGGCGGAATAGCTTGCACATCGCGCCGGTCGCCGCGTTTGCCGCCCTGTTCCGGGGCTTAAGGGGGCCCATGGCCAAGGACGGAACCTATCCCGAGGACGGCCCGGCCGCGCCGAAAACCCCGGCGGGCGGCAAGACGTCCGCCGCGCCGGTGGGAGAGACCCCGCGCGGCGGCGAGCGTCAGCGCAAGCGGCGCCTGATTTCGCCCATTTCCGTTCATATCCTGGCCATCAACATGCTGGCCCTGTCGATCCTGGTCGCCGGTGTGCTGTACCTGGGCGACTATCGGCAAAGCCTGATCCGCGCCGAACTGTCGGCCTTGCGCACCCAGGCGCAACTGTTCGCCGTGGCCCTGGCCGAAGGGGCCATGCACCTGGACCAGTCGTCGGAACAGCAGGTCGCCACCAACATCCGCAACCAGATGCTGCGCCGGCTGGTCGAGGCCACGGGCACGCGCGCGCGCCTGTTCAACCGGGCCGGCGAACTGGCCGCCGACTCGCGCTATTTCGGCAAGACCCGCCAGGCGGTGGAGGTCGAACAGCTGCCGCCGCCGGGCACCGACGAGGGCGGCACGGCCGACGCCGTGTTCGACATCTACGACCGCCTCACCCGTTGGCTGCCGGGAACCCTGCCGCTCAGCCATTACCGGGAAATTCCGGAGCCCTCGGCCGCCGATTATCCCGAGGTCATGTCCGCCCTCATGGGCGACGACAGCAGGATCGTGCGCGCCTATTCCCAGGACAGCATGATGCTGTCCGTCGCCGTGCCCGTGCAGCGCTACAAACGCATCCTGGGTGCCTTGATGCTGACCAAGCCGTCGGCCAGCATCGACAACGCGCTTCTGGACGTGCGCCTGGATATCCTGAAGATCTTCGGCGTCGCCATCGCCATCACCACGTTCCTGTCGATCTATCTGGCGCGCACCATCGCGCGGCCCGTGAAGCGTCTGGCCGCCGCCGCCGACCGCGTGCGCCGCGACCACAGCCGCGAAGAGGAAATCCCCGATTTCACCACCCGCAACGACGAAATCGGCGACCTGTCCCATGCGCTGCGCGGCATGACGGCAGCGCTCTGGACCCGCATGGACGCGATCGAGCGGTTCGCCGCCGACGTCGCACACGAGATCAAGAACCCCCTGACCAGCCTGCGCAGCGCGGTCGAGACCGCGGCCCGGATCAAGGACGTGGACCAGCAACGCAAGCTGATGTCGATCATCCAGGACGACGTCGGCCGCCTGGACCGCCTGATTTCCGACATTTCCGACGCGTCCCGCCTGGATGCGGAACTGTCGCGCTCGCACCGCGAGCCGGTCGATCTGGCCGGCATGCTGTCGACCCTGGCCGATGTCCATGCGACGACGGCGGCGGACGGCGGGCCGAAACTGGTGTTGGAGATCATGGACGGCGAGAAACTGTCGGTGCAGGGCATGGAAGGCCGCCTGGTCCAGGTGTTCCGCAACCTGATCGCCAATGCCGTGACCTTCAGCCCGCCGGGCGGCGCCATCCGCATCACCGCGTCGCGCGACCGCAAGGCGGCGGTCGTCACCATCGACGACGAAGGTCCCGGCATCCCTCCCGGCAAGGAAGAGGCGATCTTTCAGCGCTTCTATACGGAACGCCCGCAGGGCGAGAAATTCGGCACCCATTCCGGTCTGGGGCTGTCGATCTCGCAGCAGATCGTCGACGCCCACGACGGCACCATCCGCGCCTCCAACCGCCTGGGCGCCGACGGTAAAATCCTCGGCGCTCGGTTCACGGTCACCCTGCCGGCGGCCTAGGACTTCTTCAAACTCACCAGGATCGTATCCGCCGCCATCTGCCCGCCGACCCGTTCGCGGCCCCGGTGGTCGGCCAGCACGCGGCGGAATTCCCCCCAGTTGGCGAGCACCACCGGCAGGCGGGCGAGGCCACGGACCCGGCCCTCGCCCCGGACCTTGTCGCAGGTATGCTTGAGCGCCCGTTTCCAAGGCGCCTTGGCCTTGGGCATCCAGGTTTCCAAGTCCAGCCCCAGCACCCGGGCCAAGCCTTCGAGGGCGGCGATGTTCCACCGCGTCATGTGATGGGGCGGCAGGTTCATGACGTCATCGTGCAGGTATTCGCGGCTCATCGGCGAATAGGGCACGGAAAACAGGATACGTCCCTTGGGCGCCAGCAGATTGCGCACGGCGCCCATGAGGGCCCCCGGCGTCGCGACATGTTCGAGCACATGGCTGAGGACCACGGCGTCATAGGCGCCCGCGGCCTCGACGATCACCTGTTCCAGCGATTCGCGGCGCACGTCGAGCCCCCGCGCCTGCGCCTTTTTCACCGAACTTTCCGACAGGTCGATGCCCTGGGCCGTGACCTGGGGCAGGTCCTTAAGCGTTTCCAGGAAATCGCCCTGCCCCGCACCCAGCTCCAGCAGGCGAAGCGGCCGCGCCTCCGCCGCCAGGACGTCCTTGATGCGGGCCCATTCCCAGCGCCCCTGGGCGTGGTACTTGGGGAACGAGGTCAGCCAATCGTAGAGCACGGCACCCCCCGCCCGCATGGGGTCCGCATAGACCAGGGCGCAATCGGCGCAGCGCACGATGTCGTAATCGCCGGGCACCGCGTCCGCAGGCGGGCTTTGCCCGAACACGGCCGCGAGCCCGCGCGCGATTTCGTCCGCGCCAAGGCGGCGGATCACGGCGCCGGGGCCGGAACAGACGGGGCATTTGGCGGTCATGGCCGCCCTTATACCTTCTTGGCTGCCGTCAGTAATTAACCGATTCGCCCGACCCGCCGTCGACGGCGATGCATTGGCCCGTGACCATCCCGGCCAGGGGCGAGCAGAAGAACAGCACCGCGTTCGCCATGTCTTCGGGCGCCACCAGCCGGCCCATGGGAATTTCCGTCTCGCGCTTGGCCATGGCTTCCTTCAGGCTGATGCCCGCGTCATTGGCCTCGCGCTGGAAGATCTGCATGACCCGCTCCGTCGCCGTGAACCCGGGATGCACGCAGTTGATGGTGACCCCGCCCTTGGCGGCGCGGGTCGCCAGCTGCTTGGTGAAGTTGGCGACGCCCGCGTTGACCACCCCGTTGGTCACCCGCAGGGGGGCGACGATGCGCGCCGTCATGCCGCCGATGTTGACGATGCGGCCCCAGCCCTTTGCCTCCATGCGCGGCAGCAGGATGCGCGCCAGGCGGATATAGGCCATCAGCTTGACGTCGATGTGGTAGCGGAACAGCTCGTCCGTCTGCTCGTCGAAGGGGGCCGCGGTCGAGGTCACGGCGTTGTTGACCAGGATGTCGACGCCGCCGGCCGCCGCCAGGGCCTGCTCGGCGAACCGCTCCACGTCCTCCAGCTTCGACACGTCGGCCTGGAACGGCCAGGCCTCGACCCCGAGTGCGCGGATGTCCGCCGCCGTCGCCTCCAGGCTGTCCGGCGTGCGCCCGCACAGCGCGATGTTAGCGCCCTGTTTCGCCAGGGTCAGCGCGATGGCGCGGCCGATGCCGCGCGAGCCGCCGGTGACGAAGGCGGTCTTGCCCTTCAGTTCGAAATCCATGTTGTTTGTCCTCCCATGAGGTTCTGCGGTGCCCCCGCTTGCGCGCAGCATGGCGCAGCGGAATGGACCCGTCCACAAGGGCACGGCGAATTTTTCCCGCCCACGGGCGGTTTGTAAAAAACCGGGACAAAAATACGCCGCCGTCGCCGGAAGTCACGGGTCGGCCTCAAGAATTGGCTGGACAGGACCGGCCCGCCATTCCAACCTCCCCGCTTATGCGGATGGTTCACGAACAAGTCCATGCCACCTGCGTCGCCATCGGCGGCGCGGGCGTGCTGCTGCGCGGCCCGTCGGGGGCCGGCAAGTCGGATCTGGCGCTGCGCCTGATCGACGGCGGCGGCGCCGACGGCCCCCGTCTGGTCGCCGACGACCGGGTCGACCTGACCCTGCGCGCCGGCCGCGTCTGGGCGCAGGCCCCTGGGCCGCTGAAGGGCCTGTTGGAAGTCCGCGGCGTCGGCATCATGCCCATGAAGGCCCTGGACGAAATTGCCATCGCCCTGGTCTGCGATCTGGTCGCGCCGCCTTTGGTCGAGCGCCTGCCCGAGGTCGTGACGACCCCGGTCCTGGACCTGGACATCCCCTTCATCCGCCTGGCCCCGTTCGAGGCCTCGGCCCCCGCCAAGATCCGCCTGGCACTGCGCCGCCTGCCCTGGGAAGCCGTGGACGGCGAGGCCGATATCATCGCCGGACGGATCGGAGAACAATCATGACGTCCGGCGGCGAACAAGCGGCGCCAGCCGGGAAACTGCCCCTGGTTCTGGTCACCGGGGTGTCGGGGGCGGGCAAGTCATCGGCCCTGAAGGCGCTCGAGGACATGGGGTTCGAGGCCGTCGACAACCTGCCGCTGTCGCTGATGGGCCGGCTGGTCGCCCCCGGCGACTTTCCCCATCCCATCGCCGCCGGCGTCGATATCCGCACCCGCGAATTCGGGGCCGAGGCGTTTTTGGAACAGGTCGCGGAACTGCGCGCGCGCGCCGATGTCGACGTCAAGGTTCTGTTCATGGACTGCGACGATCAGGTGCTGACCCGCCGTTACGCGGAAACCCGGCGGCGCCATCCGCTCGCCATCGACCGGCCCGTGGCCGACGGCATCCGCCAGGAACGCACCCTTCTGGCCCCCGTGCGCGAACAGGCCGACGTGGTGATGGACACCTCCGACATGTCCCTGGGCGCGCAGAAGGCGGCCATGGAAGATCATTTCGCCGTTCAGGGCGATCCGGGCCTGCCCGTGTTCGTGGTTTCCTTTTCCTACAAAAACGGCCTGCCGCGCGACGCCGACTTGGTGTTCGACGTGCGGTTCCTGAAAAACCCCCATTACGACCTGGACCTCAGGCCTTTGACCGGCCTGGACGAAAAGGTCGGCCGGCATGTCGCGGGCGATCCCGGGTTCGACGAGTTCTTCGGCCATCTGACGGCGCTGCTGGGGCCGCTGCTGCCGCGTTATGCGGCCGAGGGGAAAAGCTATCTGACCATCGCCGTCGGCTGCACCGGCGGGCGCCATCGCTCCGTTTATGTCGCCGAACGCCTGGGGGCTTGGCTGGGCAGCCAAGGAGAAAAGGCGCGGGTGCGCCATCGCGACTTGGACAAACGATGAGATTCGTACCAATATCCCTTTCCGGAAAGATACCGAAGCGGACCAAATAAACCGCCGGCCGGGGAGCCGCCACTTCTTGAGGGACACACACGAATGATGGAATGCCTGTCATGATCGGATTGGTCGTCGTAACCCACGGCAATCTGGCGACGGAAATGATTTCCGCCCTGGAACACGTGGTCGGGCCGCAACCCGACGTGGCCGCCGTGTGCATCGGGCCCGAGGACGACATGGAGGAACGCCGCGCCGAGATCATGGAGCGGGTCGAGCAGGTCGAATCGGGCGAGGGCGTCGTGGTGTTGACCGACATGTTCGGCGGCACGCCGTCGAACTTGGCGATTTCCATTCTGGATCGCGCCAATGTTGAGGTCATCGCCGGGATCAACCTGCCCATGCTGGTCAAGCTGGCCAGCGTGCGCAAGACCGAACCCCTGGCCAAGGCCGTCGAGGCGGCCCAGGAAGCGGGCCGCAAGTACATCAACATCGCGTCGCGCCTGCTGACCCAGGAAGCGCGCTAGCGCGCCCGGCCGGGAAGACTTATGCCGTCGCGTACCGTCACCATCGTCAACATGCGCGGCCTGCACGCCCGTGCGGCCGCCAAGTTCGCCAAACTGGCGGGCGAGTTCGAAGCCGAGGTTCTGGTCTCCAAGGACGGCCAGACCGTGGGCGGGCGGTCGATCATGGGGCTGATGATGCTGGCCGCCGCCCCCGGCACGGAGATCGAGATCGCCTGCAACGGCGATGGCAACGCGGCCGCGTTGGACGCCCTGGCCGCCCTGGTCGAGGACGGCTTCGACGAGGAACTGTCGGACATCCCGGCGCCGGACAAATGAGCCCCGTGACATGAGGGGGGACATGGAAAAACGTTTCGAAGGAATGGGGGTTTCGCCCGGGATCGCCGTGGGCCCGGCCCACGTGCGCGAGGCCGGCACCCTGGAAGTCCCCGAACGGCACGTCGCCAAGAAGGGCCGGCCGGCCGAGGCAAAGCGCCTGACCGCCGCCGTGATCCTGGCCCGCCGCCAGATCAAGCGCCTGAAGGCCCAGGCCCAGAAGGACACCGTCACCCAGGAAATGCATTTCCTGTTCGACGCCTACCTTCAGATGCTGGAGGATTCGCGCCTGGTGCGCGGCGCCCAGGACCTGATCCAGGGCAAGGGCCTGAACGCCGAGGCGGCGGTACAAAAGACCCTGACCGGCATCGTCCATGCCTTTCAGGCCATGGACAACGCCTATATCGCGGCCCGGGTCGACGACGTGCGCGACGTCGGCAACCGCATCATCCGCAACCTCATGCGCGAACCCCTGAAGCCGTTCAGCCAGGCCGCACCGGGATCGGTCATCATCGCCGATCAGTTGTCGCCCGCCGACACGGCGCAGTTGGACCCCGCGCGCATCGCGGGTGCCGCGACGGCGCTGGGCGGGGCCGAGGGGCACGCGGCGATCATGGCCCGGGCGCTGGGCATCCCGCTGGTGCTCGGCGTGCCCGATTTGGCCGACGCGGTGACGACCGGCGCCCAGGTCATCATCGACGGCACCCGCGGCACGGTCATCGTCAACCCGACGGCGCGCACGCTGGGCGTTTACGAGCAGCTCAAGATCGACGCCCGCAAGGTCGCCGAACGCCTGGGCCATATGCGCACCGTGCCCGCCGTCACCCGCGACAACGTGACCGTGGCCCTGGCCGCCAACCTGGAACTGCCCATCGAACTTGAGATGGTCAAGCGCAACGGGGCCGCCGGCATCGGCCTGCTGCGCACGGAATTCCTGTACATGAGCCGCGACGACACGCCGACGGAGGACGAACAGTACGCGGCGCTCAGGGAAATCGTCGACGCCATGGACGGCAAGCCGGTGACCATCCGCACCCTCGACGTGGGCGGCGAGAAACCGGCCCGGGGGCTGTTGGGCGACCTCGGCGAGGCGGCCGCTTCGGCGCTCGGCCTGCGCGGCATTCGTTTGTCGCTAAAACACACGAAGACCATGGACGCGCAGCTGACGGCGATCCTGCGCGCCGCCTGCCACGGGCCCGTGCGCATCCTGCTGCCCATGGTCTCCACCGTCTCGGAGGTCCGCCAGACGCGCGACGCCCTCAACAGGGCCGTGCAACGGCTCAAGCGCCGCAAACAGAAGGTGCCCAACCCCCTGCCGCCCTTGGGCGTGATGATCGAGGTGCCGGCGGCGGCGCTGGCCGCCGACGCGCTTGCCCAGGTTTCGGACTTCTTCGCCATCGGCTCCAACGACCTGACCATGTACACGCTGGCCACCGACCGCACCAACGAACACGTCGCGCATCTGTTCGACTCGCTCCACCCGGCGGTGCTTCGCCTGATCCAGTTCGCGACCCAGGCGGCCCTGCGGTCGCGCATCCCGATCTCACTTTGCGGCGAGATCGCGGGCGATCCGCGCTACGCGCCCCTGCTGCTGGGCCTGGGACTGCGCGAGCTGTCCATGGTGCCGGCCAACATCCCGCTGGTGAAACAGCGCATCCGCGCGCTGGACATCGCCGCCGCCACCCGCCGCGCCGACGCCATCATGGGCCAGGTCGACCCGGGCCGCATCGCGGCGCTGCTCGACGATTTCAATGGGCTGTCGTGACCTTCTGATGTCCGACATAGGACCCGTTCCGCCCTTTGACGCGACATGTCCACAATGCCAATCGTCGATTTCGGCTGATGCTCCTTTGTGTGTCCTTTGCGGAATTGAACCCGAACGGACAGCTAGCAACCCGGCAACAGAAAAATTGAATTTGACAGTACGACTGCAAGGCAAGCATCCATTCGTTCGCGTGCACCTATCTGACTTGTCGCAAAAAGCGAACCTGCTTTTGCTGTTTTGCGTGATCTCAACATGTCTTTTTGTTTGGATTGAGCCCGCACGGAATTTGCAGGCATTAATTGATTATTTTGGCTGGAGCTTTCCTCTCATCTTCTGGGGGCAGACGCTCTTATTAATTTTCACAGCGTATATCCTGTTCTTGTGCGGGCCTTGGTTTCGGCACTACCTCCAGCTTGACCAAGATGCGCTCAGAATTGGCACTGTCCGATACCGGTGGAACGAAATAACGGGGATCGGTGGAGATGAGAAAACTCTCGCCGTTCGCCGCATGGACATGGGTTCCACTTCATCGGCACAATGGCAGCCAATCCGTCACTTCGCGTTACCGATCTCATTTCCACCCAAAGCAGTCGAGTTGGCAGCCCTCATCCGCGATTTCGCGCGCCACCGGGCCGGCAAGCCGGACATCGCCCGATTGCAGCCACCGTTTTCATATCTTCCCTCAATGAGATGGATCGGCGGCTTTGCGCTGGTTATTGTGATCGGCATTCCGCTGTTTTTGATGGCCCCTGGATTCGGTTTGGGTAAGGCCGAAGAAAGGGGGATTCAGGCGATCGCAAACTACCTGAACCAATATTCTCAGGGTGATCTTTCGGGAAGCCATCAAAGAATCGTGAATCTGAGCCGTCGGATCAACGTTAGCTTTGGCAGGGGAGCGCGTTTTAGAAGTCCCGAACGAGTAATTCATGCTGCCGAATGCACTTTGGCCATCTTGCCAAAATTTTCAGAGGGGCATGTCATCAACGCCCAGGAAGTTGCTCAAACAGCAAAGGTTCAATGCCTTCCAGACATTGAATGACCGCATGCTCGGTTAGTCGAGCCCGATTAACCATTCGCCGATCAGGCTCAAGCATTCCTCCGGCGCTTCCATCGGCGTCATATGGCCGCAGTCCTCGATGATCTCGAACCGCGCGCCCGGAATGGCGTCCGCCATCTCTTTTGATTCGTTCATCGAACGCAGTTCATCCTGACGCGCCCAGATGACCAGGGCCGGGCAGGCGATGGCGGCGAGGTCCGGGCGGCCGTCGCGGCGCTGGATAGAAAGCTGTTTGATGAAGGCGTCGGCACCTAAGCGCAGGGCCATGTCCTTGACCTCCTGGATCAGGGCTTCGTCGTCGCGCAGGTCGGGATGGAACGCCTTCTTCACGGCGTCGGTGGACAGGCCCCTGAAACCGCGTTCCCGGGTATGGCCGATCAGGAAGGCGTTGCGTTTGGCGATTTCGGGGCGGGGCGGGCGGGCCGAGGAGTTCATCAGCACGACGCCCGCGACGCGGTCCGGCGCGAGACGCAGGATCTCCCGCGCGACGAAGCCGCCCAGGGAAAAGCCGATCAGGATGAAACGGTCGGGGGCGTCGTTCAGAATCTCCCGCGCCGTCGCCTCAAGATCGTCGGTGCGGCTGAGGTCGGCGAAGGTGCAGGCGCCGAGTTCCGCCAGCCCGGGCTCCATGCGCGACCACAAGGCGCGGTCGGTCATGAAGCCGGGGCAGAGAATGAAATGGCGGGGAGGGGTCGATGGCTCGGTGGTCATCCACAGAGTGTATCGGCCATCTCCTTGAAGTTTTCAATGATCAGGTCGGGCTGTTCCGGCCAGGCGCCGAACGGCCGCTTGCGCCGGTCGATGAAGGCCGTGCGCATGCCAAAGCTTTTCGCGCCCACCACGTCGAATTCGTGGTTGGCGACGAACAGGCAGGACGTGCGGTCGAAGCCGGTGATGTCGCAGGCCGTGGCATAGGTCGCCCAATGGGGCTTGAAGTAGCCCGCTTCGGCGACCGAGATGACGTGGTCGAACTTGAAGCCGATGTGCGGTCCGGCGTTGGCCAGCATGTCCGGATCACCATTGGACAGGATCGCCAGCTTGTAGCCCGCCTTGCGCAACTTGCCCAAGGCCTTGATGACGTCGGGGAAGGGCTTCAGCTTTTCGATCTCGGAGACCAGCCATTCGACCTCGGCCTGACTGTACTCGATGCCGGCCCGGTCCATGACCACGGAGACGGCGCGGTGGCCGATTTGCCGATAGGGGGTATGGCCGCGATCGCACAAGGCATCAATCATGGAGTTTTCGAAGTGCGTGCGCCGCCACCAGGTGACGAAGCTGTGGGGGTTGCCGTCCCAGCCCTTCTTTTTCAGGAACGGCGTGGCGATTTCCGTCAGGCCCTTCTGCATGTCGACGATGGTGCCGTACTGGTCGAACACCAGAATCTTGATTTCGCGCTTGAGAATGTCCGGGTCGGTCATGTGGGAAGGTCCCTTTCAGGTGGCCAGTTGTTGAGCAGCGCGCAGTATGCCTTGGGCCAAGGCCCTGGAAAATCGCGAAATTCTAGGCCCAAGGTCGAGATTTTCTCCGCATTGTACTTGGTCCCGATCCCGGGCCGCCCCAGGCCCGCCCCTTGAAGATTGGCCCCGAGGCTGCTACATCCCGGTCACCACGCCGGACCGGGCGGGACCCCGCCCGGCGAAATTATTTCACAGTGCAGCACCTTCGGACATCAACGTCCGAGGTTTGCGCCGAACGGATTCAACGAACAGGAGTTCTATATGCCCTTCGACGATTACAAGGTTGCCGACATGTCGCTTGCGGATTGGGGCCGCAAGGAAATCAGCCTGGCCGAAACGGAGATGCCGGGCCTGATGTCGACGCGCGACGAATACCGTGCCCAGCAGCCGTTGAAGGGCGCGCGCATCGCGGGTTCGTTGCACATGACGATCCAGACCGCCGTGCTGATCGAAACCCTGAAGGACCTGGGCGCCGACGTGCGCTGGGCCTCCTGCAACATCTTTTCGACCCAGGATCACGCCGCCGCCGCCATCGCCGCCGGCGGCACGCCGGTGTTCGCCCACAAGGGCGAGAACCTGGAGGAATACTGGGACTACTGCCACCGCATCTTCGACTTCCCCGAAGGCACCGCCAACATGATCCTGGATGACGGCGGCGACGCGACGCTGCTGATCCATCTGGGCATCCAGGCGGCGAAGGACCCGTCGGTGCTCGACAATCCGGGCTCGGAAGAAGCCGAATACATGTTCGCCTCGATCAAGAAGAAGCTGGCCGAGGATTCCGGCTGGTACGCCCGCCAGGGCGAGGCCATCAAGGGCGTGACCGAAGAAACCACGACCGGCGTGCATCGCCTGTACGAGATGCAGAAGAAGGGAACCCTGATGTTCCCGGCGATCAACGTGAACGATTCGGTCACCAAGTCCAAGTTCGACAACAAGTACGGCTGCCGCGAAAGCCTGGTCGACAGCATCCGCCGCGCCACCGACGTGATGATGGCCGGCAAGGTCGCCGTGGTCGCCGGGTATGGCGACGTCGGCAAGGGCTCCGCCGAAAGCTTGAGCAGCGCCGGTTGCCGCGTGCTGGTCACCGAGGTCGATCCGATCTGCGCCCTGCAGGCCTGCATGGAAGGCTACGAAGTCGTGACCATGGAGAACGCGGCACCCCGCGGCGACATCTTCGTCACCACCACGGGCAACATCGACGTCATCACCCTTGACCACATGCGCGCCATGAAGGACCGGGCCATCGTCTGCAACATCGGCCACTTCGACAACGAGATCGAAGTCGCCAAGTTGAAGAACTTCAAGTGGAACAACATCAAGCCGCAGGTCGACGAGATCACCTTCCCCGACGAGAAGCGCATCATCCTTCTCGCCGAAGGCCGCCTGGTCAACCTGGGCTGCGCCACCGGCCACCCCAGCTTCGTGATGTCCGCCAGCTTCACCAACCAGACGCTGGCCCAGATCGAGCTGTGGACCCGCGGCGACAAATACAAGAACGAGGTCTACGTGCTGCCCAAGCACCTGGACGAAAAGGTCGCCATGCTGCACCTGGAAAAGCTGGGGGCGCAGTTGTCGACCCTGCGCAAGGACCAGGCCGATTACATCGGCGTCGAGGTCAAAGGCCCGTTCAAGACGGACGCCTATCGCTACTAATCCGGCCGTTCCGCCGGAAAAGGTTAAGAGGCGGCGCGCAAGCGCCGCCTTTTGCTTTGTTATCAGGCAGTTCAATGATTAACATCCCTGCGTGCTAAGCAATATCACCCCCATCAGCGCGTTCAGCGCCGGCCTGCTCCTCGGCGCCGGCCTGCTATTGATCGTCGCCTGGATGTTCCGGCGCCGCGCGGGCGAGGCCGAACACGAACGCCGGCGGATCGAGGCCGTGGCCGTCAAAGCCCGGGAAATCCTGGCCGGATCGCCCGACGGCCTGTTCCTGTGGGACCGCGGATCGGGCGGCGTCACCTGTTCGCGCAAGCTGGCGTCGCTGCTGTCGCTGGCCGACGGCACCAACGCCAAGTTCGAGGATGTCATCGCCCGCTTCGACGGCGATTCGGCAAAACGGCTGAAGGCGTCGGTCACTTTCCTGCACGAAGAGGGCCGGCGTTTCGAGATCGTGCTGACCACCGCCGATTCGGGCGGCCGGCGCATGATCCAGGCCGTGGGGGCGCGGGCCAGCGCCAAGGACGGCAAGGCGCTCGCCGACATGGTGTGGATGCGCGACATTTCCGCCGCCGCCAAGCTGCTGATCGACCTGACCGGCGAGGGCGACCTGCCGGAAGCCCGCGACCTGCACCTGCGCGGCCTGCTCGACGCCCTGCCGTTCCCGATCTGGCTGCGCGACGGCGACCTGCGCGTCGTGTTCACCAATCAGGCGGCGCTCAACCAGCGCGTCGCCGGCCCCGACGACGGCCAGGCGGAAACGGCGCGCGACGAGGCCCGCGCGGTGACCCGCGTCCAGGACCTGGAAAATGCCGGCGAGACCAGGTCCTTCGACGTCACCGAATGCCCGCTCGCCACCGACGGGGGCGGCGACGGCGAGGCCGCGCCGGACAGCGCCGTCAGCGGCCTGATCGGATATGCCTTCCCCCATGGATCCGGCGAGAACCCGGCGCCGCCCCCGGCGGCCGAGCCGGCCGCCCTGCCGCCCTGGGCGCAGATGGCGGCGGCCGTGCTCAAGGGCCTCGGCACCGGGATCGCCATCTTCGACCGTTCGGCCAAGCTGGCGTTCTTCAACGAGGCCTACCGCGACATGTGGCGGCTTGACGGCGCCTGGCTGGACGAAGGCCGCGATTTTCCGGAAATCCTCGAACACCTGCGCGCCGAGCGCCGCCTGCCCGAGGTTCCCGACTTCCGCGCCTACAAGATGGAACAGTTGGCCCTGTTCGAAGAGGCCGGCGACCCCATGGGCGATCTCATGCATCTGCCCGACGGGCGCACCCTGCGCGCCGTGGCATATCCCATGCCGTCGGGCGGACTTGCCTTCGGCTACGACGACGTGACCGACCAGCTCGACCTGGAAAGCGCCAACAACGCGCGCGACGCCGTCTACCGCGCCAGCCTGGAAAACCTCAGCGAGGCCATCGCCGTGTTCGGATCGGACGGCCGGCTGAAGTTCTGGAACCCGGCCTTCGCCCGGCTATGGGATGTCGGCGGCGACGGGTTGACCGCCGGCACCCACGTCAGCGACTTCGTCGAGGCGACCCGCCCGCTGGCCGCGCCCGGCGGCGACTGGGACACCAAGAAGGCGCAGATCCTGTCGGCCATGACCCGGCGCGAGGTCACCCGCGACGCCATCGAATGCGCCGACGGCCGGCGGCTGGAATTCGTCAACACGCCCCTGCCCGACGGCGGGGTGCTGATCGCCTATGCGGAAACACGGGCGAACGGGACCCCCGACGCCTGACCCGTGACCCCTGACTTTCGGCTGACTTTGACTCCGCCCACCGACGCACTATATTGAGGATGCGCCTGCGAACGGCCGTCCTCGGAAGAAGGCAATAAAAGGACCACAAGGTCATGAGTAGATCATTCGCGAAATTCCCGCTCGGCGAGTTCGTCCGCCACCGCGTCTATGGATTCCGCGGCGTGGTGTTCGACATCGACCCCGAATTCAACAACTCGGAGGAATGGTACGACAGCATTCCCGCCGAGGTGCGCCCGCGCAAGGACCAGCCGTTCTATCACCTGCTTGCGGAAAACCACGACAAGTCGCCCTATGTGGCCTACGTGTCGGAGCAGAACCTGGAGCTTGAGGATTCGGACGAGCTGATCGACCACCCGGACCTGCCGGACTATTTCACGGTCGACGACGACGGACGTCTGATCTACCGCCATCCCATGAACTGAGGCCGCCCCCGGGCAGAGGTCGATCTAAGCTCCCGCATTGGTATATGGCCTTAGTCTAAATTGTGAGCCCGCAGCCCGGGGTCTAAAATCCCGTATGGATTGAATGTCGCTGCGCCGGGGGCGCGCTAGGCCTCCTTGTCAACACAATGAGGCGTGTAAATGCTTTTTTTGGAACTGCTGCAAAACGCCGCGCTTCTGCTGGCGTTATGCTTTGCTCAGCGGTTCATCAGCACCTACGGAAACAGGCATCCATTTCAGGCCCGGATCGCTTCCGGCGTTCTGTTCGGCGTGGCGGCGGTTCTCGCCATGACCATGGCGGTGCGGTTCGCGCCCGGCGTCATCTTCGATTCACGAACGATCGTGCTGTCCATAGGCGCCCTGTTCGGCGGCCCGGTCGTGGCCGCGGTTTCCGGTGCGATGGCCGCCGCCTACCGCGTGTATCTGGGCGGGGCCGGCGCGCCTGTCGGTCTCGGCGTCATCGCCGTCTCGCTTGCGCTTGGCCTCGCTTGCCGGCGCTTCAGCGCGTCCGAACCGGCCCGGATCGGGATGTCTCAGTTGTTCTTCCTCGGTTTGGCCGTCCACCTGACTTCGGTCGGGTTGTTCCATCTGCTGCCCATGGCTGCCATCCATGACAGGCTGACGCCGATCTTTCTGCCCTATGTGGTGGTATTGACCCTGGCGTCCGTCGCCATGGGGCTGCTGTTGCGGGAGATAGAGAGTGCGCGGGGATTCGACGCAATCCTCGGGGATAGCCGGGAACGCTACCGCACCTTGTTCAACTCCGCGACGGTCGCCATCTTCGAAGTGAATTTGGCAACGGTCTTCCACCAAGTGCGGCAACTGCGCGAGACCGGGGTGAGTGACCTGCGGGCCTTTCTGGCGGACACCCCCGATCTGGTCAGCGACCTGATCAGCGGCATCCGGGTGGTCCGCGTCAACCCCGCGGCGCTGCGCCTGTTCGGCGTCTCATCCGAACGCGCGTTCCGGCGCGAGATCGATCAGTTTTTCGGCCCCGAAACCCGCAAGGCGTTCATCGACAGCCTGTGCGCCATGTGGAACGGCGCCGAAACCTTCACCGTCAAGACCGCCTATCTGGCCCGGGACGGACGGCCGATCGCCTGCATCCACGCCATGCCCGTTCCGCACACGGAAGCCGCGGCGCGCCGGGTTCCCGTCACCATCGTCGATATCTCGGCGCAGCAGGAATCGGAACGCCAGCTTGCCGGGGAACGCCGCCGCCTGGGGGAAATCCTGTGGGGCACCAACGTCGGCACCTGGGAATGGAACGTGCAGACGGGCGAACTGACGATCAACGAACGTTGGGCCGGAATCGCCGGCTATACCCTGAACGAACTGGCGCCCGTATCGATTCAGACCTGGATCGACCTTGCCCACCCGGACGACCTTGCGGAGTCGAACCGACTGCTGCAACAGGCGTTCGAGGGGGCCATCGACTACTATGACTGCGAGGTTCGCCTGCGTCACAAGGCCGGGCATTGGGTCTGGATCCAGGACCGCGGCAAGGTCGTGGAATGGGCCGCCGACGGCAAGCCCTTGCGTATGTCCGGAACGCATACGGACGTGACGGAACGCAAGAACGCCGAAGAGCATGCGCAGCGCCTGTCCATCGTGCGCGACGCGCTGCTGCGCTGCCACGCGGCGATCCTGCGCGAACAGGATGAAACCCGTCTGTTCCAAAAAGTCGCCGATGTCCTGGTCGAAGTCCGTGGATACACCCTGGTGTGGTTGGGTCTGCCGCTGCCGGACGACGGGAAGCGGGTCGCGCTGGCCGCCCGGGCGGGCGATGCCGCCGGTTATGTCGATCTTCTCGACATCCGCTGGGAGGGCGGCGAGGACCTCGACTTTCGGCCGACCGCCACCGCCGTGCGCACGGGCAAGGTGCAGGTCGCGCACGACCTCAGGAAGATCATGGCCGGCAAGCCCTGGGCGGAAGAGGCCCAGCGGCGCGGGTTCAAGTCGTACCTGGTCGCGCCCATTCGCTGCGGCGAGGAGACGGCGGCGATCCTCTATGTCTACAGTTCCATCGAAAGGGCATTCGACGACGTGGAGATCGACCTGATTACCGAGTTCTCCAACAACATCGGCCTCGCCCTGCGGTCGATCCGCCTAAGCCGGGAAACGACGTCCCTGCATTCGGCCCTGGAAGACGCGGCCTTCGGCGCCGTGCGGGCGATCGCCGCCACCATCGAAAAACGCGACCCCTATACCAGCGGCCACCAGGAAAACGTCGCCACCATATCCGTCGCCATTGCGCGCAAGCTGGGCTGGCCCCCCGGCCGGATCGACGGCTTACGGCTGGGCGCCACGATCCACGACATCGGCAAGATCTACATCCCGTCGGAAATCCTCAACCGGCCCGGCCGCCTGACCGACAGCGAGTTCGGCATGGTCAAATCCCACCCCCAGGTCGGCTACGATATACTGGAGAACACATCCTTTCCCTGGCCCATCAAGGAAATGGTCGTGCAGCACCACGAACGGCTCGACGGCACCGGCTATCCCCAAGGCCTTAAAGGCGACGAGATCATCGAAGAGGCCAAGATCATCGCCGTCGCCGACGTGGTGGACGCCATCACCTCCCACCGCCCCTACCGGCCTGGCCTGGGGGTCGACGTGGCGCTGGCCGAGATCGAACGGGGCCGCGGCACCGCCTACGATCCGGCGGTGGCCGATACTTGTCTGCGCATGATCCGCGACGAGGGGTTTCGCTGGGGTGACTTAAGCTTAAAGAACTGAGCCTGCCCCTTCCGGCCTATTTCCCCGGCACCTGAAGGATGAAGTTCACGCGCCGGTTCCGCGCGCGGCCCTCGGCCGTGTCGTTGCTGGCGATGGGCTGTGTTTCGCCATGGCCGACCACGGTCAGGCGCGTCGGGTCGATGTCCTTGCCGATCAGGAAGCGGACGACACTGCTGGCCCGTGCCGAGGACAGCTCCCAATTGGACGGGAAACGGTCGCTGGCGATGGGCACCGCGTCCGTATGACCCTCGACCGAAAGAGCATAATCGCCCGTGGCGAACACGGGCGCCAGCGCGGCGAGCAGGGTCTCGCCATCGGCGACCAGATCGGCCACGCCCGAGGGGAACAGAACGCTTTCCCGGATCGAGATTTCGACGCCGCCCTCGCGCTGGCGGATGTCCACGTCTTCCGACATGCCGGCCCCGGCGACGCTGTCGCGCAACGACGAGATGAGCGCATCGCGGCCGTCGCTCTCCGGTTCGGCCCGGAACGGCGGTGGAAACGGCGTCGCCTTCTGCGGGCGGGTGACCGTGGGCGCGCTGCGCGCAGCACCCTGGAGGGAATCGATCATCGACCGATAGGCCGGTTTGTCGAATTGGGACAAGGACAGCAGCACGACGAACAAAGCGACCAGAAGGCTGATGATGTCCACGTAGCTGAGCAACCAGGGGCCGACGACGCCCTGGTCGCCGCCCGGCGGCGGAACATCGGCGGCGACCCACCGCGACCGGCGCCCCTTGCCCGCGGGACCGGCCGCCGGGCGCTTGTGCGGGCGGTACGTCATCTCGCGAAACCGACGCCGTACTTGGTCTTGTCATTGCCGGCAACCTCGTCACCGGGATTTTCCATGAACGAGCGCAGGGTTTCGCGGATGTAGCTGGGGGACCGTTCCTCCTTCACCAGGCGGATGCCTTCCATCACCATGTTGAGCAGCGCGATCCGCTGCTCGGTCCGCCCCTCGAGCTTGACCGCGACCGGGACGAACACGAGATTGGCCAGAAGGATGCCGTAGAACGTCGTGACCAGCGCAAGCGCCAGGTTCGCGCCGATCACGTCAATGGATCCGGACCCCAGGTTCTGTAGCATGTTGACCAGACCGAGAAGCGTCCCGACAAGGCCGAATGCCGGCGCATAGGCCCCCATGGAACGGAAGATCGCCGCCTCCGCCCGTTCCTTGATACGCAGGCGGTTGATCCGCCATTCCAAAAGGTCCTGAATATCGGCAAGCGGCACGCCGTCCGCGACAAGCTGAATGCCCGTGCGCAGGAACGGACTTTTGACGCGCAGAAGCTGATCGTCGATCTTGGGCGCCTGGCCGGTGGAGATCAGCTTGGCGACCTCGACCAGTTCCTCGACGTCTTCCTTTTCGTACATCCGCTCATTCCTAAGCACGACAAGAAAGACCTTCAGCACCCGCAGCACCTCGCGCATGGGATAACTGATGAGGGTCGCCGCGACCGTTCCGCCCAGAACCAGAATGAGACCCGGCAGGTTGACGAACACGCCCCAACTATCCGTGCTGAAGGCGACGGCGGCGATGACGATGCAAAAGCCGATGACGATCCCGGCAATGGTCGATGGATTCACCCGATATCCCCTTCCTCGTCCCCTTTGGCGAGGGGCGCCGCGCGATATGACATAAGTCTAACATTAAGACATGTCTCGCACGACCCGGACGAAAGACGTGGATGTCGACACACGGAAAGCGGCGGTTAGCGGCAGTTCTGGCTGGAAAAATAGGCGGCCATATCCTCGATCTGCGCGTCGTTCAAATAATTGCCCTGGCGGGTCATCATGCTGTGCACGCGCGACTGGCCTGGCCGGGTCAGGTCGATCCAACGGGTATCGCGGAACGATTTCAATTGGGCGCTCAGATAGGTCCGCCGCTGTCCGGCCAGAGTCGGGATGAACGCATGGTGGCTGCGGCCCGCCTCGCCGTGGCAGAGAAAACAGCGCTTCGCGAGCGGGGGCGGGGGCAAAGGGTCCGACGGACCGCCGTCCAGATCGCGGGCGTTGACGCAGGCCTGGCGGAAGAAATAATCCGCGACCGCCTCGATGTCCTCATGCACGACCTTCGGCGCTTCGGCGCTCATCACCGGGTGTTTGCGCTCCAGCCGCGTGAAGCCGCCGCCGCGGGGCGCGAACTCCCGCTGGAACGCGGTGATCTGGTGGATCAGGTACTTGGCGTCCTGACCCAGGATCGACGGCACCTGGGGTTTCTCGTGAAGGTGCGCGCGCCCGTGGCACGGCAGGCAGGGCACGGCCGCGGAAAGCGGCGGTTCGTCCGACGCGGCGGGGCCGTTCAGAAATGCGGCCGCCAACAGGCCCCCGGCGGTCAGGCCGCTTTTCAACAATCTCCCCAAGCGCAACCGTCTTTTCCCCTGAGTTCCGCCGATATGGCCTAGTCATCCCCCACGCCGGGCACGCCCTTGGTCGTGGAATATTCGAAATGCAGGATCTCGCCTGGCCGCGCCACCGCATGGGCGCCGTGGGCGGCGGCGGCGGCCTCGGCGAAGCCGGTCAGGATCAGCTTCAGCTTGCCAGGATATGTCGCGATGTCGCCGGCCGCGAACAGCCCCCTGCGGTCCGTCGACATGGTCGCCGGATCGACGGCGATATGGTTGTCGCGCAGATCCAGTTGCCAGTCGGCGATCGGCCCCAGTTGCTGCAACATGCCGAAGAACGGCAGCAGGACGTCGGCGGGAAGCCGCCGTTCGTTGCCGTCGAGATCGCGGGCGATGACGGCGTCGAGCCGCCCGCCCTTACCTTCGAGCCCGCCCAGCTGATAGGGAATGACCAGATCAACCTTGCCCGCCGCCGCCAGGTCTTCCAACCGGCGCACGTTGTCGGGCGCGGCGCGGAATTTCGCGCGGCGGTGGACGACGGCCAGGCTTTCGGCGACATCGGCCAGGGACAAGGCCCAGTCGACGGCGCTGTCGCCGCCGCCGGCGATGACCACGCGGCGGCCCCGGAAATCCTCGATCCGCCCGACCATGTATTTGACGCCCAGGCCGGGGGCCTGGTCCTCATAGGCTTCGATGCCGTCCAAGGGCGGGCGGTTGGGCCCGAAGGCGCCGACCCCGGCGCAGACGATGACCGTGGGGGCGGCGACCGCCGTGCCCCGGGCGGTTTCGACCTGCCAAAGACCGGAATGCTGCGTCAGGCCGGTGACCGGGCTGCCCAGGTGATACACGGGGTCGAAGGGGGCGGCCTGTTCGGTCAGGCGGTCGACCAGGTCCTGGGCGCCGATCCGGGGATATCCCGGGATATCGTAAATGGGTTTTTCCGGGTAAAGTGCGCTCAACTGCCCGCCGGGCATTTCCAGGGCGTCGACCACGTGACACTTCAGGCCCAGCATGCCGCATTCGAACACCGCGAACAGGCCCACGGGGCCCGCGCCGATGATCACCACATCCGTCCGTTCCGGCGTCTGGGACACCTGCGCCTGCTCCTTCGGTCTTTTTCGGGCTGTTATTCGGGATTCCTTACATGGCGGGCCACGCGGGTCAGGTCAAGCCTTGTCCCCGCAAGGGTATTTTCGTTAAAAGGGCGGCGATGGTTGCGATGGCGCATGCAAGCGAGGAACCGGCCGGCTTCGTCCTGACCCTGGTGGGAGAGGACGCGGCCCTGTCCCTTGGCGCGCGCCTGGCGGCGCTCTGCCGGCCCGGCGATGTGATCGCCCTATGGGGCGGGCTGGGCATGGGCAAGACCGTGGTCGCCCGTGGCTTCGTGCAGGCCCTTCTGGGTCCCGACGAAGAGGTGCCGAGCCCGACCTTCACCCTGGTCCAGCCCTACGACGGGCCGGACGCCACCCTGTACCACTTCGACCTTTACCGCCTGAACGACCCCGAGGAAGCCTTCGAACTGGATATCGAGGACGCCTTCGCCGAAGGCATTTCCCTGATCGAATGGCCGGAACGCCTGGGACCTTACCTGCCGGCCGGGCGGCTCGACATCAAGCTGTCGCCGGGCGAAAGCGAAACCCAACGGCGGGTGCGCCTGTCCGGCGGCGGCGACTGGACTGAACGATTGAAACGAGCGGAGCTCCATGACTGAACGTGACGACCTGATTGCCGGTTTCCTGAACCAACACGGCTGGGGCGGGGCCGCGCGCAGCGTGCTTGCCGCCGATGCCTCGTTCCGGGGCTATTACCGCCTTGCCGACGGCGACCGCCGCGCCGTGCTGATGGACGCGCCGCCGCCCAAGGAAGACGTGCGCCCCTTCGTTTCCGTCGCCCGGCACCTGCTGAAGCTGGGCCTGAGCGCGCCCGAGGTCTATGCCGAGGACGCGGCCGCCGGCCTGTTGCTGCTGGAAGACCTGGGCGACGACACCTATACCCTCATGCTGGCCGACGGCGCCGACGCCGAAGCGCTGTACGCCTGCGCCGTCGACGTGCTGATCCATATCCACGACCGCGCGCCCGAGGCCGCCATCCCCCGTGCCTTGCCGCCCTATGACGAACGCAAGCTGATGGAGGAGGCCAGCCTGCTGACCGACTGGTACCTGCCGGCGGTCACCGGGGCCGAGATCGACGACGAGGCCCGCGAGGCCTATCAGGAGGCCTGGCGCCCCGCCTTTCGCCAGGTTCTGGCCCAGCCCAAGACCCTGGTGCTGCGCGACTTCCACGTCGATAACCTGATCTGGCTGAAGGACCGCGCCGGCATCCAGCGTTGCGGGCTGCTGGATTTCCAGGACGCCGTCGCGGGCTCGCCGGTCTATGACTTGATGTCGCTGCTGGAGGACGCCCGGCGCGAGGTCGATCCCGTGCTGACCGCGCACATGCTGGCGCGCTATCTCGCCGCCTTCCCGGACATGGACCACGAGGCGCTCGGCGCCAGCTACGCCATCCTGGGCGCCCAGCGCCACGCCAAGGTCATCGGCATCTTCACGCGGCTCAGCCACCGCGACGGCAAATCGCGCTACCTGGAACACATCCCCCATGTCTGGCGCATGCTGGAACGCTCCCTGGCCCATCCGGCCCTGGCCGAGGTCAAGGCCTGGATCGATACCGCCATCCCCCAGGAAACCCGCACCGTTCCGTCGCCGTCTCAGCCCGAGGCCGCGGCGTGAGCAAGACCCCGGACGCCACGGCGCCGGGGCCGGCCAAGGCCATGGTCCTGGCCGCGGGGCTGGGCACGCGCATGCGTCCGCTGACGGACAACAGGCCGAAACCATTGATCGAGGTCGACGGCAGGGCCCTGATCGACCACATGCTCGACCGCCTGGAAGAAGCGGGCGTGACGGAGGCCGTGGTCAACGTGTTCCATCTGGCCGAACAGCTGGAAAGCCATCTCGCCGGACGCCCAAGCCCCAAGATCACCATCGTCCGCGAGGCCGAACGGCTGGAGACGGGCGGCGGGGTGAAGAACGCGCTGCATCTGTTCGGCGGCGACCCCTTCTACGTCGCCAATTCGGACGCGCTTCTGCTCAACGGCCCGCACGCCATCCTGCCGCGTCTGGCGTCCTGTTGGGACGACGACAAGATGGACGGGCTGCTGTTGCTGCATTCCACGGTCGAGGCCTTCGGCTACGAAGGGCGCGGCGACTTCTGCGCCGACCCGGACGGCCAATTGACCCGCCGGCCCGAGGCCGAGATCGCGCCCTGGCTGTTCACCGGCGTGCAGATCCTGCACCCGCGCCTGTTCGACGGCGCGCCCGAGGGGGCGTTCTCCCTCAACGTCCTCTACGACAGGGCGATCGAGGACGGGCGTCTTTACGGCGTCATGCATGACGGCGAATGGTTCCACGTCGGCACCCCCGACGGCCTGGCCGAGGCCGAGGATTACATGTCCGAACGCTTCGCCGGGCGGACCTATCGATGACCCCCCCGGGGGGCTCCGGCAACCCCAAGGTCTTCACGATCCATCCGGGTCGGCCCTTCGTCGACGTGCTGGCGGAAAGTCTGCTGGCGGAAACAGGCGGGACCCCGGAACGGCTTGCCGATTATCAGGTTCTGCTGCCGACCCGGCGCGCCATCCGCGCCCTGACCGAGGCCTTTTTGCGCGCCGCCGGCGGGCGCACCGTGCTGCTGCCCAAGTTGACGCCGCTGGGCGATGTCGACATCGACGAGCTGGATGGCGGCGAAAGCGCCGAAACGGGGGGCCTCGACCTGGCGCCGGCGCTCCCCGGCATGCGCCGCCAAACCCTTTTAGCCTCGCTCATCCGCGCCGTTCCCGGCCGCGCCGAAACGCCGGACCAGGCCCTGCGCCTGGCCCAGGAGCTGGCCCGCCTGATGGACCAGGTGGCGACGGAACGGCTCGACTTCCGGGAGATCAAGAACCTGATCCCGCCGGATCACGAGTTGGCCGAACATTGGCAAAAGACGGTCAGGTTCCTCGACATCGTCGCCGACGCCTGGCCTGTCTACCTGGCCGAGGCCGGATGCCTGGACGGCGCCGAGCGCCGCAACCGGGTTTTGCAGCAACGCACCGAGGCCTGGCGCCGGCAGCCGCCGGCCACGCCGGTGATCGCCGCCGGCTCCACGGGCTCGATCCCGGCGACGGCGGACCTCTTGGCCGTGATCGCCGAATTGCCCAGGGGGGCGGTGATCCTGCCGGGCCTGGACCGCGACATGCCCGACGATGCCTGGGAAGCGCTGGAGCCGCATCATCCGCAATACGGCCTGAAGCATCTGCTGTCGCGGTTCGCTTGCGACCGGACCAACGTCGCCGATTGGGCGCCGGAAATCGGCGGAACGGCACCCGCCCGCAAGGCGCGGGGCGATCTGTTCAGCCTGGCACTGCGTCCGGCCGCCGTCACGGGGGCCGCCGGAGCGCCGGATGACGACACGGACGCGGCGGCGGTCGCGGGCCTGGCCCGCATCGATTGCGCGACCTTGGCCGAGGAAGCCTCGGTCATCGCCCTGGCGCTCCGCGAAGCGTTGGAAACCCCCGGCAAGACCGCGGCCCTGGTGACGCCGGACCGGGCCCTGGCCCGCCGCGTCAAGGCGGAACTGGCGCGCTGGGGCGTGGCGCTGGACGATTCCGCCGGCACGCCCTTGGCGGAAACGCCCGCCGGGGCGTTCCTGCGCCTGACCGCCACCCTGGCGGCGGAGGATTTCGCGCCGGTGCCCCTGCTCGCCGTCCTCAAGCATCCCAAGGCGGCGCTCGCCGGCGACCCGGCGCATCTCCGCGTCCTTGCCCGGCGGCTGGAAACAGCGAAGATTTTGCGCGGCATCCGCCCGGCGCCGGGCATCGCGGGCCTGCGCGCCGCCGTCCGGCTGCTGAAGGAACCGGGGCCGTTGCCCGGCCTGATCGATCGCCTGGAACGGGCGGCGGCCCCCTTCGCCGATCTGATCAGGGCCCCGGAGACCGACCCCAAGGGCCTCGCCTCGGCCCATCTCGCCTTTGCCGAAGCCCTGGCGGCGAGCGGCGAGGAGACAGGCGCCGAACGCCTGTGGGCCGGCGAGGACGGCGAGGCCGCCGCCCGCTTCATGAACGAAGTGCTGGACGCCCTGCCGGGTCTGGGCCCCGTGCGGGGCCGCGATTATCCGGCCCTGCTCGACAGCCTGATGGCGGGCCATGCCGTGCGCCCGGCCTGGGGGGCGCATCCGCGCCTCAACATCTGGGGCCTGCTCGAAGCCCGGTTGCAGCAGGCGGACCTGATGATTCTGGGCGGCCTCAACGAAGGAAGCTGGCCGCCGGAAGCCAAGCCGAGCCCCTGGATGAGCCGCCCCATGCTGGCCGATTTCGGCCTGCCCCTGCCGGAGCGGCGGATCGGTCAGACCGCCCATGACTTCGTCCAGGCGGCCATGGCGCCCGAGGTCCTGTTGACCCGGGCCGAGCGGGTCGAGGGCGCGCCCAGCGTGCCGGCGCGCTGGCTGCTGCGGCTCGGCAACCTGGTTGCGGGGACGGCCATGGAGGACGCGCTCAAGGCGCGCGGCCATCTGAAATCCTGGGCCGCCGCGCTGGACGATCCGGGCGGCACCGTCATCCCGGCCCGGCCCCTGCCGCGCCCGCCGGTGGCGATGCGGCCCAAGGGCCTGTCCGTGACCCAGGTCGAGAAATGGGTGCGCGACCCCTATGCTGTCTATGCCCGGAACATCCTTCGGCTGCGTCCGCTTGATCCCATCGACGCCGACCCCGGGGCCGGCGACCGGGGCGAGATCATCCACCGGGCGCTGGAACTGTTTATCGCAGCCCACCCCCGCGATCTGCCGGCGGACGCGGAAACACGGCTTCGGGCATTCGGCGAGGAGGTTTTCGCCCAGCACGCCGACCGGCCCGCCGTGCGCGCCTTCTGGTGGCCGCGGTTCCTGCGCGTCGCCCGCTGGTTTCTGGAGGTCGAACGCGAACGCCGGGCGCGCGGCTGCCGTCCCGTGGCCTGGGAGGCCGAGGGAGCCCTGACCCTGGAGACCGGGGCGGGGCCCTTCACCCTGACCTGCATCGCCGACCGCATCGACCGCGACCCGGCCGAAGGGTTCGAGATCATCGACTACAAGACCGGGCGCACGCCGACCAGACCGCAGGTCGAAAGCGGCTTTTCCCCGCAACTGCCGCTGGAGGCCGCGGTGCTGCGCGCCGGCGGATTCGACAAGCTGGCGGCGGGCGAGGTTTCGGCCCTGGCCTATTGGAAAATGTCGGGCGGGCGCGAGGCCGGCAAGGTCACATCCCTGGACGGCGTCCAACAACTGACCGAGGACGCGGCGGCGGGCCTGGCCCGGCGGGTGGTGTTTTTCTCGGACCCGCAGACGCCCTACGCGCCCCGCGTGAAGCCGATGTTTGAGAGCGACCTCGGCGATTACGACCACCTGGCCCGCGTGCGCGCCTGGAGCGCCGCCGGCGGAGAGGACGGCGAATGAAGGAAACCCGCAAGAGCGCCAACGAGGTCCAGGTCGCCGCCGCGCGGCCCGAGGAGTCGGCCTGGGTTTCCGCCAACGCGGGGACCGGCAAGACCCATGTCCTGACCAACCGCATCGTGCGGCTGCTGCTGAAGGGCGTGCGACCGCGCCATATCCTCTGCCTGACCTATACCAAGGCCTCGGCCGCAGAGATGGCCAACCGTCTGGCGCGGCTGCTGGGCAAATGGGCGGTCATGGACGACGACGTCCTGGCCGCGGACTACCGCGAGCAGACCGGCGTGCCGCTGGACCGCGACGACCTCGCCCGCGTGCGCAGGCTGTTCGCCGAGGTCGCGGACACCACCGACGGCCCCAACATCCGCACCATCCATTCGTTCTGCGAATCGCTGCTCGGCAGATTCCCGCTGGAGGCCGGGGTCGCCCCCCATTTCCAGGTGATGGACGAACGCACGGCGGCGGAACTGCGCCGCGAGGCCCGCGACCGCGTGCTGAACGACGCCGCCGAACACCCGGACAATCCCGCCGCCCGCGCCATGGACCATCTGGCCGGGTTGCTCGACGAAAGCGGCTTCGACGACCTGATGACGGCGCTGGACTTCGCGCGCGGGCGTCTCACCCGCCTGTTCCGCGACTACCAGGGCACGGCGGGCCTGGCCATGGCGACGCGCCGCAAGCTGGGCCTGGCGCCCAAGGACGACCGGGCCTCGGTGATTCTGGGCGCGCCCGCGCCTGACGCCGCCGCCCTGCGCCAGGCGGTCCAGGCGCTTTCCGGCGGCAAGAAGACGGACAAGGAACGGGCCGACCTGATGGCCCCCTGGCTTGCGGCGGCGGACGATAACGAACGGGCGGCCTTGTTCGCCGACTACTGCCGCGCCTTCCTGACCCAGAAGCGCGCGCCGCTCGCCAAGGTTCTGACCAACGACGTGGAAAAGCAGGCCCCCGGCACCCAGGCGGTATTGGAAACCGAACAGACGCGCGTCGCCGCCATCGACGAAAAGCTGCGCGCCCTGGCCATCGCCGAGAACACGGCCGCCTTGATGGATCTGGCGGCGGCGCTGGCCGATGCCTTTGCTGAGCTCAAGGACAGCCGCGCCCTGATGGATTACGACGATCTGATCCTGAAGACGGCGAACCTGCTGCGCCATTCGCCGGGGGCGGTCGCCTGGGTTCATTACAAGCTGGACGGCGGCATCGCCCATATCCTGGTCGACGAAGCCCAGGACACCGCCCCGCCGCAATGGGAGATCCTGAAGTCCCTGGCCGATGAGTTCTTTTCCGGCGAAGGGGCCTGGGATATGGACCGCCACGGCCCCCGCACGGTGTTCGCCGTGGGCGACGAAAAGCAATCGATCTACAGCTTCCAGGGGGCGGAGCCGGCGCGGTTCGAGGAAACACGCGCCCATTTCGCCGAGAAAGCACGGGCGGGGGGGCTCGGCGGGTCGCTCGAGGCATCGCAGGAAATGGCCGTTTCCTTCCGCTCGGTCACGCCTGTGCTGGAAGCCGTCGACACCACCTTCCAGCCGGAGGACCTGCGCGCCTCGCTGAGCAGCCTGTCGCGGGTCGTGCGTCATCTTGTCGACCGCTCGGAAGACGGCGGACGGGTCGAGCTTTGGCCCCCCGTCAAACCCGAAGACGAAGACCAGCCCGACGCCTGGGACGCGCCCGTCGACCGGCCGGGGCCGAGGGCCCCCGTGGTCCAGGTCGCCGAGTCCATCGCCGCGACGATCGACGGCTGGATCAAGAACCGCGAGATGCTGGTTTCCCAGGGGCGGCCCATCGAGGCGGGCGATATCCTGATCCTGGTCCGCAAGCGCGGGCGCTTCATGGAGGAAATGGTCCGCCAGTTGAAGCAGCGCGGCATCCCCGTCGCCGGCACGGACCGCATGGTGCTGACCGAACAGATGGCGGTCATGGACCTGATGGCGCTGGGCCGGTTCGTGCTGCTGCCCGAGGACGATCTGACGCTGGCGACGGTGCTGAAGGGGCCGCTGTTCGGTTTCACGGACGACGACGACCTGACGCCGCTGTGCCACGGGCGGGCGGGATCCCTGTGGTCGGAACTGCGCGACCGCGCGGGCGAGCAGGCGCATTGGCGGGAAGCGGCGGAGACCCTCGCGGGTCTGCTGGCCGGTGCCGACGCCGCGCCGCCCTATGAATTCTTCGCCCGGGTCCTGGGGCCGCTCGGCGGGCGGCGGAAGTTCCTCCGCCATCTGGGGCCGGACGCGGCGGACCCGATCGAGGAGTTCATGGCGCTCGCCCTGCAGTTCGAGCGCGAACACGCACCGTCCCTCGAACGGTTCCTCCATTGGACCGGGGGCAGCGAGACCGTCATCAAGCGCGACCTGGATCAGGCCGCCGGTCATGTCCGGGTGATGACCGTACACGGCGCGAAAGGGCTGGAAGCGCCCGTGGTGTTCCTGCCCGATACCTGCCAGGGCGGCGGCCGGGGCAAGCCGATCGGCCTGTTATGGGACGACGGCGATGGAGGAACGGACAGCGGCGCGGTCTATTGGCCGGTCCGCAAGGACGATGATTGCGAGGTGACGGCGGCATTGCGCGCCGGGGTCGAGGCCGCGCGCGAGGCCGAGGAACGCCGCCTGCTTTACGTCGCCATGACCCGCGCCAAGGACCGGCTTTACGTGACCGGATGGGACGGCAGGCAGAAACGGCCCGAAGGCTGCTGGTACAATCTGATCCGGGACGGAATGACGCGGGCCGGGGCGGTGGCGCTGAATGCCGCGGCGCCAGACGGCGGTGGCGAGGAGGAGACGGGCCTGCTGCTCGACTGGCCGCAGACGGCCCCCGTCGATGCCAAAGACCAGGCCCCCGCGCAGAAGGCCGAAGGCCCGCCCGCCTGGCTGTCGACGCCGCCGGCGGACGAGCCCGATCCGCCCAAACCCCTCGCCCCCTCGAGGCCCGAGGACGGCCCGCCCGCCGCCTCGCCACTGGGGCCGGACGACGGGGCGCGCTTCAAGCGCGGGCTGATCGTGCACAAATTGCTGGAAAGCCTGCCGGACCTGGCCGCCGAAGACCGGGAACCCACGGCCCGGCGCTTCCTGGCCCGCCCGGGCCATGACCTGGAGGCGGCCGAACAGACCGCGATTCTCACGGAAACCCTGGCCCTTCTCAACGACCCCGCCCTGGCCCCCCTGTTCGGGCCCGGCAGCCGGGCCGAGGTGCCCCTGGTGGCGCAAATCGGCGGGCGGGTGATTTCCGCCCGCATCGACCGCCTTCTGGTCACGGAAACCGAGGTCCTGATCGCCGATTTCAAGACCAACCGGCCGCCGCCGGAGCGCCTGGAGGACGTCCACCCCGGCTATCTCGCGCAGATGGCCGGATACCGCCGCGCCCTCATCGATCTGTACCCGGGGCGGCCCGTGCGCTGCGCCCTGATCTGGACCTTGGGCGCCCGCCTGATGACCCTGCCGGACGCCCTTTTGGACGACGCGGGTCCCTAAGCCTCGGAGAAAGCAAGGGGAAATTTTGCGCGGGTCCGGGCCGCTTGACGGGGCCGGGGCGCGACCCTAGATTCAAGAACAGGGTGAGGGGCCGAAGGTTCCCGCCCCGGGCCGCAAGAGAACCCAGGCGGCATGTCCCAGAAACTGAAATTCCATAAAAAACTGTACCCCGACACAGATCCCAAGGTGAGCGATATGCCGAAAAAGATAACCGACGACTCCTTCGAAACCGACGTTCTTGGATCGAGCGAGCCCGTCCTGGTCGATTTCTGGGCCGAATGGTGCGGCCCGTGCAAGCAGATCGCCCCGGCGCTTGAGGAACTGGCCAGCGAGCTGGCCGGCAAGGTCACGGTGGCCAAGCTGAACATCGACGACAACCCCTCGACCCCCGGCAAGTACGGCGTGCGCGGCATTCCGACCCTCATGCTGTTCAAGAACGGCGAGGTCGCGGCGACCAAGATCGGCGCCCTGCCGAAAAGCAAGCTGCAGGAATGGCTTGAGCAGAACATCTAACGTCGCGAATTCCGAGCGGGCGCCGGTAACGGCGCCCGCAGCGGCTTATTTGCGAAAACGTCAGCATAAACAATGAGGTGCGTATCATGAGCCGGCTGGACGTCCACCAGATCCCGGTCCTGAACGACAACTACGTCTATCTTGCCCATTGCCCGGAAACGGGGGCGACCGCCGTGGTCGACCCCGCCGTGGCCGGGCCCGTGCTGGACGCGGCCCGGGCCAAGGGCTGGACCATCAGCCATATCCTGAACACCCACCACCACGGCGACCACACGGGCGGCAACCAGGAAATCAAGGCCGCCACGGGCTGCACCATCGTCGGCCCGCGCGCCGACCGTGACCGCATTCCCGGCATCGACATCGAGGTCGGCGACGGCGACACCTACAAACTCGGCAACGCCGAGGCCGTGGTCTACGACGTGCCCGGCCACACCCGGGGGCATATCGCCTATTGGTTCGAGGGATCGGACGCCCTGTTCTGCGGCGACACCCTGTTCGCCATGGGCTGCGGGCGCCTGTTCGAGGGCACGCCCGCGCAAATGGTCAAGTCCCTTGACAAATTCAAGACCCTGCCGCCGGAAACCCGGGTGTTCTGCGCCCATGAATACACGCAGTCCAACGGCCGCTTCGCCCTGTCGGTGGAGCCCGGCAACGCCACCCTGGTCCAGCGCATGCGGGACGTGGACGCGGCCCGGGCCAAGAACATCCCGACCGTGCCGTCGACCATCGGCATCGAGCTGAAGACCAACCCCTTCCTGCGCGCCGACAGCCCGGACCTGCAAAAGACCATCGGCCTTGCCGGCCGGGATTACGTCGAGGTCTTCGCCGAAACCCGGCGGCTCAAGGACAACTTCTAAATTTCAGGACTATTCAGTCGGCGGCGCCGGACAGCAGTTCGTTCGCCTGCTTCAGTTCGCCCAGAGCGCGGCGAATAACCTCGACCGAGGCAAACAGCGCCAAGCCCGCGATGATCCCGCCCACGGCCACGTCGGGCCAGAAGGTTCCCGACAACCAGACCCCGCCCCCCGCCGCGATGACGGCGACGTTGGCGATGGCGTCGTTGCGCGAGCACAGCCAGACGGAGCGCATGTTGGCGTCGCCCTCGCGGAACTTGAACAAAGCCACCGTGACCGCCACGTTGGCGGCCAGCGCCAAAACCCCGACGCCGGTGATGATGTGCGCCTCCGGCACGCCGCCCTCGGCAAAGCGCCAGGCCATGGTGCCGATCACCCACAGCCCGAACAGGCCCATGGACAGGCCCTTGACCATGGCCGCCCGCGCCCGCCAGGCGAGATGCATCCCGACCACGGCGAGGGAAATGCCGTAATTGGCGGCATCGCCCAGAAAGTCCAGGGCGTCGGCCTGCAAGGCCACGGATTTCGACAGATAGGCCCCGGCCATTTCGCCGAAGAACATGCCGCCGTTGACGATCAACGCGAACCACAGGACCCGGCGGTAGGCGCGGGACGTGGCGGCGTCGGTGAAGGGCCCGTGGCCGTGCCCGTGGTCGCAGCAGGCGGACATGATCAGGCCTCCTCGTCGTGACTGTGTTCCGGTTCCGCCACGTGTTCCATCATGTCCAGCAGGACCGAGGTCACATGGTGGTCGTGCACCGCGTAATGCACGAATTTGCCCTGGCGCCGGGCCCGTACCAGCCGCGCGGCCTTCAGCAGCCGCAGATGATGGCTGGTCAGGGATGGCGACATGCCCGTGAGTGCCGCCAGATCGTTGACCGATCGCGGCCCCGCCATGCAGGCGGCCAGGATCCCCAGCCGGTTGGGCTCGCCCAACAGATGGAAGATGGAGGCGATTTCCTCCGCCCGGTCGCGGTCGAGCGCGCCGTCCGGCAACAAGGCCGGGGCGACGGATGGGTTTGCAGCTTTGGTGTCCGTGGTCATGGGCAAAACATATGAACAATTGTTCAGATGTTCAAGTGTTGTCGCGCAACACCGTCCCCGCGAGATAGAGGGAGCCGCAGATCAGCACCCGGGCGGGTCCCTGCGCGCGTTCCAAAAGACCCCAGAGCGCCGCCTGGACCGAGGGCGCGGCGCGCGCGGGAATGCCCGCGGCGGCGCCCGCACCCACGATGTCGTCCGCCGTCAGGCTATTCGCCTCGCCCGGGATGGCGACGCCGGTGAGCGACGCCGCGGCGGGGGCGAGGGCGGCCAGGAACGTACGCGGGTCCTTGGAATTGATCATGCCGCAGATCAGGTGCAGGGGCTTTTCGCCCCAGGCCTCCGCCGCATGGGCCGCGATGGCGGCGCCGGCGCCGGCGTTATGGCCGCCGTCGAGCCAGAGCGACCAGCCGGGCGCCAGATTGCCGACCAGAGGCCCCTTGCTCAGGCGTTGCAGGCGGGCGGGCCATTCGGCGGCGCCGAGACCCCGGACGATCTGGTCCGCCGTGACCGCGAACCCGGCCATGGCCTTGAGGCAGACGATCGCCTGGGCCGCGTTGAGCAACTGATGCCGTCCCGCCAGGGACGGCGCCGGATAGGTTTCCGTCACCCCGCCCAGGGTCAGGTCGAACGACCGGCCGTCGGCGGCCTCGGCCACGGTCCAGTCGCGGCCATGGGCCAGCACGGGCGCCCCCAGCGCCTGGGCCCGGTCGTCCAGCACCGCCATCACGCCGGGCAGCTGCGGGCCGATCACGCAAGGCACCCCCGGCTTGAGGATGCCGGCCTTTTCCGCGGCAATCTCCTCCAGCGTATCGCCGAGGAACTGTTGATGGTCGAGGGAGATCGGCGTGATCGCCGTGACCAGGGGCGCATCGATCACGTTGGTCGCGTCCAGCCGCCCGCCCAGGCCCGTTTCCAGGATCAGCACGTCGGCCGACGTGCGCGCGAAGGCAAGCAGCGCCGCCCCCGTGGTGATCTCGAAAAAGGTGATGGGCGCGCCGCCGTTGGCGTCCTCGCATTCCTCCAGCAGCGCCTGAAGGTCCGCGTCGGGGATCAGGTCGCCCGCCAATCGGATGCGTTCGTTGAAATGCACCAGATGGGGCGAGATATGAACATGAACGCGTTTTCCCGCCGCTTCCAGCATCGCGCGCAGGATGGCGATGACCGATCCCTTCGCGTTGGTGCCCGCGACATGGACCACGGGCGGCAGGCTGCGTTCCGGGTGGTCCAGCCGGTCGAGCAGCCGGTGAACCCGGTCCAGCGACAAGTCGATGACCTTGGGGTGCAGGGTCAGCAGGCGGGCGAGAATATCGTCGCAGGGATGGGGCGCGGGGATATCCGCGCCGAGGGGATCAGTCATGGACGGGTCGGTCCGCCAAGGTCGGGGAAAGGTCAGTCGTCGCCGGGAACGGGCGCGGCGCCCGGGCGGTGGCTGCGGGCCGGCGGCAGGATTTCGCCTTCGAGAAGGTCGATATCCTGGTCCGTGCCCTCGACCCGGCGGCCCGGCTCCGGATTCAGCAGCATGTCGATGACCCGGGCCAGGGTATCGCGCAGCTCACCGCGCGGCACCACCATGTCGACCATGCCGTGCTCCAACAGGTATTCGGCGCGCTGGAAGCCCTCGGGCAGGGTTTCGCGGATGGTCTGTTCGATCACCCGCTGCCCGGCGAAGCCGATGACGGCGCCGGGTTCGGCGATGTGAATGTCGCCCAGCATGGCGTAGGAGGCGGAGACCCCGCCCGTGGTCGGGTCGGTCAGCACCACGATATAGGGCAGGCCGGCTTCCTTGACCTCGTCCACGGCGATGGTCGTGCGCGCCATCTGCATGAGGGAGAGAATGCCTTCCTGCATGCGCGCCCCGCCCGATGACGGAATGACGACGAACGCGGCGCGTTCATCGACGGCCTTGCGCGCGGCGGCCAGCAGCCCGGCACCCATGGCCTGCCCCATGGAGCCGCCCATGAAGGCGAAGTTGAGGGCGGCGACAACCACCGGCAGGCCGCCCAGGCGCCCGACGCCCGCGATCAGGGCGTCCTGGTCGCCGGTCTTGGACCGCGCGGATTTAAGGCGCGCGGCATAGGTTTCCGTGTCCTTGAATTTCAGGGGGTCCGGCTTGGGCACGTCCCAGACGATCTTTTCGAAGGCGCCGTCGTCGAACAGCATGGCCAGACGCTGATGGGCCCCGATGCGCAGATGATGGCCGCAGTGCTGACAGACATGGAGGTGTTTTTCCAGATCGCGGTGGAAGATCATCTGGCTGCAGCCCGGGCACTTGTGCCACAGGTTGTCGGGCATTTCCTTGCCGGCACCGACCAGACGCTTCAGCTTGGGCCGGACGAATTCCCTCAGCCAGTTCATGTGATTGCTTCTCCCGCCTTCACTGCCCGTCAATCCCGCGCCGCGCGCACACCGGCCGCCAGCGCCTTCACCAAGTCTAGCACCTTGTCCTTGGTGCCGGGTAGGGGCGCGCCGGACGAATCGCGGTTTTCCGCGATGATCCCGACCAGGGCCGATCCCACGACGGCGGCGTCGGACACCCGCGCGATGGCGGCGGCCTGGTCCGGCGTCTTGATGCCGAATCCGACCGCGACGGGCAGGTCCGTATGCCTCTTGATGCGCGCGACGCTGGCCGCCACGTCGCCCGCGTCGGCGGACTTGGTGCCCGTGATGCCGGTGATCGAGACGTAATAGACGAAGCCCGAGGCATGACGCACGACCTTGGGCAGGCGCGCGTCGTCGGTCGTGGGGGCCGTCAGATAGATGAAATTAATACCGGCCTTGATCGCGGGCAGGCAAAGCTCGCCCTCTTCCTCCGGCGGCAGGTCGACGACGATGAGCCCGTCGATCCCGGCCTCTTTCGCGTCCTTCAGAAAGCGGTCGACGCCGTAGATATAGATCGGGTTGTAGTACCCCATGAGGACGATCGGCGTGTGGTCGTCGCGCTTGCGGAACGAGCGCACGATATCCAGGGTTTTCGGCAGGGTCATGCCCGCCTTCAGCGCGCGCAGCGAGGACGCCTGGATCGCCGGGCCGTCGGCCATGGGGTCGGAAAACGGCATGCCGATCTCGATCAGGTCGGCGCCCGCCTCGGCGATCTCCAGGATGATCTCCTCCGACAGCCCGGGCGTCGGGTCGCCGGCAGTGAGAAACGTCACCAGGCCGGCGCGGCCTTCGGCCTTCAGGGCGGCGAACTTGCGGGTGATGCGGGTCTCGGGCCCGGTCTGCGTGGTCATCGGCTCAGTCCATCCCCAGATAGCCCGCGACGGCGTCGACGTCCTTGTCGCCGCGCCCGCACATGTTCATGACGATCAGGTGATCCTTGGGCAGGCCGCCCGCGATCTTGGCCACATAGGCCAGCGCGTGGCTCGGCTCCAGCGCCGGGATGATGCCTTCCTTGCGCGTGCAGAGCTGGAACGCGGCGAGCGCTTCCTTGTCCGTGGCCGAAACGTATTCGACCCGGCCCGTATCGCGCAGCCAGGAATGTTCCGGCCCGATGCCGGGATAATCCAGGCCGGCGGAAATGGAATGGCCGTCGAGGATCTGACCGTCCTCGGTCTGCAACAAATAGGTGCGGTTGCCGTGCAGCACGCCCGGGCGACCGCCGTTGAGGGACGCGCAATGCTCGCCCGTCTCGATCCCGTGGCCGGCGGCCTCGACCCCGATCAGGTGCACGCTTTCATCGTCCAGGAAGGGATGGAACAGGCCGATGGCGTTGGACCCGCCGCCGATGGCCGCGATGCAGGTATCGGGCAGGCGGCCCTCCATCTCCATCATCTGTTCCTTGGTCTCGTTGCCGATGACGCATTGGAAATCACGCACCATGGCCGGATAGGGATGCGGGCCGGCGGCGGTGCCGATGATGTAGAAGGTGTCCTCGACATTGGACACCCAGTCGCGCAGCGCCTCGTTCATGGCGTCCTTGAGCGTGCCCGTGCCGGCGGTGACGGGGACGATTTCCGCCCCCAGCATCTTCATGCGCACCACGTTGGGGCGCTGGCGCTTGACGTCCGTTTCGCCCATGTAGACGACGCAGGGCAGGCCGAACAGGGCGCAGACCGTGGCCGTCGCGACACCGTGCTGCCCGGCGCCGGTCTCGGCGATGATGCGCTTCTTGCCCATGCGCCGCGCCAGCAGAATCTGGCCGATGGTGTTGTTGATCTTGTGGGCACCCGTGTGGTTCAGCTCGTCGCGCTTGAAGTAGACCTTGGCGCCGCCGAATTCCTCGGTCAGGCGCTCGGCCAGGTACAGCGGGCTGGGCCGGCCCACGTAATGCTTCATGTAACGGTTGAACTCGTCCCAGAAAGCCGCGTCGTTCTTGGCCTTTTCCCAGGCGGCCTCGACCTGCAGAATCAGCGGCATCAGGGTTTCCGCCACATAGCGGCCACCGTAGATGTCGAAATGTCCGTTTTCGTCCGGGCCTTCGCGGTAGGTATTCAACTTCGACATGAACCAATCCTCATATTGCCTTGGGTTTATGCCATTTTATGGTTAACGGCGTGAGCCTCCAAGGGCGGCGCAAATAAAGCACAAGGTCCCGGGGAACCCAAGCAGAAACCCCACCGGAAGCGCCCCCTCACCCCGGCCCTCTCCCCCCATGCGGGGGAGAGAGTGGTTCGTCGGCGAGAGTCCCCTCGCCCCCTTGGAGGGGAGGGACAGGGTGAGGGAAAATGAGATCAGCCCGCCTTGGCCGCCCGGATGAAGGCCTCGATGAGGCCCGCGTCCTTCAACCCGGGCGCCGTTTCCACGCCGGACGACACGTCGACGCCGGGCGCACCCGACAGTCGGATCGCCGCCTGCACGTTGTCCGCCGTCAGCCCGCCGGCCAGCAGCCAGGGCACGTTCCAGCGGGTGCCCGCCAGTAGGCCCCAGTCGAAGGCCAGGGCGTTGCCGCCGGGACGGTCGGCCCCCGATGGCGGCTTGGCGTCGAACAGCAGCCGGTCGGCCACGCCTTCATAGGCGCGGGCGGCCTCAACGTCGCGCGGGTCCGCGATGGGCAGGGCCTTCATCACCGGCAGGCCGAACCTGCGCCCGACCTCGGCGACCCGCTCCGGCGTTTCCGATCCATGCAGTTGCAGGATATCGACCGCGCCGTTGCCGGTGATGGCGGCAAACTCGTCGTCGGTGGCATCCACGGTCAGACCGACCTTGAGCACACCCACGGGCACGCGCGCCGCCAGTCCGCCGGCAATGGCGGGCGTGACATGGCGCGGCGATTTCTTGAAGAACACGAAGCCGACCAGATCGGCGCCGGCAGCCACAGCCGCGTCCACGGCGTCGGCCGTCTTCAATCCACAAATCTTTACGATCATCATTGGGCGTCCATATCCCTGGGGTCAGGCCTTGGCAACGGCGTCCCGCCAAGGCCGGCTGATGCGTAGGCGCAGGTAACGACCGCGGATTCTGCTATCCCGGCCAATATGGCCACCGCCGCCCCCAGAAAACGGCCAAGCCAATCCGTATGTATCAAAAGCGCGTCCAATGCCGATACGGGCAGCGTTCCCAGCATAAAAAGGCCCGCACTGACCGCCATCGTCAGCACCAGCACCCGCCACCACGTTGGTGTCGCGATGCCTGCCGCCGGACGGACGGCGTCACGGAATTGCCCCCAGGTCGCGATCCCGCCCAAGGCGATCGCCGGCAACAGGGGAAAATGCCGATAGAACCAGTAGACGGGAAACAAGATGACGGGAAAAGCAACAACCGCCACCATTAGTCTGGCGTCGGTTTCAAACTGTGCTTTCAGGACGATCTGCTCATAAACAAACATCGGAAAGCTTAGAATGATGAAATTGAACATCCCGAAGATGATTTCCACGCGACCGATGCGAAATCCGAAATTCGTCGGCGGCGGCGGTTCGCCCAGCAGCAGCAAGCGATAGAAGCGGACGGCGACCGTGGCAAGCATCACCCCCCATAGAATTCGCAAGACAAACAAGGCCAGGATTGACTGAAAATACGCGTCACCAACGGAAATCACCGCCATCAGTATCAGCGGCACGACGGACACCCGAAGCATCGCCCGCCAATGGCCGGCCAGATGTCGCCACGCGCCGGCGGCCAAGCCCGCTATCGTAATATCGCTGTTCATTGGACCAGTATTGCATAGGCAATCTGGGGATGAATTCGAAATTCCCGTGAACGGCGTCGCACGCGGCGCCTAATGTTCCAGTTCGTCCGCGATGCGCCGGGCCGCCACGATGGGGTCGTTCGCCTGGGTGATCGGACGGCCGATGACCAGATAGTCGGCGCCGAGAGAGACCGCGTCGCGCGGCGTGACCACGCGTTTCTGGTCGCCCTTGACGGACCATTCGGGGCGGATGCCCGGCACGACCAGGGTGAAATCGGGCCCGCAGACGGAGCGGATGACCTTGATCTCATGGGCCGAGCAGACGACGCCGTCCATGCCGGAGTCCTGAGCCAATTTGGCAAGCTTGGCGACCTGGGCCTTGGTCTCGTTGTTGATGCCGACCTCGATCAGGTCTTCGTCCGACAGGCTGGTCAGCACGGTGACGGCGAGCACCAGCGGACGGTGCCCCCCCTGGGCGGCGTCGGTGGCGGCCTGGGCGGCGGCCTCCATCATGGCGCGGCCGCCGGAGGCATGGACGTTCAGCATGAAGGGCTGAAGCGGCGCCGCCGCGCGCACGGCACCCGCGACCGTGTTGGGAATGTCGTGGAATTTCAGGTCCAAAAACACGGGCAGGCCGGCGGCGGCGACCTTGCGCACGCCCTCGGGTCCCTGGGCCGTGAAGAATTCCTTGCCCAGCTTGACCCCGCCCACGGCGCCCTTGACCCCCTGGGCCAGCGCCAGGGCGCCCGCCGCGTCGGTGGTGTCGAGCGCGACCAGGATGCGGTCGGCGGGGCGTTTGATGCCCGGCGCGGGGGTCGAAGACGTCATCAGGTTGGTCCCAGAGTTGGCCGTTCCGTCATTTATACTGATCCCGGCCCCGGGCGGCCATCCTCAAAAACGCCGGACGGCGCGTGCGGCCCCGGACTAGAGAATATGGCGCGAACCGGACGTCTGTGCGTCCGATGCCGGAACCGGCAGCGACGCCGCCTTGGCCTTGGCGTCGGCGGCACGGAGCTTTTCTTCCAGCATGTCGACATCGGTCTTGAGGCGCAGGATTTCCTTTTCCGCCCCGTCGGCGCGGTGGGCTTCGCGCCGGGCGCGGCCGCGGGCGGCACCGCCGGAAATCCACACCATGACCGCCCCCCAGAGAAAGCCGAGGAACAGGCCGCCGACGCCGACCAGCGCCACCGGGGTCGTCAGTTCGTAATCGAAGGGCCACAGGCGCAGCACGACATCCGCGCGGTTGGAGGCGGCGAACAGGATCAGCCCCAGCACGAGGGGGGTCAAAAGTATCCAGGAAAGAAGTTTGCCCACGCGCGACACCTGACGGTTGGAGATTCCGGAAGCCGCGATCCGGCCCCGGCCGGGATCAGCTGCCGTTCAGTTTTTCGCGCAGCTGCTTGCCAGTCTTGAAATAGGGAATGTGCTTGGAATCGACCTCGACCGTGGCCCCCGTGCGCGGATTGCGGCCCGTGCGCGAGCCCCGCTGCTTCACGGAGAAAGCCCCGAAACCGCGCAGTTCGACCCGGTCGCCCTGGGCCAATGCGCCGGTGATCTCGTCAAAAATGGTGGAAACGATACGTTCCACGTCACGCTGGTAGAGATGCGGATTGTCCGCCGCCAAACGGGCGATCAGTTCGGATTTGGTCATGCTGCCAACCCCAGGCGGCGGCGCGATAACGCGGTCGGCCGGGGACCTTTCCCTCACAGGTGAAAATCTACAAGGAAGGGTGCCAAAGGGAGAACACGCCGTCAAGTCTAAGTCGTTCTGAAAACAATGCTTTTTGCAGCTGCGAAGTCAGGGCGTCGCGCCACGGCAGAGGTTCGTCCGTCAGCTTGAGGTCGCGCAGGGGCAGGTCACGGGCCACACCATGAGCCGAGGCGAGCCAGTCGCGGGCCGCATCCTCGTCGCCGATGGCGTCGACCAGGCCGTTGTCCTTGGCCGCGAGGCCCGAGTAGACGCGCCCGTCGGCCAGCGCCACGACCTTGTCGCGCGGCAGCTTGCGACGGTCCGCGACCATGTCGACGAACTGCCCGTAAAGCTCCATCAGCATGTCCTGGGTCGCCTTGCGGGCGGGATCGCTAAGGCGCTCGAACGGATTGGGCTGGGCCTTCATCGGCCCGCTTTTGAACACTTCCGGCTTGATGCCCAGCTTGTCCAACAGCTGCGTCACGTCGGCGGTTTGCAGGATCACGCCGATCGACCCGGTCAGGGTGCCGCGCCGGGCGACCACATGATCCGCCGCGATGGCCACCATGTAACCGGCCGAGGTCGCGGTACCGCCCATGACGGCGACGGTGGGTTTTTTCTCGGCGACCCGGCGCAGCGCCGTGAACAGGGCCTCGCCGCCGACGAAGGTGCCGCCCGGGGAATCGACCCGGACCACCACCGCCTTGACGTCGTCGCGGTCGGCCAGATCCTTGATCGCGCGGCTGCGTTCGTCGTCGTCGAAGATAATGCCGTCGATGGCGATGCGCGCGACGTGGTCGCGGGTGAGCAGATCCCCGCCGCCGAACCGGCCGGCGCCAACCACGGCAAGCGCCGCAAAGGCGACAAGCGCCACCACGCGCCAGAACGTCAGGGCACGCTTCAGGCGGCGGCGGTCGAAGATGATGTCGGCGTCGAGGCTCATGGCGGGGCGAGTGTCCGTCGAAAATTCAAGGGCTGGCTAAGATTTCAAAGTCCCGGGCAAAAGAAAACCGGGAGCCCCCTTGCGAGGGCTCCCGGCCAATGTATCACGCCCGCCCCAAGGCAGGGCAACGGGAAAGGCGGGTTATTCCGCGCCTTCTTCCGCTTCTTCGGTTTCGTCCTTCTTGGCGGCCTTTTTCTTGGCGGCGGCCTTCTTCGGCTTTTCGTCGTCGCCTTCGGCAGCGGCCTGCGCCTGCTTTTCCTTCAGGGCAGCACCCAGGATGTCGCCGAGAGAAGCACCGGAATCGGACGAGCCGTATTCCTGCATGGCCTTCTTCTCTTCCTCGACCTCAAGGGCCTTGATGGACAGCGACAGCTTGCGGCCGGACTTGTCGATCTGGGTGATCTTGGCGTCGACCTTTTCGCCGGCGGCGAAGCGGTCGGGGCGCTGTTCGGAACGATCACGCGACAGGTCGGACTTGCGGATGAAGCCGAGCACGGCGTCATTGACCATGACTTCGACGCCGCCGTCGTTGGTCTGGGTCACCGTGCAGGTCACGACGGAGCCCTTCTTCAGGCCTTCCATCGCCCCTTCGGTCGGGTCGCCGGACAGCTGCTTGATGCCGAGCGAGACGCGTTCCTTGTCGACGTCGACGTCCAGCACCTTGGCCTTCACCATGTCGCCCTTGGTGTAGTCGGCGAGGGCTTCCTCGCCCGACTTGTCCCAGGACAGATCGGAAAGGTGGGCCATGCCGTCGATTTCGCCGTCGAGGCCGATGAACAGACCGAATTCGGTGATGTTCTTGACCTCGCCTTCGACCTCGGCGCCGACCGGGAACTTGACCACGAAGTCTTCCCACGGATTGGCGTTGCACTGCTTGAGACCCAAGGAGATGCGGCGCTTGTCGGGATCGACGTCGAGCACCATGACATCCACTTCCTGAGAGGTGGAGACGATCTTGCCCGGGTGGACGTTCTTCTTGGTCCAGGACATTTCCGACACGTGCACCAGGCCTTCGACGCCCGGCTCCAGCTCCACGAAGGCGCCGTAGTCGGTGATGTTGGTGACGCGGCCGGTGAACTTGGTGCCGACCGGGTACTTGGCGGCGACGCCGTCCCAGGGATCGGCCTCAAGCTGCTTCATGCCCAGCGAGATGCGCTGCGTTTCGGCGTTGAAGCGGATGATCTGCACCTTCACGGTCTCGCCGATGGACAGGGCCTCGGACGGGTGGTTGATGCGCTTCCAGGCGATGTCGGTGACGTGCAGCAGGCCGTCCACACCACCCAGATCGACGAAGGCGCCGTAATCGGTGATGTTCTTGACGACGCCGTCCAGAACCTGGCCTTCCTGCAAGGAGGAGATCAGCTCGGAACGGGCTTCGGTGCGGGTTTCCTCCAGCACGGCGCGGCGCGAGACCACGATGTTGTTGCGCTGGGGGTCCATTTTCAGGATCTGGAACGGCTGCGGCATGCCCATCAGGGGGGACACGTCGCGCACGGGACGGATGTCGACCTGGCTGCCGGGCAGGAAGGCCACGGCGCCGTCGAGATCGACGATGAAGCCGCCCTTGACGCGGCCGAAGATCACGCCGTTGACGCGCTCGCCCTTTTCGAAGGCCTTTTCCAGGCCGACCCAGGCTTCCTCGCGGCGGGCTTTCTCGCGCGAGAGACGGACCAGGCCGTCACGGTCTTCGTAGCGTTCGACATAGACGTCGACTTCGTCACCAGCCTTGAGAACCTCGTCGGAGCCGGGGCTCATGAATTCCTTGAGCGGCACGCGGCCTTCGGACTTGAGTCCGACGTCGATGACGGCGAAATCGCCGTCGACGTTGACGATGATGCCGCGCAGCACGCGGCCTTCAAAGCCTTCGTCGTCGCCGAAGGACTCGTTCAACAGGGCTTCAAAATCTTCGTTGGAGGTAGGGGCCGCCGTGGCGGCATCGTTAGTGGCCATTGGGTTCAAACCTTTCGATTTTATCTGGCCGGCCGGTTGGTTCCGGCGGTCTGCGGTTGCACAAATGCCCACGGCACCCCGCCTTTTTCTTGGCGGTGATGTATGGGCGGTTCGTTTCGAACAGATTTGGAACGGGGCCGGCCGGGCCCGGGAATCCTGTTATTTCCGAATGATATCAAGGGCCTTGGCGAACACCTCATCGGCATTCAGGTCGCTTGTATCAAGCAGGATCGCGTCTTCGGCCGGCTCCAGCGGCGCGACGGCCCGAGATCTATCCCGGGCGTCCCGCTCGCGCATCTCTTCGAGAACGCGCGCATATATAACGTCGGGGTCGCTTTCCTGCAACTCTTTGAATCGGCGCCGGGCGCGGACCTCGTCGGACGCCGTGACGAACAGTTTCACGTCGGCGTCGGGGCAAACCACCGTGCCGATGTCGCGGCCGTCGAGAACGGCGCCCTTGGCCGCCCCCGGCGGCTGGGCCGCGAAGCCGCGCTGAAAGTCCAGAAGCGCCGCCCGCACCCCCGGCACGGCCGAGACCTTGGACGCCGCCTGGGCGACCGCGTCCGTGCGCAGATCGGGGCGTTCCAGGTCCCGGGGCGCCAGCGCCCGGGCCTCCGCCTCGGCCGCCTGGGCGTCTTCCGGGTCGGCCCCGGCCTCCAGCACCCGCTTGCCCGTGGCCCGGTACAGCAGACCCGTGTCGAGATAGGCGAAACCCAGGTCGCGCGCGATGCGCCGGGCCAGGGTCCCCTTGCCCGCCGCGGCGGGCCCGTCGATGGCGATGATCATTAGAATTTCATTCGCTAGCGGTCTGTGCGAGGCCATCTATGTTCAGAACTTGCCAACTTCGGCCATTGTAGAGCAACAAGGCGCATCATATGCGCCATTACTCCGCCGTTGAGTTCGCGATAATGCAGATCATATTGGAGTTCAGAAACAAACTGAGCAGGCACTAGCCTTGGGTCGGCCCCGACCATATTGCAGCCAATCGTGACTGCAAAAGCTGGGTTCAACAGTAAAAGCGCTTGGCGGTCACGAGTGATCTTGATGTCATCGTTAGAGAAGTAAATTGGTCGAATTTTGGCTAGCCATTTCATGGTGTAGCCTGCGACCTTATATCGGTCTGCATACCCATCAGGCATCCCATGAAAATTTTTTAACCGCCGTATATCGTGGATATAGCTCTCGACTGCGTTCAAAAGAACGCGCTTATTGATATGCAGTTCAACACCCAACATTGGTCCAGTGCGCTGACTCCACGCCTGGAAATTCGCATAGAGATACGTACAACGCCGGCCAATTTTGTTCTTACGTTTGGCAGGATCATTGAGATCTGAGAGATCATCCCCGCCATCGGCCCCCCCTGGGCTCTCACTCATCCCTTAGGCGCCTCCGCAAATTTTGCAGCCTCCACAGATAGCTTTGCGTACTCATCGGCATCTGCTGCATATTCTATCTGCTTCGCATCATCATCAAACTGCACGTCGCTATTTGGCAACGTCCAATATGAGACATTTTTCTGCCCTTCGTCGTCCTGCATTTCCATGAACTGCTGAAAGACGTTCTTTAGGTTTTCCTTTGGCATTAATTCGCTCCGATTGGCTCTCTCATCCGTCCCCCTGCTGGTCAGAAGAGGTAAGCGCATTCACGCTAGAGCCCAGGGCCAAGTTATTCTCCAATATTTGGTCGCACGTCCCTAGAACTCTTTAATAAAGATATCCATGACCAAAAGAGGTCTTGTTAACCGATTCATATCGAACGAAAAATTCAGGGGCGACAGAAGACGTCGTTTTAGCGAGAAATGCGAGAAAATCAAGATGCTTATATAAAATCTGCCGAATCCAATCACCTAATGTCCGCGCCGAGGCCCTGCATCATCGCGGCGAAACCCGGAAAGCTGGTCGCCATGGCGTCGCCGTCGTCGATGGTGACCGGCTGTTCCGCGACCATGCCCAGAACCAGGAAGGCCATGGCGATGCGGTGGTCGAGATCGACCGTCACCGTGCAGCCGCCCCGGGGCGGCCTGCCGCCCGAACCCATGACCACCAGATAGTCGGGCCCTTCCTCGACCTTGACCCCGGCGGCTTTCAGCCCGCGCGCCACGGCGGCCAGGCGGTCGCTTTCCTTGACGCGCAGTTCCTCCAGCCCCTCCATGCGGGTCTCGCCCTCGGCCAGGGCCGCGGCGACGGCGAGGATGGGGTATTCGTCGATCATCGAGGGGGCGCGGTCCGCCGGCACGGTGACGCCGGTGAGCGGCCCCGCCGTGACGTGAAGGTCGGCGACGGGCTCCCCCGCCTCCTCGCGCGCGTTCAAGACCTCGATCGCGGCGCCCATCTCGCGCAGCGTCGTCAGAATCCCGGCGCGCAGCGGATTGAGGCCGACATCCTTCAGCGTGACGTCCGAACCCGGGACCAGCAGGGCCGCCATCAGCGGGAAGGCGGCGGACGAAATATCGGCCGGCACGGCGACGTCGCGGGCGACGAGTTCGGGACGCCCGACCAGCGAGATGCGCCGGCCGCGCGCCGTGTCCTGCACGGTGACCTCGGCGCCGAACCAGCGCAGCATGTTTTCCGTATGGTCGCGGGTCGGCTGCGGTTCGACCACCGTGGTCACGCCGGGCGCGTTGAGGCCCGCCAGCAGCACCGCCGACTTGACCTGGGCCGAGGCCACGGGCAGGGCGTATTCGATGGGCAGCGGCTCCGCCGCGCCCTTGACGGTCATCGGCAGCAGGCCGCCGTCGCGGCCGGTGAACTTGGCGCCCATGCGCGCCAGCGGTTCCGTGACCCGGCCCATGGGCCGGCGGCACAACGACGCGTCGCCCGTGAAGGTCGCCGTCATGTCGTGGCCGGCGACGACGCCCATCATCAGCCGCACGCCGGTGCCGGCGTTGCCCATGTCGATCACGTTCTCGGGCTCGGACAGGCCGCCGACGCCGCAGCCGATGACGCGCCAGGTATTGCCCCCGGGCGCGCTCGCGTATCGTTCCGCCCGGGCCCCCATGGCGTTGACCGCGGCGGCCGTGGCCAGGACGTCTTCGCCCTCGAGCAGACCGGTGACCCGGGTCTCGCCGACACAGAGCGCCCCCAGCATCAAGGCGCGGTGGGAAATCGATTTGTCGCCGGGGACCCGCACGGCGCCCGCCAGGGCTCCCGAGGGGCCCGCCCGAAGCGGCGTCTTGGTGGTGTTTTCATCACTCACGGAAACGGGGTCTCCCCTTGAAAAAGAAGGGCTGTGGGCGGCGCTTTGCCGCCGCAGGTCTCTAGCATATCGGGCGGCCCGCCGCCAATCATCCACGGAATGTGAAATCGGCGGCATTTTGCTTTTGACAGGGCGCGGCGTTCATGGCATTGGGCACGGCAAGAAACGGATAAGAAACGGCATTCCCTTGGGGGGAATCAGGCACAACTCCAGACAGCGGGAGGCAGCCCGTGGCGAAACCCGAATGGGGCCGCAAGGTCACCTGCGCCAGTTGCAGCAATAAGTTTTACGACATGAGACGCGAACCCGCGACGTGCCCGTCGTGCGGTGCCACCAACGACCCGCTTCAGGCGTTCCGCCCGAAACGCGGCGCCGTGGCGAAACCGACACCTCAGAAGGAAGCCAAGCCCAAGGCGGCGAAGGTTCTTCCCGACGAGGATGACGACGATTTGGACGCGGTCCTGCCCGATGTCGATGACGACGACGATCTCGCCGATGACGACGTGGAAGACGTGCTCGATGACGATGAGGACGACGACCTCATCGAGGACACGGCCGACCTGGGCGAGGACGACGACGACCTGGACGAGGTCCGCGAACATATCGAGACGGAGGGTCCGGTCAAGGAATAGGGCCGGGGCACGGCCGGGGAACGAATTCGGAAACGATGCGGCGTCCTCAGCGCCCTAATGCGGGCGCCGCGTCATTTTCCCCTTGCCATCCGATCCCAACCGTCTTTATGTTCCGCGTCCCGGTTGACCGGGGGACCCGGCAGACGTATTTTCCGGGTCCCGGTTCGCCGGCGTTCCCAAATTTTCCCGCCAGGGCATCTGCCGGCGGGACCCCGTGGGGCCGTAGCTCAGTTGGGAGAGCGCTACAATGGCATTGTAGAGGTCGTCGGTTCGATTCCGTCCGGCTCCACCATTTCAACCCCTTGGGCAACCAAGGGGTTTTCGTTTGCCGGTCTGCCGGCCGCCCTCCAGCTTTCTCCATCTTTCGCCGCCTGTGCCGAAAACATGCCCGCAGGCCGCCGGTCGCGGTCAGGGGGCGTGCCGGGGGCTTGTGATCCATCCCGGCGCAGGGCGCGTACAACCCAGGAGTCGAGTAACCAATCAAACGATTAGGTCCTGGTGACGCGTGCGTGTGATTTTTTCCGCTGTTCTTGCCGCCTTATTCATCGTCGCGGTCCCGAAGCCCGGGGCTTCGGACGCGGCCACGCGTCATGCCGGCACGGCGGGTCAGGCGGCCGATGGCCGCGACGAGATCCGCTTCGACGTCTATCGCAACGGAACCCGCGTCGGTTTTCACCGCGTGGGGTTTCAGGCTGGAGACGGCGGGCTCACCGTCGACGCGCAGTTCGAGATCCAGGTCACGTTTCTGGGCATCACCGTCTATCGTTATCGATACGATTCCAAGGCGTTGTGGACGGATGGCAGCCTGTCCGCGATCCGGACAACCGTCGATGACGATGGCGCCGTCTTGGAAGTGCAGGCCCGGCGGATCGGCGGGCGCTTCTATGTTGCGGCCGGTGACGCCGCCTATGAGACCGCCGCACCCCTGTTCCCGACAAACCACTGGAACGCGAGGGTTCTTGGACAGGACCGGGTCCTCAACACGCTGACGGGACAGGTCAACAAAGTGCGGATCGAGGCGCGCGGGCCCGCGCGCGTGGAAACGGAACGCGGGCCCGTCGCCGCGACCCATTATGCTTATACCGGCGATCTCAACACCGACGTCTGGTACGACGCGGCGGGGCGTTGGGTGAAAATGCGGTTCCAGGGCCGGGACGGCTCGTTGATCGACTATGTCTGCCGCCAATGCCAGGCCGGCGCCGGCAAGAGGACAGCGGGATGATCGAGACCGACCGCCCCAAGGTGGCCTGGGTCACCGGCGCCGGAAAGGGCATCGGGCGCGCCCTGGCCCTGCGCCTGGCACGCCAAGGCCATGCCGTCGCCGCCAGCGCGCGGTCGGAGCAGGACCTGATCTCCCTGGAGCAGGTTGCGGATGGCGGCCGCATCACCGGGTTCCCTCTGGACATCACCGATGCCGGACGCGCGGACGTCATGGTCGAGGTTATTGAAAACCGGCTGGGTCCGCTGGACCTCGTGGTCCTCAATGCGGGGACCCACCGGCCAACCCCGGCGATGGAATTTTCGGCGGCCGAGGCGCGGGGCGTCATCGACACCAACCTGTCGGGCACCTTGAACTGCCTGGCGCCGGTCATGGCGCGGTTCATGGCGCGCGGTGCGGGCCAGATCGCCGTGGTCGCCTCCCTCGCCGGGTATCGGGGGCTGCCCGGGGCGGCCGCCTACGGCGCGTCGAAAGCCGGGCTCATCAATCTGTGCGAGGCGCTGCGCCCGGAGCTGGCGGCGGCGGGCGTGGACCTGCGCCTCATCAATCCGGGGTTCGTGAAGACGCCGCTGACGGATAAGAACGACTTTCCCATGCCCTTCCTGATCGACGTCGAGGAGGCGGTGGACCGCATCATCGACGGACTGCACGGCGACAGCTTCGACATCGCCTTTCCCCGGCGGTTCGCCCTGCTGATGAAGCTGCTGCGGCTGCTGCCCGATCGCTTGTTCTTCGCCGTCACGCGGCGCATGCTGCGCCCATGACCCCGCACCCGACCGACGCCGCCGACCGTTACCGGCGCTACCTGGAAACGCTGACCCCGCAGACGCTCGACGCCCTGGGCGACCATGTCACCGCCGATGTCCGTTTCAAGGACCCCTTCAACGATGTCCGCGGGCGGGACGCCATGCGCCGGGTGTTCGAACATATGTTCGAGAACGTATCCGACATCCGCTTCACCGTGCATGACATGGCGCTGGACGGCACAACCTGTTTCATGAACTGGCGGTTCGCGGGCCGACTGGGCAATCGGGAATGGGCGTTCGACGGGGCCAGCGTCATCACCCTGGGAGCGGACGGAAAAGTCACCTGCCACGTCGATCATTGGGATGCGGCGGCGGCGTTTTACGAGCGGCTGCCGGTTATTGGATGGCTCCTCGCGCGGATTCGTGGACGGTTAGCCATTCGCTGAGCACGGCGCCGGACATGTGCAGGGCCTTCTCGGGCTTGATGAAGGCCAGGGTGACCGACCCCACCTCGATCCCGAACTTGCTGACCTTGGCGCGATTGATCAGAACGTTCGACGGCTGCAGAAACATCCAGTCGTCGAATTGGACACGAACGGTGCCGTCGCCGACCTTCAGGTCCATGTCGTACCGCCAGTTCAATGCGTTGCCGTAGGCTTCGCCCTTGGCCTTGCCGATCACGTCGTCGGCTTCGCCTTCGTAGCTGTGATCGCCGGTCTTGCGGATGCGCCACACGCGGCGGTCGGTCTCGCCGTCGGAATACTGAAAGCGTTCGTCCAATTGCAGGACCGTTCCGTCCCAGGTGCCCGTGATCTCCACCACGAACTGCCGCCGCAGGGTGCCGAACCGATCTTCGAAAATGCCCCAGGCTTTCGTCGACCCTTGGAAGTAATCCTCGATCAACAGGACGGGGGACTGGTCCTTGAACTCAACGGGTTTCATCTTTGTACATCCGTTCAACATCAGAAAAGCGGCAACGGCGGTGACGATGCGTCCAACCATGGTTTGGTATCCCGGGTCTGTGGTTCAAGCGAGCCGGCGGCGGATCGCCCGTTGCCTGTCGGCGGTCAGAGGAAACCGCCACATGGTTCCGATCGCCACACCCTTTATTACGATGGGAACAACGGCATAGATCACGGTCAGCGCCAGGATTCCGCCGCGGCTGGGCGCATCCGGATCAAACCCCAGCGCGGCGACGCCCGGCAGGGCGAGCCCCACCGCCGCCGCCAGCGCCAGTTTCGTGCTCATCCCCCAGAAGGCGAATTGCAGGCCGGCACGGTCCACGCCCCCACGCAGGCGTCCGTAATCGATGACGTCTGCCTGGATCGACGGCGGCAGGGAAAGGTCGGCGCCCAAGGCGGCCCCGGTCACCACGCAGACCACGGCGAAGGCCGCGAAAGCACCGGCCGGCAATATCGGCACGGCGGCAAAGGCAAGACAGGCGGCGATCATCGCCAGGCACCACAGCCGATGCTTGTCCATGCGATGGACGAGCATCAACCAAGCAGGGATCGAGATCACGGCGGCGAGGAAATAGACGAGGATGAATAACGCCCGCTGGTCCGGGCCGGCCCCCAAGCCATATTGCAGATACACCAGGAACAGAACCGCCGGGATACCGTTGGCCAGACCGTTGGCGAACCAGGCAAAAAGAAGCCGGACAAACGGCTTGTTGCGGACCAGCCCAACCAGCGCGGCCGCGATGCGGGCCGGACTCGCGGGAACGGGTAGCCTGCTGGGGGCGGCCTTTTCCGGGACGGCCCACAGCAAAAGCGGGATCACGGCGACCCCGCCGAGCACGGCGACCCAGACGATGGCGGCCATGGCGTCCCGTTCGCTGCGCCCGGCCTCCGTCAGGGACGAGGACAGGGCCGCCGCGCCGACGATGCCGATCAGGCCCAGGGCCTCCCGCCAGGACGTGACGCGCGACCGTTCGTGATAGTCGCCGGACAGTTCGGCGCCCCAGGTCAGGTAGGGCACGGCGACCATGGTCCAGCCGCCGTAAAGAACCATCGACCAGATCAGCAGATACGTGGCGCCGGCGCCGTCGGGCGGCATCAGGACCTGCCACAGGCCGCCGCCGGCGATGACGGCGCCCACGGCGATCCAGGGCTTGCGGCGGCAGCCGGCGATCCGTGTCCGGTCGCTGAGGGCGCCGATCAGCGGATCGGTGACCGTATCGAACAGCCGCGCGGCCAGAAGAATCCATCCCACTGCCGTCAGCCCCAGGCCGAGCTCGATCCCGTACAGCGTCGGCAGGTGAATGTAGACCGGGATGACCGGCAGCGAGACCACGACCGCCGGCAAGGCATAGGCCAGCAGGATGCGCCGGGGCAGCGGCGTGGCGACGTCCCGCGTCACCCGGCGTCGATCACGAACTGGCCGACGTCGATGCGCCCGGCATCGAATCCCGCCTCGCAGTACTTCAGGTAATAATGCCACATGCGGCGAAAGCGTTCGTCGAAGCCCAGCTTCTTGATCTCGGGCCAGGCGGCGAGGAAGTCCGCGTCCCAGCGGCGCAGCGTTTCCGCGTAGGACGGGCCGAAGAAGAACGTGTCGGTCAGCCGCAGGCCAGCCCGGGCGACCGCGTCGGCGAAGGCTTGCGGGCCCGGCAGCATGCCGCCCGGAAAGATGTAGCGCTGAATGAAATCCGGAGAGCGGCGATAGCTTTCAAAATACGCGTCGTCGATCGTGATGATCTGCAGCCCCGCGCGGCCGCCGGGCGCAAGGCGCGCTTTCAGGGTATTCAGATACGTCGGCCAGTAGGCCTCGCCCACGGCCTCGAACATCTCGATCGAGGCGATCTTGTCGTAGGTGCCCTGTGTGGCGCGGTAATCCTCGATCCGGATGTCGACCCGGTCGGCCAGGCCCAGATCCGCCATGCGCGCCCGCGCGAAGGCCGCCTGCTCGACGGACAGGGTCAGGCCCGTGACGCGGCAGCCGAAATCGCGCGCCGCGATCTCGGCGAAGCCACCCCAGCCGCATCCAATCTCAAGCACGTGGTCACCGGGCCGCAGGTCCAGGGCCCGCGCCAGGCGTTCATACTTTCGCCGTTGCCCGTCCGCCATGGGTTCGTCCGGCGCCTCGAACAGAGCCGACGAATAGGACATCGTCTCGTCCAGCCAGTGGCCATAGAACGCGTTGCCCAGGTCGTAATGGGCAGCGATGTTGCGGCGGCTGCCGCGCAGCGTGTTGGCGTGCAGGGCATGGTGCAGGCGGCTCAACAAACGAACCGGCCAGGGTTGGCGGAGGACTTCGGTCAAGGCGCGTTCATTGCGCAGGCTGAGATCCAGAACCGCCGCCAGATCCGGGCTGTCCCAGTCCCCGGCCATGTAGCCTTCGGCCACCCCCATGTCGCCGCCCAGCAGCATGCGATTGACCAGGCGCCAGTTTCGGATGCGCACCGTCGCTTCCGGTCCGGGTGCGGCGCCGTCGACGGTCACCCGCCGGCCCGACGGCAGGACGACATCCATCCGGCCGACCTGCAACCGCGCCAAGGCACGGCGCAACAGCCGCTCGCGGACACCGGGAGACAGGGTCTCTTCGGCGGAGCGGGCACCCGAGACGGAGTCAGAAACCGATTTCGCAATGGCGTCACTCATGTCTCGTTACGTTCCGTTCTCTTCAATGCTGAATTGGACACGGCGCACGGCCGGCGAATGCTTGAATACGGGCAGGCCCTTGAGCCACAGCTTCAAGGCCTCCCAATGGATGCCCGCCATCACCTTCAGCGTCAGCAGCGGAAACCGGATCAGGGCACGCGTTAGGCCGCGCGGAGAGAACGGACGGCGGTCCCCCGCGAAGGACGCCGCCAGCAACAGCCCGTCGCTGTCCTCCTGGCGGATGACGATGCGGACGGTCTCGCCCGGGGGCACGATGCGGAACTGATAGGAGGCGTCCATACCGATGAAGGGCGAAACATAGAGTGCCTTGGCGCAGGACTGCTTGATGACCGGGCGGCTTTGATCGGCGACTGGAATCACATAGGTATGGCGTTCCTTGAAGGTGTTGCAGACCTCGTAAAGGATGGCGGTCAGCGCGCCCGATCGCCGGTAGCAAAAAAACACGCTGAGCGGATTAAAGGCATATCCGAAGATACGCGGATAACAGAGTAGGCGGATCGGCCCGCCGTCCGGATCGATGCCGGCCTGACGCAGGTGCCGTTCGGCCCAGGGGCGCAGGGCGCTGCCGTCCGCCGGCCCGTGATCCCGGTCGTGGAAAGCCAACGGCGCAAATCGGTTGTGGCCGAACAGGCGGGTCACCTTGCTGAGCGCGGACAGTTCGTCCAGATCAAGCAGCATGGAAAACACCGAATAGCGGAGCCGATGGGGCTTCGGCCGTTTTCGTTGATGCACCACGTCGCCTTCGTAGATTGCCGATGCCAACGTCATTTCGCCGCAACCTCCGCCGGTCGGGTCACCGCTATCCGACCGTTCTCGTCGTCGACCGTCCAGGGCCGGCGCATGCCGCCCAATTGTTCCGCCACGGCGAGACCCGATTGCAAGGCGTCCTCGTGAAAGCCGTATCCGAAGTAGCTGCCGCAATACCAGGTGCGCCGGTGCCCCTGCAGCGACCACAACGTTTCCTGCGAGCGGAGGGCCGCTTGATCGAAGAACGGATGGGCGTATTGAAATTCCCGCAGCACGGAGCCCGGCGCCGGCTCACGCACCGGGTTCAGGGTCACGAACAAGGGCGTGTTCGGGTCCAGGCCCTGCAACGGGTTCATCCAATAGGTGACGCAAAGGGGATCGCTCTCTGCTGCTGTTTGTTCGCCGCCGATGAAGTTCCAGCTCGACCACACGCGCCGCCGTTTCGGCATCAGGGAAGGATCGGTATGAAGAACCGCGCGGTTGTCCGTATAGGACCATGCCCCAAGCAGGTTTTCTTCCCGTGCGTCGCGGTCGCTCAGCATCGCATGGGTCTGGTCGGCGTGGGCGGCCATGACGACATGGTCGAAGGCCCGGCATTCGCCGTCGTTCGCCACGACCAGGACCTTTCCGGGGTGCCGCGTGACCTCGCGGACACCGCCGTAATGAATGCGCTCGCGGTAGGGTTCGGTCAGCCGTTTGACGTATTCCCGCGATCCGCCGTCGACGGTGCGCCATTGCGGGCGGTCCGTCAGGGTCAGCAGGCCGTGGCTGACGAAAAAGCGAATGAAGGCCACCGCCGGATAGGCGCGCATCTCCCGGGCGGTGGTCGACCAGATGGCCGCACCCATCGGCAGTAGATGGTCTTCGATAAATGCGTCGGAATATCTGTTTGCGGCCAGGTAGTCGCCGAGGCTGAGGCCCGCCGACGGCGCATCATCGAGATGCCCCGGCGCGTCCCGGTAAAACCGCAGAAGGTCGCGGACCATCCGCCAGAACCGGGGACGCAGGAGGTTGCGCCGCTGACCCAACAGTCCGTTGAGATCGGTGCCGGCGTATTCCAGTCGGCCGCCGTCCAAGGAGGCGGCGAAGGACATGTCGCTGTCCTTGGTCCGCACGCCGAGATGGCGGAACAAGGCCGTCAGGTTCGGATAATTCCGTTCGTTGTAAACGATGAAACCCGTGTCCACGGGAACCGGCCCCGCCGCCGTCGCGGCGTCGACCGTGTTCGAATGGCCGCCCGGGCGGGCCTCCTTCTCATAGACGGTGACGTTGTGCCCCTGGCTCAACAGCCAGGCGGCCGACATGCCGGCGATGCCGGTGCCGATCACGGCGATATTCAGGCGTTGACCATTTACCAACGGACTATCGAACACCGGCGCTGCCTTTCTGGATTCACGCGCCATTCTGATGATAGGGGCGCGGCTGCAAGAACTGTTATCTGGAGTTACGGTCCCGAGTCGTTCATGGATCACCCCGGTGAGCAGAAAATTACACCGAGTGATCCGCCCCGCCGCATGCCGCGTACAAGTCGTCATGGATGGTAATTTCGCCGCGTGTGGTGCAGGTTTGTCCGAAGATATGAGTCGGCCCGCGCACACTTGTCCCGTTCACATCCGGCAAGGGCGCCGCGGTCCGCGGCAGAACCGAGGGGGCGCTTTGCAGTCGATGGATGAGTTGATCGTCGCGGTCGCGCAGCACAGGGACCGTGCTGCGTTCCGCGAACTGTTCGATCACTTCGCCCCCCGGCTGAAAGCCTTCGTCATGCGCCAGGGTCTCGACAGCCAGATGGCCGAGGAGGTGACTCAGGAAGCCATGGTCCGCGTGTGGCAAAAGGCGCAGCAGTTCGATCCGTCGAAGGCGCGGGCCTCGACCTGGATTTTCACGATCGCCCGAAATCTGCGCATCGACTTTCTGCGTAAGAGCTACAGACCTGAACCGGACCCCGATGACCCGGCGATGGTGCCCGACGCCGAACCCAGCGGGTTCGCCCACGTGGCGCAGGCGCAGGAAGCGGAACGGTTGCGGGCCGCCATCGCGGTGCTGCCGGATGATCAGCGGATCGTCCTGCACCTGGCGTTCTTTGAAGAAAAGACCCATCCCGAAATCGCCGGGCAGTTGGGCATTCCACTGGGCACCGTCAAATCGCGTATCCGGCTGGCATTCAAACGTGTTCGGTCGGAGCTTGGAGAAGACCAATGACCATCGCGCATCACCCGAGCGAAGAACTCCTTCTTGATTATGCCAGCGGCGCCCTGACGGAATCCTGGAGCCTGGCGGTCGCGACCCACCTGGCGCTGTGTCCGGAATGCCGCCACGAGGTCGCCCGCATGGAAGCCGTGGGCGGCGGCCTGTTGGACGCCTTGACGCCGACCGCCTGTTCGGACGCCGCGTTCGACGCGGTCCTGGCGCGGCTGACGGATGGCGCCGATGCGGCGCCGATCACCGTCCCGCGCGAGACCCTGCATGAAACAGCGGGGCCCGCCCCCGTCCTGCCGGACCCCTTGCGCGGATATATCGGCGCCGATCTCGACGACGTTCCCTGGCAGCGCCTGGGATTGGGCGCCTACCAATGCCTTGTCCGAACGGAAGACGGCGTGACGGCCCGGCTGTTGCGGATCCCGGCGGGCCGGCCGGTGCCCGAACATACCCACCGCGGCCAGGAATTGACTCTGGTGCTTCGAGGGGCGTTCTCCGACCAGACCGGACACTATGGGGCCGGGGATTTTCAGGAAGCGGACGAGCATATCAAGCATCAGCCCCACGCGGCGCCCGGGGAAGATTGCATCTGCTTGGCAATAACGGATGCGCCCCTTCGGTTCCGGTCCCTGGCGGCGCGCCTCGTCCAGCCTCTTTTGGGCATCTAGACGGCCGGGTCGCCCTGCCCGCGCCGACGCTAGGGCCGGTGCCCGTGGGCTTCCGGCGCCCCCTTGTAGTGATGATGCAGATCGTCGCGGCCGAAATCGTTCGCCGGGTCGCGCCACAGGCTGTGGATGTGGTTGGCAGCGTTCTGCGAATTGTCGAATTCGATCAGCAGACGCGGGCCGTGGATGCGGTAATAGAAGGCCGCCCCCTCGGCCATGGGCCCGGCCCAGGCGATGCGGGTGTCGGCCCAGCCGGCCCGCACCAGGTCCATGTAGGGGCGGCCGACCTCGTCGCGGGCCAGGCCCACGTAGGCGCGGATCAAGTCGGTCAGCAAGGCCTGCTGCGGCGGGCTGAGGGCCTCGGTGGGCAGGCCTTCAGGCACCGCCAGGGCATCGCCCCGGCCGGGGCCGGCGACCACGTTGCCGAGGGAGCGTCCTCTCAGGAGGGCCCTCTCACGCTGGCCCGCATCGAGGCTTTCAGCGAGGCGCAGCGCCAGGACATATTCGTCGCGCTGCACGCGCTCGCCCTTGCGGGGGCCGCCCGGAATTTCCGCCGGGTTGGTGCCGAGAAAAACCGGCGTCAGCGAAACCGCGCCCGGCGCCGCGACGGTGACGTTGACCGACAGGTGATGGCCCTCCAGCCGCCAGCCCCAGGGATGGCGGCCCGGTACCCCGAACACGGAGATGAAATACTTTTCCGGATCACGGTAATCGAGGGACGAGCCTTCGACCTCGGCCAGCACGGCCTCCAGCGCCATGATCGCCTGGGCCTTGGCCACGCCCGGCGCCGACAGGGTGCTGCGCATCAAGGCCGCGGCCGCCGCGCGCTGGGACGGCGTCATGTCACGGATCGGGACGCCCTTGCGGTATCCCGGCGTATAGGCCCAATCGAACCGCTCATCCTCCGTGAACGGGAACGTCGCCGCGGCCGCCTTGTCGCCCATGGCCTGTTGCCAGGCCCGGGCGGCGTCGGCGATGGCGGCATCGACCGGCGCCGCGCGGACGGGCGGCGCGCCGAGCACGGCCGCGGCGATTCCGGCGAAAAGCAGTCGTCTCCACATGCACAAGACATAATGCGTCCTGGCCGATGCCGCAATCGGCGCCGCGTTCCGGTATCGGCAGGAAATGTACGTCGGCGAGCCCCGATGTCTGAACGCCCGGCGGGCAGGCCCCACCATCACAATCCCGCTACCCTCGCCATCCATAGACCCCTTCGCCTTGATTGGTCGGCTGTTGCCCCCTATCGTCGATCGCCAAGGGGGGCGGCATCTTGGGCCGCCGAACCGGCTGGGAGCAAGCCCCGCCGGGCCATGACGGCGGGCCGATTGGGAGGATTACAATGACCGACAAGGTAAAATTCGGCGTGCGCCTGACCGTGCAGGGCGAAATGGGCGCGACGTCGTCCGGTTTCGACTATGCCCTGGAGATGGCCCGCGTGGCCGAGGATTTGGGCTTCGATTCCGTGTGGATCCCCGACCATGTGGAGAACGCGCATCTCGACCGTTCCAAGCCGATCCTGGAATACTGGACGGCCATGACCGCCATCGGCGCCCTGACCAAGCGCGTGCGCCTGGGCGGCCATTCCATCAACAACACCTTCCGTCATCCGGGCCTGACGACCAAGATCGCCTGCACCCTGGATCACATCACCGGCGGCCGCGTGATCCTGGCCCCCGGGTCGGGCTGGTTCGCCGCCGAGGCCAAGTCCTACGGCTTCACCGAATGGTCCGACGACGGGCTGGAGCGCATCGCGCGTCTGGACGAAGGGCTTTCCATCTACCGCGGCCTGATCGAATGCGAGGATGCAAACGGGTTTTCCTTCGACGGCCGGTTCTATCAGCTGAAGGACGCCTTCTGTCATCCCAAGCCGCCGCAGAAACCCTATCCGCCGATCTGGATCGCCGGCGATTCGCCGCCGACCCAGGAATTGATGAAAAAGCACGGCGACGTCTGGTTCATGTATTCAAAGGCCCCCCCTGTGGTGAAGGAACTCGTCGACGGCATGAAGGCGGAGCTGACGGAGCGGCCGTTCGAGGTCGCGATCTCCGCCGTCGGCCTGGCCGACAAGGGGCCCGAGGAAACCCGCAAATGGGCCGAGATGTACGCCGAGGAGCGCAAGCACCGTTTCCCCATCCCGCCCACGGTCGACGACGTCATGGAATCGAATCTGATCGGCGACGTCGCCCAGGTCCGCGACCGCATCGATCAATGGATCGACGCCGGCGTCAACCACATCGTGTTCCAGCCCATGCCGCCCATGGAAGGCACGCGGTTCTTCGGCGAGAAGATCATCCATCACTACATGTAAGCCGCGGCGCGGCGGCGCGGACGGGGGACGCGGCGTTACTGCCCGGCGCCGGCGTCGCCGACCGTGCGGCTTTTGGGAAAGCACACGGTGATCGTCGTGCCCTTGCCGGGGGCGCTGTCGATCTCCAGGCTGCCGCCGTGTTCCTCGGTCAGGGAGTGGACCAGCGACAGGCCCAGCCCGAAGCCCTCGTGGGCGCGGGTGAAGGCGCGGTGGGCCTGGCCGAACGGCATCAGAACCTTGGGGATGTCCTTGGGATCGATGCCGATGCCCGTGTCGCTCACGACGAGGGCATGGCCCGCGTCCGCCGACCAGGTCGCCTCGACCCGCACGTCGCCGCCCTGTTCCGTGAACTTCACGGCGTTGGTCACCAGGTTGAGCAAAATCTGCTTGATGCGCGTGACATCCGCCATCATCGCCGGCAGGCCCGGCTGCACATGCTTGACCAAGGAGATCTCCTTGGCTTCGGCCCGCTGTTCGACCATGGCCGTGCATTCCTCGACGGCGCGGGCCAGATCGACCGGCTCCTCGTGCAGAGACATGGCCCCCGCCTCGATGCGCGACACGTCGAGCACGTCGTTGATCAGCGCCAGCAAGTGGCGGCCCGAACGGATGATGTCCTCGGCGTATTCCCGATAGCGGGACGCGCCGAGCGGGCCGAACACCTCGCTCGCCATGATCTCCGAAAACCCGATGATGCCGTTGAGCGGCGTGCGGAATTCATGGCTGACGTTGGCCAGAAAATCGGTCTTGGCGCGACTGGCCTGGTCCGCCAGTTCCTGGGCACGGCGCCGGACGGTGATTTCCTGGCGCAGTTCCTTGGTGCGCTCGTCGACCCGGCGCTCCAGATCCTCCTTGGCGCGCACCAGGGCGCGTTCGGCCGCGCGGGTCGCCGTGACGTCCGTGCCCGCGCCGCGGTAACCGATGAAGGCCCCGGTCACGTCGAACACGGGGCGGCCGCTGAGACGCACGGAAATCTCCGCCCCCAACTTGCTGTACAAGGTGTATTCGAAATTGCGGAACGAACGGTGGGCTTTCATGTCGGCGCGGTGGTCAGCGAAGCGCGCACGGTCCCCGGCGTCCATGTTGCCGGCGAATTCCCAGCGCGTCTTGCCGAGGACGTCGCTGCGGTCCAGGCCGGTGATCTGGAAGAAGCGGTCGGAGATATAGGTGAAGCGCAGGTCCCGGTCCATTTCCCAGAACCAGTCCGAGGCCGATTCCGCGATATCGCGCAGGCGCTCCTCGCTTTCTCGCCACGAGGTTTCGGCGATTTCGCGCACGCGGATCTCGCTGCGCAGTTCACGGGTCCGATCGGCGATCAGCTTTTCCAACTCCTCGTGGGAGCGGCGCAAGATGTCCTCCGCCTCTTTCTGCTTCGAGATGTCGGTAACCGCCGTGCCGAGCGCGACCACCTCGCCGGCGCCGTCGGTGATGGGGAATTTGGCGACCAGCACATGACGCATGGCACCGTCGCGGAACGGGCCGTAACGTTCCCGATAGACCGGCGCCCCCTGGTCGATCGCCGCGGCGTCCTGGTCGCGGACGAAATCCGACGTGCCGCCACGGTCGCCATGAACCTCGTTCTCGGTCTTGCCGATAACCTCGGACATCGGTCTTTGGGCCCATTCGCAGAACGTCCGGTTGACCCGCAGATAGCGCCCGGACAGATCCTTGATGTTGAGGGACGACGGCACGTTTTCGATCAGCGCCGCCGCCATGGCCTCGCTGGCACGCAGCGCTTCGTGACGCGACAGGAACATGCCCGCCAGCAGCGATATGAGAAGGACCGCCGGCAGGCCGACCGCCAGCACCGCGACATGAGCATTGCCGATCTGCATCGCAAGCACCGTCACCGACGGCCGCAGGGCCACCGCCCATTCACGGCCCAGCACGCGGACATCCGTGGCGGCGGAAACCGTGGCCGACGCAGTGTCGGCGGCGACGCCCGAGGCGTGGATCAGACGGTCGCCGTACCGGACCTCGACCCTGAAGCGCTTCGTAATGCCATCGCCCAGGGCACGGTCGATGATCGGCGCCGTATGGAACGCCACGTTGACGTAGCCGAACCGGCGGCCGGCCGTGTCGAGCGGCGACAGATTCACGAACCCGTTGGCGCCGTCCGGAAAGTCATACGGCGGGCTGGATGCCGCCGCACCGCCGCCGGAGACGTAATCATAGGTTTCGCGCGCCCCCGGATCGTCACGCAAGGAACCGCCGAGGCGGTCCGCGCCGATGGTTTCCGGCTCGATCCAGGTGAACCGCCCATCGGCGTCAAGCCGCGAGATGTAGCGGATTCCCGAATAGGTGCCGAGCAGGGCCCGGGCATGCCGCCGGAATTGCTGTTCGGTCGATATGCCGCCGTCACGCCACAGTTGTTGCAGGTACTGGCCGACGCCGAACCGCGCACTGACCAAAAGTTCGATCTGGTACGCCGCCTGTTGCGACTTTCGGACCGTGGTTTCACGGGCCTGCTCGACGTTGCGCTGATAGACGATGTGCGATGCGAAAACCAATACCGCCCCCAGGGAAAGCCCGAGGAACGTGGCCGCCAGAAATTGACGTGTCGGGGCCTTCATGCCGCGATATCAACGGCCATGGGGTGGTTCGCGATGGTCGGTGTCATGGGCGCTCCCAGGTCGTCCGCGCCGATTTTACAGGCCTGCCGGTATTTTTCATCGCTTACTTAGGTCCAGGAGGGTGAGCCATGGCAAACCGCCCCAATTCATCGATCAGGCCGGTGATTACGGTTTTCATGTCGGCATAGCCGGCGGATTTCTCGATCTTCTGTTCGTCCATGTAAAGGCGCCGATTGATTTCGATCTGCAGGCTGTGACGCCCCCGGGCCGGGTCGCCGGCCAGGCGGACGATCTCCACCCCTTTGTACCAATGATCGACCCGCACGTCGTAGCCACGGGCGGACAGATAGTTGCCGACGCAATCGACCAAGGCGGGTCCGGTGGTCGTGCCGTCGCGCGTGCCGAGCACGAAATCGGGGCGCACCGTACCCTCCGGTTCCGCCGACATGGCCGTCGCCACGGCCGGCATGGAATGGCAGTTGATATGGTAATAGCCGCCGAACCGCCCCGCCGCCCAATCCAGCATGCGCCCGAGCGCCGCATGGTAGGGCCGGTGGTAATCGTCGATCCGCGCCCGCAGGTCGGCGGCGGCGATCTTGCCGTCATAGACGGGCAGGCCCGGCGGGCGGCGCATCCAGACCAGCCCCTGACCCAACCTGGCCTTCGGGCCCGGCCGCAACGGCGGTCCGTCCCAGGGCCCGTCGACATGGGCCGGGTCCATATCCGTCTCGTTGCGGTTGGGATCGACGTAAAGTCGGGGGAACAGGGCCTCGAGCAGGGCCGCGCCCTTTTCGGGGGCGGCCGCGTAAAGATCGTCGACGAAGGCGTCTTCGGCCGGGCGCAGGGCGGCGATGGTCACGGCGGGGCGAAAGCCCTCGGGATAGATCGACCCGCTATGGGGGGAATCGAACACCAGGGGAATCGCCGGTTCCGCCGCCGCGTGGAACCGCAGAACGCCGGGAACCTCCAGGCCGGGAAGCGCTGTCATGGGTCGTCGTTCAAATGACAGGCGGCGATGCGGCCGGGTGCGATTTCACGCAGCTTGGGCCGCTCCTCGCGGCAGCGCGCTGTCGCGTGCGGACAGCGCGGGTGGAAATGACAGCCCGGCGGCGGATCGAGCGGCGACGGGATTTCCCCCGAAATCGGCTGGTAATCGAGCCCGCGGATGTCGAGGCGCGGGACCTCGTTCAACAACGCCTGGGTATAGGGATGGTTGGGGCTGGCGAAGATGTCTTCGGTCGACGCCGTCTCGACCACCCGGCCCAGGTACATGATGACGACCCGGTCGGAAATATGTTCGACCACCGAAAGGTCGTGGCTGATGAACAGATAGGTCAGGTCCAGATCCTCGCGCAGGTCCATGAACAGGTTGATGACCTGGGCCTGGATGGATACGTCCAAGGCCGCGATGGCCTCGTCGCAGACCAGGAATTCGGGGTTCACGGCAAGGGCGCGGGCAATGCCGATGCGCTGACGCTGACCGCCGGAAAACTGATGCGGGTAGCGCCGGCGGTAGTCCGGGTCGAGCCCGACCCGCCGCATGACCTCGGCCACGTAACCGGCGGCCCCGGCCTTGGGAACGATGCCGTGACGCACGGGGGCCTCGCCGATGATGTCCTGCACCCGCATGCGCGGGTTGAGGCTGGCGAAGGGGTCCTGAAAGATCATCTGGATGGCGAGTGCCGTCTGATGCCCCGCGTCCTTGTCCATGGCGGAGACCAGATCGCCCTTGTAGTGGATCGCCCCCGCCGTCGGCTCCATGATGCCGGCGACCATGCGCCCGAGCGTCGATTTTCCGCAGCCCGACTCGCCGACCAGGCCCACGACTTCGCCCTTGGCGATCTTCAGGGACACACCGTCAACGGCATGCACGACCTCTTCCTTGACGTTGGCGCCCAGATAGCGGGCCAGCTTGGCCGCCGCGTCCAGCGGCTTGACGAAGTTCTTGGTGACGTCCGTCAGTTCCAAAATCGTGGTCATGATGCGCGCCCCCCCGCGTCCAGTTGCGGATGGGCGCAGCGCAGCGCCCGGCCCGGCAACGGGGTGGTGATCTCCGGCGCCACGTCGCAGGCCATGTCGCCATGGGGGCAGCGGTCCTTGAAGGCGCAGCCCCGGGGCAGATTCAGCAGCGACGGCGTCATGCCGGGAATCTGGTACAGCCGCTTGCCCCGGGTGTTGTGCCCGGGCACGGAGCCCAGAAGCCCCCGCGTGTAGGGATGGACGGGCCGGTCGAGGACGTCGCCCAAGTCCCCCTGTTCGACGATGCGCCCGGCGTACATGACGCTGATCTGGTCGGCCAGACCGGCGATCACCGCAAGGTCGTGGGTGATCCAGATCAGCGCCGTGCCGGTTTCCCGGCACAGCTTCTGCGCCTCGTACAAAATCTGTCCCTGGATGGTGACGTCGAGCGCCGTGGTCGGCTCGTCGGCGATGATCAGGTCCGGCTTGTTCAGAAGCGCGATGGCGATCGCCACGCGCTGGCGCATGCCGCCGGAGAATTGATGCGGATAGGCCTTGAGCCGCTCGTCCGGGCTGGGGATGCCGACCTGGCCCAGGGCGTCGCGGGCGCGGGCGCGGGCCGCGTCCTCGCTGACCGAGGCGTCATGGGCGCGCACAGTCTCGATCATTTGCGTGTCGACGCGCAGGACCGGATTGAGCGTCATCATCGGGTCCTGGAAGATCATGGCGATGCGGTTGCCGCGAAGCTGGCGCAGGCCTTCCGGGTCCAGGGTCAGCAGGTCCCTGCCCTGGAACAGGACCCGGCCGCCGACCACCCGGCCCGGCGGGTCGACCAGGCCCAGGATCGAGAACCCGGTCACCGATTTGCCCGATCCGGACTCGCCGACCAGGCCCATGATCTCGCCCCGGCCGACCGTGAAGCTGACGCCGTCGACGGCCTTGGCCACGCCGTCCTTGGTGAAGAAATGGGTTTCCAGGTTGTCGACCTGCAGGGTGGGCGCGCCGTCGGTCATGATCTGCTATCGCGTCCTTATTTCTGCAAACGCGGGTTGAGCACGTCGCGCAGCTGGTCGCCCACCAGATTGATGGAGACGATGGTGACGAGCAGGGCCACGCCGGGGAAGAAGCTGATCCAGTACAGGCCCGACAGCATGAAATCGAAGCCGTTGGAAATCAAAAGGCCGAGCGACGGCTCCGAGATCGGCAATCCCACGCCGAGGAAGCTCAGCGTCGCCTCCAGCGAAATGGCGTGCGCCGTCTGGATCGTGCCGACCACGATCAAGGGCGGCAGGCAATTGGGGAACAGATGACGGAACACGATGCGGTTATGGCCGAGGGCCAGGCATTGCGCCGCCTCGATGTATTCCTTGTTGCGCTCGACCAGGGCCGAGCCGCGCACGGTGCGCGCGTAGTACGCCCATTGCGCGATGACCAGCGCGATGGTGATCTTGTCCACGCCCTTGCCCAGAATGGCGAGCAGGATCAGCGCGATGAGGATCGCCGGGAACGACAGCTGAATGTCGACCACGCGCATGATGAAGGCGTCGACGCGGCCGCCGAAATAGGCCGCCGCCAATCCCACCGCCGTGCCGATGCACAGCGCGAACACCCCCGACATGACGCCGACGCCAAGCGAGATGCGCAGACCGTAGATGATCGCCGAGACGAGATCGCGCCCGGCCCCGTCCGTGCCCAGCCAATAGGTCATGCCGTCCATGGACTGGCTGCCCGGCTTCAGCTTGCCGTCGAAGATGCTGACGCTGGCCAGGTCGTAGGGATCCGTCGGCGCGACCCAGGGCGCGAACAGGGCAAGCAGGATGATCGCCGCCAGCACGGCCAGCGCCGCCGTGGCGACGCGGCTGTCGGCGTAATCGCGGCAGAACCGGCGGAACGGCGTTTCCACCTTGACCGTCCCGGCCGGGGTTGCCCCGGCCGACGGGGTAGCGGCGTCGCTCATGACTTGATCTCCGACAGGCGGACGCGCGGGTCCAGAATGGAATACAGCACATCGACCACCAGGTTGATGATGACGAAGATAAGCACGATGATCATCAGGTAGGCGACGATCACCGGGCGGTCGAGGGACTGGATACTGTCGATGATCAGCTTGCCCATGCCGGGCCAGGCGAAGACCGTTTCCGTGACCACGGAAAACGCGATCAGGCCGCCGAATTCAAGCCCCAGCACCGTGACCACGGGAATCATGATGTTCTTCATCAGATGCACCAGGACGATACGGCTGTTGCGCAGCCCCTTGGCGCGGGCGAACTTGATGTAGTCCTGGTGGACGACCTCGCGCGTGCCGGCGCGGGCCAGACGGATGACCAGGGATATCTTGAACAGCGCCAGATTGAGCGCCGGCAGGAACAGATGCGCCAGCCCGTCCAGGGTCAGGAAACTGACGTCGATGCCCATCAGCGGCACCGTGTCGCCGCGCCCCGTCGAGGGCAGCCAGCCGAGGATCACCGCGAACACCATGATGAACATCAGCCCGACCCAGAAGGTCGGCAGGGAAAACCCCAGGATCGATCCCGCCATGATCGACTTGGACGCCACGGTGTCCGGTTTCAGCCCCGCGTAGACGCCCAAGGGAATGCCGATGACGACGGCCAGCAGCAAGGCCGCCAGCGCCAGCTCGAACGTCGCGGGAATGCGGTGGATGATGATTTCCAGGGCCGGCTCGCCATAGACGAAGGACTTGCCCAGGTTGCCCTCAAGCGCGCCGGCGACGAACCGCCCGTACTGCACGTACCACGGCTGATCGAGGCCCATGGAGCGGATTACCTTTTCCCGCTCCTCCTGCGTCGCCTCGTCGGACACCATCATCTCGACCGGGTCGCCGACGATGTTGACCCCGCCGAACACGATGAACGACATCACCATGACGACGGCAAGGCTCTGCATAATCCGGCGGATGATGAAAACGGTCATGGATTGCCCCCCGGCCGGACGTGGGGGCGGCGCGCCGCTGGCCGCCCCCTTGTTCCGGCGGCGCCCCTACTCGGGCTGGATGTCGTAGGCGACCGTGCGCTCGTCCGTGCGCGCCAGGTACTTGAGGCCCTTCTTCGCCGCCCAGGTGTTGACCTGATAGTGCAGCGGGATCAGGCCCATGTCCTCGCCGATGGCGATTTCCGTGGCCTGGGCCAGCAGGGCCGCCCGCTTGGTGTCGTCGACCGTGGCCAGGGCCTGGTTCAGGACGGCTTCCATCTTGGCGCTGGAATACAGGCCACGGTTGGAAGACCCGTTGCCTTTTTCCTTGTCATAGGTGGTGAGCAGCGAGCGCAACGGCGACGAGGCCTCGCCCGTGCCCGAGCCCCAGCCGACCAGCAGGAACGAAAATTCGGGCGGCTTGGCCGGCCCGCCGTTCTTGCCGCGCTTGAAGAACACGCTTTTCGGCATGGTGTCCGGGGTCGTCATGATGCCGATGCGCGACAGCATCTGGGCCACCGCCTCGACGATCTTGGCGTCGTTGATGTAGCGGTCGTTGGGCCCGTGCAGCGTCGTCTGGAAGCCGTTGGGATAGCCCGCGTCGGCCAGCAGCTTCTTGGCGCCCTTGGGGTCGTATTCGTCGGGCTTCAGCTTGTCGGACACGCCGAAGAAGCCGTCGGGCAGAAGCTGGCCCGCCTTCACGGCGATGCCTTCCATGACCCGTTCGATGATCAGGTCGCGGTTGATGGCCTTGGAAATCGCCTTGCGCACGCGCACGTCCTTGAACGGGTTCTTGATCTCCTCGCCCTTGGGGCCCTTGGCGAAGGGCGTGACGTCGCGGTACTGATCCAGGTGCAGATAGATCACGCGGTTGGAGATGCCCTGGCTGAGGGAAATCTTGTCGTTCTTCTTGAGCCCCGCCACGTCGATCGTCGGCACCTGGTCGATGAAGTCCACATCGCCGGCCAGAAGGGCCGCCAGACGCGACGGCGCCGACTTGATCGGCTTGATCACGACGGATTTCCAGTGCGGCTTCTTGCCCCAATAATCCTCGTTGCGCTCGAACTCCAGAACCTCGCCCTTGATCCATTTGACGAACTTGTAGGGGCCCGTGCCGGCGGCCTGGCTGCCGTTGTTGAAGTCGCCTTCCCAATGGCCCTTGGCCTTGTCCGAAACGATGTGCACGTTGGACAGATCGACCGCCATCAGGGGATAGGGTTCCGGCGTCTTGACCCGCAGCGTGTAGTCGTCGACGCGCTCATAGGTCTTGCCGCCGCTGTGGCTGAAGACCTTGAAGCTGGACTTGGCGTTCGGGTGGGCGGCCGCGCGCTCCATGGAAAAGATCACGTCGTCGACGTTGAATTCCGATCCGTCATGGAACTTCACGCCACGGCGCAGCTTGAATTCCCAGGTCGTGTCGTCGATCGGTTTCCATTCCGTGGCCAGACCCGGCATAAGGCGCTGCTTGTGGTCCTGCTCCATCAGGCGGGAAAAGATGTGCTGGGCGATCTGATTGTTGGGGCCCAGGTTGTGATAGTGCGGGTCGATCGAGGTCGGCTCCGTGCCGAGCCCGATGGTGATGGTCTGGGCCTGGGCGGCCGTGCCGGCGGCGAAGGTCAGGCACAGGCCCGCCGCCGCCGCGATCATTGATTTACGGAAATACATGTCGATTAGGCTCCCTGCTTGATCCGGGTCATCATGCCCGGTGTTGGGAATCATGTTGCATCAAACCCGCGCCGCCGACAAGCGCCGCCGCCGGGCGGCGTTCGGGGCTTGACCTGAGAGGGCTTTGATCGTTCGATGTGAGCCCTTTTTCCACCGATAAGGACCGCCATGACGCCCGCCGACGCCGAATACCCCGTGCAGTTGCAAGCCCCGGACATCAGCCCCTACAAGGCGGGCAATACGGGCATCGATTACATCACCAGCTTCGAGGCGGCCGAACCGGGACCCCACGTGATGATCACCGCCGTCGTGCACGGCAACGAACTGTGCGGCGCCATCGCCCTCGACTGGCTGATGAAGCTGGGCGTGCGGCCCAAGCAGGGGCGCCTGTCGCTCGGCTTCATGAACGTCGCCGCCTATGGGCGGTTCGATCCGGCGGCGCCGCTGGCGTCGCGTTTCGTCGACGAGGATTTCAACCGCCTGTGGGATGCCGAGACCCTGGACGGCCCGCGCCAGTCGATCGAACTGACCCGCGCCCGGGAAGTCCGCCCGTTCATCGACACGGTCGACCGCCTGCTCGACATCCATTCCATGCAGCACGCCACGGGGGCCTTGATGCTGGCCGGGCCGCTCGACAAGGGGCGCAAGCTGGCCGAGGGCGTCGGCGTGCCGGAACTGGTGGTCATGGACGAGGGCCACGCCGCCGGCCGGCGCATGCGCGATTACGCGGATTTCCGCAACGAGGCCTCGGTCAAGGACGCATTGCTGGTCGAATGCGGCCAGCATTGGGAAAAGTCGTCGGAGATCATGGCCAAGGAAACGGCGCTGCGCTTTCTGCTGTACACGGGCGCCGTCGACATGGATTTCGCGGCCCCCCATCTGGGGCCGCAGCCGCCCCGGCAGAAGATCGTCGAGGTCACCCATCCGGTCACCATCAAGTCCGACCGCTTCCGCTTCGCGGAGGATTACCGGGGGCTCGAAACCATCGCCAAGGCGGGCACGGTGCTGGGTTACGACGGCGACGATCCCGTGGTCACGCCGCACGACGACTGCGTGCTGATCATGCCGTCGCGGCGCCTCAACCGGGGGGCGACGGCGGTCCGTCTGGCCCGCGTCGTCGGCTGATCGCGTCCGGCTCCGGCCATTGACAGGGGCGCTTTTCCTGCCAAATTAAGGATTACGAAGGGTGCTGCCGTTGGGCGGGTCCTTCGGCCGTTTTCGCTCATGACATCAGAGGAGAACGCCCATGTCTCGGCTCGGCGCCTTCAACAGCCCCCTGCTCTTGGGTTTCGAACATTTCGAACGCATGCTCGACCAGGCCGCCAAGGTCTCCGGCGAGGGCTACCCCCCCTATAACATCGAACAGGTGGGCGACAACCTGCTGCGCATCACCCTGGCCGTCGCCGGGTTCACCGACGACGACCTGTCCGTGACCGTGGAGGAGAACCAACTGGTCATCCGTGGCCGCCAGCAGGACGACGGGGCCGAGCGCATCTACCTGCACCGGGGCATCGCGGCGCGCCAGTTCCAGCGCAGCTTCGTGCTGGCCGAGGGCATCGAGATCGTGCGCGCGCACCTGGACAACGGGCTTCTGCACATCGACCTTGAACGCCACGTCCCGGAACCCGAGATCAAGACCATCGCCATTGAAAAGGGCGGGGCGAAGAAGAAACCGGGCCGCACCATCGACGTGGCCCCCGAGGAATAGCCCCCACGATACGTCCCGGCATCCGCCTCCGCCGCCCGGATGCCGCCGCACTGCCCAGGCGGCGCATGAAGAAATCCTAAAACCGCGTGCCCGGAAAACGGGGCGCGGCAACAGAAGGAGTTTCAGACCATGAACACCAATGCCCCCGACAACCACGTCCCGCCGGCCCCCGGCAACCTGTCGGCCGAGGATTTCCTGGCCCTGGGCGCCGAGACCGCGGCCTTCGTCAAGGCCATCGAGGTCGACGGCAAGCCCGTCTACGGCATCTTTTCCGCCTTCGGGCAGCCGCTCGGCTATGCCGAATCCCTCGCCGTCGCCCAGGCGACCGTGCGCCAGAACGACCTGGAGCCGTTTTCCGTTCACTAAGCCGGACGTCCGTTATTCCCGCCGACAGGCCCGTTTTGTCCGCCCATTAAAGGATCGGTTAACCGTTTTTGCCGAGAATAGGGAATGGATGCGGTTTCCCTCGGGCCCAAGAATGGGCTTCAGTCAGGCCCATCACGGGCCCCGGAGAATACGGGGGAAACGGGAACCGCCAGTCGGGAGAACGACTGATGTCGGACAACACTCACGCGAACGGCAAACCCGCCGGCAATTTCAAGGCCATGGCGCTGCGGCGCATGTCGGGAACGGATTTTCTCGCCCTGGGATCGGACAAGATCGTGTTCGTGAAGCCGGTCGCGGCCGAAGGCAGCCAAGCCTATGGCGTCTATTCGGCGTCGGGCGAGGAACTGGGTTGGGCGGAAAGCTTCGAGTTGGCCGAAGCGACGGCGTTCAAGAACGACTTCGCGGTCGCCACGCTTCACTAGCGACGATCGACGGCGGACACGCGGACGGGGCCCCAAAGGCCCCGCGCCTGCCGTCACAATTCATGAAAAATCAGGCCGCCTGGCCGCCGCAAATCCCGAGCGGCATTGCCACGACGGTTGATTTGCGCCTGAATTTAACTTGGTGTTCAGGCGGCTCAGGCCGCCTGAACGTCGGCGGAGTTGCTGAGGATGGCGTAGAGCGCTTCCGCGTTGTCCGTGCCGCGCAGCTTGTCGCAGGTCGCGCGGTCGCGCAAAAGCCGGGACACCCGGGCCAGGGCCTTTAGGTGGTCCGCCCCCGCCGATTCCGGCGCCAGCAGCAGAAAAATCAGGTCGACCGGCTGTTCGTCGATGGCCTGGAAGTCGATCGGCTTTTCCATGCGCGCGAACATGCCGTAGAGCTTGTCCAGGCCGGGCAGCTTGCCGTGGGGAATGGCGATGCCGTTGCCGACGCCCGTGGTGCCCAGCTTTTCCCGTTCCATCAGCACGTCGAACACGGCGCGCTCGTCCAGATCGGTGATGCGCGAGACGGCGCCCGCCAGTTCCTGAAGCGCCTGCTTCTTGCTGGTCACGCGCAGGTTGGCGATCACGCTGTCGGAGGTGAGGAGGTCGCGGATTTCCATAACCAGTCCTTTGCCTTTCGCGGACGCCTTCCGGAGGCGCCCAAAGCGCCCTTACGCGTCGGCGGAGCGGCCGTCGACCGGATCGATCCAGCCGATGTTGCCGTCTTCGCGCCGATAGACGACGTTCAGGCGTCCCGATTTGCTGTCACGGAACATCTGCACCCGGACGTCCGCCAGATCCATGCGCATGACCGCGGCACTGACCGACAGGGTCGGAATTTCCGTGGGCAATTCGGCGATGATTGTCGGCTGCCCCTCTTCGGGCAGTTCCTCGTGTTCGGGCTCCGCCTGCACCACGAAATGCTGCGCCCGGAAGCTTTCCTGGGCGGCCTTGTTCTCGTGATGGCTGGTCAGACGCCGATGGTAACGGCGAAGCTGCTTGGCGATGCGTTCCGCCGCCTGATCGAAGGCCGCGTAGGGGTCGTCGTTGGCCCCGCGTCCGTGAACGACGACGCCGCCCATGGGATGCACCGAAATTTCGGCATGGAACGTGTGCCCCGATTTGGACAACACGACACTCGCCTCAATCGCGCGGTCGAAATACTTGGTGACCGCATCCGTAATCTGGCCTTCGGCGTGGGTCCGCAACGCGTCGCCCACGTCCAGGTTCTTGCCCTTAATGGTGATATTCATGTCCCGGTCTAAGCCGTTTCTTCTTTCCAGTGGTTAAGCCGTGCGATCAGTGCCTTTCCGGCCGGCGAAACATGCACATTTAGGCGCCTTGCCGGACGGGCCCATCCCCGGGCTCGCGTACGGCCACCCAAAGTGGCCGAAAGGACATTGACGGGACCGTTCAGTCATGGACATCGGTCCGCCTCGACGAAGGCCCGGAAATTAGTTCCGACACCCGCCGCTGTCAACCATCCCATTCGGCCAGTGAGGGGAATCTCCTTGGTTCCGTTAATGATTATTAAGATGTTAAATTTCTTAAGATCGACCGGCACCGGCGGCTCGGCTGAACGGGTCCGGCTTTAATTGCTCAGGCTTTTCTGACGGCGGCGCTGCACGGATGACGGAATGCCCAGGGCCTCGCGGTATTTGGCCACCGTGCGCCGGGCGATGTCGACGCCGTCGGCGCGCAGAATCTCGACCAGCTTGTCGTCGGACAGGACCTGGGCCGGGGGCTCGCCGTCGATCATGGCGCGGATGCGGGCCTTGATGGCCTCGGCGGAAAACGCCTCGCCGCCGTCGGACCGCGAAATCGACGAGGTGAAGAAGTATTTCAGTTCGAAAATGCCGCGCGGCGACGCGATGTACTTGTTGGCCGTGACCCGGCTGACCGTGCTTTCGTGCATGTCGATGATGTCGGCGATGTCGCGCAGCACCAGCGGCCGCAGATGCTGCACGCCCTTGAGGAAGAAGGCGTCCTGCTGACGCACGATTTCCTTGGCCACCTTGAGGATCGTCGTCGCCCGCTGATGCAGCGATTTCACCAGCCAGTTCGCCGACTGGTATTGTTCGGTGATGTACTGGCGGTCGGTCTTGGACGCCTTCTTGGTGCTGATCTCGGCGTAGTACTGGTTGTTGACCAGGACCCGGGGCAAGGTGTCGGGATTGAGTTCGATATGCCAGCCGCCGGACGGCCGGGCGCGCATCAGCACGTCGGGGATCACCGGCTGGGCGACCTCGCCGCCGAACGCCAGCGCCGGCTTGGGGTCGAGCGACTTGAGCTCGGCCAGCATGTCGGCGATGTCTTCCGCATCGACGCCGCAGACCTTGGCCAGCGCCTTGAATTCGCGGCGGGCGACCAGGTCCAGATTGTCGATGAAGGCCGCCATGGCCGGGTCCAGACGGTCACGGTCCGCCAGTTGCAGGGCGAGGCACTCCTTCAGATCGCGCGCGAAGATGCCCGGCGGGTCGAACTGCTGCAGGCGCTTGAGCACGGCCTCGACCTGCTCCGGCGCGCAGTCCAGCGCCTCGGCCACGGCCGCGAGGTCGATGGTCAGATATCCGGTCTCGTCCAGGCTGTCGATCAGGTAGGCGCCGATCAGGCGCTCGACCACATCGCCGACATCCATGCCCAACTGTTCCATCAGATGATCGCGCAGGGTGACGTCCGACGACAGGGTCTGATCCAGGCCCGGCAGATCGTCGTCATAGCCGCCGGCGGCGGAGGTCGGCAGGGTCGGCTCGTACCCGGCGTCGGGGGCGGCCTGCACGGCATCCGGCTGGCCGTCCTGGGTGTACAGATCGTCGAGCGCCACATCCATGTCGCCGTCGGCCGGGCCGCCGTCGCCGTCGGCGCCGAAATCCATGGACATGCCGTCGTCGGGGCCGTCGTCGGGCCCGTCACCGCCGGGGCCCGCGTCGTCCGGCGCGCCGTCGCCGCCATCCGCCGCCTCGGCCGCATTGGTTTCGGGGCCGCGGTCCTCGGCGTCGTCCCGCTCCAGCATGGGATTCTGTTCGAGCTCCTGCTCGACGAATTCGGCCAGTTCGATGTTGGACAGCTGCAGAAGCTTGATCGCCTGCTGCAATTGCGGCGTCATCACCAGAGACTGGCTCTGGCGTTGATCGAGGCGCGGCGTCAACGCCATGACGCGGCCTCCCCGACCGTCGCGCGCATCCGCCGGCTCGCCAGCGGGGTCAAGTTAAAGGCTGAATCGGTCGCCCAGATAGACACGGCGCACGTCCTCGTTGCCGACGATGTCCGACGGCCGGCCCTCCATGAGCATCATGCCGTCATGAATGATATAGGCGCGGTCGATGACGTCGAGCGTCTCGCGCACGTTGTGGTCGGTGATCAGCACCCCGATGCCGCGGTCCTTCAGATGCGCGACCAGATCGCGGATGTCGCCGACGGCGATCGGATCGATCCCGGCGAAGGGTTCGTCCAACAGCACGAAATGCGGGTTCGACGCCAGCGCGCGGGCGATTTCGACACGCCGCCGTTCGCCGCCGGAAAGCGCGATGGCCGGCGTCCGCCGCAGATGGGTGATGGAAAATTCGGCCAGCAGGGCGTCCAGGATCGCCTCGCGGCGGTCGCGGTTGGCTTCGACCACCTCAAGGGCGGCGCGGATGTTCTGCTCCACCGTGAGGCCGCGGAAGATCGACGCCTCCTGCGGCAGATAGCCGATGCCCAGGCGCGCGCGCCGGTACATGGGCAGGGCCGAGATGTTCTGTCCGTCCAGCACGATGGTGCCGTAATCGGGCTGCACCAGGCCGGTGATCATGTAGAAGCAGGTCGTCTTGCCGGCGCCGTTGGGGCCGAGCAGGCCGACCACCTCGCCGCGCTGGATGCTGATGCTGACGCCGCGCACCACGGGCCGCTTCTTGAAACTTTTGCCCAGGTTGTTGGCGACCAGGCCCTGGTTGTCCGCGATCAGGCGCGGCGTGGCGGCGGGACGTTCGGGGCCGTTGTCGAATTCGCTCATGTTATTCTTATTTTCCCGTTTTATCCCTGGCACCCGGCAACAAGGTGCCCTTGGTCCGGCCGCCGGGACAGCTGAACAGCCGGCTGATGCCGGTGTTCAGGTTGACCTCGGCCTTGCAGCCGTTCAGTTCGTTCTTGCCGCGCTCGATCCTAACCGATCCCGTCAAGGTCACGATACCCGTTTCCACGTTGTAGACCCCGCGGTCGCCGTAGGCGCGGTCGCGTTCGGTCAGCACCGACACGTTGTCATAGGCGTCGACCCGGTAGACCTTGCTTTCGCCGTCCTTGGTCTTGCGGAAAAAGGCGGCGAGCACGTCGGCGCGCACCCGGCGCTTGTCCTTGACCGCCTCGGCCTTGCCGCGAGCGACCGCCATCTGGCGCTGTTCCCAGTATTCAAGCTGCTGGTGCGCCGTGATCACCGCGTCGGACGTCTCCATCTTGGGCGTGCCGCCGGACAGCACCAGGATCTCGCGGCCGACGTCGTAGACGGCTTTTTCGCCGCTCGCCGTCTGGCTCGGCGACTTGATCTTGACCGAGCCGTCGGCGTCCAGGCGGTAGATCTCGGTGTTGCCGCCGGGGCGTTCCGTATAGAACGCCGTCAACTGGTCGGCCAGCACGGTGATGTCGCCGCGCACGGCCTTGGCGTTGCCCTTGGCCAGGAACACCAGATTGTCCTGCTGCCATTCGATGCCGTTGTCGGCGAAGATTTCGATCGGCGTCTCGTCGCCGGCCCCCAGGTTGAGGGATTGGGCAAAGGCACCGCCGGACAGGCCGGCCAGCATCCAGGCGGCCAGGGCGGCGGTCAACATGCGCCGCCCCGTCATTTCGCCCCCTTGGCGCCGGGCTTCAACACCATCTTGGACTTGCCCGTGAACAGGATCGTGCGGCCCTTGTTCAACAATCGGAAACCTTCCGCCTGCAAGGTGCCGAACGGGCCCTGGCCCTTGACCGGCTCATCGCCCCGGGCCAGCCCCTCGGCCAGGTCGAGGGTCGCCTTTTCCGTGCGGAATTCGTATCCGGAATCATGGAACAGATTGACCGATCCGGCGAGATCGAGGGTCTTGGCGCGCCGCGCATAGATGCCGTTTTCCGCCGTCAGCACCAGCCAGGTGCCGTCCTTCAGCGTGATGTCCGCCTTCGGCAGTTCCAGGCCGATGCGCATGTCCATGCCTTCGCCGTCGAGCTTCTTGGCGATGTCGGCGGTCACCGCATAGGGCTGGTTGTCGTTGTCGGTGCCGACGTAGCGCGGATTGAGAAGATTGGGGTCGCCGTCGACGTTGGAGGTGATGGCGGCGAAGCCGATGCGGAACCGCAGATCCTCGGTGCGCAGGTGCGGCCACAGAATGACCAGGGCGATCAACCCGACCGCCGCGACAGGCAACATGACCTTGGCGACTTGGACGAACCCGGAATAGGAGTCCATGGCCATCGTGGTCACGCGATCCCCGCTCGAAGACAGTCGTGGATATGCAGGATGCCGACCGGGCGGTCGTTTTCGACCACGAACAGGTTGGTGATCGCGCGCGCGTTCATGATGCCGAGCGCCTCGGACGCCAGGCGGTCCGGCTCGATGCTGGCCCCGCCCGCCGTCATGGTGTCGCCGGCGCTGCGCGCCAGCACGTTGTCGGCCATGTGGCGGCGCAGATCGCCGTCGGTGATGACGCCCATCAGGCGCCCGGCCGCGTCGACCACGCCCAGGCAGCCGAACCGCTTGGCCGTCATCACCAAAAGGGCCTCGGTCATCGGCATCTCGGGGGCGACCAGGGGCAGCTCGTCGCCCTTGTGCATGATGTCGGCAACCTTCATCAGGCGGCGGCCCAGCTTGCCGCCCGGATGGAGCGCGTGGAAGTCGTCGGACGAGAACCCCTTGCGTTCCAGCAGCGCCACGGCGACCGCGTCGCCCAGGCCCATCATCACGGTGGTCGAGGTCGTCGGCGCCAGGCCCATGGGGCAGGCTTCGGGGGAATCGGGATAGATCAGCGCCGCGTCGGCGTTGTCGGCGAGCGAGCTTTGCGCCTTGCCGGTGACCGCGACGAGCGGAATGGCGAAGCGCTTGGCATAGGCGATCAGGTCGGCGAGTTCCGCCGTTTCGCCCGAATTGGACAGCGCGAAGATGACGTCGGCCGATGTGATCATGCCGAGGTCGCCGTGCGACGCCTCCGCCGGATGGACGAACATCGCCGGCGTTCCGGTGGACGCCAGGGTCGCCGCGATCTTGCGCCCGACATGGCCGCTTTTGCCCATGCCGGTGACGACGATGCGGCCCTGGGCGGCGGCCATGATCGCGACGGCGCGCACGAAGACCTCGCCCAGGCTCGCCGACAGGGCCTTCAGTCCGTCGCTTTCGGCGGCCAGGACGCGGCGCGCCACGGCCAGGTCATCGGCGCCTGCCGGGTCTTCGCCGAAGGTGGCGGTCGCATGGGTGTTGGCTTGGTCCGCGCTCATGATCCCGTTCTTGTTCGTTGCCGATCGGTTTCAGCCGAGGCCACGCCAGAGGCGGGACCTCGGGCGCCAGCAATCTTCATGCCAATATGTCTAATATACTGGCGAATCGCAAAAAATACGTCGCCTAAATATGCGCCGCCGATTCCCGAGCGTCAACCGGAGGCGCTCCGCACGGTGCGGGCAGATCAATGATGGAAGATGTCGACCGCACCCCAGCCGGCGAGGTCGAGATCGACCCGCGTGGGCAGGAAATCAAGGCAGGCCTGGAGCAGGTGCTGCCGCCCTTCGCGGGCGATCATGGCGTCGAGTTCCGCCTTGACCCGATGCAGATAGAGCACATCGTTGGCCGCATAGCCCTGCTGGGCCGGGCTGAGGGTCGCGCGCGCCCAGTCGGAGGACTGCTGCTGCTTGTCCAGATCGACGCCGACCAGCTCGCGCACCACGTCCTTGAGGCCGTGGCCGTCGGTATAGGTGCGCACCAGCTTGGAAGCGATCTTGGTGCAGTAGACGGGCGTGCAGTCGATGGCGAGCCAGCGTTTCAGCGCCGCGATGTCGAACCGGGCATAGTGGAAGATCTTGACCACCGAAACGTCTTCCATCAGCGCCTTCAGGTTCGGCGCGGACGTCTGTCCGGCCGCGATCTGCACCAGATGGCAGACCCCGTCGCCGCCCGAAAGCTGCACCACGCACAGCCGGTCGCGGCCGAGGTCCAGACCCTGGGTCTCGGAATCGACGGCGACCGATCCGGTGAAGGTCACGCCGTCGGGCAGATCGCCCTGATGAAGATGAATGACGGGAGTTCCGGATTGACTTGGCGCGTCCATGACACTGCCGCCCTTATGTTCAATCAATCTTTAAGCCGCCCCCCCGAAACGGGGGAAAGATGGTGCCCAGGAGAAGACTCGAACTTCCACTGCCTTGCGGCAACTGGCACCTGAAGCCAGCGCGTCTACCAATTCCGCCACCTGGGCACGGGCCCCGCGCAACGCCCCGCGAAAACGCCCGGGGAGGCACGGGAAAGCCGAAAAAACGGCTTGGAACTTGACCCGCCGGAGCAATTCCCCGGCGTGAGCGGCCTTCGTTAAAGGTAGGGCTGTGACTTGTCAAGCATCGCCTCGCGGGGGCGCGCCCCGGACCGGACGCCGGCCCGCCGCCGACGCCGGAATTCAGGCCCCTTTGGCCGCTTAGACAATCGACACATCCGTTTGGCGTTGCTATGTTTTCCCTGAAAAACAACCCGCCGGAACCGGCCGGGGCCTCCCGCGGGGGGCTCCCCCTTAGGAGGAACAATCCATGGATCGACGCATCGCCACCGTTTTCGGCGCTTCCGGGTTCATCGGCCGCCATGTGGTGCGCCGCCTGGCCGCTGCCGGCTACGGTGTCCGCGCCGCCGGCCGGGATCCCGAATCCGCCCTGTTCCTGAAACCCATGGGCGATGTCGGCCAGGTCGTGCCCTGGCCCGCCGACGTCGCGCGGGCCGACACGGTCGCCGGCGCCGTCCAGGGGGCCGACGTGGTCGTCAATCTGGTCGGCATCCTGTACGAGCGCGGCCGCGCGACCTTCCGGAAGATCCATGAGGAAGGGGCCGGCAACGTGGCAAAGGCAGCCGCCGACGCCGGAGTGAAACGTCTGGTTCATGTCTCCGCCCTGGGCGCCGACGCCGCGTCGCCCGCCAAATACGCGCGCAGCAAGGCCGCCGGCGAAGCCGCCGTGAAAGCCGCCTTCGCCAAGGCGACGATCCTGCGCCCCAGCATCGTGTTCGGACCCGAGGACGATTTCTTCAACCGCTTCGCCTCCATGGCGCGGCTGTCGCCGGTGCTGCCGGTGATCGGCGCCGCCTCGGCCAAGGACGGCGGGCCGAAGTTTCAGCCCGTTTACGTGGGCGACGTGGCCGACGCGGTGATGGCGGCGCTGAGCGACGCCAAGGCCCCCGGCCAGGTGTTCGAACTGGGCGGACCCACGGTCTATTCCTTCCGCGAGCTGATGCAGCTGGTGATGACCCAGACCGGGCGCAAGCGCTGCCTGCTGCCGCTGCCCTATTGGGCGGCCGAGATCCAGGCCGCCGTGCTGGGTCTGCTGCCCGTGCCGCCGCTGACGTCCGATCAGGTACAGTTGCTGCGCCGGGACAATGTGGTCGGCGACAAGGCCAAGACCCTGAAAAATCTGGGCATCGCCCCCCGGGCGGCCGAGGCGATCCTGCCGACCTATCTCATGCGGTTCCGCAACAATGCCTGGCAGGGCGTGCAAAACGCCTGATTCCCCATCCTCGCGCCGCAATGTCTTCGCGGGGCCGGAACGGCGCAAGACGGCGGATTCGATCCCGGTCCGGTTCGATTTCCGGTCCGGTCGATCTTGTGGCGGTTCGATGGGCTTTCGGTTTGATCCCGATGCGGGCCGAATCCCCGGCCCTCCGGGGGCCGGCTCAGTACCCTGGCGGCAGCCCCGTGTCGTCCGTCGCCAGACCCAGCTTGGCGGCGGCGGTGATCAGTTCGCCGAATTCGCGCAGGAACACGGAACCCGGCACCGTGCGCTGGATCAGCACGCTGCGGCGGTCGTTTTCATCGACCTTGCGGCGCACGAAATTCAGTTCGGACAGGCGGTCGACGGCGCGGGTGACCGCCGGCTTGGACACCTTGAGGATATCCGCCATGCCGCGCACCGTATGGGGCGGCGGCGTCAGATAGACGGTCAGCAGCAGCGCCATCTGGCGCGCCGACAGGTCCGGGGCGTCCAGACGGACGCTCGAGACGATCGCCCGGCGCCAGATGTCCAATGCCTGAAGTTCGTTTAATTCCATGAACTTAATTCCCCTGTCCGGGCCATCCCGTTGCCGTTCGTCCTGGCCCGCCGACTTTCATTACGTTGTCGCAACTTCTAATTCATTTGGCCGCCCCTGACAAGCCGCCTAGGCGAACCGTTTCAGGATCATCGCCGCCATGGCGCGCAGCCCCATGGCCTCGCCGCCCATGGGGCGGCCGGGCCGCGACTTCAGGTTCCAGGCCATCAGGTCGACATGGGCCCAGGGCACGGGCTTGCCCTTTTCCGGGGTCGCGAAATGTTCCAGGAACAGGGCCGCGGTGATGGCCCCGGCATAGCCGCCTTCGGGCGAATTGGTGAGGTCCGCCTGCGATCCCTCGACCATGGACCGGTAGCCGTCCCACAACGGCAGACGCCACAGGGGATCCTCGACCGCCTGCCCGGCCGCGGTGATGTCGGCGGCCAATGCGTCGTCGTTGCAGAACAGGGCCGGCAAGTCGGTGCCGAGCGCCACCCGCGCCGCGCCGGTCAGGGTCGCGAAGTCGATCAAAAGGTCCGGCGCCTCGGCCGCCGCGTCCCACAGGGCGTCGGCCAGGATGACCCGGCCCTCGGCGTCCGTGTTGCCGATTTCGACCGTGGTGCCGCGCCGGGTCGCGACGATGTCGAGCGGCCGCATGGCGTTGCCCGAGATCGAATTTTCCACCGCCGGGATCAGCACGCGCAGCCTGATCCTGGCCCCCGCCGCCATCAGCACGTTGGCGATGCCCAGCACGTGGGCGGCGCCGCCCATGTCCTTTTTCATGAACTTCATGCCGGCCGCGGTCTTGATGTCGAGCCCGCCCGTGTCGAAACACACGCCCTTGCCGACCAGGGTCACCTTGGGCGCGTTGGCCGGGCCCCAGGTCAGGTCGATCAGCCGGGGGGCGCGGTCCGACGCACGGCCGACCGCATGGATGGCCGGAAAGTTCTTCTTGAGCAGTTGGTCGCCCTCGATCACCCGCACCCGGGCCTTGAAGAGACGGCCCAGGGCCCGCGCCGCGTCGGCCAGGTCACCCGGCCCCATGTCGTTGGTCGGCGTGTTGATGAGGTCGCGGCACAGGATCGTGCCCTTGGCTTCGCGTTCGACCCTGGCGCGGTCGCAGGCCGCCGGCCAGACCAGCTTGGCCGCGATCTTGCCGCCCGCCTTGTAGCGCCCGAAATGATAACTGCCGAGCGCCCAGGCCAGCGCCGCCGCCGTGGCGGCGTCCGCGTCCTTCTTGGCGTTCAGGCCATCGAGCACATAGCGCCCGGCCGGCAGTTTCTTGGGCAGATCGCCGAAATCCCACATGCTGGCGGCAGCACCCCGGCCCAGCACGACGCGGCCCAGACCGCCCTTGGCGTTGGGGATCACGAGATGCCCCCCGGCCACGGCCGTGAAGCCGTTGCCCGTGACCCAGGCGCGGGTCGGCGCGTCCTGCTTGGCGAGCCAGGCCTTGAAGTCCTTGGCGGCGACGGGGGTGATGGGGACGGCGGCCGCCCCCGGCTTGGCGAAACAGTCCATCATGGTCTTTCCCTAAGGGGTCATCGTTCTGGTTCTGGTTGCGGGCCCGCGGCGGCGAGAGCCTCGTCGATGGCGGCCTCGTAGGCGAACAGGGCCGGCAGGCCGCCGGTGTGAAGATAGAGCACAGCACCACCCGCCATGGCGTCAGGGTCATCGGCCATGGCCAGGCCGCCGGCGAAGGACTTCGAGGTATAGACAGGATCGAGCAGCAGGCCTTCCCGGCGCGCGGCGGCGAGGAAGGCACCCCAGGTTTCCGGCGAATTCTTGCCGTAGCCGGGGCCGAGGAAGCGGTCGGTGACGATCACGTCGTCGGGCCCGACCAGGTCCGGGCGGCCGATCAGGCGGCCCAGGTTGCCGCAGATCTGGGTGATGCGGGCGTGCTGCTGGACCGCGTCGCGGCGCACGCAGACGCCGGTCACCGGCAGGGTCGAGCCCGCCAGGCGCAGGCCGGTCAGAAGCCCCGAATGGGTCTGCCCGCTGCCGGACGCCGTGACGACCTGGGTCACCCTGACCCCGGCCTGGGCGATCTGGTCGAGGATTTCCCGGGCCGCCAGGATGTAGCCGAGGGCGCCGCGCGGTTCGAACGCCGCCCCCAGATGAATGACGTAGGGCCGCCGCCCCTTGGCCCGCAAGTCGTCGGCGATGGCGTCCAGGCCCGCGTCGGCGTCGGCCTCCGTCGCCTCGGCCGGCAGGTGGTGCAGGGTGGCGCCGTACAGGCGGTCGAGCAGCACGTTGCCGCCCGTGCGGTAGCCCGCGTCCATGCCGGCGACGCGGTCTTCCAATTGGATGTGACAGTCCAGGCCGGCGGCGCAGGCCGCCGCCGCCGTGACGCGCACGTAATTGGACTGCACGGCGCCGGTGATGATCAGGGTGTCGCAGCCCTGGGCGAGCGCCTGGCCGGTATAGAATTCCAGCTTGCGCACCTTGTTGCCGCCGAGCCCCAGGCCCGTCAGGTCGTCGCGCTTGACCAGAATCGGCGCACGGCCGTCCCGGCCGGACAGGTTGGCCAGCCGTTCCAGCGGCGGGGTGCCGGAAATCAGCCGGCGGCGCGGAAAATCGGCATTGCCGATCCGCACGGTTTCAACGGAGGACGAAGCGGCGGCGGTCATGGCAGCGGGCGTCCTTGCGGATTTAGGGAAGCAGTTCCGGTTCCGGCAGGCCCATCATCTGGGCCGTGGTCTCGCCTGCCTTGATGCGGGCGATGGTCGCCTCCTCGTCGGCGATCTTCTGGATCGAGGCCGCCAGCAGTTCCGTGGCGCGGGCCAGCGGCACCACGGCCACGCCGTCGTCGTCGCCGATCACGATGTCGCCCGGCGACACCGCCGCCCCGCCGCAGGAAATGGTGCCGTCGATGACCCCGCCGAAGCCCTTGTGCGGACCCTGGGGGACATGGGCGGCGCAGAACGCGGACAGGCCCATCTCGGCGATTTCGGCGACGTCGCGCATGGCCCCGTCGATGACCACGCCGCCCGCCTGCTTGGCGACGGCGCCGTGGGTCATGATGCCGCCCCAGATCGCGACGTCGGCATAGCCGCCGGCGTCGATGACCAGGATCTCGCCCGGGTTGAGCAGGCCGATGGCGTAATGCGCCGCCGAATTGTCGCCGACCATGCAGGTCACCGTGCGCGCCTGACCGCAGACCGTCATGCCCTTCTTCACCGGCTTGATGCGCCCGGCCATGCATTGGGTCCGATTCATCATGTCGGACACGATGGCGGGCGGAATGGCGCGCCATTGGGCAAGCACGTCGTCGGACAGGCGGTCAAAGGTCACGTTGTGGCGTTGGATGGCCATGGAGGGCTCCCGTTCGGTCGTTTCTTGGAGGCCGCCCGTTGCGGGCGGCGTGTCCCGCCACTTAAACCCAGCGGGCGGGGCCTGCCAACCCCCTTCTGCCGAACTATTGCGGCGGGGCCGGGGTCACCGGGACGACAGGCACCGCCGGCGGGGGCGGCGGCAGGTCGGCCGGGTCGGGGGCCGTCGCGGGAGCACGGTCCGGCGCCGGCGTCTCGGCCGGGACATCCGTGCCCTGCGGCCGCAGCACGAAATCCTGGCCGCCGATCACCGTGCCGTCGCCTTCGATCGTCGCCCGGCGCACGCCCCCGGTGACGAGGCCCAGCTTGGTCAGTTGCTCTGGATTGATGCGCAGGCTGTAGGCGCCGGGAGGCACGAATTCCATCAGGTAGAAGCCGTCGAAGGCGGAGCGCAGTTCGCGCACCACGTTGCCCTCGGCGTCGAGCATCTGGATTTCGGCGCCGGACACGGGAAACACCTTGGTGCCCTCGACCTTGAACACGGTGCCGTCGATTTCGCCCGTCGTGACCACGGGGAAATCGACCCGCGCCGTGCCGCCCGGATGGGTCACGATCGACACGCCCTTTTTCGACGGCACCAGGAACGGGTCGCCCAGGCTGTCGGGGTCGAGCTTGACCACCAGGTTGCGGTTGGGCGAGACCGAGGGGATGTAGACGAAGCCCTCGGCATCGGTCTTGTCGCGCTGAATGCCGCGGTCGATTTCCAACCGCACCCCTTCCATGGGCTTGTCGCCGTCGTCGAACACGCCGTTGCCGTTGTGGTCGAGGAACACCCGGCTCATCAACGCCCCCTGGGTGGCGATGCGGTCGGCGGTGACGGTCGGCCGCATCGTCACCGGGTTGACGCCGAAGGACATGGCCATGTTGACCCGGGCCTGGAACACGGCGTCGTCGGAATATTCCAGATCCAGGCCCCAGGCCGACCATTCGGTCAGCCGGTTGAGCCCGAAGGAAATGGAATTGACCACGTCCGGCGGGGCAGAACGCTCAAGCCCGACGCTGATTTCCAGGTCCTTGGAAATGCGCTTGTCCGCCGTCACGGTCATGGTGCCGTAATCCGTTTCCGGCAGCACCTTGTAGCCGACCGTGCCGCGCAGCCGCACGTCGCCGACCCGCCCGCCCAAAAGAAAGGTGCCCGACGCCGACTTGTCCACGCCCGTCGATGTCTTGGTCCGCGAATAATCGAGGGTATGGGTCACCGACAGGCGGCCGATCGGCACGGTCACGCGGTTGGACAGGGTGGTCGTCTTGTCGCCGTTGACGAAACGGTCGTGGTCGAGGGTCAGGCTGACCGGCATCTGCGGCAGGTCGAACACGGAGATCGCGCCGTCGATGCGCATCGTGGTCGAGGAATTCAGTTTCGAGGTCCCCGTGCCCGTGAACTGTTCGCTGACGAAGTTCTTGGTGATGTTGTGCTCCAGGATCGTCGAAAATCCGAGGATCGAGGTCTGCGCGATCATCCGCGTCGCCCAGCCGCCGTCCTGCTGATTGACCAGATCGACCTTGCCGAACAGATTGCCGAACGAGGTCGCCAGCGTCGTGCCCACGTAGGTGTCGCGGCCGCCGTCGTCGCGCGGAATGGCGACGATGCTGCCGCCCAGCGACAGGTTCTTGCTGAGCCCCGTCTGCACCCGCGCCATCACGCGCGCCTGGTCGCGCCGGGTATCGGTGCCCGACACGCGCTGATTGGCGATCAGACGGTCGTCGTGCAGGCCGGCGGAAATCTCGTACTTGACCTCGCCGGGCTTGATCTGGTCGAGACCGACGCGGATCTGGCGGGTTTCCTCGCGGACCTGGCCCTGCGGCCCGTAGAACACCAGACGCACCACGTTGACCCCGAACAAGAGCGGCACGTCGGTGAATTCATAGCGCCCGTCGGACCGCGCCTCGGCGAAGTCGATCAGGGTTTCGTTGCGGTAGACCTCCATCTCCCAGCCCAGCGGCAGGTCGCCGGTCAGGGTGATGCGGTCGAATTCGTCGGGCGTGCCGCCGACGTCAAAATTCGTGACCGTCGCACCGTTGGCGACCTGGCTGCGCGTGGTCAGGGCGAACTGCGGCGTATAGATGTCGCCGCCCCTGATCTGCGTGGCGCCCAGGTCGCCCAACAGGCTTTCGCCCAGGCGGCCGTCCAGGTCCGTGCGCTCGAAGGTCGTGCGGATGTCGGATACGGCCTGGCCGTTCTGGCCGCTCACGAACACGCTGGCGTTGGTGCCCGCGACATCGGCGGCGCCGGTCATGTTGTAGGAATAGGTGTAGCGTTTGGCCTGCGATCCGTGGGTCGCCCGCGTGCCCTGAACATAAATATCGGCGCGGGGGACCGAGATCAGGCCCGGCGGCTGTTCTTCCTTGGGATAGTCGCGGTCCGGGCCGCGCTGACGCAAGGCGCGTTCGCGCGCGTCTTCCCGGGCCAGCCGGGATTCGATGGGCAGCGGTTCGCGCGAGGTCAGGGTCGTGGTCAGGTTCGGCAGGTCGAAGGCGATGTCGATGGGGAACCATTGCGACAACAGGCGCACGTCGACGTAGATATCCCCGTCGGCGGCATGCACCAGGGCCGGATCGAAGGTCCGCGACTTGCCCTCGATGGTCACTTCCCGGCGGCTCAGGGACAGGGAGAACAGGCGATTTTCCGCGAGGAACCAGCCGCCGGCGATGCCCGCCTGGGCATCGGCGGTGATGGGGAAGTCAAGCGCCCGGGCAAGATCGCCCAGGGGCAGTTCCAGGGACGAGCCGGACAAAAGAGCCGGGAACCCGTCACTGAGCCGCAGGCCGCCGAGACGCAGTTCCAGGATCAGGGGTTCGCGCAGGTTGAGACGATGGCGATTGTCGCCGCTTTGCGCCCAGGCCGCCCCGGCCGACAGGCAGATCGCCGCCCAGACAAGAAGAAACGCCACCCAGGCCCCCTTGCGGCGGGCCGGCAGACGGCGCATCACACCGGCCACACCAAACGGCGCATTTTCGCTGGTGTTTCCGTCATGCCGTTCCGCCCCGCTTCCGGGACCTGGCGCCGCCCCCGCCGGGGGCCCGTCGTCTTGGTTATGGCAGCGTAACTTCACCCGAGGCCAGTGTCGTATCTCCGTCCACCTGACGATAGAGGACCTTCAACATCCCCTTGCCCAGGGTGCTTCCCGGAGGCACGACAAGCGGCACCTCCACCATTCTGTCCGTGTTGGGCGTGAACACCGCAAGACGCGTGACCTCGCCCACGACGACTGGCGCGCCGCCGCCGGCGGGCAGGTATTCGACCTTCACGTCGCCATAGGCGGACTTGGCGCCCTGGCGCGTGAGTTTGAACGTCAGCTTCTTCTTGTCCTTGTCCGGCACCACGGCGAGGTCCGACATCGCGACCTTGAGGTCAAGATCCCCATGGCGGACGATAACCGGAATGGTGATCCCGAAGATCGGCGTCAACTTGATGGAAACGCCGCCCTGGCCGGCTTTTTCGTCAACGGCACGGCCGGCATCCTCGGGCGGAACGGCGCGGAAGAACATGTGCGAGCGGTATTCCCCCGCCGCCAGGTCCGTCGGCTTGCGCAGGATCAGGCGCACCGTCTGCGTGCCGCCCGGCGGGATATCGACCTGGCGCGGCGCATAGCGAACCAGTTCCTCGGCCGTCTTCATCCCGGCCGGCGGCTGATCGACGGCCTTCAGACTGCCTTTTTCATCCATTTCCATGGCGATCAGGGAAATCCGGAACAGGGCCGTTTCCGATCCCCGGTTGGTCAGCGTGACGGTGGCGGACCGATTTCGGCCCTCAAGTTCGACACGGGTCGGCGACACGACCAGGTCGCCGAAACCCTGCGCCGCCGCGGGGCGGGCATGGCCCGCCAATCCGGCGATCATAAGCACCAGGGCGATCCCCCGGATCAATCTGGTTGGACGCATGCCGACACTCCCCTAAACCATTGTTTTGTATAACGCGCCGCGTGTGCTCAAGGTTTATCCGAACATTCAGTTATAGGAAACCATAACGGTGAAAAACTTTTCCCCGAAAATGGTCGGCCCGAAGTTGTCCGGACGTTGAATTTGAATGACCTGCGGGCCTTCGGCCGTCTGCACGGTCACGGCGACGATATTCGGATCGATGCCGCCGTCCGCGCCGGGGGCCGGGCCGCCCGCGTTGGTCGTCAACTGCTGCAGGCTCGCCGGCGATCCGCTTTGCGACTTGGCGCCGATGGCGATCTGCGCGGCGCCGTCGCCGCCGATGGTCGGGCTGCTTCCCGCGTTGTGGTCGAAATTGGTGACCACCAGTTCGCCCGTATCGGTCACCACCACCAGGGAGTCCGTCAGGGTCAGCGAAAAGCTTTGATTGGGGGCGCCCGAAATGGCGATTGCCGCGGCCAGCGCGCCGCCCGATGGCGGCGGGGCCACGGGTCCGCGCCGCGCGGGACTGGCGGCCTGCGTCAAGGGATCGGTGCCGCCCGCATCCGGCGCCGCCAGAAAGCCTTGCGCATTCGACAATTCCTGCAACCCGATCACGCCCGCGGGGCGCACGATCTGAACAGTGACGCGGGAGGAAACCGCGGAATCGGCAACGGCGGAACCGGCCGTACCCGGCACGCCGGTCAGGGCCAGCCCGGCCAGCAGGGCGGCCGCGGCGTATCGCAAGCCGGCAGATTTCAGGTTACGTCGCGCCGTCATTATTCTTTCGAACCTTCGGCCGGGAATGGCGTCGGCGCAGCATAGCATAATCGGCGCGGCAGGGCCGCCTGCTTCATCACGGTTCGCACGCCCGGCCATCACTGCGGATCCACGTAGACGGTGAACGAGCCGGTGTACTCCGCGCCCGGCAGGTTGGTGCCCAGGTTCAAGGTCGCGCCGACGGAAATGTCGACGCGGCCGCGCCGCCCCAGATCGATGGGATTGGTCAGATTCATCGTGAAGTTGCTGAGGGTCCCGCTGCCGCCGCCGCCGGTGACCGTCGCCGTGGTCGGCAGGGTCACGATGACCAGCGCATTGTCCGGTCCGGTAATGCGGAATTCGGCCTCGCGGTGGTTCTTGCCCAGGTCGATGACGCCGCCGGTCACGGACTTGTTGCCCGACGGCGAGATCACGACCGTGCCGGGGGTGTTCGACGTCGCGACCTTGCCGAACAGCAGGGTGCGGCGTTCCGTGATGTTGAGGGATTGGGCCTGGGCCTGTCCCCAGCCGGGAACGACCCCTGCCGCCAATCCATCGATCAGCGGGGCGGACAGAATGAACATGGCCGCCAGAAGAGCGGCCGCGCGCAATCGTCTTATAATGGTGCGTGGCTTGGTCATGACGACCTTCAACCTAGCACGGGATCAACGGGCATCGGCAATCGCGCACACATGGCCGGCCCCGGATTGGCGCCGGGGCCGGGCCATGCGCTGCGGAATTACTGATAGTTGACGGAGACCGTGTAGGTGCCCGAATAGCTGCCGGCGGTCTGGTTGGCGCCGACCGCGAGCGTGCCGCCCACGTTGAAGGTGTCGGTGCCGCCCGTGAGGGTGCCGGAGCCGGGATCGGTCAAGGTCACGGTCATCGCCGTGCCCGGGCCGCTCAAGCTGACGGTGCCCGGAATGGTCACGCTGTAGGTCGCGCCGCTGGCGCCGGTCACCGTGAAGGCACCCGCGGCCGGCGAGCCGCCCAGGTCGCTGACGCCGCCCGTGACGCTTTTGGCGCCGGCAACCGAAACGGTAACCGTACCGGAAGCGGCGCTGGGGCCGACGTTGCCGAAGGCCAGGGCCGTGTCCTGCACGATGGACACCGGGGCCGCGATTTCGACGCTGGCGCCGGCGGTAACGGAATTGGCGGCCTGCGCCTGGCCCGCATACAACGCGGCGGCCATGACGGCGCCGAGCATAGTTACTTTTTTCATATTGGTGGTCATTCTAATTCACTCCGCAAAGTCGTCTTCGTTTCGAGGAAATCCGCGACACTCAATCACCGGCGTGTTTGGCCCGCCGTGCGACCGATGCGTTATGCGGATGTTGGCCCAAGACCTTCCCATCAAGAAAACCGTCCCGGAGGCAAGAGCACCAAGCCCCCCGAACGGCGCAATCGAAGTTGCACGTCTTATGCCAGACCCTCCTGACACCAGCCTGACGCCTAGCTGACATGAAGCTTACAAAGCCGTTGAATTTCTTAGCTTATTCGTGGCGGCGGAAAGGTCGACAAACGGCTCTGTTCCGCGCGATTCTCTCTCCCGGCGGCCTTTCCGCAGGCCTTCCGGCGGCATCCACGGCACATGGCCAAGATGACAAAATTATTCGGCATTACCGATCTGCGACGCAGAACGCGAGACCGCCGCCCCGCCGGAATCACCGAAGCGGCACGGCGGGCCGGCGGTACTTGGGCGGCAAAACCAGTTGCGGCGGCGGCGGCAGGTCCGCCTCGGGCGCCTGATGATCCTGCAATTCGCGCAGGATACGGCTGGCCCGCGCCCAGGAAACCTCGACCTGCGCCGGGCCGGAGGCATGCGTTGCTTCTGGGGATGTTTCGGGGATCACGGCTGTCGGGGCCTCGGCCAACGGCGCCGGGCGCGGCACCGGGCCGGGCGCGCCGGTTGCATCGGGGACAATGCCGTGAAGCGGCGGCAGCGCCGCCAGCACCTTGCCGCCGTCCTCGGCCGGGGTTCGCTGTCCCGGCCGCGGCACGATGTCGAGGACCAGACGCCAGGGACCGGCGCCCGCATCCCCGCCGCCCTTGGGCGGGTCGAGAAGGAAGGCGCGGCGGATGAAGGCGTCGAAGCGGCTGGCCACCCGAAAGCGGAGCGGCCCGTCGCCCTCGGCCGGGCGGACGATCAGATCGGGCGCGAGCGGATCGCCCGCCAAGGCCGCGTGGCCTTCGGGCGGCAGGGCCACGTTCGGCAGGCTGATCTCGAAGGTGCGCCGGCCCGTGGCCCGGGCGTCATAATCAGGGGGCGCCGTCAGATCGAACACCAGGCGCAGGAAGCCGGCATGACGGCCCAGACGCAGGCCGGTGACGTCCGCCGCCTCGGCCGCGCGAACCGGCGCGGACACGACCGTGCCCGCCGCCAGAACGACCGGCAGCAACAGAAGAAAGGCCGCGCTTCGCACAGCCCATCGGCGGAATACATGCCCAGAATGCCGCATCTTGGCATCCCTTTTAGGCGCCGGGGGGCGGGCGCCGCAAGGTCCGCGCACGCCCGGCAACATCGATATGCGAAGCCCTTGGAAACAATCACATTTCCCTAATGTGTCAGTTGTCTGTCAGCATTTCGCGGTATAAGCTTCTCCGCTCGCGTGACGATTTTCCGGGAATCGTGCCCCCGGGCGTGGCGCACCGCCGGAAAGCAAGGCGGCGTCGGGGCAAGCCTGCGGGGACCACGCAAAGGAGGTCACGGTGGAACTGATCAAACAACTGGGCTGGCTGCCCATCGGCATCGTGCTGATTGTCGCGACGGTCGTCGCGGGCGTGCTGCTGAAAATGACCTCGCCCAAGAAGCCGGACATCGACAAGCTGAGCGACCGCGAAAAGTGGGAAATGTACGGGATCGGCTCGGGCCCCAAACCCGGCGACGATGTCGAGGAATACTGGCGCGACTACGAGCTTATCAAGCAGGGCGGCGGCCGCGACGACGAGTATTTCCGCGACGATCAGATCTGACCGTTCCGCCACCTTGCCGCGCCCAACACCGGCCACGCGGCCGTAACGCAACTGTGAAAAAATAATCCACACAGGATCGGACCCGTCCGTTAAGGTTTGGGCGAACCCTGCCGCGTGGCCCAAGCCGCGCGCCCCGAACAAGCGGAAACATTCACGAACAGCGTATTCATGGCATCCCAGAACCGACGCGCCGAATTGAAAAGCACCTCGGCGGCCGAGGCATCGGAAGCCCTCCTGCGGCGGCTTCAGACGATGCGCGCCGAAACCCTGGCCCTGACCGAAGGCCTGTCCGACGCCGACGCCACGGCCCAGTCCATGGCCGACGCCAGCCCCGCCAAATGGCACCTGGGACACACCAGCTGGTTCTTCGAGGCCCTCGTCCTGGAACCCGGGCTTCCCGGCTACACCCTGTTCGACGACCGCTTCGCCTATCTGTTCAATTCCTATTACGACAGCGTCGGCCCGCGCCAGCCGCGGCCGCAGCGCGGCCTTTTGACCCGCCCGCCGCTGGCCGACGTGATCGCCTATCGGCGCCATGTCGATGCCGGCCTGGCCGACCTGATGACCGGCGGCAACTGTGATGAAGCCCTTCTGAAAACCATCGAACTGGGCCTGCATCATGAACAGCAGCATCAGGAACTGCTGCTGACGGACATCCTGCACCTGTTCGCGCAAAACCCGCTCAGGCCCGCCTACCGCGCCGCCGAGCCGCTGGCCGCGGGCGGGGGCGCGCCGGACCTGACGTGGATCGCCTTCGACGGCGGCATCCTGCCCATCGGCGCCGACACGGGCGCCGGCGGTTTCGCCTTCGACTGCGAAACACCGCGCCACGATGCGCTCATCCGGCCGTTCCGTCTGGCGTCCCGCCCGACGACCAACGGCGAGTGGATGGCCTTCATCGCCGACGGCGGCTACGCCGACCCCTTGTTATGGCTGTCCGACGGCTGGGCCACGGTTCAGGCCGAGGACTGGGTCGCCCCCTTGTACTGGGAGAACCGCGACGGCGGCTGGTGGACCATGACCCTGAAGGGCCCGCAGCCCGTCGACCCGGACGCCCCCGCGACCCACGTCAGCCTGTTCGAGGCCGACGCCTTCGCCCGCTGGTCGGGCAAGCGCCTGCCGACGGAATTCGAATGGGAGGCCGCCGCCCGCGACATCCCGGTCGCCGGTAACTTCGCCGACACGGGCCGCCTGCGCCCGGCCCCGGCGCCAAACCCGGACCACGACCAGGACCGTGACGGATTGCAGCAGATGTTCGGCGACGTCTGGGAATGGACCGCCAGCGCCTATGCCCCCTATCCCGGATTTGCCGCCACGGACGGGGCCGGCGGCGAATACAACGGCAAGTTCATGTCGGGGCAGAACGTGCTGCGCGGCGGATCCTGCGCCACGCCGCAAGGCCATGCGCGCGCGACCTACCGCAACTTCTTTTATCCGCATCAGCGCTGGCAGTTCACCGGCCTGCGCCTGGCCGAGGATGGGTGAGACGACGATGGACGCCTTTGCCGATGTTGAGGACACAGGATTGGACGACGACGGCAGGGAAGCCTTCCTGCGCGACGTGATCGAGGGGCTGTCCGCCGCCACCAAGACCCTGCCCTGCAAGTGGCTCTACGACGTGCGCGGCTCGGCCCTGTTCGAGGAAATCACCCATCTCGACGAATACTATCCGACGCGCACGGAGCTTGCCCTGCTGGCCGACATCGCGGACGACTTGGGATCGGCTCTGCCGGCCCGGGCCTGGGTGGTGGAATTCGGATCGGGGTCCAGCCGCAAGTCGGACCTGTTCCTCAACGCGCTGGACGCCCCCCACGGCTACGTGCCCATCGACGTCGCCGGCGATTATCTGGAGGCCGCCGCCGGCGCCTTGGCCGACCGCCTGCCGCATCTCAAGGTCGTTCCCGTGGTCGGCGATTTCACGGCCGAGCTTCCCCTGCCGTCCGCCCTTGACGATGCGCCCACGGTCGGCTTCTTTCCCGGCTCCACCATCGGCAATTTCGAACCGCCCCAGGCGGCCCGCTTCCTGGCCCGCGCCCGGCGCATGCTCGGCGACGGCGCCTTCATGGTGGTCGGCGTCGACCTGAAAAAGGACCTGGGCGTGCTGCTGCCCGCCTACGACGACGCCAAGGGCGTGACCGCGGACTTCAACCTGAACCTTCTGGACCGCATCAACCGCGAGTTGGGCGGCGGCTTCGACCGCGACCGCTTCGCCCATCGTGTGCGCTACGACGACGGCGAAGGCCGTGTCGAGATGCATCTCGAAAGCACGGTCGATCAGACGGTGCACATCGACGGCCATGCCTTCGACTTCCGCGCCGGCGAGACCATCCACACGGAAAATTCCTACAAATACGCGGTCGGCGATTTCCACCGCATGGCCAGCGGCGCCGGCTGGCGCGCGCAGCGGCACTGGACCGACGCCGACGGCCTGTTCTCCATCCATCTGCTTGCCGCCGCCTGAGACTTGCGCCATCCTGAGGCCAGCAGGGAGGCAACGCCATGCGGCGTGCGTTCATCGGCACATTGGCTTTGGTCTTGGGCCTGGTTCTGGGCCCCACGGCGCGCGCCTGCGGGCCCGAGGTCGTCATTCAGTTCATCGATTCCAGCCCCGACCTGTTCATCATCGAAAACAAGAGCCTGGAAGCCTGGACCCTGCTGAGCCTGGAATTCCGCGCACAGAAGTCCGCCGGACGCGTGGTGTTCGACACCGACCTGGGCGGCGCCGGCGCGTCGGAGCCCTATCAGTTCGAGGTGGTCGAGGGCGAGGTCGGCCTGATGAAGGCGCCCGTCGTCGCCGACGGGGCGGAAGAACTGAGCCTGCATTTCGCCAACTTCGCGCCGGGCCGGAAATTCGTCTTCACGATCGACCTTGACGACCGCCTCGAGAATTCGCCCATGGGCCAGGCCTACGTGACCGGCGAGGAAATCGCCGGGGCCGAGGTCCTGGGCCTGTTCACCCATCCCAAGATCGGCAAAGGCAACGCCCAGGGCACCTTCGGCAGCGACGGCAAGGCGCACCTGCGCGGCGCGACCTGCGCGTAAGCCGATGGCGAAACGTCAGGTCAGCTTGACCAGCTGCTTGCCGACGTTCTTGCCCTGCAACATGCCGATGAAGGCCTCGGGCGCCGTTTCGATGCCCTGGGCGATGGTTTCGCGGTACCTCATGCGGCCATCCGCGACCATGGCTTCCAGTTCCGCCCGCGCCTGGGGCCAGATGGCCTTGTGAGCGTTGAGCACGAAGCCTTCCATCTTCAGCGACTTGTCGAAGAACAGGTGCATGTTGCGGTTGCCGTGGGCCGCGCCCGTTTCGTTGTAGCGGGCCAGCACGCCGCACACCGGAATGCGGGCCAGGCGGTTGCACTGCCCCATCACCGTTTCCAAAATCTCGCCGCCCACGTTGTCGAAATAAACGTCGACGCCGTCGGGGGCCGCGGCCTTCAACTGGCCCGCAAGGTCGGGCGCCTTGTAGTCGACGCAGGCGTCGAAGCCGAATTCGTCCACCACCAGTTTGCATTTATCCGGCCCGCCGGCGATGCCGACGGCGCGGCAGCCCATGTCCTTGGCCAACTGGCCGACGCAACTGCCGACCGACCCGGCGGCGGCGGACACCACCACCGTCTCGCCGGCCTTGGGCTGGCCCGTGATCTTGAGCCCGACCCAGGCCGTCACGCCCGTGGACCCGCAGACGCCGAGATAGGCCGAGAGCGGCACGCGGTCTTTCGGTTCGACGACGAAATCCAGGTCCGCGCCGTCCGACACCACATGGGTCTGCCAGCCGAGCCGCCCGACCACGTGGGTCCCGACGGGAAAATCGGGATGGTTCGTCTTCACCACCTCGCCCAAAACGCGCCCGACCATCAGGTCGCCCGGCTTCAGCACGTTGGGGCTGTAGGTCCAGCCGCCGCCCATCAGCATGCGCTGATAGGGATCGAGCGAGAGATACAGATTGCGCAACAGGAACTGCCCGGCGCCCGGTTCCGGCACGGGGGCCTCCTCCAGGCGGAAGTTGTCGGGCGTGGGTAGGCCCTCGGGCGTCGAGTTGAACAGCACCCGGGTGTTGGTCTCGGTCATGGGCAGGCTTTCTTCGTTTATTTGGTCAGTTCCGCGCGCACGATGGCGGCCCCGTCGGCCATGGCCTTCATCTTGCCGAAGGCGACGTCGCGGGGCAGGTACTTGAGCCCGCAATCGGGGGCCACGATGATCTTTTCCGCCGGATGGTGCGCCAGGCCCTTGCGGATGCGGTCGGCCACCGTTTCCGGGCTTTCGATGTCGTGGGTCGACAGATCCAGCACGCCCAGGATGATGTTCTTTTCCGGCAGGGTTTCCAGCACGGCGCAGTCCAGGTGCGACTGCGCCGTCTCGATGGAAATATCGCACACGGAACAGGCGGCCAACTGCGGCAGGAAGGAATAGCCCTCGGGCCGTTCGTGGATGATGGCGGCATAGCCGAAGCAGATATGCACGGCGGTCTCGCCCTCAATCCCGTCGAGCGCGCGGTTGAGCGCGTCCAGCCCGAACTCGCCGGCCTTTTCCGGCCGCGCCTGCATGTAGGGCTCGTCAAGCTGCACCACGTCGGCGCCGGCGGCGAACAGGTCGCGGACTTCCTCGTTCACGGCGGCGGCGTAGTCCATGGCCAGGTCGGCCTCGGAGGCATAGAAATCGTTCTGCGCCTGCTGCGACATGGTGAAGGGGCCGGGCACGGTGATCTTGATCTTGCGGTCCGTATTGGCGCGCAGGAACTTCACGTCCTCGACCTCGACCGCGTGCATGCGGGTGATCTTGCCGGTGATGCGCGGCACCGGGTTCGGGTGGCCGGAACGGTCCAGCGCCGTGCCCGGATTGTCGATGTCGACGCCCGACAGCGCCGTGGCGAAACGGTTGGAATAGCTTTCGCGGCGCATTTCGCCGTCGGTGATGATGTCCAGCCCGGCCCGTTCCTGATCGCGGATCGCCAGGATGGTGGCATCGTTCTGGGCCTCTTCCAGATATTCCGGATCGACGCGCCACAGTTCCTTCGCCCGCGTGCGCGGCGGGAAACGCCCGGCCAGCTTGGCGCGATCGAGCAGCCAGTTGGGCTGGGCGTAGGAGCCGACCAGCGAGGTCGGCAGCAGGGTGTTGATGGTGGTCATGTCGGTATCCTCCCAAAAATGTTTTGCCGACCCTAGCACGCGGGCCGGTGCGCCGGTACAGCCCCGGCGCGGTTAACCGGCGACGCGCATCCGCCCGGCCGCGTCGAGAATCAGGGTTTCGAAATGCCGCGGCACGAAGACCTCCGTATCCGGCGCGGCGGCCTTGACCTCGGCGATGAAGGCGTCGGTCTGCGCCAGGGCCTTGTCCTGGGGCGCACCGAAGGGCAGGCCCTGATCGTCCCAATGGGTCGCGACGACCAGGGGCGGGCGGCCCAGACAGCGCATCAGCCGCGCCGTGTAGTCATGGATGTCGAGGCGCGGGGGGGCGGCGGCGATGAACGCGATGTCGGGGCGCAAACCCTCGATCTCGCGCTCGATGAAGTTCATGGAACCGAACAACAGAACCTCGCGCCCGGCGATGCGGATCAGGTAGGCGAGGGTGCCGCCCTCGACATAGTCGTCGAGGCAGAGCGGCGTGTCCTGCACCGGGATGGTGCCGAAATCCTTGTACAGCTTGCACGACAGGGCGGAATGCAGGCTCGGGATCACGCGGATCGAGAATTTTTCGTAAGCGTAATCCTCGCCGCCCCGCACGGCATGGATCTGTTCATCCGGCACGCCGCCGTTGATCGCGATGTTGCAGGTACTTTCCGTGCCGATCACCACCGCGCCGGTCTTGTTGGCGATGTAGGGCACGTCCATGGCGTGGTTGAAATGGGAGTGGGACAGGATGATGTAGTCGGCCTTGGGCACGTGGCGGTCGATGGTCGCCGTGTCGTGGCCGGCCGGCTCGCTCATCTTCACCACCGGGCGCGGATCGTCGGGAATTTCCGTCGCGTCGTGGGGGCCGTAGCGCCGCCCCTGAAAACGCACCCGCGACAGATAGGGGTCGAGCAGGATCACCGTCTCGCCGTCCGTGATTTTCCAGCCCGCCGCCCCGAAATGGGTGAACTGCAACGGGCGCATGTTGCCGCCGTCGGTCATCGGTCTCTCCTTGGGGTGTCGGGTCAGCCGAGGGCCGCGAGAATCTGTTCCGCCGAGGAGACGTTGAGCCCGGGCTCCGTCTCCAGCGCGAAATGGGTGATCACGCCGTCCTCGACGATCATGGCATATCGCTTGGACCGCTTGCCGTAGCCCTTGGCCGACATGTCGGAGGCGATCCCCATGGCCTCGGTCAGCGCGCAGTTGCCGTCGGACAGCATGGTGACCTTGCCGGGCGCCTCATGGGCCACGCCCCAGGCGGTCATGACCATGGCGTCGTTGACCGACAGGCAGGCGATTTCGTCCACGCCCTTGGCCAGGATGGCATCCGCCTGGGCGACGAAGCCCGGCAGGTGCTTGGCCGAACAGGTGCGCGTGAAGGCCCCCGGCAGGCCGAACACCACGACCTTGCGGCCCTTGAAATAGTCGTCGGTGGAAACCGCTTCGGGTCCGCCGTCGTCGCCCATCTTGAAGATGGTGGCGGACGGCACGCGGTCGCCGGTCTTGATGGTCATGGATGGATGCTCCTTAGGTCGTATTGCTTTTGGTGTTACTTCGCGCGGTCGCGGATCAGGTTGATGATGCCGGAGAAATCCTTTCCGGCCTGCCCCGCGTCGGCGTAATCCTGGTACAGCGATGCCGCCTTTTCGGCGACCGACACCTCGGCGCCGGTGCTGTGCGCGGCGGCGATGGCGAGGCCCATGTCCTTCAACATCAGGGCCGCCGCGAAGCCGGGGGCATAGTCCCGGTTGGCGGGCGAGGTCGGCACCGGGCCCGGCACCGGGCAATATGTCGTGAGCGACCAGCACTGGCCCGACGCCGTGGACGACACGTCGAACAGGCGCTGCGCGTCGAGGCCCAGCTTCTCGGCCAGCACGAAGGCCTCGGCGACCGAGGCCATCTGAATGCCCAGCATCATGTTGTTGCAGATCTTGGCCGCCTGGCCGTTTCCCGGGCCGCCGCAATGGACGATGGTCTTGCCCATTTTCTCCAGGATCGGCTTGGCCCGGGCAAAGGCGTCATCCGCGCCGCCGACCATGAAGGTCAGGGTCGCACCCTCGGCCCCGCCGACACCGCCGGACACGGGCGCGTCGACCATGGCGAAGCCCTTGGCCGCCGCCGCCGCATGCACCGCGCGCGAGGTATCGACGTCGATGGTCGAACAGTCGATCACCAGGGTGCCCGGCGAAAGCGTGTCGAACAGACCGCCCAGGCAGACCTCCTTCACATGCTTGCCGGCGGGCAGCATGGTGATGACGACCTCGGCCCCCTGGGCCGCATCGGCCGCACTCTCGGCCGCCCGCGCGCCCGCTTGTGCCGCCTTGGCCAGCAGGTCCGCCGACAGGTCGAAGGCCGCGACCGCGTGCCCGGCCTTGATCAGATTGGCCGCCATGGGATTGCCCATGTTGCCGACGCCGATGAATGCGATGTTGGTCATATGCGGTGTCCTTCAGGCAGATGCCCGCCCGGCGCGGCTGAACCCGCGACCAGGGGCGGAGGAAATGGAAGGCCGGAACATTAGCAACCCCCGTCCGGGGCCGGAAGGGGGACCGCAACAATTCCGCCGTCCAAATGAAATTTTTCTTTTACCTAATATTCGAGAGACCGTCATGTCGGTCGAATAGATGAGAAGCTCCCGCCATCGTGCAGGCGGCCCCTCCGAAGCCGAAGGGGCGGGAGTGACGACACCAAAACGCCCACGGCCGGGCACGACCGGCCCGCATAGGCCCCCGCCGACGCGGGGGCTCACGCCAACATAAAATATAAGGAGTGCCGATACATGCTACGGAAAGCGCTTTATCTCGCCGTATTCCTGGCCTTTGGGGCCATGGGGACACAGGTTTCCGCCGCCGAAATTTCAAAGTCGCGGGTCGATCGGATTCTCGCCATGACGCCCACGGACATGGCCAAGACCGGCGCCTGGACACGGGCCGCCTATGACCGCCTCATGGGCTACATCAATTCCATCCAGGACAAGGAACTGCGGGATGTCGTGCTGGACATGTACACCAACCCGGAAACCACCGTGTTCAAGGCCAAGGCGAACGCCGATGCCCTGCGCACGGCCCCGGCCACCGGCGGCCCCGGCCACCATCATTATCCAGGCGGCCTCGCTGTTCATCTGGTCGAGGTGATCGAGATCGCGCTCGGCTGGCTCAACACCTTCGAGCAGGTCCACGGCATCGGCAATTCCGACCGCGACCTGGTGATCGCCCAGCTCGCCCAGCATGACTGGAGCAAGCTCTGGTACAACTGGGACGAAAGCATCGGCAAAGTGAAGAAGCCGGAATGGTTTCCCGGCTCCTGGGGCGGTAAGGACGGCCTCGCGAAATGGGGCTGGATGGGCGAACACGGCGCCGTCGTCTACTCGGAACTGCTGAAACGCAAGGCCCCGCAACGCCTGCTGTTCGGCGCCGCCTCGACCCATTTCGACCCGCAGTGGGATGTCGACCTGACCGCCAAGGACGGCAAGAAGGAAGGCTTCAACGCGGCCATGATCGAGGCCGCGGCCTATGCCGGCACCGCAGCCCCGCAGATGGACATGGACAAGCGCCGGGCCGAGTGGTTCCTCTCGGCCTATTCGGACGGCAGCTGGTCGTTCTCCCACTATGTCGCCGGCAAATCGGCCCATAAGTGGATCCGCCTGGTCGCCAAGGATATCGGCGTCGACCCGGACTCGCCCAAGGCCGCCAAGCTGGCCTGGTTCGTGCTGTCGCGGGTGTCGGATTTCAAGCTGTACAAGATCTACCAGGACGCCGATTTCTCCGTCGATGCGGTGAAACAGGCGATCCACGGGATCCTGGCCGATTCATCGGCCTACGAAGTGATGTAACCCGCCCAGCCGCCGCCCGTATACGCCGGGCGGCGGCACCGGGTGCAGGAGGGTGCGGGGCAGAGACCAGCACCCCCCGGCGCGGGCCGAAAGTGAGGATGCGGTCCGGGCGGGCATGAACGGCGCCACGCCCGGACGGCATTGGGCGGGCCTATTTGGCCGGCAGGGTCTGGGAGTAGGCCAGAATATCGACCTGGTCCTGGACCGACAGGGCGCTCAGGGCGACCATCGGAATGCCGGGCTGGCCGTTGCGGATCTTGTGCAGGGTCTCCCACGGATTGGCCTGGGCCACGGTGCCGATGTATTCGATCTTGGGCGCTTCCTTGAAGTTGATCGCGCGGCCGTCGACGCCGTGGCAGATCGAACAGATCGTCTGGTAGAAGCCGGCCCCACGGCGGATGTCGCCCTTGGCCTTCTTGGTCGCCCGGTCGATGTAGGTGTCCATTTCGATCTGCCCCTTGGTCACGAACAGGGCGAGCTTGCGCGCCGCCGAGTCCGAGATCATCGCCGGCGTATACCCGTGCAGCTTGCCGCGCAGAGTAGCGACCACCTTGTCCGGATCGCCGCCGTCCCAGCTGCGCAGGCCCTTGATGCCGGTGGCGTGGGAGCCCTTGGCGTAGGCGCCGTCCTTGCCCTTGTAATCCCAGCCGTGGCATTCCTTGCAGCGCCAGGTGCTGGCGCCCTTCTGCTTGCCCACGGCGGGATAGGCGGGATGGGTGCCGGACGGCTTGTCGGCTTCGAGCGCCGACATCCAGTTGTCGTAAATCTGGCCGCCCCTGGAGATGGTGAACAGTTCCGTCTCGGAAATGTCATCGGCGTTGGCAGCCCGCAGAGGCGCTCCTTGGACGATCACCCAGGTGGCGGCGGCTGCCACGACGGCAGTTACTGCTTTCATCGGAATGTTTCCTTTTACCCGATGCCGCCACCTCTCCGCCCGGTGTTCCATCGCCGGTGCGCGGTCACGGCTGGTTGCGATTGTAGGACGCGGGCCGGGCCGAAACATTGACCTGGGTCATGTCCGCCCTTTCGGCACGGCGACATCGGCTGCGCCAACATCGCCGGGCACTCGGTGTCCATGGGCTCCAAGGCCTGGGCGCCGGCATTGTTCACCCTGGCGTTCTAGCGCCGGGCCGGGGCCGCAGGGCCGGATTTAGGGAAATTTGGCGGAGGGAGAGGGATTCGAACCCTCGATAGAGTTTCCCCTATACACGCTTTCCAAGCGTGCGCCTTCAGCCACTCGGCCACCCCTCCGCGCGTTCCGCCACCGGGGCCTTGGCGGCCCCCGGGGAACAGGGGGCGGAAAATAGCGGGCGGCGGGGTGGCATGCAACGGTTAAAGCGGCATCGGCGTCCGTAAACCGCGCACGGCATCGTGTCCCGATAATCATTGCCCGGATTGTGTGCCGGCCCCATAACAAAACCATGATGACCGGCTGGACCATAAAGCGCGTGGCGTTCTACCTGGGCTGGGCCCTGCTGCTGACGGCCTTTGCCGCCGGCGCGGCCGAAGCCCTGGTCAAGGCCGAGCCCGGGCGCGGCCTGCATTTGGTCTCCGCCCACGACATTTGGTACACGGCCTGGCCCGGCAACCTGGTGATCACGCAGATCAGGATCGAACGCCTGTCGCCCGAACTGTGGTCCGCCGTGATCCGCCCCCTGCTCGACCTGCCGGCCTGGCTGTTGACCGGCGCGCCCGGCGGGCTGCTGACCTGGTTCTGCCGGCCGCGGCGGCCCTTGACGGCGGACGAGGCGCGGGATTTGCAAGAGCGCGAGGATTCCCTGTTTCTGTATGACGAGCTGGCCGAGCAGGCCATGCGCGACGGCTACGGCGAGGGCGACGACATGGCGCCGAGCCACGAAACCCAGCATTTCCTGGACGAAGCGGGGCTGACGTATGCGGAATCGGAAGCGGATTTCGACATCGACGTCGACAGCCTGCCGCCGCCGCCGGGGGCCGGCCGCTAGGGCTGACCGGGCGTTCCCGGGCCGCCACGCCGCCTGGCCGCCCAGCGCATCGCCACCACGGACACGATGGGCAGGGCCAGGGCGCCGAAAATCAGGGCGTACCAGACCAGGCCGTTGAGAAGGAATTCCGCCGTCGGGCGGCACAGGCCGAACACTTCGCCGCCGCCCTCAAGGCAGTATTGCGCCCCGTCAGCCTGACGCAGGGTCCAGACCATGAGCGCCGCCGTGACCAGGGCCGCCAGGAACAGGCACCCCGTGAGGAACGAGCGGATCGGGGCCTTGGGATTGGGCAGCATGTCGGATCGCCCCGGCCCGGTTATTCGCCGGTCTTGAGCGCGGCCAGGAAGGCCGACTGCGGGATTTCCACGTTGCCGAACTGGCGCATGCGCTTCTTGCCCTTCTTCTGCTTTTCCAGAAGCTTTTTCTTGCGCGTGATGTCGCCGCCGTAACATTTCGAGGTGACGTCCTTGCGCATGGCGCCGAGCGTCTCGCGGGCGATGACCTTGCCGCCGATGGCCGCCTGGATGGCGATCTTGAACAGCTGGCGCGGGATCAGGTCCTTGAGCTTTTCGCAGATCTGGCGGCCGCGCGCCTCGGCATGGGATTTGTGGACGATGAAGGCCAGCGCGTCCACGGGCTCCAGGTTGACCAGGATCGAGACCTTGGCCAGATCGCCCTCGCGGTAGCCTTCCAGTTCGTAATCGAAGCTGGCGTAGCCGCGGCTGACCGATTTCAGCCGGTCGTAGAAATCGAACACGATTTCGTTGAGCGGCAGGTGGTAGACGACCAGCGCCCGGTTGCCGACATAGGTCAGGGTTTCCTGTTCGCCGCGGCGGTCCGTGCACAGTTGCAGCACGGCGCCGAGATATTCGTCGGGCACCATGATGCTGGCCTTGATCCAGGGCTCCTCGATGAAATCGATGGCCGACGGGTCCGGCATGTCCACGGGGTTGTGCAGTTCGCGCATCACGCCGTCGGTGCGGTGGACCTTGTAGACCACGCTGGGCGCGGTGGTGATGAGGTCGAGGTCGAACTCGCGCTCCAGCCGTTCCTGGACGATTTCCAGATGCAGCAGGCCGAGAAAGCCGCAGCGGAAGCCCAGGCCCAGGGCGGCGGATGATTCGGCCTCGAAATGGAAGCTGGCGTCGTTCAGGTGCAGCTTTTCCAGGGAATCGCGCAGATCCTCGTAATCACCGGCATCGGTCGGAAACAGGCCGCAGAACACCACGGGGACCGAGGGCTTGAACCCGGCCAGCGGCTTGGCCGCCGGCTTGCGGTCGTCGGTGATGGTGTCGCCCACGTTGGTGTCGGCGACCCGCTTGATCGCGGCCGTGAAATAGCCGACCTCGCCCGGGCCCAGTTCGTCGACCTTGGTCGGCTTGGGCCGGAGATAGCCGACCTGATCGACCTGATAGGCGGCGTTGTTCGCCATCATGCGGATGCGCTGACCGCGTTTCAGGGTGCCGTCGACGACCCGGACCAGGATCATCACGCCGAGATAGGGGTCGTACCAGCTGTCGACCAGCAGAGCCGTGAGCGGCGCCGACGGATCGCCCTTGGGCGCCGGCAGGCGGGTGACCACGGCTTCGAGCACGCTGTCGATGCCGATGCCGGTCTTGGCGGAAATTTCCAGGGCGTCCGAGGTGTCGAGGCCGATCACGTCCTCGATCTGCGCCTTGACCCGTTCCGTCTCGGCCGCCGGCAGGTCGATCTTGTTGAGCACGGGAATGATCTCGTGGTCGACGTCGAGCGCGAGATAGACGTTGGCGAGCGTCTGCGCCTCGACCCCCTGGGTCGCGTCGACGACCAGGAGCGAGCCCTCGCAGGCGGCCAGCGAGCGCGAGACCTCGTAGGTGAAGTCGACATGGCCCGGCGTGTCGATCAGGTTGAGGACGTATTTTTCCCCGTCCTTGGCCGTGTAGTCCAGGCGCACGGTCTGGGCCTTGATGGTGATGCCGCGCTCGCGCTCGATATCCATGCTGTCGAGCACCTGTTCCGACATCTCGCGGTCGGTCAGCCCGCCCGTCATCTGAATCAGACGGTCGGCCAACGTCGACTTTCCGTGGTCGATGTGGGCGATGATCGCGAAGTTGCGGATATGACTGAGATCGGTGGTCATGGCGGGCGTCATGTAGCATCGGCGGCGGGCCGTAGCAAAGGGGAATCGCATTTACGGCGCCCCCCGCCTTTGCTAAGCAAATCGGAGACGACTGGACAAGGACCGGCCCGCCATGAACTGGACGCTGTTTTCCGCCTTCATCGCCGCCACGGCGGTGCTGATCATCATCCCCGGACCCAACGTGATGCTGGTGATTTCCCGGTCCATGCGGTTCGGCGTGAAGGCCGGGCTGATCACCGTCGCCGGCACGGCCTTCGCCCTGGCGCAACAGTTGGCGATCACGGCGCTGGGCCTGGCCTCGGCCATGGCGGTCCTGTCCGACGGGTTCGAGGTGCTGCGCTGGCTGGGCGTGGCCTATCTGGTCTATCTGGGCGTGCAGGCCTTCCGTGAAAAGCCGGTCCCGCCGGAAGCCGCCGCCGTCACCGCCCCGGGCACCGGGCGCATGTTCTTTCAGGCCGCATTCGTGGCCTGGACCAATCCGAAGCTGCTTGCGTTCTACGCCGCGTTCTTTCCCCAGTTCCTCGACCCCGCCCTGCCCGCGGGCCCGCAGTTGTGGGCGATGTGCGGCGCGTTTCTCGCGATCGCCGTCCTGTTCGACAGCGGCTATGCGGTGATCGGCGGGCGGCTGCTGGGGGCGGTCAAGAGCGAACGCGCCCAGCGCATCCGCAACCGGATCACCGGCGGCATGCTGATCGCCGCCGGCGCCGGTCTGGCCATGGTGCGGCGAACCTAGGGCGCGTCCGCGCGGCGCTTGCGCTCGGCCTGGGTCAGCCCGCCGTAGCCCCAGTCCGTGGCCGGAATTTCATCGATCACCACATAGGCGACCTCGCTTAGACCGGGCAGGACACGCAGCAGCAAGTCCCGCATGGCGGCGATCATGGCCGCCTTCTCCGCCGCCGTGTTGGTGCCTTGGGTGATCTTGATGTCGGCGTGGGCCGTGACCCCGCCCGAGCCGGCGAGGGCCCGGCCCCCGACCGACCAGCGGGACGCCGGGGCGTCTTCCACCAGCACGGCCGTGACCTCGGCCTTCTTGCCCATGATCTTGGCCATGAGGGCCGTGGTCTCCTGGTGCAGGGTTTGAATGTCGGCGGGGCCGAGGGTTTTTCCCGAGGTCTTGATGGCGATGAAGGGCATGACGGGTCTCCTGTCTGTCGAGGAAGGGGGTGACCCGGGATGTAGCAGGCGATAACATACAATAAAATTTTATTGTTTTAACCATATTGATAAGTATTAATTATGTATGAGCGATCTTGATCCCGATCTGCTGCGCACCTTCGTCGCCATCGCCGACACGGGCCGCTTCGGCGCCGCCGCCGACCGCGTCCACCGCACCCAGGCGGCGGTCAGTCTGCAGGTGCGGCGGCTCGAGGACCGCGCCGGCGCGGCCCTGTTCCGCCGCCGCGGGCGGCTCATGGAACTGACCGAGGCCGGGGAGACCCTGCTGGGTTATGCCCGTCGGATACTGGAGCTGAACGCCGCCGCGTTGGCCGCCGTGCGCCGGGGGCCGATGGCCGGCGAGGTTCGTTTCGGAACCGTACAGGACTTGGCGGAAACCCTTCTGCCGGGCGCGCTGCGGCGGTTTTCCCAGGCCCATCCCGCGGTCAAGGTGACCGTTTCCGTGGCCGGCAGCGCCCAATTACGGGCCGAGGTCACGCGCGGCGCGCAGGACATGGCCTTCGTCACCAGCGGCCCGGGCGACCGGCGGGACGGTCCCCGCATCGAGGCGCCGCTGATATGGATCGCCGGCGACGGCTGGCGCATGCCCGCCGGCCGGCCCCTGCCGCTGGCCGTGATCGACGCACCCTGCCCGTTCCGCAACGCCGCCCTGCAAGCCCTGGACGACGCCGGCCTGCCGTGGGAAATCGCCATGACCAGCCCGTCCCTGCCGGGGGTTCTGGCGGCGGTGCGGGCGGGGCTGGGCATCACCCTGCGCACGGCCCTGTCCCTGGCGCCGGGGCTGTCGCCGCCGGCGGCCCCCTTGCCCGCGCTGGACCCGGACCGGGTCGCCTTCCGCCTGATGGCGGGTGAACCCCTTACGCCGGCGGCGCAGGCGCTGCGCGCCGCCGTCGCCGAAGAGGCGCGGGCCGGCATCCGGTCTCTGCCGATGGGATGATGGAACGGTTTTGGGATCGGGCCGTCAGTTGCGCCGCAGCGGCACCACGTTGGACCCCGGCTTGCGCCGGGCCGTGGCCTGGGCCAGGCCGCTCAGGTAGTCATCGCGCGTGAAGTTGTTGCCGCAGACCATGCAGGTCACGGGCCCGAACGGCGCGCGGTCCGGGTCGAAGCCGCCCGGCATGACGTTTTGCGCCTCGCCGCACTGCGGACAGGACACGGGATAGAGTTCCCTGGCCATGGGCCAAACGCTCCCAGATAATATTAACAATCGGCACGAAAAGCGCAGGGACGGACGCCGCGCGAACGCGGCGCCCGCTTCTGCGATATATCTCCCGCCCGTCGCCGGACAGAGCCCGGAAACGGCCGCCGCCCGGCCGACCAAGAAATTATCGGGGCGGTGTCAGGAGATTTTTATCCGATGGCTTTCAGGTTTGCGGCCGCTTCACGGCCATCACGCCCAGGCACCAGTTCATATTCCAGCTTCTGTCCTTCGGCGAGTGTTTCCATCCCCGAATCACGAACAGCGGAAATATGCACGAAAGCGTCCTTACCGCCCTCATCGGGCGTAACGAAGCCAAATCCCTTGGTTACATTGAACCACTTCACGGTTCCAGTAGGCATCTTTGATCAACTTCCTTTGTCGAGTGGAGTAACAGACCCCCAGGATCTTCGCCTTTTTGGGGCCGTGCCATGTTCCATGGCCGGCGCGCCCAGGTCCGGTTCGGCCCAACGAAAGATACCCCCCTTCGCCGCCCGAAATCCGGGACTCCCCAAGCGATGCCGTGATTATCATCATACGGTAATGAATGAAACGCAACCGAAACCCGCAGATGCCGTAGGGGCAACCTGTGCCGGGATTTCATATCGTGGAAACGGCGTGGGGCGCCGGGACCGGGCCTAAAGCGCCGGCACGTCCAGCCCCGCCTGGCGGCAGGCGGCGACCACGGTGTTGCGCAGCAGGCAGCAGATGGTCATCGGCCCGACGCCGCCCGGCACCGGCGTGATGGCGCCGGCCACCTTGACCGCCGCGTCGAAGTCGACGTCGCCGACGATGCGCGTCTTGCCGGGGCCTTTTTCCGGTGCGTCGATGCGGTTGATGCCGACGTCGATCACCGTTGCCCCCGGCTTGACCCAGTCGCCCGGCACCATGCGCGGACGGCCAACGGCGGCGACCAGAATGTCGGCTTCCCGGCAGCGCGCGGCCAGGTCCCGGGTCCGCGAATGGGCGACCGTCACCGTGCAGCTTTCGCCGATCAGAAGCGCCGCCATGGGCTTGCCGACGATGTTGGAACGGCCGAGCACCACGGCCCGCTTGCCCGTCATGTCACCCAAGGTTTCCTTGAGCATCAACAGGCAGCCGTAGGGCGTGCAGGGCACCAGGGCGCGCGGATCGCCGGACCACAGGCGGCCGACGTTGACGGGGTGGAACCCGTCGACGTCCTTGGCCGGGTCGATGGCGGCGATCACCGCGCCCGCGTCGATATGATCCGGCAGGGGCAGCTGCACCAGGATGCCGTGGACGGCGGGATCGGTGTTGAGCGCATGGATGAGAGCGAGCAGCTCGGCCTCCGGCGTCGCCGCCGGCAGGCGGTGTTCGATGGACCCCATCCCGGCCGCGACGGTCTGCTTGCCCTTGGCGCCGACATAGACCTGGCTGGCCGGGTCGTCGCCGACCAGCACCACGGCGAGCGCCGGCACGATCCCCGGACCGTCCTTCAGGCGCCGGACTTCGGCCGTGACCTTTTCGCGCAAACGGTCCGCATGGGCTTTGCCGTCGATGATCGCAGCAATGGTCATTGTGTCTTCAGTCCTTTGCTTTCGCACCAGTCGGTAAGCCGGCGCATTAAGGTTGTCCCCTCGCCCCGGATCAAGAGCGTCTTGGTCCGGGACGCCGCGCCCTGGAGAACTTCCAGGTCGGATTTCGCGAGCCCCCATTCCTTGGCCAAAAGCTTGATCACGGCGGCGTTGGCCTTGCCCTTGTCGGCCGGGGCCGTGACCGAAACCTTGAGAACCTGTCCGCCCTCCGCATCGGCGGCAAGGCCGGTGAGCCGGTTGGCCGCCGCCTTGGGCGTGACCTTGAGCCCCACGCGCACGCCCTCCGCCGCCGCCCGGAACGGCAGGGCCGCCGCGGGCCGGGAAGCGTCAGACGATCTTGTGGGCAAGACGGATCAGGAATTCCTTGAGGAACACGAGCCCCAGGATCAGCACCACCGGCGAAATGTCCAGGCCGCCCAGATTGGGCAGAAAGCCGCGAATCCGCCCGAGCAGGGGTTCCGTCGCCCGGTAGCAGAAATCACCGACCATGTAGACGAACTTGTTCGATGTGTTGACCACGTTGAAGGCGACCAGCCAGCTCAGGATCACGCCGATGATGACGACCCAGGTGTAGAGGTTGAGGGCGATCAGAAGGATCGAAATGACGGGGCCGGTGATGACGTCCATGTTGGTCTCCGAATGTGCGGGCCGAGGCCGCACAAACGTAGGGGCAAGGGCTCGCCGCCGCAAGGTTTTAGGCTGAAACCGCGGCTTGACAGTGCGGATCGGCGGAAGCATTATCCGGCCTCCCAAAACGACCGCCGGTCCGGTTTCGACCGCGCACGGGCGGTTGACCCGGGATCCCCGTCAGGCCGGGAATCTTCAAGGGGCTGTAGCTCAGTTGGGAGAGCGCGTCGTTCGCAATGACGAGGTCAGGGGTTCGATTCCCCTCAGCTCCACCACCCTTCGCCCCGCGGGCTTCGGGTGGCAAGCCACCCGGAACCGCCCCTTGGCCGAAGGCGCGCCGGCGCCACGCGCGGCATCCCAGACTTTCGGCCTAATTGAGGCTGTTTCGCAAATGCAATACCATCCCGCCCCATAAATGGCTTGGCTGCCGCGTGCGGGGGAATGGAGCGCGCGGCGGAATTGGAGAAAAAAATGCCGAGTGTGCTGGTTGTCGATGACAATGAGCTGGCGCGCAACTTGATCGCCATGCCGTTGACGGAAGTCGGTTTCCACGTGGAAACCGCGTCGGGCGGCTTTGAAGCCCTTGAGAAATTCAAGGCCGGGCACCATCAGATGGTGATCACCGACATCCTGATGGCCGACGGCGAAGGCATCGGCCTGATCCGCTCGCTGCTGGAAGACAGCCCCGACCTGCCGATCGTCGCCGTATCGGCCGACCCGCGCACCAGCGAAGGCTCGTCCCTCGCCATGGCCACCAAGATGGGCGCCAGAGAGACCCTGTCCAAGCCGTTTTCCGCGCTCGATCTTCTCGCCGTGGTCGGCACCCTGCTGGCGGGCGAGGACGAACCGGCCCCGCGGCCGCAGCCGGTCTGACGCCTTTCTCTATCTGCTTGGCCCTATCCGCCTGGCCCTAGCTTCCTGGCGGGCGTCAGGCGTCTTCCCGCCGGCCTTCGGGCATGCCGTCGCCCGACAGGCTGTCGCCCAAGACCGCCGGCTGCACGCCCGACAGCAGCGCCACCCCGGCCCCGCGCAGGGCCTCCAGAATCGCCCGGTTGACCGCATAGCGCAGTTCGTAATAGCGGCTGGACGGCACCCAGAACCGCACGCCCAGAACCAGCCCGCCGAAGGTGAAATCGTGCAACCCGACCTGGGGCTGCGCGCCGCCGGCATCTTCCTCGGCCGGGGGCAGGGCATCGATGACGGCCTTCCGCACGGCCTGGGCCGCGCGCTCCAGATCGGCGTCGGCGGCCAGCGCGATCTTGGTCTGGACCACGCGCCGCGTTTCCGAATTGACGATGACCCGGCCGACGATGTCCTTGTTCGGGATGGTGATGCGCTCCCCGTCCTCGCCGAGCAGGCGGGTATGGGCCATCTTGACCTCATCGACCACGCCCGAGGTGTCGCCGACCGTGATGGTGTTCCCGACCACGAAGGGCCGGGCCAGGATGATCGACAGCCCGGCGCCGTAGTTCGACAAGGGCCCCTGCAACGCCATGGTGGCGCCGAAGGCCGACGCCCCGGCGAGCGCAATCAGGGGCGCGATGGAAATGCCGAAATTGCCCAGCGTGATGATGGCGAGGATGGTCAGGATCAAAATCTTGACCGCGTTGCCGATGAAGCGGGACAGGGTGACGTCGATGCCCTTGGCCTCGCAGACCGCCTGGATTCGCCGTGACATCCAGCCGCCGGCCTTGAGCCCGACGATCAGGAACAGCAGCGCCCCCAGAATCTGGAAACCGTAGGTCACGCCGAATTGGATCAACACGTCGACCCATTTGGCGACCTGCTCGACGTTCTGTTCCAAGGTCTTTTCGACGTCGTTCATGGATGCCCCCTTAACAATGTTGCCCCGGCCCCGGTCGAGGCCCCGATTAAGGCAGGAAAAAAGCATACCCGAATTCGTCCGGGCGGGAAGCCGAAACGGCGGCGGCGCTCAGCCCTCGCCGGTGGCGTCGGCCTGGGCCTCCAGGGCCTCCATGTCGGCGTCGGAAAAGCCGAAGTGGTGGCCGATCTCGTGGATCAGGACATGGCGGATCAGGTGTGTCAGGTCCTCGCCCGTCTCGCACCAGTAATCCAGAATCGGCCGACGGTAGAGGAACACCATGTCAGGCGTCCCCCCGGGGTCGCTCACGCTCTTGTCCGTCAGGGCGATGCCGCGGTAGAGGCCCAAGAGGTCGAAGGGGCTGTCCAGATTCATCTCGCGCTCGGTCTCTTCGTCGGGGAAGTCCTCGATGCGGATGATGACGTCGGCGGCGAGGCGGCGCAGATGGTCGGGGATCAGGGCCAGGGCGTCCTCGGCCATGTCCTCGAAATCGGCAAGATTGGGTGCGGTCAGGGTCATGCGCTAAGCTAGCGCCAATCGCCGACGAGTGAAACGCCAACAGGGAGAGCCGAGATGACCGAAAAACTGACCGGAGACACGCGTGCAAAGGCGATCGCCCAGCTGGACGGCTGGGTCGAGGTGCCGGGCCGCGACGCCATCGTCAAGACCTTCACCTTCAAGGATTTCAACGCCGCCTTCGGCTTCATGAGCCGCGCCGCCCTGAAGGCCGAGAAGATGGATCACCATCCCGAATGGTACAACATCTACAACCGGGTCGAGGTCACCCTGGCGACCCACGACGCCGGCGGCGTGACGCAGAAGGACATCGACCTCGCCGCCTTCATGGACAAGGTGGCCGGCTGACAACGCTGATCGGCTTTTTTTTAATTTCGCGCAAATCGTCGTCGCGGACCTGACCGGTCCGCTCGGGATTTGCGTCAAATCGGCTGCATGCGGAGCGCGCCGTCGAGGCGGATGACCTCGCCGTTGAGCATGGCGTTGCCGCAGATCGCCAGCACCAGGTCGGCGTATTCCGCCGGGTCGCCCAGGCGCGGCGGGAACGGCACGTTGGCGGCGAGGCTCGCCTGCACCTCGTCCGACAGGCCCGCCACCATGGGCGTCTTGAACACGCCGGGGGCGATGGTCATGACGCGGATGCCCGATTTGGCGAACTCGCGCGCCGCCGGCAGGGTCAGGGCCGCGACGCCGCCCTTGGACGCCGCATAGGCGGCCTGGCCGATCTGGCCCTCGAAGGCGGCGACGGAGGCCGTGTTGACGATGACGCCCCGTTCGCCCGTCGCCAGGGGGTCGAGCCCCTGCATGCCGTGGGCGGCCAGACGCATCAGGTTGAAGGTGCCGATCAGGTTGATCTGGATGGTGCGGGCGAACACGTCCAAGGCCTGCGGCCCGTCGCGCCCGACGATGCGCTTGGGCGGCGCGATGCCGGCGCAGCTGACGGCGATGCGGGCCGGGCCGTGGACATCGGCGGCGGCGGCGACGACGGCTTCCAGCGAGGCCGCGTCCGCGACGTCGGCCTGGAACGCCTTTCCGCCGATGGCGCTTGCAACTTCCTCGGCGCCGGCCAAATTAAGATCAAGGCAGGCGACCTTCGCCCCCTTGGCCGCCAAGGCGCGGGCCGTGGCCGCACCCAGGCCCGAGGCCGCGCCCGTGACCAGGGCCGCGTGACCGGAAATGTCCATGGAAGTCCTCCGTCGTTGGAAGCCGGATGGCAGGGATCGACTTCTAGCAAAGCAGAAAGAGGCCGACAACGTGCGACGCAAACCGGAAGACCGAGACGACGGCGACGCGGACCTGGTGGAACGGGACCTGGGCGGCAAGGTGCGCCGGACCATCGGCAAGGTGCCGTTCACCCGCGACGCCGTGGCGGCGTTCTACGCGGCCCGCGACCCGGCGACGCCGACGGGCGTGAAGGTCGCCGTGATGAGCGCGCTCGCCTATTTCATCGTGCCCGTCGACGTGGTGCCCGATTTCATCGCCGCCCTGGGATATACGGACGACGCCACCGTGTTCTACGGCGCCTGGCGGCTGCTTGCCCCCTATCTGAAGCCGCATCACGAAACCAAGGCGCGGCAGTTTCTGTTGCAGGAAACGGACGGCGACGCCCCGCCCGAGGATTAGGCGCCCAAGGGTTTAAGTAAAGGCTGCCGCCAGGGCCTCCATGTCGAGATGGGTTTCCAGGTGAGCCGCCAATGCATCCAGGGTTTCCTCGACCCGGGCCGCGTGAGACGCCGCCGCGTAATCGCCCGCCCGCAGGGCCGAAAGAAACGCACGGCGAAAGCCGTCCGCCGCGAACAGCCCGTGGACGTAGGCCCCCATCACCCGACCGTCGGCGGAAACCGCCCCGTCCGTGCCGTCCGCCAGCGTCAGCCAAGGCCGGGCCAGACCGGGCCCCGTCGTGTCGCCCATGTGCATCTCGTAGCCGGTGATGGCCTGATCGAAAACCGTATCGCGGCCCGTCGCCGGACACAGGGTCTTGGCCCGGCCGATCACCGTCTCCACGTCCAGCAGCCCCAGCCCCGGCGCGGCCGCCGCCGCGCCCTCGATGCCGTCCGGGTCGGCGACGGTTCGCCCCAGCATCTGATAACCGCCGCATAATCCCACGACGACACCACCCCGGCGATGGTGGGCCAGGATGTCGATGTCCCAGCCTTCGGCGCGCAAGGCGGCAAGATCCGACAGCGTCGCCTTGGAGCCCGGAATCAGGATCACGTCGGCGTCGGCGGGGATGACCGCCCCCGCCTCGACGATCACGACCGCGACCCCGTCCTCGGCATTCAAGGGGTCCAGGTCGTCGAAATTGGCGATGCGCGGCAGGCGCGGCACGGCGATGCGGACGCGGTCCGCTGCGGGTCCTTTTTGGGTGGCGCCCGCGTCCAGCGCGACCGCGTCCTCCGCCGGCAGCAGCCGGGCCCCCGCGAAATGAGGCACGACGCCGAAGCAGGTCATGCCGGTGCGGTCCTTGATGATCTGGATCGCATCGTCGAACAACGTCACGTCACCACGGAACTTGTTGATGACGTAGCCGCGCACGCAGGCGCGCTCCTCCTCGGTCATCAATTCCCAGGTGCCGACCAGGCTGGCGATCACGCCGCCCCGGTCGATGTCGGCGACCAGCACCACGGGCACCCGGGCGGCCAGCGCGAAGCCCATGTTGGCGATGTCGCCGGCCCGCAGGTTGACCTCGGCCGGGCTGCCCGCCCCCTCGACGATGACCAGGTCAGCGCCGTCCCGCACGACGGCGAAGCTTTCCAGCACGGCGGCCAGCAGTTCGGGCTTGAGCGCGTGATAGTCCCGCGCCTTGGCGTTGCCCTTGACCTTTCCTTGCACGACGACCTGGGCGCCGATGTCCGTCTGCGGCTTCAGCAGCACCGGGTTCATATGGACCGACAGCGGCTGGCGCGCGGCCATCGCCTGCAACGCCTGGGCGCGGCCGATCTCGCCACCGTCGCCGCCGTTCAACGAAGGAACCACGGCGGCGTTGTTGGACATGTTCTGCGGCTTGAAGGGATGCACGCGCAGGCCCCGGTTGGCGAACAGCCGGCACAAACCCGCGACGATCAGCGACTTGCCCACGTCCGAGCCCGTGCCCTGAACCATCAGGGCCCTGGCCGGCCCGATTGGACCGGCGGCGGGGTTATTTATGAGCGGCAAGAGCCTGGATCAGAGGATCGGCGGCGGGGTTGGACTGCCGTCCCGCGAGGATGCTGTCCGGCGTGGCGCCGGCACCATAGAAGGCTTCGTTCAGGTCGCGTCGGCGGATGAACACGGCCCCTTCCAGGGAGAACCCGGCGTACAGCCCCGACTTGGAATTGGCGAAGGCGATGATGTCGGCCCCCGCGTTGGTCGTCATCGCGCCCTCGATCCCGGCCCCGTAGACGGCCATGGTGATGCCGCTGTCGGCGCCGATCGAGCCCTGGTTTTCCAGCACGGCCTTCAGCGCCCCGTCGGAACGGATGGCCAGCACGACCTCGGTCTGCTGAATGCCCGCCTGCAAGCCGAAGCTGGCGACGCCGAGGGACAGGAACACCGGGGCGGACCAGGACCCGTCGGGGGCGCGCGCCAAAAGCACGCCGTTGCCGCCCTCGCCGCCGGCGATGAACCCGGCCTTGACCAGATCGGGGAACACCACCACGGCGCGCGCCGTCGGGATATGTTTGGCCGCCTCGGCCAACTGCGGAACCGTGGTGAAGCGTTCGACCGTCGCCGTCGCCGCCGCGACGATGTGGCGCGCCGCCACCGGCGGCTCCGATTCCAGGCGGGTGCAGCCGGCCAGCACCATGAGGGCCAGGGCCAGGGCCGTCAGTCCGCGAATACCTGTGGTCATCGTCTTGTCCCCCCGCCCGTTCAAAATTCGATCCCCGCCTGGGCCTTCACGCCCGCGCGGAACGGATGCTTGATCATCTCCATCTCCGTGACCAGATCGGCGGCCTCGATCAGCGCCTCCTTGGCGTTGCGCCCGGTGACCACGACATGCAGGTCGCGGGGTTTGTTCTTCAGCGTCTCGACCACCTCGTCCAGCGGCAGGTTGTCGTAGCGCAGCACGATGTTCAGTTCGTCCAGGATGACCATCTTGTAGCTGGGATCGGCCATCAGTTCCTTGGCCGCGTCCCAGGCCTGGCGCGCGGCGGCCAGGTCGCGCTGACGGTCCTGGGTTTCCCAGGAAAAGCCCTCGCCCATGGCCTTGATGGTGACCTGATCGGGGAACTTGGCCAGCACGTCGCGCTCGCCCGTTTCCCACACGCCCTTGACGAACTGAACGATGGCGACGCGCATGCCGTGACCGACGCAGCGCATGGCCATGCCCATGGCGGCGGTCGACTTGCCCTTGCCCTTGCCCGTATGGACGATGAGCAGGCCGCGTTCCTCGGTCTTGGTCGCCAGAATCTTGTCCCGCGCCGCCTTCTTCTTGCGCATCTTCTCGGCGTGGCGGGCGTCGAGCTCCGCCTCGGTCATCGAATCCTTGGGTTTTCCGTCCATCGGGGAATGCCTCATCTGTCGGCTGATCGTAACTTATCCCGGCTTCCGGCACCCGCCGTCAACCGTCACGGGCCAGACGCTCCAGAAGCGGGCGCGTCGAGTTGAGCCGCGGGCTCCACAACCCCCGGTCCTGGGCCTCCAGGAACCGGGCCGCCATGTCCTTCAGCGCCGCCGGATTGTGCTCGGCCAGAAAGTCCAGAACCTCGGCATCTTCCAGATAAGCCTGGAATACGGCATCGAAATGGTGGTCGGCGACGCAGCGCGCCGTGGCGGCGAAGGCGAACAGATAATCGACCGTGGCCGCCATCTCGAACGCGCCCTTGTAGCCGTGGCGCATGACGCCCCTGATCCATTTCGGATTGGCGGCCCGGGCGCGCACCACGCGGGAAATTTCTTCGTCCAGCGTGCGCACACGGGGGCTTTCCGGGCGCGCATGGTCGCCGAAATAGATGGCGGGCTGCGCCCCTTTCAGGCTGCGCACGGCGGCGGTCAACCCGCCCTGGAACTGGTAATAGTCGTCGGAATCCAAAAGGTCGTGCTCGCGGTTGTCCTGGTTCTGCACCACCGCGTCGGTCGCGCGCAGCCGCGCCTCGAACAGACCGTGGGCGGCCTTGCCTTCCGCGCCCGCGCCGTAGGCATAGCCGCCCCAGGCGACATAGGCCTTGGCGAGATCATCCTCCGTCTCCCAGCCCTTTTCGTCGATCAGGGCCTGCAGCCCGGCCCCGTAGGCCCCCGGCATGGAGCCGAACACCCGATGGGTCGCCAGGCGCAGCGCGTCGTCGCCGCCCAATGCCGCTGTGTCCGCTTTCACCCGGGCGGCTAGCGGGTTGTCGGCTTCGCCTTCGTCCAGGGCCGCCACGGCGCGCACGGCGGAATCGAACAGGTCGATCAGGCCCGGAAAGGCGTCGCGGAAAAAGCCCGAGATGCGCAGGGTGACGTCGACGCGCGGGCGGCCCAGGACGGTGACGGGCAGCACTTCGAACCCCGTGACGCGGCGGGACGGGCCGTCCCATTGCGGCTTGACCCCCAGCAGCGCCAATGCCTGGGCGATGTCGTCGCCGCCCGTGCGCATGTTGGACGTCCCCCAGGCGGAGATCGCGATGGATTTCGGCCAGTCACCGTGGTCCTGGGCGTGACGTTCGACCAAAAGGGACGCGGCCTTCCAGCCCAACTGCCAGGCGGCGGGGGTCGGCACCGTGCGGGTGTCGACGGAATAGAAGTTGCGCCCCGTGGGCAGCACGTCGGGACGCCCGCGCGTCGGCGCGCCGGAGGGCCCCGGCGGCACGAAGCGGCCGTCCAGGCCCGCCAGCACGCCCCGGATTTCGGCGTCGCCCGAAGCCTGAACGGCCGGGCGCAGGTGATCGCGGATGAAATCGAGCACGGGCGGGGCGGCGGTCCAGGCCGGATCGGCCACGGCGTCGCCCGCGACCAGGGACGCCGCCAAAATCTCCAGCCGCTCCACCGCATCCCCCGCCGTGCGCCAGGGGCCCTCGGCATTGTCCAGAACGGCGGGACGCGCGCCCGTCCAGGGCGCCGCCATGTCGCAGTCCAGGGGATCGAACTCCCGGCCCAGGTCCAGGTCCGCCGCCAGCGCCCGCAGCAGGGACGCGTCCTCGGGCGCGGCGCCCCGCGGCACGCGGGCGAGCGCCACCAGCAGGTCCGTGAGCAGGCGGCCCGTCGGCGAAACGCCCAGGATGTGCAGGCCGTCGCGGATCTGCATCTCCTTCAGCTCGCACAAATAATTGTCGAGCTTGGCCAACTGGTCGCCGGACGCGTCGTCCGCCGTCATGCCGCAGTCGGCGCCGATGCCGGTGGCGGCGCACAAGGAGAGAATGTCCTTTTCCAGCACCTTGAGGCGCCGGCGGTCGACCCCGGCGGCCTCGTAATATTCATCGACCAGCGCCTCCAGATCCTTGAGCGGCCCGTAGCTTTCGGCGCGGGTCAAGGGCGGGGTCAGGTGGTCGACGACGACGGCCGCCGCCCGGCGCTTGGCCTGGGTGCCCTCGCCGGGGTCGTTGACGATGAAGGGATAGATGTTGGGCAGCGGGCCCAAGGCGGCTTCCGGGAAGCAGTCCTGCGACAGGGCCAGCGACTTGCCCGGCAGCCATTCCAGATTGCCGTGCTTGCCCATGTGCACCACGGCGTCGGCGCGGAAGGCTTCCCGCATCCAGGCGTGGAAGGCGAAGTAGCTGTGCGGCGGCACCAGGTCCGGGTCGTGGTAGCTTGATTTGGGATCAATGTTGTAGCCGCGCGCCGGCTGCAAGCAGACCGCCACGTTGCCGCAGCGAAAGGCCGCGACGGCGAAATGGCCGCAGTCGAGAGCCCCCGGGCGGAAGAAGGGATCGGTTTCCGCCGGACCCCAGCGGTCCGTGACCGCGTCCTGCACGGCGCGGGGCAGGCCGCCGAAGAACATCTGGTACTCGTTGAAAGGCAGGGTTTCGTCCCAGGCGCGGGACGCCAGCGCCCGTAGGTCGTTGGTCGGCCCGGCCAAAAGCCGTTGCACCAGGGCGTCGCCATCGGCGGGCAGATCGCGCAGCGCATAGCCCGCCGCCGCCATCTCGCCCAGCACCTTGACCGTCGCCGCCGGGGTGTCCAGCCCGACGCCGTTGCCGATGCGCCCGTCCCGGTTGGGATAATTGGCGAGCACCAGGGCGACGCGGCGGTCTTCCCGCGCTTTCCCTGCAAGCCGCGCCCAACCAGCCCCCAGGTCGGCCACGAAATCGACCCGGTCGGCCACGGGCTCGTAGCGCACGATGTCCGTCTCGGTCGCGGCGTCGCGCCGGGCCCGGCCCTTGAACGACACGGCGCGGGTGAAGAGGCGCCCGTCCACTTCCGGCAGGGCCACGTTCATGGCAATGTCGCGGGGGCCGAGGCCGAAGGTGCCCGATTGCCAGCTTTCCAGATTGCCGCCGGAGAACACGGCCTGCAACACGGGCGCCCCCGGTTTGTCCAGCGGACCCGGCGCGCGCCCGCCGCCGAGCTTGTCCGTGCCCGGCGCGGTCACCGCGAAACCCGTGGTGTTCAGGACCACGGCGGGCGGCGCATCGGCGAAAAAGCCTTCCAACGTCGCCGCCGAAACCGGGTCCTTCAGGCTTTTCACGTAGACCGGCAGCGCGTTGAGCCCGGCCCGGCCGAGGGAGGCGATCACCGCATCGACGGCGTCCAGATTCCCCGCCTGCATCAACGCGCGATAGAACACCAGCGCCGCCACGGGCGCATCGTCCCGCCAAAAGGCGCGCAGCGCGTCCAGATCGGGCGCGGCGGCACCCGGCCAGTAGAGCCCGCAGGCGAGCAAAGGTTCCGGCTCCAGCCAATCATCGCCGCCGCCGATCAGCGACGCGGCGTAATCCAGAAACCGGCCCGCGTTGGCCGGCCCGCCCTGGACCAGATATTGCCACAGGCGATGCTGGGCGTCCCGCGGCAGGGTCGACCAGTCGGCCAGTTCCGCGTCGGGCGCGTCGTCGCCGGGCAGAATCGCCAGCGGAATGCCCTGTGCCATAGCCGCCTGGGCGATCTGTTCCACCCCGTAGGGCCAATAGGCCCGCCCGCCCAGAAGCCGCACGACGATCAGCCGCGCGTGGCGGACCACGGCGTCGACGTAAAGATCGACACTCATGTTATGGGACAGGTGCATGACGTTGGCGAGGCGCAGGGACGGCGCCGCCGCGTCGTCCGCCAGCCGCCGTGTCTGGGCGTCGGCCAAGGCCGCCAGTTCCGTGTCGGCGGCGGACAGCACGACGATGTCGCCCGGCGTCTGACCCAGGTCGAGGGCTTCCGTTCCGTCGTCGACGAGGCCAGGTTGGGCGGCGAGAAGATGCAAGGCGGGCTCCGCTGGTCAGAAAGGGGCGGACATTTATATAGGAGGAGGCGGGCGGGAACCTAACCCCCGAGCGTCTAACCTTGCAGGGCGCGGGTCACGGCGGCGCGGTCCAGGCCGTGCAGACCGATCACGACCAGACGGGTTTCCGGCACCTCGCCGGCCGTCCACGGGCGGTCGTAATAGCCGTCGACGCGCGATCCCACGCCCTGGATGACGTGGCGGCGCGGCTTGCCCGCGACATGGACGAAGCCCTTCACGCGCAGGATGCCGTGGTCGCGGGCGGCGGCCTCGATGCGGGATTTCAGGGCGTCCGGGTCGGCCGATCCGGCGATCCGCACCTCGAAGCTGTCGAAATCGTCGTGGTCGTGGTCGTCCTCGCCTTCGTGATGGGACGGGCGGGCGTCGAGATCGTCCTCGGCCCCGGCCTTGAGGCCCAACAGGACATTGATGTCGACTTGGCCGTGGCGGGTTTCGACGATCTTCACCTGGCGCGGCAGTTCGGCCTCGACCACGGCGCGCGCGGCGGCCAGACCCGCCGCGTCGGTCAGGTCGGCCTTGTTCAGCAGCACCATATCAGCGGACAGCAACTGGTCCTCGAACACCTCTTCCAGGGGCGAATGGTGGTCCAGGTTGTCGTCGGCTTCGCGCTGTTCGGCGACGGCGGCCGGATCATGGGCGAAGCGGCCCGCCGCGACGGCCGGCGCGTCGACCACGGCGATCACACCGTCGACGGTGACCCGGGCGCGGATTTCCGGCCAGGTGAAGGCCTTGACCAGGGGTTTGGGCAGGGCCAGCCCGGACGTTTCGATTACGATATGATCCGGCGGCGTGTCGCGGTCGAGCAGCATTTCCATGGTCGGCAGGAAATCATCGGCGACAGTGCAGCAGATGCAGCCGTTGGCCAGTTCGACCACATCGTCCTCGGCGCAGCCCTCGATGGCGCAGCCGTTGATGACCTCGCGGTCGACGCCCAAATCCCCGAATTCATTGATCACCAGGGCAATACGCCGCCCGCCCGCGTTCTGCAACAGATGGCGGATGAGGGTCGTCTTGCCGGCGCCGAGGAAGCCGGTGATCACGGTGGCGGGAATTTTCATGAATGCAGGGAACCTTGTCTGACGTGAATTAAAGAGGACGGCCCTTGAGCACGAGGGGCAGGCCGGCCGCCGTGAATACCACACGGTCGGCGCGGGCGGCCAGCCGCTGATTGGCCAGCCCCGCCGCGTCGGCGAAGGATCGGGCCAGGGCGTTGGCGGGAATGACGCCCAAGCCCACCTCGTTGGAGACGAAAACCACGGGTCCGCCGAGGCCGTCGAGCCCCCGGGCGAGCGTTTCGACCTCGGATTCGGGATCGCGCCCGGCGGCCATCAGGTTCGACAGCCACAACGTCACGCAATCGACCAGCACCGGGCGGCCGGGGGCGGCGTGCTCGCGAATCTGTTCGAGAATATCCAAGGGTTCCTCGATGGTTTCCCAATCGGCGCCCCGGCGCGCCCGATGGGCGGCGATGCGGTCGGTCATCTCGCCGTCCCGGGCCTCGGCCGTGGCCAGGTAGAGCCCGCCGCCGGCCGCGTCCTCGATCAGGGTTTCGGCAAGTCGGCTTTTGCCCGAACGCTGGCCGCCCAGGATCAGGGTGACGGGGGGTAAAATTTCGTTCATCGAATTTCCATGTGTTTATTTCGCGCAAATCGTCGTCGCGTGCCTGGAGTCGGCACGCTCGGGATTTGCGTCAATGCCCCCCCTTGACGAGCGGCGTCACCGCATGGGGCGGGGCGTTGACCCGCACGATCCGCCAAGCCCCGCCGCGCCCGCGCAAAAGCCCGCCCGCGACGTGTTCCAGGCAGGTCACGGACAGGGTCGAGACGGAAAACGACATGGCCCCTTCCGGCGTCAGGCCCAGCGAATGGGCCATGGCCGCGCGGATGGTCCCACCATGGGTGACGGCGACGATGTCGCGGCCCGCATGGTCGGCGGTGTAGCGGTCGATCACCCCGGACACGCGGGCGATCTGGTCGGCGAAGCTTTCGCCGCCGGGCGGACGGGACCGCGCCGGCGTTTCCCAGAACAGGCGGAAGGCGTCGGGGTCGCGGGCCTCCATCTCGTCCCAGGTCGATCCCTGCCAGTCACCGAAGGACTGTTCGCCCAGATGTTCCTCGGCGATGGGGTCGGGGAATGCCAAGCCTTCCTCGCGAATCGCCTGGGCGGTCTTGTGGGTGCGCGTGAGGTGGCTGGTCAGCCACACCGCGTCGGCGGGCAATGCCGTCGCCAGGGCGCGGAAGCTGTCCCGGTCGGACACGTCGCAGGGCACGTCGTTGCCGCCGTAGATGGTGCCGACCACGGAGGGCACGGGCGCGTGGCGCACCCACCACCAGCGGGTCACGGAGTTTTCGGGGGTCTTGGTCACAGGTTGATCTCCGCCGTTGCGGCCGCCAGATAGACGGCGATTTCCACGATCTGTTGCTGCGCGCCCAGGGTGTCGCCCGTGTGGCCGCCGACCCCCGCCTGCATCGCCCAGCAGGCGAACAACCCCGCCGCCAGACCCGCCGCCGCCAGGGTGCCGACCCCGGCTCCCAGGACCGGCAGGAGCGGGGCCAGGGCCGCGACGCCCAAGGCCAGGGCCAGCCCCGCCGCCCAGACGGGCGGCCGTCCGGCGTCCTTGGCCAGGCCGTCGGCCCGCGCGGGGGCCAGGACGGTCATCGTCGGCACCACGGCCGCCCGGGACAAGGCCCCTGCGGCGACCAGCACCAAGGCCGCCGTGCCCGGCCCGGCGAGGGACGCCAGCGCCGCCGCCTTCAGCCCCGTCGCGAACACCAGGGCGAGCACACCGAAGGTGCCGATATGGGAATCGCGCATGACCTCCAGCCGCCGGTCGCGGCCCGCGACGCCGAGCCCGTCGGCGAAATCGGCTAGGCCGTCTTCGTGCAGCGCGCCGGTCACGATGGCCATGACGGCGAAGGCGAGCAGAGCGGCGGCGAGGGGATGCAGGCCCGAACCCGCCGTCGCCATGAGCACGCCCGCCCCGGCGCCGCCGACCACGCATCCCGCCAGGGGAAAGGCCCAGCTGGCGCGGGCCAGGGCGCCCGCCCCGCCGTCGTGACGCGCGGGCACCGGCAGCCGCGTGAGGAAGGCCAGCGCGAGAAACGCATCGTCCCAGGGGCGCCAGGGCCGGGCGGCAGGATCGGGATCGTCCGTCGCCAAAGGGCAACTCCTTGAAGGATCAGGCGGGACCGCGACGCCGGTCACGGGAAATTCCCGTCACCAGCACGGCCGATTGGGTTATATGTGACCGACCCCGGAAAAGGAAACAAGACCTCGTGCCGCAAATCGACCCCCCGCGTGATCCCGCTGACCTGCTGACCGACCTGCCGGGACCGGATGTGGACGCACAGACCGCCGTGCGCGCCCGCGAGGCGGTGCTGACCAAGCCCGCCGGATCGCTGGGCCGACTGGAGGAGATCACCGAATGGCTGGCCGGCTGGCAGGGCCGCGCGACCCCGCGCGCCGACACGATCCAGGCCCTGGTGTTCGCCGGCAATCACGGCGTCGCCGCCCAGGGGATATCGGCCTATCCGCCCGAGGTGACGGCCCAGATGGTCGCCAACTTTCAGGCCGGGGGGGCGGCCGTGAACCAGCTGTGCCGCACCTTCGGTGTCGATCTCGCCGTGATTCCCCTGGATCTGGACAACCCCACCGCCGACATCGCGCAGGGTCCGGCCATGACGGCGGATGAATTCGCCGCCGCCTTCCAGGCCGGGGCCGACGCCGTCAATGCGGGGGCGGACCTTCTCTGTGTCGGCGAAATGGGCATCGCCAACACCACCGCCGCCGCCGCCATCTGCCTGGGCTTGTTCGGCGGCACGGGGGCGGATTGGGCCGGGCCGGGCACGGGCCTGCCCGCGGCGGGCGTATCGGCCAAGGCGGACGTGATCGCCCGCGCCGTCGCGGTCAACGGCATCGCGCCCCAAGATGGACTGGGCGTTCTGCGCGCCCTGGGCGGCCGGGAACTGGCAGCCATGGCCGGCGCCGTGGCCAGGGCCCGCCGTCTGGGCATCCCCGTGCTGCTTGACGGCTTCGTCTGCGGCGCGGCGGCGGCCTGTCTCGACGCGGCCCGGCCGGGGGCCCTCGACCATTGCCGGGCGGCACACCTGTCGGCGGAGCCGGGACACGGGCGGCTGCTCGCGAAACTCGGCATGGCGCCGCTGCTGCAACTGAACATGCGGCTGGGCGAGGCGTCGGGGGCGGTGTTGGCGGTCGCCCTGGTGCGGGCGGCCCTGGCCTGTCACCGGGGCATGGCGACCTTTGAAAGCGCGGGCGTCAGCGGCAAGGACTAGGTCCAGCGGCATGTCCGCCTAGTCGACCATTTCCTCTTCGTCGTCGCCGGCGGTGCCGCGCTGAATACGGTGTTTCAGCTTAAGCAAATCGCGGCGCCGGCCGTCCTCGGCGATCAGGCCTTCGATGAACCGGCCCTGGAACCGGTCGATGCCGACGGAGCGGCCGAATTCGACGGATTCGCGGGTGTCGCAACGGCACATGATCATCCTGCCGCCGCCGCCCGAGGCGGCGATCTGGCGCAGCCGTTCCTTGACGTCGTCGCTGGAATCGGCGAGGGCCGGGGTCCAGATCAGCTTGGCATGATCGCAGCCCAGTTTTTCCCGGTCGACCAGGAACATGGTCTGCATGGTCAGGCCGTCGAGCAGCACCCGATAGCCCCGTTCCTGCACGAACTCGCGGGCGATCAGGAAGGCCGGCAGGTCGGCGAAGATGTCTTCCTTCTGCAACTCGATCACCATCGCCCCCCGGCGCGAGGCCGAGACATTGTCGTCGAAAACCTGGAATTCATCCGACAACAGAGTCTTTACGTTGGCGTTGATGGAAATCTCGCCGGTGATGGTGATGGCGTCGGTCTTCGACAGCATGGACAGCATGCGCTTATCCAGGGTTTCCGTCAGGTGATAGAACAGCCAGCGGTTGGAGGTCAGGTTGACCCCCGGCATCAGGGTTTCGCGCAGGTCGTTGATGGAAATGAACAGTTCCGAAAATTCCTGTTCGGGAATCAGCTTGCTGTCGACCTTGCAGACGAACTGGCGGCGCACGTAGTTCGACAGGTCGGCGCGGCCGAGCGCATCCTCGACCCGGGCCAGAATATCGGGCGTCAGGGGCTCGCCCTGTTCCTGCTTGGCGCGCAGGGACGAGCGCGCGTCCATGCGCGAGCGCACCTTGGTCAGGCGCACTTCCTCTTCCTCGGCCAATTCGCGGGCCAGGCGCAAAATCTCGTCGTAGTCGTTGACCGCGTCGTACCAGGTCGCGAAGGGCTTTTCGTGGGTCGAGGCCTCGGCGATCAGGGGGTCGTCGGAAAACAGAAAGCGCACCTTCTGAACCACGGTTTCCACCTGGGGCCGGGCTTCGGCCTTGAAGGCGAAGATCAGATCGGCGCTGCGCAGGGCGAACAACTGGCCCATGGTGGTCGAGATCAGGGGATCGAAGCTGGAGGTCGCGGCGCGGATATGCTGTTCGCGCCGATTGAACGGGCGCAGCTGCGACAGATGGACATGCACGACCTGGCGCCCGCCCCGGTGCTTTTCCAGGCGACGCACATAGTCCAGCAGCAGGTTTTCCTGGCTGGGGATTGCTTTCTGTGCATCGGGCGCCGTCGCCATGTTTCCGCCGTTTCCTGTTTCGCTACCGGGTGCCGGTGTCCGCGCCTCAGCGCGCCGCCGCCGCCCGTTCCTTCTTGATGCGCGCGCGCCGCCCTTGCGAGCGCACGGTGTCGATCAGCCGGTCCATGAGGAAGCCCTGGAACCGGGTGATGCCCAGGTTCAGGCCCCATTGGATCGCCTGTTCGGAATCGACCCGGGACAGGATGATCGATTCCTTGCCCGCATCGCGGATGATGCGGCGCAGGTCCTCGACCTTGCTGTCGTCCTCTTCCTCGTTCTCGAATTCCGAGCCCCAGCCGACCTTGATGAAGTCCGCGCCCAGAATCGCCGGGTCGAAGAACTGCATGGATACGGGCGAAATGCCGTCGACCAGCACGCGGTACCCGTTCTGTTGCAGCATGTTGCGGGCGATGGTGAAGGCGTCGACGTCGGAGAAGATGTCGATCACCTGCATTTCGATGATGACGTTGTCCTCGTGCCCGGCGACGGCGCGGTGGAAGTTCTGGAAATCGCGCGACAGCACGGTGCCGATGTTCAGGTTGAGCGAGATCGGCTCGTTCATCTTTTCGAAGTTGCGCCCGGCCATGTTGGCCAGGATGACCCGGTCCAGGCCCTCGGTCAGGTACTGGAACAGCCAGATCGACGAGAACAGGTTGACCCCCGGCGCCACCCGCTTCTTCAGATCGCCGATGGAAATGAAGTGTTCGCGGAAGATCACCCCCTCGGGCCCGTTGGCGCCGATGTGCAGGCAAAGCTGTTCGCGGATCAGGTCGTCGATGGGCACGCGCGGCAGAACCTGGGAAAGCGCCGTCAGGTGCTGCGCCGTCAACGGCTGGCCCACGGATTTCTGCTGCGCCGCCGCCTCGGCGGCCTCGCGCTTGGCGGTTTCCTCGGCCTCCAGCACCAGCGAGCCGACGACCCGCACGAAGGCGCGGAAATCCTCATTCTCCGACAGATCGTACCAGGTCGACAGGCGGTCCTCGCCCAGACCCGTCTCGTCGATGTGGGTCAGCGGGTCTTCGGAGAACAGCGCGCGGACCTTCTCGACGGGGTTTTCCACCTCGTGCACGGGCACGGTGCGGCACAGAAGGATCTGGTCCGCGTTCTTCATCTGGAACAAGGTCGCTTCGTGCTGATTGGTCAGATTGTCGAAGTTGCGCGCCGCCAGACGGATGAAATGGGGTTTGCGGTTGGAACTTTTCAGTTCCGACAAATGCAGATGCACGGCGTAATAGCCGGGCGCGCCCGCCTCCATTCGGTTGAGGCGGTCCAGCAGAAGTTTTTCCTCGAGCGTATCCGGTGAAGGAATCTCGGCCATGGTGCTCCCGTTCGCCCCCGGACCCCGCGTGTGCGGAACCCCGATGTCGACAGTCATTCCAGGGGCCCTTCCCGCAGCCCCGGAGGTTTCGCCGTAATCGGCAAGGTGCGCCAATGCTAAAGTGAAATCGTTAAAAAAGTCATTTCATTTCCGGCGCTTGGTTCGGCGGTTCGGATTCCGCGCCGCGGCCGCCCGGGCCCCGGCGGCGCGCCGGGTCAGGCACCTTGACCTCGACCCCGCTTGAGGGTCATAAGCGACGGTTTCTTAATACTTGGCGGGCATTATGGATCGCGGATTTGGCGGTTTTTTGCCCATAATGCGGCAAAATCGGAACGGGTAACTCATTCATGGCCCTACGCAAGACCATCCTCGTCACCGGCGGGGCGGGCTTTATCGGCTCGCATCTCTGCACACGCCTGTTGGAGTCGGGGGCCGGCGTGATCTGCGCCGACAATTTCTATACCGGCTCCAAGGACAACATTCTGGGCCTGTTGGACAATCCCCATTTCGAGGTCATGCGCCACGACGTGACCTTCCCGCTCTATGTCGAGGTCGACGAGATCTACAACCTGGCCTGCCCGGCCTCGCCCGTGCATTACCAGTACGATCCCGTGCAGACGACCAAGACCTCCGTGCACGGCGCCATCAACATGCTGGGCCTGGCCAAGCGCACCGGCGCCAAGATTTTGCAGGCCTCGACGTCCGAGGTCTACGGCGATCCGGAAGTCCATCCGCAGACCGAGGATTACCGCGGCCGGGTCAACCCCATCGGGCCGCGCGGCTGCTACGACGAGGGCAAGCGCTGCGCCGAAACCCTGTTTTTCGACTATTACCGTCAGCACAGCCTGAACATCCGGGTCGCGCGCATCTTCAACACCTACGGCCCCAACATGCACCCCAATGACGGGCGCGTGGTGTCCAACTTCATCGTCCAGGCGCTGAAAGGCGAGGACCTGACCGTCTACGGCGACGGCGGGCAGACGCGGTCGTTCTGTTATGTCGACGATCTGGCCGACGGGCTGATCCGGCTGATGAACGCCCCCGACGCGGTGACCGGGCCGATCAACCTGGGCAATCCCAACGAATTCACCATCCTGGAACTGGCCGAACTGGTGATCGAGATGACCGCCGCCAAATCCAAGATCGTCAAGATGCCGCTGCCCCAGGACGACCCCACGCAACGCTGCCCGGACATCTCGCTCGCCAAGGACAAACTGGGCTGGCAGCCGACCATCCAATTGAAGGACGGTCTGGCCAAGACCATCGCCTATTTCAAAGGGGTCCTGTGACCGGCCAAATCGCGGGCACAGGGAAAAACAGGCTTTTCTCATGGACTTAGCCGCATTTTTTAACAGCGAAATGGAACAGCACGCGGCCGTCGCCAAGGCGACCCAAGGGGCCCTGGCCGCGCCTTTCCAGGCGCTTGTAACCGCCGCCGCCAAGTCGTTGAGAGACGGCGGAAAATTGCTTTTCTTCGGAAACGGCGGCAGCGCCGCCGACTGCCAGCACCTGGCGACGGAACTGACCGTCCGCTACAAGACCGACCGCGCGCCGATTGCCGCCATCGCCCTGACCACGGACTCGTCGGCCCTGACCGCCGGCGCCAACGACCTGGGGTTCGAGCAGGTGTTCGCCCGCCAGATCCAGGCGCTCGGCAAGCCCGGCGACATGGCCGTCGGGATTTCCACCTCGGGCCAAAGCCCCAATGTGCTGGAGGCCCTGCGCGCGGCGCGGGCGGGCGGGCTGATCGCGGCCGGCCTGAGCGGCCGCGGCGGCGGCAAGATGGCCGGCCTCGCCGACCCCCTGCTGATCGTGCCCTCGGACGTCACCGCGCGCATCCAGGAAATGCATATTACCTTGGGTCAAATGCTCTGCGGCGCGCTTGAAATCGAATTGGGTCTGATATGATGATCCTTGGTGACGGGCGCCTTGGGGGCCAGATGCTCTGCGGCGCGCTTGAGGTGGAATCGGGCCTGGTGACGTTGGACACGGGACAATGACGGAACGCACGGACCTGATCGCCCTGGTCGAGGCGCTGGCGGACACCAAGGTGGTCTGTCTGGGCGACGTCATGTTGGACACTTTCGTTCATGGCGAGGTCGAGCGGATTTCCCCGGAAGCCCCGATCCCCGTGCTGCGCGTGACCGGCGAGACCCGCATGCTGGGCGGGGCCGGCAACGTGGTGCGCAACCTGGCCGCGCTGGGGGCCAAGACCCGGTTCCTGTCCGTCGTCGGCGACGACGCCGCGGGCGCGGAAGTGCGGACCCTTCTGGCCCGCGAGGCGGGCGTGACGGGCGACCTGAAAACCGACGCCGGGCGCCAGACCACGATCAAGACCCGCTTCGTCGCCGGCACACAGCAGATGCTGCGCGCCGACCGGGAAACCAGCCGGGCCACGAGCGACGCGCTTCAAGCTCAACTGGCCGCCGAGGCCGAGGCCGCCGTGCGCGACCACAAGGTCGTCGTGCTGTCCGATTACGGCAAGGGGGTCCTGGCCGACGCCACCCTGGCCCATGTGATCGCCGCCGCCGGCAAGGCCGGAGCGACCGTGATCGTCGATCCCAAGGGCAGCGATTACGGGCGCTATCGGGGGGCCGGAATCCTGACCCCCAATCTGAAGGAACTGGCCGCCGCCACGGGTAAGCCCGTGCACACGGACGACGCCGTGATCGCCGCCGCCCGCGGGCTGGTCGACGATCTGGGCCTGACCGCCGTGCTGGTCACCCGGTCCCGCGACGGCATGACCCTGGTGCCGGCCGAGGGCGCGGTCGTCCACCTGGCCGCCGAGGCGCAGGAAGTTTTCGACGTGTCCGGCGCCGGCGACACGGTGGTCGCGACCCTGGCCGCCTGCCTGGCCGCGGGCGCCGATCTGGGCCGGGCGGCGGCGCTCGCCAATCTCGCCGCCGGGATCGTCGTCGCCAAGGTCGGCACCGCCGTCGCCTACGCGGGTGATCTCATCGCCCAATTGCACCATCAGGACCTGAGCGACGCCGAGGCCAAGGTGCTGACTTTCGAACAGCTGCTCGACCGGGCCGCCGCCTGGCGCCGCCGGGGTCTCACGGTCGGCTTCACCAACGGCTGCTTCGATCTGTTGCATCCGGGCCATGTGTCGCTGTTGCGCCAGGCCAAGGGCCAGTGCGACCGGCTGGTCGTGGGGCTCAATTCCGATGCCTCGGTCAAACGCCTGAAGGGCGAGGACCGCCCGGTCCAGGGCGAGGCCGCGCGGGCCGCCGTGCTGGCGTCGCTGGCCGGGGTCGATGCCGTCGTCCTGTTCGCCGAAGACACGCCGCTGGCCCTGATCGAGGGTTTGTTGCCCGAGGTTCTGGTCAAGGGCGCCGATTACCGCGTCGATCAGGTGGTCGGCCGCGCGGCCGTCGAGGCCGCCGGCGGGCGCGTGCATCTCGCCGATCTGGCGCCGGGCCACAGCACCACGGCGACCATCGCCAAGCTGGCCGGCCAGGGCTAATCCCCGGCCCGGTTCTCGCCCACGGGATCAACTGTTTCGGACCCCGAACCGACAAGGTTTTTCAACCGCCCCCAGAATGATCCTGATCCGGGTTTGCCGTCGTCCCCGATGTCGTCGAAGGCCAGCACCGGCAGGCCCTGATGCGCCGCGCCCATGAACCCGGCCCAGGTGCGCGCCGGCAGGCCGCCGCCGGTCACCCGTTTCATGGGCGACCCGTCGTCGTTGCCGAACCACACGCCGGTCACCAATTGCGGCGTGAAACCGACGAACCAGGCGTCGCGGTAGTTCTGGCTGGTCCCCGTCTTTCCCGCCGCCGGCCGGCCGATGGCGGCGTGCTTGCCCGTGCCGCCGTCGATCACCTTGGTCATCATGGCGGTCAGGGTGCGGGCCGCCGCCGCCGGCACGGCGCGGCCGGGGCCGGAGCCCTGGCGCTGATACAGCGGCGTGCCGCCGGGGCCGATGATTTCCGTGATCGCATAGGGCCAGACCCCCATCCCCGCCCGCGCCAGCACGGCATAGGCGGTCGTCAATTCCAGCAGCGACACCTCGCCCGTGCCGAGCGCCAACCCCGCGTCCTTGGGCAGGTCCGTGGTGATGCCCAGCGCCCGGGCGGTGTCGATGATCCTGGCCGGGCCGACCTGCTGCGCCAACTGCACCGCGATGGTGTTGACGGAATGGGCCAACGCGTATTCCAGGGTCATGCGCCCTTCGTACTTGCCGGAGAAATTGGACGGCTGCCAACCGCTCAAAGAGACCGGCCTGTCGACCACCGGGGTCGCGGGCGTCATTCCGGTCTCCAGCGCCGCGAGATAGACCACGGGCTTGAACGCGGATCCCGGCTGGCGCAGCGCCTGAACGGCGCGGTTGAACTGGCTTTTGCCGTAATCCCGGCCGCCGACCATGGCGCGCACCGCGCCCTGCGGGGTCAGCGCGATAAGCGCCCCGTCGCCCGCCCGCATGCCCGCCCGGTCCGCCGCCAGGAAGGCGCGGCCGATGGCCGTTTCCGCCTGGCGCTGCAAGGCGGGGTCGAGCGTCGTCCTGACCACCAGATCGCGGCCGCCGGCGGTCACGTAGTCGGAGACCGCTTCGAGCACCCAGTCGACGAAATGCCGCGCGTTGCCCGTGGGCGCCGAGACGGCGGCGACCTGGATGCCGCGGGCCGCTTCCGCCGCCTTGGTTTCCGTCAGATATCCGGCGGCGACCATGTTGGCGAGCACCGTGCGGGCCCGAGCATGGGCGCGTTCCGGCGAGGCCACGGGGTTGTAGCGCGACGGCGCCTTGAGCAGGCCGGCCAACACCGCCGCCTCGTAGGTATTGACCCGGGCGGCGGGTTTTTGGAAGAAACGATGGGCCGCCGCGTCGACTCCGTAGGTCCCCGCCCCCAGATAGACCCGGTTGAGGTAAAGGGTGAGGATCTGGTCCTTCGAAAACTCCCATTCCAGCCATAGCGCCACGACCATTTCCTGGAGCTTGCGCGTGATCGTGCGGGCCGGGGTGAGGAACAGGTTCTTGGCCAGTTGCTGGGTGATGGTCGATCCGCCCTCGACCACCCGTCCGGCCCGGATATTGCGCACCATGGCCCGGCCCAGGCCGATAGGATCGATACCGTAATGATTATAGAACCGCCGATCCTCGGTCGCCAGGACGGCCTGTATCAGATGCGGCGGCAGGTCCTTGAGGTCCACCGTTTCGCCGACCAGATCGCCGGCGCGGTAGATTTCCGTGCCGTCCTGGCTAAGAATCGTCACGGTCGGCCGGCGTTCGGTCTTCAGCGCCTCATCCAGGTCCGGCAGGCCGATGGACACCCAGACCCCGGCGCCAAGGGCCGCGATCACCCCCCAGACGGCCGCCGCCCCGGCCCATTTCAGGATCGTGGCGAGACGGCCGCGGCGGCGCGCGGCGGGGGCACGCTCGGGAGTCTTTTTCGCCCGTGGGCGGGAACGGGGACGCGGTGATTTGGCCATTTGCGTCTTATGGGCGGATGGGCGTCAGTATTTGGTTAACGCAAAGTAGGCGGAGGTTTCATCGGGTTCGCGGCAGTCGAGCAGGGTATGCAGCGTGATCGGATCGATCACGGCACCCTTCAGGTTGGCGCGCCACATGTCGACGCCGTTGAGCGAGGCCCCCGTGAAGTTGGCGCCGCGCAGGTCCGTGTCGGTCATGTCCGTGAAATCGAGCAGCGCGCTGGTGAAATTGACCCCGACCATGACCGACGAGATCAGGGACGAGCCCCTGAGATCGGCCCCCGACAGATCCGAGCCCGTGAGATCGCATTCCCGGATGTTGGCGTTGGCGAGGGACGCCCCCCGCAGGTCGAGGTCCCGCATGTTGAGGCGCAGCATGTCGCCGCGCTTGCCGGTATCGCCGCCGCCGCGCAACCAGGCCTCGTGCGCCTCGATCAAGGCCGCGACCGACGTGTTCGTATCCGCCATCGGGAAATCCCCCCATGAACCCAGTTCAATGCCCGACCGCCCTTCCCCCCCGGGTTGGCCCGGTGTTGGGCGATCATAGGCGGAAGGCCGGGGCGGAGTAAACCGCCCCGCCGGGCGAGTAGTGTCCTAATGTGAACCTAACCGATCTGAGAGCTTTTTCATTGAGGACAAGCACCTGGCAAGACGCTTCTTAAGATCAGTGCGTTCATCCATGCTCATTTCAATGGAACCAAGGTTGGCCCAATCTCTACAGATTGCGCCATCCAGAGCTTCCAGATCACGGATTAGATTTTGCGCTTGGCTTGTATTGCTATCGCGTCGAGTCAATTAACCCTCCATCAATACGCTTCACTTCGCACACTACAATTTCATGCGGACACACAAGACGCTGCACATGACTCCGGCGATGGCGAGGGTGTCAAGGATCGGCTTTGGTCGCTTGAGAAATTGGTGGACCAAACCTCAAATTAAGACACTACCGCCGGGCGGGTGGGCCGAGCGTCAGATGTCCAGGTTGGCGACCTTCAAGGCGTTTTCCTGAATGAACTCGCGGCGCGGCTCGACGATGTCGCCCATGAGGGTGGAGAACACCTCTTCGGCGTCATCGATATGGTTGATGCGGACCTGCAACAGGGACCGCGCGTTGGGGTCCAGGGTGGTTTCCCAAAGCTGGTCCGGGTTCATTTCGCCGAGACCCTTGTAGCGCTGGACGCCGATGCCCTTCTTGCCGGCGTCCATCACCGCGTCGACCAGGGACACGGGTCCGGTGATGACATGTTCCTTTTCCTTCAGGATCAGCGCCCCGTGGCGGGCGTAACGCGCCTGCAAGGCCGGCGCCATGCCGTCGAGCCGGCGGGCTTCCGAAGAGCGGATCACCTGGCCGTCGATGACGTGGCTTTCCGAAACGCCGCGCAGGGTGCGGTCGATGGAGAACCCGCCGCCGGGCAGGGCCGAGCCGGTCCAACCGCGTTCGGCCTCGGGCACCAAGGCGTCCATGCGCTTGGCGATGTATTCGGCGGTGCCCCGCGCCAGTTCCTGGTCGGACAGGATGTCCGGGTTGAAGGCCCCCAGGATCGCCGCCTGCTCGACCAGGGCCATGGGCACGTGCTGGGACAGGCGCCCGACCATGGCCTTCACGTCGCGGGCCTCGCGCACCACGGCGTGCAGTTCCGGGCCGGCGATCTGGCTGCCGTCGTAGGGCCGCATCACCGCGCCCTCGTCGATGGCGCTGGCGAACAGATACTTTTCCATCGCCGCGTCGTCCTTGAGATAGACCTCGGAATTGCCGCGCTTTGCCCGGTACAGCGGCGGCTGCGCGATATAAAGGTATCCGCGCGTCACCAGTTCCGGCATCTGGCGGAAGAAGAAGGTCAGCAACAGGGTGCGGATGTGGCTGCCGTCCACGTCGGCGTCCGTCATGATGATGATCTTGTGGTAGCGGCATTTCTCGACGTTGAAATCCTCGCGCCCGATGCCGGTGCCGAGCGCGGCGATGAGCGTGCCGATTTCCGCCGACGACAGCATCTTGTCGAAGCGCGCGCGTTCCACGTTGAGGATCTTGCCGCGCAGCGGCAGGATCGCCTGGTTCTGGCGGTGGCGCGCCTGCTTGGCGGAGCCACCGGCCGAGTCCCCTTCGACGATGAACAGTTCCGACAGCGCCGGGTCCCGTTCCGAACAGTCGGCGAGCTTGCCGGGCAGGGTTGAGATGTCCAAGGCCCCCTTGCGCCGCGTCAGTTCGCGGGCCTTGCGCGCCGCCTCGCGGGCGGCGGCGGCCTCGATGATCTTGCCGATCACGCTGCGCGCTTCCGCGGGATGTTCCTCGAACCAGCGGTCCAGGCCCTCGCCGACCAGGTTTTCCACCGCCGGGCGGACTTCGGACGACACCAGCTTTTCCTTGGTCTGAGACGAGAACTTGGGATCGGGCACCTTGACCGACAGCACGCAGGTCAGGCCTTCGCGGGCGTCGTCGCCGGTGATCGCGACCTTGGCCTTCTTGGCGATGCCCGACGCGTTGGCGTAGTTGTTGATCATGCGCGTCAGGGCGCCACGGAAGCCGGCCAGGTGCGTGCCGCCGTCCTTCTGCGGGATGTTGTTGGTGAAGCACAGCATGGTCTCGTGATAGCTGTCGTTCCACTGCATCGCCATTTCCACGGTGATGCCGTCCTTTTCGCCGGAAACGGCGATCGAGTCGGCCAGCACCGGGTTCTTGGAACGATCGAGGTATTTGACGAATTCCTGAAGCCCGCCCTCGTAGCGCAGTTCCTTGGTCTGCGGTTCGACCCCGCGCGCGTCGGTCAGGGTCAGGCCCACGCCCGAATTGAGGAACGCCAGTTCGCGCAGGCGATGTTCCAGCGTCGCATAGTCGTAATCGGTTTGGGTGAAGGTTTCCTTGGACGCCAGGAACGTGACCTCGGTGCCGGAGATCGGCTTGCCGTCGTCGTCCAGGGGGGCGTCGCCGATGACCTTCAGCGGCGCCTCGACCTCGCCGTCGCAAAAGCGCACGAAATGCTGCTTGCCATCGCGGCAGATGCGCAGTTCCAGCCATTCCGAAAGCGCGTTGACCACGGATACGCCGACGCCGTGCAGGCCGCCCGAGACCTTGTAGGAATTCTGGTCGAACTTACCGCCGGCATGCAGCTGGGTCATGATGACCTCGGCCGCCGAAACGCCTTCTTCCGTATGGATGTCGACGGGAATGCCACGGCCGTTGTCGGACACGGTCACCGAGTTGTCGCCGTTGAGCGTCACCCGCACCGTGTCGCAGTAGCCGGCCAAGGCTTCGTCGATGGCGTTATCGACGACTTCGTAGACCATGTGGTGCAGGCCCGACCCGTCGTCCGTGTCGCCGATGTACATGCCCGGGCGCTTGCGCACGGCGTCGAGGCCGCGCAGGACCTTGATGGAATCCGCCAGGTATTCGCCGTTGTTGTCCGCGCGCCGCTGGGCGGCGGCGTCGATTTCGGGGGCTTCGGGTGTTTCGGGTTCGTCGGTCATGGTCGTTCACGCTCTTCAGATTGGGGCCGGCAAAAGCGCCGCCCGGGAAAATTCAATGTTGGCCGGTCATGGGTCCTGACGGCGGACCTTGGCCTCGGCGACGTGGAAGAAGGCCGCCCGTCCGGCAAGCGGGCCGAACAGATCCAGGTCCGTGCCGGTCATCCAGGCCTGCAAACCCAGGGCTTCGATCTCGGCGAACAGGGCGGCGCGGCGGTCGGCATCCAGGTGGGCGGCGACCTCGTCCAGCAGCAGGATGGGCGCGCGCCCCTGTTCCGCCGCCTGTAGGCGCGCCTGCGCCAGCACCAGGGAAATCAACAATGCCTTCTGTTCGCCCGTGGAACAGTCGGCCGCCGGGCGGCCCCGGCTTTTGTATTCGACATAAAGGTCGGAGCGATGCGGCCCGTGGGCCGTGCGCCCGCTGTCGCCGTCGCGTCCGCGCGCGGATTTCAACGCGGCCTTCAGGCGGTCCTCGGCGTCGAGGGCCGAGCCGCCGTTCAGCCAGGCCTCGACCTCGCCCTCGACGGCCAGGTCGGCGGCCGGAAACGGGCCGTCGCCGGCGGCCTCCAACTGGCCGGCCAGGCGTCCGGCCATGTCGAGCCGGGCCGCCGCGATGGCGACGCCGCGTTCCGCCATGGTGGCTTCCAGGGCCGAGACCCAGGCGTCGTCGCACCCGCCCCGCGCCGTCAGCAGGCGCAACCGTTCGCGCATCGCCTGCTCATACCCGCCGACGCGCCCCGCATGGGCCGGATCGCGGCCATAGACCAGACGGTCGAGAAACCGCCGCCGGGCCGAGGCGCCGTCGAGAAACAGGCGGTCCATCTGCGGCGTCAGCCATTGCAGGGAAACATGTTCGGACAGGACGGCCTGGGCCCGCTGGGCCGCGCCGTCGACATGGACCAGGCGTTTTTCCGCGTCGCCCGCCTCACCGGCGGCAAGGCCCGTGCCGACATCCGTTTCGCCGTCCGGGCCGGCCACCGTCGCCGCCACGGCCCAGGGCCGGGGGCGGGGGGGCGCATCCTCGCCGGGGTCGCGGCGGGCGGCTTCCGACAGGCGCGCGCGGCGCAGCCCGCGGCCCGGGATCAGGAACGACAAGGCTTCGAGGATGTTCGTCTTGCCCGCCCCGTTGGGCCCGGCCAGCACGACCGGCCCTTCGGGCACGTCAAGCCGCAGCGCGGCATAGCAGCGGAAGTCGCTCAGCGTCAGCCGGCGGACCGCAAGAGAGCCCGCAACGGCGGCGGCGGTTTCCGGGTATGCCCCATCGGCGGCAAATGTGGGTTGGACGTACAGGATCGTTCCTTAAAAAACCCGTTCAAACACGCATGGGCATGAGCACGAACAACGCACTTTCGTCGCCCGCTTCGCGCAACACCGTGGGCGAGGCCGCGTCGGCCATGGCCAGCGACGCCGTGTCGCCCTCGATCTGGCGGGTGATGTCGAGCAGATAGGCCGCGTTGAACCCGATCTCCAGGCCATCACCGTTGTAATCGACCTCGATCTCTTCCTCGGCCAGCCCGTGTTCGGGGCTGGAGGCCGACAGCTTGAGCACGCCCGCCCCCAGGGTCAGCTTCACGGCGCGGGATTTCTCGGAGGAAATCGCCGACACGCGGTCGACGGCCGCGGCCAGAAGCTTGCGGTCGACGTCGAGCATCTTGTCGTTGTCACGCGGGATGACCCGTTCGTAATCGGGGAAGGTGCCGTCGATCAGCTTGGACGTGATGACGATCTCGTCGATGGCGAAGCGCGCCTTGGTTTCCGACAGGCCGACGAAGACATCGCCGACGCTTTCGTCGATCAGCTTGCCCAGTTCCGTCACCACCTTGCGCGGCAGGATCACGCCGGGGATGCCGTCGGCGCCGTCCGGCAGGGGCACTTCGGCCGAGGCCAGCCGATGGCCGTCCGTGGCGACCGCGCGCAGCACCTTGGTGCCGTCCCGTTCGGCGACATGCAGATAGATGCCGTTCAGGTAATACCGCGTTTCCTCGGTCGAGATGGCGAACCGGGTGCGGTCAAGCAGCGTGTTCAGGTCGTGCACCGGCAGCTTGAACTGATGCGGCAGTTCGCCCGAGCCGAGAACGGGAAAATCCTCGGTCGGCAGGCAGGAAAGCGCGAATCGGGAGCGCCCGGCCTTGAGCACCAGTTGCCCGCCGCTTTCCTTTTCCATCACCACCTGCGCCCCTTCGGGCAGCTTGCGCACGATGTCGTAAAGGGTATGGGCGGGGGCCGTCGTCGCACCCGCTTCGGCGACATCGGCGGCCACGGCCTCGACGATGTCGAGATCCATGTCCGTGGCGTTGAGCGCCAGCTTGCCGTCGCCGGCTTCGATCTTCACGTTGGAAAGGATGGGGATGGTATTGCGGCGCTCTACAACGCTTTGCACGTGCCCAAGGCACTTCAGCAAGGCGGCCCGCTCGATTGTCAGTTTCATATGTGCCGTCTATCGCCGTTCAAAATTACATGCCGTTATGACGCTTTCGGCGGGATGTTCCGGCGTCCGGCCGGCCCTTTTCCGGGCCGGTCCGGCGGCAACGAAACCGGGGCAGGAACCCTCCGCCCCGGGCGCTGAAATGCCGATCCAAAGCCCCCACCGAGAGCAGCGTGAAGGCACCCGGACGGGCGCCCTCTGACCAAGGCGGCATTATAGCAGAGGCCCTTGGATTCCGAAGCCTTTTCCCCGAAATTCGGGTCACGGTCGCGACTTTTGAAGCGGACCCGGCAGGGTCCCCGAAGGGATCAGCCCTCGAGCATCCGGCGCAGCAGTTCGACGTCCTCGTTGAAGCTGGAATCCAACTCGCGCAGTTCTTCCACCTTCTTCACCGCATGCATCACCGTGGTGTGATCGCGGCCGCCGAATTTACGCCCGATTTCCGGGAGCGAGCGGGACGTCAGCTGCTTCGAGAGATACATCGCGACCTGGCGCGGGCGGGCGACGGAGCGCGCCCGGCGGGCCGAATGCATGTCCGACACGCGGATGTTGAAATGGGTCGATACCCGTTTCTGGATTTCCTCGATGGTGACCCGCCGTTCCGACGCCTTGAGAAGGTCGTGCAACACGTCCTGGCTGGTTTCCAGGGTGATGTCCCGGCCGACCAGCTGATGATGGGCGACGACGCGGTTAAGCGCCCCTTCAAGCTCGCGCACGTTCGACGTGATCTTGTGGGCGAGGAATTCCATCACCTTCAGCGGCACCTCGACGCCCATCTGCTCGCCCTTGGCCTGTAGAATGCCGAGCCGCAGTTCGTAGGTGGTCGCATGAATGTCGGCGACCAGCCCGCAGTTAAGGCGCGAGATCAGGCGCTCTTCCATGCCTTCCAGGTCGTTGGGCGACTTGTCGGCGGAGATCACGATCTGGCGGCCCTGATCGACCAGGGCGTTGAAGGTGTGGAAGAACTCTTCCTGGGTCGACTCCTTGCCCGAGATGAACTGGACGTCGTCGACCATCAGCACGTCGACGGAGCGGAACTGCTCCTTGAAATCGACCGTGTTGTGTTCGCGGAGTGCGCGCACGAAACGGTACATGAACTTTTCCGCCGACAGGTAGATGACCGAGCGGTCGGGGCGGGTCTTGCGCAGGTGCCAGGCGATGGCGTGCATCAGGTGGGTCTTGCCGAGCCCGACCCCGCCGTAGAGGAACAGGGGGTTGAAGGGCACGACCTCGGCCTCGGCCACGCGGCGCGCGGCGGCATAGGCGAATTCGTTCGGCTTGCCGACGACGAAACGGTCAAAGGTGTAGCGCTGGTCGAGGGGGGCGCCGATGTCGTCGGCGTGGGGGCCGTTGCCGATGCCCGTGCCGTTCACCGGACCGGCGGGGACCGCGTCTTCCTTGCGCGCCTCGGCGGGCTTGGTCTCGGCCCGGCCCGACGCCGCGTGTTCCTGATGAATGACCACGTCGAGCCCGCCCGACAGCCCCCGGCCGTCCAGCAGTTCCGACAAACGGTCCTGGTAATGGGCCTGAATCCATTCGCGCATGAAACGGGTCGGGACGCCGGTGCGGACGGCGCTGCCGTCCTTCCCGATGAGCCGCATGGGCTTGATCCAGCTTTGGTAGGAGGCTTCGCCGATCTCGGCGCGCAGGGATTCACAAATTTCCAACCAGGTTTCCTGCAGGTCCTGGCAGGGCTCTACGTTTCGGCTCTGCTGTTCCGTCATTTTGCCACCAACATTCGGTCCCGCCCATTCAGGCGGTGCTTGTTTTCATTATCAGGGGGGACCGGCGGCCACACGGCCAAGGTTCCCCCTCCCTGGGTGCTGGGAGGCGATAAGGCCCGGTGGGGACAACCACCGGCCGGCGCTGTCGCGGCTTGTCTTTCTTCACGCCCGCCGCCATGTCGGGAACCTGAATGCGGTTCCGTCACGCCGCCGCCTCTCTAGAGCCGCGAGAGCCGACGCCGCATGAGCGGCGAACACGTTAGACCTTGTCCGCGACACACCCCCCTTAGATTTGGCTTTTTAGCCTATTATTAAATAACGAATTTTTTAGGCACATCAGTAATAGCAAGTAATTTTATTATAAATTATTGAAGTCACGCGGGATCGCAAAGAAAAAGGATTTATCTTTCTCTCAAAGCTCCTTTCTTTTTATTGGCTTGTATCGGCCGGACGTCGTCTTAATGAGTCCGCTGGCGGGCGCGAAGCCCCCAACGACGACGGGGATATTACGGACGCGCGCCGCCGATGGCAATGAGACGAATCGCGAACGCCCCCCAAATTTGCAAAATAATTCCCTTGACAAAAATGGCCCCGAGAGTCCCCCGAGGGCCCTTCGCGGCGGGCCGCGGCGGGCGTGTTTTTCCGAGTCTCAGCAATGGGTTGAGAGCCCCTTCGGGCAAAGAAAAAGGCCGTGCTTTCGGCACGGCCCTTTCGGTGTTTGGTCGCGGTCGGGGACAGCCGTCAGGCGGACAGGCCCTTGATCTGCTTGACCAGGCGCGACAGCTTCCGCGACGCCATGTTGGCGTGCAGGATGCCCTTCTGCGCGCCACGCATGACGAGCGGCTGCGCGTTCTTGAAGGCTTCCTGGGCGGCGGCGGCGTCGCCGCCGGCGATGGCCGCCTCGACCTTGCGGATCGAGGTGCGCACGGCGCTCAGGCGCGTGCGGTTGACCTGCGTGCGGCGGGCCGTTTGACGAATGCGTTTCTTGGCCGAGGCATGATGTGCCATCTGGACACCCTTTTCTAACTCTGGGTCTGAATTCGGAAGGCCGGGTTATATCGGCGGGCCGGGGCCAGGTCAAGCCCGGAAAACAAGGTCCCGCGCAAGCGTTTTCCGGGCCCCGCGCCGTCCGCTCAGCGGTTCTTGAATTCCGGCTTCCGTTTATCGGCGAAGGCGGCCATGCCTTCCTTCTGGTCCTCGGTCCCGAAGGTCGCGTGGAACATGCGCCGCTCGAACCGCACGCCTTCGGAAAGCGTCGTCTCGAAGGCCCGGTTGACGGCCTCCTTGGCCAGCATGGCAAGCGGCCGCGACATGCCGGCGATGGCCTGCGCCGTCTTGACCGCGTCCTCGACCAGATCGGCCGCGGGCACGATGCGCGCGACCAGGCCCGACCGTTCGGCCTCTTCCGCGTCCATCATGCGCCCGGTCAGGCACATCTCCATGGCCTTGGCCTTGCCCACGGCGCGGGTCAGGCGCTGCGTGCCGCCGGCCCCCGGGATGGTGCCGATGGTGATTTCCGGCTGCCCGAACTTGGCGTTGTCCCCGGCGATGATCAGGTCGCACATCATGGCGACCTCGCAGCCGCCGCCCAAGGCATAGCCCGCCACGGCGGCGATGGTCGGCTTGCGGCAGCTTGCCAGACGCTCCCAATCGACGGTGATGAAGTCGCTTTTATAAGCGTCCATCCAGCTTTGGCCCTGCATCTCCTTGATATCGGCGCCGGCGGCGAAGGCCTTTTCCGATCCGGTGACGACGATGGCGCCGATCGCGTCATCGGCCTCGAAGGCGTCGACCGCGGCGCGCAGTTCGCCGACCAGGGCCTTGTTCAGCGCGTTCAGCGCCTTCGGCCGGTTGAGGGTGATGAGCCCGACGGCGCCGCGGGTTTCGACGATGATGTTTTCGTAAGCCATGGGTGTCGCTTCCGTTCCTTGTAAAGAAGTGGTCTCGATGTGGCGGCGGCGCGGGCCGGTCAGGGACCCGGCGCCAGACGGAACCGCACGGTCGGCACGGGGCCGTCCGGGAATTCCAGATGCAGGGTTTCCCCCTCGCGGCGGTACTGGCCGCTTTTGATCTTTTCCCAGCCGAGCTGCGGCAGGCTGGCGTCATAGAAGTCGAGGACCTGGGCGCGGGCTTGGGCGCCGGTCAGGGCCTGGGCCTCGACGATGCGCCCGGCCGGCGTCTCGAACACCACGCCGGCGTCGGGGATGTCGGTCAGGCCCGGCATCAGCGGCAGGTCGTCGATGCCGCCGACGAACTGCGCGGCCGCGGGCAGCGCCGCCGCCAGCCACAAAAGGGCCGCGACGAAACCGGGACGCAGGCGGGCTATCAAGGTCATGGCCCGGTGATACCCTACCTCTGGCAGCGGGAACAGTAGAAAGTCGACCGCCCGGCCTGGGGGATCTGGCGGATGGGCGCGCCGCAGGCCGCGTTGGCGCAGGCCTCGCCCGTGCGTCCGTAGACGTCGAAGGAATGCTGGAAGTAGCCCAATTCCCCGTCGGGGCGGATATGGTCGCGCAAGCTGGAGCCGCCGGAGGCGATGGCGTCCTTGAGCACCGCCTTGACCGCCTGGGCCAGCCGGTCGGCCCTGGCCCCCTGCACCGTATGGGCCAGACGCTTGGGCGAAATGCCGGCCCGGTACAGCGCCTCGCAGGCATAGATGTTGCCGACCCCGGCGACCACGCCCTGGTCGAGCAGCGCCGCCTTGATCGGCGTCTTCTTGTCCTTCAGCCGGGCCGCCAGGACGGGGCCGGAAAAGGCGTCGTCGTCCAAAGGCTCCGGCCCCAGCCTGGCCAGCATGGGATGGGCCGCCAGATCCGCCGCCGGCCACAGGTCCATGAACCCGAAGCGGCGCGGGTCGTTGTAATGGACCTCGCCGCCGCCCGACATTTTGAAGATCACATGGTCGTGCTTTTCTTCCGGGAAGGCCGCCGCACCCAGGCGAAAGCTGCCCGACATGCCGAGATGCGCGATCAGCACGTCCGGGCTGTCCAGATCGAACATCAGGAACTTGGCGCGGCGGCGGATCGCGGCCACCGTGCGCCCCGTGAGCCGCTGGCCGAAGCCGTCGGGCAGGGGAAAGCGCAGGTCCGGCCGGCGCGGGATCACGGCATCCAGGCGCTTGCCCTGCATGGCGGGCATCAACCCCCGGCGGACGGTTTCGACTTCAGGCAATTCGGGCATGGCGTGCGGCTTTGGCAGGAAACGACGGGGAAGGCCCAAGGAACGTAGCCTGTCCCGGCCGGTTACGCTATGTTCCATCGCCATGATCAAAGAGACGCCCGAAACCCCTGATAACGCGGACACATCCGCGCGCCCCGGCGCCGGACCCGGCACGACCCACTTCGGCTTCCGCGAGGTCGCCGAGGACGAGAAGGCCGGCATGGTGCGCGGCGTGTTCGACAGCGTCGCCTCCAAATACGACCTGATGAACGACCTGATGTCGCTGGGCGTCCACCGTTTGTGGAAATCGGCCATGCTGGATTGGCTGCGGCCGCGCCCGGGCATGACGCTGCTCGACGTCGGCGGCGGCACGGGCGACATCGCGTTCCGGTTCCTTGAACGCGGCGGCGGGCCGGTCGCGGTCTGCGACATCAACACGGAGATGCTGAAGGTCGGCAAGGCGCGGGCCATCGATAAAGGCATGCTGAAGGGCCGGGACGCGGGCGGCATCGACTGGGTCACCGGCGACGCGGAGCGCCTGCCCTTTCCCGACAATTCCTTCGACGCCTATACCACCGCCTTCTGCATCCGCAACGTGACCCATCCCGAGAACGCCCTGGCCGAGGCGCGGCGCGTGCTGAAGCCGGGCGGGCGGTTCCTCTGCCTGGAATTTTCCAAGGTCGTGCTGCCGCTGCTGGACGAAATCTACGACCGCTGGTCGTTCAAGGTTCTGCCCGTGCTGGGCGAAAAGGTCGCGGGCGACCGGGCCTCATACCAGTATCTGGCGGAAAGCATCCGCCGCTTCCCGCCGCAGGACGACTTCAAGGCCATGATCGGCGCCGCCGGTCTGGCGCGGGCCGAGTACCGCAACCTGACGGGCGGGATCGCGGCCATCCATTCCGCCTGGCGCACCTGACGCCCAACCGGAACACGCATTCATGAGCGGTCATCTTTCCAACCTCTGGCGCCTGTTCGCCATCGCCCGCCTTCTGGCGCGCCACGATGCCCTGTTCCCCCTGGAGGACCTGGGCGTCGCGCCGGCCGTGGCCAAGGCGGCCAAGCTGTTGTCCAAACGCTCGGTCCCGGGCCGGCCGGGTGAGCGCCTTGCCAACGCCCTTTCGGAAGCCGGGCCCAGTTTCATCAAGCTGGGGCAGGCGCTGTCGACCCGCCCGGACCTGCTGGGCGAGGAGATCACGGAAGACCTGGCCCAGTTGCAGGACGACCTGCCGCCGTTTTCCAGCGACCTGGCCCGCCAGACCATCGAGCAGGAATTCCAGGTGCCGGTGGACACCCTGTTCGCGTCCTTCGACGACGAACCCGTGGCCGCCGCCTCCATCGCCCAGGTTCATTTCGCCGAAACGACCGAGGGGGCCAAGGTCGCGGTCAAGATCCTGCGCCCGGGGATCGAGGCCCGGTTCCGCCGCGACCTCGACCTGTTCCGCTGGGCCGCCCGCGTGATGGAACGCGCCCGCCCGGATTTGAAGCGCCTGAAGCCCCGCGAGGTGGTGGAAACCATCGCCCAGTCGGTCGAACTGGAAATGGACCTGCGGTTCGAGGCCGCCGCCGCCGCCGAAATGGCCGACAACTTCGAAGGCGACGACACTTTCGTCGTGCCCGCCGTCGACTGGGCGCGCACAGGATCGCGGGTGCTGACGACGGAGCGCATCGACGGCTTTCCCATCAACGACGTGGAGGCCATTGTTAAAGCGGGAATCGAGCCCAAGACGGTGGTCGAAAACGCGGCCCGCGCCTTCTTCAACCAGGTGTTCCGCGACGGCTTCTTCCACGCCGACCTGCACCCGGGCAATCTGTTCGTGCTGGAGGGCGGGGCCATCGGCGCCGTCGACTTCGGCATCATGGGCCGGGTGGATAAAAAGACCCGGCGCAATCTCGGTGAAATGCTGCTGGGCTTTCTCACCCGCGACTACCGCCGCGCGGCGGAAGTCCATTTCGAGGCCGGCTGGGTGCCCCGCGACAAGTCCGTCGACGCCTTCACCCAGGCCTGCCGCTCCATCGCCGAGCCGATTTTGGACAAGCCCCAGCACGAGATTTCCATCGGCCGCCTGCTGGGCCAGCTGTTCCAGGTCACGGAAACCTTCGCCATGGAAACCCAGCCGCAGCTGCTGCTGTTGCAGAAGACCATGCTGACCGCCGAGGGCGTGAGCCGCAAACTCTACCCCGACACCAACATGTGGGTGCTCGCCCGCCCGCTGATCGAGGACTGGATGCGCGCCAACCTGGGGCCGGAAGCCAAGGTCATGGACACCCTGCAAGGCCTGGCCCAGGCGGCGGAACGCCTGCCGCGCGTCATGGAAGACCTGGAAATCGGCGCCCGCCGCCTCGCCGAGGGCCGCCTGACCCTCGACCCGGAAACCGTGCGCCTGCTCCGCGACGGCGAGGACAAACCCCGCACGCCGGTCCTGCTGTGGATCGTCGTCGCCGTGCTGGCGGTGATTTTTACCTACAACCTGATGGACTGACCGGTCGCCCCCTTAATCTTGCCGGGGGGTATTATTTACTTTAAGTACACTGTTCTTTGCGTATTTATAGGGGCCGGGATTGATCGGCCAGCAAGGGACAGCCCAAAGACATGCTTTCCGGAAAACGCATCCTGTTGATCGTCACGGGCGGGATCGCCGCCTATAAGACGCCCGATCTGGTGCGCCGCCTGCGCGAGCGGGGGGCCGCCGTGCGTTGCGTGCTGACGGCCGGCGGGGCGCAATTCGTGACCCCCCTGGCGCTGGGCGCCGTCACCGGCGACAAGGTTTATCAGGACCTGTTCGACCTGACGGACGAGCAGGAAATGGGCCATATCCAGTTGAGCCGCGACGCCGACGTGATCCTGGTCGCCCCGGCCTCGGCCGACGTCTTGGCCAAGATGGCCCATGGGCTGGCCACGGATTTGGCGACCACGGCGCTGCTGGCGACGGACAAGCCGGTGATCGTCGCCCCCGCCATGAACGTGCGCATGTGGCAGCACGCGGCGACCCAGGCCAACATCGACACGCTTACATCGCGGGGCGTCACCGTGATCGGCCCGGAGGAGGGCGACATGGCCTGCGGCGAATTCGGCCCCGGGCGCATGTCCGAACCGCTCGACATCGCCCAGGCGCTGATCGAATTTTTCAAGGGCGGCCAGCCGCTGGCGGGCCTGCACGCCCTGGTCACCAGCGGCCCGACCCATGAGCCCATCGACCCCGTGCGCTACATCGCCAACCGGTCGTCCGGCAAGCAGGGCCACGCCATCGCGTCGGCGCTGGCGGCCTTGGGGGCGCGCGTCACGCTCGTCACCGGGCCGGTCGCCCTGAAGGATCCCGCCGGCGTCGCCACCGTGCATGTGGAGACGGCCCGCGATATGCTGGCCGCCTGCACGGAAGCCCTGCCCGCCGATATCGCCGTCTGCGCCGCCGCCGTGGCCGATTGGCGCACCGCCGACGCGGCGCCGGAGAAGATGAAGAAGGACGGCAAAAGCCTGCCGGCCCTGGCGCTCGCCGAAAACCCGGACATCCTGGCCGCCCTCGCGGCGCCCGGGAAAAGCCGCCCGGCCCTGGTCGTCGGCTTCGCCGCCGAGACGGAGAACGTTGTCGGCCATGCCGTCGCCAAATTGAAGAAGAAGGGCTGCGACTGGATCTGCGCCAACGACGTGTCGCCGGAAACGGGCACCTTCGGCGGCGACATGAACCGGGTGCATCTGGTCACCGGATCGGGGGTCGAAGATTGGCCGCCGCAGACCAAGGCCCAGGTCGGCGAACGGCTGGCCCAACGCATCGCCGATCATGTCACGGCATCCGCCGCGACGACGGACACGACCGCCGAATGAGCGCGCTTGCCGTTCCCGTCCAGCGCCTGCCCCATGGCGCGGCCCTGCCCCTGCCGGCCTATGCCACGGCGGATGCGGCGGGATTGGACCTTTTGGCCGCCTTGGATCAATCCATGATGCTTAATCCTATGGCCCGCGCCCTGGTGCCCACGGGCATCGCCATCGCCCTGCCGCGGGGGTTCGAGGCGCAGGTGCGGCCGCGCTCCGGCCTGGCCGCCAAGCACGGCATTACGGTGCTGAACAGCCCGGGGACGATCGACGCCGACTACCGCGGCGAGATCAAGGTCATCCTGGTGAACCTAAGCGCCGAAGCCTTTGAAATCGAACCGGGCATGCGCATCGCCCAGATGGTGATCGCCCCGGTGACGCAGATCGCCTGGGACGAACGGACGGACCTGGACGGCACGGCGCGCGGCGCCGGCGGGTTCGGGTCGACCGGAACGGGGGGAGGCTGACCACATGCTGCGACTGTCGAAAAAGACCCTTTACGCCATCGAGGCGGTGTTGGACGTGGCCTATCACATGGGCGCCCAGCCCGTGCAGAGCCGCGACATCACGCGCCGCCAGGGCATTCCCCGGCGCTATCTGGAACAGGCCCTGCAACAGTTGGTGAAGGCGGAGATTCTGGTCGGCGTCAGGGGGCCCAAGGGCGGCTACCGCCTGGCCCGCGAACGGCGGCGCATCTCCGTCGGCGACATCGTGCGCGTCATCGCGGGCGCCGACGGCGCCGACGACATTCTGGAAGACGCCGACGGGTCGGACCTGGGGCTCAAGGTGGTGCGGCCCCTGTGGGCGGAGTTGCGCGAGGCCGCCATGGTCCGCCTGGACGCCACGTCGATCGACGAGCTGTGCCTGAAGGCCCATCAGGCCGGGGTCGACAGCGAAGGCCGCCCCAACCTGGATTTCACCATCTAGCGCCCTCATCTTAAGAGGCAACCCAACCGGAGGAGACGAAACCCATGGACACGGCAAAGAACGCCGCCCAACAGGGCGAATTCAGGGGGCGCATCTACGACAGCATCGTCGACACGGTGGGCGCCACCCCCCTGGTCCGCCTGAAGCGCATGGCCGAGGACGCGGGCGTCGCCGCCGACATCGTCGGCAAGTGCGAGTTCTTCAATCCCCTGTCGTCGGTCAAGGACCGCATCGGCATGAACATGATCGCCGCCGCCGAACGCGACGGCCGCATCCAGCCGGGCGCCACCCTGGTCGAGCCGACCTCGGGCAACACGGGCATCGCGCTGGCCTTCGTCGCGGCAGCCAAGGGCTACCGGCTGATCCTGACCATGCCCGAAAGCATGTCGCTGGAACGGCGCAAGATGCTCTATCTGCTGGGCGCGGAGCTGGAGCTGACCCCGGCCCCCCTCGGCATGCGGGGCGCGATCGAGCGCGCCAAGGAGATCGTCGATGCCACGCCGGGGGCGATCATGCTGCAACAGTTCGAAAACCCGGCCAATCCGGAAGTCCACCGCACCACCACGGCCGAGGAAATCTGGACGGATGCCGGCGGCAAGGTCGACGTGCTGGTGTCCGGCGTCGGCACGGGCGGCACGCTGACCGGCTGCGCCCAGGTTCTGCGCAAGTACAATCCCAAGCTCAAGGTCGTCGCCGTCGAGCCCGAGGATTCGGCCATCCTGTCCGGCGGCCTGCCGGGGCCGCACAAGATTCAGGGCATCGGCGCCGGTTTCGTGCCGGCGAACCTGGACACCAAGGAAATCGACGAGGTTCTGCAAATCGGCAACGACCGCGCCATCGAGACGGCGCGCAAGATCGCACGGCTGGAAGGCCTGCCCTGCGGCATCTCGTCCGGGGCCGCCGTGGCGGCGGCGCTGGAGCTGGCCGCGCGGGACAAGCTGGTGGACACGCGCATCGTCGTCATCCTGCCGAGCTTCGCCGAACGCTACCTGTCCACCGACCTGTTCGCGGGCCTGGGCGAATAGGGGTCCGCATGGAATTCACGGATTTCACCGAGGATCAGGTCAACCGCTACGCCCGGCACATCCTGCTGAAGGAAGTCGGCGGCATCGGGCAGGCCAAGCTGCTGTCGAGCCGCGTTCTCGTCGTCGGCGCCGGCGGGCTCGGCTCACCCGTGCTCATGTACCTGGCCGCCGCCGGGGTCGGCACCATCGGCGTGATCGACGGCGACACGGTGGACCTGTCCAACCTGCAACGCCAGATCGTCCATCAGACGGCGTCGGTCGGCATGCCCAAGGTGGAAAGTGCCAAGGCGACCCTGGCCGCCATCAACCCGGACGTCACCCTGGTCCCCCATTTTGGGCGCATCACGCCGGAAAACGCCCTCGACCTGATGGCGGACTACGACCTGATCGCCGACGGCTCCGACAATTTCGAGACCCGGTTCCTCATCAACGACGCCGCCTATTTCGCGAAAAAGCCCCTGGTCACTGCCGCCATCCTGCGCTTCGACGGCCAATTGGCGACCTTCAAGGCCCATGAAACCGACGGCGCGGGACATCACGGGCCCTGCTACCGCTGCATCTTCCGCGAGGCGCCGCCGCCGGGCCAGATTCCGTCCTGCGCCGAGGCCGGCGTGCTGGGGGCGCTGTGCGGCACCATGGGATCGTTGCAGGCGACGGAAATCCTGAAAGAGCTTCTCGGCACCGGCGACAGCCTGTCGGGCCACCTCATGGTCTATGAAGGGCTTGCCGCCAATTTCCGCAAGATCAAGGTCAAGGCCGATCCGGGCTGCCCGCTGTGCGGCGACAATCCGACGATCGTCGACCTCACCAGCCACGAGGGGGCCGCAGATGGCCGAACCTGCGCCGCCGGCTGACACGACACCGCCGGACAAGCTCTCCGTCATCGTCTATGCGGGCGAGTACGACAAGATCCACTACGCCCTGGCGACGGCGGCGGCGGCGGCGGCCATCGGCCGGGCCGTGACCCTGTTTTTCACCATGGACGCCTGCAAGGCATTGGGCGCCGACGACGCCTGGCGCGACCTGCCCGTGGGCCAGGGCCTGGGCGGCCAGGACCATGTGCAGCCCGGCGGCACGTTGGACGACCGCTACGAGGCCCAGGGGGTCGCCACGTTCGAGACCCTGCTTGCCGCCTGCGTGGAAATGGATGTCGCCTTCATGATCTGCGAGATGGGCCTGCGCGCCCGCGGGCTGGAGGCCATGCCCCTGCGCGACGACGTGCCGGTGCAGCCGGGCGGGCTCGTGACCTTCCTCAATGATGCCTCCAAGGACGGCGCCATCATTTTTATCTGATTGATGCGCAAAACAACCGTCGCGCCCCCGATGGGCCCGCGTGGGTTTTGCGACAAGACGCCTCCAAGGACGGCGCGGTCCTGTTCATCTAGCCGAAATGGGCTAGCCGACCAGGGCCTGCGCCTTCTGGGTCATCGGGCCGGGCAGGGGGGCCAGCATCCGCCCGTCGAGCACGGCCACGGGGCGCACCCCGAAACTGTTGGTCAGGAAGATTTCGGTGGCGCGGGCGAGGTCCTCGGGCATCAGGCTTTCTTCCGCCCCGCCCAGCGCCGCCAGCACGCGGCCCCGCGTCACCCCCGGCAGCGGCCCGTCGGCGAGCGGCGGGGTCACCAGCGTTCCGTCGATCACCGCGAACAGATTGGCGTAGCAGGCTGACGCCACGCGGCCCGCCGTGTTCAACAACACCGCGTCCTGGGCGTCCTGGGCACGGGCTTCCTCCAGCGCGATAATGCTGTCCAGGTAGGGCGTCGCCTTGACGCGGGAAAAGGGCGAATGCTCGTTTCGCCGGGTCACGGTCGCCGTGATCATCCCCACCACGGCGCCCCGCGTCGGCGGCAGGGGGTGGAGCGAGATCACCACCGTGGGCCGGCAGTCCTGGGCCTTGGGTGCGGCGACGCCGCGGGCGGCGGCGCCGCGGCTGACGGTCAGGCGCAGCGCCGCGTCGGTCATCTTGTTGGCCGCGATCAGCCGCGCCATGCGCACCATCGCGTCCGCTTCCGAGAACGGCAGGGGAATGCCGGTGACGGCGGAGGCCCGGGTCAGCCGCGCCAGATGTTCCGGGGCGAATTCAGGCCCTCCGTCCCGCACCCGCAGGCTTTCGAAAATGGCGTCGCCCAGGGTGAAGCCCCGGTCGAAGGGATCGAGGCGCGCGTCCGCTGGCGTGACCAGATCGCCGTTGAGATCAATGATCATGGCAGGGCCACCCGGCCGTCGAGGGCTGCCAGCAGCGGTTTGATCTTGGTCATGGTTTCCTCGTATTCGTCCGCCGGGTCACTGTCGGCGACGATCCCGCCGCCGGCCTGGGCCGCGACCACGCCGTCCACATGGGTCATGGTGCGGATGGCGATGGCGGAATCCATGGCCCCGTCGAACCCGAGCCAGGCGACAGCGCCGCAATAGGGCCCGCGCGACACGGGCTCCAGTTCGTGAATGATTTCCATGGCGCGGATCTTGGGCGCGCCGGTGATCGAGCCGCCGGGGAAGGTCGCCCGCAGGAGGTCGACCGCGTCCAGGCCCTCGGCGATGTCGGCCTGGACCTCGGACACCAGATGATGGACGCGGGCGAAGGTTTCCAGTTCGAACAGCTTGGACACACGGACGGAGCCGATGCGCGCGACCCGCGACAGGTCGTTGCGCAACAGATCGACGATCATCAGGTTTTCCGCCCGGTCCTTTTCCGAGGCGATCAGGGCGGCGGCGAGCGCCCGGTCCTCGTCCGTGGTCACGCCGCGCGGGCGCGTCCCCTTGATCGGCCGGGTTTCGATGACGCCGCCGGGGCCCAACGACAAAAACCGTTCCGGCGAGGCGGAGATCACCGCCCGGCCCTTGCCGCAGTTGAGGAAAGCCGCGAAGGGGGCCGAGGAAATGCGCCGGAGCCGCCGGTACACGTCATAGGGCCGCATGCCCGCCGGCAGGTCGGCGAGGAAACGCTGCGCGATGTTGGCCTGGAAGATGTCGCCCAGGTGAATGTAGTCGATGGCGCGGGCGATGCGGGCTTCCATCTCGGCCCGGGTCTGATCGGCGCGCCAGGTCAGATCCGGATGCGGCGGCTCGGCCACCGGGCGGGCGTCCCGGATGCGCGCCGCCATGGCGCGGGCCCGGGCCTCGCGCCCCGGCCGGCGGCGGCCGCCCGTGCCCGTGACGTCGCTGGCCAGGACCCAGGCCATGCGCAGCTTCATGTCGAACACGGCGACCGTGTCGTAGAACCCCATGACCATGTCGGGGAAATTCAGGCCCCCCGGCTTGCGCGCGGGCAGGCGTTCGAGGGCAGAGCCCAGCTCGTACCCCAGCACGCCGACGGCGCCGGTCTGGAACGGCGGCAGGCCGGGCACGGTTTCCGTGCGCACGCGGGCCAGTTCCCGGGCCAACTGGCCGAAGGGGTCGTCCGCGGCCCCGGCCTCCAGCACATGATAGGGGTCGCCCGCCAGAAAGGCGTAGCGCCCACGCCCGCCGACCGCGTCGGCGCTGTCGAGCAGGGCCGCGACGGGGTCGTCCGCGAAGGCTTCGAAGGCGTCCACGGGATCCACGAAGGGGATCGGCTGCACGTGGAGGGGTTGGGCGATATGCATGGCGGTATCGGCGCCGCGGCGCGGCCCGTTCCCTGTTGCGATCCGGCCCAGGGCGGGCCGGGCGGGATCAGAAGGCGTCGCCCAGCACGCGGTCCGGCGGCTTGTGCCCGTCGACGAAGGTCTTGATGTTGATCAGCACCTTTTCGCCCATGTCGATGCGGCCTTCGACGGTGGCGCTGCCCAGGTGGGGCAGCAGAACCGTGTTGTCGAGGGCCAGCAGCTTGGGGTTCACGGCTGGCTCATGCTCGAACACGTCGAGGCCGGCGCCGGCGATGTCGCCCGCCTCGAGCATGCGGGTCAGGGCGTTTTCGTCGATCACCTCGCCGCGCGCCGTGTTGACGATGATGCAATGAGGCTGCAGCAGCTGCAGGCGCCGCGCCGACAGCAGGTGGTACGTGGCCGGGGTATGCGGGCAGTTGACGGAGACCAGATCGACCCGGGCCAGCATCTGGTCCAGGCTTTCCCAATAGGTCGCCTCCAGCTCGTTTTCCACGGATTCGTGCACGCGTTTGCGGTTGTGGTAGTGGACCGCCATGCCGAAACCCCGGGCCCGGCGCGCCACGGCGCGGCCGATGCGGCCCATGCCGATGATGCCGAGACGCTTTCCGTTGATGCGGTGGCCGAGCATCCAGGTCGGCGACCAGCCCGGCCAGCCGCCCGTGCGCATGACGCGCTCGCCCTCGGCGATGCGCCGCGACACGGCGAGAAACAGCGCCATGGTCATGTCGGCCGTGTCCTCGGTCAGGACGTCGGGGGTGTTGGTGACGGTGATGCCGCGCTGGCGCGCGGTGGCCAGATCGATATGGTCGACGCCGGTGCCGTAATTGGCGATCAGGCGCAAGCGGTCGCCGGCCTGGGCCAGGATGGCGGCGTCGATGCGGTCGGTGACCGTGGGCACCAGGACGTCCGCATTGGCGACGGCGGCAATCAGCTGCGCCTTGGTCATCGCCTTGTCGTCCAGGTTCAACTGCACGTCGAACAGTTCCATCATGCGGGTTTCGATGGCGTCGGGCAGTTTGCGCGTGACGACGACGCGGGGTTTCTTGTTGGGCATGGCGGGTTTTCTCCGTTCCGCTGGGCCATAGCAAGTTATCACATCCCTTGTCTATAGCATCATGAAACGGCGGTCGGCGACCGGGGCTGCATATCCGGGAAGGGCCTTGACGGCCTGCGCCGTGATGGCGATAAGTCCTGCAAGACCGACGCCAAGGACCGGCTTGGGCGCATTCGCTGATTCCCCCCAGCGCCCCAGGACCCGAGGACCCGAATGAACCGGCTTTTCGCCCGCCGCAGCCAAACCGCACGCCCCATCGCCATCTGGCGCCGAGCCGTGGCGCTGGCGGCCATCATGCTGGCCGCCGCCCTGCTTCCCCAGGCCGTGTGGGCACAGGCGCCGGGACAGGCCTCCGGCACGACCTCCAACACCCCCTCGGGCCAGCCGCTGCCGCGCTTCGTCAGTTTGCGCGCCGGCGAGGTCAACATGCGGTCCGGCCCCGGCGTGCAGTATCCCGTCGACTGGGTCTACCGGCGCCGCCACCTGCCCATCGAGGTGATCGCCGAGTTCCAGACCTGGCGCAAGGTGCGCGACCACCAGGGCACCCAGGGCTGGGTCCATCAGACCATGCTGGACGGCGAGCGCACGGCCATCGTGCTGGGCCGCACGCGCACGCTGCGCGCCGATCCCGACGCCAACGCCCGCGCCCTGGCGCGCCTCGAGCCCGACGTCATCGTGCGCATCGCCGCCTGCCCCAAGGACAGCGGCTGGTGCCGGGTCCGCGCCGCCGGATTCGAAGGCTGGATCCGCCGGGTCGAGCTGTGGGGCGTGCGCAAGGACGAAGCCGTCGAATAACGAAACGGCGGGCCCAAGGCCCGCCGCGCCGTTTCCGAATTCCGGAAAATATCAGTCGAAATCGCTGGCCAGCGCGTCCTTCACCGGGGCGGGCAGGATCGCGATGTGGCCGTATTTTTCATGGGCGATCTGCAACTGGACCTGGGTGCCCGGGTCCCTGAACTTCGCGACCTGGGCGTCGGTGAAGGGAAAATGCAGGAACTGCACGCTCGACGCCTTGCCGTCGGCCGTGGTGCGGTCGATGTCCGCTTCGGGAACGCCCTTCACGGTTTCACCCGCGAATTCGAAGGTCACCGTTTCCTCGACGCCGCCCAGGCCGTTCAGGAATTGCGCCCGGCGCACGGGGTCGTCGATTTCGAACATCAGGGTCGCGACCAATTCCCGGCCCTTGGGGATCAGGGGGTTGTAGGCCGACAGTTCGTCGGGAATCTGATCCGCCCCGCCCTTTTCGATGAACAGCATTTCATGCACCTGGTGGAACATGGTGTCGAAGCTTTCGAAATAGAACGTGGCGTCGGGGCCGACGGCGACGCGGCGGTTGCGCTTGATCCCGGTCATGGCCTTGCGGCGCGCGGCGCGTTCGCGGCCGTAGACGTCCATGGGCAGGATGTCGGCGGGGGTGATTTCGTGCTTTTTGGGCATGCGATCAGTCTTTCAGACCATAGGCGATGGCCATCAGTTCGATGGGGTGTTGGGCATGGTTGATGCCGCTGACGTCCGTATCCAGGCGCTCCATGCCCTGGATGATATGGTCGCGGGCGAGCGGGCATTCGGAGACCACGAAGGGCGTTTCGTTCTTGGCCGCCTGGCGGGCGGCGGGCTTGCCGACCTTGAGGCCGACCTCGAAGAATTCCTTGGTCACGCCCCAGGACCCGCCGTGGCCGGAACAGCGCTCGATCACCTTGACCTCGGTATCGGGCACCAGCTTCAGCATGTCGGCGCCCTTCTGGCCCATGTTCTGGGCCCGGGCGTGGCAGGCGATATGCGCCGTGACACCGCCGGAGAGCGGCTTCAGGCCGGGGGCCAGGCCCTCTTTCTTGGCGATGTCGACGACATATTCGGTGATGTCGGAGGTATGGGCCGCAAGCTTTTTCACGTTGTCGTCCTCGGGCAGGATCAGCGGCCATTCGAACTTCATCATCAGGGCGCAGGACGGCACCAGGCCGATGATCTCGTAGCCCTTGTCGATCCATTGGCACAGCTCGGCCGATACCTCGCGGGCGGCCTCGGCGACGGCGGCGATGTCGCCCTGTTCCAACTGCGGCATGCCGCAGCAGCGGGGATAGACCACTTCCGTCTCGACCCCGTTCTTGGCCAGCACGGCCTGGGCCGAGGTGCCGATGCCGGGATTGTTGAAGTTGGCGAAACAGGTGGCGTACAGCACCGCCTTGCGGCCATGGGCCGGGGCGGCGGTATCGACGGCGGGCGGGGTCTTGGCCAGGTCCTGGAAGGTCTTTGAATGGAATTCCGGCAGCTTGGCGTCGCGGTGAATGCCGGCCAGGCTTTCCATGGCCGGGCGGGTCAGGCCGTTGTCGCACTTGCAGGCCCAGTTGACGACGGGGGCCACGGCGGCGGCCAGCTTGCCGTTGCGGTCGGTCTTGGTCATCTCGCGGGCGGCGAAGGGCACCTTGCCCTTCTTTTGGTCGATGGCGCGGGCGCGCAGCATCAGGTGCGGGAAATCCAGGTTGAATTCATGGGGCGGCACATAAGGACATTTGGTCAGGAAACACATGTCGCAGAGCGTGCAGGCGTCGATCACGGGCTTGAAGGCGGCGCTGTCGACCGTGTCGAGCTCGCCGGATTCCGACTCGTCGATCAGGTCGAACAAGCGGGGGAAGCTGTCGCACAGATTGAAGCAACGCCGGCAACCGTGACAGATGTCGAACACCCGGCGCAACTCGGCGTCGAGCTTTTCCTCGTCGTAGAAATCGGGGTCCTGCCAGGGGATCGCGTGGCGGATCGGGGCTTCCAGGCTGCCTTCGCTCATGTCATGTCCTTTTCATGCGGCCCGGCGAAAATCCGGGCGGCGGATCGACAGAGACGCGCTTCCTCCCCCGAAAGCGGTCTGACCGGGTATTCAAGCTGTCGGAACACCGCAACCACCCCGCGCGGTCTCGCCGCGCGGCGCGTTGCGGCCGAACCCGGCCCGGCGCGGACGGCAACCGTCCGCGCCGCAACCGGATCGTGCGGATTCAATCCAGGCGGATTAGTCCAGGCTGTCGAGCGCTTTCTGGAAGCGGCCGGCGTGGGACTTTTCGGCCTTGGCGAGGGTTTCGAACCAATCGGCGATTTCGTCGAAGCCTTCGTCGCGGGCCGTCTTGGCCATGCCGGGATACATGTCGGTGTATTCGTGGGTTTCCCCGGCGATGGCGGCCTTCAGGTTGGCGCCGGTCGGGCCGATCGGCTCGCCCGTGGCCGGGTCGCCGGTTTCTTCGAGGAATTCCAGATGGCCGTGGGCATGGCCGGTTTCGCCTTCGGCGGTCGACCGGAACACGGCGGCGACGTCGTTGTAGCCCTCGACGTCGGCCTTCTGGGCGAAATAGAGATAGCGGCGGTTGGCCTGGGATTCCCCGGCGAACGCGGCTTTCAGGTTTTCTTCGGTCTGGCTGCCTTTGAGGCTCATGTGTGCAACTCCCTTGGTATGTTTGGTGGACAAGGATTTTTAAGCATAAAGGTTATGCAATGACAGCCATTTGCTGTCAAGTTTAGAATTATTTTAATCTGATGAAGGCAGGCGTCCCCGGCCCCTGGAAAGGGGCGGGACACAGGGAATCAGGCTGTATCGCAAAGGCCGCGTGCGTTGCGCGGCCGTCAGGCGCCCTCGTCAGGCGCCTTGGGGGCGCACCCGCACGACCACGTCGACGCGCGACACTTCCATGCCGTCCGGCGCCGCCGGCAGGGCCGCGACCTCGACCTGGTCGCCGGGAATGTCGGCCAGTTCCCCCGACTGATCGAAATAGAAGTGGTGGTGGTCCGACATGTTGGTGTCGAAATAGGTGCGCTGGGAATCGACGACGATCTCGCGCAGCAGGCCGGCGCGGTGGAACTGATGCAGGGTGTTGTACACGGTGGCGAGGGACACCCGCACGTTGGCCGTTTGCGCGTCCGCATGCAGCATTTCCGCCGTCAGGTGGCGGTCGCCGCCCTCGAACAGCAGCTTGGCCAGGGCCATGCGCTGGCGCGTCGGGCGCAGGCCGGCGCCGCGCAGCCGGTCCAGGATATGGCTGAAGGGCCGGGCGTCCTGGCGCGTGTCCTGGGATCGCGTGTCGTGAGGGATGTGCATCTTCATCATTCGGTCGCGCACCTTTGCTGTGCGGCGCCTCCCGGGCGCCGTCCTCAGAATTAGAATGATTATATAAAGATGTCTAACGTTTATTCCAGGCTTAATTGTTACGCCTGGACGGGTGGAAATTCCGCGCGGGCGCGCTCAATCGTCGATCATGTCCTCGGGATTGGGCAGGCCGATGATGTTGTACCCGGAATCGACGTGATGGACCTCGCCGGTGACGCCGGCGGACAGCTCGGACAGCAGGTAGAGCGCCGCCCCCCCGACATCCTCGAGCCGCACCGTGCGCTTCAGCGGCGCGTGGCGCTGGTTCCATTTATAGACGTGCCGCGCGCCGCCGATGGCGCTGCCGGCGAGCGTGCGCATGGGCCCGGCCGAGATCGCGTTGACCCGAATGCCCTGCGGCCCCAGGTTGGCGGCCAGATACCGAACGCTGGCTTCCAGTGCCGCCTTGGCCACGCCCATGACGTTGTAGTTGGGCATCACACGGGTCGAGCCCGTATAGGTCAGGGTGATCAGAGAGCCGCCCTCGCCCATCATGTCCGCCGCCGCGCGGGCCAGGGCCGTGAAGGAATAGCAGCTGACGTCCATGGTGCGCAGGAAGTTGTCGCGCGACGTGTTCAGGTATTTGCCCTTGAGCTCGTCCTTGTCCGAATAGGCGACGGCATGGACCACGAAGTCGAGCCCGCCCCATTCCGCCTTGAGGCGCTGAAACACGCTGTCGATCGAGGCCTGATCCTCGACCTCGCAGGGCATGACCAGGGTCGAGCCGAGCTCGGCCGCGAGCGGCGTCACCCGCTTGGCGATGGCTTCGTTCTGGTAGGTGAAGGCAAGTTCCGCGCCGTGCTGACGCAGGGTGCGGGCGATGCCCCAGGCGATGGAGTGGTCATTGGCCACGCCCAGAACCAGGCCCCGGCGGCCGGCCATGATATTTGAATGCAACTGAGGTGCATCGGGGGTGTCCTGCGGGGGCACGCCAGATCCGTCAACGGGGCCGTTCATGGGACTTCTCCTGCGCGGGCCGGCGGGGGCCCGCCGATTATGCCTCGAGCCGCTTGAACGCCAACGTGGCGTTGGTGCCGCCGAAACCGAAGGAATTGGACAGCACGCAGTTCAGTCCCGCGTCGTCGATGCGTTTTGTAACGATGTCCGCGCCGCCCGCTTCCGGGTCGAGGTTTTCCACGTTGGCGGAGGCGGCGATGAAATCGTTGTTCAGCATGATCAGGGAATAAATCGCCTCGTGCGCGCCCGTGGCCCCCTGGGAATGGCCGGTCAGCGACTTGGTCGAGGAAATCTTCGGCTTGTGGGCGCCGAACACCTCTTGAATCGCCTTGAGCTCGGTCATGTCGCCGGCCGGGGTCGAGGTCCCGTGCGCGTTGATGTAATCGACCTTGGTGTTGCCGAGGGCCGCCGTGGCCAGACGCATGCAGCGCATGGCCCCTTCGCCCGAGGGCGCGACCATGTCGACGCCGTCCGACGTGGCGCCGTAGCCGACCACTTCGCCGTAAATCTTGGCACCCCGGGCCTGGGCGCGTTCCAGCTCCTCAAGCACAACCACGCCGGCGCCGCCGGCGATGACGAAGCCGTCGCGGCCGGCGTCGAAGGGACGCGACGCGCGCTCGGGCGTGTCGTTGTATTTGGAGGACAGGGCCCCCATGGCGTCGAACAGCACGGTCAGCGACCAATGCAGTTCCTCCCCGCCGCCGGCGAACACCACGTCCTGCTTGCCCCATTGGATCAGCTCCGCCCCGTTGCCGATGCAATGGGCCGAGGTCGAACAGGCCGACGAGATGGAATAGCTGAGGCCGCGCATGTGGTAGGCGGTCGCCATGTTGGCCGACACGGTGGAGCACATGGCCTTGGGCACCGCGTAGGGGCCGATGCGCTTGGCGCCCTTTTCCCGGGCCGTGTCGGCGGCGTCGATCAGGGCCGAGGTCGACGGCCCGCCCGAGCCCATGACCAGGCCCGTGCGCTCGTCGGACACGTCGGCGTCGGACAGTCCGGCGTCGGCGATGGCTTCCTTCATGGCGATATAGGCGTAGGCCGCCCCGTCGCCCATGAAGCGGCGCAGCTTGCGGTCGATCTTGTCGTCCATGTCGATCGTCGGAGCACCATGCAGATGCGAGCGGAACCCGCGCTCCGCATACTCAGGGCAGAACACGATGCCCGAGCGCCCCGCGCGCAGGCTGTCCGTCACCTCGGCAACGTTGCTGCCGATCGGTGACACGATTCCCATTCCGGTAACGACCACACGTCTCATGGGCTTCTCTTACTACCCTTCGGGGTCGGTAAACAAGGTTACGCGTAAGTCCTCGGTCTCGTAGGCGGTCTTGCCGTCCACGAGCATCACGCCGTTGGCGATGCCGAGGGTGATCTGACGCGCCATGACGCGCCGGATATCGATGCGGTACTGGACCAATTTCGCATCCGGCTGAACCTGGCCCGTGAACTTGACCGAGCCGACGCCCAGCGCCCGGCCGCGGCCGGGTGCCCCCGTCCAGCCCAGGTAGAAGCCCAACAGCTGCCACAAGGCGTCGAGGCCCAGGCAGCCGGGCATCACCGGGTCGCCCTGAAAGTGGCACTTGAAGAACCACAGGTCCGGATTGATGTCGAATTCCGCCTCGGCGAAGCCCTTGCCGTTGGCGCCGCCCTCGTCGGAAATCGCCGTGATGCGGTCGAACATCAGCATCGGCGGCAGTGGCAGCTGCGCATTGCCGGGACCGAACAATTCGCCCTTCCCGCAGGCGATCAAATCTTCATAGGAATAGGCGTTTTTCTTGGTCACACGCTTGCGGCCATTCCTGCCCGCCTCCCTTGGGCAAGCCGTCTTGAATGCGGGCATCCCCCCGGCAACACGGCTTTTAAGTTTCTGTTTTGTCCGGGCCGTTTAGAACCGGATTCTTGTGCTTGATCTCAGCCGCACAATAGCCAGAGAATCCGCCCCAAGGCAACCGTGGCGAACAGCCCGATGACAAAGGGCGGCGCCGCTTCCGGCACCGCCCCCTGAGGCACTTCGTATGCAGACCGGATGCCGCTTAGGCGTCCTGCGTCTCGCGCGGCTTGCCGCCCCGGCCACCGCCGCCGGACCGTTCACCGACCTGGTCGGTGATGTCCGCGCCGGTTTCCTGGTCGACGACCCGCATGGACAGCTTGACCTTGCCGCGGTCGTCGATGCCGATCAACTTGACCTTCACCTGGTCGCCTTCGTTGACGACGTCGGTGACCTGGCCGACCCGTTCGTTGGCCAGTTCCGAGATGTGGACCAGGCCGTCCTTGGCGCCCATGAAGTTCACGAAAGCGCCGAAATCGACGACCTTCACGACCTTGCCGTTGTAGATGGCGCCGATTTCCGGTTCCTGGGTGATCGACTTGATCCAGTCGATGGCGGCTTCGCCGGCGGCCGCATCGACGGCGGCGACACGCACGGTGCCGTCGTCTTCGATGTCGATCTTCGCACCCGTCACCTCGCAGATTTCGCGGATCATCTTGCCACCCGGGCCGATGACTTCGCGGATCTTGTCCTTGTTGATGGTGAACTGGGTGATCCGCGGTGCCGTGTCCGCGACCCCTTCACGGGCCGAGGTCAGCCCCTTGGACATTTCGCCCAGGATGTGCAGGCGGCCGTCCTTGGCCTGGCCCAGGGCGATCTTCATGATTTCCTCGGTGATCGAGGTGATCTTGATGTCCATCTGCAAGGAGGTGATGCCCTCGGACGAGCCGGCGACCTTGAAGTCCATGTCGCCCAGGTGATCTTCGTCACCCAGGATGTCCGACAGGACCGCGAATTCGTCGCCTTCCTTGATCAGGCCCATGGCGATGCCCGCCACCGGACGCGGCAGCGGAACGCCCGCGTCCATCAGCGACAGCGAGGTGCCGCAGACCGTGGCCATCGAGGACGAGCCGTTGGATTCGGTGATTTCCGAAACAACGCGGATGGTATAGGGGAATTCGTCCTTCGACGGCATCAGCGGGTTGAGCGCCCGCCAAGCCAGCTTGCCGTGGCCGATTTCACGCCGCCCGGTAAAGCCGAAACGGCCCGCTTCGCCGACCGAGAACGGCGGGAAGTTGTAGTGCAGCATGAAGGTGCGGCGATGGTCGTTGGCGAGATCGTCGATGATCTGTTCGTCCTGGCCGGTGCCCAGCGTGGCGACCACCAGGGCCTGGGTTTCACCGCGGGTGAACAGGGCCGAACCGTGGGTCCGGGGCAGAACGCCGACTTCCGCGGCGATCGGGCGCACGGTCTTGGTGTCGCGGCCGTCGATGCGCTTGCCGGTCGCCAGAATGTCCCGGCGCACGATGTCGCTTTCCAGATTTTTCAGGATGCCGCCGAGGGCCGCGCCGACCAGGTCCTGGTCGATGCTGTCGTCGGCCGCCAGGTCTTCGGCGACCTTGGCCTTCACGGCCGAGATCTTTTCCTGACGCAGCTGCTTGACGGTTTCCTTGTAGGCGTCGCGCAGGCCGGTTTCGGCGAGCGCCTTGACCTTGTCGGCCAGGGCCTTCTTGCCTTCCGGCTCGGCCGGCAGGTCGACGGGGTCCTTGGCGCAGGCCGAGGCCAGCTCGATGATGCCCTTGATGACGTCCTGGTTGGCCTTATGGCCGAATATCACCGCACCCAGCATGTCGTCTTCCGACAGCTCGTGGGCTTCCGATTCGACCATCAGCACGCCTTCCTGGGTGCCGGCGACGAACAGGTCGAGCTTGGTTTCCGTCATCTGGTCACAGGTCGGGTTGAGCACGAAGGCGCCGTCGATCATGCCGACGCGGCAGCCCGAGATCGGGCCCATGAAGGGCGCGCCCGAGATGCACAGCGCCGCCGAGGTGCCGATCATGGCCGGCACGTCCGGGTCGTTTTCCAGATCGTGGGTCAGGACCGTGCAGATGACCTGCACTTCGTTCTTGTAGCCCGGCGCGAACAACGGCCGGATGGGCCGGTCGATCAGGCGCGAGGTGAGAATTTCCTTTTCGCCGGGACGGCCTTCACGCTTGAAAAAACCACCCGGAATCTTACCGGCGGCATAGGCCTTTTCAACGTAATGGACGGCCAGCGGGAAAAAATCGATGCCCGGACGGGGCGTCTTTTCCGCGACTACGGTGCACAGCACCTTGGTGTCGCCATAGGTGGCAAGCACGGCGCCGTCGGCCTGACGCGCGATCTTGCCGGTTTCCAGGATCAGCTTGCGCCCACCCCAGTCGATTTCCTTACGAAACTCTTGAAACATCATTTTCTACTCTTCCTACAAACGTACGTGGGACCGGAAGCCCGCGCCAATCGCGGACCCCTGCCCGTTGGACCCCCGGCACCCTGCCGGGCGGCCCGGCCCCGAAGCGTTGTTTCCACGGCCATGACGGCGGCGGAAAACGGCGGGGCGAAAGGCGGCATCCGTACCCTGGCCGCCCACGGAGAACATTCCGTCACATGACGGATGCACGCCCATTCCTGTAAATTAGCGCCGAATACCCAGGCGCTTGACCAGCTCTTCGTAGCGGCCGTCGTTCTTCTTTTTCAGATAGTCCAACAGACGCCGGCGCTGGCCGACCATCATGAGAAGGCCCCGGCGGGAATGGAAATCCCGCTTGTGGGTTTTCATGTGTTCGGTGAGATTGGCGATCCGTTCGGTCAGAATGGCGACCTGAACTTCGGGCGACCCGGTGTCGCCGTTGCCCGATTGGAACTCGCCAATAAGTTCCTGCTTCCGCTCAGCGGTAATCGACATCGTCATACTCCTGTTCTTGATTGTTGAAGATCAGGTTTCCGAACCATCCAGGTTCAGAACCCGTACAGGACGGATTTCGCCGCCCTTGATCTCCGCCAGAGCCACCAGCCGGTCGCCGAGCATGGCCGAAACCATGTCGCCTTGGCGGATGTTCTTGAACGGCGAACGGCTGGCGACGGGAAGGGCCGCGATGGCCTGTCCTTGGGCCAGCCGCCGGGCCTCGGCTTCCGTCAGGGCCAGCGCCGGGATGTCGTCCAGCGCGGTCTCGACGGGCAAAAGGTGCCCGGAATCGCGCGCACTATGCCCCAGAGCCTCCAGATTATCTAGCGAAATCGACCCCTTTTCCGTGAACGGCCCGACCGCCGTCCGGCGCAGCACGGAAACATGCCCGACGGTGCCCAGCGCGCGCGCCAGATCGCGGGCCAGGGAGCGCACGTAGACCCCCTTGCCCGAACGGCAGCGGATCACCGCATGGTCGGCGTCGGGGCGGCTTTCCAGGGTCAGGTCGAGGACCGTGACGCGGCGGGACTTCATCTCGAAATCCTCGCCGCCGCGGGCCAGGTCGTAGGCCCGCTCGCCATCCACCTTGATCGCCGAATAGCGCGGCGGCACCTGGTCAATCTCGCCGGTGAAGGCCGGCAGGGCGGCCGTGATCTCGGCGTCCGTGGGCCGCGCGTCGCTTTCCGCCGACACGGCGCCTTCGCCGTCTCCGGTCTCCGTCTCGATACCGAAACGAATGGTGAAGACGTATTCCTTTTCCCCGTCCATGGCGTAGGCGACGGTCTTGGTCGCCTCGCCCAGCGCGATCGGCAGGATGCCCGTGGCGAGCGGGTCGAGGGTGCCGCCATGGCCGACCTTGGCGGCATTGAACAGGCGCTTGACCCGGCCCACGGCCTGGGTCGAGGTCACGCCCAACGGTTTGTCGAGATTGATCCAGCCGTGAATGGCGAGACCCTTGCGGCGACGGCCCATCCTCTGCCTAGCCTACTCGTCGTCCGCCGGATCGCCCGGGGTTTCCAGGTCGCGGCGCACGCGGGGGTCATGCAGGATGGCGCCGATGCGCCCCGCATGTTCGAAGCTGTGATCCAGACGGAAGGAGAACTGGGGCAGGAACTTGAGGCTGACCTCCCCCGCGACCTGGCGGCGGATATAGGGCGTGGCGTGGTTGAGCGCCTTGAGAACCGCGTCGGTGTCGATGTCGCTCATCACGCTGCCGCCGAGCGGCACCACGAACACCGTGGCGCGGCGCAGGTCCGGGCTGGCGTCGACGCCGGTCACGGTCAGATTGGCCTCGGCCAAAAGCGGGTCGCGGAAATCGCGGCGCTCCAGAATCCGCACCAGGACATGGCGCAGTTCCTCGCCGACGCGAAGCTGGCGCTGCGAGGGCGGCTTGGCCCCGGCCTGCCGTTTACGGGATTTTTCTGACATGGCGATGCGCTACCATTGGCCGGCCGGCGGGACCCTGTGGCCCCGCCCGGGTCCGGGCGGATCGGCGGTCGTGCGCCCGGAACCCTAGAGTTCCCGGGCCACTTCCTCGGTTTCGAAGCATTCGATGACGTCGCCGACCTGGATGTCCTGGTAATTGGCGAGCGCCATGCCGCATTCCGTGCCCGACTGGACTTCCTTGGCGTCGTCCTTGAACCGCTTCAGCTGGCTCAGGTCGCCCTCGTGAATCACCGTGTCGTCGCGCAGCAGGCGGACCTTGGCGCCGCGCTTGACGGTGCCTTCGGTGATCATGCAGCCGGCGACCTTGCCGACCTTGGACACGTTGAAGACTTCGCGCACTTCGGCGTAGCCCAGGAAGTTTTCGCGGATGGTCGGCGCCAGCAGGCCCGACAGCAGGGCCTTGATGTCGTCGGTCAGGTTGTAGATCACCGAATAGTACCGGATATCCAAACCGTCGCGTTTGGCCAGGTCGCGCGCCTGCGGGTTGGCGCGCACGTTGAAGCCGACGATCACCGCGTTGGAGGCGCGGGCCAGCGTCACGTCGCTTTCGTTGATGCCGCCGACGCCGGAATGCAGAACCTGCACCCGGACCTCGTCGGTCGACAGCTTCTCCAGGGCGCCCACGATGGCCTCGGCCGAACCGTGCACGTCCGCCTTGATGACCAGCGGCACGGTCTGGGCTTCGCCTTCCTGGATCCGTTCGAACATCTGTTCGAGGGTGCCGCGGCCGCCGGCGGCGGCCTGCTTGTTGCGTTCCTGGCGCTGGCGGAATTCCGTGACCTCGCGGGCGCGGGATTCGGAATCGACGACGACGAAGTCATCGCCCGCCTGCGGCGTGCCGTTGAGACCCAGAATCTCGACCGGCACGGAAGGCCCGGCTTCGTCGAGCTGTTCGCCGTGGGCGTCGGACATGGCGCGCACCCGGCCCCATTCGGAGCCGGCGATGAAGATTTCACCGACGCGCAGCGTGCCGCGCTGGATCAGCACCGTGGCGACCGAGCCCTTGCCCTGTTCCATGCGGGCCTCGACGATGACGCCTTCGGCGGCATGGTTCGGGTTGGCCTTGAGGTCGAGCAGTTCGGCCTGCAGGACGATCGCCTCCTCCAGCTTGTCCAGGTTGGTCTTCTTCAGGGCCGAGACCTCGATGGACAGCACGTCGCCGCCCATTTCCTCGACCTGAACGTTGTGCTGCAGCAGTTCCGTGCGCACCCGGCTGGGGTCGGCGCCCGGCACGTCGATCTTGTTGATGGCGACGATGATCGGCACGCCCGCGGCCTTCGCGTGGTGGATGGCCTCGATGGTCTGCGGCATGACGCCGTCGTCGGCGGCGACGCACAGCACCACGATGTCCGTGACCTGGGCGCCGCGCGCGCGCATTTCGGTGAACGCGGCGTGACCCGGGGTGTCGATGAACGAGATCTTCGCCCCCGACGGCGTCGTCACCTGATAGGCGCCGATGTGCTGTGTGATGCCGCCGGCTTCGCCGCCGGCCACGTCGGTCGCGCGCAGCGCGTCGAGCAGCGACGTCTTGCCGTGATCGACATGGCCCATCACGGTGACCACGGGTGCGCGGGACGTCAGATCCTTGGGATCGTCCTGGTCGCGGCGCAGGCCCTGTTCCACGTCGGACTCGGACACGCGGCGGATGCGGTGACCGAATTCCTCGACCACCAGTTCCGCCGTGTCGGCGTCGATCGTCTGGGTGATGGTGGCCATGACGCCCATCTTCATGAGCGACTTGACCACGTCGGCACCCCGTTCGGCCATGCGGTTGGCCAGTTCCTGAACGGTAATGGCTTCGGGAACAACGACTTCTCGCACGACCTTGGCACCTTCCTGCAGCAGCTCACGCTGCTTTTGTTTTTCACGTTCGCGCGCGCGCCGGACCGAGGCGATGGAGCGCTGGCGCTCTTCCTCGCCCTCAAGCGCGTCGGAGATCGTCAGTTTGCCGCGGCGGCGTTCGTTGTAGCCCCGCGTGGGCGCGGCGCGGCGGACTTCGGCCGGGCCCTTCTTGCCGCGGCTCTTGCCGCGGGGTCCGTCGTCGTCGTCCTCTTGGCGGGCCGCCGCCGGGCGCGGCCGGGCGGGACGCCCATCCTCGCCGGGGATCGGTGCCGGCGCCACATCGGCCGGCGCGGGGGCCGGCGCCGGGGCGTCGGGCTCGTCGGCCACGGCCGCGGCGTCTTCGGCCGGTTCCGGTTCCGGTTCGGCGCGCACGACCGGCGTCGGGCCGAGCGGCCGGGACGGCGCGGCCTCGGGGGCCTCGTCCTTGGTCTGCTGCGCGGTCTCCAGCGCCTTCTGGCGGGCCTGGAGTTCCTGATCGGTGAGATCGCGGGTCGACGTGTCGCCGTCGTCATCGCGCGGGGCGTCGCCGGCGCCCGCCGGGCGCGCGTCGTCCTTGGCCGGCGTGATGGTGCGGCTCTTCTTGACCTCGACGGTGACCATCTTGGACCGCCCGTGGGAGAAGTTCTGGCGCGTCTGGCGCTTTTCCACGGTCTTGTTCAGCGTCAGCTTTCCGCCGCCGCCGCCCAGGCCCAGCTTGCCGCTGCCGCCCTTGTCCGCCTTGTCTTTTTCAGTCGTCTCAGCCATCAATACCTTCCGATCGGCACGGTCCGGAGCTCCGGATTTTCGGGCTCCAGTGAACCCGGCCTATTCCTGCGAGGGAGAAGTCTTTCCGGCCGGGGCGCCCTCGCGAAACCCCAAAAGCCGGTTTTGTTCGAAGACCAGGCGATCCGCCAAGCCACCGGGCGCGACCGCCGCGTGGACCACATGGTCCCGGCCCAGCGCGCGGCCCAGTTCGGCTGCGTCCAGGACCGTGAATTGCGTCAGTCCCGGCGCCAGGGCCCGCAGCTTGGACTTGCCGTCCTCGCTGCCGTCCCGGGCCGCAACCAACAGACCGCGTTTGGCTGTCCTCAGCCAGGCGTCGGTCTTTTCAAACCCGGCGACAACCCGGCCCGCCCGGCGCGCCAGACCCAGCGCATCCATGCAGCGGCGGACCATCTGCGCCTCGATATCGTCCGCCAACCGGGGCGGAACGGTGACCTTGCGCTTGGCCGCCTTGGCGAAATGGTTTTTTTCGCTGGCTGTATTTACCACATCGCGGCGGGCACTCAACCATATTCCCCGCCCGGGCAGGTTGCCGGCCAGGTCGGGAACGACGCAGTCGTCGGGGCCGACGACGAAACGGATGAGTTCCGCGACAGGCTTTTTTTCCCCGGTGACGGCACAGCGGCGGACGGGCCCGCCGTCCTCATCGGACGCCGGGACCATGTCGTCTTCCGCGTGGGTCTGTAGTCCGCGGGTCATGCCTGTCTCCGGTTCTAGCTCATCGTGCCGTCTCGCCGTGCGCCACAACGGGCCCCTAGGACGCCTGCGGCGCGTCGCCGCCGTCTTCGCCGGCCGCCGCATCCGCCTCGCCGTCACCGGCCGCTGCCTCTTCGTCGGCGAACCAATGGGCGCGGGCGGCCATGATGATCTGATTGGCGGCGTCGAGCGTCATCGTGCCCTGGGGGGCGATTTCCAGAAGCTCGTCACCGGCCAGATCGCCCAGATCGTCGCGGCTTTTCACGCCGGCCTCGCCGAGCGCCACCATCAATTCGTTGGTGATGCCCTCGATTTCGATCAGGTCGTCCTCGACGCCCAGTTCGCGGCGCCGGGCGTCGAACTCGGCGTCGCGGGTTTCCAGGTAGGTCTGGGCGCGGGCCTGCAACTCGCGGGCCACGTCCTCGTCGAAGCCTTCGATGTCGGTCAGGTCCTCGATCTGCACGAAGGCCACTTCCTCGACCTTGGAAAAGCCTTCGGTGACCAGCAGGTGGGCGATCACGTCGTCGACGTCGAGGGCTTCCACGAACAGGGCGGAACGGGCGCGGAATTCCTCGTTGCGGCGCTCCGATTCCTCGGCTTCGGTGAAGATGTCGATGTCCCAGCCGGACAGCTGCGAGGCCAGGCGCACGTTCTGGCCGCGCCGGCCGATGGCCAGGGACAGCTGATCGTCGGGCACCACGACCTCGATGCGGTGGGCGTCCTGGTCCATGACGACCTTGGACACTTCCGCCGGGGCCAGGGCGTTGACGATGAACGCCGCCTCGTCCGGGGACCACTGGATGATGTCGATCTTTTCACCCTGCAGTTCGCCGACCACGGCCTGCACGCGCGAGCCGCGCATGCCGATGCAGGGGCCGACGGGATCGATGGACGAGTCGTGCGACTGCACGGCGATCTTGGCGCGCGAACCCGGATCGCGGGCCACGGACTTGATTTCGATGATGCCGTCGTAGATTTCCGGCACTTCCTGCTTGAACAGGGCCGCCATGAACTGCGGATGCGTGCGCGACAGGAAGATCTGCGGACCGCGGGTTTCCTCGCGCACGTCCATGATGTAGGCGCGTACCCGGTCGCCGTTGGAGAAATGCTCGCGCGGGATCGATTCATCCCGGCGCAACAATGCCTCGGCGCGGCCCAGGTCGACGATCACGTTGCCGTATTCGATGCGCTTGACCAGGCCGTTCACGACCTCGCCGATGCGGTCCTGGTATTCCTCATACTGGCGCTTGCGCTCGGCCTCGCGCACTTTCTGGACGATGACCTGCTTGGCGGTCTGGGCCGCGATGCGCCCGAAGTCGATGGGCGGCAGGGGATCGACCAGGAATTCCCCGACCACCGCGTCGGCCTTGCGCTGCTTGGCCTGTTCCAGGGTCAGCTGGGTGATTTCGTTCTCGACGGCGGCGGCGTCTTCGACGACTTCCAGATAGCGGGCCAGCGTGATCGCGCCCGAGGTGCGGTCGATGACCGCGCGGATGTCGTGTTCATGCCCGTATTTGGAGCGCCCGGCCTTCTGGATCGCCTGTTCCATGGCTTCCAGGACCTCGTCCCGCTCGATGCCCTTGTCGCGGGCGGCCTGATCGGCGGCGGCCAGCAGTTCCGGGCGGGCGTGGACGGCTTCGTTTTGCATGACGTCGCTCATTTCCGATGTTCCTTCAAACTCACAAAAAAGTCGGTTTCCGTAGGGGCGGCCTATTCGTCCGCCTGCTGATGCGCCGCGATCAATTCGTCGGTCATCAGCAGCTTTGATTTCTGAATGTCGGCGAAGGGCAGGCGGACCTCGCCTTCCGTCACGTCCATCACCACGTCCGTGCCGTCGACGCCGAGCAGGCGGCCGGAAAACCGGCGCCGCCCCGCGACGGGGACGTCCATTTCGACGCGCGCGTCGAACCCGGCATAGCGCGCGAAATCGGCCAGCTTGACCAGCGGCCGGTCGATCCCGGGCGACGAGACCTCAAGCACATAGGCGTCGTCGATCGGGTCTTCCACGTCCAACAACGCCGACACGGTGCGCGAGATGACCGCGCAATGATCGACGTTCATGGCCGATCCGTCCTTGGGCTCGGCCATGACTTGCAGCTTCTTGTTGCGCTGGCCGGACACCAGGACGCGGACAAGCTCGAAGCCCAAATCCTCGATGGCCGGGCGGATGATCTCGGCGATGCGCTGTTCCAAGGTCACGTGGTCGGGGTTCCTGTCTTCCGCGGCCCGGTCGGCGGCCGCGAAGCATCTGGTACAAAAAACACAAAAGGCGGGCCACCGGCCCGCCCCATCAATTCCGTTATCGGACTTAACGAAGCGCATTTCCTTAAACGCGAAATGCGGGGCCTATATAGTCCCAAATCGTCCGCAAGACAAGCCTCGCCGTGATTTTCCGCGCCCTACCCGCCCCGGCGGCGGAACTCCAGATAGACCCGGTGCGGGCCGGCCAGGCCCTTTTCCTCGTAGCGGGTGGGGTATCCGTCGGCCCAGCGCGTGCGCCAATCGGCCGCCGTCCTGGCCGTCCACTCGAATTCGGGATGGTTGGCCGCGAGGCCCAAGGCCCAACGGGCATGGCCCATGTGGTCGGTCGCGAAGCGGAACAGGCCGCCGGGGGCCAGGATGCGGGCCAGTTGATCCAGGGTGTCGCGCTGCACGAAACGGCGGTTCCAGTGGCGTTTCTTGGGCCAGGGGTCGGAGTACAGCAGATAGACGCGGTCGATCGACCCCGGCGCCAGGCGCGGCAGCAGCCGGCGCGCGTCGTCGTCGTGCAGGCGGATATTGTCCAGCGACCGTTCCGTGATCTGGGCAAGAAGGGTCGCCACGCCGTTGACGAACGGCTCGCAGCCGATGAAGCCGATATCGGGATGGGCCTGGGCCTGATCGGCCAGGTGTTCGCCGGCGCCGAAGCCGATTTCCATCCAGTAGGCGGACATCCGCCCGTCGAACAGATCGGCGGGGTCGAGCGGCCCGTCGCCCGCCGGCACGCGCAGGGCCGGCAGCAGGTCTTCGACCAAGGCGCGGCGGCCGGGGCGGAGCTTCTTGCCCCGCCGCCGGCCGTAGAACCGCGGTGGTTCGTCAGGATCCATTCCCGTCGCCCCGAAAGGCCGCGCCGGACTTAGGCCCCGAAAGCAGCCTTCAGGCCGTCGACCAGATCGGTCTTTTCCCAGGAAAAGCCGCCGTCGGCATCGGGCTTGCGGCCGAAATGGCCGTAGGCCGAGGTGCGGGCGTAGATCGGCTTGTTCAGTTCCAGGTGCTCGCGGATCCCGCGCGGGCTGAGGTTGACCATTTCCTGCAACTTGGCGGAAATCTGTTCCTCGGCGACGCGGCCGGTGCCCTGGGTATCGACATAGACCGACAGCGGCTTGGACACGCCGATGGCGTAGGCCAGCTGAATCACGCATTTGTCGGCAAGGCCGGCGGCCACCACGTTCTTCGCGAGGTAGCGGGCACCGTAGGCGGCCGAGCGGTCGACCTTCGTCGGATCCTTGCCGGAAAAGGCGCCGCCGCCGTGCGGTGCCGCCCCGCCGTAGGTGTCGACGATGATCTTGCGCCCCGTGAGGCCGACGTCGCCGTCGGGCCCGCCGATGACGAAACGGCCCGTCGGGTTGACGTACAGTTCCTCGTCGTCACACATCCAGCCCTCGGGCAGGACGCTTTCCACGAAGGGGCGGACCATTTCGCGGACCTCGTCCGTGGACAGGTTGTCCGTGTGCTGGGTCGAGACGACGACCGAGGTCGCGCGCACGGGCTTGCCGTTCTCGTACTGCAAGGTGACCTGGCTTTTGGAATCGGGCAGCAGCCCCGGCGTCTTGCCGGCATGGCGCGCGTCGGCCATTTTCTTCAGGATCTGGTGCGAGAAGTGGATGGGCGCCGGCATCAGTTCCTCGGTTTCCGTGCAGGCGAAGCCGAACATGATGCCCTGGTCGCCCGCACCCTCGTCCTTGTTGCCGGCGGAATCGACGCCCTGGGCGATGTCGGCGGACTGGCCGTGCAGATAGACCTGAACCTTCGCGGTCTCCCAATGGAAGCCTTCCTGTTCGTAGCCGATGTCCTTCACGCAATCGCGCGCGATCTTTTCGATCAGCGCCGCGTCGGCGTCGCCGTTGTCGTCGAACAGCGGGCCGCGCCCGTCGTCGCCGCAGCGGCCTTCGCCGCCGACGATGATGCGGTTGGTGGTGGTGAAGGTTTCGCAGCCGAGGCGGCAGTTCAGGGGATCGCGGCGAATGAATTCGTCGAGCACCGCATCGGAAATGCGGTCGGACACCTTGTCCGGGTGGCCTTCGGAAACGGATTCGGACGTGAACAGATAGTTGGATAGAGTCACGGGTGTAGCCTCCGGTAACGTCGTTTACAGATGTAGGACTATGAGGACGAAACGTGCGGGGGCGACGCTCGTCCGCTTAGCGCGTTGTTTTTCGTGGCGGCAAACGGTCCAAATACGCCACGCCCGGACCGCGTGTGCCCGGGCCGCCGTTTGTGCCAGCCTTACGGGTCCGCGTCAAGGTGATATTGGCGGAAACCCTAGGCTGCGGAGGGGAATTAACCCGTTTCGGCCCGGCGTCGGGCCAGATATCCCAGGGCCGCGAACAGGCCGGCCAGGACCAGCGCCAAAGCGTTTCCGACCCGGGAAAACAGGGTTCTGGCCTCGATCGGCTCGGGCAGGCCGGCGTCGATCGCGCCGGTCTGGCCCAAGCCCAGGGCGGCGACCGTGCGGCCCCAGGGATCGATGACCGCCGAGATGCCCGTGTTGGCCACGCGGACCAGCGGCAGGCCTTCCTCGACGCTGCGCAGGCGGGCGGCGGCGAGATGCTGATAAGGGCCGGGCGAGACCCCGAACCAGGCGTCGTTGGTGATGTTCAGCAGCCAGCGCGCGCGGGTTCCCTCGGCGTTTTCGCCGGCGGGCGGCAGCACCGCATGGGGGAAGATCACCTCGTAGCAGATCAGCGGCGAGAACGGCGGCAGGCCCTTGACCTCGAGCACCCGGGGGCCGGGGCCGGGTGTAAAGTTGCCGCGTCCCTGGGTGATCTTGAGGAAGCCCAGCCAGTCCTGAAACGGCACGTACTCGCCGAACGGTACCAGGTGGTGCTTGTCATAGGTCAGGGCGACGCGGCCCGACGCCTCGACCACATAAAGGCTGTTGTAGACCCGGGGCGGGCCGCCGGGCGCGTCCTCGACGCGCAGGGACCCCGTCATCAGGGCCCCGGCAACGGGGGCGGCATGCGACAACGCGCGCAGCAGCACAGGTTCACGGCCCAGCACATAGGGCACCGCCGTCTCGGCCCAGATGACATGCGTCGGCTCGGGGGCCGGTTCCCGGTCCTGCGTCACCGCCGGGTCGCCGTTCAGGCCCTTGGGGTTGAGGCTCAGTTCGATCTGGCGGGTGACGTGGCCCGCGCGCAGACCCGGCCGCCATTTGTCCGCCTGGGCGATGTTGGGCTGCACCAGGCGCAAATGGACGCCCGGGGCAAACGCCGTTTCCGCCCCGGCCAGACGCCACTGACCGCCGCCCCACACGCCCAAAAGGAAGGCCGCCGCGAAAGCGGACGCCAGCCAGGGCCGCCGCCCGGCGCCAGCCAGGGCCGCCGGGGCGGCCGCGGCCCAGACCGTGACGAGGCTGAGGCCGAACACGCCGAACATCGACGCCGGCTGGATCATGGCGTCGGCGAAAGTCCAGACCGTGCCCATGAGGTTCCAGGGAAAGCCCGTGAACAGCCAGCCGCGCAGCCATTCGCCAATGGTCCAGACCCCGGCCAGGATCAGCGCGTCGCCGCCGCCGGGGGCTGCCCCCGCGCGGCGCAGGCGGTGCAGAAGGGCCGCGGCCAGGGCCGGAAACAGGCCCAGCACGGCCGCGAAGCCAAGCACGGCGACGGGAATCAGCCAGCCGTGGCGGGCGAGATCGATGGTCAGGGAATGGGAGATCCAGAACGTGCCCGCCGCCGCGTGCCCGGCGCCGAACCACCAGCCGTCGGCCAGGGCGCCGCGCAGGCGCCGGCGCGACGCGACCAGCCAGATCAGGCCGGCGAAGGCCGGCACCAGAAGAAAGACGAGATGAAGCGGCGGCAACGCCCCCGCCGCCAACAGGCCCAGCGCCGCCGCGAGGCCCCGCCGCCGCCAGCCCGTCAGGCCCGCGGCAAGATCATGCAGGCGCCGGACCCCCGTCAGGGCCGCGGTCATCCGGCTTTCGCGTTTTTGTCGGCGGCGCTGCGGCGGCGCACCCGCAGGCGGTGCACCCGCCGGGGGTCGGCCTGGAGAATTTCGAATTCAAAGCCCGAGGGATGGGCGACCAGCTCGCTGCGGATCGGCACGCGGCCGGCCAGCGCGAACACCAGCCCGCCCAGGGTGTCGATGTATTCCCGTTCCTCGTCCGTGGCGAAGGCGCCGACCTTTTCCTCCAGGGCCTCGATCTCGACCCGGGCGTCGGCGGTGTAGGAACCGTCGGGGTTTTCCTTGAGCACGGGTTCCGACGTGCGGTCGTGTTCGTCCTCGATCTCGCCGATGATTTCCTCGACCAGGTCCTCGATGGTCACCAGGCCGTCGACGCCGCCGTATTCATCGACCACCAGCGCCATGTGCGAACGCCGGGCGCGCATCTCCAGCAACAGTTCGAGAACCTCCATGGAGGGGGCCACGAACAGGATGCGGCGCAGGTGTTCGGACAGCTTGAAGTCCTTGTCGTGGCCGTCCCACAGGAACAGGTCCTTGATATGGGCCATGCCGATGACGTCGTCCAGGGTGCCCCGGTAGACCGGCAGGCGCGAATGGCCCTGTTCGCCGATGATGCGCACGATCTCGCTGAGCGGCGTATCGACCTCGACCCCGACGATGTCGGCGCGCGGCACCATGACGTCCTCGACGGTAAGGCCGCGCAGGTTGAGAATATTGGACAGGAGTGCCCGTTCGTCGTCGCCGATGGGGGCGGCGGGCTCGGCCCGTTCCTCGATGATTTCTTCAAGCGCCTCGCGGACGGAGCCGTTCTGTCCACCGCGGAACCGGCGCATCAGGCGCTGCCACAGGGAAGGGCCGCGCGCCTCGGTCGGCGGGGTCTGGGATTCCTGCGAAGAGGAATGGGGGGCGGCCCCGGTTTCCCGGGGCGGGGGACTCGATGATTGATCGTTCATGTCAGCAGGATAGATGCCCTTGCGAACGGGCGCTCACCGCTCCTTTCCATATGGATCGGGGACGCCGAGGCCCCCGAGGATATCCGTTTCCAGCCGTTCCATCCTGTCGGCCTCGTCCGCGTCGATATGGTCGAAACCCAGAAGGTGCAGCATACCATGGACACACAGATGCGATAAATGGTCAGCCAGGGGGATGCCCTGGTCGCGCGCCTCGGCCGCCGTGACGCCGAAGGCGATCACCACGTCGCCCAGCATGTCGGGCATGCCGGGCAGCACGCCCGCAGGCGGCGCGTCGCCGTCCTGTTGCGGGAACGACAGCACGTTGGTCGGCCCGTCCTTGCCCCGGTAATCGCGGTTGAGCGCCGCCACCATGGCGTCGTCGGCAAGCACCAGGGAGACCTCGGCCGGGCGGGCGTCCACGCCATGATCGAGGAACCCGTAGGCCGCGGCCAGGGCGCGTTCGGCAATCGCCTCGGCATCGCCGAGCGCCGCCCATTCGGGGGACGTGATGTCGACCGCGATTTCCAATGCCGGTTCGGGCATCACGCCCGCGCCGTCATTCGTCGCTTTGTTCGCGTTCGCTTTCATAATGTTCATATCGCGCGCCGGCGCGGCGCGAGGTTTCCACGTTCTGATAAGCATGGACGATGCGCGACACCAGGGGATGGCGGACAACGTCCTGTTCCGTGAATTCGACGAAGCGGATGCCCTTGGTGCCGGTCAGCACTTCCTGGGCGTCGCGCAGGCCCGACCGGGTGCCGCGCGGCAGATCGACCTGGCTGAGGTCGCCGGTCACCACCATGCAGGAATTCTCGCCCAGGCGGGTCAGGAACATCTTCATCTGCACGGGCGTGGTGTTCTGCGCCTCGTCCAGGATGACGAACGCGTTGGACAGCGTGCGGCCGCGCATGAAGGCGAGAGGCGCCACCTCGATTTCCCCGCTTTCCAGGCGTTTTTCCACCTGCTGCTGCGGCAGCATGTCGTACAGCGCGTCGTACAGCGGGCGCAGGTAGGGGTCGACCTTTTCGCGCATGTCGCCGGGCAGGAAGCCGAGCTGCTCGCCGGCCTCGACCGCCGGGCGCGACAGGATGATGCGGTCGACCCGGCCCTGGACCAGACGTTCGACCGCCTTGGCCACGGCGAGGTAGGTCTTGCCCGTGCCCGCCGGGCCCTGGCCGAACACCAGCGGGCATTCGTCGATGGCGCCCAGATAGTCGGCCTGGGTCGAGGTCCGGGCGGTGATCACCTTGTTGCGGGTATGCACGGCCACGCCGGCGTCCTTCAGCCCTTCCTTGGGATCGCCGCCGCCGCCGCGGGCGCCATTGGACATCCGCAGCATGGCGTCGACTTCGGGCGTATCGACGCCGTGGCCGTGTTTCAGACGGTCGTAAAGGGCGGCCAGGATCGCCGCCGTGCGGTCCACGGACGCCCCGTCGCCGGTGATCGCGACCTCGTTGCCGCGGGCATGAATGGTCACGCCCAGGCCCTGTTCGATCTGCGCCAGATGGGCATGGTGGGAGCCGAACAACGCCGCCGCGAGGCCGTTGTTGGCGAAGGTCATCTGTTCCGTGACCATGGCGGCGGCGGGGCCGCCGCCGGTGGACGGGGCCATGGGGATCACGGCCTCGACGCCGCCGCGCGTCTGCCGGCGGGAGCGCCCGCGGCTCATGCCGATCTCCTGGCGGCGGGCCGTGCCGGCGTGTCCGCGAGGACCGCCCCCAGGCTGTTGCCGCCGGCCGAGACGATCTTCAGGTCGGCGACGCGGCCCAGCCAGTCGGCCGGGGCCTCGACATGGACCGCCTGCATGTAGGGGCTGCGGCCCAGCAATTGGCCCGCATGACGGCCGGGCCGGTCGAGCAGCACCGGCAAAGTGCGCCCGACACAGCTTTCGTTGAAGGCAAGCTGCTGCGTGTTGAGAAGATCCTGAAGCTCTTTCAAGCGTGCGTCCTTCACGTCTTCGGGCACCTGCAGTTCCATGGCGGCCGCCGGGGTGCCGGGTCTCGGCGAATACTTGAACGAATAGGCCTGGACGTAGCCGACCTCGCGCACGAGGGACATCGTGTCCTGGAAATCGGCGTCGGTTTCACCGGGGAAGCCGACGATGAAATCCGACGACAGGCCCAGGTCGGGGCGCGCGGCGCGCAGGCGCGCGACCAGGTCGATATAGAAATCGCGGCCGTGGCGGCGGTTCATGGCCTTCAGCACCCGGTCCGCGCCGGACTGCACGGGCAGATGCAGATAAGGCATCAGTTCGGGCACGTCGCGGTGGGCGGCGATCAGCGCGTCGTCGACCTCGGCCGGATAGGAGGTGGTGTAGCGCAGGCGTTCGATCCCGTCGATGTCGGCCAGCCGGCGGATCAGCCCGCCCAGGCCGATCTCGGCCCCGTCGTCGGCGGCGCCGTGATAGGCGTTGACGTTCTGGCCGAGCAAGGTGATCTCGACGGCGCCCTGGGCGACGATCTGGCGGGCCTCGGTCAGCACCTGATCGACCGGGCGCGAGAATTCGGCGCCCCGGGTATAGGGCACGACGCAGAAGGTGCAGAACTTGTCGCAGCCTTCCTGCACCGTCAGGAACGCGGCGCGGCCCTCGACCCGGGACAGCCCCGTCAGGTGGTCGAACTTGGATTCCTCGGGAAAATCGGTATCGAGCTGCGCGCCCTTTTCGCGGTGCAGGCGGGCGACCATTTCCGGCAGGCGATGATAGGTTTGCGGTCCGAACACCATGTCGACGTAGGGTGCCCGCTTCAACACTTCCTCGCCCTCGGCCTGGGCGACGCAACCGGCGACGCCGAGAATCATGGCCCCGCCGCCGGCCTGGCGCGCCTGTTTCACCTTGTTGATCCGGCCGAGTTCGGAATAGACCTTTTCCGCCGCCTTCTCGCGGATATGACAGGTGTTCAGCAGCACCATGTCCGCGTCGTCCACGGCATCCGTCAAGGCATAGCCCAAGGGCGCGAGAAGCCCCGCCATACGATCGGAGTCGTAGACGTTCATCTGGCAGCCATAGGTTTTGATATGCAGTTTTTTGGGCGTCGCGTCCGTCACCGCCTACCTCACGCCCCGCTTGTCGCCGGCCCCGAACACGGAGTTCTGGGAAATGTCGGGTCGGATCATTCCTATTTGCCCGCGCCTTTCTTAAGTGGCACGCCGTACAATTCCAGCTTGTGCCCAACCAGACGCATGCCGTGATCGCGGGCGATGATTTCCTGCAGGCGTTCGATTTCCGTGTTCTGGAACTCGATGACCGCGCCCGACTGCACGTTGATCAGATGATCGTGGTGCTCCTCGGTCACTTCTTCGTAACGCGCGCGGCCGTCGCCGAAATCATGGCGCTCGATGATGCCCGCTTCCTCGAACAGGCGCACGGTCCGGTAGACCGTGGCGATGGAAATGCGATTGTCGATTTCGGATGACCGACGATGGACTTCCTCGACATCGGGATGATCTTCCGATTCGGACAGCACGCGCGCGATGATGCGGCGCTGGTCCGTCATTTTCATGCCTTTGTCGATACAAAGCTGCTCGATACGTGATTCCGACATCATCTCCCCACGGATTGCCAGCAGGCGCCTGGATTCGCCCATTTACTATACCCCGAACAGGGCAGGTGCCAAAGCCTGAGGATCAACCCGTGGGAAAGCTTTAGCGTTTGCGCCGGGGTTTGGTCCCAAGGCCGATCTTCTTCGCCAGATTCGAGCGGTGCTTGGCGTAGCTCGGCGCGACCATCGGATAGTCGACGGGCAGGCCCCAACGCTCGCGGTACTCTTCCGGCGTCAGGTTATAGGCCGTCTTCAGGTGCCGCTTCAGCATCTTCAGCTTCTTGCCGTCTTCCAGGCAAACGATGTAATCGGGAAACACGGACTTTTTCGGCGGCACGGCGGGCTTGGGTCGCTGCGCCTGCGCCGGAACCGCGCCGACGTTGGAAAGGGCGGTATAGACCTCGTTGATGAGGGCCGGAATGTCGCTGGGCGCGATTGTATTGTTGCCGACATGGGCCGCGACGATCTCGGTCGTCAGCTCGATCAGGTCGGAGGCATTCGGTTTTTCAGTCATTAGTTCGCCTTGTCCTTTAAAAGCGTGTCTGCTGGGCGCCATCGGCAGAATAAAATCCCGATCCGGGGGGATCGCCGAGATGCTGGGAAGTTTCCGTGTCGTCACGGCCAGAAAACATCGGTCAAAACATTTTATTTGACCCGGCGGCGTCTATATAAAGTAGGCGTGTATTGTACACAAGAGTATACGATGGGAAAACCGGAAGAAATGGCCGACACGCCTGAAATTGCGCATTTTTTGGATATTTCGAACGACATTTGTCCGATGACGTTCGTTAAAACCAAGCTTTTTCTGGAGCGCCTGGATGCCGGCGCGGTACTTGACGTGCGCCTGAAAGGGCCGGAGCCGCTGAACAACGTGCCCCGGTCCGTGCGCGACCATGGCCACGAAATTCTGTCCCTGGCGCCGGAGGACCCGGCCCGCCCGGAGGCCGACGCCCCCCATCGGCTGGTGATCCGCAAGACCGCCTGACGGCCTCGAAGCAACCTCATGTCGACGGCTTAGGGACGCAGCCGGCCGCCGTCCTTGGGCCGGATCGCGTCTGGCGGGCGCAGATAGATCGGCGCCGGCGCCGCGCCCACGGGCGGCAGGCCGCGGGCCAGGGCGATTTCGCCGACCACGGCCGCGTCGGGAACGCCGGGCGCGTCGGCGCCGACGGCCGCGATGCCCGCGCCGGCCAGGGCCTCAAGGGCCCGGGGGGCGGCGTCGCCGACCACGGCCAGCGGCCCGCCGACGGCGATCCCCGCCACGGCCGCCGCCATCATCGCCGCCGGATCCGTGAGCGGCGTCAGGTTTTCATCGAACATCTGGACATAGAGATCCGCGCGCTTGGAATCGAGGGCGACCAGCACCCGCCCGCCGGCCCGCGCCGCTTCGGGAACCGCCCGGGCGACGGCCTCCAGCGTCGTCACCCCGGCGCAGGGAACGCTCAGCGCCAGGGCCAGGCCGCGCGCCGCCGCGAGCCCGATGCGCAGCCCCGTGAAGGCGCCGGGGCCGACCGTCACGGCCAGGGCGTCCAAATCACCATAAGAACAGCCGCCCTCGGCCAGGACCTCGGCAATCATCGGCATCAGGGCCTCGGACTGGCCGCGCGCCATGGCGGCGGCGCGATGGGCCGCCATGCGGCCGTCCAAAAACAGGGCCGCCGAACAGCCGGTCGTCGCCGTGTCGAAGGCGAGTAGCTTCATGACATACGGGCCCCTCAGTGCGGGTCGATCAGCTTCCAATAGGTCATGGCGACCACCGCCACGACCAGAGCGCCCGACAGGGTATACAAGGGGGCGCGCCGCCAGGCGAGGCGGAAGCTGCTTTCCCCGGTCAGGCGCCCGATCACCAAGGTCGTGCCGGACACCGGCGACGAGGTCGTCGACAGGCCCCAGGTCCCCAGCATGACCAGCGCCATGACCATGGGCGGCATGCCGAACACTTCCGGCGGCAGAACCGAGCCGACCAGGATGACCAGGACCACCGGATGCAGGCCGATGCCGCCGGCCAGAATGATGAAGGCGGCCAGCGCCAACGGCTTGGCGACGTCCGGCCAGGCACCGATGTTGAGCAGGCCCGCCACCGCCGCCGGGTCGAGCACCCTGGCCACCCCGGTGCCGAACAGATTGGCGCCGATGAAGATCAGGGCTTCGCCGCGCAGCCCCGGCAGGGAGGCCACGACGCGGCGCGGCAAGCCCGCCGCCTCGTGCCGGCGGCCCTTGGAAATAAACAGCCAGATCACCGCGAAGGGCGGGGCGAGCATCGCCAGAACCACCGGAATCGACAGATGGAGCTGCGATTCCAGGGTCACGACCGAAATCATCAACGCGCCCAGCAGCAACGACAGCTTGCGCCAGTTGGCGTCTTCGACCTTGGGCCCCGGGGCCGGGCGCGGGCGCGCGCCGCGCACGAACACGCGGTCGATCAACGCCGTCACGGCGACAACCAACATGCCCATGATCAGACCGGGCACGGCGATGTCGACCCATTTAAGCCCGGGCAGCGCCGCCAGCACCACGGTGACGCTGATATAGAACGGCGACCAGCAGGACGCGGAGGTGAACCCGACCATCAACGCCACGGCCAGGCGGTCCTTCAACTGGCGGTCCTTGGGCCGGGCGACCATGTCCGACAGCAGGGTGAGGGCCGCCAGGTTGAGGAACGCGCCCAGGAAATGCGCCGCGTAGGACAGAATCAGAAAGCGCCGGCCGGCCGGCTGGTCGAGCACGAACTGCCGCGCCGCCATCAGGGTCGGGCTGGTCTTGGCCGGAATCTGCATCCAGGCGACGGCGAAGAACACGAGCTGGAACTTGAGCGCCGCCGCCATGCCGTCGAGCAGGACCGCCGTCCCCTGCCCGGCCCGCAGGCCGAGCGCCAAACCGCCGAAGGCGAGGCCGTAGCCGACCAGCCGCTGCACGGTCGAGGTGTGGGTGAATTCCAGGATCAGGTACCCCGTCCCCAGGACCACGGCGACGACCTGCCAGCCGTCGGGGCGCCAGAACACCTGCAGGATCGCGACGGCGCAAAGGCCGAGATAAATCCAGGCCGAGAGCGACGGGCGCGGCGGCGGGTTGTCCGAGGCTTGGCCGGGCGGCGGCGTGGCGAGATCGATATCGGGCATGACGGGCCGCGGGCCGCGTCAGACGACGCGGCAGGCGTCGTCGAAGGCGAGGCGGGGCGAACGCGGGAACAGATCTTCCGTCGTGCCGTGGCCGATGTTGCACAGGAAATTGGCCGTCACCTTGGTGCCCGCGAAGAAGGCGGCATCGACCTTGGCCGTGTCGAACCCGGACATCGGCCCGCAGTCGAGCCCGAGCGCCCGCGCCGCCATGATCAGGTAGCCGCCCTGCAGGGTCGAATTGCGGAACGCGGTGGCGGCGATCAGATCGTCGTTGCCGACGAACCAGGATTTGGCGTCCGTATGAGGAAACAGGTCCGGCAGCTTTTCATAAAATTCCATGTCCTGACCGATGATCACGGTCACCGGGGCCGCCATGGTCTTGGCCACGTTGCCCTCCATCAGGCAGGGCTTGAGTTTTTCCTTGGCCGCGTCGGAGGTCACGAACACCAGGCGCGCGGGCGAGCAGTTGGCGCTGGTCGGCGCCATTTTGACCAGATCCCAGAGCTGGCGCAGCAGGTCTTCGCCCACCGGCTCGCCGGTCCAGCCGTTGTGGGTTCGGGCATCGCGGAACAATTGGTCGAGGGCCGATTCGGTGATTTTGTCCGACATGGGGGCGGGACCTTTCGTGCGATTGCGGAATGATTGGGGCGGCTCTGACCCTAGGACACTTGTGCTGCAACGCGGAAGAGGGAAAAATCATGTCATAACATGGGACAACCATTCAAATCGGGGGTGAGGAGAATGAAAGGCGACCCTTCATGACCGGCGGCCATCGGCCCGCCGGGGCCCGCGACCGCCGCCATGGCCCATGGCCGTGGACGGTGGCGCTTGCCGTGCTTGGACTGTTCGTGCTCTGGCCGGACCTGGCGCGCGCCGCCGACCAGGCGGTGATCATCATGTATCATCGGTTCGACGAGCAGGATTATCCGACCACCAACATCCGCCTCGACCAGTTCGACGAACATCTGGCGGAACTGACGTCCGGCAAATACACGGTGATGTCCCTGCCTGACATTATCGCCGCCATGAAGGCGGGCAGGCCGCTGCCCGACCGCACGGTCGGCATTACCGTCGACGACGCCTATGCCTCGGTCTACGAACATGCCTGGCCGCGCCTGAAGAAGGCCGGGCTGCCGTTCACCCTGTTCGTCGCGACGGACCCGGTCGACCGCAAGCTGGGCGGCATCATGACCTGGGATCAGATCCGCGAGATCAGGGACCAGGGGGCGACCATCGGCCACCATACGGTGACCCACGCCCATATGGCCGGCGCGCCCGAAGGCAAGAACCTGGCCGAGTTCACGGAGGCCAGCAAGCGGTTTAAAGCCGAACTGGGCAGCGTGCCCAATATCTTCGCCTATCCCTACGGCGAGGCGTCGCAGGAACTGGAGGCCATGGCCCGCGAGCAGGGGTTCGAGGCCGCCTTCGGCCAGCATTCCGGCGTCGCCCATCCCAGTCTCGGCTACTTCTACCTGCCGCGCTTCGCCATGAACGAGAGCTTCGGCGGCATCGGCCGGTTCCGGCTGGCGGTCAACGCGCTCGCCCTGCCGGTCACGGACCTGACGCCGGCGGACCAATTGATCACCACCAACAACCCGCCGGCCATGGGCTTCACCCTGGTGCCGCCGGCCCCCAAGGGGCTCGACCGGCTGGCCTGCTTCGCGTCCCACGAGGGGCGCGCGCGGCTGGAACGCCTGGGCGAATTGCGGGTCGAGGTGCGGGTCAATCAGCCGTTCCCGGCGGGCCGCGGGCGCATCAACTGCACCGTGCCGGGGCCCGACGGGCGCTGGTACTGGCTGGGCCGCCAGTTCTTCATCACGAAGTAGGCGGCATCCAGGGAGTGGGGAGAGCCGGCGGCTCAGGCTTCCGGGCGCTGGACCTTGAGCAGGCGGGCGTCGTCCAGACGGTCGAGGCCGTTGGCCTCGATCATCGCGCGGATGGCGCCCACGTAGTCGTCGCCGCGCTCCGAATAGCGGTGCAGGAAGCGCGCCAGCGTATGGCCGTTGAGCGGCTCGCCCGAACGGCGCAGCGCGGCGCGCGCGCGGCGCAATTCGCGGTAGGCCCGGTGGGTGTTCAGGTTGAGCATGTAGGCGCGCACGGAATCGATCAGCTTGTTGAACGCCCGCACCTTGTGATCCTTGTCGCCGTCCCGGTCACGCGGCACCAGACCGGGGCCGTCGGCGGTCGTCCATTGACCGAAGATGGCGTTGCCCTGACGGGCGAAGCGCGAGGTGCCCCAGCCGCTTTCCTCGGCCGCCTGGGCCAGGGCCATGGACGGCGGGATCACGTCGATGCGGCGGATCAGAAGCGCCAGATTGTCCGCCGGCACCTTGTAGCGTTCGGCCATGGCCGTCAGCCACAGGCGGTCGGCCGGGGCGATGCGGCGGCCCAGGCGCTGATCGGCGTGCAGCTGCCACAGGCGCTTGCGGTCGGTCAGGATTTCCTGGTTGGCGCGCAGGATCAGCGGCAGCACGGCCTGAAAAAACAGGCGCTTGCGCATGGCCGTTTCCGGCACGTTGCCGAGATCCGGCGGCAGCGACGCGAGGAAGGCCGGCGGGACATGGGCATTGCCGTCCTGAATATGATCGAGGTCGTAGTTCAGTTCGGCGAACCAGTCGTGCAGCGCCGTCACCGAATCCTTGGGCTGGCGCTTGAACTCGGGCCGACGGGGCGGAATCACGAGATTGCCGCCCGCCCCCGTCGCCATCCCCTGAAGATCGGCGCCGGTATCCGGCGCCGATCCGTCGGCACGCGCGTGGGCGCTCGCCTGACCGGCGGCGACGGCAGCCGCCGTCGTCGGCGGGACGGACGCCTGGGGGGCCCGTTCAATGGCAAGGTATCCGGCGGTGACCGCGGTCGTAAGCACAACCGTCATCACCGTGCGTTCAAAAAAAGTGTTCATGTGATCTTCGAATCGGCCAAGGCCGTCTTCCGCACCTATTCACAACAATGCCCAGGGTGCTTGGATGGAAGAACGTTTCTGAAGGTAGAGAAGGAGACCTGATTGCGAAGGCCGCCCTTGGTCCGATTGTCAAATTCTCCCTCAAGGATTCGACAAAGCCCGGTCCGGTCGTCAGTGCGCCGGTTTGCTCCGGGATGGGCTGTACACCGCTTCCTCGTATTATAGTTAACGGCGCGCCTTATATCACTAAAGTCATAAGTCGCGGCAAGGAATTTTTATCCGCCGATCGGGGAGCGGCATAATGCCCCCCCGAAAGGCCCGCCTACATGACGGCCTGGACTTCCTTCACCTCGGGCACGTAGTAGCGCAGCATGTTTTCGATGCCGTGCTTCAGCGTCGCCGTCGACGACGGGCAGCCCGAACAGGCGCCCTGCATTTGCAGGTAGACGATGCCGTCCTCGAACCCGTGATAGATGATGTCGCCGCCGTCCTGGGCCACCGCCGGGCGCACCCGGGTTTCCAGCAACTCCTTGATCTGGGTCACGATTTCCGTGTCGTCGGCGGTCGAGGCCGCCACGTCTTCCGCGCCCTCGGCGATCACCGGCAGGCCTTTGGTGAAATGCTCCATGATGCCGCCCAGGATGCGCGGCTTCAGGGTATCCCACTCCTTGTCCTCGGCCTTGGTCACGGTGATGAAGTCGTGCCCGAAGAACACGCCGGTCACGCCCTCGACCGCGAACAACGCCTGCGCCAGGGGCGACCGGCCGACCGAGGCCGCCTCGGCGAAGTTGGCGGTGCCTTCGGCCATCACCGTGCAGCCGGGCAGGAACTTCAGGGTCGCCGGATTCGGGGTGGTTTCGGTTTGAATGAACATGGGTCTTGGTCTCCGCGCTTTCGGCCCTTGGGCCGTTATTCGGTGCCGGACAGGTTCCGGCGGTGCTTGGGCCTAACATGGGGCCGGGGACGCCCGCAATCAAGTCCGACAAACGGGGTCAAGTATATCAGATATATCCGCTCAGGGACGCAGGAAGCCGACGATGTCATGGACCTCGGCCATGATCGGCTCGGACAGGGCCCGCGCCTTCTCGGCGCCCCGCCGCAGCACCCCGTCGATATAGCCGGGATCGGCGGTGAGCCGGCGCATCTCCGCCGTGATCGGCTGCAACTTCTCGACCATCAGGTCGGCCAGGTCCTGCTTGAACTGGGAAAATTGGTGGCCGCCGTGATCGGCGATGACCTGGGTCAGGTCCTGCCCGGCCAGGGCGGCGTAGATGCCCATCAGGTTGGCGGCCTCGGGCCGGCCCTCGAACCCGTCCTTCGAGGTCGGCAGGGCGTCCGGGTCGGTCTTGGCCTTGCGCACCTTCCGGGCGATGGCGTCGGCGTCGTCGGTCAGGGTGATGCGCGACTGATCCGACGGGTCGGACTTGCTCATCTTCTTGGCCCCGTCGCGCAGCGACATGACCCGCGTCGCCTCGCCGAAGATCAGGGGTTCGACCACGGGGAAGAAATCCACGCCGAAGTCGTTGTTGAACTTCTGGGCGATGTCGCGGGCCAGTTCCAGATGCTGTTTCTGGTCGTCGCCCACGGGCACGTGGGTGCCCTTGTAGGCCAGGATGTCGGCGGCCATCAGGTTGGGATAGGCGAACAGCCCGACCGAGGCGTTTTCCTTGTTCTTGCCGGCCTTTTCCTTGAACTGGGTCATGCGGTTGAGCCAGCCCATGCGCGCCACGCAGTTGAAGATCCAGGCCAGTTCCGCATGGGCGGGCACCTGGCTTTGGTTGAAGATGACGGACTTTTCCGCATCGATGCCGGCGGCGATCATCGCGGCCGCGACCTCGCGGGTCGAGGCGCGAAGCTGCGCCGGGTCCTGCCACACGGTGATGGCGTGCAGGTCGACGACGCAGAACAGGCAGTCCTCGTAATCCTGTTGCAGGTGCACCCAGTTGCGGATGGCGCCCAGGTAATTGCCCAGGTGAAGGTTGCCTGTCGGTTGAACGCCGGAAAAGATGCGCCGCATGTGGCTGGCCCCTGAAATGAGTGGTCGAGAACGCGCGCCGGTTATCGCCGCTCGCCCCCCGTTGGTCAAGCCTGGGCCGCTAGAGGTCCCGGGCCTTCAGCATGGATTTGGCGTCCCGGATCCCCGCCGCGCGCAGCACGAGGGCGAAGGCCGTGAAGGCCGCCAGGCCCAGGGCGACCAGCAGGACCAGGCCCAACACCTGCTGCGCCGTGGCGCCGGTCATCAGAAAGCCCAGGTTCTGGCGCGCGATCTCGAGTACCCCGACCATGCCCGCCGTGGCCAGCAGGATGCGGGGCAATCGCGCCCGCAGGCGGGCGTCGAGGGCGAAGTGCCCGCGCTTCACCAGCACGACGGCGAGCAGCAGGGTGTTGAGCCAGGCCGAGGCCGAGGCCGCGAGCGCGATGCCGACATGACCCATCGGCTTCATCAGCACCAGCATGAGAACGATGTTGACCACCATGGCGGCGATGGCGACGCGCACGGGCGTCGACGTATCCTCCCGCGCATAAAATCCGGGGGCCAACACGCGGATCAACACATAGGCCGGCAGCCCCGTGGCATAGGCGAACAGCGCCGATGCCGTGGCCGCCGTCGCCTCGGGGCCGAACGCACCCCGTTCGAACAGCACGCGGATGATTTCGTCGGGAATGACCAGACAGGCCGCCGCCGCCGGCAGGGTCAGCAGCAGCGCGAATTCCAGGCCCCGGTTCTGGCTGTTCTGCGCCGCCACATTGTCCCCGGCCTTCAATTGCCGCGCCAGCAACGGCAGCAGCGCCGTGCCGACGGCGACGCCGACCACGCCGAGCGGCAACTGCGTCACCCGGTCCGCGTAATAAAGGTAGGACACGGCGCCGTCGGAGACATAGGTCGCGAGCACGGTGCCGATCAGCAGATTGACCTGATAGAGCGAGGCCCCGAACACCACGGGCAGGATGCGCTTGATCAGCAACGCCACCTTTTCCGTCCAGCGGGGCCGCACGAGACGGAGCGGAAACCCCTGGCGGCGGCAGAACCAGGCGAGCCAGGCGAACTGCGCCACCCCGGCGGCGAACACGCCCCAGGCCAGCGCATGGCCCGGCGTTTCCACATGGCCCGTGAGGCCCAGCAGCGCCGCGATGAGGGTCAGGTTCAGCAGCACGGGTGCCGCCGCGGCGGCGGCGAACTGGCCCAAGGAATTGAGAACCCCCGATTGCAGCGACACCAACGAGATGAACAGCAGGTAGGGAAAGGCGATGCGCGACAGCTCCGTCGCCAGGTCCATCTTGCCCGGCACGGCGTCGAAGCCGCCGGCCAGCACGACCATGGCCCAGGGCATGATCAGTTCCATGACCGCGACGAAGGCGACCAGCACCAGGGCCAAGAGCGTCATGGCCTGATCGGCGAATTCGCGGGCCCGGGCCTGGGCCGCCGCCCGGGCCTCGGCCCCCGTGCCGTCGACGGGCTCCAGTTCGCGGGCGAACAGGGGCACGAAGGCGGCGGCGAAGGCCCCTTCGGCGAACAGGCGGCGGAACAGATTGGGCAGGCGGAAGGCGACGACGAAGGCGTCGGCGACCATGCCCGCACCCAGGAAATTGGCGATCAGCATGTCGCGCACGAAGCCGAACACGCGGCTCAACAGCGTGAAGCCGCCGACGGTCGTGATGGCCTTCAACAGGTTCATGGCACGCTGGTACGCCGGGATTGGGACGATGACAAGGCTTTAGGCGGGCCGGGCGGGCCGCGCCTTATTCCGCCGCTTCCACGGAATTGCCGGACGCCTTGCCGCCGGGCTTCGCCTTGGCGGCGGGCTTGTCCTTGGCGGAGGCTTTGGCGGCAGGCTTTGCCCCCGTCTTTGCCGCTGTCTTTGCCGGCGCCTTGGCGGGCGCCTTCGCGGCCGCCTTGTCCTTGGCGGGGGGTTTGGCGGAGGTCTTGGCGGGGGCTTTTGCCGCACCCTTGGCGGAGGCGTCCGGCTTGTTCGCCTTGTCGGCCTTGGCCGCCGCCTTCACCGCCTTCTTGCCGCCGATGCGGTCCAGCAGCCGGTTCTCGATGGATTTCAGCTTGTCCCCGTGACGAATCTTGAGGCCGAAGATGTCCTTCACATAGAACACGTCGACCACCCGCTCGCCATAGGTGGTGATCTGGGCCGAGGCGATCTGCAACCCTTCCTGGGTCAACGCCGTGGTCACGTCATAGAGAAGGCCCGGCCGGTCCTGGCCGTTGATTTCGATGACCGTATGGGTGTTGGACGCCTGGTTGTCCATGATGACGCGGGGCGATATGGCGAAGGCGCGGGACTTGTCGGGGAACACCGCGTCCGGTTCCTTCTTCAATTCCCGGGCCGGGTCGCGCTTGCCGCGCAGCGCGTCTTCGATGCGCTGGGTCATGCGGCCCATCTGGCCCTTTTCCTCGATCGCCTTGCCGGCCGCGTCATGGACCCAGAAGGTGTCCAGCGCCATGCCGTTGGTCAGGGTCGCGATCTTGGCGTCGAGCACCGACACCCCGGCCAGCGACAGCGCCCCCGCGATATTGGCGAACAGGCCTGGATGGTCGGCGGTGTAGACGGTGATCTCGTTGGCGGCGCGGGCCGTGTCCACGGCCATGGCGATGGTCAGGTCGGCCTTGTCCTTTTCCGCCTTGCGCACCAGTTCGGCGTGGCGCACCTGGGTCGCCGTGTCGGCGGCCAGCCAGTAGGTGTCGGTGCCGCGGGCGAGGTGGTCCTCGCGGTCCTTCGCGGGCCATTTGGCGAGCGCCTGTTCCAGCGCCGCCTTGGCGCGGGCGACCCGGGTCTTGCGCCGTTCGCCCGGCGCGTCGCCGGTGAGCACGGCCTTGGCCTGCCAGTACAGTTCACGCAGCAGGCCCGCCTTCCAGTTGTTCCACACGTTGGGGCCGACGGCGCGGATATCGACCACGGTGAGGCAGAGCAACAGGCGCAGCCGTTCCGGCGACTGCACCAGGTCGCAGAAATCCTGGATCGTCTTGGGGTCATCCAAATCGCGCTTGAAGGCGGTCGCCGACATCAGCAGATGATGGCGCACCAGCCAGGACACGGTCTCCGTCTCCCAGGCGTTGAGGCCGAGCCGGGGGCAGAGCTTGAGCGCGACCTCGGCCCCCAGTTCCGAATGGTCGCCGCCCCGGCCCTTGGCGATGTCGTGCAGCAGGACCGAGACGTAAAGCGCCTCGCCCGACTGGATTTCCGAGATCACCTCGCAGGCAACGGGGTGGTCTTCCTTCAGCCGCCCCGTCTCGATCCCTTCCAGAAGGCCGATGGCGCGGATGGTGTGCTCGTCGACCGTATAGACGTGATACATGTCGTACTGCATCTGCGCCACGACGCGCCCGAAGTCGGGGATGAACCGGCCGAACACGCCGGCCTCGTTGAACCGCATCAGGGTGGTGACGGGATCCTTCCCCGTCAGCATCTCCAGGAACAGACGGTTGGCGTCCTTGTTGCGGCGCAGCTTGGCGTCGACCAGCTTCAGGTTCTGGGTGACCAGACGCAGCGCTTCCGGGTGCACGTCCAGGCCGTGCTTCTGCGCCGCGTGGAACAGGCTGACCAGCTTCACCGGATCGTCGGCGAAGGCCTTCTTGTTTTCCACGGTCAGGCGGCCGGAATCGATCTTGAAGCCCGGCACGTCCGGTTCGGAAAAGCGGAAGAACGGCAGACGGAACCGCTTGGCCGCCTTCTTGTGCTGATGTTCCAGGACCGCGCAGAGAATGCGGGTGATGTCGCCCACGTCCTTGGCGATCAGGAAATAGTGCTTCATGAAGCGTTCGACGCCGTTGGTCCCGGCGTGGTCGCGGTACCCTAAGCGCTGGGCGATTTCCTTCTGCACGGAGAAGCTCAACCGTTCTTCCGGGCGGCCGGCCAGGAAGTGCAGATGGCAACGCACGGTCCACAGGAAGTTCTCGGCCTTCTCGAACAGCTTGAGATCGTCCTTGGTGAACACGCCCTCGCCGACCAGGTCGTTCATGTTGTTGACGCGGTAAAGATATTTGGCGATCCAGATCAGGGTTTGCAGGTCGCGCAACCCGCCCTTGCCTTCCTTGATGTTGGGCTCCAGCACGTAGCGGGTGTCGCCCATCTTGTCGTGGCGGTTGTCGCGTTCGGCCAGCTTCTGTTCCACATAGGCCATGCCCGAGCCGTCGGCGACGTCGTCCCAGAAGGCCTGTTTGAACTTGTCGAACAACTCCTGATCGCCCCACAGCCAACGCGCCTCCAGCAACGAGGTGCGGATGGTCAGGTCTTCCTTGGCGAGTTTCACGGCCTCGTCGACCGAGCGCGTCGCATGGCCGACCTTGAGCCCCAGGTCCCACAGCATGTACAGCGTGAATTCGACGATCTGTTCCGTGCGCGGCGTCATCTTGTAGGGCAGCAGAAACATCAGATCGATGTCGGAGAACGGCGCCAGTTCGCCCCGCCCGTAGCCGCCCGTGGCGATGATGGTCAGCGTCTCGCCCGTGGTCGGGTTGGCCGAGGGATAGACCCATTTGTCGGCGAAGTCGTGGACCGTGCGGATCAGCTGGTCCATCAGATGGGCATGGGCGCGGGTCGCCTCCGGCCCGGTCAGCTTGCCCGCCTCGAAGCGGCGCTTGACCTCGTCCCAGCCCGCCTGATGGGCGTCCTTGAAGATGGCCAGAACCTCGCCCTGGCTTTTCGGCGTATAGCCGGACCAGCCGGCGAGGTCGTCCAGCTTCTTGGTCAGCGCCTTGCGGTCGATGATGGCGCGGGGGTCTTTGACGGTGGTGCGGTCCATGGGGCCCTTATATAGCACGCGGACAAGCGAAACACCCGCGCCGTTGGGGTGTTCGCGGCGGAAACGGGCGCCCGTCAGTCCCTGACGGGCGCCAGATTTTTCAAAGTATATAAGAACTCGAGCGCCTGTTTAGGCGTCATTTCGTCGGGGTTCAACGCGGCGACCGCGTCGTCCACGGGCGACGGGCCGCGCGCGGCCCCCGTGCCGCCGGGGGCGCGTGCCGGCGTCGCGGCGAACAGCGGCAGATCGTCGGCGAGATCCGCCGCGCGGGGGGAGCCGTCGCCGGCTTCCAGTTTTTCCAGGACCTGCCCGGCCCGCGCCGTGACGGCGGCGGGCAGGCCCGCCAATTGCCCGACATGGATGCCGTAGGAGCGGTCGGCCGTGCCGGGGGCGACCTCGTGCAGGAACACCACGTCGCCCCGCCATTCCTTCACGCGCATGGAATGGGGCGCCAGTTCGGCGAGGCGGCCGGAAAGCTGCGTCAGTTCGTGATAATGGGTCGCGAACAGGCCCCGGCATTTGTTGACGTCGTGCAGATGTTCGACCACGGCCCAGGCGATGGACAGACCGTCGTAGGTCGCCGTGCCGCGCCCGATTTCGTCCAGGATCACCAGGGCCTTGGGCCCGGCCTGGTTGAGGATCGCCGCCGTTTCCACCATCTCGACCATGAAGGTGGAGCGCCCGCGCGCCAGATCGTCGGCCGCACCGACGCGGGAAAACAATTGATCGACCGCGCCGATATGCGCCGCGGCGGCGGGCACGAAGGCCCCCATCTGGGCCAGCACGGCGATCAATGCGTTCTGCCGCAGGAAGGTCGATTTACCGGCCATGTTGGGGCCGGTCAAAACCCAGAGCCGCCCGCCGGGGCCATCCCCGCCACCGGCCTCGTCCGCCGGGGTCAGGTCGCAATCGTTGGCGACGAAGGCGCCGTCGCCCTGACGGCTCAACGCCGCCTCGACCACCGGATGGCGCCCACCTTCGATGCGGAAAATCTTGGAGGCATCGACCAGGGGCCGCGCGTAGCGCCGCTCCGCCGCCAGGGCACCCAGCGCCGCCGCGACGTCGAGCCGCGCCAGGGCGTCGGCGGCCAGGGCGACCTCCCGGGCCCGCCCCGTGACCTCGTTGACCAGATCGGTGAACAGCTCCAGTTCCAGCGCCAACGCCCGGTCGGCCGCCTTGGCGATGCGGCTTTCCAGGTCGGCGAGTTCGACCGTGGAAAAGCGCATGGCGTTGGCCATGGATTGACGGTGGATGAAGGGGCTGTCCCCGTCTTCCGTTTTGCCGGTCTTGATGCGGTCGGCCTGCTTGGCCGCGACCTCGATGAAATATCCCAGCACGTTGTTGTGCTTGATCTTCAAGGCGGCGATGCCCGTTTCCTCGGCATAGCGGGCCTGCAATCCGGCGATCAGTTTCCGCGAATCGTCGCGCAGTTGGCGGTGTTCGTCCAGCGCCGGGGCATAGCCCTGGCGGATGAAGCCGCCGTCGCGCGCCAACAGCGGCAGATCGTCGGCCAGGGCCCGGCCCAGACGGTCCGTCAGTTGCCCGTGTTCGCCGAGATCCGTCATGGCCTCGGCCACGGCCTTGGGCACCAGACCGCGCGCGCCCTGCAACAGGCCCCGAAGGGCCGAGGCCTGGATCAGCCCGTCCCGCACGGCGGCCAGGTCGCGGGGCCCGCCCCGGCCCAGGGAAATGCGCGACAGGGCGCGGGCGACGTCGGGCACCTGGGCCAAGGCGGCGCGCAGATCGTCGGTCAGGCGCGCGTCGTCATGGAAGAATTCGACGGCGTCCAGGCGCTGGGCGATGGCATCGGGGTCGGTCAGGGGGGCCGACAGGCGGGCCGCCAAAAGCCTGGCCCCCGCCCCCGTCAGCGTGCGGTCGATGACATCCAGCAGCGATCCCCGGCGTTCGCCGGTCATGGTGCGGGTCAGTTCCAGATTACGCCGCGTCGCCGCGTCGATGCCCATGACAGCGCCCGCGGACAGTTGGCGCGGCGGCGCCAGACGCGGCACCTTGCCCTTCTGGGTCAGCTCGACATAGTCGACCAGGGCACCGGCGGCCGCCAGCTCGGCCCGGGAGAAATTGCCGAAGCCGGCCAGCGTGCCGACATGGAACAAATCCTTCAGGCGCTTTTCGCCGTTGGCGCTGTCGAAGCGTGCTGCGGGCAGGGGCGTCAGGCGGTCCTTCCAGTCGGCGAAGGTCTCAAACAGATCGGGATTTTCCAACAGCCGGTCGGGACACAACAGTTCCCCCGCGTCGATGCGCGCCAGCGCCGCGCCCAAGGACGCCGTGGACACGGGTTGGGTCAGGAAATCGCCCGTCGACATGTCGATCCAGGCCAGGCCCAGGTCCGATTGCGCGGCGGCCACGGCGCAGAGATAGTTGTGCGACCGCGCATCCAGCAGCGTGTCCTCGGTGATCGTGCCGGGGGTGACGATGCGCTGCACCGCCCGCTTGACCACGGATTTCGATCCCCGCTTCTTGGCTTCGGCCGGATCCTCCACCTGCTCGCAGATGGCGACCTTGTGGCCGGCGCGGATCAGCCGCGTCAGATAGCTTTCGTGGGAATGCACGGGCACGCCGCACATGGGAATGTCGTCGCCCAGATGCTTGCCCCGCTTGGTCAGGGCGATGTCCAGGGTCGTTGAGGCCTTCACCGCGTCGTCGAAGAACATCTCGTAGAAATCGCCCATGCGGTAGAACAGGATCGCCCCCGGATGGGCCGCCTTGATCTCCAGGAACTGGGCCATCATCGGCGTCACGGAAACATCCCCGGACGCGGGCGCGCCGTCGCCGCCGCTGTCGCGTTCGGCGGAGGTCAGATCGTCGTCGTCGGATAGAGGCGCGATGTCGTCGGGAGGCATAACTCGCCTGATTTAATATGTTCACTACGGCGCCCAGGATGGCCGAGCCTACCACATCTGGCCCCGGCGGGGGCAAGGGAAGGCAGGGGGCTGCTTGTGGAAATCTGGCGAAAACCGAACGGGAATTCTAGGCTTTGCAGGATCAATTAAATACGATACTTTCAAATTTCGTCTTGCAAATGTAATTAAGTTTCGCATAAACCGAAACGAAGATCACACGATCAGGGAGCACTCTGGGTAGACGCGGCGGACCTTGGGCCGCCGCCACCGTCCAAACGAAACCGAACCGGCCCTCGGCCGCCGTCCCCGCGGGGTCGGCGTCAGGGCCCGGCGCACGCCGGATGAACGCGGCGGCACGACCAATTGGGAAGAGACACGATCACCATGAAGAAACAAGCCGACGACATGATGTACCAGGATGCCCTGCGCATGCACGCCAGGGGCCGTCCGGGCAAGATGGAGGTGTCGGCGACCAAGCCGCTGACCACCCAGCGCGACCTGACGCTCGCCTATTCGCCGGGCGTCGCCGCGCCCTGCCTGGAAATTCAGAAGGACGAGGCCAAGGGCTACGAGTACACGGCGCGCGGCAACAAGGTCGCGGTCATCTCCAACGGCACGGCGGTGCTGGGGCTCGGCAACATCGGCGCGGCGGCGGCGACGCCGGTGATGGAGGGCAAGTCGGTCCTGTTCAAGCGCTTCGCCGACATCGACGGCATCGATCTTGAGCTCAACACCGAGGACGTCGACGAATTCGTCAACTGCGTGCGCTATCTGGGCAAGGCCTTCGGCGGCATCAACCTGGAAGACATCAAGGCGCCCGAATGCTTCATCATCGAAGAGCGCCTGAAGGAACTGTTGGACATCCCCGTGTTCCACGACGACCAGCACGGCACGGCGATCATCACGGCGGCGGGGCTGATCAACGGCCTGCACCTGACCGGGCGCGACATCAAGGACGTGCACATGGTGATCAACGGGGCCGGGGCCGCCTCCATCGCCTGTGTCGAGCTGTTCCAATCCATGGGCCTGCCGGCGAGCCAGGTGATCCTGTGTGATTCCAAGGGCGTGATCTACGAGGGCCGCACCGAGGGCATGAACCAGTGGAAGTCCAAGCACGCGGTGAAGACCGACGCGCGGACGCTGGCCGACGCGCTCAAGGGCGCCGACGTGTTCCTAGGCCTGTCGGGCCCCGACACGGTGAAGAAGGAAATGATCGCCGAGATGGCGGCCAATCCCCTGATCTTCGCCATGGCCAACCCGGTGCCGGAAATCTGGCCCGAGGAAGTCCGCGAGGTGCGCGACGACGCCATCATCGCCACGGGCCGGTCCGACTATCCGAACCAGATCAACAACGTGCTGGGCTTCCCCTATATCTTCCGGGGGGCCCTGGATGTGCGCGCCAGCACCATCAACGAGGAGATGAAGATCGCCGCCGCCAAGGCGCTGGCCGACCTCGCGCGCCAGGACGTGCCGGACGAGGTCGATGCCGCCTATTCGGGATCGCGCCTTAGTTATGGCCGTGACTACCTGATCCCGACGCCGTTCGATCCGCGCCTGATCTGGGCCGTGCCCAAGGCCGTGGCCCAGGCGGCCATGGATTCCGGCGTCGCGCAAAAGCCGATCGCCGACATGGACGCCTATGCCGGCGAACTGGCGGCCAGGCTCGACCCCACCGCCGGGTCGTTGCAGGCCATCTTCGACCAGGTCAAGGCCAGCCCGAAGCGCATCGTGTTCGCCGAGGGCGAGGAGGAGAAAGTCATCCGCGCCGCCTATTCGTTCTTCAACCAGGGCTACGGCACGCCGATCCTGGTCGGCCGCGAGGACGCCATCAAGGCCAAGATCGCCGACCTGGGCCTGCCCGCGCCCGACGGCATCGAGATCGCCAACGCACGGCTGTCGGCCAAGAACGAGGCCTATACGGATACCTTGTACCGCAAGGAACAACGCAAAGGCGCCCTGCGCCGCGACGCCCAGCGCCGGGTCAACAACAACCGCAACGTGTTCGCCGCCTGCATGGTCGAAGCCGGCGACGCCGACGGCATGGTCACCGGCCTGACGCGCCACTACATGGTGTCGCTGAAGGACATTTCGCGGGTGCTGGAGGTCGGCGGCGGCAAGCCCGTGTTCGGGGTCTCCATCGTGCTGACCAAGGACGGGCGGGCGCTGTTCATCACCGACACGGCGGTCAACGTGGCCCCCTCGCCGGACCTGCTGGCCGACTTCGCCGAAGGGGGTGCGATGGTCGCCCGGGCCATGGGGCACGAACCCCGGGTCGCCATGATCTCCTTCGCCAATTTCGGCAACCCGGACCTGCCCCATGCCGAGACCATGCGCGACGCCGTCGGCGTGCTCGACCGCCGCGACGTGGCCTTCGAATACGACGGGGAAATGAGTGCCGGCGTGGCGCTGAACCCGGACCTGATGGCCAACTATCCGTTCTGCCGCCTGTCCGGCCCGGCCAACGTGCTGGTCATGCCGGGCCTGCATTCGTCGCGCATTTCGGCGCGCCTGCTGTCGGCGGTCGGCGGAGCGACGGTGCTGGGGCCGATCCTGCTGGGCTTCGCCAAGCCGGCCCAGGTGGTGCAGATGGATGCCTCGGCGTCCGACATCTCGACCATGGCGGTGCTGACGGCGCATCAGGCCAACGTGGGCTGATCCCTTTCCATAAAGGAGTCACGGAGGCGTCACGGGCCGGTCACCGGCCTGTCGCGGCGATGTCCTAGCATCCCGGCATGGGATACGGTTTGGGGCCGGTCGCGGCCGGGCATACCGGGGGTGGCGGATGGACGGGTACGATTTCTTGAATACCGAAGACGACGACCGGCCCATTGCGCGGGCCTGGGCGATGCCGCTGGGCGCGCTGGTCGCGCGCCGCGCCGTGCTCAAGGGACTGGGGGCCGGGCTCGGCCTGGGGCTCGGCATCGGTCTGGGCGGGCCGGCCCTCGGCCCCATCGGGCGGGCGGCTTACGCCGACGCGCCCCTGACGCGCAACCCCTCCACCCTCACCTTCGCGCAGCCGCCCCACATCATTTCCGACGGCCACGCGGTCGCCCCGGGGCACGACGCGCGGGTGCTGATCCGCTGGGGCGACGCGGTGCTGCCGGGGGCCCCCGCCTTCGACCCCCGCAACCTGACGGCGGACGCCCAGGAAACACAGTTCGGCGCCAACAACGATTTCATCGCCTTCCTGCCCCTGCCGGCGGGGTCCGGCGCAAGCGACCACGGGCTGCTCTGCATCAATCACGAATACACCAATACGGAACTCATGTGGCCGGGCCTGGGGCCCAAGGACCGGGCCAAGGCGTCGGCCGATCAGGCGGCGGTCGAGATGGCCGCCCACGGCCTGTCGGTGATCGAGGTCAAGAAGGTCGACGGCCAGTGGTGGGTCAAACCGGACAGCGCCCATGCCCGGCGCATCAGCCTGCGCTCGACGGTCATGGCCGTGTCCGGGCCGGCCGCGCGCCATCCCCGCCTGCGCACGGGGGCCGACGCCACGGGCGCCCGGGTCGTCGGCACGCTCAACAACTGCGCCGGCGGCAAGACGCCCTGGGGCACCGTGCTGACGGCCGAGGAAAACATCCATCAGTACTTTTCCGGCAAACCCGAGGGGCCGGAGGCCGCCAACCACGCGCGCATGGGCATCGCGGGCAAGCCGCGCTATTCCTGGGGCCGCCATGCCGCGCGCTTCGACGTGACGCGGGAGCCCAACGAGCCCAATCGGTTCGGCTGGATGGTCGAAATCGACCCCTACGATCCCAAGGCGGTCCCCACAAAACGCACGGCGCTTGGCCGCTTCAAGCACGAGGGGGCGGGCATGTCCCTGACCCGGGACGGCCGCTGCGCCGTCTATTGCGGCGACGATCAGGCCTTCGAATATCTCTACCGCTTCGTCACCGACGCCAAGGTCGATACCGCCGACCGCGCCGCCAATCGGGACATCCTGGACCACGGCACGCTTTACGTCGCCCGCTTCAAGGACGACGGGCGGGGCGAGTGGCGGGCGCTGACCTTCGGACAGGGGCCGCTGACCCCGGCCAACGGCTTCCATTCCCAGGCCGACGTGTTGATCGAAACCCGGCGCGCCGCCGACCTCGTGGGCGCCACGCCCCTGGACCGGCCCGAGGATGTGGAGCCCAACCCGGTGACCGGGCGGGTCTACGTCATGCTGACCAACAACACCAAGCGCAAACCGGATCAGGCCGACGCCGCCAACCCGCGCGGCCCCAACCCGTTCGGCCATGTCCTTGAGATCACCCCCGCGCCGGATGACGACGGCCGGCCCGACCACGGCGCCCCGTCCTTCACCTGGGATGTCCTGTTGCAGGCGGGCGATCCGGCCCAGCCCGATCATGGGGCGCGTTATCATCCGGCGACGGGCCGCTTCGGCGCCTGGCTGGCGGCGCCCGACAACTGCGCCTTCGATCCCCGTGGCCGCTTGTGGATTTCCACGGACCAGGGATCGAAGCAGAAGAAGAACGCCATTCCCGACGGCATGTACGCCTGCGATCTGGACGGTTCCGGGCGGGCGCTGACGCGCCTGTTCTTCGCCTGCCCGCGCGACGCGGAAATGTGCGGCCCCGAATTCACGCCCGACGGCACAACCCTGTTCGTCGCCGTGCAGCATCCGGCGGAAGGCTCGACCTTCGATGCGCCCTCGACCCGCTGGCCCGATTTCCAGGACGGCATGCCGCCGCGCGCCGCGATCGTCGCGATCACGCGAAAGGACGGCGGCCCCATCGGCGGCTGATTCCCCGCGTCACCACACCCCCCGCCGCTGGGTTTCATCAGCGGCTTCTTCCTTGAAGGCGGCGCCCTTGGGCCCGCCTTCTTTTTTCGCGGAAACACGACGTCTTTCCCCCTCTCCCCCATCTTGGGGGAGAGGGCCGGGGTGAGGGGGCTTTCGCGGTATTAGGATTCCCCCCTCACCCTAACCCTCTCCCCCCCAAACGGGGGGAGAGGGAATTTAAATCTTTGATCAGGCCGTGTCTGCCAGGGCCTGTCTGTGCAGGGCCGCGCTGTCGGACCCGAAGCAGCAGAACACCACCCGTTCGGACAGGGCGTTGGCGTCCAGGAACCCGGCGCAGGCCGCGACGGCAACGGCGGCGGCGCGGCCGGCCGGAAAGCCGAAGATGCCGGTCGAGATGGCGGGAAAGGCGATGGTGCGCAGCCCGTTGTCGCGGGCGAGCACCAGGGAATTGCGATAGGCGGCGGCCAGCAGGGCGTCCTCCCCCGCATCCCCGCCGCGCCACACGGGGCCGACGGCATGGATGACGAAGCGGGCCTTGAGATCGTGGCCCGGGGTGATCCGGGCCTCGCCCGTGGGACAGCCGCCCAGGGCAGCGCAATCCCCCGCCAAGGCCGGGCCGGCGGCGCGGTGGATGGCGCCGCACACGCCGCCCCCGGGCGCCAAATGTTCGTTGGCGGCGTTGACGACGGCGTCGACGTCGAGGGCCGTGATGTCGGCCTCGACCACGGACAGGCGGTCGCGTGAGGTCATGGCTTCAGTCTATCCCGGACCGGCCGGGCCGGAAAAGCGGTCAGGACTTGGTTTTTTCCCGGGCCCGGTCCATGGCTTCGCGGATCAGGTCCATGGCCTGTTCGGCCTCGCCCCAGCCCTTGATCTTGGCCCATTTGCCGCGTTCCAGATCCTTGTAATGCTCGAAGAAATGGGCGATCTGGTCGAGCATCACCGGGCGCAGGTCGCGGTAGCTGCCGACGTTGCCGTAATAGGGATGCAGGTCGTCGACGGGGACGCAGAGGATCTTTTCGTCGAGCCCGCCTTCGTCCTCCATCATCAGCACGCCGATCGGCCGCGAACGGATGATGACCCCCGGCTGCACCGGCACCTGGCCCAGCACCATGGCATCCGTCGGGTCGCCGTCGTCGGACAGGGTATGGGGGATGAAGCCGTAGTTGGACGGATAATACATCGCCGTGTGCAGGAAGCGGTCGACGTACATCGCCCCCGATTCCTTGTCGAGCTCGTACTTCACCGGATTGCCCCCCATGGGGATTTCGATGATGACGTTGACGTCGTAGGGCGGGTTTTCCCCGACCGGGATTTTGTCCATGTTCATCGCGTTGCCCCTCCTTGGCCAGGTCGCGCCGTTCAAGAGGGGGCGGAGTATATGCTGCACTGCACAATTATTTAAGCGGAAAATGCCCAGGCCCAGAACGCCGTTGACCCGCCGGGTATTTTACTGCAAAAAACTGTGCTTTCCCGCCTTTGCACAGAAGATTGCCGTATCTCCATGCCCCTGAAATCCGCCGGTCCCGCGGCGCCCGCCTCCGCCGCGGACCTGTTCACGCCCAAGCTGGTCACGGTATTGCGCGAGGGCTACAGCCTCGCCAACCTGCGCGCCGACGCGGTCGCGGGGCTGACGGTCGCCATCGTCGCCCTGCCCTTGTCCATGGCCATCGCCATCGCCTCGGGGGCGTCCCCGGCGCAGGGCCTGTACACCGCCATCATCGGCGGTTTTTTCGTTTCCCTGCTGGGCGGCAGCCGGTTCCAGATCGGCGGACCCGCGGGGGCCTTCATCGTGCTGGTCGCGGGTACCGTGCTCGCGCACGGCATGGACGGCCTGATCCTGGCGACCGTGCTGGCGGGCGTGATCCTGGCCGGCGTGGGGGCGCTCCGGCTCGGCACCTATATCAAGTTCATCCCCTATCCGGTGACCGTCGGCTTCACGGCGGGGATCGCCGTCATCATCTTCGCCAGCCAGGTCCGCGACCTTCTCGGCCTGACCCTGGTAACGCCCGAGCCGGGGCCGCTGCTGGACAAGCTGCCGGTGCTGTGGCGGGGGCTGCCGTCCGTCAACGGCGCGGCGCTGGCGCTGTCCGCAGGTTCGGTTCTGGTCATCGTCGGGGTGTCGCGCTTTCTGCCGCGCTGGCCCGGCATGTTGATCGCGGTGGCGGGTGCTGCGCTCGTGACCGCCGCGTTCAATCTGCCGGTCGAGACCATCGGCAGCCGCTTCGGCGGCATTCCCCAGAGCCTGCCGCTGCCGGCAATCCCCGATGTCTCCTGGGCCAAGGCTCGGGCCGTGCTGCCCAACGCTGTCGCCTTCGCGCTTCTGGGCGCCATCGAATCCCTGCTTTCCGCCGTGGTCGCCGACGGCATGACCGGGCGGCGTCACCGCTCCAACTGCGAGCTGGTCGCCCAGGGGATCGCCAACGTGGCGTCCGGCCTGTTCGGCGGCATCTGCGTGACCGGCACCATCGCGCGCACGGCGACCAACGTGCGCGCGGGGGCGCACGGCCCCGTCGCCGGGATGATGCATTCCCTGTTCCTGCTGGGCTTCATCCTGATCGCGGCCCCGCTCGCCGCCTATATCCCGCTCGCCAGCCTGGCCGGGGTGCTGGCCGTGGTCGCCTGGAAGATGATCGAAAAGCACGCCTTCGCGACCCTGCTTCGCGCCTCGCCGGGCGACGCCCTGGTGCTGCTCGCGACGCTCGGCCTGACCATCTTCCGCGACCTGACGGAGGCCATCGTGGTCGGCTTCGCGCTCGGCTCGGTGCTGTTCATCCACCGCATGTCGAAGACCACGGCGGTGGAAAGCCACCGGCCCTTCGTCGCCGAGGACAAGGCCGACGACGCCAACGGCGGGCGCAAGCCCTATGACGAGGACGACGCGTCCGACCCGGACGTCGTCGTCTACCGCATCGTCGGCGCCTTCTTCTTCGGGGCCGCGGCGTCCATCGGCGCCGTGCTGGAACGCATTTCCGACACCCACAAGGCCCTGATCATCGACCTCGCCGCCGTGCCGTTCCTGGATTCAACCGCCGCCAACACCATCGACGGCCTGGCCCGCAAGGCCCAGCGCCAGGGCGTCGCGGTGATCCTGACCGGCGTATCCGACAGCGTGCGCCGCGACCTGACCAATCACCAGATCACGGCCCCCCTGGTCGCCTTCGAGCCGACCATCGACGCGGCGCTGGCCAAGGTGCGCGGCGCGCGCCCCGCCAACGCCGCGGCCGATTAGTCGTCGCCGCCCGGCTGGAAGCCCACGGAGTCCTGATATTTCTCCAGTTCCGCCTCGCCCATGTAGGCTTCTTCCCATTTGATGATCTGATCGAAGCCGGCGAAGGTGTGGAAATCACCGACCGGATGGCCCTTCAGGGAATCGAACAGTTCGGCCTCGACCATGGGGCCCCGTTCCTTCATGTCGGCGGCGAAGGAATAAAGCGCCTTCAGGGTCGCGCGGTGCGCCGCCCCCGGCAGAATGGTGAGCGCGATGCCGAGCGCCGTCATCTCCTCGGACGTGAAGCGCGGCGAGACCCCGGTCTGGTTGTAGAGGATCGGGCCGTCGACTTCCTTGCAGATGCGCTCGACCTCTTCCCGCGTGGTCGGGCCTTCGACGAAGGCAATGTCGGCGCCGGCCTCCAGATAGGCGTTGGCGCGTTCGATGGCGATGTCCAGGTTGCCGCCGTGGGCCCCCCGGGCGTCCGTGCGCGCGATCAGCACGAAATCGGGATCGAGTTCGTCGCGCACATCGGCCGCCGCGCGGTACTTGCCGACCGCTTCCGCCATGGGGATCACCCGGCGTCCGGCGACATGGCCGCAGCGCTTGGGGATGGCCTGGTCCTCGATATGGATCGCGGCGGCCCCCGTCTGAATGTATTCCCGCACGCAGCGGATCACGTTGATGGCGTTGCCGTAGCCGTTGTCGGCGTCGGCGATCAGCGGCACCTTCACCGCGTTCGCCATGTAGCGCGCGTTGAGATGCATTTCCGTCATCGTCGCGAGACCCGCGTCGGGCATGCCGAGCAAGGCGAGCGAGGTGCCGTAGCCGGTCATGTAGACGGCGGGAAAGCCGACCAGTTCCATGACCTTGGCGGACATGGCGTCGTAGCAGCCGGGCACGACGAGGGTTTCGTTGGATTTAAGCAGTTCGCGAAGCTGGGTGGTGGCGCGCACGGGATGGGTCCTCCGGTTGGCATGGTGTTTGTGATTGCCCCGGATTTTGGCGGCTTTCGCGAAAAGAGTCCCGCACTTTGTATACAAAATGCCCCGTGCGGGACGGGCGATCAGCGGAAATGCCGATCCTTGTTCATCAGCCAGAGCAGGACCAGGAGGGCCGGGATCGCCGCCGCCGTGGTGCCGACGAAATAGAGCTTCCAGCCCAGGGCCTGGGCCGCCTCGCCGCCGCCGGCGACGAAGATCTTGCGGCCGAGCGCCGCGAAGGCCGACAGCAGGGCGTACTGCGTGGCCGAGTAGGCGCGGTCGCAGAACCCGGACAGATAGGCGACGAAGGCCGCCGTCGCCATGGCCGAGGTCAGGTTTTCCAGCGCGATGGTCACGGTCAGGGCCGGGATCGACGGCCCCTGCCCCGCCAGCCAGGCGAAGGCCAGGTTGGCCGCCGCCTGCATCACGCCGCAGGCGAACAGAGCCCGCAACAGCCCGAAGCGGGCGACCAGGACGCCGCCCAGGATGGCGCCCGCGATGCTCATGGCGAAGCCCCAGGCCTTGGTCACCAGGGCGATCTCGGTCTTGGTGAAGCCGATATCCAGATAGAACGGATTGGCCATCACGCCGAGCAAGCCCTCGCCGTATTGGAACAGGGTGATGAAGACCAGCACCATGGCCCAGTTGCGCCGGGTCATGAAATCCAGGAACGGTTCGATCAGGGCGGCGCGGAACGGCTGGTCCGTGCGCGCGGGCGGGCGCTTGGGCTCGGGCGAGGTCAGGGTCGCGGCGAGGCCCACGGCCATGAGCGCCGCCATCACGCAGTACGCCGCCTGCCAGCCCCACTGGTCGGCGATCAACAGCGCCCCGGCCCCGGACGCCAGCACGCCGACCCGGTAGCCGTTGACGAAGTTGGCCGTGCCGGGCCCTTCCAGGTCGCGCTCGAGCGAGTCGATGCGGTAGGCGTCGGCGACGATGTCCTGGGTCGCCGAGGCCGCCGCCAGAACCACGGCCCAGAACGCGGTCAGGGCCAGGTTCGCCGCCGGGTCCGAGGTGCCGAGAAACAGGATCGCCAGCGCCACGGCACCTTGCGACAGCAACAGCCAGGACCGGCGCTGCCCGAAGCGGCGGGTGAGATAGGGGATCGGCGTCTGGTTGACCACGGGCGCCCAGACGGGTTTGAACACATAGGCCGAGCCGGCCAGGGCGAACCAGCCGATGGCGGCGACGGAAAGCCCCGATTCCCGCAGCCAGGCCGACAGGGTGGAGAACACCAGGAGATAAGGCAGGCCGCTGGAAAATCCCAGGAACAGCTGAATCAGCGCCGGGCGGCGGACATGCCCCGCAAGGGCGTCGGCCCAGTCGGGGCGCCGGGCCCGGTTCACGATCTTACGTCCTTGCCCCGCACGCGGCGGCGCTCAGCCGACGGGCTTGAACTTGCCCTGGGCCCCGTCGTAGACGGACAACTTGGCCTCGGCGATGTCGATGTACCAGCCGTGAAGCTGTAGCTCCCCGGCCTCGACCCGCTCGCGGACCCAGGGAAAGGTGGTCAGGTTCTCGAGCGAGACCAGCACCGCGTTCTGTTCGCACACCCGGGTGCGGGTGGCGTCGTCGGCGCCGGCCATGGTCGCCAGCACGCGGCGGTGGGCGGCGGCCAGCATGGACACCCATTGCGTGACGAAGGTGAATTGCCCGCCTTCCGTGTCGGCGTTCATCATCGCCTTGACCCCGCCGCAGTGGGCATGGCCCAGAACGATGACGTGCTTCACGTTAAGGCCCAGAACCGCGAATTCGAGGGCCGCCGAGGTGCCGTGAAACTTGCCGTCCTCTTCCAACGGCGGCACCAGGTTGGCGACGTTGCGGATCATGAACAGGTCGCCCGGATCGGTCTGGAACAAGGTCGCGGGTTCGACCCGGGAGTCCGAACAGGCGATGACCGCGACCTGGGGGCGTTGGCCCTGGGCCACCAGTTCCTGGATCAGGGGCTTGGAATCCTGGAAAGCCCCGGCGCGAAACCGGCGGTATCCATCGAGAAGCTTGTCCACGCCGGTCGTCATCTGCGGAAGGATCCTTCTGCCTTAGGCGGATTCGGCCTCGCGGCGTCGTTCCGCCTTCTTGCGTTCGTTGGGGTCCAGGATCGCCTTGCGCAGGCGGATCGACTTGGGCGTCACCTCGACCCGTTCGTCATCGTCGATGTAGCTGATGGCCTGCTCCAAGGTCAACCTCCGGGGCGGCGTCAGACGGATGGCGTCGTCCTTGCCCGAGGCCCGCATGTTGGTCAGCTGCTTGGACTTCATGGGGTTGACCTCAAGGTCGTTGGGCCGCGCGTTCTCGCCGATGATCATGCCTTCGTAGACGGCCTCGCCGGCGCCGATGAACATGAAACCGCGTTCCTCCAGGTTGGCGAGGGCGAAGGCCACGCTCTGGCCGCCCGCGTTGGAGATCAGCACGCCGCTGCGCCGGCCCGGCACGTTGCCGCGGAACGGACCGTAGGCATGGAACAGGCGGCTCATCACGCCGGTGCCGCGGGTTTCCGTCATGAAGTCGCCGTGATAGCCGATCAGGCCACGGGTCGGGACATGGAATTCAAGGCGCACCTTGCCGCCGCCCGAGGGCCGCATGGCCAAAAGGTCGCCCTTGCGCAGGCTCAAGGATTCCACGACGGTGCCGGAATATTCCTCGTCCACGTCGATGACGACTTCCTCGATCGGCTCTTCGCGCTGACCCGTTTCCGGGTTGTTGCGGTACAGCACGCGGGGCCGCGAGATCGACAGCTCGAAGCCCTCGCGGCGCATCTGTTCGATCAGCACGCCCAGTTGCAGTTCGCCGCGCCCGGCCACGTCGAAGGCGTTGTCGTCGGGCGTTTCGGTGATGCGGATGGCGACGTTGCCCTCGGCCTCGCGGTCGAGGCGGTTGCGGATCACCCGCGACTGCACCTTGTCGCCGTCCTTGCCGGCGAGCGGCGAATCGTTGATCGAGAAGGTCACCGACAGGGTCGGCGGATCGACCGGCTGCGCGGCCAGCGGTTCCGTCACCTGCGGATCGCAGAGCGTGTCGGCGACGGTCGCCTTGGCCAGGCCGGCGATGGCGACGATGTCGCCCGCTTCGGCGCGGTCCACGGGCTGACGTTTGAGGTCGCGGAACACCAGGATCTTGGACACCCGGCCCTGTTCGACCAGCTTGCCGTGACGGTTGAGCGCCTTGATCGGCATGTTGGCTTCGATCACGCCGGACTGGATGCGCCCGGTCAGGATGCGGCCCAGGTAGGGGTCGGCCTCCAGGGTCGTCGCCAGGATGGTGAAGGGGGCGTCGACCGGGCCCACGTCGGGGGAGGGCACATGGTCGGTGATCATCTTGAACAGGGGCGTCAGGCCGTCGTCGCGGGCATCGGGGCTGAGCCCGGCCCAGCCGTTGCGGCCCGAGGCATAGAGCATCGGGAAATCGAGCTGCGCGTCGTTGGCGTCGAGCGCGGCGAACAGATCGAAGACCTCTTCGTGCACTTCGTCGATGCGGGCGTCGGGACGGTCGACCTTGTTAATGACGACGATCGGGCGCAGGCCCAGCTTCAGCGCCTTGCCGAGCACGAACTTGGTCTGCGGCATGGGGCCCTCGGCCGCGTCGACCAGCAGCACCACGCCGTCGACCATGCCGAGAATGCGTTCCACCTCGCCGCCGAAATCGGCGTGACCGGGCGTGTCGACGATGTTGATGCGGTAATCTTCCCATTCCACCGACGTGCATTTCGCCAGGATGGTGATGCCGCGCTCGCGTTCCAGATCGCCGGAATCGAGGGCGCGTTCGGCCACCGCCTGATTGGCGCGGAAGGCGCCGGACTGGCGCAAAAGCCCGTCGACAAGGGTGGTTTTGCCATGGTCGACGTGGGCGATGATGGCGATGTTTCGGAGCAGGGTCCGGGTCATGAGATCGGGTCGCTTCTAAATAAGGTGAGGGATGCGCAGCGTTGCGCTGGGCGCTATATAAGGCCAGCCGCCGCAAGATGCCAGAAAATGCTGCGCTGCAACCCTGGACGGTTGCTAGTCGGCGGCGTCCCAGCCGCGCAGCTTGAGCGCCATGGCGGCCTTGAGATCGGTTTCCGGGCGGGCGCCGATCTGGGCGATGACCTCGGCGGCGGCGATGCCGCCCATGCGGGCACAGGTCTCAAGAGCCTCGTTCCGGGTATAACCGTAAAGGAAACCGGCGGCATAGGCGTCGCCGGCGCCGGTGGTGTCGATGACCTGGGTGACCGGGGCGGCCTTGACCGCCTCGACGCCGGCCGCGCTGACCACGACGGAGCCCTTTTCCGACCGCGTCAGGGCCGCGACCTTGCAGTGGCCCTTGACCTTGTCCAGGGCGGCGTCGAAGTCGTCGACCTGGTAAAGCGCCGTGATTTCGGCCTCGTTGGCGAACAGGATGTCGACATGGCCTTCGATGAGATCGAGGAAATCGGCGCGGTGGCGGTCGACGCAGAAGGGATCGGACAGCGACAGCGCGACCTCGCGCCCGGCGGCGCGAGCGGCCTCGGCAGCGGTGCGGAAGGCCTCTTTGGCGTCTTCCGGGTCCCACAGATAGCCTTCCAGATAGGTCACGCGGGCGGCCTTGATGACCTCCAGATCCACGTCGGCGGGCTTCAGATGAATACTGGCGCCGAGATAGGTCAGCATGGTGCGCTGGGCGTCCGGGGTGACCAGGACCAGGCAATTGGCCGTGGCCGGGCCGTCTTCCGCGGGGGCGGTGTCGAAATGCACGCCGAGCGAGCGGATGTCATGGGTGAAGATGCGCCCGAAGGCGTCGTTCTTGACCTTGCCGGCGAAGGCGCATTTGGCGCCCAGCCCGGCCAGCACCGCGATGGTGTTGGCGGCGGACCCGCCGGAACATTCCATGGCCGGGCCGGCCTTGTCGTAGACCGCCGCGGCCTGCGCCTCGTCGCACAGGGTCATGGCGCCCTTGGCCAGGCCTTCGCGGTCCAGGAAGGCGTCATCGGTCTGGGTCAGAACATCGACGATGGCATTGCCGATACCGACAACGTCGAAACGGGGATTGGACATGAAAACCTCTTTCAACTCATTCCGCCCCGAAGCGGCCTTGCCGGGCCGCGTCGTTCCGGGCGCTGGTTGGGCGCGGAGTATACCGATGACGAACGTGGCGTCTACCCCACCCTCATGGATGGGGCCGGGGGGCCTTGCGGGCGGCGGGCGGACCGGCGTAAAACCGGGGACCGCCAGACCCGGCCGTGACCCGGCCCCTTGACGCCACCCAGGAACAGGACACCTCTTTTCCATGATCGATGCCCTCGTCAAAGGCGTCCAGCAACTGGGCGACAAGAACACCCAGAAACCGCTGTGGATTTCCATCGCCGTGGCGCTCGGCGTGTTCGCCCTGCTGTGGACGACCTCGGGCGCGCTCATCAAATACACGGCGGTGTTCGAGCTCGGCTGGCTTGAGACCATCGCCGACGGGCTCGGCTGGGCCCTGGTCCTGGTGCTGACCTGGGTCCTGTTTCCCGGCGTGGTGTCGGCCGTGGTCGCCCTGTTCCTGGACCGGATCGCCGAATCGGTCGAGGCCCGCCATTATCCGGACCTGGGCCCGGCCAAGGGCCAGGCCGTGGGCGAGCAGGTCATCGCGGCGCTGCGGTTTCTCGGCGTCATGGTGTCGCTCAACCTGGTGATCCTGCCGACCATGCTGATGGGCCCGGTTTATCCGGTGCTGTTCTATTGCGTGAACGGATACCTGCTGGGCCGCGAGTATTTCGAGATGGTCGCCGCCCGGCGCATCGACCTGGCCGGCACCCAGCGCCTGCGCCAGGCCCACGGCGGGCGGCTGTTCCTGACCGGGGTCGCCATTGCCTTTCTTTTGACAATTCCCGTGGTCAATCTCCTGACTCCGGTGATCGCCACGGCGGCCATGGTCCATCAGTTCGAAAAATGGCGGCGGCGGGGAACCTCGGGACAATCGGGAGGGACGCGGGGCGGCCCCCCGCAGGGCGCGCATCCGGCCCGTCCGGGCGCCAATTCCGTGCTGGACGGATCAGGGCCCAAGGCGTAAGTAATTGACTATGTTTGGGAAGAAAAAGGACGGCCCGACCGCACCGGCACCGGCCGCCCAGAAGGAAGCTGACGTGAGCGACGAAACAAAAGACGACGGCGGGGACCTCTCCGCGCCGCCCCTGAAACCATTTTCCCGCAAGGGCTCCCACGCGCCCAAGCCGCCCACATCGTCCGGCATGGCGTCCGAGATGCACCGCCGCCCGCCGGAGGTCTCGACCACGGCCCGGCGCATCGACCGCGCGCGCTCGCTCGACACCGCGTCGGACCAGAAGCGCCTGATCGTCGGCCGCGACATTTCCCTGACCGGCGAGATCACCTCCTGCGACCGTCTGGTCGTCGAAGGCCAGGTCGAGGTCACCCTGCCCGCCGCGCGCCTGATCGAGGTCGCGCCGACCGGCGTGTTCAAGGGCAACGCCGACGTCGAGGAAGCCGATATCTCCGGCCGTTTCGAAGGCGAACTGATCGCCCGCGGGCGCCTGGTCGTCCGCGCCGGCGGCCGCGTCCAGGGCAAGATCCGCTATGGCCGGATCGTCATCGAACAGGGTGGCGAGATTTCCGGCGACATGCAGACCCTCGACGAGGGCGAATAAGCCCGGTGCCTGCCCCGCGCCGCCGCCGCCTTCTTGTTCCCCTGATCCTCGGCCTTGCGCTGGCTGGCTGCGCCGGTGACGGCATGGCCCCGCCGGCATCCTCCGGGCCGCCCGCGGCGGCCGGGTCGTCGGGCGCGGCCCCGGCCGAGCCCGAGGTCGCCGCCCTGCCGCCCCTGCCCCGCATCGCCGTCCAGGCGGTTCTGGGATATTCCCGCCCCGATCTGGTCGCCGCGTTCGGCGCCCCCGCCTTCAGCCGCATCGACAAGGGGGCGGAAATCCTGCGTTTCCAGGGCGAGGGCTGCGTGCTCGACGTGTTCCTGTACAAGGACGCCAAGGACGCCGCCGCCCGGGTCGCCCATGTCGAGGCCCGCGACGAGGCCGGCAAGGCGACCGACCGCCAGTCCTGCGTCGACGCGACGCCGCGCCTGCGCGGATAAGCGCTTAAACGGTTTTTCCTTTAAATCGACAAAGATCGGCGACGACGCAGACCGCGCAGTCGGGCTTGCGCGCCTTGCATACGTAGCGCCCGTGCAGGATCAGCCAATGGTGGGCGTGGCGCATGTAAGCGGCGGGCGTGACCTTCATCAGTTTCTTTTCGACCGCCAAGGGCGTCTTGCCCGGCGCAATGCCCGTGCGGTTTCCGATGCGGAAGATATGGGTATCGACGGCGATGGTCGGCTCGCCGAAGGCGATGTTGCGCACCACGTTGGCGGTCTTGCGCCCGACGCCGGGCAGGGCTTCCAGGGCCTCCTGGTCGTTGGGCACGACGGAGCCGTGCCGTTCGATCAGGATGTTGCACAGCCTGAACACGTTGGCCGCCTTGGTGCGGTAGAGGCCGATGGTCTTCACGTAATCCCTGATCTTGGCCTCGCCCAGCGCCGCCATCTTTTCCGGCGTGTCGGCGATCTTGAACAACGGGCCCGTCGCCTTGTTGACGCCGACGTCCGTGGCCTGGGCCGACAGCACCACCGCGACCAGCAGGGTGAACGGGTTGACCCAGTCCAACTCACCCTTGGGCTCCGGGTTCTGGGCTTGCAGGCGGCGGTAGAATTCCTCGATATCGGCTTTCTTCATGGCGCTTTCTTCATGGCCGGACCTTCGGTTCTTGATGCATGTCATGCCGCCCCCGCCGGGGCGCCGCTAGATTGCCACCGACACCCGGCCCGGAACAACCAATGAACGACATCGGCTATCCCCTGAAGCGGCATTTCTGGCGGCGCATCGCGCCGGGCCTGGCCGTGCTGCTGGCCGTGATGGTAGCGGCGACCGTGTATGCGGTGATCCGCACCACGGAAAGCATCTATCTGGAACTGGCGCGTCAGCGCGCCGAGGCCGTCTCCGCCGCCGTGTCCCATTCCGCGCCGGACGCCTGGGCCCATCTGTTGGCGCACGGCGACACCAAGGCCGACCACGACAAGCTGCGCGCCGCCATCGAACAGGAGGTGCGCGAACTGCGCATTCAGGCCATGAAGGTCTACAGTCTGGCGGGCCAGGTGCTGTTTTCCACGGACGCCGCCGACTTCGCCAAGCGCGAGACCAACGCCGCCCTCAAGACCGTCGTGTTCGACGGCAAGCCGGTCCTGGTCAGGATCACCGAGAACGGCCAACCGCTTTACGAAATCTACGTCCCCGTGACCGACGCGGCGGGCGACATCGCCGCCGTGTTCGAACTGTACGAGCCGGTCGCCTATCTGGATGCGCTGCTGCTGCGTTCGGGCGCCATCGCCGCCGCCGCGCCGGCGGCCGGGCTGGTGCTTTTGCTGGCCGAGCTGGGCATGCTTGTGGCGCGCGGCCAGCGCGAGATCGACAGCCGATCGGCCGCCCTCGACGAGACGCGGCGCAAGCTCGAGAGTTTCGTGTCGATGAGCGCCGTCGACGCGGCCAGGGGCGGCGGCGACATCCCGTCCCGGCGCGTGCGGCTGACCCTGTTCTATTCCGACGCCCGCGACTTCACTGGCTATTCGGAAAGCAACCCGCCGGAACGGGTGGTGTGGTACCTCAACGAATTGATGGGCATCCAGGTCGCGGCGGTCGAAGCCCACGGCGGCGACGTCGACAAGATGATCGGCGACGCGCTGCTGGCCCGTTTCGACGGCCCCGGCGCCGAGACCCGCGCACTTGCCGCCGCGCGCGACGTGCAGGATGAGCTGGCGCGCGCCAACCTGCCGCGCCCGGTCGGCATCGGCGTCTATACGGGCGAGGTCATCTCCGGCGCCATCGGGGCCGCCCATCGGCGCGACTTCACGGTGATCGGCGACGGCGTCAACGTGTCGGCCCGGCTGTGCGCCGCGGCGGCGGCGGGCGAGATCGTCGCCGACGCGAACACCCTTGCCGCCGCCGGCAGCGACGCCGACGGCGGATTCGGCCGGGAAGAGGCGATTTCCGTCAAGGGCCGGCGCGAGCCCGTGCGCATCCGCCGCCATCCCGGCGCGGCCGCAAACCCCGGGGCTTGAACGAAGGCTCTTTTCTCCGGCCGCCGCTTGCGTATCATGGTCGCATGAGCACGCCCGATGTCAGCCATGATCCCGACGCCTGCCTGTTCCGCACGGAACTGAGGCCCCACCGTTCGAGCACGCTGAAGGGCGTGCACGTGTTCATGTGGGTGCTGGCCGTGTTCTGGGTGCCGCTGTCGGTGCTGTTCATCATGATCGGCGCCTGGCCGGTGTTTCCCTTCATGGGGGTGGAGATGATCTTGCTCTACGGCCTGCTGCGCCTGAACCTCAGGCGCGGCACGGAGGTCGAGACCATCGCCGTGACGGCGCGGGAGTTGAGCGTCGACCGCGTCACCCATTGGGGCCGCCATCACCGCTGGACCTTCCAGCCGCAATGGCTGCAGGTGCTGGTCGACGAAACCCGAGGCCGGGGGGCGCGGCTGCTGCTGCGCTCGCACGGGCGCTCGCTCGCCATCGGCCGGTTTCTCACGCTGGAGGAAAAGACCGGCGTCGCCAACCGCCTGAAGCAGGTGCTGGCCGAGCTGCGCAATCCGGTGCTGGCGCCCGCCTGGATGGTCGCCGTCTCGGCGGCGTTGATGGCTTAGGCCAGGCCCAGCACGTCGCGCATGGAATACAGGCCCGGCGCCTTGCCTTCGCACCACATGGCGGCGCGCACGGCGCCGCGCGCGAAAATCTCGCGGCTGGCCGCGCGGTGGGTCAGTTCGACCCGCTCCGACGGACCGGCGAAGATCACCGTATGGTCGCCGACCACGTCGCCGCCGCGCAGGGTGGCGTAGCCGATGGCCCGGTCGGGTCGCGCACCCGTATGGCCTTCGCGCGACATCACCGCGTTGGCGTCATGGTCGATGCCGCGCCCTTCGGCGGCGGCGCGGCCGAGCATCAACGCCGTGCCCGAGGGCGCGTCGATCTTGTGCTTGTGATGCATTTCCACGACTTCGATGTCGTAATCGGGGCCCAGCAGTTCGGCCGCCTGACGGGCCAGACCGACCAGCAGGTTGACGCCGAGCGACATGTTGCCCGCCTGCACGATGGCGGCCTTTTCGGCCGCGCCCTGAACGGTGGACTGCTGCTCCGCCGTCAGCCCCGTGGTGCCGATGACCATGGCCGTCGCGGTGTCGAAGGCGAGCGCCGCATGGGCCGCCGTCGCCGCCGGCACGGTGAAGTCGATGACCACGTCCGACGCCGTGAACAACGCCCGTGCGTCGTCCATGACCACGGCGCCCACGGTCTTTGTTCCGACCAACAACCCTAAGTCCTGGCCGATGAAGGGGCTGCCCGCCTGTTCCGTGCCGCCGGCAAGCGCCGCACCGTCCGTCGCCATCACGGCCTGGATCAGCATGCGTCCCATGCGCCCGCCGCAGCCGACAATTCCGATGTTCATGAACTCAATCCTCGCAATCTTCGTTGGCGAGGAATCTATGGGCCGGGTCCTTGAAGTGAAAGCAAAAAACTTTCTTCTCCGTGTCCTCTGTGCCGTCTCTGTGATCTCTGTGTCCCATTAATCAGCCGCTCCCGGGCCTCGGTCGGGCCGGGAGCGACAATGAAAGAATGGCTGGGGAGGACACGGAGGACCTCAGAGGACACAGAGCGGGCGGAGACTGCCTGAACCGCCGAAGACCGACCGGCTTAATCTTTCAGGTCTTCCCAGATTTCCTTGACCTTGTCGAAGAAGCCCGTGGATTGCGGGCTTTGGGTCTTCTTATCGCCGGCGGCGTCGAATTCCTTGAGAAGCTCTTTCTGCCTGTCCGTCAGATTCTGCGGCGTTTCCACCGTGACCTGGACGAACATGTCGCCGCGCGACTTGGAGCGCATGACCGACATGCCCTTGCCCGCGAGGCGCAGCTGGTGGCCCGTCGGCGTGCCCGCGGGGATGGTCACCCGCGCGCGCTTGCCTTCGATGGTCGGGACCTCGACCTGGCCGCCCAGGGCCGCCGTGGTCATGGGGATGGGCACCCGGCAATGGATGTCGGCGCCGTCGCGGTGGAAGAAACGGTGCGGGCGGATGCCCAGAAACAGATACAGATCGCCCGGGGGAGCGCCCCGCAGGCCGGCCTCGCCCTCGCCCGCCAGGCGGATGCGGGTGCCGTCCTCGACCCCGGCGGGGATGGTGACGCTGAGCGTCTTTTCCTTGTGCACGCGCCCGGCCCCGCCGCAGGTCCGGCAGGGGTCCTTGATCACCGTGCCCCGGCCCTGACAGGCCGGGCAGGTGCGCTCCACCGTGAAGAAACCCGATTGCGAGCGCACGCGCCCCGCCCCCCCGCAGGTCGTGCAGGTGATGGGGGCCGCCGCGTCCTCGGCGCCCGTGCCCTTGCAGGGCTCGCAGGCGACGGAGGTCGGCACGCGGATTTCCGCTTTCTTGCCGTTGAAGGCGTCTTCCAGCGACAGTTCCATGTTGTAGCGCAGGTCGGCGCCGTGGCCGCCGGCATGGCCGCCGCGCCCGCCGCGCTGGCCGCCCATGAATTCGCCGAACATTTCCTCGAAGATGTCGCCGAAGCCGGAAAAACCCTGGCCGCCGGCATCGAAGCCGCCGCCACCGCCGCCGCCCGCCTCGAAGGCGGCATGACCGAAGCGGTCGTAGGCGGCGCGTTTTTCCGGGTCCTTCAGAACCTCGTAGGCCTCGTTCAGTTCCTTGAACTTCTTTTCCGCTTCCTTGTCGTCGGGGTTGCGGTCGGGATGAAACTGCATGGCGAGCTTGCGGTAGGCCGATTTCAGCTCACCGTCGTCGGCGCCCTTCTTGACGCCGAGAATGTCATAGTAATCGCGCTTGTCAGCCATGATCGAGAGCCCTCCCGGACATCAGGACGTTACAGACGGCGATCCGAAATGGCGCCGGGGGCCGAAGCCCCCGGCGCGCCGGATCAGTCGTCCTTGCCGCCCTTCTTGCCCTTGGGGGCGTCGTCGGCGTCCGGATTGACTTCCTCGAAGTCGGCGTCGACCACGGTGGCGTCCTCGGACTTGGCGTCGTCGGCGCCGGACGCGGGCGCGTCATCCGGGCTTTCTTCCTGGGCCGCCTTGTACATGGCTTCACCCAGTTTCATGGAGGCCTGGCTGAGCGCTTCGCACTTGGCGTTGATGGCCTCGGCGTCGTCGCCTTCCTTGGCTTCCTTCAGGTCCTCGACGGCGGCTTCGATGGCCGACTTGTCGTCCGCGCCGATCTTGTCGCCGTATTCCTTGAGGTTCTTTTCCGCCGAATGGATCAGGGTGTCGGCCGTGTTCTTGGCTTCGACCAGGGCCCGGCGCTGCTTGTCGTCGTCGGCGTGGGCCTCGGCTTCCTGAACCATGCGTTCGATGTCGTCGTCGGACAGACCGCCACTGGCCTGGATGCGGATCTGCTGTTCCTTGTTGGTCGCCTTGTCCTTGGCCGACACGTTGACGATGCCGTTGGCGTCGATGTCGAAGGTGACCTCGATCTGCGGCAGGCCACGCGGGGCCGGCGGGATGCCCATCAGGTCGAACTGGCCGAGCAGCTTGTTGTCGGCGGCCATTTCGCGTTCGCCCTGGAACACCCGGATGGTCACGGCCCCCTGGTTGTCCTCGGCGGTCGAGAAGGTCTGGCTCTTGCGGGTCGGGATCGTCGTGTTGCGGTCGATCAGGCGCGTGAACACCCCCCCCAGCGTTTCGATGCCGAGCGACAGCGGCGTCACGTCGAGCAGCAGCACGTCCTTCACGTCGCCCTTCAGCACGCCGCCCTGGATGGCGGCGCCGATGGCCACGACTTCGTCCGGGTTGACGCCCTTGTGGGGCTCGCGGCCGAAGAATTCCTTGACGATCTTGTTGACCAGCGGCATGCGCGTCATGCCGCCGACCAGGATGACCTCGTCGATTTCAGACGCCTTGAGGCCCGCATCCTTGAGCGCCTTCTTGCAGGGCTCGACGGTGCGTTCCACCAGGTCCTCGACCAGGGTTTCCAGCTTGGCGCGGGACAGCTTGATGTTGAGGTGCTTGGGCCCCGACGCGTCGGCGGTGATGAACGGCAGGTTGATTTCCGTCTGGGTCGTCGACGACAGTTCGATCTTGGCCTTTTCGCCGGCTTCCTTCAGGCGCTGCAAGGCGAGACGGTCCTCGCGCAGGTCGATGCCGTTTTCCTTTTTGAACTCGTCGGCAAGGTAATCGACGATGCGGTGGTCGAAATCCTCGCCGCCCAGGAAGGTGTCGCCGTTGGTCGACTTGACCTCGAACACGCCGTCGCCGATTTCCAGGACCGAGACGTCGAAGGTGCCGCCGCCGAGGTCATAGACCGCGATGACGCCGTTTTCCTTTTTCTCGAGCCCGTAGGCGAGGGCGGCCGCCGTCGGTTCGTTGATGATGCGCAGCACCTCGAGCCCGGCGATCTTGCCGGCGTCCTTGGTGGCCTGACGCTGGGAATCGTTGAAGTAGGCGGGCACGGTGATGACGGCCTGGGAAACCGGCTCACCCAGGTAACTTTCCGCCGTTTCCTTCATCTTTTGCAGGATGAAGGCGGAAATCTGGCTGGGGCTGTATTTCGAGTCGTCAATTTCGACCCAAGCGTCGCCGTTGTCGCCCTTGACGATCTTGTAGGGGACCAGCTTCTTGTCCTTGGCCACCATCTTGTCGTCGTAACGGCGCCCGATCAGGCGCTTGATGGCGAACAGGGTGTGTTCCGGATTGGTCACCGCCTGGCGCTTGGCCGGCAGGCCCGTCAGGCGTTCGCCCGCGTCCGTGAAGGCAACCATGGAAGGCGTGGTGCGGACGCCTTCCGAGTTCTCGATCACCTTGACATCCTTGCCGTCCATCACGGCGACGCAGGAGTTCGTGGTGCCCAAGTCGATACCGATAACCTTACTCATGTGTTCAGTCCTTTCCTTAAGGCCAACCGTCCCAGGGCCCGATTGCGGCGCCCGTCTGCGGCTTCCATCGTTGTTTCAGGTGCTGCTTAACCCATGCCCCTTGGGATGAAAAGATGTCATCGCCCAGTTTACACGGCCCAGGGTTAACAGGCTCCTGCCAAAACCGCATCAAAGACCGTTGCGGTTCGAGGGTTATATAGGCGGGTGCGGACGGCCCCGCAACCCGGCTTTCCGGGGTTTTCTACAGCTTTTCGTCGACCCTGCCGCCGGCGCCGCCGGCATCCTTTTCGTAAGCCTTGCTGCCGTCCTTGCCCTCATTGCCGGCCGGGGCCGCGTCCTCGGCGGCCGGGGCCGCGGGTTCGGGTTTCGGTCCGCCCTTGGTCACGCCGACCTTGGCCGGGCGCAGCAAACGGTCGTTCAGCGTGTAACCGGCCTCGATCACCTGGGCCACCGTGCCCTGGGGCTGGGTCGGGTCGGGAATTTCGAACAGCGCCTCGTGGGCGTTGGAATCGAAGCGCTGCCCCAACGGGTCGAGGCGCTTGATGCCGCTGCGTTCCAGCACGGACAGCAACGCCCGCTCCGTCATCTCGACCCCGGTCATCAGGGTTTCGACGACTTCCGACGACTTGCGCGCCTCGGCGTCGATGCTGTCCAGCGCGCGGCGCAGGTTGTCGCCCACGGTCAGAATTTCGCGGGCGAAGGTCGCGATGGCGTATCTGGACGCGTCCTGCTTGTCGCGCTCGGCGCGGCGGCGCACGTTTTCGGCCTCGGCCAGGGCACGCAGGGTGCGGTCGTTGGCTTCGGAGAGCTGGGCTTCCAGCGCGGCGATGCGCTGGGCCGGGTCGGCCTCGCCCGCGTCCGCCGTCATCGACGGGATCGGCGGCTCGCCTTCCGGCGCCGCTTCCGGCTGGCCGGAATCGGCGGCGGCATCGGCGGCCGTATCCTCGGGCGCGCTGTCTGGGGTTTGCTCGGGTGTGGTCTCGGACATCTTTGTTCCTTCAGGGTGTTCCTTGCGGTTGGGGTCTGGCCGGCCGGGGATCAGCCGCGGCGGCCGGCGCCGATATAGCCGCCGATCAGATCGGCGGTGTAATCGACCATGGGAATGATGCGGGAATAGTTCATGCGCGTCGGGCCGATCACCCCGACGGCGCCGATGATCTGCTGCTGTTCGTTGCGGTAGCTGCGCACGACCATGGCGCAGCCCGACACGTTGAACAGGGTGTTGTCGGCGCCGATGAAGATCTGCACCCCGTCGGCGCGGTCGGCCATGGAGAGAATCTTCAACATCTGCTCCTTGGTCTCGAGCGCCGAGAACAAGCCGCGGATGCGTTCCAGGTCGGTGACCAGATTGACGTCTTCCAGCAGATGCGCCTGGCCGCGCACGATGAGCGAGCCGCCGGGCCCGGTGTCGCCGCCGGCCCAGGTCGCGAGCCCGCCCTCGACCAGCTTGGCGGTCAGCTCGTCAAGCTGGGCGCGCTGGTTTTCCAGTTCGGACATGATGCCGTCGTAGGCGTCGGAAATGCTGCGCCCGACCAGCTTGGCCGAGAGATAATTGGTCGCCTGGACCAGGGCCGAGGCCGGCAGGTCCAGGGGGATTTCCATGATCCGGTTTTCGACCACGCCCGATTCCGTGACCAGGATGACGAGGGCGCGGCCCGGGCTGAGATGCACGAATTCGATGTGCTTCAAGGGGCTTTCCGTCTTCGGCGCCAGCACCAGGGACGCGCAATGGGCCAAACCCGAAAGCGTCTGCGTCGCCTGCGCCAGCAGACCCTCGACGGAATTGGCCGTGCCGGCGCATTGGCTTTTGATCGAGGCGCGCTCGGTCTCGGTCAGATTGCCGACCTCGAGCAGGCCGTCGACGTAAAGCCGCAACCCCGTTTCCGTCGGCAGGCGCCCGGCCGAGGTATGGGGCGAGAACAGCAGGCCCATGTCCTCCAGGTCCGCCATGACGTTGCGCACCGTCGCCGGCGACAGGCTGACCGGCAGGCGCCGGGCCAGGGTGCGCGAGCCCACGGGCTCGCCGGTCTCGACGAAGCTTTCGACGATTTCCCGGAAAATCTGACGTGAACGGTCGTTCAGTTCTTCGATCATGGCCAAGTTTCGGTCTGCGGTCGGATCAGGGTCGCGGACATGAGGTTTCAATGAAATTCGGGCTTGCGCGGAATTTAGTCGCCGGACCGCCGGAGCGCAATGGCTGCCGGGCCGCGCCTGTTTCCGGCCCCGGCCGGGGACCCTCGACCAATTGCCGGGTTTACCGGGCCGCCCGCCGGGGCTAGGGTCTGGCCGAGGAGACCATCTACGGGGGGAATTTATATATGAGACCATCGGGCCGCGCCGCCGATCAGTTGCGCGACATCGTGCTGGAGCCGGGATACGCCAAGTATGCCGAAGGATCGTGCATGGCGCGGTTCGGCGAAACCCATGTGCTCTGCGCCGCCACGGTGGAGGAACGGGTGCCCGGCTGGATGCGCGATTCCGGCAAGGGCTGGGTCACGGCGGAGTACGGCATGCTGCCGCGTTCGACCCACAGCCGCACCAACCGCGAGGCCGCGCGCGGCCAGCAATCGGGCCGCACCCAGGAAATTCAGCGCCTGATCGGCCGCTCCCTGCGTGCGGTCACCGATCTCAAGGCCATGGGCGAAATTCAGGTGCGTCTGGACTGCGACGTGATCCAGGCCGACGGCGGCACCCGCACGGCGGCCATCACCGGGTCCTACGTGGCGCTGCACCTGGCGTTTCAGCGCTGCGTCGATCTCGGCCTCATGAAGGCCATTCCGCTGACCGATCAGATCGCCGCCGTGTCCTGCGGCATCTTCAAGGACACTCAGGTTCTCGATCTCGATTACGCCGAGGATTCCTCGGCCCAGGCCGACGCCAACTTCGTGTTCACCGGGCGCGGCGGGATCGTGGAAATCCAGGGCACGGCCGAGGACGCGCCGTTTTCCCCGGCCCAGTTCGACGACCTGATGGCCCTGGCCCGCAAGGGCGTCGATGAGTTGTGCCAGGCGCAACGCCGGGCCATCGGATTGGAATAGCGGCATGGCCCGGGCGTTCACGGAAGACCGGCTGGTCATCGCCACGCACAACCCGGGCAAGCTGCGCGAAATCGGTGCCCTGCTGGCGCCCTTCGGAGTCGCCGTGACCTCGGCCGGGGAATTGGGCCTGGCCGAGCCCGTCGAGGACGGCGACAGTTTCAAGGCCAACGCCCTGATCAAGGCGCGGGCCGCCGCCGATGCTTCCGGCCTGCCGGCCCTGGCCGATGATTCGGGCCTTGCCGTGGACGCGCTGGGCGGGGCCCCCGGCATCCATTCGGCGCGCTGGGCCGGGCCCGAAAAGGATTTCGGCGAGGCCATGGCGCGGGTTTGGGAACTGGTCCTGGAATCCGAAGACCGGCGGGCGCACTTCGTCTGCGCCCTGGCCCTGGCCTGGCCCGACGGGACGTCGGAAGTATTCGAAGGCCGGGTCGACGGCGACATCGTCTGGCCGCCCACGGGCGACAAGGGCTTCGGCTACGATCCGATCTTCCAGCCCGAGGGCTATTTCATCACCTTCGCCGAGATGGAACCCGCCGCCAAGCACCACATCAGCCACCGCGCCCATGCCTTCGAACAGCTGGTCGCGGCCTGTTTTAGAAAATAGATATTGTTCAATTTTCTGGCTGCTAAGTGCTAAATTTCTCGCGACATAAGACAACTTAGCAAGGCGGCGACCGTGCAAGACGTTCCTACGCATGACAAGCTTATGTGGCCGACACTCCAGGCGATTAAGGAGTTGGGCGGTTCTGCAAATATCAACGAGATTACCAATAAGGTGGTTGAGATATTGGACATTCCTGAGGAAGTCCAAAACTTGCCCCACGAAACTGATCGGAGAACCAAACTCGAATATCGTCTGGCATGGGCTCGAACTTACCTGAAGAAAGGTGGTGCGCTGGACAATAGCACCCGCGGCGTTTGGACGATAACAGATCGGGGAGAGAAGTTGTCCGACGACGAAATTCCCGAAATCGTTGCTCAAATCAGACTGGGTGGCGGAAAAATAAACAAGGTCCGCGAGCCCTCTCAAGAACAACAACCGCTATTCGGGCCAGAAGACGGCGATTCCTCAGATGACGACGAATCTGACGCCGGAGGAGGTTGGAAATCTGAGTTGATTCGTGCGTTATTAAATATTCAACCCGATGCATTTGAGCGATTAACGCAGAGAATCCTTCGCGAGTCAGGATTTAAAACTGTCAAAGTTACCGGGCGATCCGGCGACGGAGGAATCGACGGCACAGGCATTCTTCAAATGAATCTGATCACGTTCCCGATAGCATTCCAATGCAAACGATACAAAGGAAGCGTTGGGTCTCCTGAGATCCGCGACTTTCGTGGAGCTATTATGGGAAAGTGCGAGAAGGGCTTGCTGATCACAACTGGCGGGTTCACTTCTGAAGCACGCCGCGAAGCCACCCGTGATGGTGCTTTGGCTATCGATCTTGTAGACGGAGATCGGCTTTGCGACCTTTTGAAGGAATTAAAGCTGGGTGTAAAAACGGAAATCGTAGAAACCGTGACCGTTGAAGAAGACTGGTTTGGACAAGTCTAAAATTCTCGCGCCCCCACCACCGCCCCCGTTCGGGGTCTACGTGCATTGGCCGTTCTGCGAATCCAAATGCCCCTATTGCGACTTCAACAGCCACGTTCAGGATGCGGTTGACCAGACGCGCTGGGCCAAGGCCCTGATCGCCGACCTGGCCCATTACGCGGCGGATACCCAGGGGCGCACCGTGACCACCGTGTTCTTCGGCGGCGGCACGCCGTCTCTGATGAAAGCGGAGACGGTGGCCGCCGTGATCCAGGGCATCCGGGATTTGTGGCCCTGCGCCGACGACCTGGAAGTCAGCCTGGAAGCCAATCCGTCGAGCGCGGAAATCGCCGCCTTTCCCGACCTCAAGGCCGCCGGGGTGACACGGCTCTCGGTCGGGGTGCAGTCGTTCGACGACGCGGCGCTTTCCGCGCTCGGCCGCCGTCACGACGCCCAGGCGGCGCGCCGGGCCCTGGCCGGGGCGCGCAATCATTTTGAAGAGTTTTCATTTGATCTTATTTACGCAAGGCCTGGGCAAACAAAGGACAACTGGCGCCAGGAGCTGAAGGAAGCCCTGACCTTCGCCGGGCCGCACCTGTCGTTCTATCAATTGACGATCGAACCCGGCACGCCTTTTCATAAGGACGGCGTGAAGGCCGCCGAGGGCGAATTGGGCGCGGCCCTGTTCGACGTCACGCAAGAGGTTCTGGGTGAGGCGGGCCTGCCCGCCTATGAGATTTCCAACCATGCCCGGCCGGGCCATGAATGCCGCCACAACCTGAACATCTGGCGCGGCTGGGATTATGTCGGCGTCGGGCCGGGGGCGCATGGCCGCCTCGCCCTGGCCGGAAAGGACGGGATGCAGGATTGGGGCACCCATCAGATCCACAATCCCGAACGCTGGCTGAACCTTGTCGAATCCAAGGGCCACGGCACCGCCAAAAGGCGCCTGCTCGACGACGGCGACCGCGCCGAGGAAAGGGTGATCATGGGCCTGCGCCTGACCGAGGGCATCGACCGCGCCCGTTTCCAGGCCCAGGCCGGGCGCGACGTGCTGACCCTGATCAACCCGTCGAAGCTCGCCTATGCGGTAGGTGCCGGTTACGTGGAACTGGACAAAACCCGCATCGCCGCCACCGCCGAGGGGCGATTGCGGCTCAACAGCCTGCTCGCGTCGTTGCTGGCGGCGTAACCGAACCTGTTAATTCGCTAGTTCGTGACCGCCTGGAAGGTCGCCGGCGCCTTGTCGATGACCACCGCGCCGCGCTGGCGGACCTGAAGGATGGCAAGGCCCCGTTCCGACGTGCCGTCGGGCAGGAAGCGGAAGATGCCGTCGCGTCCGGCGAAGCCGTTGGGATTGGCGATCAGCTTGGCCGTGAAGCGGTCGGGGCCGGGCAATTGGGCCAGCACGGCGGCGAGCGCCGCCGCGTCATAGGCGATGGTCGCAAGGCGGGGCGGCGCCTCGCCGTAGACGTCCTGATATTCCTTTTCAAACCCGGCGCGCGGGCCCGGCGGCGGGGCCGCGTACCAGCCGCCGACCAGGGCCGGCTCGGCGCCGATACCCGGCTCGTCCCATTGGCCGGTGCCCAGCATGCGCACCTTGTTGGGGTCGATGTCGTAGAACGGCAGCAAGGCGGCGATCGCCTGCAGGCGCTTGCCGCCGTCGGCGACCAGAAGCGCATCATAGGGCAGGTCGCCCATGGTCTGTAGATTCTCCAGGCGCGCCAGGGCGGCCTTGGACACCTCGTCCTCCTTGCCCTCCAGCTCCTTCTGCTGGTTCAGCAGGGTCTGGCGGCGGAATTCGTAATCGGCCATGTCGCGGACCACGGCGGAGAAATCGTCGGCGTCGGGGTTATAGACCTCAAGCCGCGCGATCTCGCCGCCGGCGCGGCCGACGGCGGCCTTGAAGGCCTCGATCACCGTGCGGCCATAGGCGTTGTCCGGCGCCATGGCGGCGAACCGCACGACCCCCCGTTCACGGGCGAAGGAGATCACCCGTTCGACCTGGGCGCGGGGCAGAAAGCCCAGGGTATACACCCCGTCGCCGGCGACCGAACGGTCCGAGGAAAAGGCCACCACCGGCACCCCGGCCTGACGCGCGACGGAGGCGGCCCCCCGCACGTTGGCCGACAGCAGCGGGCCCAGGATCAACCGCGCCCCGTCGCCGATCGCGAGCTGGGCCGCCTCGGCCGCCCCTTCGGGCGTGCCCCGGGTGTCGTGGGTCAAAAGCTTGAACTTGTCGTCGGCGAAGGAAAACAGGGCCATCTGCGCCGCGTTCAGCAGCGCCTGGCCGACGCCCGCGTTCTGCCCCGACAGCGGCAGCAGCAGGGCGACCCGGACCGCGCCGTCGTCGGGCGCCGTGATGGTCGTGGTCTGGGCCTGGGCCGGTTCCGCCGGAGCGGCTTGCGTCAGGGGCGGCGGGGCCGGGCGCGGCACCGGCGTCACCGCATAGGTCGGCGGCGGTGGCGTGCGCGGACCCGAGACGATCGGCCGGGACGGCGCTTCCGATTGGGACTTGCCGCCTTGAATTAACCCGCCGAATGACGATGATTGGCACGCGGCCAACAAGGGCAGCAGCAGCACCGCCGCGACGACCGCGGCCAGGGCCGGGCGCGAAAGGGCGTTTTGCGAATATGACCTGTTCATCCGATGATCCGCCGGAAATTGCTGCCAAGGACGTGCGGGCGCCGGATGACGCCCCGTTGGAGGCCGCACTGTATCTGGTCTCCACACCCATCGGCAACGCCGGAGACGTCAGCGCCCGGGCGCGCGACGTTCTCGCCCGCGCCGATCTGATCGCCTGCGAGGACACCCGGGTGACCGGCAAGCTGCTGATGATCCTGGGCATCAAGCGCGGCGGCGACGGCGGCCGCCTGCTTGCCTATCACGACCACAACGCAGCCCACCGCCGGCCGCAGATCATGGAACGCATCAAAAACGGCGGCAGCGTGGCGTTGGTGTCGGACGCGGGCACGCCGCTGGTCTCCGACCCGGGCTACAAGCTGGTCGCCGCCTGCGTCGAGGATGGGTTGAGCGTGACCGCCGTGCCGGGGCCGTCGGCGCCGCTGATGGCGCTGACCCTGTCGGGCCTGCCGACGGACCGTTTTTTCTTTCAGGGCTTCCTGCCCGCCAAGGGCGCGGCGCGGCGCACGGCGCTGGCCGAAATATCCACCGTGCCGGCGACCCTCATCTTCATGGAATCGGGGCCGCGCCTGGCCGCCTCCCTGGCCGACATGGCCCAGGTGCTGGGCCCCCGCCCGGCCGCCGTGGCCCGTGAGCTGACCAAGAAATTCGAAGAGGTCCGGCGCGGCGCCCTGAACGCGCTGGCCGCCCATTACGCCGAGGCCGGCCCGCCGCGAGGTGAAATCTGCGTTGTCGCCGGCCCCCCCGGCGGGGAAGCCCAGGCGACGGAAGCCGACATCGACGCCCTGCTGACCGAGGCCTTGGCCAAGGGGTCGGTGAAGGACGCGGCGGCCGAGGTCGCGGCGCGCACGGGCCAGCCGCGCAAGGCCCTTTATGCCCGGGCCCTGGACCTGAAGCGAGGATGACCCGGCCGGCGACCGGCACGCACGGCCGACGCCGCGCCGAACGCCGAGGCCGCGGGGCCGAGGCCCTGGCCGCCCTGCTGCTGATTCTCAAAGGCCACCGCATTCTGGCCCGCCGGGCGCGCACGCCCGCGGGCGAGGTCGACCTGATCGCCCGCAGGGGCCGCATCCTGGTGTTCGCCGAGGTCAAGGCGCGAAGCAGCCTGAATGCCGGCACGGAAGCCCTGGCCCCCCGCCAGCAGGACCGCATCGCCCGCGCCGCCGAGGCCTTCGTGCGCACGCGCCCCGATCTGGCCGGGCTGGACTGGCGATTCGATCTGATCGTGGCCGTCGGCGGCTGGCGGCTGAAACACCTGAAGGACGCCTGGCGGCCCGGCCTGGGCTGACCCCAGTGCCATGAAAACCGCATATTCCATCCCTTATCCTGTGTCCCCGTCCCCGGAAGACGGCGTCAGAGAATTTGTCGCCGGTCCGGTCCGGCGCTAGAATGCCCGCCGACCGGGGACCGTCCAATGCAGGAGATTTCACGCACCATGGCCGCACCAATTCGACCGTCCCGAGCGACACCCCGAACCGCCCCCGCCCTGCCCCGCGCGTTCGCCGCGCTGCTGTTGCTCGGCGCCGCGGCCGGCCTGACCGGCTGCGTCGGCGCCGCCGTGGGCGCGGGGGCGACCGTGGGCGTCGCCGCCATGGACGACCGGGGCGTGCAGGGCGTCGCCCGCGACGCCGGTCTGGCCACGCAGGTGCGCGGCAAATGGCTGAATCACGATCTGGAAACCGGCGACACCCTCGCCGTCGACGGCAGCATCAAGGTCTATAACCGCCGCGCCATGCTGACCGGCACGGTGAAGACCGAGGACATCCGCGCCAAGGCCGTGCGCCTGACCTGGGAGGTCGAGGGCATCGAGGAAGTGATCAACGAACTGGCCGTCGGCGACACCACGATCTCCGACTCGGCGGTCGACAGCTGGATATCCACCCAGCTCACGACCAAGCTGACCTTCGACAAGGACGTCCAGGCCATCAACTACATCATCGAAACGGAAAACGCCGTGGTCTATCTGCTGGGCGCGGCGCAAAGCCAGGCCGAGCTTGACCGCGTGCTGGGCCACGCCCGGGGCATTTCCCGGGTCCGCGACGTGGTCAGCCATGTCCGCATCAAGGCCCCCGAAGCCCCCGCCGCCGATCAGCCGAAAAAGGCATCCTGAGCCATGACGGTTGGTGCCGGCATCCTGGCCGACGACCTTCGGCGCGCCCTCGGCGAGATCGGCCGCCGGGACGACGCCGACTTTCCCGTCGCCGACGCCGCGCTGCATCTGGCGGCGGCGCGCCTGCCGGGCCTCAACCTGGGGCCTTACGAGCGCCACCTTGCGCGCCTGACGGCGGAGGTCGCCGATTACGCCGGTCCCGGCACGCCGAACCTGGCCGGCCAGTACGACGCCCTGATCCAGGTCATCGACCGGCGCTACGGATACGGCGGCAACGAAAGCGTGTTCGAGGATCTGGACGCCGCCAACCTGGCGCGGGTCATCGACACCCGGCGCGGCCTGCCGGTGGCCCTCGGCATCGTCTACATGGAAGTCTGCAACCGCCTGGGCTGGTCCCTGGTCGGCCTGGATTTCCCCGGCCGCTTCCTGGTCCGCCTGGAGCATGGGGGCGGGCGCATGATCCTCGACCTGTTCGAAGGCGGGCGGGAACTGACGCCGCCGGACCTGCGCGGCATGCTGAAGACCATGGCCGGGGCCGATGCCGAACTGCATCCGCGCTATCTTTCGGAAATGACGGCGCGGCAGGTCGTGCTGCGCCTGGAGGACAACATCCGCGTGCGCCAGATGCAGCGCGGCGAGCTGGCCGATGCCGCCGACACGATTGCCCTGATGCTGCTGGTCGCCCCCGATACCGGGCACCTGTGGCGCGAGGCCGGGATCGTCAACGCGCGGCTCGACCGCGTCGCCCGCGCCGTCGAGGCCCTGGAGGAATACCTCAAGCGCGCCCCCGGCGAGGAAAACGGCTACGAGGCGTCCTTGCTGTTGCAGGAATTGCGGGCCAAGTTAAATTAACCGGCCGGCCCCTGCCCCACGCTTCCCTCATCGGCCGAAGGATAAGGATTTCCCCCATGGCGCTTACCGTGGCCATTCAGATGGACCATGTGTCGTCCATCGACATCACCGGCGACAGCACCTTCGTTCTGGCGCTGGAAGCCCAGCGCCGCGGCCACAAGCTGCTGCACTATCTGCCGGGGGACCTCGCCTATCACCATGGGCGCGTGACCGCCTGGGCCGAGCCCATGGAGGTGCGGCGCGAGGCCGGCGACCACTTCACCCTGGGCGAGACATCCCGCGTCGATCTGGCCGACGTGGACGTGGTGCTGATGCGCCAGGACCCGCCCTTCGACATGGCCTATATCACCGCGACGCATCTTCTGGAGATGGTCCACCCCAAGACCCTGGTGGTGAACAACCCGGCCGAGGTGCGCAACGCGCCCGAGAAACTGTTCGTCACCCGCTTCGCCCAGTTCATGCCGCCGACCCTGATCGCGACCAACCGCCGCGACATCCTGGCGTTCCGCGAAGAGCACAAGGACATCATCGTCAAGCCGCTCTACGGCAACGGCGGGGCCGGCGTGTTCCACATCGCGCCCGGCGACGAGAACCTGAATTCGCTGTTGGAAATGTTCACCGAGATGTTCCGCGAGCCGGTCATCGTGCAGGCCTATCTGAAGGACGTGCGCCAGGGCGACAAGCGCATCATCCTGATCGACGGCGAGGTCGCGGGCGCGGTCAACCGCGTGCCGGCGGCGGGCGAAAGCCGGTCCAACATGCATGTCGGCGGCAAGCCGGTGAAGTCGGAACTGACGGCGCGCGAACGCGAGATCTGCGCGGCGCTGGGGCCCGAGCTGAAGGCCCGCGGCCTGATCTTCGTCGGCATCGACGTAATCGGCGGCTACCTCACGGAAATCAACGTGACCTCGCCGACGGGATTGCAGGAAATCAACCGCTTCGACGGGGTCAGCCTGGAAAGCGACATCTGGGACGCCATCGAGGCGCGGCTTTAGACCGCGACAAGAAACGCAAAGGGAGAATCGACATGGCGCTGATTGAAGGAATGGTCGAGGTGCCGACCAAGTACGGGCGCATGCCGTCCTTCGTCGCCCGGCCCGACGCGGGCGGGCCGTTTCCGGCGATCATCTTCTACATGGACGCGCCGGGCTTTCGCGAGGAACTCTGCAACATGGCGCGCCGCATCGCGAAAGCGGGCTATTACTGCATCTTGCCGGACATGTACTACCGGCTCGGCACGCTGCGCCTCGACAACACCCGGCGCACGGAGGCCATGACGAACGTCTGGCGGGAGGCCATGAATTCCCTGACCAACGCCGACGTGACCGACGACACCGCGGGCATCCTGGCCTTCCTCGACGCCCAGGCCGACGTCGCCGCCGGGCCGGTCGGCTGCGTCGGGTATTGCATGAGCGGGCGTTATGTGGTGACCGTCGCCGGGCGCTTCCCGACGCGCATCAAGGCGGCGGCCAGCATGTACGGGGTCGGCATCGTCACCGCCGCCGAGGATTCGCCGCACCTGCTGCTGGATCGGGTTCAGGGCGAACTGCTGTTCATCTTCGCCGAGACCGACGCCCACGTGCCGCAGGCCACGGTCGAGGCGGTGAAGAAGGCGATCAAGAAGACCGGCGCGAAGGCGGCGGTGGTGCAGCCCAAGGGCACCCAGCACGGCTTTCAGTTCGCCGAACGCCTGGTCTATGCGCCGGTGCCGGCGGAGGCCGCCTGGGACAAGCTGTTCGCCCTGTGGGACCGCAACCTGAAGAAAGCCGCCCCGGCGAAGCGCAAATAGCATCGTGAAAACACTTCTTCTGCTGCGCCATACCAAATCCGACTGGGCCGAGCCGGGACGTGACGACATCGACCGGCCGCTGGCCCCCCGCGGACGCGATGCCGCGCCCCGCATGGGCCGTTACCTCAAGGATGAGGATCTGATCCCCGATCTGGTGCTGTGCTCCACCGCACGGCGCGCCCAGGAAACCTGGGATCTGGTCGCGGCGGAACTGGGCCGCGAGGTTCCCGTGCGCTTCAGCAAGGGACTTTACGCCGTCTCGTCGGCGGCGCTGTTGGCGGCCGTCCGCCGCGTGCCCGACGACTGTGCCCGCCTGCTGCTGATCGGCCATAACCCGGAGATCGAGGACCTGGCCCATCGTCTGGCCGGGACCGGCAAGGCCAAGGCGCTGGCGCGTCTGGCGGAAAAGTATCCGACAGGTGCTCTCGCCGAAATCCGCTTCGCGCGGGACAGCTGGACCCAGGTCGGCGAAGGGACCGGCACGCTGGACCGCTTCGTGCGGCCCCGGGACCTGGACAAACCGTCCGGCCCCGGGAACGCCGCGGTCAGGGGCCGACGCCCCGGTCAGAAGGTGTAGCCGAAGCCGATGCCCACGACCCAGGGGTCGAGGTCCGTGCCCTTGGCGTTGACCCCGCCGCTGTTGGCGACGATGTCGGTCGATACGAAGACCTTCTTGAGATCGAAGTTCAGCGACCATTTGTCGTTCAGCTTGTAATCGATACCGGCCTGAAAGGCGTAGCCGAATTCGTCGCTGTACGAGACCTTGTTGACGCTGGGCCCCTTCTTGTCCGCGAAGGTGATCGTGTAGTTGATGCCCGCGCCGACATAGGGATTCCACCGGCCGTCCGGATTGAAGTGATATTGCAGCGTGAGCACCGGCGGCAGGGCGCGGACCGTTCCCAGGTTAAGGTCGCCCGCGGTCGAATCCTTGACCTTCACCCGGTGCTTCGTGGTCGCCAGGATCAATTCGGCCGAAATGTGCTTGGTGAAGAAATAGGAGAAATCCAGTTCCGGCACGTAGTCGTTGGAGGTGCTGGCCTGACCGCCGAAAGCGTCGGTGGTGCCGCTGGTGTCGGTCATGAAGCCGATGCCGCGCAGGCGCATGAGGATGTCGCCGGGTTCCGCGGCAAGGGCCGGCGCGGCGCTCGCCGCCGCAAGGGCGAGCGTCAGAACGCCCGTGGTGAGGGATCGCATGATATGGGAAATCCTCGTCTATCGTTTGGTGCGGTTGCAATGTCCCCAAGAACTGTGGGGATAAACTAGGCGACGTCCCGGACAAATGAATTGATCCAGATCATCGGCCGATCGACCGCGGACAGGGGTCGACCGCAATCGCCGGTCGGCGGCGGCCCACGCCACGCCGGAATACTAGGCAAAGGATATCATCGGCCCTACAATTGCGCGTATTAGGGTCAGCCGCTGGAAAGGAGAATACGGTGGTCGCACGCATCGCCACCGCCGCCTTTCAAGGCATCGACGTGCTGGACGTAGACGTCCAGGTTCAGATGACCGGCGGCCTGCCCGCGTTTTCCGTGGTCGGCCTGGCGGACAAGGCCGTGGCGGAAAGCCGGGAACGGGTGCGCGCCGCCCTCCACGCCATGGGCCTGGCCCTGCCGCCCAAGCGCATCACCGTCAATCTGGCCCCCGCCGATCTGGCTAAGGAAGGCAGCCACTTCGACCTGCCTATCGCGCTTGCCCTCTTGACCGCCATGGACGTGCTGCCGGCGGACGACATGGCGCGCTATCTGGCGCTGGGGGAATTGGCGCTCGACGGCGCGCTGGCCCCGGTCGCCGGCGTGCTGCCCGCCGCCGTGCATGCCAACGCCCGGGACCTGGGCTTGATCTGCCCGGCCCGGCAGGGCGGCGAGGCGGCCTGGGCCGGGGGCTCTGACATTCTCGCGGCCCCCAGCCTTTTGGCCCTCGTCAACCACTTCAAGGGCACGCAGGTGCTGTCCCCGCCCGCCCGGCCCGAGGCCGGCGGCGATGCCCGCTATCCTGATCTGGCCGACATCAAGGGCCAGGAAACGGCCAAGCGGGGGTTGGAGATCGCCGCCAGCGGCGGCCATAACCTGTTGATGGTCGGCCCGCCGGGGGCCGGGAAATCCATGTTGGCGCAGCGCCTGCCCGGCCTGTTGCCGCCGCTTGAGCCGGAAGAGATCCTCGAAGTTTCCATGGTCCAGAGCCTGGCCGGGGCGTTGACCGGCGGCGGGCTCTCCAGACAAAGGCCGTTCCGTGACCCGCATCATTCGGCGTCGCTGCCGGCCCTGGTCGGCGGCGGCATGCGGGCGCGGCCGGGCGAGGTCTCCCTCGCCCATCAGGGTGTGCTGTTTTTGGACGAACTGCCGGAATTCCAGCGCGCCGCCCTGGAAAGCCTGCGCCAGCCGCTCGAAACCGGGCGCGCCGCCGTGGCCAGGGCCAACGCGCATGTGACCTATCCGGCGCGGTTCCAGATGGTCGCCGCCATGAATCCCTGCCGCTGCGGCTATCTGGGCGACCCGGCGCAGGCCTGCTCCAAGGCGCCGCGCTGCGCCGAGGATTACCAGGGCCGCATATCCGGCCCCCTGTTCGACCGTATCGACATTCATCTGGACGTGCCCGCCGTCAGCCCCCTGGACCTCGACCTGCCGCCGCCGGCCGAGGGCACCGCCGAGGTCGCCGCCCGGGTCGCCGCCGCGCGGCAAATCCAGGCCGACCGCTACAGGGACGTCCGCGACCAGGGCGTGCGCACCAACGCCCAGGCCGATGGGGAGTTGCTGGACAAGGTCGCCAAACCGGACGACGCGGGACGCAAACTGCTGGTGGACGCGGCGGCGCGCCTGGGCCTCAGCGCCCGGGGCTATCACCGGGTGCTGCGCGTGGCGCGCACCCTGGCCGACATGGACCAGGCTGGCGGCGTGACCCGGCTGCACGTGGCCGAGGCGTTGTCGTTCCGCCGCCTGATACCGGGGCGGGGCGGCGGCCGCTGACCCGGGATGCGGCCAGGGACGGGGCCGTCAATGGATCATGGTCGGGACGGGGCCGGTCAGGCAGGCGGCGGCCCAGGCGTAGCCTTCGTCGAAATCCCAGAAGTTGCGGGTTTCGCCCTTGCGGCAAAACACGATGTTCCTGGACATGATGTAGAAGCGGCAGGCGATTTCCACGCCGGGATTGCCGCCGGTGATCAAGGCGCAGCGCTGCCGCGTTTCGCCCAGGGTTTCCATTCGGCTGAACACAAGCTTGGCGATCTTGTTCCATTCACCCTGCGGCGGAATGAAACGACGCAGATCCGCGACGGCCGGCACCATGGGATCGCGGCCGTGCGGAAAGAGGCGCGCCGTGGCGGCGCGGTGCCGCTCGGCCCATTTGTCGACATCAAAGACGCCGCTGAACCGGAAAATCAGCACGCCGTTGTCGTCCAGCCGCATATCGAAGTCGAAATCCGTGTCCATGCATAATCCCCCGGTTATTCATGGTCGCTGAATTCATACAGAAGTATGTCATTGGGATTTCGCGAAGAGAACAGGAAAACGGTATGTGGTTCATACCATTATGCGATCCGGCCGGGGCGCGGTCAGGGGCGCTTGAGCATCGGGCCGACGGGTTCGCCGCCGACGATGTGGAGATGCAGGTGGGGCACATCCTGATGGCCGTTCGCGCCGGTGTTGGCGATCAGCCGGTAGCCGTCTTCGGTCACGCCCAGCTTGTCGGCGACCTTCTTGATGGCCCGGGCATAGGCGAGGATTTCCGCGTCGCTGGCGTTCTCGGAAAAATCCGTCATGTCCACGTAATGGCCCTTGGGAATGATCAGGACATGGATCCGGCGCTGCGGCTGGATGTCCTTGAAGGCCAGGACATGGTCGTCCTCGTAGACGGTCGAACAGGGGATTTCACCCCGGATGATGCGCGCGAAGATGTTGTTCTCGTCGTAAGCCATCTGAATTCTCCTGCCCTTACTTCGGGCGGCTTGCTTTTTCCGCGATCCCCGACTGCCCCGTTCGGCGTTCCAACTCGGCCCAGACGTCGGCGGGGTCGAGACCCAGCTGCGCCCAAAGGGCGAGCAGATGATAGAGCACGTCGGCACTTTCCTTGGCCACCGATGCCTTGTCCTCGGTCAGGGCGGCGACGGCGGTCTCGACCGCTTCCTCGCCGATCTTACGCGCGATCAGCGGCGTGCCGCCGGCGAACAGCTTGGCCGTATAGCTCGACGCCGGGTCGCCGCCCTTCCGGCTTTCGATGGTCGCGAACAGGGCGTCCAGGATATGGGTCATGGCCAGGGTCCTAACTCAAAAAATATCAGGCGGCGGTTTCGTCCATGCGCACCGGGGCACCGGCCGCCAGCATATGCGCCTTGGCCTGTTGAATGGAATAGGTGCCGAAGTGAAAGATCGAGGCGGCGAGCACGGCCGAGGCATGGCCCTGGGTGATGCCGTCGACCAGATGGTCGAGGGTGCCGACCCCGCCCGACGCGATCACCGGCACGGGCACCGCGTCGGCGACGGCGCGGGTGAGGGCCAGGTCGAAGCCGTTCTTGGTGCCGTCCCGGTCCATGGAGGTGAGGAGGATTTCGCCCGCGCCGAAGTCCGCCATCTTTTCCGCCCAGGAAATGCATTCGATGCCCGTGGCCTTGCGCCCGCCGTGGGTGAAGATCTCGAACCGGGTGCCGTCGGGTGCGGGCTCCCGCGTCACGGCGTCGACCCGCTTGGCGTCGACGGCGACAACGATGCATTGCGCGCCGAACTTTTCCGAGGCCTCGCGCACGAAGTCCGGGTTGTGCACGGCGGCGGTGTTGATCGAGACCTTGTCGGCCCCGGCCAGCAAAAGCTTGCGGATGTCCTCCGTGGTGCGCACGCCGCCGCCCACGGTCAGCGGCATGAAGCATTGTTCCGCGGTGCGCGCCACCACGTCGAAGATGGTGTCGCGGTTTTCGTGGCTGGCGGTGATGTCGAGGAAACAGAGTTCGTCCGCCCCGGCGGCGTCATAGACCCGGGCCTGTTCCACGGGATCGCCGGCGTCGACCAGATCGACGAAGTTGACGCCCTTGACGACGCGGCCTTCGTTGACGTCGAGACAGGGGATGACCCGGGCTTTGAGCATCAGGCCGCGTCCTTCAGCAGTTTCACGGCGGCGGGCAGGTCGATCTTACCGTCGTAGACGGCGCGGCCCGAGATCACGCCCTCCAGCAAGCCGCCGCCCTGGGCCTTCAGGTCTTCCAGATCGGCCATGGACGACACCCCGCCCGACGCGATGACCGGGATCGAGACGGCGCGGGCAAGGTCCAGCGTCGCCCGCAGGTTGGGGCCCTGCATGACGCCGTCGCGGCCGATGTCGGTGAAGATGATGGCGGCCACGCCCGCGTCCTCGAACCGCTTGGCGAGGTCCAGCGCCGTCAGTTCGGAGACTTCCGCCCAGCCTTCGACGGCGACCAGACCGTCCCGCGCGTCGATGCCGACGGCGACGCGGCCCGGATGGGCCTTGCAGGCGGCCTTGACCAAATCCGGGTCGGTCAGCGCCACGGTGCCGAGGATCACGCGTTTCACGCCGCGGGCCAGCCAATCGTCGATCGTCGCCATGGTTCGGATGCCGCCGCCCAGCTGCACGGGGATATCCAGGGCGTCGAGAATGCCGTTCACCGCGCCACCGTTCACCGGCCTGCCTTCGAATGCGCCATTAAGATCAACCAAATGAACCCATTCACATCCGGCGTCCTGGAACGCGCGGGCCTGGGCCGCCGGATTGTCGGAAAACACCGTCGCCCGGTCCATGTCGCCCTGATACAGGCGCACGCAATTGCCGTCCTTGAGGTCGATGGCGGGGAAAAAAATCATGTCGGCTAGGGCTTCCAATTCAAGAAATTTTCGATGAGCTTAAGTCCCACAGCCTGGCTTTTCTCAGGGTGAAACTGGGTGCCGACCAGATTGTCGCGGCCCACGGCGGCGGTCACCGGACCGCCGTAATCGGTCACGGCGAGCAGATGTTCCGAGATTTCCGGCAGCATTTGATAGGAATGGACGAAATAGGCGTGCTGGCCGTTGGCCAGGTCCTTGAGCACGGGGTGCTCCCGGTAGCCGACCCAGAACAGCTCGTTCCAGCCCATGTGCGGAATTTTCAGGGTCTTGTCGGCGGGATCGAGCGCCCGCACGGCCCCGGGAATCCAGCCGAACCCGGGGGTTTCGCCGAATTCATATCCCGTGGTCGCCATCAGCTGCATGCCGACGCAGATGCCGAGAAAGGGCTGGGCGCGGGTGATCACCGCCTCGTTCAGGGCGTCCATCATGCCGTCGATGGCGGCGATGCCGGCGCGGCAGTCGGCGAAGGCGCCGACGCCGGGCAGCACCACGCGGTCGGCCCGGGCGACCGCGTCCGGATCGGCGGTCACGACGACGGCGTCCGACCGGCCGAGTTCGCGCACCACCCGTTCGACCGCCTTGGCGGCGGAACGCAGGTTGCCGGAACCGTAATCGATGAGGGCGATGGTCATGACCGGCCGCTCCCGCCCTTAAGCCCGCGCCGCCGCGAGATCGCGGGCCAGCGCCGGATCGGCGTCGAGGAAACGGTAGAGGGCGTCGTCCCGGTCCCGGCCGCAGACGGGGCCGCTTTCGGCGAAGCCCTGGGCCGCCAGATGGCGGCGGCGCAGGTCGTTGGCGACGAAGCCGACGGCGGCATATAGCGCCAGCATCACCGCCGTGCCGGCCATGGGATCAGGCAGCAGAACCTCGACCGTCAGGCCGGCGCCCGTGATGATCACGAACAGGCCGAGCGCCGTCCACCACATGCGGTGCCACAACGCCCAGAGGAACGAGAACAGGAAGGCCGGCCAGTTGAAGCCCTCCTTGACCAGACGGACGTCCCGGTCCGGGTCCAGGCCGTGGCGGCGAAGGTGAACGGTGAAGACGCGCATGGGTACAGGTGCTCGTTAGAAGTCGGTCGCCCGGGGCGGGCGGAGACGCGGCGGCCTAGAGCGAGCCGCCCAGGGTTCCCTTGGTCGAGGGCACGGCGTCGGCCTTGCGCGGGTCGATGGTGGCGGCGTCGCGCAGGCTCCGCGCCAGGCCCTTGTAGCAGGATTCGACGATATGGTGGTTGTTCTCGCCGTACAGGTTTTCCACGTGCAGGGTCGCCCCCGCCGCCTGCGCGAAGGCCTGGAACCATTCCTTGAACAGCTCCGTGTCCATGTCGCCCAGCTTGGGCTTGGAGAAGTCCACCCGCCAGATCAGATAGGGCCGGTTCGAAAGATCGATCGCGATGCGCGACAGGGTTTCGTCCATGGGCACCAGCGCCGCGCCGTAGCGCGTGATGCCGCGGCGGTCGCCCAGCGCCTTGTTCACGGCTTCGCCGATGGCGATGCCCGTGTCCTCGGTGGTGTGGTGGAAATCGATATGGGTGTCGCCCTGGGCCTCGACCGTGAGATCCATGAGCGAATGACGCGACAGCTGTTCCAACATGTGGTCGAGGAAGCCGATCCCGGTCGCCACGGAATATTCCCCCGTGCCGTCCAGGTTGACGCTGACCTTGATCCGCGTTTCCTTGGTGTTGCGTTCGACGCTGGCCGTGCGCATGGCCTTGACCCTTTTATGAATTCGGATGCGGTCTTTTATCAGGCGGACCCTTTTTTACCAAAAAAATAGTACGCGCGGGCCCGGCGGCAATGGGCGGCGCGGGGAACACCCCCGGCCCCCGCCTTGATATGCACCGTTGACCGGACCACATGGTTCCCTATCATCCGGGCTTTCCCGTCCCCGGCACAACGGCATCCCAAGGAACGACCCCATGGCAAGCGACACCCCTCTTTGGCACGGCACCACCATCCTTTGCGTGCGCAAGGGGGACGACGTGGTGCTGGCCGGCGACGGCCAGGTCTCGCTCGGCGACACGGTGATCAAGGCCAACGCGCGCAAGGTCCGCCGGTTGGGCGACGGCAACGTGATCGGCGGCTTCGCCGGCGCCACGGCCGATGCCTTCACCCTGTTCGAGCGCCTGGAAGCCAAGCTCGAGCAATACCCCACGCAGCTGACCCGGGCCTGCGTCGAACTGGCCAAGGACTGGCGCACGGACCGCTACCTCAGGCGCCTGGAGGCCATGATGGCCGTGGCCGACAAGGAGGTGTCGCTGGTCCTGACCGGGACCGGCGACGTGCTCGAGCCCGAGGACGGCCTGATCGGCATCGGATCGGGCGGCAATTACGCGCTCGCCGCCGCCCGCGCGCTGATCGACCAGGACGGCCTGGACGCCCGCGCCATCGCCGAAAAGGCCATGGGCGTCGCCGCCGGCATCTGCGTCTACACCAATTCCAACCTGACCATCGAGGCCCTATGACCGAGCCCGCCGAAAAGAAAACCGCCCCCCGCAGCCTGGACGACACCCTGGGGGCCGGCACCTCGAGCTTCACCCCGCGCGAAATCGTCTCCGAACTGGACCGCCACATCATCGGCCAGAAGGACGCCAAGCGCGCGGTCGCCATCGCACTCCGCAACCGCTGGCGGCGGCAGCAGTTGGACGACGACCTGCGCGAAGAGGTCCTGCCCAAGAACATCCTGATGATCGGGCCGACCGGCGTCGGCAAGACCGAGATCGCGCGCCGGTTGGCCAAGCTGGCCCAGGCCCCCTTCATCAAGGTCGAGGCGACCAAGTTCACCGAGGTCGGCTACGTCGGCCGCGACGTCGAGCAGATCATCCGCGACCTGGTCGAGACCGCCATCCACATGACCCGCGAGCGCCTGCGCAAGCAGGTTCAATCAAAGGCCGAGGCGCGGGCGGAGGAACGGGTGCTCGACGCCCTGGTCGGCGACAACGCCTCCAAGGAAACCCGCGAAACCTTCCGCCGCAAACTGCGCAACAACGAACTCAACGACCGCGAGATCGAGATCACCGTATCCGATGGTGCCGGCATGGGCATGCCGACCTTCGACATCCCCGGCATGCCGGGGGCGCAGATGGGCATGCTCAACCTGAACGACATGCTGGGCAAGGCCTTCGGCCAGCAGCAGAAGCCCCGGCGCATGACGGTCGAAGACAGCTACGTCGTGCTGTTGGCCGAGGAGGGCGACAAGCTGCTCGACAGCGACCGGGTGGTGAAGGACGCCATTCATGCGGTGGAAAACAACGGCATCGTGTTCCTGGATGAAATCGACAAGATCTCCCAACGATCCGACGTGAAGGGCGGCGACGTCAGCCGCGAGGGCGTGCAGCGCGACCTCTTGCCGCTGATCGAGGGCACCACGGTCGCGACCAAGCATGGGCCCGTGAACACGGACCACATCCTGTTCATCGCCTCGGGCGCGTTCCATGTCTCGAAGCCGTCGGACATGCTGCCCGAACTGCAGGGGCGGCTGCCCATCCGCGTCAACCTGCGCGCCCTGACCAAAGACGACTTCAAGCGCATCCTGACGGAGACGGAGGCGTCCTTGCTGAAACAGTACGTCGCCCTGATGAAGACGGAAGAATTGGACCTGGTGTTCACCGACGACGCCGTCGACGCCGTCGCCGGCCTGGCGGTGGAGATCAACGAAGGCGTCGAGAACATCGGCGCCCGCCGCCTGCACACGGTGCTGGAAAAGCTGGTCGAGGAAATCAGCTACACGGCCTCCGAACGCTCCGGCGAAACCGTGACCATCGACGCCGCCTACGTGAACGAGCAGGTCGCCCCGCTGGCCAAGAACGCGGATCTGTCGAAGTTCATTCTATGATTGCTTGACGCCGAACCGCGGCGCGATGGGTTGGCTTGGTCGGCATCGCGCCGCCTCGAGTATCCTGACAAAAATATTTCTGTAGAGACTTTAGCGCTGTATTATTTCCTGCAATGTTTGGTTGCAATTTTTTGTGCGCGCTTACGTTTGTATTAATTGTTGTGTTCGGCACACCCGCCCTCGGGCAAAACGCCGAACGCAAGCAAGATAAGGCTGCCCATTCCGAAACAACCCAAAAACCCGCAGCGGTCGAGTCTACTGAACAACCACCCGTAAATTCTATAGTGACTCCGCCCACACCAACATCAGCAATACCGGTCAACACGCAACGTAGCCAGAGCACACCTACCCAGAAAATCGAAGGTTCGAGTAAATCCTTTTTTGGGTGGCAAGATACAGGGGCCCAATGGACTATGGCCGCCACCGGGGTATTGGCTCTTTTGGTAAGTTGTTGGGCGGTTTGGTTACTGAAAGAAACTTTAAAAGCCACACGGACTGCTGTTCGCGAAGCAGAAGCCGCCACTAAAGCTGCCGAAGCTGCTGTTGCGGTTACTCGTGATGTTGGGCAAGCTCAAATGCGAGCATATATTAACTTCACAGAAATCAAAGCCTACATATCCGGAAATGCTGTATGTGTTCTTGGGACGCTTAAGAACAGCGGTAATACACCCCCCAAAAATCTCAGACTTACAATTCAAGTAGCCTGCATTATTGGAACTGGAGAATTGGTTCAAGTTGAACCACGAAAAACCATCAAAGTCTTTCCAAACGACATCGTCCCCGGCGACACGGCGGAATATAAATGGACATTAAACGGCGCCCTTACGGATAACGAAGTCAGAGATTGGAACCCCCAAAATGCAATCCTTTACTTTGTCGATATTCGGCAACAATTTGAGGATGTCTTCGATGTTCCGATCGAAGGAATTACAAGTTATATGGGAAGCAAGCCCCCTGGAAATCGGTTAAACACTCCTGCAACCTTGACCCGGAAATTTCCAGACAATCCTGAAGCTTAATGCGTCGGCCCGCCGCGCGTGCGCGCGGCGCGGCGGCCGCGGATTTCGTTGATGATCCAGTCGATGGTGTCTTCGTCCAGTTCGTGGATCAGCTCGGCCAGCATGTTGGCGAGTTCGGTTGCTTTCGGGTTGAGGCCCGCCGTGTCGACGGTGATGCGGGGATGGGACAGGGCGGCCAGGCGTTTCAGTTCGTCCGTTTCCTCCATGCCCAGGTTGAAGTAGCCGGCGATCTGCTGCACCAGGCCCGGGCCGGGGCGGCCGCGGTAGCCGTGTTCGAGGGCCGAGAAATAGGCCGACGACACGCCCATTTCCTGGGCGAACAGCTTCAGCGTGATCTTGTGCACCTTGCGCAGCCGGCGCACCTTCTGGCCGAAGGGGGTCATGGCGCGGCTCCCTTGTTGCGTTTGAGCAGAATGTAGAGCGCGCCGGCCCCGCCGTGGGGCCGGGCCGCGTGGTCGAAGGCGTGGATCAATCCTTTAAGCGGCGGCGCGTTGAGCCAGCCGGGCACGGCCTGGCGCAGCACGCCGATCTCGCCCGTGTCGCGGGTGCCCTTGCCGGTGATCACCAGCACGCAGCGCTTGCCCTGGCCGTAGGCGCGGGTGAGGAAGCCGACCAGTTCGTCATGGGCGACGGACTGCGTCATGCCGTGGAGGTCGAGGCGCGCCTCCACCGCCATCTTGCCGCGCCGCATGTTGGTCTGGGTGCGGCGGTCGAGCCCGGGGGCGGCGCCATGGCGAAGTTCGCGGGCGGCGGCGGGGGTGAGCGGCGGCGGTTCGGGAAGGGCGGTCGTGCGGTAGCTGCGCGGCGCGGGCCGGGCCTTCGGCGGCGGGGCCTCGCCCGGGGCGGGAACCGGATGATCGATGCGGGCTTCGCGGACGGGAAGGGGTTTGACGTCGCGGGTGACCCGCGCCCACAGGGCGTCGTCTTCCGAGGCGGCGTCCGTGCCCTTAGCCCGTTTGTCCGCCATCGTCCCCATCGTCCACAATCACGATGTGCAGATGCTTGGGCCCGTGGATGCCGAGGAACAGGGTGAGCTCGATATCCGCCGTGCGCGACGGGCCGGTGATCCAGTTGACCGTGCGCGGCATGAATCGGCCCGCCCCCTCGGCGTTCTGGCGGTCGGTGCGAAGGCGCGACCAGATGTCCTCGAAACAGCCGGAAATGTCGGACGCGCGCAGCACGGCGATATGCACCGGCGGCAGGAAGTTGACCGTGGTCGGGCTTTCGGGGCCCGAGAGAAACACCAGCGATCCCGTTTCCGCGACGGCGCCGAAGGCATGGCTGACGCCGGCGGTGTCCTCGCCCTGGGCCGGACCTTCGGCGATGGTGATCGCGGTCTTGTCCCAGGGGGCGGCCCGGAGGCGCGGGTCCGGGGTCATGCGCACGGCAGCGGGCAGGTTCTGCGCCGCCAGGTAATCGGCGACGGCGGCGGGCAGGTCGTCGAGGGACGTCACGCGGGCGACCGTGGCCTGAACCCGTTCGGCCTCGGCCTGGAAGCGGTCGGTGGCGGCGGGGCCGGAATCCTGGCCCCGGGCCGGAATGACATGGCGGGCCTTGGCCATCAGGCGCTGCGCCACGGCGGCGCGGCGCGCCCCGTCGTTGGATTGGGTCAGGGCGGCCCGCAGGTCGCCCAGGATCTGTTCGCGCCCGCTCATTTGTTGGCACTCCGAATAACCGCGCCCACGGGGCCTTTGTGATATTGCGCGATGAAGCTGTCGCCCTGGGGGGCGGGCAGGTCGCGGGGCCCGGTCCAGCCGCCGGCCAGCGGCAGCCATGTGAAGCGCCCGCGCTTGCGGCCCAAAATCGCCAGCGCCGTCATCACCGGCCCGGTCACGGCGCGGTAGAGCGTCGGCCGCTTGGCGAGCGCCGCCCAGAGCCCGAGCGACCAGCGCGCCGCCGCCGAATTGCCCTTGCGCTTGAACTGCCGTTCGCGCCAGGCGCGCAGCATCCGGGGCAGGGGGATGCGCATGGGACAGACGGTCTCGCACTTGCCGCAGAGGGTCGAGGCGTTGGGCAGGTCGCCCGCTTCGTGGATGCCGATCAGGCCCGGAATCAGCACCGCGCCCATGGGCCCGGAATAGACCCAGCCGTAGGCATGGCCGCCGATGGCGTGATAGACGGGGCAGTGGTTGAGGCAGGATCCGCAGCGGATGCAGCGGAGCATTTCCTGGAACTCCGTGCCGACCAGCTCGGTCCGCCCGTTGTCCAAAAGGATGACGTGGTATTCGTCGGGCCCGTCGAGATCGTCGGGCCGCTTCGGCCCCGTGCAGAAGGTGGTGTAGACGGTGATGTCCTGGCCCGTGCCGGAGCGCGCCAGCACGCGCAGCACCGTCGCCGTGTCCTCCAACGTCGGGATGACCTTTTCCAGGCTGGCGATGACGATGTGCACGCGGGGCAGGGAATAGGTCAGGTCCGCGTTGCCTTCGTTGGTGACCAGCACGTTGGTCCCCGTTTCGGCGATCAGGAAGTTGGCCCCGGTCAGGCCGACGTCGGCATTAAGGAATTTATCGCGGAGCTCGACCCGTGCTTCCTCCAGAAGGGATTTCGGATCGTCCAGGTTGCGCGCCGGGTCCAGGTTGGTGTGCGCCTTGCGGAAGGTATCCTCGACCTGGTTTTTGTTCAGGTGCACGGCCGGCGCGATGATGTGCGACGGCGGCTCCTTGCGCAGCTGAATGATGTATTCGCCCAGGTCTGTTTCGATCGGCGCCACGCCGTTTTCTTCCAGGAAATCGTTGATGGCGATTTCCTCGCCGATCATGGATTTCGATTTGGTCACCGTCTTGGCGCCGACGCTGCGGCAGATCTCGAGAATCTTTTCCCGCGCGTCCTGGCCCGTGCGGCACCAATGAACATGGCCGCCCGCTTCCTTGACCCGGGATTCGTACTGTTCCAGGTAAAGATCGAGATGCGCCAGGGTATGATCCTTGATCGCCTTGGCGGCGTCGCGCAGGGCGTCGAATTCGGGCAGGCGGTCGACGGCCTCGGCCCGGCGCAGCGGAAACCCTTCGCCCAGACGGGTCAGGGCCTGGGCCAGTTGGCCGTCGGCCAGGGCCTCGCGGGCGTTTTCCTTGAAGCGGCGGGTCTGGCTTTCCATCAGGCCGTGTCCTCGTCCGCTTCGCCGATGGCGGGCCGGTCCGTCATCCCGGCCAGGACCTCGGCGATGTGGCGGGCCTGAACCGGCGATCCCCGGCGCTTCAACCGCCCGGCCATGTTCATCAGACAGCCCAGGTCGCCGGCCAGCAGCAGGTCCGCCCCCGTGGCCAGGATGTCGTCGGCCTTGGCGTCGACCATTTTTTCGGAAATGTCCGGATACTTGACGCAGAACAGCCCGCCGAAACCGCAGCAGGTTTCCGGGATGTCGCCCTCGACCAGGGTCAGGCCGCCGACCTTGCCCAGCAGGGCGCGCGGCTGCGTCTTGATGCCAAGTTCGCGCAGGCCCGAGCAGCTGTCGTGATAGGTCGCGGTGACGGCGAGGTCCGGCGGCGCGATATCGGCCCGCATGACGTCGGCGAGGAAGGCGACCAGCTCGAACGTCTTGGCGGCGAGCGCCTCGGCCCGCGCCTTCCATCCCGCGTCGTCCTTGAACAGATTGGGATAGTGGTGGGAAATCATCCCGGCGCAGGAGCCGGAGGGGGCGACCACGTAATCGAAGCCCTCGAACACGGCGATCACGTTCTTCGCGATGTCGCGGGCGTCCGGGCTGTCGCCGGAATTATAGGCCGGCTGGCCGCAGCAGGTCTGAGCTTCGGGCACGGACACGCGGCAGCCCGCGTCCTCCAGCAGCTTCACCGTGGCGAAGCCGACGCTGGGCCGCATCAGGTCAACCAGGCAGGTCGCGAACAGGCCGACATGCGGGGAAGCGGGCGGATTTGCCGGAATGGGGGAATGTTCGGTCATGATGGCCGCAGAATGCGGGCTTGGCCGCCGATTGACAAGGCCGAACGGTGGTTACTTGCGCGGCAGCAGCAGGTAGTACACGCCGCCTTCGTTCATCAGCCCGGCCCGGGCCTCGGCCTCGGCCCCGAAGCCCCAGAACAGATCGCCCCGTACGATACCCTTGATCGCCGAGCCCGTATCCTGGGCGACGACCATGCGGGTCAGGGGTTTTTCGTTCTTGGGATCGAGCGGGTCCGTGGTCACCAGCCAGAGCGGCAGGCCCAGCGGCACGTATTTGGGATCGACGGCGAGCGAGCGGCCGGCGGTCAACGGCACGCCCATCGCGCCCTTCACGACCTCGTCCTTTTCCACGCGGAAAAAGATGAAGGAGCGGTTTTTCAACATCAATTGTTCGGCGGCCAGCGGATTGGCGGTCATCCAGGCCCGCAGACTGGGCATGGTCACGTCTTCCACCTTCATCACGCCCTGGGCCACCAGTTCGCGGCCGATGGAGGAATAGCGGTGGCCGTTGCGGCCCGAGAAGGCGAGCCGGACATGGCTGCCGTCAGGCAGAAGGATGCGGCCCGAACCTTGGACGTGCAGGAAGAACAGATCGACCGCGCTGTCGACCCAGAGCAGTTCCAGCTGCCGGCCGCGCAAAGCACCCTCGAGAATTTCGCGGCGGTCGAAATAGGGCAGCAGGCGATCGTCGGCCAAACGCCCGGCCAGCTGTTCGCCCTTGCGGTCCGGGTCGAACATGCCGAGCTCGACCACCACGATGTCGCGCGGGCGGGCATAGACCGGATAGCGATAGCGGGCTGTGGGCTGGAAACTGCCGCGCAGCAGGGGCTCATAGTAGCCCGTGAACTTGCCGTCCCGTTTCTGGCCGTCGCGCACATGGAAGGGACGGAAGCTGCGTTCGATGAAGAATTGCAGTTGCGCCGTGCTTTTGGTGTTGAGGCTGCGGGCCTCGGCGCAGATTTTCGCGAGATCGCCCATCGTGCCGTGTTCGGGAAGATATCCGAGCGGCTGATCGGCGGGCTTGGCGGCGACCGCCGGGCAGGACGCCAGGAACGCCGCCAGCGCGTCGGACAGCACGTCCGCGCGCCAGCCGGGCAGGGTCTTGAACTCGGCGGGCTCCAAAATCAGTTGCGGCGGGACTTCGGCCGGGGCCTGATAATCGCTGGCGGGCACGATCTTCTGAATGGCGCCGCAGCCCGCGACGAGGCCGGAAGCGAAGACGGCCAGGGCGAGCGCCCAGACGGACGAGCGGCGATGGACGCGTGAGCCCCCCATCGCCTGCCTAGTCGGCGCTATGGGTCGCGACCAGAGCCCAGTTGGGGTCGCGGGCCTTGGTGTCGCGGGCAAAGGTCCAGAAATCGGTGACCGTGATGACCTCGTTCGGGTTGCCTTCGGCGACCTGGCCTTCGGCGTCGCGGGTCACGTTGACCTGTTCGGTCACGAACTTGATGGTGATGTTGGCGATGCGGCCTTCCATATAGGCCTCGACGATGTCCGCCGACTTGAAGCCGACCAGGGTGTCCTCGACCGTATGGCCGTGTTCCTCGCGGTCGCGGATCGCCGCCTCGAAATCGGCGAATACGCCGGGGTCCAGCAGGGTCTTCAGGGTCTTCACGTCCCCGGCGGCGAAGGCGTCCAGGATCATCTCGAAGGCGACGCGGGCACCGGCCAGGAATTCGTCCGGCGCGAAATCGGGATCGGCGACCCGGATCTGCACCAGGCCGTTGTCGATCGTGCCTTCGGCGGCGAAGGCGCCGGGATCGGATTTGGATTGCGGCGAATCGTCGACCTTGCGTTCGGGCAGGGTGATGACCTTGCCGTCGGCGGCCTCCTCGGGCGGAACCGGCTTGAACGGATCGCGGTGGCCGCTGCCGTCGTTGCCGTCACGACGGCCCAGCACGCTGCGCAGGCGCAGCACGAAGAAGGCCGCGACCATGGCGATGAGAATGATGTCGATGAACTGGAATCCGCCGCCCATTTGTGAATTCGGACCTTTTTGTTTTCGCCCCCGACGATGGGAGCTTTGGCGCCGAGGCGGCTGGCTGCGCCGCCGGCACCGTGGTTTAAGTTCGAACGCGCCCTTTGCGCGCCAAGGTTAGCGGACGCCCGTGCCCAGGTCCAGCAAAGCTGCGGGCGGGCGGGCGCCGCATGTGGGGGGCGACCCCGCCGGCCCCGGCTGCTAAACTCAAGCCGCCGATGGGTCTTATGTGCCAAGTCTTTGCCCCAGGACCTTGAGATAGTCGTAATACAGGATAACTACAACCCGTGGCCCCATTCATCCTGATCCTGTTCATCGCTGTCCCGATCGTCGAGATCGGCCTGTTCGTGCAGGTCGGCGGCGCGATCGGCCTGTGGCCGACCCTGGCCATCGTCATTCTGACGGCGGTTCTGGGCACGGCGTTGCTGCGCCATCAGGGGCTCGACACCCTGCGCCGGGTGCAGGACAGCCTGGCCCAGGATCGTCTGCCCGTGGCCGAGATGTTCGACGGGCTTTGCCTGTTGATGGCCGGGGCGCTGCTGCTGACGCCCGGCTTCATGACCGATCTTTTCGGATTTCTGCTGTTCGTGCCGCCGTTTCGCGCCGCCGCCGCCCAGGCCATCGGGCGCTATGTCCTGAGCCACGGCCGCGTCCATGTCCAGACCATGAGCATGGGACCCGGGGCCGCGCCGGGGCCAGGGCCGCGCCAAGGCCGGGGGCCGGGCAGCGGGCCGGTCATCGACGGCGACTTCGAAGAAGTCGCGCCGGAGACATCGGCCCTTGACGACCACAGCCCCCCAAAGGCCTCCGGCAAACCACCCGAAAACCGCTAACCGGAACCTCCGCCCGGGCTGCCTTGGTAGTTGTTCCCGGCCCTGATCCATGGTAGCCAGCTATCCGCCTTAAATACGGAGACGATCATGAGCGACGACACGACGCCCGAGACAGATGCGGCCGCAATCAACAACCTCAAAGAAGGCGACCAGGTCCCCCTGGTAATCCATGGCCAGTACATTAAGGACCTGTCTTTCGAAATTCCCGGCGCGCCGCAGATTTTTCTCGAGGCACCCAAGGGCCAGCCCGAGGTTAATCTGAACCTGGACGTGCAGGTCGAGGGCATCTCCGAGGACGTGTTCGAGGTCATTCTCGACATCAAGGCCGAAAGCAAGATCGCCGGTCAGGTCACTTATATCCTGGAATTAAAATACGCGGGCCTGTTCACCCTGCGCGTGCCGGAACAACACCGGGCGGCGGCGTTGTTCGTCGAATGCCCGCGTCTGATGTTCCCCTTCGCCCGCGCGATCATGGCCGACATCAGCCGTGACGGCGGATTCCAGCCGCTGGTCCTCGGCCTGATCGATTTCGCCGCCCTTTATCAGCAGAACATCGACAATCTGCAGAGCCAGGTCAAAGGCAGCGCCTAAGCGCTGATTCGCCGCGGGCCCAACGCATTCAGGCAACCCAGACGGGGTCTTTCAGCTTTTCCAGAAAGGCCCGATGCGCCGCTTCTTCTTCCGGAAGCGGCGCGTGGGCGCGCGGCGGCCGGGCGACCCGTTCCACGGTAACGCCCTGGGTCCCCGCCTCGGCGGCAAGTTCCAGATCCGGCTGCCGCCCGCCGATCAATTCCAGATAGACCTCGGCCAGCAGGCGGGCGTCCAACAAGGCGCCGTGCAGGTCGCGGTGCGTGTTGTCGATCTGGAACCGCCGGCACAACGCATCCAGGCTGGCACCCGCACCGGGAAATTTCTTGCGCGCCATGGCGACCGTGTCGACGGCCTGATTCAAGGGAATCGACGGCCGCTTGAGGCGCGCCAGTTCCGCGTTGATGAACCCCATGTCGAAGGACGCGTTGTGAATCACCAGGGGCGCCGTGCCGACAAAGTCGATGAAGGCGTCGGCGATATCGGCGAACACGGGATGTTCGGCAAGGAATTCCACCGACAGGCCATGCACGTTGAAGGCCTCGATCGGCATGTCCCGTTCGGGATTGACGTATTGATGGTAAGTGCGCCCGCTGGCGACGTGGTTGATCAGCTCGACGCAGCCGATTTCAACGATGCGGTGACCGTTCAGCGGGTCCAGCCCCGTCGTTTCCGTATCCAGCACCACTTCCCGCATGGGTCGCCTCCTTGAACTCAGGTCACCAATAAGAGGAGGGAGCCCAGACCCGTCCCTTGCATGTGCGCAGCAGTTTGACGATCCGTTTGAGATCCATCAAGGCCGCATGTCGGCCGATCCCCGTGTTGACGGCGAAATCGGCGAGCCAGACCTTTTCCCGGGCCGGGACCTGGCGGGCCAGGATCGCCTCGAATTTTTTTTTCGTCATGCCGGGGCGGGCCAGCACGCGGCGGCGCTGCAGGGCGTCGCGGCAATGCACGACCAGCACGGCGTCGCAGCGCGCGTCGCCGCCGGTTTCGAACAGCAGGGGAATGTCGAGCACGACGAGCGGAACCCGACGCCGGGCACGGGCCGCAAGAAATTGTTTTTCCGAGCGCCGGACCAGGGGGTGGAGAATGCCTTCCAGGCGTTTGAGCGCCACGTCGTCGCCGAGCACCCTGGCCCCCAGGGCCTGACGATCCACGGCGCCGTTTTTCACCACCCCCGGAAAAGCCGCGCCGACCGCCGCGACCGCAGCCCCCCCGGGGCCCATCAGGGCATGCACCGCGGCGTCCGCGTCGTGGACCGGCAGGCCCAGACGCCGCAACTGCGCCGCCGCCGTGGACTTGCCCATGCCGATGGAGCCGGTGAGGCCGAGAATGAACATCGGCCCCCGCCCGCTCAGCCCTGGCCCAGGTGGACGAGGATGCGGGCGCGCAGGTCCGCCGTCACCCGGGGGGCCTGACCGAACCAGGCCTCGAACCCCGGCCGCGCCTGATGCAACAGCATGCCGAGCCCGTCGACCACCGGATTGCCGCGTGCCCGGGCGGCGGCCAGCAGACCCGTTTCCAGGGGGGCATAGACGATGTCGTTGACCAGCGCCGCCACCGGCAGGGCGTCCAGGGAAATCTCCAGCGGATCCTTGCCCGTCATGCCCAGGGTCGTCGTGTTGACCAGAAGGTTCGCCGCCGCGAGCACCGCCGCGCGGTCGTTCCAGTCATGAACCGTGACCGGGCCGCCCAGGTCTTGGGCCATGCGGTCGGCGCGCGCGCGGGTGCGGTTGATCAGTTTGATGTCGGGCACGCCGGCGTCGGTCAAGGCGACCACCACGGCGCGGGCCGCGCCGCCGGCGCCCAGCACCACGGCGGGACCCGCGGCCGGATTCCAGCCGGGCGCGCCTTCTTTCAGATTTTCCAGGAATCCGAAGCCGTCCGTGTTGGTGCCGGTCAATTTGCCGTCGGCGCCGACGATCACCGTGTTCACGGCACCGATGCGCCGCGCCAGGGCGTCGGCGTCATCGACGGCGGCGAGGGCGGCTTCCTTATGAGGCACCGTCACGTTGACGCCGCGAAAACCCATCTTGGCCAGGGCTCTCAGAACCTCGGCGAAATTCTCGGGCGCCACCGCCAGCGGCACATAGGCGCCATCGATCCCCAGGCCGTCCAACCAATGGCCGTGCAGCACCGGCGACAGGGAATGGCTTACGGGCCATCCCATCACGCCTGCCAGTTTCGCCCGCCCGGTCATGGTCATCGTCTTGGGTCCGTTCCGTCGTCAGCCGAGAAGCCCCGCCGCTGTTTCGCCCCGCCGGCGCAGTTCGCCGAGCAGGGCCAACAGCGGCAGGCCCAGGATGGTAAAATAGTCGCCTTCGATGCCCTCGAACAACTGCGCACCCAGACCCTCCAGCTGATAAGCCCCGACCGAGGTCAGAACCGCCGCGCCGGCGCGGTCCAGATAATCCGCGATGGCGTCCCCATCGAGGGGCCGCATGGTGAGGCGGGCGGAAGCATGATGACGCCAGATCACCTGACCGTCCCGCGCCAGGACGACGGCCGACACCAGGGTATGATCGCGGCCCGCGAGGCGTTCCAGGGTTCGCGCGGCGGCGGCCAGATCATCGGGCTTGCGCAGGCTATCACCGTCCAGATCCAACATCTGGTCGGCGCCGATCACCAGGGCGCCCGGATGGCGCCCGGCGACCCGGGACGCCTTGGCGGCGGCCAAGGCCAGGGCGACATCGGGCGTGCTCATGCCGTTTTGGCGGCAATCCGCCTCGATTTCGGGTTCATCTACATCCGCCGGATCGACGGTAATGCCGAGGCCGGCCGCGCGCAGCATGTCGGCGCGCACGCGACTGCCCGAGGCCAGGACCAGCCGGGTCCCGGGTTCTGCCGTCACGTCAGGGGGCCGGGGGCTTCCCCGCGGCGGCGGCTCAACAGCTGGATCACGTTGGCCGCCGTTTCCTCGATGGATTTGCGGGTCACGTTGATGACCGGCCAGTCGTATTTGGAGAACACGCGGCGGGCCTCGGTGATTTCCTTCGACACCATGTCGAGATCGACGTAGTCGGTGTTTTCATCCTGATCCAAGAGGCGCAGACGCTGGCGGCGGATTTCCACCAGCCGGCGCGGATCCTTGGTCAGGCCGACGACAAGGGGATGGGTCAGCTTGTACAGGTCGTCGGGCAGGGGCACGCCGGGCACGAACGGCACGTTGGCCGTCTTGATGCCCCGGTTGGCGAGATACACGCTGGTCGGCGTCTTGGACGTGCGCGACACGCCGACCAGGACCACGTCGGCATCGTCCAGGTCCCAGGTCGACTGGCCGTCGTCATGGCTGAGGGCGAAGTGCATGGCTTCGATGCGGTCGAAATATTCCGCATCCATGACATGCTGGCGGCCGGCCCGGCCGCGCACCTTGGCGTTGAAATAACCGCCCATGGCGTTGAGCACCGGATCGAGGACATGGATGTGCGGCACCATCAGGCGGCGGCAGCCGTCTTCCAGATGTTTGCGCAGGTCTTCATGCACCAGGGTATAAAGCACCATGCCCGGCTGATCGTGGACGACGCCGAGAAGCTGGTCGATCTGTTCCGGGGAGCGCACCATGCTCCACATATGCTCCTGCGCCTGGACGCTGTCGAACTGCGCCAGGCAGGCGCGCGCGACCATGGACACGGTTTCCCCCGTGCTGTCCGAAACGAGATGCAGATGGAATTCCTTCACGGGCGGGAAAACTCCGGCACAAGGACGGTATGAAATCGGGACGGGTTGTGGACAACTAAGGCGTTTTTCACAAAGCCCCGTTTCCCACGCGCTGACCGTTTATGGATACACAGGCAAAATGCGGCTGTAAAACACAATTCAGCCTTCGGGGGAGCGGTGACAACCCGGTCGCCATCCCGGTTTCATCCCGGCTTTTCCCGTTTTTCGCGGATCTGGAAAATCTCCGTGATTCAACCGGATACCCGGACCTTGCCGATGACTGTACACAGCCTGACGCGGCGGAAACGATCCCCACGTTATGGAATCGGGATAACCTGTTGACGCATTTGATCCCCGTCATTCCACCCTCCTACTACAACATCAATAATCTTTATAAATACTTGTTTATTTGAATAGGTGGGGCACCCGTCTATGGTGCCGGACGGGTCTTGAGGCCCTTGAACGAACCTTTGGAGACCCGATCCCTTGCGTCCTTTCCTTGAACCCTTTGACGGCAATATCCCGGCCCGGCCGCCGGTCTGGTTCATGCGCCAGGCCGGGCGCTATCTTTCCGAATACCGGGCGCTGCGCAAGACGGCGCCGGATTTTCTCGGCTTCTGCTACACCCCCGATCTGACGGTGGAGGCGACGCTGCAGCCGATCCGGCGCTACGGCTTCGACGCGGCGATCCTGTTTTCCGACATTCTGGTGATCCCCGACGCGCTGGGCCAGAACGTGCGGTTCGAGGAAGGGGTCGGCCCGCTGCTCGATCCCATCACCGACCGGGCGGGAATTTCGGCCTTGAAGACGGATGGCGTGCTCGATCATCTGGCGCCGGTGTTCGAAACCCTGACGCGCCTGCGCCGCGAGCTGCCGGATGAAACCGCGTTGATTGGGTTCGCCGGCGCGCCCTGGACCCTGGCGTTCTACATGATCGAGGGCCGGGGCGGGGTCGACGGCGGCAAGCTGAAGCGCATGGCCTACGGCCAGCCGGAGGATTTCCAGGCCCTGATGACGGTGTTGGAGGAGGCTCTGGTCGCCTATCTGTGCCGTCAGGTCGCGGCCGGGGCCGAGGTGTTGCAGTTGTTCGACAGCTGGTCCGGAATCGCCGACGAGACCCTGTTCAAGCGTTGGATCATCGGCCCCACGGCGCGGATCGTGGCACGGGTGAAGGAAGCTCATCCGACGGTGCCGATCATCGGCTTCCCCAGGGGGGCGGGGCCCATGGTCGCGGCCTATGCGGCGGAAACGGGCGTCGACGGGATGTCCGTGGACAGTCAGGTGCCGCTGACCTGGGCGCGCAAGAACGTTGCGGCCAATCTGGTCTTGCAGGGCAATCTGGATAATCAGCTGCTGGTTACCGGCGGCGAGGAGATGGACCGGGCGGTCGACCGCATCGTCCGCGACATGCAGGGCCATCCCTTCGTGTTCAACCTGGGCCATGGTATTTTACCGCAGACGCCGCCGGAACATGTCGGGCGGGTGTTGGACGTGCTGCGCGGCAAGGTGGGGAAATAGTCGTCATGGCGGGCAAGCGCGCGGTCGTGCTGTTCAACCTGGGCGGCCCGGACGGGCCCGACGCGGTCGAACCGTTCCTGTTCAACCTGTTCAACGACCCGGCGATCATTTCCCTGCCCAATCCGTTTCGTTGGTTCATCGCCAGGATGATCAGCCGCCGGCGCGCGCCCATCGCGCGAGACATCTACGGCAACATCGGCGGCAAGTCGCCCCTGCTGGAAGAAACCCAGGCCCAGGCGCGGGCGCTGGAGACGGCGTTGAACGGGCCGGGAAAACCGGAAACCAGGGTGTTCATCTGCATGCGCTATTGGCATCCCATGAGCGGGGAGACGGCCCGGGCGGTGGCGGCCTTCGCGCCGGACCAAGTGATCGAGCTGCCGCTTTATCCGCAGTATTCGACGACGACCTCGGGCTCGTCCCTCAAGGATTGGCGGCGGGCGGCGGCGGCGGCCGGGGTGACGGGCGAGGCGCGGGCAGCCTGCTGCTATCCGACGGCGGCGGGGCTCATCGCGGCGCAGGCGGATCTGGTCGCCGAAGGGATCGCCAAAGCCAGGGAAACGGGGACGCCGCGCGTGCTGTTTTCCGCCCATGGCCTGCCGAAGAAGGTGATCGCCAAGGGCGATCCCTACCAGTGGCAGGTGGAGCAGACGGCGGCGGCGGTGATCGGCGAATTGCGCCGGCGCGGCATCGACGGCTTCGATCCGGTGGTGTGCTACCAAAGCCGGGTCGGGCCGCTGGAATGGATCGGCCCCGCGACGGAGGACGAGATCAAGCGCGCGGGCGCCGACAAGGTGCCGCTCGTGGTGGTGCCCATCGCCTTCGTGTCCGAGCATTCGGAAACCCTGGTCGAGCTCGACATCGAATACCGCGAGGTCGCGGACCATGCCGGCGCGCCGGCCTATCACCGTATCCCCACCGTGGGCACGGCGGCGGGCTTCATCGCGGCCTTGGCCGAGATCGTCGAGGGGGCGTCGGGGGCCGGTGCCAGGACCTGCCATCCGTCGGCGGCGCGGCTGTGCCCGGGCGCCTGGTCGGCCTGTCCCTGCGCGGCCTGAGGGGATTGCCGTCATGGAACTGAGCGCCACGGCCTATGCCTGGATCAAGGCCCTGCACGTGATCAGCGTGATCGCCTGGATGGCCGGGTTGCTGTATCTGCCGCGCCTGTTCGTCTATCACGTCGACGCCGAGGCAGGGTCCGACAAATCCGAGACCTTCAAGATCATGGAACGGCGCCTGATGCGGGGCATCATGAATCCGGCGATGATGGCCTCCGTGCTGTTCGGCCTGATCCTCATGGCGGCGTCGGGAACGGCGATCTGGCAGACGATCTGGTTTCCGGTAAAGGCCGGGTGCGTTTTGGCGATGATGGTGATGCATGTGTACTGCGGCAAATGGCGGCGCGCCTTCGCCGAGGACCGCAACCGGCATTCCGGGCGATTCTACCGCTTCATGAACGAGGTGCCGGCGGTGCTGATGGTCGTTATCGTCATCATGGTCATCGTGCGGCCGGGCTAGATCGGGGATGCCTTGGCAGCGAATGTGAAAGCCTTGGCACAAAAAGTTCAATTGACTTGATTTTCCGCATTCGTTAATCATCCCATGTGCCGACGCGGACGGCATCCCGCCTCCTTCGGGCCCGGTTTACCAAAGGTCCCGCCCAATCCTTTCTCCATCGACCAACCCGGCCCGGGCGCGTCCGATGTCTCGCAACGGTTTCAGCCGGCCCAGGATGGGACGGCGGGGCCGTCCCGCAGGCCCGCGCATCGCCGCGACCAACCCGGCCCGTCCGGCCGACGCCTCTTCCGGCCTCTAGCCCTTCCCGTTTTCCCCCCACCGATCAGGCCTCACATGAATCTCAAGGAACTGAAGCAGAAATCCCCCGCCGACCTTCTGGCTTATGCCGAAGAGTTGGAGATCGAAAACGCCAGCTCTCTGCGCAAGCAGGACATGATGTTCGCGATCCTCAAGCAGCTTGCGGACAACGACGTTGCGATTTACGGGGACGGTGTTCTGGAAGTGCTGCAGGACGGCTTCGGCTTCCTGCGCTCCCCGGAAGCAAACTATCTTCCGGGCCCGGACGACATCTACGTGTCGCCCAGCCAGGTGCGCCGCTTCGGCCTGCGCACCGGCGACACGGTGGAAGGCGAGATCAGGGCGCCCAAGGACGGCGAGCGCTATTTCGCCCTGCTGAAGGTCAACCAGATCAACTTCACCGACCCCCAGGCGGTGCGCCATCGGATCAACTTCGACAACCTGACGCCGCTGTATCCGGACGAACGGCTGATGATGGAAATCGAAAATCCCGAGCACAAGGACCCGACGTCCCGCGTGCTCGACCTGATCTGCCCGATCGGCAAGGGGCAGCGCGCCCTGATCGTCGCCCCGCCGCGCACGGGTAAGACGGTGATGTTGCAGAACATCGCCCATTCCATCGCCGAAAACCATCCCGAGTGCTATCTGATCGTGCTGCTGATCGACGAACGGCCCGAGGAAGTCACGGACATGGACCGCTCGGTCAAGGGCGAGGTCATTTCATCGACCTTCGACGAGCCGGCGACACGCCACGTCCAGGTCACGGAAATGGTGCTGGAAAAGGCCAAGCGTCTGGTCGAGCACAAGAAGGACGTGGTCATCCTGCTCGATTCCATCACCCGTCTGGCCCGCGCCTACAACACCGTGGTGCCGTCTTCCGGCAAGGTGCTGACCGGCGGCGTCGACGCCAACGCCCTGCAACGGCCCAAGCGGTTCTTCGGCGCCGCGCGCAATATCGAGGAAGGCGGGTCCCTGACCATCATTTCGACGGCGCTGATCGATACCGGCTCGCGCATGGACGAGGTCATCTTCGAGGAATTCAAGGGCACGGGTAACTCGGAAATCATTCTCGACCGCAAGCTGTCCGACAAGCGCGTGTGGCCGACCATCGACATCACCAAGTCGGGGACGCGCAAGGAAGAACTGCTGGTCGAAAAGGGCACCCTGGCCAAGATGTGGGTGCTGCGCCGGATTCTCATGCCCATGGGCGTCACGGACGCCATGGAGTTCCTGTTGGGCAAGCTGAAGGAAACCAAGGTCAACAGCGAGTTCTTCGATTCCATGAACAGCTGATCTCGGCGAACAGATCGAATCAAAAACGCCGGCGGGGTTTTCCTCGCCGGCGTTTCTGTTTTCAGGCGGTGGTCCCGATCAGGGGATCAGCACGCTCGAGCCCGTGGTCTTGCGGGCTTCCAGGTCCGTATGGGCCTGGGCCACGTCGGCCAGCGGATAGGTCTGGTTGATGTTGATCTTGACCTTGCCGGAGGTCACGGCGTCGAACAGGGCGTTCGCCCCCTCGGCCAGGATTTCCGGGTTGCGGGTATGGGTCGCCAGGGTCGGGCGGGTCAGGTACAGCGATCCCTTGGGCCCGAGGATGGCCGGGCTGATGGGATCGACCGGGCCGGAGGCGTTGCCGTAGGTCGCGAGCACGCCGAACGGGCGCAGGGAATCCAGCGACGCCATGAAGGTCGCCTTGCCGATGCTGTCGTAGGCCGCGGCGACGCCTTCGCCGCCGGTGTATTCCTTGGCCTTCTCGGCGATGTTTTCCGTCGAATAGTTGATGGTATGGGCGGCGCCCGCGGCCTTGGCGATCTCGGCCTTTTCGTCGGACCCGACGCAGCCGATGACGAGGGCGCCCAGCGCTTTGCCCCATTGGCACAGGATCTGGCCGACCCCGCCGGCGGCGGCGTAGACCAGCACGGGATCGCCCGGCTTCACCGGATAGGTGCGGTGCAGCAGGTAATGGGCGGTCATGCCCTTCAGCATCATGGCGGCGGCGGTCTGGTCGTCGATCGCGTCGGGCAGGTGCACGGCCTTCCAGGCCGGGATGCATCGCGCCTGGGTGTAGCCGCCCTTCAGCATCGGGTAGGCGACGCGGTCGCCGACCTTTTTGTCGGTCACGCCCTCGCCCACGGCTTCGACCACGCCGGCGGCTTCCATGCCGATGATTTCCGGGAAGTCGGTCAACGGGTACAGGCCCGTGCGCAGGTAGATGTCGATGAAGTTGAGGCCGCAGGCGGTCTGGCGGATGCGGATCTCGCCCTTGCCGGGATCGCCGACGTCCACGTCCTCGTACTTGAGGACTTCGGGTCCGCCGGTCTCGTGGATGCGGATGGCCTTGGTCATGGGAAAATTCCTCCTTGGTGGTGGTCCCGGGCGATTGGTCGCCCTGGGCGCTTTTTCGGGATGTGGCGGTATCTTGGTCACGCGCGGCGGCGGGGGCAAGCCCGTTGACGGGGTGCGGGGGCGCTAAATCAGGGTCGCACCCTCAAGCCGCAGCAACGCCTGCTTGGTCTCGACGCCCTCGCCGGCGGAATAGCCGGTCATGCGCCCGCCGGCGCCGGTGACCCGGTGGCAGGGAATCAGGATCGGCAGGGGATTGGCGCCGCAGGCCCCGCCGACGGCGCGCGCCACGCCGCCGATGCGGGCCGCCAGTTCACCGTAGGTTTCCGTTTGGCCGTAAGGGATGTCGCACATGGCCTGCCACACGCGGCGTTGAAATTCCGTGCCGCCCACGGGGGCGAGGGGCAGGTCGAAATCCCGGAGCCCGCCGTCGAAATAGGCGGTGAGCTGGCGCGTCGCCTCGTTCAGCAGGGGGCTCGACCGCGACGCCGGGGCGCGGCCCCATTCCAGGGCCGTGAGCGCCCCCTGGTCCTCGAACAGGGTCAGGGGCCCGACGGGGGAGTTCATGGAGGTGTAGAAATCGCTCATGTCTGGGCGGCGAGGGCCTGGGCGAGGGCGGCCGCCCCGGTCATCGGCAGGGAGCAGGCCGGCCCGGCGCAGAGATAGGCGGCGGGCGCGCCATCGACCGGGCCCTTGCCGGCGGCGGGGTGGGACGGGGGCAGGTCCCGGCCGTCGGCCGTGCGTTGCAGGATCAGGCGCGGATGGCCCGACGCCAGGGCGGTGGCGGCGAGGGCCTCGGCGGCGGCCCCCGATCCGGCGACGGTGACCTGCACGGCGTTTTCCAGAATCTCGAACCCTGTCTGGAAGGTGGTCTGATGGGCGAGGTTGATGGTCTCCTCCGGCGCCAGGGCGGTGATCAGGGCGTCGGCGCGGTCGCGGTAGGCGGCGTCGCCGGTCAGATGGTAAAGGCGGGCCAGGACCTCGACCATGGTGCCGTTGCCACAGGGCATGGCGTTGTCGTGCACGGGCTTGGAGCGGGTCAGAAGATCGGCCGTGTCGTCGGCGGCCATGAAGTAGCCGCCGTTGCCGGCGTCCCAGAAATGGCGGTCGAGCACGGTGGCCAGGGATTGAGCCTGGGCCAGATAGGCGGCGTCGCCGGTGCCCTGGTGCAGGGCCAGGGCGGCGCGGGCCAGGTTGGCGTAGTCTTCCAGCACGCCGGGATGGGCGGCCTTGCCGGCGCACCAGGAATGGAACAGGCGGTCGCCGTTCTTCAGATTCTCCATGACGAAGGCGAACACCCCTTCGGCGGTGGCCAGCCAATCAGGCCGGCCGAACACGGCGGCGGCCTTGGCCAGGGCGGCGACGGCCAGACCGTTCCAGTCGGCCAAGACCTTGTCGTCGCGCATCGGCGGCACCCGCTTGGCGCGCTCCGGCAGCAGCACGGCGCGGCAGCGGGCAAGCACGGCTTCCCGGTCGGGGTTGCCGAAATCGGCATCGGCGGTGCGGTTGAGGATGGTGTGCCCTTCCCAGTTGCCATGGGGCGTCACGTCATAGGCGGCCTTGAACACGGGCGCGTCGGTGCCCAGAAGCGCGTCGATCTCGGCCTCGCTCCAGACGTAGTATTTGCCTTCGACCCCTTCCGAATCCGCGTCATAGGCGGAGACGAAGGCGAAGGGGGCGGCGGGATCATCGGCGGCGCGCATGTCGGCCAGCATCCAGTCGATGGTTTCCGCCGTGCGCAGGCGGAACAGATCGGCCTTGGGGCCGGCCTCCAGCCGGGGCCAGACCTCGGCCATCAGCTCGACCAAAAGGGCGTTGTCGTAGAGCATTTTCTCGAAATGCGGGACCAGCCATTCCGCGTCCACGGAATAGCGGGCGAAGCCGCCGCCCAGGTGATCGTAGATCCCGCCCTGGCAGATGTTGGCCAGGGTCGCGGTCACGGCTTCGCGGTACATGGGGCCGTTGGTGCGGATATATGCCCGCCACAGGGCCTGGAAGAAATTGGGTTGGGGAAACTTCGGCGCGCCGTGGGTGCCGCCGTTGACGGGGTCGACGAAGCGGAGCATCTGCCGGGCGACCTCGTCGAGCGCGTCCAGAGAGACGGTGCCGCCGCCCTTGGGCGTGGCGAGGGAGGACAGGGCGTCGCGCATGCGCTTGGCGTTGTCGGCGATCTTGGCGGGCTCGTCCCGATAGGTCGCGGCGAGGCTTTCCAGTACCTGGGGAAATCCGGGCCGGCCGTAGCGGGGGGCCGGCGGGAAATAGGTGCCGCCCCAGAACGGTTCCAGGTCCGGGGTCAGGAACATGGTCAGCGGCCAGCCGCCGTGCTCGCCCATCATGGCCAGGGCGCTTTGATAGATGTTGTCCAGGTCGGGGCGTTCCTCGCGGTCGACCTTGATGTTCACGAAGTGGGTGTTCATCAGGCCGGCGATGTCGGGGTTTTCGAAGCTTTCATGGGCCATGACGTGGCACCAGTGGCAGGCGGCGTAACCGACCGACAGCAGGATCGGCTTGTTGCCGTCGCGGGCCTCGGCCAGGGCCTCGGGCCCCCAGGGCCGCCAATGCACCGGGTTGTTCTTGTGTTGCAGGAGGTAGGGGCTGGTCTCTTGGCCGAGTTGGTTGTCGCTCATGAATGCTCCGCTTCGCCCGCGTGGTGATGGCCGATTGCCACGGGCGCGTCTCCTGGCTAGGTTGGGGTGCCGTGTCCTGCATACAAGCTGTTATTCGCCATTGCAAAGGATCGCCCCCGGGCGGTCCGCGGGCGAGGAAGGGGCGAGACCCATGAAGATTACCGTGAACATCGACTGCACCCCGGAAGAGGCCCGCAAGTTCCTCGGCCTGCCCGACGTGAAACCCATGCAGGATGCCTTGATGAAGGACCTGGAGGAGCGGATGAGGGCGAACCTGTCCGCGCTCGATCCGGAAACCATGTTCAACACCTGGTTCCCCGCCGGGGTTCAGGGGTTCGAACAGCTTCAGAAGATGTTCTGGAACCAGATGTCGGCCATGTCCGGCGACGAGGGCCAGGCGAAGACCACCAAGAAGGACGATACCAAGTGAGCGACGCCCAACACGACCAGGCGGGGGATCCGCCCCTGTTCTATGACCGCCACGTTTTTTTCTGCACCAACGAACGCCCGGCGGGTCACCCCCGGGGAAGCTGCGCCGCCAAGGGATCGGTGAAGCTGCGCGATTATATGAAGGCGCGGGCCAAGGAACTGGGCATCAAGGGGGTGCGGGTGAATTCGGCGGGCTGCCTCGACCGCTGCGAATTGGGCCCGACCCTGGTCATCTATCCGGAAGGCGTGTGGTACCGCTGCGCCACGCGGGAAGACGTTGACCGGGTCTTGGAAGCCCATGTGCGGGACGGTGGCCGGGTGCCTGATCTGATGCTGCGGCCCGGCGACGATCCGGAAAAAGCCAAGTAGGGGGCCCCGGCGAAGCCGCCGAGGGGGGCCGGTGAGCGACCACAGCATTTTCGCATTGGCAAGCGGCGGCGCCCGGGCGGGCGTCGCGGTCGTGCGCCTGTCCGGCCCTGGGGTGGCGGATGCCCTGGCGGCGCTGACGCCGGGCAAGGCGGTGCCCGCGGCGCGGCGGGCGGCGCTGCGCGACCTTCGCGACCCGGCGGGCGGCGAAATCCTCGACCGGGCCCTGGTTCTGTTGTTTCCCGGCCCCGGCAGTTTCACCGGCGAGGATGTCGTGGAATTGCACCTGCACGGCGGCCCGGCCGTGGTCGAGGGGGTGCTGGGCGCGCTCGGCCGTCTGCCCGGCCTGCGCCCGGCGGAGGCGGGGGAGTTCACCCGCCGCGCCTTTCTGAACGGCAAATTGGACCTGACCCAGGCGGAAGCCGTCGCCGACCTGGTCGCGGCGGAAACGTCCGAACAGCGGCGCCAGGCCCTGGACCAGGCGGCGGGGGCGCTCGGACAAATCTACGAAGGCTGGCGGGCGCGGCTGATCGCGGCCATCGCCCATGTCGAGGCGGGCATCGATTTCGCGGACGAGGACCTGCCGGCGGACATCGACCGCGCGGCCCGGGATGCCCTGGCCGCGCTGGCGGACGAGATATCAGCCCATCTCGACGACGGCCGGCGGGGCGAGCGGCTCCGCGTCGGGGTGCATCTGGCCCTGCTGGGGCGGCCCAACGCGGGCAAATCGACGCTGCTGAACCTGCTGGCCGGGCGCGACGCGGCCATCGTGTCGGAGACGGCCGGCACGACCCGCGACGTGATCGAGGTGCATCTGGACCTGGGCGGCGTGCCGGTGATCGTCGCCGACACGGCGGGCCTGCGCGACAGCATGGACGCGGTCGAACAGGAGGGCGTGCGCCGGGCCGCGGCGCGGGCCGATTGGGCGGACCTGAAACTGATCGTGCTCGACCGCGCCGACTGGCCGGACGTGCCGGATGACCTGCGCGCCCTGGCGGCGGACGGCCGGGCCTTGGTGTTGGTGAACAAGTCGGACCTGGGCGCCGTCGACGGCCCCGGGGAGTTGGATTTGCACGGCGTGCCCGTATTGGCGCTCTCGGCCCGGACCGGGGCAGGGGTGGATGGGTTCCTTGCCCGGTTGACGGAGAGGGTCCGGGGCCTGGCCCTGGCCGGGGCGGGGGCGGCGCCGGGCCCGACGCGGGCGCGGCATCGCCACGCGCTGGAAGAAGCACGGGCGGCTCTGGCCCAGGCCCTCGACGGCTGGTCGACCCGGGGGCCGGAACTGGTCGCCGAGGACCTGCGCCTCGCCGCGCGGGCCATCGGGCGCATCACCGGGCGGGTCGATGTGGAGGATTTGCTCGATGTCATCTTCGCCGACTTCTGCATCGGTAAATGATCATTCTTTCCAGCCTATTTAAATCCATACAACATGTAGTGGGTTTATTTTGATTAGGCATACCTTTAATGCCCATTAGTGATTTTTAAATCCGTTAAATGGTTTCTGAATTTTCTTTCAGGCGGCGATCACGGGTTGGTGGGCTAACGGACGGGGTCGTGGCGAGACAGAATGTTTCACGTGAAACATTTCTCTCCCTGAGTGTTTTCAGGGGTGGCGGCGAAAGCTCCCGGCGGGGCCGCGAGGGTGCAAATTCCGGCCCGGGCGGCGGCGGGCCGCGCGAACGGCGATCTGCGAAGGCATTTGACTCGGATCGGCGGGGTTCCTACATTCCGGCCTGTGTTTCCGCGCCATCGGCGGGGCGGAGGCGGGATTCCCGAGGCAGAATCAGGTGGGCGGTCCATGGACCGGACTTTCGACGTCATTGTGGTGGGCGGCGGGCACGCCGGAACCGAGGCGGCCGCGGCGGCGGCGCGCCAGGGGGCCGCGACGCTGCTGCTGACCCATAAGGCCGCGACCATCGGCGAGATGTCCTGCAATCCGGCCATCGGCGGCCTGGCCAAGGGTCAGCTGGTGCGCGAGATCGACGCCCTTGACGGTGTCATGGGCCGGGCCATCGACCGCGGCGGCATTCAATTCCGCATGCTCAACAGGTCCAAGGGGCCGGCGGTCTGGGGGCCGCGGGCCCAGGCCGACCGCAAGCTGTACCGCCAGGCGGTGCAGGACATCCTGACCGAAACCGAGAATTTGACCATTATCGAGGCCGGGGCCGATGACCTGATGTTCGGCGCCGACGGTCGTCTGGCCGGGGTGCGGGCCATGGACGGCCGGGAATTCCGGGCCGCCGCCGTGGTCATCACCACGGGCACCTTCCTGCGCGGCCTGATCCATATCGGCGAAACCCGGATTCCCGCCGGGCGGGTGGGGGACAAGCCGGCGATCGGCCTCAGCTATACCTTCCGGCGCCTGGGCTTCGACCTGGGCCGCCTCAAGACCGGCACGCCCGCCCGCCTGGACGGCCGCACCATCGACTGGGCCGGGCTCGACGAACAGCTGGGCGATACGCCGCCGGTGCCCTTTTCCTATCTGACGGACACCATCACCACGCGGCAGATCGCCTGCGGCATCACCGAAACCACCCCGGCGACCCATGACCTGATTCGCGCCAACATCCACCGCTCGCCCATGTATTCCGGGCAGATCGAAAGCAAGGGCCCGCGTTATTGTCCGTCCATCGAGGACAAGGTGGTGCGCTTCGCCGAGCGCGAGCGCCATCAGATCTTCCTCGAGCCAGAGGGCCTGGACGACCCCACGGTCTATCCCAACGGCATCTCGACCTCGCTGCCGAAGGACGTGCAGCTGGCGATGCTGAAAACCATCCCGGGTCTGGAAAAGGCCGTGATGATCCGCCCCGGTTATGCCATCGAATACGATTTCGTCGACCCTCGCCAATTGACGCCGACCCTGGAGACCCACCGGGTGCCGGGCCTGTTTCTGGCCGGGCAGATCAATGGCACCACCGGATACGAGGAGGCGGGCGCCCAGGGCCTGATCGCCGGGATCAACGCGGCGATCCGCGCGGGTGCCGGTGGTGGGGCAGGGGCCGTCCGGGATTTCGTGCTCGACCGTGCCGACGCCTACATCGGCGTGATGATCGACGATCTAGTGACCCTCGGCACCCGCGAGCCTTACCGCATGTTCACCTCGCGCGCCGAATACCGCCTCAAGCTGCGCGCCGACAACGCGGACCAGCGGTTGACGCCGCTCGGCATGGGTGTCGGCTGCGTCGGCGCCGACCGGGCCCGCGCCTTCGCCCGCAAGCAGACGGCTCTGACCCTGGGCCGCCGCCTGCTGGAGCGCCTGGAGGCCAGCCCCAACACGCTGGCCAAGGCCGGCTTCGCCGTGAACCAGGATGGGGCGCGGCGCAGCGCCTGGACCCTGTTGTCCTATCCGGGAGTGACGGCGGAGGTCATCGCGGCCCATTGGCCGGAGATTGCCGAGCTGCGGCCGGAGATTCTCGGCCAACTGACCATCGAGGCGGGGTACAGCCAGTATCTGGTGCGTCAGGACGCCGACATCCGCGCCTTCCGCCGGGACGAGGGCCTGACCCTGCCGGGCGCGCTCGATTACGACGCCGTGTCCGGTCTGTCCAACGAGGTCCGGGAAAAACTCAAGCAGGCCCGTCCGGCGACCCTGGGCGCGGCGGCCCGCCTGCCCGGCGTGACCCCGGCGGCGCTGACCATCCTGCTCGCCCATGTCAAGCGCCGGGACGCCCGTCTCAGCGCCTGACCCAACCGTCCAATGGGCCAAACAGGCCCCCAACCGAACAGAGACTGTTTCACGTGAAACAATCGAGCCCCGACCCCACGCCTCAGATGCCCGTGGACGTCGCCCGTGCCCTCGGGCTCGACAGTGCGGACGGGGCCGTGCCGCGAGCGCGCCTGGAAACCTATGTCGCGGCCTTGGTCAAATGGCAGCGCCGCATCAACCTGATCGGCCCGGCCACGGTGGCCGATCTGTGGCGCCGCCATATCCTCGATTGCGGCCAGCTCGCGGCCCTGATCCCGGCGGGACCGCAGCGGGTCTGCGATCTCGGCTCGGGGGCGGGCCTGCCGGGCCTAGTGCTCGCGGCGCTCGGGATCGGCGCCGGGGAGGGGGCGTGTCTCGACCTGGTCGAGAGCGACAGCCGCAAGGCCGCCTTCCTGCGCGAGGCCAACCGGCTGATGGGCACCCACGCGCGGATCGAGAACCGGCGCATCGAAGAAATGGCGGAAACCGGGGCCGCCGGCTACGACATCGTCACCGCGCGGGCCCTGGCCCCTTTGCCCAAATTGTTGGAAATGTCGAACAACCTGTTGAAAACCAGTGGAAAACTTTTGTTTTTAAAAGGCAAAGCCACGGATGCGGAATTGACCGAATCAGAAAAAGCCTGGAAGATGCGCGTCACGAAAATGCCCAGCGCGAGTGATTCCGAGGGCGTTATTCTCCTGATCGAGGACCTTGAACGACGCCATGGCTGAGCCCCTTTACGACGGCCTGAACGGCCCCGTGGTGCCGGATATCCCGGCCCCGCCGCGCATCATCGCCGTCGCCAATCAAAAGGGCGGGGTCGGCAAGACGACGACCGCCATCAACCTGGGCACGGCGCTGGCCGCCGTCGGCAACCGGGTGCTGATCATCGATCTCGATCCCCAGGGCAACGCCTCGACGGGTCTCGGCATTCCCCGGGCGCAGCGGGCGGTGAATTCCTATCATCTGCTGATCCATGCCGAGCCCCTGGCGGCGGCGGCCCAGGCGACGGAAATCCCCAATCTGGACATCGTGCCCTCGGGCATCGACCTGTCGGGGATCGAGGTCGAGCTGGTTGACGAGGACGGCCGCGAATATTTCCTGAAGCAAAGCCTGGAGGCGGCGATCTCCGCGGCTGGCCCGGCCTACGATTTCGTGCTCATCGACTGCCCGCCGGCGCTCGGCCTGCTGACCGTCAACTCCCTGGTCGCGGCCCAGGCGGTTCTGGTGCCTTTGCAGTGCGAATTCTTCGCCCTCGAGGGCGTCAGCCAGTTGATGCAGACCATCGAGCGCGTGCGCGCCGCCTTCAACGCGGGCCTGGAAATCCAGGGCATCGTCCTGACCATGTTCGATCAGCGCAACAATCTGTCGGGCATGGTCGAAACGGATGTCCGCGACCATTTCGGCGACAAGGTCTACGAGACCGTGATTCCCCGCAACGTGCGGATTTCCGAGGCGCCGTCCCACGGCCGCCCGGTGCTGATCTACGACACCGCCTGCGCCGGGTCGCGGGCTTATCTCAACCTGGCCAGCGAGGTCATCAGCCGCGAACGCCAGACGCAACATCGCCAGGCCCTGGCGCGCCAGGGCGGCGGCCAGCCGATGGGGGCATCATGATGGCGGAAAAACGCAGAAACCTGGGGCGCGGCCTGTCGGCTCTTCTGGGTGAGGACACGTCGCCGGCGCAGGCCGGCGGGGCGCGCCAGATCGCCATCGAAAAGCTCCATCCCGGCCGCTATCAGCCGCGCCGCACCATGGGCGAGGCGGAATTGCAGGACCTGGCCCAGTCGATCCGCGAACTGGGCGTGTTGCAGCCGATCCTGGTGCGTGAGGATCCCGACCGTCCCGGCAATTACGAGATCATCGCCGGCGAACGGCGTTGGCGGGCCGCGCAATTGGCCCAGCTTCATGAAGTGCCCGTACTGGTCAAGGTGCTGTCGAACAAGGAAACGCTCGAAGTTGCGTTGGTCGAAAACCTGCAACGGGAAGACCTGTCGCCCCTGGAAGAGGCCGTCGGTCTGCAACGCCTGATGGACGAATTCGGCCATACCCAAGAGGCGCTCGCCAAGGCTGTCGGCAAAAGCCGCTCCCACGTCGCCAACATGCTGCGCCTGTTGGGCCTGCCCGACGCGGTCAAGGCCATGGTCGACAAGGGCGACTTGAGCGCCGGGCACGCCCGGGCGCTGTTGTCGGCGGCGGCGCCGGAAGCCCTGGCCCGTCAGGTCGTCGACCAGGGGCTCAGCGTGCGCCAGACGGAACAGCTCGTGCAGCGCGCCGCGACGGCGAAAAGCAGCGGCACCAGGCGCGGGCCCAAGGAAAAGGATGCGGATACCCGCGCCCTGGAAACGGACCTGTCCGATCTGCTCGGCCTGCGTGTCGCCATCGCGGCCAAGGGCCGGGAGGGCTCGGTCACGCTCTATTACAAATCCCTCGACCAGCTCGACGGCCTGCTGCAACGCCTGAGCGGCCAAGCCGCGGGCGAATAACGGCCCGGTTCTTGGGTCAGCCTGATGAGCCTAAATATCGGTTGAGAATGAACCCGGCGAGTCGTTCGTAGGGTTTGGGCCTAGCGCGCGAGGCGGGCCAAGCGGATGAAGGCCCGCTCGCAAATCACCTCGTCGGGCCCCAGGCCGCTTTTGCAGGCCCGCTCGGCCTCGGTCAGGACGTCCAGGGCGGTTCCCAGGCGGCTCGGCGTCCATGACCGTAATGCGCTGATAAATAAGGGTTTTTCTTTGAAAAAGACAGGCGGGCGCAGGTTGTCGACGGCCTGCTCGGGGCGCGTGCCGCGGGCCACGTCGCCGGCCGCCAGATGCAGGCGCTGGAACATCCTTTGCGCCGCGCGCAGCATGCCGACGGCGGTCTCGCCCAGGTCCTGGGCGCTGGCATAGGCGCTGAGCAGGCCCGCGACGTCGCCGCCGGCCAGGGCCTGGGTCACGGCCTCGGTGCCGCGCCCGGCGTTGTCGCCGACGCAGGCCTGGGCGTCGGCCAGCGTTACCTCGGGTCCGGCGCCCTGCATGTAGAGCACCAGCTTTTCCAACTCACGCCGGGAAATCAGCCGATCGTTGCCCAGATTGGCGGCCAGATGAGCCTGGGCCTCCCGTCCGATGCTCAGACCGGCGGCAGACAGGGTGTCGCGGATGACCTGTTCCATGGCGCGGGCATCGTCGGCATAGCAGGGGATCGCGGCGGCATTAGGCGCGGTCTCGCAGATTTTGCGCAGCTTCGCCCGGGGGGTGAGGTCGCCGGCGACGATGATGACCAGCCCGTCGCCTTCGGCCGTGAGGGCGCGCTCGACCGCCGGCGCCAGACGGTCGCCGCCATCGGCGCGGACCGCGCGCCGGCCGCCGCCGAAAGCCATGGCGGACCGTTCGGCGGCCAGCCGCTCGGTGTCGTCGGCCACGTCCTGTTCGGTGACGGAGGCGGTTCGGAAGGGATCGTCGGTCGATCCGGCGACGGCGCGCATGACGCGGTCGGCGCGCTCACGCACCAAGCCCTGGTCGGGACCATAGATCAGCACCGCCGCGACCGCATTCCCGGGATCGTCGAGGAAGCTGTCGATCTGGCGGCCGGAGAGTTTCATGACGGGACCTTGGATGTCCGGGGTCGTGCCGGCGCCGGGCTCACGGCTTGTCGGGGTTGGTTTTCAGGAAAATCGCGATCTTGAGCCGAATATCGTCGCCCAACTGGCGGACGGCCCGGTCACGGGCGCCTTTTTCGGCCATCAGCGTGGCGAATTCCGAATTGAGGATGTTGAAGCTCGACACGGCCCGGCTGTTGCCCGAGTAAAGATGCTGCCCGGTGCGCAGATCCAACAGGACGAACGAACTGGTCAGGGACAGATCGGCGCGGGTGGCATCGGCGCTTTTCTGCACGGCCAGCGAGGAAATGCCTTCATTCAACGTAACGTCCAGACGATAGATCTGTTCGCCGCGCGGCCCCCGGGGGGACAGTCCGTCCAGCAGCGCGTTGTGCAGTTGCTGGCCGACGCGGGCAACGTCGCGTCCGTCCGTGGTCGTGTTGCGAACCGGGCCGATCTCGACCAGGGACAAGGTCTCGCTTAGGTCGGCGCCGGCCCCCGACCGGCCGTAGAGTGGGCGGAAACCGCAGCCGCCGAGGCCGCCAACCGCCAACGCGCCGGCGATCCCGGCTAGGATATTCCTACGCGACCACATTGACGATCCTGTTCGGCACGACGATGACCTTCCGGGGCGGTTTGCCTTCCAGCACGGATTGTACCTTATCCAGGGCCAGGGCCGCATCCTCCGCGGCATCCTTCGCGCAATCCTTGGGCAGTTCGATGGTGCCGCGCAGCTTGCCGTTGACCTGCACCGCGATGGTCACCAGGTCGTCGACCAGATAGGCGGGGTCGGCCACGGGCCAGGGCGTATCGGCGACCAGGGTATCGCCATGGCCCAGTTCAAGCCACAGGGCTTCGGCGAGGTGGGGTGTCATGGGGGCGATGAGAAGGCTCAAGGTTTCCAGCGCGAAGCGGCGCACCCAATCCGCGTCCGGCGCCGTGTCCTTCAGGCTCTCGACGGCGTTGGTCAGTTCGCGGATGCGCGCCACGGCCTTGTTGAAGTGGAACTTTTCCAGGTCCGCGGACACGCCGTCGATGGTCTTGTGCGTGGCCTTCAGAACCTCTTCCGCGGCCGGTCCCATTGTTGCGGGCCGGGCGGCATCGGCGGCGGCGAGGGGGGCGGGATTTTCCGTGACCAGGCGCCACAGCCGGTTGAGGTAGCGCCAGGCCCCGTCGACGCCGGCGTCGGTCCATTCCAGGTCGCGGTCGGGCGGGCTGTCGGACAGCATGAACAGCCGCGCCGTATCGGCACCGTAGGCGCCGATGATGGCTTCCGGGTCGACCACGTTTTTCTTGGACTTGCTCATCTTCTCGGACCGTCCAAGGGTCACCGGCTGGCCCGTCTCGGCATGTTTGGCGGCGTCGCCGTCAAACACCACCTGGGACGGCAGCAGCCATTTGCCGGCCGCGTCCTTGAAGGTCTGATGACACACCATGCCCTGGGTCAGCAGCCCGGCGAAAGGTTCCTCGACAGACAGATAACCGCATTTCTTCAAGGCCCGCGTGAAGAAGCGGCTGTACAGCAGGTGAAGGACGGCGTGCTCGATGCCGCCGATGTACTGATCCACGGGCAGCCAGTAATCCACGGCGGCGCGGTCGAGGGGGGCGTCGGACGCCGGATTGCAGAACCGGGCGAAATACCAGGACGATTCGAAGAACGTGTCGAAGGTGTCCGTCTCGCGCTCCGCCGGCTTGCCGCAGGTCGGGCAGGCGACCTGCTTCCACGTGGGGTGGCGGGCCAGGGGATTGCCGGTGCCGGTAAAGTCGACTTCGGCGGGTAGTTCGACCGGCAGGTCCCGTTCCGGGACCGGAACGGCACCGCAATCACCGCAATGGATGATCGGGATCGGGCAGCCCCAGTAGCGCTGGCGCGACACGCCCCAGTCACGCAGCCGGTAGTTCACGGCCCGGGTGCCGATGCCCATGTTTTCCAGGCGGTCGATGACCTTGGATTTGGCGTCGGGCACGGCAAGGCCGTCGAGGAAATCGGAATTGATCAGCAGGCCGTCGTCCGTGAAGGCCTCGTCGCCGATCGTGAACGTCGCGGCGTCCGCGCCCTTGGGCGCCACCACGGGCAGCACCGGCAGGCCGTACTTGCGGGCGAAATCCAAATCGCGCTGGTCATGCGCGGGGCAGCCGAAGATCGCCCCCGTGCCGTAATCCATGAGCACGAAATTGGCGACATAAACGGGCAGGGTATGGCCTTCGATGAACGGATGCAGCACTTTAACGCCCGTGTCGAAGCCCATCTTCTCGGCCGTTTCGATGGCTGCTTCGCTGGTGCCCATGCGGTTGCACTCGGCGATGAAGGCGGCCAGGTCCGGGTTGCCCTGGGCCAATTCCTGAGCCAAGGGGTGGTTGGCGGCGACGGCGCAGAAGGATGCGCCGAACAGGGTGTCGGGGCGCGTGGTGTAGATGTCGAGCCGATCATCGCGGCCGTCGAACCGGAAACGCACATGCGCCCCTTCGGACCGGCCGATCCAGTTTTCCTGCATCAGGCGAACCCGGTCGGGCCAGCGGTCCAGGGTCTCGAGGCCTTTGAGAAGCTCCTCGGCGTAGTCGGTGATCTTGAGGAACCATTGGCTCAGCTGGCGCTTTTCGACCAGGGCGCCGGAGCGCCAGCCGCGGCCGTCGATGACCTGTTCGTTGGCCAGCACGGTGTTCTCCACGGGATCCCAGTTGACCCAGGATTCCTTGCGATAGACCAGGCCGGCCGCCAGAAAATCGAGAAACATCTTTTGTTCGTGACGATAGTAGCCGGGTTCGCAGGTCGCCAGTTCCCGGTCCCAGTCATAGGACAGGCCCATGGTTTTCAGCTGGCGGCGCATGGTCGCGATGTTTTCGCGGGTCCATTGTGCCGGCGGCACCTTGTTCTCGATCGCGGCGTTTTCCGCCGGCAGGCCGAAGGCGTCCCAACCCATCGGATGCAACACGTTGAACCCGCGCGCCTTCTTGTAGCGCGCGACGACGTCGCCCAGGGTGTAGTTGCGGACGTGTCCCATGTGGATGCGCCCTGACGGATAGGGAAACATCTCAAGCACGTAATACTTCGGCCGGCCGCTGTCCTCACGGACCTGGAAACAACCCTTGGCGTCCCAGGCGGCCTGCCATTTCTGTTCGTTTTCCTTGACGTTGTAGCGCGCCATTCAAGTCCCCAGAAGGTTCGGGCGGGAAGGTGTCGCCGGGCGAAGGGGGCCGGGCGAGGGTGGATGGAATGCCGATGCCGGGGCGGGGCCCGGCGCGGCGAAGCGGTCTATGAGGCTCCGGTCTATTGCGCCGCGCCGTCTACTTGGTGCTGATGGTCTGCCGGCGGAGCTGGCGGGCGCGGGTCAGGATCGCGTCCTCGATCTTGGTGCCGGTCTGTTCCGGCACCGCCGTGTCGCGCCACTGGCCGCCCTGGTCCTTGGTCTGGCTGAATACGGCGACCCGGATTCCGTCGGCGCGCAGCGTGCGGCCCAGGATGTAGACGTTCAACTTGAAGCGCTCGTTGGGCGCTTCCTCGGTCGAATGCCAGTCGGTCAGGATCACGCCGCCGAACGGGTCCGCCGTGGACACGGGCATGAAGGCGATGGTGTCCAGGGTCGCGCGCCACAGGAAGCTGTTGACGCCCAGCGCGCCGCCGCCGCTGTCGCTGTTGTCGCTGTCGCCCCACAGGCTGACGCCGCCGGCCCCCCAGATGGTGTCGCGGTTGGCCCCGTCATCCGTCTGGTCGGCCGTTGTCGCTTGGATATCGGCCGGCGAAAAATCGGCGCAGGCCGCCATGCCGGCGATCAGGACCGCCGCGCCCATCAGCGTCAGTATCCGTTTTCCGCTGCCAAGACTCATTGCTGCCGCTTCCTTCTTTCCGCCGTCGCCGGTGAATGACGCCCCTTCTTAAACCATATCGCGGCCATGCGCCAAGCGCCGTGACCGCACCGTGCGCGGGCGTGCCGCCCGCAGACCGAAGGGGTCCCGGGAAAGATGGGGCAGGGCGCCGATTCCCGCAACCCCCGCGGCCCCCGCGGCCAGCACCCGGCCGAGCGTCGCCGGCGCAACCCCGCCGAGCGCCAGGACGGGGACGCCGGTCCCATGACACAGCGCCGCCAGCCGGCGCACGCCCAGGGCCGGGCGTCCGGGGTGGCTGGCCGTGGGAAACACGGGCGACAGCAGGATCAGGTCGACGCCGGCCCGCACGGCCCGCCTGAGGCCCGGTCCGTCATGGGCGGCGGCGGAGACGGGCCAGGGGTCGCCCTGCGGCGCGAACCGGCCGCGCCGCCGCACCATGCCGTCCGGCAGGTGCAGGCCGTCGGCGCGCAGGCGATGGGCCAGCCGCCGGTCTCCGGCCACGACGAAGATCAACCCAAGCCGGCGGGCCAGGGCGGCCAGGCGGCGGCCCAGGACCGCGCGGTCGGGGGCGTCGTAATGGCGAAAAATCACCATCGTGCCGGGGGACAGCAGGCCCAGGACCCTGGCCGGATCGGGCGTGCGGCCGGCATCGGTCATGAAGGCAAACAGCGGCAGGCCGTGCCGGCGCGGCTTTTTCCCGCGCCCGCCCCATGCTAGGGTTGCCCCCCCTCGTTTCCTCATTCCTGGCCCCGATCCACCCATGATGCCATCCGACACCGCCCCTCATAGCGCGGACCCTGATATTGCCGCAAACCTTGCCGAGGTCCAGGCCAGGGTTGCCGAGGCCGCCCGGGCCGCCGGCCGCGACCCTGCCGCCGTCACCCTGGTCGCCGTCGGCAAGACCTTTCCCGCCGGCCGCATGCTGCCGGCGCTCGCCGCCGGGCAACGCGCCTTCGGGGAAAACCGGGTGCAGGAGGCGGAAGAAAAATGGCCCGCCTTGCGCGCCCGCTTCCCCGACATCCGCCTGCACCTGATCGGCCCGCTGCAATCGAACAAGGTGCGCAAGGCCGTCGAGGTCTTCGACGTCATCGAAACCGTCGACCGGCCCAAGCTGGCCCGCGCGCTTTCGGGCGTCATGGCCGAAACGGGGAAACGCCCGGACTGCTTCATCCAGGTCAACACGGGGGCCGAGGATCAGAAGGCCGGTGTCTTGCCGCAAGACGCCGACGCCTTCATCGCCCAATGCCGCGACGATTTCGCCCTGCCGGTCACGGGCCTGATGTGCATCCCGCCCGTGGACGAGGAGCCGTCCCTGCATTTCCAGCTGCTGGCGGACATCGCCCGGCGGAACGGCCTGGCCCAGCTGAGCATGGGGATGAGCGCCGATTACGAGATCGCCGTCGCGTTCGGCGCGACCCACGTGCGGGTCGGCTCGGCCATTTTCGGGACGCGCCCGAAACCCGCCTGAAGCTGGGGGCTCAACCCCTGACGGTCATCACGTCGCCGGGCGAGGCGGCCCGCAGCAGGTCGACCAGATCCGCATCGGCCAGGGCGACGCAGCCCTCGGTCGGGGCGAAGTCCGATGTCGCCAGATGCAGGAAGATGGCGCTGCCGGCGCCCGGGTGCGGCGGCGCGTCGTTATGGCCCAGAACCACGATCAGATCATAGACGCCGTCCGCGCGGGCCAGTTCCTCGTGGCGCCAGGGACAGGGCAGGCGGACCAGCCGGTTGTAGGCGGGGCTCAGGGGGTCGTCGCACCAGCCCAGGTTGGGCGTGATGGGGGTTGCCGGCAGGGCCGTTTCCGGCCGGGTCCGCCGGTCGGCGCGGTAGAACAGGCGGCGCAGGGCGAACCGGCCCATCGGCGTGGCGCCGTCGCCTTCCTTTTTGACGGGGGCGATGCCCGCGCGGCCGAGCGCGCAGGGGACGCGCGTTCGCCTCCAGCTCAGACGCCCGCGGGCAAGGTCGTCCGTCGGCTCAACCAGAATCTCCATGACCGCCAGTCTAACCCTTTCGTGGCGCTAGATCATGCCGGGCGATGGGGGGTCAGCGCCCGCCCGCCGCCACGTTCAGGTCCGGGCGGAAGCCGGGTTCGGCCAGGCGCTGGGCGGCCTGATAGCGGGTCCAACCGTCGACCATGTTGTCGCGGAACCAGCCGCCGCCCTCGGCGATGGCGCCGGACGGATCCTGATCGTCGCGGCCGTTGTCCTCGCGGCGCGGGGCCGCGCGGTCACGTGGCGCGGCCTCGGGCAGGGCGGCGACCTCCTTGGCGCGGTCGCCCATGACCCAAGCCAGCTGGTCGCGGGCCCAGGTCGAAACGTCGCCGTCGATGCCCGCGGGGTCGATCCCGGCGCGATTGGTCCCGGCGCGATTGGTCCCGGCGGGGGCCGCCTGCGCGGTCTGGACGGCCTGTGCCCGTGGTGCGGCCGGGCGGGCGGGGCCCGTTTCGGCGCCGGCGCGGTAATAGGCGGTTTGCCGCTGGGCCCAGGCGGCGACGGGATCGGTCGCGGCCGTGGGTTGGGCGCCGCCGTCCTGATAATAGGCGACCTGCCGGGCTGCCCAGGCGGTCACGTCCGCGCCGTCGGCGGCGGCGGCCGGGGCCGGGGCTGCCGTGCCTTTATAATAAGCGGTCTGTTGGGCGGCCCAGGCGGTGACGTCGACGCCGTCCGTGCCGGCGGCCACGGGGGCGGCCTCCGGGGTCATCGCGGCCATCTGGGCGTCGCCGCTCGGCGCGGCGTTCCGGTAGAAGGCATGCTGTTCGGATGCCCATTGGCCGACCGGATCGGCGGCGGTCGCCGTCGCGGCGTCCTTGCCGTCCCGTCCCTGGTAGAAGGCCTGTTGGTTCTGGGCCCAACGGCTGACCGGATCGGCGGCGTCCGCGCCGCTTTGGTAGAACGCCGTCTGCTCGGCGGCCCATTGGGTGACCGGATCGGTGCCGTCCGTGCCCGCGGCGGCGGGGGGCGCCGCGGCGGTCGTGGTCGACAGCGGCTGCGCGTCATCGCGGAAATAGGCCAGCACGTGGCCGCCCACGTCCCTGCCCGTGTTGTGCTCGACCATCACGTTGGCGACCGAGGCGACCAGGCCGATCGGACCCATGAACAGGGTGCCGCCCATGACGCGCGGGGCCGGGTCCAGGGTGTCGTCGGTCAGGTCGCGGTAGAGGGTCGAGACGACGGGGATGTGCTGCAACGGATTGACCACGTCGACCAGGTCCCAGAAGGTGAGACCGTCGTCGCCGAAAGCCTTGAATTCCTTGCCGCCGTCGGCGGTCTTCCCGCTCGCGTCGAGGGCATCGCCCTTGCCGAGCTTGAGGTCCGGCAAGTTGGCGGGGGTGTGTTTGGCTGGAAGGGCGCCGGTCCCGCCAGGGGCGGGGGCCACGCGCCAGGGATTGATCCCTTCGGAGGGCAGTGTCATCGATTTTTTCCCGTTCTCTTCGCGCCCTGTTTTCGGGCGTTAATTTTATGGAACGGGTGTCGCAAGACTCGGGCCAGAATCAAGCCGTTGTTTTTAAACGATTTTGACTCGTCTGCTCTGGGTACAAAATGCCCGGGGCGGCAAATGCTGCCGGGCGGCGCGGGACTCCGGCGGGCGGGCGTTTCAATGGTTAACAGGGACGGTGCTTGGCGCAGTGGGGAGTTTAAAAAAGATGCCCGGCGCGGCTCGCCTTGGTGCGCAGATAGCTTTCGTTGTGTTCGTTGGACGGGAACGCATGGGGGACGCGCTCGGCCACGGTGATGCCGCCGCGTTCCAGGGCCGCGACCTTTTCCGGATTGTTGGTCAGCAGCCGCACCGCGTCGAAGCCCAGCAGGCGCAGCATCTGCGCCGCCGGCAGATACACCCGCTCGTCCGCATCGAAGCCGAGCTGTTCGTTGGCGTCGATGGTGTCGAATCCGCGGTCCTGCAACTCGTAGGCGCGCAGCTTGTTGACCAGGCCGATGCCGCGGCCTTCCTGCGCCAGATACAGCAGAATGCCGCCGCCGGCGGCGGCGATCTCGGCAATGGCGCCCTTCAGCTGGTCGCCGCAATCGCAGCGCAGGCTGCCCAGCAGGTCCCCGGTGAAGCATTCGGAATGCACCCGGGTCAGCACGGGGGCCCCGGGTTTCGGCGCGCCGATGACGATGGCGAGATGTTCCAGCGCCCCGTCGGCGGGGCGGAAGGCGTGAACCTTGGCCTCGACGCCCGGTTCCTGGGCGACGGCAAGCGGGATGCGCGCGGCGCCGACCTCGGTCAGCGTGCGGGCCTCGTCCAGGCGTTGACGGAACACGTCGCCGGCGTCGACGAACATCAGATCATGGCGCTTGGCCCAGTTTTCCAGGTCGCCGTCGAACTGGATGACCCCGGTCAGGGCGGCCGGCAGCAGGCGGGCGATCTTGGTCAGGGTGACCGCCGCCGACCAGGCGTCGAAGCGCTGCGCCGCGCGGGGGGCGAGATCGGGCAGGGGGCCGCCCGCGCCGCCGTCGAACAAGGGATCGGCCAGGCGCGTCACCAGGTCCGGGTCCAGGCCGTCGGGGCGGGACAGCACGACGACGTTGCTTGGCGGTGCCGGCAGGCCGAGCACGGCGGCGCGCCGGGCGGTGACCGCCAGTTCCGCATCGCCGCCGGTCAGGCTTTTCAGTTCGGCGAGACGGCGGGCGTCCGCATGTTCCGCGCCCAGCAGGACCAGCCGGCGGCCGTCACCGTCGCCGGTGACCACCGGGCGGCCCCGGCGCAGTTCGCCGGCCGCCCGGTCGACGGCCTTCTGGGCGCGCGGCTCCCGCGTCGCCGGGGCGGCGCGGCGGTCCAGGTCCAGGGTGCGCGAAGGCGCGGAGGGTGAATTTCGCTCGGTCATGTCATAAGCGGCCGTCGTTACATGAGATCGTGCCATAATTACGCCGCGGTTGCCGGGCACTCAGGCGCACAATATTGTGGACCCAATATGGTGAATTTTCCGTTCCTTGTCATTGACCGGATGACGCAGGCACGGAAAATCGCCGGAAATTCCCGAATTTCAAGGGGGGATCGATCACCGTCATGACCAACGGCAAACAAATCCTGATCGTCGATGACGACAGCGAGTTCCTGGAAACGCTGTGCGAACAATTGCAGCTTCACGAGGAATTCAAAAGCGTGACCTGCACCAGCGGAGCCGAGGCGTTGAAAACGGCCAAGGAAGACCGTTTCGACGTCATCATTCTGGACGTCGGGCTGCCCGACATGGACGGCCGCGAGGTCTGCCGCCTGATGCGGCGCAACGGCGTGACGTCGCCGATCATCATGCTGACCGGCGCCGACACGGACGCCGACACCATCCTGGGCCTTGACGCCGGCGCCAACGATTATGTTACCAAGCCGTTCCGGCTGGGGGTTTTGCTGGCCCGGCTGCGCGCCCATATCCGCCAGCACGAACGGTCGGACGACGCCGTGTTCGTGATCGGACAGTATTCGTTCCAGCCCGCGAACAAAATGCTGGTGGAGACGGCCACGGACAAGAAGGTGCGTCTGACCGACAAGGAAACGGCGATTCTCAAATACCTCTATCGCGCCGGCGACAAGGTCGTGGGCCGGGATATCCTGCTTGGCGAGGTCTGGGGCTATAACGCCGGGGTCACCACCCACACCCTGGAAACCCACGTCTATCGCCTGCGTCAGAAGATCGAAAGCGACCCGTCGAACGCCCGCCTTCTGGTCACCGAGCCGGGGGGTTACCGGCTCGTTCCATAACCGCAATAAAACCGAAGCCTATCAGCCCTGGGCGGCCTCGGTGCGTTCCTCGAAGAACCGGCGCCATTCTTGGGCATCGATGTCGAAATCCGTGTAACACACGATCTTGTCCACGGTTTCACCGTCCGACGACAGGGGCAGGCGGATGCTGGGCGCGTGCAGGCTGCGCCGATCCAGGCCGCCCTGGGCCCGATAGACGAGGGCAAGGCAGGTCTTTTGCGACACGACGCGCTGGAACTCTTCAAGCGCCGTCAGGGTGCGCGGGCTGTCGATCTCGGACAGACGCACGCCCGTGCGGTCGAGGGCATGCACCGCGCCCAGACCCGTGCCCCAGAACCGATATTTGAAGTCGCGGCCGCCGTCGATGACGTCGGCGACGCGCATGTAGGGAATGATATGGGCCGCCAGGTCGATCAGGCGAAAGTCGCCCCAGGCCGGTGCGAAGCGGGCCCCGCGCCGGCCATCCCAGTAACGGTGAACCAGACCGCAGCCTGTCTCCTGCACGTCGTTGATCGGCACTTCGCGGCTTGTAAAATCCTGAGCCATGTCCCTGCCTTTGCCAGTTAACAGGCCCCACCATCGGCGATCATCCCAGAGATCGGGAAGGCGACCAAGGGCTAGTTTTCCGGCGGCTCCGGGGGCGGTGGGAACCGCACGGTCACGGCCGTTCCTTTACCCAGGACGCTGTCGATGTCGAGATCGCCGTCGTGGGCGTCGATCAGGGACTTGACGATGGCCAGGCCCAGGCCCTTGCCGTCACGCGCGAGATGGGGGTTGGCGATGACCTGGGAAAACGGCTCGGCGATCGTCGGCAGCTTTTCCGGGGGGATGCCGATGCCGTTGTCGCGCACGGTCACGGCCGTGCCGCCGCCGGGCGCCGGTGCCGCGGCAAGCGCGACCGTTCCGCCCCGCCCCGTGTACTTGATGGCGTTGGCCACCAGGTTGGACATGATCTGGATGGCGCAGACCTGATCGGCGTAAAGCGGCAAGGCGTCGTCGGCGATGTCGAGGGCGAGCGTGATGCTTTTTTCTTCCGCCTGCGGCCGGAACGATTTCAGGCAGACGTCGACCAATGGTTTCAGGGCGATTTCGGCGCGGTGGATCGGCCGCTTGCCGGCCTCGATCTCGGCGATGTCGAGGATATCGTTGACCAGGGCCAGCATGATGGCGCCGCTTTGATGGATGTCGTCGATGTATTCCGCGTACTTGGGCACGCCCAGCGGGCCCAGATACTGGGCCCGCAGAATATCGGAAAACCCGAGGATGGCGTTCAGGGGCGTGCGGAACTCGTGGCTCATGGTCGCCAGGAACTCGGTTTTCGCCTGGCTTGCCTGCTCGGCCCCCTCCAGGGCTTTCCGTAATTCCGCCTCGGCCCGCCGGCGTTCCCGGTTTTCCGCGTCCAGCGACGCGGACAGGACGCGGGTCAGCCAGAACACCAGCGCCCCGGTCACCAGGACATAGAACCAGCCCTTCACCGTCTGCAGGCGGTTTTCCACTTCCGGGTCGTTGACCAGGGCGTGCAGGGTGGCGTCGGAAAACAGGATCCACAAGGATCCGAACAGGATGTAGATGATGGTTATGCGGGCAGGGGTCAGCAGCGTCGCCTCCAGAGACAGGGCCACCGGACCCTTGGCGACGCTGCCCGGCCCGACGGCCATTCCCCGCCGCCCCCCCCTTTGGGGGCGGGTCGGTTTTCCATCCGTGAATGATTAAAGGCACGACGGGACCGCCTGTCCATAGTCTCGTGCCATGATCTCGTGATGGTCGTGCCGCGGCGGCGCCGGTCAGGGAATTTCGAATACCGCGCGCAGGGGGGCGTGGTCCGACGGCTCATCCCAGTCGCGGGCCGCGTCGTGGACGGCGGCGAAGCTGAGCGCCGGCGCCAGGGCCGCGTTGACCCAGATATGGTCGAGGCGGCGGCCCCGGTCGGCGGCGCGCCAGTCGGCGGCGCGGTAGCTCCACCAGGTGAAGACCTTTTCGTCCGGCGGCACGAACCGGCGCAATGCGTCGGTCCAGCCGCCGTCGGCCAACATGTCCTTCAGTTTATCGCGCTCCACCGGCGTATGGGTGATGACCCGCTTCAGCCGTTCGTGGGACCACACGTCCGTTTCCAGGGGGGCGACGTTGAGGTCGCCGGTCAGCACCACGGGCAGGCCGTCCGCCGCCCGGTCCGCGAGAAAGGGGGCGAGGGCGTCGAGGAACGCCAGCTTGTGGGCGAATTTGGGGTTGGCTTCCGGGTCCGGGTCGTCGCCGCCGGCGGGCACGTAGAGGCTATGGACCTCGACCGGCCCGATGCCGGTCTCGACCTTGGCGTGGATATGGCGGCAGTCGTCGCGGCCCAGCCAGGGTTCGATGCCGACGTCGCTCAAGGGCCGGCGCGACAGGATGGCGACGCCGTTATAGCCCTTCATGCCGGCGATGGCCTGATGGGGAAAGCCCATGTCGGCGATCACTTCGACCGGAAACAGGTCGTTGACCACCTTGGTTTCCTGCAGGCACAGCACGTCGATCGCCGTGTCGGCGGCCAGGCGCGCGATCTGGTCCAGGCGCTTGCGCACGGAATTCACGTTCCAGGTGGCGACGGTGAAGGGCATGTACCCTGTTAACGGGGAAGGCGCTGGGGCTCAAGCGGCGTTAACGTCCTGCGCAAAAAAGAAGCGCCCGGCGGGGGATCGCAAATCCCGAGGGACCCGAAGGGGACCGACGACGATTTGCGTCGACAAGGCCCCTCCCTTTCATTGGCCCGGATAAAAAAAGAAGCGCCCGGCGGGGGAGGGGCCGGGCGCTTCAACTCCATCTTAGGGAGCAGCCGGGCTGGCGAGGGGGGCGCGCCGCCCGGCGGCGCGGCATCATTGGCCGCGCTATGTAATTCCATATGGGATCGATTCGCGGGCCGTACCAGGATCAATTTTTGCCATCAGACATGCATTTTACGCATATCTGGCGCGGACCCCTTGCTAATCGCCGCTGCGGGTCTGCTCGAACGTGGGCACCGTGAACAGCTTGGGGTCGATCTGGCCGCCGTAGAAGGGGTCGGTCAACACGATGTCGGTGATCGTGCCCTGGGCATCGACCACGGACCATTTGCGTAAGGAAAGCGGATTGGTGCGGAAGATCAGGGTCAGGCGCCCGGCGAAGGGGTCGGCGCGTTCGCCCACGGTCAGGAACACGGCGCCGTCTTCCTCGACCGCCTCGTAAAAGGCGACGCGCTTGGGATCGAAGCGGATGTGTTTGTTCAACAGGAAAGCCGCCGGCGTGTCCTCGACCGGGATATGGGTGACGTTCTTCAGCTCCTTGTCGATGTAGCTGAGGAAATCGCCGGTGGCGACGATGAGGATCGGGTTGGGCGCCTTGTACTCGATGCGCATCTTGCCAGGCCGCGAGAGAAAGATCTGACCCTCGGCGAATTCATTGGTCGAGGCTTGCTGAAAGAACGTGGATTGCAGGGTGGTGATGCCGTTGAGGTAGGTCTCGACCCGGCGCACCAGGGCGTCCTGCTTGGCCGACAGGGTGATCTCGCGCGCGTCGCCCTCGGCCTTGGCCGTGGCGGGACCGGCGGAAAAACACAGAACCAGGGCAAACGCGGCGGCCAGCGCGGCGCGGGTGAAATGGATGACCATGGGGGTTATGTAGGCGTGCCGGCGGGCCGGGTAAAGCGCCATGACGACGATTTAATGATTGCCGACCAGAACCTCGCGGCGGCCGACGCGGTCGGCGGGGCTGACGACGCCCTGTTCTTCCATGCGTTCGATCAGGCGCGCGGCGCGGTTGTAGCCGATCTGCAGGTGGCGCTGCACGAAGCTGGTCGACGCCTTGCCTTCGCGGGCGACCAGCGCGACCGCCTGATCGTACAGCGCGTCGCCGGAATCGTTGCCGCCGCTGTCGCCGAAGGTGCCGGTCTCGTCGTCGCGGGTCACGTCCTCGATGTATTCGGGGGTGCCCTGGGATTTCAGGTGGCTGACGACCTGCTCGACCTCCTCGTCGGACACGAAGGGTCCGTGCACGCGGGTGATGCGCCCGCCGCCGGCCATGTACAGCATGTCGCCGCGGCCCAGAAGCTGTTCCGCCCCCTGTTCGCCCAGGATGGTGCGGCTGTCGATCTTCGACGTGACCTGGAAGGAAATGCGGGTCGGGAAGTTGGCCTTGATGGTGCCGGTGATGACGTCGACGGACGGCCGCTGGGTCGCCATCATGATATGGATGCCGGCGGCCCGCGCCATCTGCGCCAGACGCTGGATCGAGGCCTCGACGTCCTTGCCGGCGACCAGCATGAGGTCGGCCATTTCGTCGACCACGACGACGATGAAGGGCAGGGGATCGGTGCCCAGCGCCTGATCCTCGAACACGGGCCGGCCCTCGGCGTCGAACCCGGTCTGCACCCGGCGCGACAGCACCTCGCCCTTTTTCTTGGCCTCGGCGATGCGGGCGTTGTAGCCCTCGATGTTGCGCACGCCCAACTGCGACATGGCGCGGTAGCGTTCTTCCATCTCGCGCACGGTCCACTTCAGGGCCACGACCGCTTTTTTCGGGTCCGTAACGACCGGTGTCAACAGATGCGGAATGCCTTCGTAGACCGACAGTTCCAGCATCTTGGGGTCGATCATGATGAAGCGGCATTGTTCGGGCGACAGGCGATAGAGCAGCGACAGCACCATGGCGTTCATGCCGACGGACTTGCCCGATCCGGTGGTGCCCGCGATCAGAAGGTGCGGCATGGTCGCCAGGTCGGCGATGATCGGCCCGCCGCCGATGTCCTTGCCGAGCGTCAGCGGCAGTTTGGCCTTGGTCCGCTCGAAGGTCTGGGAGGCCAGCAGTTCGCGCAGGTAGACCGATTCCCGGTCGGCGTTGGGCAGCTCGATGCCGATGACGCTGCGCCCCGGGACCACGGCGATGCGCACGCTGATCGCCGACATGGAGCGCGCGATGTCGTCGGACAGGCCGACCACGCGCGACGTCTTGGTGCCCGGCGCCGGTTCCAGTTCGTACAGGGTGACCACGGGGCCCGGGCGGACCTTGACGATCTCGCCCTTGACGCCGAAATCCTCAAGCACCGAGGCCAGATACTGCGCGTTCTGGGCCAGCTTGTCGGGGTCGTGGGCCGGGCCCTGGATGACGTCGGGGCCGCCCAGCAGGTCGAGGGTCGGCGCCCGGTAGGTGCCGTCGCCGCCCAGGTCGAGCGAGCGCTGGCGGTTGGCGGTCTTGGATTCCTTGGGTTTGGCGGCGGGCGGTTCGATCAGCGCCTTTTTCGATTTCGCGGCCTTGCGGTCGCGGGCGCGGGCGATCAGGCCCTTCTTGCCGTCCTTGGCCGTGCTATCGACCGCGGCGCGTTCGCGCCAGACGGGCATTTCGGCCGACGCGACGGTCTCGGCGTCGTCCAGGACGTCGGCGGCGATCGGACCGTCGAGGTCGAGGGGGTCGGCGCTGCGCACGCGGCGGGCGGTGTCGAGGGTCCAGGCCGCGCCGGCGCGCAGTCCGGTGAAGGTGCCGGTAACGGCGCCGGCCAGGGCGCCGAGGCCGGTCAGCCAGTCGCGCCGGGAAAACCCGAGGGCGCAGATGAAGGCGAGGGTGCCGATGACGGCGGCGGCGCTGCCCAGCCATTCGCTGTGGAGGGTCACGGGCACCTGGGCGAGCAGCCGGCCCAGGCCGTCGAAGGCGAGGCCGCCGACGATCCCGCCGAGCCCCGTGGCGAGCGGCCAGGTGTCCGGCCGGTCGAGCGGCGCCATGGCCAGGGTCAGGGTGACCAGGGCGATGAGAAGAAACAGCAGGCGCAGCGCCAGGCCCGAAAGCGCGCGCTGACGCAGCAGGGTCCAGCCCCAGGCCAGGGCGACCAGCGGCAACAGCACGGCGACCACGCCGAAGATCTGCAAGCCCAGGTCGGCGGTGACGGCGCCGGGGCGGCCCAACATGTTCTGGACCGGGGCCGCCGTGGCCGTGTTCAGCGACGGATCGCCCGCGTGAAAGGTGAACAGCGCAACCCCCGCGGCCGCGCCGGCGGCGACCAGGGCCATGCCGGCGGCCTCGGCCAGGCGGCGGCGCACGAACGCCCCCGTCCCTTGCGGGAACAGGTTGACCAGGCCGGAGGTTTGCTGTGACGCTGCCATACGCGCCTTCTAGGTTATTAAGGTTTACAAGACCTTAACAAGACGTCTTAAGGCAGTCTCTATGGTTTTCGCGTCATGCACCAGGGCGACCCGGATATGGGCGTCGCCGGGGGTCCCGCCGCCGGGCAGCGGCGTGCTCATATAGGCTCCGGGCAGGACCCTTATTCCCGCTTCTTTCCAAAGAGTTAGCGCCGCTTCTTCACCGTTTCCCACATCCAGCCAGAGGAAAAACCCCCCGGCCGGACGGCGGAATCCGAAGCGTCCGCCGAGAATCTCTTCGGCCGTGTTGATCAGGCCCTGATAGGCGCTGCGGTAACGAAAAGCGTCCGAATCGTCGGCCCACAACCGGGCCGAGGCATAGAGCGCGGGATGCGGCATCTGCGCGCCCAGATAATTGCGCAGCATGCGGTAACGCTTGATCAGCTCCGGGTCGCCGGCGACGAAGCCCGACCGCATGCCGGGGGCGCTTGAGCGTTTGGACAGGGAATGGAACACCAGCACGTTGGTGAATTTGCCGTCGAGCCCGGCCGAGGCCTCCAGCGCCCCCGCCGGCGGGAAGGCGTCATAGATTTCCGCGTAGCATTCGTCGACGACCAGCACGAAGTCATGACGCCGGGCCAGGATGATGGCGTCCATCAGCAGGCTCATGGAGGCGACGCCGCCCTGGGGATTGCCCGGCGAGCACAGATAGAACAGCGCCGTGCGCGCCCAATCGGCCTCGGTCATCCGGGTCAGGTCGGGCATGAAGCCGGTTTCCGCCGTCGCGGGCAGGTGGCGGGGCTCGGCGCCGGAAAACACGGCGGCCGCCATGTAGGTATGGAAACAGGGGTTGGGCATGACCACCAGCGGCATCTGGCCGGCCTTTTGCGGCGGCACCACCAGATTGGCGACCAGGGCCAGGCCCTCGCGGGTGCCGACCACGGGCAGGACATGGCGTTCGGGGTCGAGCACGTCGGGGCCCAGACCGTAGCGGCGTTCCAGGAACCCGGCCACGGCCGCCCGGAAATCCGGGTTGCCGTCGGTCTGCGGATAGCGGCCCCAAAGGCCGGCCCTGTCGGCCATGGTCTCGGCGATGGCGGCCGGCGGCTCGAAGGTCGGATCGCCCACGGCGAGAGAGATCGGATCCAGCCCCGCCGCCGGGGCGTGGGGGTCCAGGAGATTGCGCAGACGGTCGAAGGGATAGACCGGCAGGGTGTCGTATCGCGGGTTCAGCATGGCCGGAGTCTATATCCCGCCCCCCTGCGAACAAAGGCCGGTGATGCGGGAGCGGATAAAAAAAGAGGGCCGGAAGACGTGAGTCTTCCGGCCCCATAGGGAGTTGTGGAGGAGGAGTTAGATGGTTTGCGATCCGCGGAACTCGGGATAGGCCTCCAGGCCGCATTCGGCCATATCGAGACCCTGTTCCTCTTCTTCCGGCGACACCCGGACCCCACCCATGACCATCTTCAGGACGAACCAGATGATGGCGGAGGTGACGATCACGAAGATGCCGATGGAACCGACGCCCACGGCCTGCTTGTAGAAGGACGCGTCGGCGTTGGACAGCGGCACCGCCATGGTGCCCCAGATGCCGGCCACGAGGTGGACCGGAATGGCGCCGACCACGTCGTCGATCTTCAGCTTGTCGAGCAGCGGCACGACCACCACCACGATCACGCCACCAACGGCGCCGATGATCGCGGCCAGACCCAGGGAGGGCGTGTCCGGACCGGCGGTGATCGACACCAGGCCGGCCAGGGCGCCGTTCAGCGCCATGGTCAAGTCGACCTTCTTGTAGATCAGCTGGGTCAGGACGATGGCGGCCAGGACCCCGCCGGCGGCGGCGATGTTGGTGTTGATGTAGATGTTGGAGATCGCGATGGCGTCAGCCGCCGAGCCCATGGCGAGCTGCGAGCCGCCGTTGAACCCGAACCAGCCGAGCCACAGGATGAAGGTGCCCAGCGTGGCGAGCGGCAGGTTGGCGCCCGGCATCGGCCGCACGGTGCCGTCGGCGCCGTACTTGCCCTTGCGGGCCCCGATGATGATGGCGCCGGTCAAGGCCGCCCAGCCGCCCACGGAGTGGACCAGGGTGGAGCCGGCGAAATCGGCGAAGCCCATTTCGGACAGCCAGCCGCCGCCCCACTGCCAGGACCCCTGGATCGGGTAGATGATGCCCGTCAGGATGACCGTGAAGATGAGGAAGGCCCACAGCTTGACGCGCTCGGCCACGGTCCCGGAAACGATCGAGGCCGCGGTCGCGACGAACACCAACTGGAAGAAGAAGTCGGAGGCCGCGGAATAACCGACGGCGCCGTCACCGACGAACTTGCCGGCCGCCGCCGCGCTGTCGTCCTGGCCCCACAGGGAGAAAGAGCCCATGAAGCCGCCGTCCACACCCGAATACATCAGGTTGTAGCCGATCAGGTAGTACATGACCGAGGCGATGGAGAACAAGGCGACGTTCTTCAGGCACTGCATGGCGGTGTTCTTGGTCCGCACCAGGCCTGCTTCGAGCATGGCGAAGCCCGCGGCCATCCACATGACCAGGAAACCGTGCACCAGGAACGAAAAGGTGTTGAAGACAAACTGGGATTCGCCGGGAACTTCGGCATGGGCCGCGCCGGACATAACCAGCAGCAGCATCGCCGCTCCGACCACGCCGGCCAACCGCGCGACGCCTTTCGAAAGCGTGTGTTTCAGATTTTCAATAAGCATTTGGAAAACCTCCTAAAGGGCGTCCGCGCCGGATTCGCCCGTGCGGATGCGCACGGCCTGTTCAAGCGAGTAGACGAAAACCTTGCCGTCGCCGATCTTGCCGGTTTGGGCGGTTTTCTGAATGGTTTCGACGATGGAAGCGACGAGGTCGTCCTTCACGGCGATCTCGAGCTTCACTTTCGGCAGGAAGTTCACCATGTACTCGGCGCCGCGGTAGATTTCCGCCTGCCCCTTCTGGCGTCCGAAGCCCTTGACCTCGCTGACGGTCATACCTTCGACGCCTAAGGGCGTCAGGGCCTCTCGAACCTCCTCCAACTTAAACGGCTTGATAACGGCCATGATCAGCTTCATTTCGGTAATCCTTTCCGCTTTTTGGCCACGTCCCGGACGGGCGACCGAAAACCCCAGCGCCCGTCGATGGTAATGTGCCGGACCCCATGGCCCGATTTCGCAGCGCACAATTTCAAGAACCGTGCCGGAATCCATACAAGTTATTTTTGTGTTTTATATCAGTGACTTAAAGGATCGTGCTCGGCCGGCGGGACAAATTTAGGTGCGCATTTTTTGTTCAAAAAACCTAATTTGCTCATTTATTAAACAATTATGGCGTCTGGACATTCCGCGCCGGCGGAGTGATTCTTGGCCGCAAGGCAGGCGGACGCTTTCCGGCTTTCAGCGGCAGCGGCAAAGGCGCATTTCATGATCCGAAAAGAGCAGGCAACGGGCGGCGGGGCGACGGACGGCGGAACGGCCGACCTGTCGGCCGATGTGGCGGTTGTCGGCGGCGGCCTGGTCGGCGGCACCCTCGCCGTGCTGCTGGCGAACGCCGGGTTTTCCGTCATCCTGGTCGACCGCGCCGATCCGGCGGCCGGACTCGACGCCGGGTTCGACGGCCGCGCCTCGGCCATCGCGCTGGCGACTCACCGGGTGCTGGCGGCGGCGGGTCTGTGGGAGTATCTGGGGCCCCGGTCGTCGCCGATCCGGGACATCCGGGTCGCCGACGCGGGCTCGTTGCTGTTCCTGCATTACGACCACAGCCTGGTCGGCGACACCCCCTTCGGCCACATGATCGAAAACCGCCATCTGCGCCGCGCGCTGCATGACGCACAGCGGGCGGCCCGTAACCTGACCGTCCTGGCCCCCGCCGGGATTACCGGCATGGACCTGGATTCCGCCGGCGCCCGGCTGACCCTCGCCGACGGGCGGACCCTGGGGACCGGCCTGATCGTCGGCGCCGATGGCCGCGCGTCGCGCACCCGCGCCTGGGCCGGCATCCGCGCCACGGGCTGGAATTACGGCCAGACGGGCATCGTCTGCACGGTCGACCACGAACGGCCCCACGGCTTCGTCGCGCATGAGCATTTCCTTGCCGCCGGGCCTTTCGCGATCCTGCCGATCAAGGGGGGGCCGGGCCGCGAACAGCACCAGTCGTCCCTGGTGTGGACGGAACGGGACGCCCTGGCCCCGGCCCTCATGGCGCTCGATGACGACGATTTCCTGGCCGAACTGGCGCTGCGTTTCGGCGACTTTCTGGGCTCGCTCGCCCTGGTCGGCCCGCGCTGGAGCTATCCGCTCTCCCTGCTGGTCGCCGAACGGGCGACGGCGCCGCGCTTCGTGCTGGCGGGTGACGCGCTGCACGGCATGCATCCGATTGCCGGCCAGGGCCTGAACATGGGCCTGCGCGACGTCGCGGTCCTGGCCGAGGTCCTGGCCGACGCCAAGGCGCTCGGTCTCGACCTGGGATCGTCCGCCGTGCTCGAAGATTACGAACGCGGCCGCCGCTTCGACAATTCCCTGATGCTGGGCATGACCGACGCCCTCAACCGTCTGTTCTCCAACGCCGTGCCGCCGCTGCGCCTGGCCCGGGACCTGGGCCTGGGCGCGGTCAACGCCCTGCCCGAACTGAAAAAGCTGTTCATGCGCCACGCCATGGGCGAGGTCGGCGAGCTGCCCCGCCTGATGCGCGGCGAAACCCTGTCGCCGCCCTCTTGATCCAGATCACCGCGCCCCGGCGGCGCATGGCCTATGAAGGCTGTGGGTTTGGGCCCGGACGCAACGTTTGACGGGCCCCGCGGAAGCATTTAACAGGAGAGCCCGGCCCGACGCGGGACCGGCAACGACGATGATGGACGGCACCATGACCACTCCCTCCGCCAATACGGCGCGGCTTCAGGCCAGCCTGGACAATTGCGAGACGCGGACCACGCCGTTCGCCCATTGGCTGCTCGACGACGTGTTCACGGATGAGGCGGTCGACGCCCTGCGCGCCCTGCCGTTCGACGCGCCCCGGGTCGAATATACAAAAGGGGCGCGCGCCGCCAACAACGACAGCCGCAGCTATTTCGATCCGGGCCGGCGCGCCGAATTCGCCGTTTGCGAGGACATCGCCCAGGGTTTTCAGGACCCGGCCACGGTCAAGCGCATCGAAAAGATGTGCGGCATCGACCTCGCCGGCAGTTTCCTGCGCCTGGAATACGCCCAGGACCGCGACGGCTTCTGGCTGCATCCGCACAAGGACATCTCGGTCAAGAAGCTGAGCCTCCTGGTCTATCTGTCCCAAGCGCCCGAGGGCGAGGACTGGGGCACCGACATCTTTTCCGGACCCAAGGAAGAGGATTATTTCGGCCCGACCCCGCATCGCCAGAACCGCGCCCTGGTGTTCGTGCCGGGATCGGACACCTGGCACGGTTTCCGCCGCAAGCCGATCACCGGCGTGCGCCAGACCCTGATCGTCAATTTCGTCGGCGACGACTGGAACAACACCCACGAACTGGCCTTTCCGGGCCAGCCGGTCTAGGGACCGGCGGGCGCCCCTCCCCCGATTAAATTCGCCGTCGTCAGGCAGACGTCAGGTTCATTCTCCATAAGACGGGCGAACTCGGATTAAGGGTGTTCGTCTGTTGTCTGCCCGAAAGAATATCATTGTATTTTCACGGACCCGCCGTTGCCGGTGGCGTTCCCGGCTGGCCCCGGCGGGGCTTGGCGCGGCGCTGCTTGCCGCCGCGGCCGGACCGGCCGCCGCGGCCGCGTGCGACCCCTTCCCCAGCGACCCCTACGTCGGCGCCGTCAGCCATGAACGGGTCATCAATTATGTCGACCGGCAATTCGCCGGGGACTGGTCGCTCTACATCCAGTTGCAGGCCGAACGCATCCGCCGGATCGACGCCCTGGCCCAGGCGGGCAAGGCGCTGCCGGTGCGGCACGGCGGCGGTCGGGTCGATCTCACGGGAAGCGATCTGGACCGTTACGTCGCCCTGGCGCGCAAACGCCTGCGGGTGCTGCGTTGTCTCAGCCATCGGTCCGATGCGGTGATCGAAGCCTCGGCGGCGCATCTCAACGACTTCGCGACGGCGGCCGGCGGGGCCCAGGTCGCGGTGGTGCCGAAAACCGCGCCCGCCGCCGCGCCCACACCCAAGGTCCCGGAAACACCGCCGGCGCCGCAGCAGGTCCGCCTGCAACTTCGCAGCCTGGTCGCCAATCCGCCGGCGCCGCCGCACGATCTGATCATCACGGCGTCCTGCGACGGGACCGGGGCGCTGGTCAAGGTCGCCAACCTGGGCGCGGCGTTCCCGGCGCCCGGGAACATCACCGTGTTTCGCCTGGACGCGGACAATCAGGTCGTGAAGACCCGGCGCGTGCAGCTTAGCGCCAAGCAGGTCTCGTCCTTCAAGGTCAAGGGACAGCCCGGCGTGACGGAACGCTATGGCGTGTTCGTCGACCCGTCCTGGTATTTCCGCGGCCGAACGGTCGACGCCGCCCTGACCTGCGGCTGAGCACCCAGCCGACGCCCAGCGGCCCATTCCCCGCGCCGCGCGCGGGGAATTTCCTTGCCATCACCACCCCCGATCGCGTTGAAATGAATCCGGGGGGCGACGGACGGCTGGGAGGCAAAGCCCGTGACGATCGATGTTGAATGGCGCGACTACGACGTGATCGTGGTCGGCTCGGGCGGCGCCGGCAGTGCCGCGGCGGACGCGGCGGCGGCCGAGGGTGCCCGTGTACTGGTCGTGTCCAAGGACCCCATCGCCTGTTCCGACACCAAAATTTCCGAAGGCAACGCGACCGTGCGCGGGTCGGTCAGCGACGCGGATACGGAGCGCGCATTGTCCGACAACCTGCGCGTATCGGGCGCGGACCTGCCGCTGCCGGCCCTGACCGACGCCTATGCCAGGGATAGCCGTCCCGCCTATGACTGGTACCGGACCCACGGCCTGCGGCCCAAGATCAACCCGACGCGCCAGGGTCCCTTTGCCCGGCCCCTGGCCAAGGGCGGGCATACGGTGGCGCGTTCCGTCGGGCATAAGAACGCCGGCGTCGCCTTCAGCCACGCGGCCTGGGACGCGGTGATCGACAGCGCGCGGATCGATTATCTGGAAGACGCCTGGTTCCTCGACCTCGCCGTCGCGGGGGCCGAAGACGGCGCCGCCGGCCGTGTCGTGGGCGGTCTGGTCTATCATGCCGCGGCGGGCACCCTGATCGCCGTGCGCGCCCCCGCCGTGGTGATGGCGTCCGGCGGGCTCAACACGCTCTATTTTCCCAAGACCGACACCATGCGCGGCAACACGGGCGACGGTTACGCCGCCGCCGCCCGCGCCGGCGCGGATCTGGTCGATATGGAACAAGTGCAGTTCCTGCCGTTCTGCCTGACCGCACCCGCGTCCTACGAAGGATTGCTGGTGGGCGAGCCGTCGACGGCGAGTTTCCTGGGCGTGCTGCGCGACCGCCACGGCATGGTCATCCTGGACGGCGTCTATCTGCGCACCCGCGCGGAATGTTCCGCCGCCATCATGCGCGCCGTCGCCGACGGCCGCGGCACGGACGGCGGCGGGGCTTATCTGGACCTCACGGCGAACGCCCGCCTGCCCCGTTCGGGCAAGGGCTTCATGCGCTATCTGGAAACCTCCATGCCCTCGGCCTACCGCACGGCCCGTCAGGCCCTCAGCAAGCCGGCGGTGCGCTGCGAGGAACCCTGGGAAGTGCGCCCCGCCGCCCATTACACCATGGGCGGCATCCGGGTCGACGCCACGGGGGCGTCCGCCGGCGGCCCCGGCGACGGCACCGCCGCCGCCGGGTTGGCCGGGCTGTTCGCCGCCGGTCAGGCCATGGGCGGCGTGTTCGGCGCCAACCGCCTGGGCTCCACCGCCTTGACGGAAAACGCCGTGTTCGGCCTGCGCGCCGGGCGCGCGGCGGCGGGTCATGCGCGGACTGGCCCCCGCCCCGCCGGCGACGAGGCCTTCCGCCCGTTGATCGCCGCCGCCGTGGCCCGGTTCGGGCACGGCGGCGACCAGGCGCCGGCGCATCTCAAGCTCGAATTGCAGCGCGCGGCCTGGGACTGCATCGGCCCGGCGCGCACGGCCGACAGCCTGGACCGCATGGACGCCGTGATCGACGACCTGGCCGCCCGCGCCGGGCGCGCGGCGATCCCTGATTACGGCCTGTGGAACCAGGCCTTCATCGAATGGGCGGAATTGCGCAGCCTGCTCGACGTCGCCCGCGCGGTGACGGCGGCCGCCCGCGAACGGGACGCCAGCGTCGGCGGCCACGTGCGCCTGGACCGGCCCCAGGTGTCGATCCTGGCCCAGCCCTATTCGACCGTGGTGCGCGGCCGGGCCGGGAACGGCGGCGTGTTGCGCTTTCATGCGGTCCGCGCCCACCGGCCGCGCACGCCGGCGGGGCGTCTTCTCGTCATGCGGCTGAAGGATGCCTGGCGCAAGGCCCAGGCCAAGGCGCTCTGCCTGCTGCCGCCGGGCCTGCTCGACCCCATTCTCGACCGCCGCTATCGGGCCATCCTGGGCCCGGCGGACGCCGCACCCGCTGTCTCACCCGGCGGTCCCCGCGCCGCCGTCGCCGACGCCGCCGACTAGAAAGCCCAGCCCATGAAGATTGATATCGTCACCACCCGCAACGGCGTCCGTAAGGTCGTCGCCTATGACTACCGCCCGCGCCAGGAAGGCGAGCGGCCGATGATCCTGGATGTTTTGCTACAGGCCCAGGCGACGGTAATGCCGGATCTCGCCTTCCGCTACGGCTGCCGGGCACGCAATTGCGGGGTCTGCACGGTCGACGTCAACGGCCGCCCGCGCATCGCCTGCCGTGCGCGCGTGCGCGACGGCGACCGCATCGAGCCCATGGCGACCCTGCCCGTGCTGGCCGACCTGGTGGTGCGCCGCGACGGCATCGCCCGCCAGTTGCAGGGCCGCGCGGCGGCGGATCACCGCGACCCGGATATCAACGCCGAGGCGCCCGAGGCCTACCATGACCTGACCGCCTGCATCGAATGCTATGCCTGCCTGGACGGCTGTCCCATGCATGCCCGCAATTTCGCGGACGGCGCCGACGATGCGGCCGCGCCCGACCCGGCGGCGGGATACCGTTGGGGCAATCCCTTTTCCCTGCTGAAGCTGCAACGCCTGCGCCTTGACCCCTGCGTGACCGAGGACGGCCGCCGGGCGGCGCTGGATGCGGCGATCGATCTGGGCCTCGATGCCTGCGTCGGCTGCAAGGGCTGCAAATGCGGCGTCGGCATCGACCTCAAGGGCGGGGTCGTCGGCGAACTGCTGGCCGCCGCCGGCGACCGGCTGCCGGCCCCGGCGGACGGGAGCGGCGCCTAAGGGTCGCGCTTCAGGCCCTTGGCCTCGAGGGCCTCGAGATAGCGGGCCCACAGTTCGTCCTGCCGCGTGCCCATGTCGTAGAGGAACTCCCACGAAAAGATGCCGGTGTCGTGCAGGTCGTCGAATTTCAGGCGCACGGCGTAATTGCCCACGGGCTCGACGCCGATGATGTTCACATGGCGGCGGCCGGCGATCACGGTCTTCTGCCCGGGACCGTGGCCCTGGACCTCGGCCGAGGGGCTTTCCACGCGCAGCAGTTCCGCCGGGATTCGGAAACTCGTTCCGTTATCGAAATCGACCTCCAGGACCTTGTCGTCCTTCTTGACGCGCAGTTCGACGGGCGTGTGGCGGCTGCCGTGGTTGCCGGTCGCGGTCTGCGATTGAAACGTCTTTCCGGTCGTCATGGTTGGGCGCTCCCGCCGTCGGCTTTGATCTGACGCGCCTCGTCCGGCAGCATGATGGGGATGCCGTCGCGGACGGGATAGGCCAGGCCCGCCTGGCGGCTGATCAATTCGCCCTTGGCCGGGTCGTAATCCAGCGGCCCCTTGGTCACGGGACAGACCAGAATCTCCAGCAGTTTCGGGTCCACTTGGGCGTTGTTCATCAATGCCGTCTCCTTGGGTTGTCCCGGTGCTTTCCCCCGGGCGGGCGTTCCGTCAGTGGGACGCGGCGCCCGGGTCGGGCGTCATGCCCCGGGCCGACATCTCAAGCAAATCGATCAACAGCGCCGCCCGCGCCGTCAGGCCGTCACATTCCAAAAGCGCCTGTTTTTCGCGCAGGTCGAACGGACAAACCATGGCCAGCGACGTCACCAGCAGGGTGTCGGGCGCGTCCTCGATGGACGACCAGTCGGCATCGAGCCCGCGGGCGTCGAAAAACCCGGCCGCCGCCGCGATCAGGCGGTCCCGGTCATAGGCGATGGCGGCGTCCTCGTCCAGATCACCCGTGAAGTCGCCGAAGTCCGGGCGCACCCGGCGGTAGCCGTTGCGGGGCGTCAGTTCCTCGGCCACGCGGAATCGGGTTTGGCCCAGCAGGGTGATTCGAAACCGCCCGTCGCCGGTTTCGGAAAAGCTGACGATGCGCCCCAGGCAGCCGACGGGATAGATCGCGGCGTCATCGCGCAGGTCCGGGTCGCGGGGGGCTTCGCCCTGAACAGGGATCGGCTGGATCATGCCGATCACGCGGCCGGCCGACATGGCGTCCAGGATCATGTTCAGATAACGCGGCTCGAAAATGTTCAGCGGCAACTGCCCGCCCGGCAGCAGCAGCGCCCCCGGCAGCGGGAAGATGGGCAGCACGTCCGGCAGTTTGTCCGTGTCCGGATAATGCGCGCCGTAGGCCATGGCGATTCCCGATCTCCGGGGTTGTTAGGAAAACAGAACCGACGACAGGCGCCGGCGGCCGGCGACGGTCAGTTCATGGGCCCCGCCCAGGGTGTCGAACACCTTGACCAGCTGCTTGCGCGCGGCCTCGTCGTTCCACGCCCGGTCGCGGCGCACCAGTTCCAGCAATTCGTCGATGGCGCCTTCGGCGTCGTTGCGCGCGAACAGCGCCAGCGCCAGGTCGAAGCGCGCCTGATGGTCCTTCGGATTGGTTTCAAGGCGGGCGCGCAGCTCCGCCGGGTCGCCGGTCTGGCCGATCTCCTTGGCCAGTTCCAGGGCCGAGGCGGCGGCCTCGATATCGGCCTTCACGCGCAGATTGGCGGGCAGGGAGGTCAGGATTTCCTCGGCCTCGGCCAGCATGCCGAGGGCGACCTGGGCGCGCAGAATGCCGGACAGGGCGGCCTCGTTGGCCGGATCCTGGGCCTGAATTTCCTTGAAGATCTCAAGCGCCAGATCGTTTTCGCCGGCGGCCAGCGCCGCCTGGCCCTGTTCCAGCGCCAGATCGAGCGGCGCCTTGGCGCCGTCCGTCAGCTTTTCGATGAAGGCCTTGACCTGGCTTTCCGGCAGCGCCCCCATGAAGGCGTCGACGGGCTGGCCGCCCTTGAAGGCATAGACCGTGGGCAGGGACTGCACGCGCAGTTGCTGGCACAGGTCCTGGTTTTCGTCGGCGTTGACCTTGACCAGCTTGACCAGGCCGCCGGCTTGCAGGACCAGTTTCTCCAGCACGGGGGTCAATTGCTTGCAGGGTCCGCACCAGGAGGCCCAGAAATCGACCAGGACGGGGACGTCTTTGGAGGCTTCGATCACATCCTGCATGAAGGTGCGGATGTCCGAATCCTTGATCAGGGCGCCGTCGGCGCCCGCGGGCGGCGTGGCGCCGCCGTCGGGGGCCTGGCCGTCGGGTTTCGGGGTGGTCGTGCCGTCGGGATTGAGAATGAAAGCCATGCCAGTGTTCCGTCGTGTTTCCGTTAAAGGTGCCCGCCCGCCTGCCGGGGCCGCGATCTGCCCCAAAGATGGCTGTTTGTCCCGCCCGCTGCAAGGCTTGCGGGTGGATTAGGCGGCCGGATGCGGTTTCCCGCGCCGGGCCGCCGCCGCCGGGGCGCGCCGAGGGGCGGCCCGAATGGACATTAGTTTATTTTAGGGCCTTGCATTCGCCCCGCCTTCCCGTATATATCCCTCCCTCGCTTACAGCGACGCGGGCGTAGCTCAGGGGTAGAGCGCAACCTTGCCAAGGTTGAAGTCGTGAGTTCGAATCTCATCGCCCGCTCCAATTTCTCTCCCCATTCCTCCATGTTGATCGGTGCCTCCGGGGCTTTCACTCCGCACGCGCGGCAATGCGTGTGCGCAGCCATGTTGCGGCGCGCGCGACCCAGGGCGTGATAAGGGCCAGACCGATCACCGTGACGAAGGGCGTCGCCGTGGCGAGATAGCGATCTTCGAGATAGACCAGGGCATAGACCGCGGGCCAGGCCAGCGCGAACAGCCAGAGGGCGCCGAGCGCCAGCGGGCGTGCGTCCAGGGCCGACGGCCGCCGGGCACCGCGGGCAAGGGAGCGGATCACCACGACCGGCACGCCGATCAGGAAGGCCGCCGTCAACACGGTGGAAATCAGGCGCGCCAGGGTTCTGGCGGCAAGCAGCAAGGCCTGATCGATGCGACCGTGCTCAAGCAGGTTACGCCGGATTTCACCCGGCCCGGGAAAGGGGGTGGTCCCGCCTGCCCATAGGCTGAGCCGCTCCGGGCCGCTCAGCGGCATGAACGCGAGATAGGCGTAACGGGGATCCATGCGTCCCAGGTAGATGGAAGCGCGGTCCAGGGGGTGGCGCCGCCAATGGTCGTAGAACAAGGTTTCGGCATGGCGGGCGACGGCCAGGGCGCTCATGCCGTGCGCCGCCTTCAGGTGCCGGTTGATCGCCGTGAAGGTAACCCCGGGGATCGGGTGGAGCGGCAACAGGCCATGGGCATCGGCCAGCAAGGGGTCTTCGGCGAACACCGGCAGGCCGCGCCGGGCCAGGTCGAGCACCGGATGGTACATGGCCGTCTGGGCGACCGTGGTGATGAATCGCTCCCCACTGCGCATCTGGTTCCATGACTTGTAGGCCTGGATGCCGAGTGCTAGCGGCAACAGGAAAACGACGAGCACGATGCCCGCGCGGCGCAGGCCGCTACCCGTCTTCAGGCTCCAGGCCAGGATCAGCGGCCAAAGCGCCAGATGCATGACCGCCCCCGCCTCACGCAGCAGGAAGGCGGCAAACAGAACCAGACCGAGGCCCAAGGCCTCAACCATACCTGGCGCCCGCCTGTCGAGCAGGCCGAGCGCCATATGCGCCGCCAGCAGGGTCAGCAGGGCGGCGTGCAGGCTGTCGGTGAGAACGCATTGGTCGAGCACGAAGGCGAGGCCCAGGCCCTGGGCCGCCGCCGCCACGGCGGCGGGCCATATTCGCCCCGTCAGGCGCAGTGTCAGGCGCCAGATCATGGCCGTCGCGCCGAGCGACAGGACCATCTGCAGGGCGATCAGCAGCCAATCCCAGGCGCCGCCGAACAGCACCTTGAACAGGGCGATCAAGGCCGGATAACCGATGACCCGAAATGCCGTCAGGGGAAACAGCTCGGCATGCAGGTCAAGCGACCGGGCCCAGCCGCCCCCGTCCAGGATGGCGTTGGCGAACAATACGTAGTCGCCGCTGTCGGGCAGGAAGACCGGGCCCAGGACGGCGAGGAGGCCCGCCTTTACGGCGGCCAGCACGGCAAGCGTCGCCCATAGGGCCCTGGTTTGCGTTGCGGCGATCATTGGCCCCCCTCTCGGTCCGTCGGCCTTGGCGATCTTATGGGCGATTTTCGCCCACCCGAAAAGGCCAAGCGACGGCGGGTGTCCGCTAAACCGGCCATCAAACTTTAGCTTTTCATAACAAGCCTTTGTTTATAGGCTGTTATCCGTTGACCCGACGGGCCCGGCGGAATTGCGGCCGCGGGCGGGTCGGCTACCACGGCGGGTCGCCGCGCCGCCCCTGATAAAAACCGAGGGGCCGTGCTTTCTGGGAGGGGTCTATGCCAGTCAAACGGGATTTGAAGACCGACGCGTTGCTGAAGCAGGTGTCGAAGCTGATGCGGGCGGGCGCCAAGGGCGCCAAGGGGACGGCCCTGGTCCATTACGCCGACCAGTATTTCGCGCATATGCCGCCCATGGACATTCACGCCCGCGACGCGGCGACCCTGGCCGGCATCGCCAAAAGCCATTGGAAGACCGCCGCCCTGCACAAGCCGGGCAAGCCTTCGGTGCGCGCCTATAAGCCCGACGCCAAGAAGGACGGCTGGACCGCCAACCGCACCGTCGTTGAGATCGTCACCGAGGACATGCCCTTCCTGGTCGATTCCGTGTCGTCGGAAATGAACCGGCGGGGTCTGACCGTGCATCTGGTGGTGCACCCGATCCTCAAGATCAAGCGCGACGCCCAGGGCCGCCTGCAACGCGTGCTCGATCCCGGCGAGCCCGAGGACGGCGCGCGCCTGGAATCCTGGATGCATATCGAGGTCGACGAGGAAACGCCCGACGGCCAGCGCGAGATCGAAAAGGGTGTGCTCAAGGTTCTCGAGGACGTGCGCCTGGCGGTTCAGGACTGGCGGCCCATGCGCGAACGCATGGCGCGGATCATCGACGACTTCCGCCATACCTCGGGCCCGGCGCCGCAGGAGGAAGCCAACGAGGTGCGCGAGTTCCTGCGCTGGATCCACGACAACAACTTCACCTTCCTGGGTTCCCGCGACTACAAGATTTCCGGCTCTGGCCCCAAGACCTCGGTTACCATCGACAAGAAATCGGCGCTCGGCATCCTGCGCGACTTCGACATGTCGGTGCTGACCTATGCGGCGGACATGTCCAAAATTCCGCCCGAGGTGCGCGCCTTCATCTCCGACCCCGGGTTGATCGTGGTCACCAAGTCGAACCAGCGCTCCACCGTGCACCGGCCCGTGCACATGGACGCCATCGGCATCAAAAGCTTCGACAAGACGGGCAAGGTCACGGGGCTGCGCATCTTCGTCGGCCTGTTCACCTCCGCCGCCTACAACCGCAGCCCGCGCGACATCCCGCTGCTGCGCCGCCGCCTGCAACAGGTGCTCGACCGCGCCGGCCTGCAGCCCGGCAGCCACGACGGCAAGGCGATGACCAACATCCTGGAAACCTATCCGCGCGACGAGTTGTTCCAGATTTCCGAGGAACAATTGCTGGACACCGCCATGGGCATCCTGCACTTGCAGGACCGCCAGCGCGTGGCGCTGTTCATGCGCCAGGACAATTTCGGGCGCTTCGTGTCCTGCATGATCTACGTGCCGCGCGACCGCTACACCATGAACATGCGCGAACGCATGCAGGACATCCTGTGCGAGGCGTTGGGCGGCCGGGTCTCCAACTTCTCGACCGCCCTGGGCGACGCGCCCTTGGCGCGGGTCTATCTGATCATCGCGACGGAGCCGGGCAAGCTTCCGGCCTATTACGCCAAGGGCCTGGAAAGCAAGCTGACCCGCGCCGCCCGGACCTGGGCCGACGATCTCGCCGAGGCATTGGCCAAGGCCTATGGAGAGAAAGAAGGCCTGCGCCTGACCCGCCGCTTCCAGAACGCCTTCGGCCCCGGCTACACCGCCCAGTACTCGGCCGAGGACGCGGTCAACGACATCGAGGTGATCGAGGAATCCCTGACCGCCGACCGTATCGGCCTGCACCTCTATCGGCCCGAAGGGGCGCCCGGCAACCAGGTGCGCTTCAAGGTCTATCATCCCGATTCCGCCGTGCCCTTGTCGGACGCCTTGCCCGTGTTCGAACACATGGGCTTCCGTGTGATCGACGAGAACCCCCACGACGTGTCCTGCGACGATGGCAACGGCGGCGGCGTCAAGATGCTGATGATCCACGACTTCGGTCTGGAAACCCGCGACGGCGGCGACGTCGACATCCCCGCCATCAAGGAAAAGTTCGAAGACGCCTTTGGCCGGGTGTGGCGCGGCGAGATCGAAAGCGACGGCTTCAACGCCCTGGTTGCGCGCGGCGGCCTGGGCTGGCGCGAGGTTCTGATCCTGCGCGCCTACTGCCGCTGCCTGCGCCAGATGGGCATCCCCTATTCCCAGGCCTACATGGAACAGACGATGGCCAAGCACCTGGGCCTGGCCAACATGATCGTGCAGTTGTTCATGGTCCGCATGGCGATATCGAAACAGACGGCGGCGGAACGGGACAAGAAGGCCGCGGCCCTGCACGCCAAGATGCGCGACGCGCTCGAGGCCGTGACCAGCGCCGACGAGGACCGCATCCTGACCCGCTTCATCAATCTGGTCGACGCGACGCTGCGCACCAATTTCTTCCAGCCCGCCGCCGACGGCGGCCACAAGGCTTATGTCTCGTTCAAGTTCAACTCGCGCCTGATCGACGACCTGCCCAAGCCCCGGCCGCTGCGCGAAATTTTCGTCTACAGCCCGCGCGTCGAGGGCGTGCACCTGCGGTTCGGCTTCGTCGCCCGGGGTGGGCTGCGCTGGTCCGACCGGCCCGAGGACTTCCGCACGGAAATCCTGGGATTGGTCAAGGCGCAGCAGGTCAAGAACGCGGTCATCGTGCCGGTCGGCTCCAAGGGCGGCTTCGTGGTCAAGCGCCCGCCCACCGAAGGGGGGCGCGACGCCTTCATGGCCGAAGGCATTGAATGCTACAAGACGCTGATCCGGGGGCTGTTGGACATTACCGACAACCTGAAGGGCCCCCGCGTGGTGCCGCCGAAAAGCGTGTTCCGTTGGGACGACGACGACCCCTACCTGGTGGTCGCGGCGGACAAGGGCACGGCGACGTTTTCCGACATCGCCAACGGCGTGTCGATGGATTACGGCCATTGGCTGGGCGACGCCTTCGCCTCCGGCGGTTCGGTCGGCTACGACCACAAGGGCATGGGCATCACCGCCAAGGGGGCCTGGGAATCGGTCAAGCGTCATTTCCGCGAAATGGGCACGGACATCCAGAACGAGGACTTCACCGTGGTCGGCGTCGGCGACATGTCGGGCGACGTGTTCGGCAACGGCATGATGCTGTCCAAGCACATCAAATTGCAGGGTGCGTTCAACCACATGCACATCTTCGTCGACCCCAACCCGGACCCGGCCAAGAGCTTCGCCGAGCGCGTGCGCCTGTTCAACCTGGGGCGCTCGAGCTGGTCCGACTACGACGTCAAGACGATCTCCAAGGGCGGCGGCATTTACGAGCGCAGCGCCAAGACCATCAAACTCTCGCCGGAGGCGCGCGCCTGTTTCGGCCTGACCAAGGACGCGGTGTCGCCCAACGAACTGATCCAGGCGATGTTGCGGGCCCCCGTCGATCTGCTGTGGTTCGGCGGCATCGGCACCTACATCAAGGCGCAGACGGAATCCAGCGCCGACGTGGGCGACCGCGCCAACGACGCCATCCGCATCAACGGCCAGGAGATTCAGGCCAAGGTCGTCGGCGAGGGCGCCAACCTGGGGGCGACGCAAAAGGGCCGCATCGAATACGCCATGAAGGGGGGGCGGCTGAACACGGATTCCATCGATAACTCGGCCGGCGTCGACTGTTCGGACCACGAGGTCAACATCAAGATCCTCTTGGGCGCCGTGATGGCCAAGGGTGGGCTGACCGAGCCCCAGCGCAACAAGCTGCTGGCCAAGATGACCGACGAGGTCGGAGACCTGGTCCTGCGGCACAACTACAACCAGACCCAGGCGATCTCCTCGATCCAGGCCAAAGGGGCGCATACCCTGGACAACCAGATCCGCCTCATGCGCTTGTTGGAAAAGCGCGGGCTGTTGGAGCGCGCCGTCGAATTCCTGCCCGACGACGAACAGTTGTCTGAGCGCGCGGCCCAGCACAAGGGCCTGTTCCGCCCCGAACTCTCGGTGCTGATCGCCTATGCCAAGAACTGGCTCTATGACGAGTTGTTGAAAAGCGACCTGCCGGACGACCCCTTCCTGCTCGACGAGATCGTGCAGTATTTCCCCTCGGACCTGCGCCAGAAATACCTGCCGGAAATGAAGACCCACCGCCTGAAGCGCGAAATCATCGCCACCCGGGTCACCAACTCCATGGTCAACCGGGTCGGCGATACCTTCGTCACCGAGTTCATGGAAAAGACCGGCCGCCAGCCGGCGGAAATCGCCCGCGCCTATACCATCGCCCGCGAGGTTCTGCGCGCGCGCCTGATCTGGGCCGAGATCGAGGCCCTCGACAACAAGGTGCCGACCCGCGCCCAGACCTCCATGCTGGCCGATCTCAACCGGCTTCTGGAATGGGTGACCCTGTGGTTCCTCAGAAACGGCAAGAAGGGGCTCGACATCGGCGCCCACGCCAACGAATTCGCCGCCGGCATGGCGGACCTGGCCGACCATATCTCGGCCGTGGTGCCCAAGCATTACATCGAGGACATGAAAAACCGCGCCAAGCCCTATCTGGACGATGGCGTGCCGCCGACCCTGGCGCACAAGGTCGCGCATCTGGTGAACCTGTATTCGGCGCCGGACATCGTCGGCCTCGCCAACCGGCGCAAGATGGACGTGCGCGAGGTCGCCAAGGTCTATTTCGCGCTGGGCACCCGGTTCCGCCTGGGCCGTCTGCGCGCCGCCGCCTCCAACCTGGAATCGGAGGACCACTGGCAGCAATTGGCCGTCGCCGCCCTGGTCGAGGAGGTCTACTCCCACCAACTGGCGCTGGCGTCCAACGCCCTCGACCATCTCGGCAAGGTCGGCAAGGACACGGACAAGGCGATCGCCGCCTGGGTCGTGCGCAATCAGGCCGCCGTCGACCAGACCGAGGTGCTGTTGAACGAGCTGTGGACGACGGAGGTCAACGACCTGTCCATGGTCGCCGTCGCCTCGCGGCAACTGCGCGCCCTGGCGGACGCCCAGGCGTAGAAGAAACGCCCGGGATTTAAGGGATAATCAGATCAAGACGTGTTTCTTGATCTTATATCCCTGGCGCGTCGTGGCATTTTCGCCGTTGAAATTCCGCCCTTATTAGGGGACAGTCCCGCATGACTTTCCCCGACGAAAAATTCACCGACATGGGCGCCTTCGCCGAGGCCTATTTCCAGGCCTCCCAGGTTGCCCAGGCCTCCGTCGATCGCGTGGCGCTGGCCAAGGCCGGGGCCCTGCTGGCCGGCGCCTATGCGGCGCGCAAGACCATCTATGTCTGCGGCAACGGCGGCTCGGCGGCGATCTCCAACCATCTGGTCTGCGACCATCTGAAATGCATCCAGACGGACACCGACCTGCGCCCCCGGGTTGTGTCCCTGGCGGCGACCATTGAGACCATCACCGCCATCGCCAACGACATTTCCTATGACGAAGTCTTCGTCTATCAGCTGCGCACCCTGGCCGATCCGGGCGACGTGCTGATCTCGGTCTCGTCGTCGGGCGATTCGGAAAACGTGGTGCGGGCCTGCGCATGGGCCAAGGACAACGACCTCGCGGTGATCGCCATGACCGGCTTCGCGGGCGGGCGCACACAAGGGCTGGCGGACGTCAACTTGCATGTGACGGGCGACAACTACGGCGTCGTCGAGGACACCCATCAGGCGCTCATGCATATCCTGGCCCAGTTCATCCGCCAGGACCACATGACAGCCGACCTCATCAAAGACCGCAAGTTCTGACCCCAAGCCCTTGGGGCAAAAGAAAAGGGCCGCTTTCGCGGCCCTATTTGTTTTGCGCAAAACAACTTTCGCGGACCCATGGTCCGCTCTGGTTTTGCGACAGGCTGTCCCTGGATGGATTAGTGGCGGAAGTGGCGCATGCCTGTGAACACCATGGCCAGGCCGCGTTCGTCGGCGGCGGCGATGACCTCGTCGTCGCGCACGCTGCCGCCGGGTTGGATGATCGCCGTGGCCCCCGCGTCCGCCGCCGCCATCAGGCCGTCGGCGAAGGGGAAGAAGGCGTCCGACGCGACGACGGAGCCAATCGCCCAGCTGTCGGCGTCGCCCGCCACCCGGGCCGCGTCCTGGGCCTTCCAGGCGGCGATGCGCGATGAATTGACGCGGCTCATCTGCCCCGCACCGACGCCCACGGTCGCCCCGCCCTTGGCGTAGACGATGGCGTTGGACTTCACATGCTTGGCGACGGTGAAGGCGAAGGTCAGATCGGCCATCTCGGCGGTGGTCGGCGCGCGTTTGGTGACGACCTTGAGATCGCCGACCAATCCCGCGTCGCGGCCTTGCAGCAGATAGCCGCCGGCCAGCGAGCGCACGGTCATGCCGGGGGCCTGCGGGTCCGGCAGGGCGCCGGTGACCAGCACGCGCAGGTTCTTCTTGGCCGCCAGCACGGCCCGGGCAGCGTCGTCGATGGCCGGCGCGATGACGACCTCGGCGAACAGTTCGGCCACGGCCTCGGCGGTTTTGGCGTCGAGCGCGCGGTTGACGGCGATGATGCCGCCGAAGGCACTTTCCGTGTCGCAGGCGAGGGCCCGCTGATAGGCGGCGAACAGGTCGTCGCCCAAGGCCACGCCGCAGGGGTTGGCGTGCTTGACGATGACGCAGGCGGGTTTGTCGGAAAATTCGGCGACCAGCTCGAACGCCGCGTCCGTGTCGTTCAGATTGTTGAAGCTGAGCTCCTTGCCTTGCAGCTGTTCCGCCGTGGCGATGCCGGGCCGGGCCGGGCCGCCGGCATAGAACGCCGCCGTCTGGTGCGGGTTCTCGCCATAGCGCAGAACCTGGCGCCGTTCGCCGGCGAAGGTCAGGCGGGTCGGGAAGGTGTCGCCCAGCTGGCCCGCGAACCAGCTGGAAATGGCCGCGTCATAGGCCGCCGTGCGGGCGTAGGCCGTGGCCGCGAGGTGCTTGCGGAAGCCGGGCGTGGTGGCGCCCGCGTTGGCGGTCATCTCGTCCATCAGCTTGCCGTAGTCGGCGGTGTCGACCACCACGGTGACGTCGCCGTGGTTCTTGGCGGCGGCGCGGATCAGGGCCGGGCCGCCGATGTCGATGTTTTCGATGCAGTCGTCGAATTCAGCACCCTTGGCCACCGTCGCCTCGAACGGATACAGGTTCACGACCAGAAGGTCGATGGGCTGGATGCCGTGATCGGCCATGGCCTTCTGGTGGTCCGCATTGGCGCGCACGGCCAGCAGGCCGCCGTGGATCATGGGTTGCAGGGTCTTGACCCGGCCGTCCATGATTTCGGGAAAGCCGGTGAAGTCGGACACCTCGATGACCGGCACGCCGGCGTCCTGCAACAATTTGGCGGAGCCGCCCGTGGACAGAATTTCGACTCCCTGGGCGGCCAGGAAGGCGCCCAGATCGGCCAGGCCGGTTTTGTCGGAAACGGATATCAGGGCGCGGCGGATCGGCTCGGTCATGCTTGTTCGGCCTTCTTTTCCTGGGGGGGAGGGGTGGCGATGGTGCCGGTGAACTCGGGCACCAGGGCGGCGACGATCGCGGCGGCGGCGGCAAGGTCGCCCCGGCGGCAGGCGTCGGCGAGGCGGCGGAAGGCGGCCTCGACCTCGTCCAGGGTGACCAGGCGCGGGGTCGCCAGCAGCACACCCGGCTGCATCGTCGGCACCGGCGCCTCGTCGCCGTGAAAGATTTCCTCGTACAGTTTCTCGCCCGGGCGGATGCCGGTGAATTCGATCTTCACGTCCTGGTCGGGGATCAGCCCGGCCAGACGGATCATCTGGCGCGCCAGATCGACGATCTTCACCGGCTTGCCCATGTCGAGCACGAAAATGCGGCCGTCGGCGTCGCTTTTGACACCCAGCGCCGAGGCGGACAGGACCAGTTCCACCGCCTCGCGGATGGTCATGAAGTAGCGCGTCATCTCGGGGTCGGTGACGGTCAGGGGGCCGCCCTCGGCCAGTTGTTTCTGGAACAGCGGCACGACCGATCCGGTGGAGCCCAGCACGTTGCCGAACCGCACGGTGACGAAGCGGGTGCCGCGGCCCGAGGCCTTTTGGCGGCTTTCCACATCCATGGCCTGACAGACGATTTCCGCCAGCCGCTTGCTGGCGCCCATGACGCTGGTCGGGTTGACGGCCTTGTCCGTGGAAATCATGACCATGGCCTTCGCCCCGGCGTCGCGCGCGGCGCGGGCGACGCAGAACGTGCCGATGGCGTTGGTGTCCAGGCCCTCGGCCATGTTGTCCTCGACCAGGGGCACGTGCTTGCGCGCCGCCGCGTGGAACACCAGTTCCGGGGCGACGTCGGCGAACACGCGGGCCATCTGGTCCGTATTGCGCACGTCGGCCATCACGGCGCGGCGCGGGATGGCGGGAAAGCTGCGCGCAAGCTCCATGTCGATCTCGTACAGCGCGAACTCAGACAGATCCAACAGCACGATGCCTTGTGGCGAAAACTGGCAGATCTGGCGCGCCAGTTCGGCCCCGATGGAGCCCCCGGCGCCGGTGATCAGGACCTCGCGGCCGCCGATCAGGGCGGCCATGGCGGCGCGGTCCAAAGGCGTCTGCGGCCGGCCCAACAGGTCTTCGATGGCGACCGGGCGCAGGTCCAGCTTGTCGGTAATGCCGTCCTTGAAATCGGTCATCTTGGGCAGGCGGGCGAGGCTCAAACCCAGCCGGTCGGCTTCGGACAGCAGGTCACGCACGACCGAGCCGTCCATGGACGGCCGGGTCAGCACGACCCGGCGCGGCTGGTCCGGCGTGCCGGCGAAGCGGGCCGTGGCGGCGGCCAGATCATGCACCGTGCCGACGACCTCGATCCCCCGGATGTATTGGCCGACGCGGCCCGGCCGCTCGGACAGCAGGCCGACGACCCGATATTCTGGATGATCCGTCGCGGCCAGCGCGCGGATGAACAACTCGGCCTCGTCGCCGGCGCCCGCCAGAAGCACGGGGATCCGCCCTTCGTTGGCGCCCTCGGACGGAACCGACGCGGCCCTGTCCTTGAGGATGCGGTGGACGAAGCGGGGACCGCCCAGCATGCCGATCAGCAAAATCCATTGGATGGCGAACACCGAGCGGGGAAAATCTTCCAGCCGAACCCAGATGAACATGGCGAGCAGGAAGATCAGAACCGCGAGGCTGACCGCCTTGGTGATCGTCAACAGGTCGTTGATGGAGGCATAGCGCCAGACCCCGCGGTAGAGGCCCGCGACATAGAAAACAACGGCCGCCGCAAGGGTGAAGAAGCCACCGGCGATCATCATCACGTCCACCGGCAATGTCCAGACGGCGTCGCCCAGACGCAGGTAAAGGGCGAGCGGAAAGGACAGTCCGGCCATGAAGATGTCATGGCCGTAGACGATCCACCCTCTCGGCGGAATGCGGCGGTTGGGCAATTTGAACAAGGCTAAATCCGTTGCCTGTGGTGATGCCGGCGCCGGGCGCGGTCCGGCATGACGTCTTTCGCCCCTGCTTTTACCATCACTGCCCGGAACCTCAAGGGTTCGCGGCACCACCCGGATATCGGAACAGGGCCAGCAGGCCGCCCGTCGCCCCCGCGGCGAGGGCCAGGGCGGGCCACGGGCCGGCCCAGGAAACCAGGGCCGCCGCCGCGATCAGCAGGGCGTTGAGGCCTAAAATCAGCAACGACACCCGGGCATGGCTGCGCCCGCCCTTGGTGGCCTGCTGGTAGAAATGGTCGCGATGGGCCCGCCAGGGCGCCTCGCCCCGCAAGATTCGCCGCGCCAGGGTCAACGTCGCGTCGGCCAGATAATAGGCCGGCAGGATGACCGCCGCCGCCCAGGCGCCGGCGGCGGCCATTTCCAACAACAGCCAGCCGATGAGAAAGCCGAGCGGCACGCTGCCGACATCGCCCATGAAAACCTTGGCCGGATGCCAGTTCCAGATCAGAAATGCCCCGGCGGCGGCGGCCAGGCAAAGCCCGAAGGGCGCGAGGGCGGTCGCGGCACCGCCCAGGGCGGTGACCGCAACGACGCCGAGCCCGATCCCCAGGCATTCGACGCCGGTGATGCCGTCGATGCCGTCCATGAAATTGAACAGATTGATGAACCAGACCCAGCCCAGGCCGACGCCGATCAGCGCCACGGGTCCCGGAACGGCGTCCGGCAGCCAGCCTGCCAGGGCGGGGTTCAGGGACAGGACCCAGGCGACGGCGGCGACATGGCCGGCGAACCGCAGCCCCGTCGGCACGCGGCGGAAATCGTCGACCAGGGAAATCGCGGCCAGGCCCAGGCCCGCCAGGGCAAGGGGAAACAGCGCAGCACCGCCCAGCCACAGCCAGGCCGGGACCAGGGCGGCCACGATCAACAGGCCGCCGCCCACGGGGGTCGGCCGGTGATGGCTGCTGCGTTCGTTGGGATGGTCGAGCAGCTGAAACCGGCGCAGCAGGGAGATCAGCGGCCCCGTGCCCAAGGCGACGCCGCCGAACACCAGGGCGGCCGTCAAAAGTGTGTCGGTTGTCCAGGTCATGGCGGGCCTTATGCTCCCGTGTCGTTCATGAGACGCCGGTAAAGCGTCCGCACCGCATCGGCGATCCGCTCCTGCGACAGCCGCGCCTCGACATCCGCCCGCGCCGCCGCCCCGAAGGCGCGGCGCAGGGCGCCGTCGGCGGCCAGGCGGTCGATGGCGTCGGCCAGGGCGGCCGGGTCCCGGGGCGGCACCAGCAGGCCGTTTTCGCCGTCGCGGACCAGGGCGCGGCAGCCCGGCACGTCGGCCGCGACCAGGGGGCGGGCGCAGGCGGCGGCTTCCAGCAGGCTTTTCGGCAGGCCTTCGCGGTAGGACGGCAGCACGGCGATATGGGCCGAGGCCCAGACGGCGGCGATGTCGTCCCGCTCGCCGGTCCACTCGACCAGACCTTCCGCCACCCAGGGGTCGATTTGTCCCCGGGTCACGGTCGTCGGGTTGCCGGGGTCGGGGGCGCCGATCAGGACCATGCGGATGTCGCGTCCGCGATCCTTCAATATCCTGGCGGCCTGGACGAAGTCCTCGACCCCCTTGGTTTTCAGCAGCCGGCCCACCAGGACGGCGCGCAGGGGCGTTGATCGGGGTTCGGGCGTCACCGGAAACTGGGCCAGGTCGACCCCGGAACCCGGAATAAGGTGCATATGGCCGTCCCGGCCGATGCCACGCGCCGTCAGGAAATCGCGGTCGTCCGCGTTCTGCACCAGCATGTGAACCTGTGTGTGCCCGCACAGGCGGCGAAGCATTGCCATCAGCACCCCGCCCAGGACGCGGCTTTTCAAGGACCGCCCGCCGTCGCCGTCGGTGAACAGGATGCCGAGCCCGGTAAAGGCATTGAGGACAGCGGCTCCCCGGGCGGCGATGCGGGCCGCCAAGGTGCCGTACAGGATCGGCTTGGCGGCGACGTTGTGAATCAGGTGGGGGCGGAAGCGGCGCAAGGTGCAGATCAGCGCGGCGAGGTAGCGCAGATCGCCGATGGGCGACAGGCCGGCGCGCTCGACCGGCGTGTGGAACACCGTGATCCCGAGGGCGCGGATGGCGTCCGCATGGCCGGAAACCCGCGTCGCCACGGCGACCTCGAAACCCATGTCCATCGCGGCCCGCGCCATGGGCAGGCGGTGGCGCAGAAACGCCCAGTCCTCGGTCACGATGAACAGCAGCCGCGGGCGCTGGGGCCGCATGTCCGGCATGGCGATCAGCCGGCCCCGCCCGCCGTCACAGCCGCCACAGTTCGACCGTGGACGGACCGCCGTCCCGCGCCAGCCGTGCGCGGACATCGACGACCAGACCGTCATCGTCGGCGAGAAGTCCGGCGATCCAATCCCAGCCCCGCGCCAGGTAGGCCTCATGCGGGACGGCCAGAATCACCGCGTCGGCCCGGCCAAGGGCATCATCCGCCGCCAATTCCACGCCGAACTCGTGTTTGACTTCGGCCCGGTCGGCCATCGGATCGTGCAGCGTCACCTCGGCGCCGAAGCGTTCCAATTCGTGCGCGATGTCGATCACCTTGGTGTTGCGCACGTCGGGCACGTTCTCTTTGAACGTCAGGCCCAGGATGGTCACGCGAAACGACTTGATGCCGCCCCTCTTGGACAGGCGGCGCATGGTTTCGCGGGCGATGAAGGGGCCCATCTCGTCGTTGATGCGGCGCCCGGCCAGGATGACCTCGGGCCGGTAGCCGGCCATTTCGGCGCGGTGGGTCAGGTAGTAGGGGTCGACCCCGATGCAATGCCCGCCGACCAGGCCCGGCGTGAACGGCAGGAAATTCCATTTCGTGCCGGCGGCGGCAAGAACATCGGACGTGTCGATGCCCAGGCGGTCGAAGATCAGGGCCAGCTCGTTCATCAGCGCGATGTTCAGGTCGCGCTGGGTGTTCTCGATCACCTTGGCGGCCTCGGCGGTCTTGATGGTTGGCGCCATATGGACGCCCGCCGTGACGACGGCGCCGTAGGTGTCGGCGACGATGCGGGCGGTCTGGGCGTCGCACCCGGACACCACCTTCTTGATGGTCTCGAACCGGTGTTCGCGGTCACCCGGGTTGATGCGTTCCGGAGAATAGCCGACGAAGAAATCGCGGCCGTAGGCAAGGCCCGAACGGTCCGCCAGGATTGGCACGCATTCCTCTTCCGTCGCCCCGGGGTAGACGGTCGATTCATAGACGACGATGTCGCCTTTTTTGAGCACGGCGCCGAGCGTTTCCGTCGCGGCCGTCAGCGGCCCCAGGTCCGGCCGCCGAAGGCCGTCGATCGGCGTCGGCACGGTGACGATGTGAAAATCCGCCTTGGCCAGATCCGCCGGATTGTCGGTGAAGGTCAGGTTGGCGGCGGCAAGGTCCGCGGCCTCGACCTCGTGGGTGCGGTCGTGGCCGGCGCGGAGCTCATCCAGCCGCGGGGCCGAGATGTCGAAGGCGACGACGGAAAACCCGGCGCGCCCGAAGGCGACGGCGACGGGCAGGCCGACGTAGCCCAGGCCGATCACGGAAATGCTGCGTTGAACTGTCATATCTTGGCTCTTAGCCCAATCCGGGCGGTTATAACAACTAGGTTCCGCATTGCGCGGCTAGCGCATAAGATCGCCGCGCACCGCCGACCGCCCACCACGAACGACCGGACCTTGAATATGCCCAACGGTTCCAAGACCGCGATTGTCATTTCTTCGGACGCCAATTACTTCGATCTGCTCATGGGAACGGTGCGTTCCCTGCGCGACCGGGCGCCGGAATTGGATGCCGATCTGTGCATTCTCGACGTCGGGCTGGCGGCGGATCAGGTCGCGGCTCTGAAGGACGTGGCGGCCTCGGTGGTGACCGTCGGCTGGGATTTCGATTTTCCCGGCCGTGACCGCACGCCGGGATATTTCAAGGCGATGGTGTCCAGGCCTTATCTGCCGGTCCATTTCCCCGGCTACGATACCTATATGTGGATCGATTCCGACGCCTGGGTGCAGGATGCGTCGGTCATATCGCTGTTTCTGGATGCCGCCGCCGACGGTTCGCTCGCCATCGTGCCGGAAATCGACCGCGGATATGTCGCCCATTACAAGCGGCCCCGGCCCTATTGGCGGCGGCCCAGCCACCGCATGTACCGCTGGGCCTATGGCTGGGCGGTGGCCGACCGTCTGGGCCGCAATCCGATTCTCAATTCCGGCGCCTTCGCGCTGCGCGGCGACGCGCCCCATTGGCGGTTGTGGCAGACGGCGCTGAAGGCCGCCCTGTGCCGCTGGCGTCTGCGGCCCGGTATCCGCGATCTCTATGGCCGGATTTCCGAGCAGACGGCGCTCAACTACGTGGTATTCGGCGACAAGGCGCCGGCGACCTTCCTGCCGGCCTACTGCAACTGGCTGTGCGGCCATGGCGCGCTGAAGTTCGATCCCGTCCGCCGCCTGTTCGTGGAACCGCACGCGCCGCACCAGCCGCTCGGCATTGTTCACCTGGCGGGCGATGGCGTGCAGAATCGGACGTTCGAGATCGCCAAGCTGGGTGGTGGGACCGTTTCCACCGGCCTGAAGTATCCGGACGCGGCGCCGCTGATCGCACCGGCCGGTTAGACTCCCCGCCGCCGCCAGGCGGTCCACAAGACCAGCGTGGCGACAAGGGTCGTCCCGGTAATCAGCCCGAAGCCTGATTGCAGGACGGCATAAGGGTCCGCGTAGAGCAGCCGGAACGGCAGATAGAACAGCCAAGCCGCCCGCAGGGCCTGCCCCAGCCATCCGGTGCTTTCCGTCAACCATCCGTCGAACAGCGCCAGCAGCGCGCCGAAGGCGGCGAAGGTAATCAGGACCCCCAGGGTTCCCAGGCTGTAATACCCGAATGAGAAGAGATCGACCGGAATCCACGGCAGCAGCTTCACATGCAGGCTCAGGATCATCGGCGGCAGGGTTTCGACGCCTGAGAAGTTGGGCAGCATGTAGGCCAGGCCCAGGGGAACGTCGATGAAATGGCGGAAGGCGATGGGGTCGGGCACCACGGTCAGGGTATGGGCGGCGGCGATATGGGGAAAACCGAAATCCGCGATGATGAACAGGATATGGTTGATGAGATCCGTGCCCATCTGATGGATCATCGCCGCGCCGATGCCAAAGGGGTCGCGCGAGAAGGTGTGGGGCAGGTTGGCGATGAAAACGCCGACCACCGCGACGCATAGCATGATCAGGATCGCAGCGGTCTTCGAGCGCATGAGGAACACCGCCGCGAGCAACGGCGTGATCAGAAAAGCGCAGAGTTCAAGCCGCCCCCCGACATGGATCACGCGGAGAAAACCCGCATACCAAACGGCGGCGGCCAGCAACAGAACGACAAGACGCATGCGGCCCGGCATCCGAATGGCCGCGCCGATCAAAATTAGGAATGCAGGAAAGGCAACCTGCGACAGGACCTGCAGGTATCCCCATTTCGCGGGAAAATTGCCCGTCCGCACGTGAATGCCCATGTCGATGAGTTCACGAATTCCAGTGTACTGGGACGTATAAACCGTCATGGCCACAAGGGCGATTGCCCCCAGTGCGGCGCCGGAGAACGCCAAAAGGCCGGTTGGTATGCCCTCGCTGGAAAAGGCCCGAACCGGCAGGGCGCGCGTCGCGCTGTAGCCGGCAAGAAGGGCTCCGTAAGCGCCAATCAGGATAATCCCCGTGGTGATATAGGCGCCTTCGGGGAGTCCCAGGTGATCGGCAAGATCAAGAAGGTACAGGCGGATACCCCATGGGTTGGGGTCCACCGCGCCGCGCGGACCCGTCGCCCAGGAGGTGTCGGGCAGAAGCGCAATCAGGAACGGCGGCAGGCAATAGCCGACCGCGATCAGCGCATGCACTGCGGTCAGGAAAGTGATGCGCCGCGTCCGCCGAAAATTCAGGCCCTCGACAACCGTTATCAGGACGATCAGGCCCCCGCTCAAGATCAGGATCGGTGTCATTGTCGTGCTGCATCCATGTCGGCGGCGCGTGCCCAGGGAAGCAGCCCCGTGCGCCGGTAAATAATGGCGCTCGATATGCCCGCGCGGATGACCATCGCGACGCCGGTCGCCGCCGCGGCGCCCTCAATCCCGAAGCGCGGGATCAGGATCAGGTTGAGGATCAGATTGACCCCCAATGTCAGCGCGGACACAACGGCGTTCATGCGCTCGAAAGGACCGACCAGAAAGAACATCTCGACGGCGCCCATCAGGGAATAGGCAAGGTATGCCAAGGCGAGGATGGCAACGACGTCGCCGCCCGGTAGGAAATCCGGACCGAACAGGCCAAGAATCAGAGAGCGTCCGGGCAGGATCGCCGCCAGCATCGCGGTACAGGCCGCGATCGACAGCAACGTCGCCACGTTCATGCGGTTTTGAAGTTCGGCGGTCTTGCCCTCGGCGAACAGTTTGGCGGCCATAGGGCCGAACCGGGCGCGCACGGCGACCACCGGAAAGATCGCGAGCAGTGCGACCTTGGCGGCGGGGGCATACAGTCCCGCCTGTTCCGTGCCCAGGATATGGCCGATCATCAGGATGTCCATTTGCGTCAGCAGGATGGTCAGGCCGGTGATCGCGACATATGGAAGGCTGATCCTTAACCAGTTCCGCCAAGATGGCACGGGGCGGTCATCGGCTGCCGGCTCGGCCAATATGCTGGACCGCGCATAGGCCATGAGCACGATCAGCACACCCAGACTGACGCCCAGGTTCACGATCATCACTACGGCCGCGTCGAGCGCGGTGATCTGTGCAAAGGCAAAAACGGCGGCCAGTAAAGCGAGAGGACGTGCAATCTCGAACACCAGTGTCGATTGAACCACGCGCTCAAGCCCCTGCAACACGGCCGCCCGTTGCTGGATCAAGGCCATCACCACGGTCAACGCCAGGGCGCCGTATAGGGTGCCGCGCATTTCTTCGGCCGATTGCGGCAGCGTCCAGGTAACGGCGGCCCATCCGACGACCACGATGAATGCCCCTAAAATGAGGACGACCCGGTTGGAGAATCCGACGACCGCCATCATGGCCGCGCGATTGCCTTGAGCGCGGTATTCGGCGATGAAGCGGACCATGGACAGGTTCAATCCGGCCTGCATGACGATGAACAGGATGCTCAGCCAGGACAGGGCGAAGACGTAGGTGCCGTAGGATGCGACGCCGAGCCAACGGGCGAACAGCACGTGCGACACAAAGGCCAAGCCGGCGCCGGCCACATTGACGGCGAGGATTTTTGCGCCGTCGATGAACAGAAGGTCGTTCGTCACGGCGCGGATTGCCGAGGCCAGACGCATTAGATTCCGGATGTCCGGTCGGTCAGGCGCATCAAAACGTCCTGGGTGGCGCCCGCGCGGATGTCCCAGGAATGGGCGGCGGCGATGGCGTCGCGGCCTCGCACCCCCATGGCCTTGACGCGCGCCGGGTCGGCGGCCAGTTCGGCGACGGCGCGGGCCAGCGCGCCCGGATCTTCGGCCGGCACGGCCAGGCCGCAATCGTTGTCGCGCACCAGGTCCGCCTGCCCGGGAAAGTCGGACACGATCGCCGGCACGCCGCAGGCGAGCGTCTCGAACACCTTGAGCGGATAAAGCCCGGTGCCCGTGCGGTCGCCCAGGTTGTTCTTCGGCACCAGGCCGCAGATGCTTTTGGCGACGATGCCCGGCAGCACGCGATAGGGCTGGCGGCCCAGATCGATGATGCCGGGGTCGGCGGCGGCGGCCGCCTCGACCGCCGGGCGTTCGGGCCCGTCGCCGACGATCACCAGATCGACGCCGCGCGGCCAGTCCGTCGATGCCTTGGCGGCCAGCAGCGTCGGGATGCCCTGCCAGCGGGCCAGCCCGCCGAAGAACACGGCGTAGCGCGCCGGCAGGTCGACGTCGCAGGTCGCGTTCGGATGGAACAGCTCCGTATTGGCGCCGTTGGGCACCACGTCGACCGGCGTGGCCACGCCCTGGCCGCGCACCCAGTCGGCGAGCTGCGGCGTCACGGTGATCAGCCGTCCGGCCCATTGGAACTGTTTGCGCCACATCCATTTGATGATGCCGGCGAGCGGCCGCGCCCAGGCATAGGCGATGGCGACGTCTTCATAAGGGCCGTTGATTTCGTGCACGATGGGCGCCCCCCTGAGCCGCGCCCAGAGCGATGCCGGAAAGGCCAGGAAGTGGGAGCGCACGTAAACCGCCTGGCCGTCCTCGAACGCCCGCATCACCCGCCATTGCAGGCACAGGTATTCCATCATTCGACGGGCAAGGCCGGGCCGCTTCCAGTTGCCCGAATAGGACGGCACGAACAGATCGACGGTCCAGCCTCGACGTTGCAGCCCGCCCACGATCTCGTGGATATGGGCATAGGACGCCTGCCCCTCGCGGGGCGCTTCCAGCGCGAGATAAAGAAGGTGCCTGCGCGCACTCACGCCGCGCCGCCGTCCTGGGTGAGGTAGGCCGCGACCGCCTGGGCGATGCGCCCGGCCGCGTTACCGTCGCCGTAGGCGTCGATGTCGCGGCGCGGGGCCGTGGTCTCCGGCGACTGCCACAGGCGGTTCCATCCGGCGTCGACCGTCTCGGTCCATTCCGTCTCGTCGCGCAGCGTGATGCAGGGCACGCGGTGGAAATAGGCTTCCTTCTGCAGGCCGCCGGAATCGGTTAGCACGCCCGCGCTCGCCTTCACCAGATGGGTCATCTCCAGATAGCCGAGCGGGTCCGTCACGGTGAGGCCGTCAAGCGTGAGCCCGGCCCGCGCCAACGCCGCCTTGGTCCGGGGATGCAACGGCAGGACGACCGCGCCCGGCCGCGCCTTCAGGAAATCGACGACCTTGGCCAACTGGGCGTCGTCGTCCGTGTTCTCGGCCCGATGCACGGTCGCGACTTCGTAGCCTCCCGGCGTCAGGTCCAGGCGCGCAACGACGTCCGATCCCTCGGGCCGTTCTGCGGCGGCGAGCGCCGCATCGAACATCACGTCGCCGACCAGCATGACGCCGGCGGAGATGCCTTCCTTGGCCAGATGCGAGACCGCCTGCGGCGTCGGGCAGAACAGCAGCGCCGACAGATGGTCGGCGACGCGGCGGTTGATCTCTTCCGGCTGGGCGCGGCGGAACGAGCGCAGCCCGGCCTCGACATGGAACACGGGAATGTCGAGCTTGGCCGCGACAAGGGCGGCCGCCAGGGTCGAATTGGTGTCGCCGTAGATCAGCAGCCCGTCGGGCCGGTCCTGAAGCAGCACCGGCTCCAGCGCCATCAACATGCGCCCGGTCATGTCGCCGTGGCCGCCGCCGCTGATGCCCAGGTTGTGATCGGGCGCGGCGAGACCCAGTTCGCGGAAGAACACGTCCGACATGCCGTCGTCGAAATGCTGACCCGTGTGGATCAGCATCTCATCGATGCCCGCGTCCCGGAAGGCGCGCGACACGGGTCCCGCCTTGATGAACTGAGGGCGTGCCCCGACGACGGTTGCGATGCGGGTCACGCCGCGACCGCTTCCTTCAACGCGGCCAGGATGCGGTCCTGGGTTGCGGCGTCGAGATAGGGATGCATGGGCAGGCTCAGGACGTCATGGGCCAGGGCCTGCGATACCGGCGTGCCGTTGCCGGCGCGGGGATAATGGGCATAGGCGGGCTGATCCGACAGGGCGACGGGGTAATAGACCGCCGTCGGCACACCCTTCTCCTTCAGCGCCGCCGCGACGGCGTCGCGGTCGGCCACGCGGATCGTGTACTGGGCCCAGGCGCTGATCGCGCCGTCCACCACCGCGGGCGGCGTGGCGATGCCGGCAAGGCCTTCGGCGTAGCGGGCGGCCACGTCCTGGCGCAGATTGATTTCGTCTTCGAAGATGTCGAGCTTGGCGAGCAGAATTGCGGCCTGGAGGGTGTCGAGCCGCGCGTTCAGGCCGACCGCCACGTTGTCGTACTTGTTGGTGCCCTGGCCGTGCACGCGCAGGCTCCGCATGCGCGCCGCCAGATCGGCGTCGTCGGTCAGCACGGCCCCGCCGTCACCGTAACAGCCCAAGGGCTTGGCCGGAAAGAAGCTGACCGAAGTCGCGTCGCCCCAGGACCCGACCGGCTTGCCGCCGAGCGCCCCGCCGTAGCTTTGCGCCGAATCCGCCATCACCTTCAGGCCGTGGGCGTCGGCGATCTTCTGAATCGCCGGATAGTCGGCGGGCTGGCCGAACAAATCGACCGGGATGACCGCCTTCAGGGTCAGGCCCGCGTCCTTGGCCGTGGCGACGGCGCTTTCGACGCTGGCCGGGTCCATGTTGAAGGTGTCGGGCAGGACGTCGCAGAACACGGGCGTGGCGCCGGTCAGCGCCACCACTTCGGCGGTCGAGGCGAAGGTCATGGCCGGCACGATGACCGCGTCGCCCGGCCCGATGCCCCAGGCCATGAGGACCAGCAGCAGCGAATCCGTGCCGCTCGAACAGCTTACGCAATGCTTGGCGCCGCCCATCTCGGCCAGGCGGGTTTCCAGTTCGGCGACCTCGGGCCCCATGATGAAACGGCCGTGGTCGAGAACCTTGGCGATGGCCCGGTCGACGGTATCGCCCAGACGGGCGCGCTGGGCCTGAAGGTCGATGAAGGCGATGGGAGAGGCGCTCATGAGGTGATTTCTTTCAATGTGCCGGTATCGGTGACTTTATATTTACGGCCTTCGCGCGGACAGGTCAGGTCGTCGCCCAAACGCTCGCCCGCGTGGCTGACCCAGCCGATACGCCGGGCCGGCACGCCGGCCATCAGGGCGTGGGCGGGCACGTCGGAGGTCACGACGGCGCCCGCCGCGATCATGCAGTAATCGCCGAGCGCATGGCCGCAGACGATGGTCGCGTTGGCGCCGATGGTCGCCCCCTCGCCGACCGGGGTCTCGCGGAAGTCATCCTTGCGGTCGACCTCGGCGCGCGGCGTCAGGACGTTGGTGAACACGCAGCTCGGCCCGCAGAACACGCCCCGCCCCAGGGTCACGCCCTTGTAGACGCTGACGTTGTTCTGGATCTTGCAGTTGTCGCCGATGGTCACGTCGGGCCCGATCGAGGCGTTCTGTCCGACCACCACGCCGGTGCCGATCTTCGTTCCCGGCAGCACATGCGAGAAATGCCAGATCTTGGTGCCGCTGCCGATGGCCACGCCGTCGTCGACGACCGCCGTCTGGTGAATCTTGGCGCCGGGAAACCGGCCCGTGCCGATTGCGTCGCGTGTCGCGCTCATGTCCGTCTCCGCCCGTTCCAATATGCTCAATACCCGCATGCCTTCGGCGCCGTCCGTGCGGGGTGTTTCGCCCGTGGCGATGCATTCCAGGAAATGGCCGCACTCCATCGCCAAGGGTTCGCCCTCGTCCAGGGCGACGGGCATGGCCTCGGCCTTTTCCGGCGTCGGCACGCCGTCGCGCCAGTCGATGCGGTGGGGGTAGAGCAGCAGCTTGCGTTCCCACGGCTCGCCGTCGTTGAACACGGCCATGGCCTTGTCGCCGACGACGACAAGCTTCTGTTCCTTGAAGGGATGCAGCCAGGACACGAAGACATGAGCCTGCACGCCGCCGGGGAAGGTCAGATGCGTGGTCGTCACGTCGGCGATGACATCATGCAGGTAGCTGCCGCCTTCGGCGCGCACGGCCGTCGGCTCATCGCCGACCAGGGCCAGGATCATGGAAATGTCGTGCGGCGCGAAGGACCACAGGGCGTTTTCCTCGCGCCGAATCTTTCCCAGGTTCAGGCGGTTGGAATAGAGGTATTGCAGATTGCCCAGATCGCCCGCGCGGACCATCTCGGTCAATTTCATGAACGCCGGATGGTATTGCAGCAGGTGGCCGACCATGAGGATGCGACCGGCCGTCTCGGCGGCGGCCAGTACGCCCTCGGCCTCGGCGACGGTCAGCGCCAGGGGTTTCTCGACGAACACGTGCTTGCCGGCTTCCAGGGCCTGGATGGCGAGCGCCGCATGGGCCTCGGCCGGGGCGGCGATGACGACGCCCGCGATGCCGGGGTCGGCCAGGATGGCGGCATAATCGCGGGCCGGAACATCGTAGGTTTCCGACATCGCGGCGGCCAAATCCGGATTGGCGTCGGCCACGGCGGCCAGCGCCCCCAGCGCATGGAAGTTGCGTACGTGGTTCTTGCCCCAATGGCCGCAGCCGATGACGGCGACGGAAGGTGTTTTTGTGATCATTTAAATCGGTTCGTTGGCTGATAAGGGGTCAAACGGACTTATTTTCGTCGCCATCTTCGGAAGCCCCGACGGTAAGGGAAATAAAGACGCTATTGGTGCCGGGACAAATGGAAAACTCGTTGATTTGACCAGTGCTCAACAATAAATCCTTGAGATCCGTTTCGGTGAAATAGTTGAAGTGCAGCTTGTCTAGCGAAACGCCCTTTTCCAGATTACGTTCCCGGATCGCAAGATCGCGGGATACTCGAGGCCAAGTGAACAGGGAATAGAACAGAAACGATAAGGTTCGCGAAATCGCGTTGTGATTCTCGCGGCACAGACGGTCGGTCATATCGGCGACGCCGATACGCGCGATCAGGGGCGAATCGTGCAGGCCTGACCAAATCAGGACATGCCCGCCCCTGGTGATCTGACCGGCCAGCTCGATCGCTTTCTTGGCGTCCTCGAAATGGTCGAGAGATGTCGCGAATACGGCCATATCGAACTTGCGGTCAAGGTTCGCTTCTTTCAGGTCTTCCAGGCGACCGCACACGAAGGCGTAGTCACGGTCCAGATTTTCCGCGATGGGGTCGAGCCCGGCATAGTGAAGACGGCTTTCCAGAATACGGGCATAAGGCGGTACGTGATCGCCGATCCCGCATCCAAGGTCGATCAGGTTTTTCGCATCCCAGATCAGGGACCATTTGGCGATGAAGCCCCCGAACATGGCCATGATCGCCTTGGTTGAATCGGGGTAACCATCGAAGAGATGATGAACCCGGTATTCTTCAAGCGAGGCTTCGGTGATGTTGCGCCATGCGACGCTGCCGCCTTCTCCAAGGCGAAGGGTCTGCCGGTTGTTCAGAAATTCTTCTAGATTGATCATCTTCTTCTTCATGTCCCGTTCGATGCGGGATCCTGTTTACTGGGAGAGTTGCAACTTTTTGATGATGTCGCAGGAACAATCTGTGGAGCGAACGAATGACCGCAGGAAAATACTCTCTGCCTACCTGATATACTTATTACAATCGCGGGGTGAAGATAATTATCCACCGTCGAAAGAGACGTCGAAAATCTCACTCCACCGGGTGAGGTTCGCCACCCGCCATATGTGCTGGGGCATGGGGCCGTCGCCGTCAACCAGGTCCGCCACACTGCGTGACAGGACGGCGTGGTTAAGGGCCGGGATGGATCGGGCGGCGTCCTTGTTGACGAGGGACGACAGCCTCCCTTCTGCTTCTCTCAACCAATCATCTTGCGGCGTGATGAAGCCGATCTTGTCACGCCTGTCCAGGATCGCGTTGGGGACAAGGCCGCGCATGGCCGCGCGGAATACGGATTTGGTTTCGCCCCGGTCGGATATCAGAAAACGTTCGGGCAGGGAAAAGGCGAAATCGACAATCTCGGGGATCAGAAAAGGTACGCGGCTTTCGACGGCGTAGGACATGGAATTGCGATCCTGATAGCGCAACAGGGCGGGCAGGACTCGACTTTCCAGACTTTCCGCCAATTCATCCATGAGTACGCGGCCTTGGCGCGGCTGTTGGGGGGCATCCGGAATAACATTATTGTCGGCAAGCCAGCGTGCGTTCATCCAGCCGGGGACGAGATCTTCGCCGACCAGTTTGCGGGTGAGGCCTTGAAGGCTCGTCGGCAGGATGAACCGGGCGGCGCGGGCCAACATGCCGGCGGGGCCGGCCAGATCCCGGGCGCGACAGAGAAACCGGGCGGCCGATGCAAATTCGCCTTGCCGCAACATGCCCGCCAGTCGGGCGGCGAGAAAGGGAACATACCCCCCCAGAATTTCGTCCGCGCCCTGGCCGTCGAGCGTGACCTTAATCCCGGCGTCGCGAACCAGGGCGTAGACTTGGTTCTGAGCGAAAATGCTGGTCGATCCAAAGGGCTCGCCCTGGAGGCGGATGAGATTGTCGAGCTCCGCGGCCAGGGCGGAGCCGGTCGATGCCGTCTTGTGCATTGTCGCACGGGTCGCCTGTCCGGCGATATCGGCCCAATGTTCCTCGTCGTGGCGGCTGCCGGGTGCCGTGAAGGAAAAGGTGTGAAGGTCAAGCGCATCGCCCGCCTGCTTTCGCATGGCGCAGACGACGGCGGATGAATCGATGCCGCCGGACAGCGCCGCGCCGACCGGAACGTCGGCGCGCAGGTGAAGGGACACGGACTTTTTGAACAGTCGACCGAGCTCGCTTGCCGCTTCATCGAATGAAAGATCGCAGGAGCCGATTGTTTTCGCCCGCCAGTAAGTGATCGGTTCGGGTGCGGCGGGCCGAGTCAAATCGACTACGGCAAAGGTCGCCGGCGGCAGGTGGTGTATGTCACGGAACAGGGTGCGGTCGCCGCGATCGGTCAGGCCGAAGCGAAGGTAGTCGAACAGCGCTTGCGGATCGACGGCGCGGTTCAGGCCGTCGAGTTCAAGAAGGGCTCCGGGCTCCGACGCGAAGGCCAGGTCGCCGCCGCGCATGGTCCACAACAGCGGCTTGATGCCGAAGGGGTCGCGGGCCAGCGTGACCCGGCGGTTGTCGATGTCCAAGAAGGCGAAGGCGAACATCCCGACCAGTCGGGGCAGAGCCCGCTCGACCCCCCATCGGATGATCGCGCTCAGAAGGACTTCGGTATCCGATTGACTTGTGAAGACGGCGCCTTCGGATTCCAGTTCGCGGCGAAGTTCAAGGTAGTTGTAGATTTCGCCGTTGGTGATCAGGGCATGGCGGCCATCGGGCGCGACCATCGGCTGATGGCCGCCCGGCCCCGTGTCGATGATCGACAGGCGACGGTGGGCGAAGCCGACCCGCGCCCCTTTCGGCAGGCTGGCGCATTCCGCCGTCACGGTCAGGCCGCGGTCCGGCGACCAGCCGGCCGCACCCTGGTCGTCGGGACCGCGATGGGCGATGGCCTGACTGACGCGCGCAAGCTCCTGAGGGTCGACGCTGCGCCCAGGTCCGGCAAGGATGCCCGCAATCCCGCACATGGCTCAGTCGGCCTTCATCAATTGCATGAAACGGCCTTCGACGCGGTCGACGTTCTCGCGAAAGTTCGCGCCGGTGGTGACCTTGCGGTGCGCTGCTTCGGCGCGGCGTGCGGATGTGGTGGGATCGGACAGGGCCGCGACGATGGTCCGGGCGATCGCAGAAATGCTGAGCTCGGTGTAGAGAACGTCCACGTCCGGTGCGAAGAACGAATGCAGGCGCGCAAGATCGGACAGAACCATCGGCCGGCCACAGGCGGCGGCTTCGAGAACCGCTTGCGGAAAGCCGTCCGACGGCGGAATGCTGACGATCAGCTCGGACCCCGAGTACGCGCCGGCCATGGCCGCCGTCGGGCGCGCGGAGGCAAAGACGACGGCATGTGCCACGCCCAGAGCCTCGGCGCGCCGTTGCAAGTGCTCCCGGTAGGCCGTGGCGCCGCCGAACGTGCTGATCACCAAAACCGCCTGCGGGACCAGGCAAAGAACCTCGGGCCAAGCATCGACGAGCAGATCGATGTTGTAGAACGGATGCATGATGCGCGGGCTGAACACTATCGCCCGATCAGGGCCGATGCCGATCTCCCGCCGGAAAGCTTGTCCCGCGGTTTCGTCGAACCGATGGATGTCGAGGTCGACCCCCCAGATCACGATCTCGATGTTCGCGCGAGGCACCCCGAAACCGGCAACGACGTCGGCTAGGTCCGGCGTCTTGACCGTGATCAGGTCGGCACCGAGAAGGGCGCGCCGGGTCAACCAGCGGCCCAGCGGACCCAACGATCCCTGCTCGTGGAACAACACGTCACCGCCCATCACCGAGATCACCAGCGGCCGGCGGCCGAGCAGCCAGGCTAACCAGGTTCCAACCTCGGCGGCATAATGGGCGTGAAAAACATCGGCCCGCTGTCGCAGCAGGCTGGTCGCCGTCCACCACAGCAGGCGCAGCTTGCCGAGAAGCCCACGGGTGCCGGATCGGGGAAAGTCGACAGGAATAACGTCGGAATGCCCCGAAACGGGGCTGAGCAGGCGCACGTCATATCCGCGCGCCGCGAAGGCCTCCGCGCGGGTCAGGACGTGGGGGCTACTTGCGGCGCCGAGCACGCAGATCGTTTTTGTTTGCGTTGTCACGCCCGAGGCTGCCAGGTTCGTCGCCAGGCCTGAAACATCAGCACGCTCCACAGTTCGGTCGTCCGGTTGCGCGTGCCGGCCAGGTGTTCGTCCCAGGCATGGCGGACCGGCGCCGGGTCAAGCAGGCCGCCCTCGGCCAACGCCGCCGGCGACAACAGATCCTCGGCCCAGTCGCGCAGCGGGCCCTTGATCCAACGGTCGACGGGAATGCCGAACCCCATCTTCGGCCGCTCGGTGAGCGCCGGCGGAACGTAGCGGTCGAGCACCCGGCGCAATATCCATTTTCCCTGGCCGTCGCGCACGCGCAGGCGGCGCGGCAGGGACCAGGCGAATTCGACGACCCGGTGATCGAGCAGCGGCACGCGGGCCTCCAGGCTGACGGCCATGGAGGCGCGGTCGACCTTGGTCAGGATGTCGTCGGGCAAATACATCAGGCTGTCCAGCAACTGCATGCGTTCCATGAACCGGGGCACGTCTTCCCGCACGCCGTCGTCCCAGGCGACGGTCGGTGTTTCAGTGGCCCCCGGGACCACGGCCGCCGGATCGCGCCAGGCCGTGATCAGGCGGCGGAAAAGCGCCATGTCGTCCGGCAGGGCCAGAACGTCGGCCAGCTTGTGCGCCTTCTGTCCGGGATGGCTGAGGTGCTTGGCGACGGGCAGGTGTTTCAGCAGCCGGTCCCAACTGTCTTCGCTCAGGCAATGCAGCATCCGCGCCGCACCCGCGCGCAGGGGGCGGGGAATGCGGCCCGTGCGACGGCGCAGCAGGTCGCCCCAGGCATAGCGGGTATATCCCGCGAACACCTCGTCGCCGCCGTCGCCGGAAAGCGCGACGGTGACGTGTCGGCGGGTCAGGGCCGCTACGAGGTAGGTCGGAATCTGGGACGAGTCGGCGAAGGGTTCGTCATAGAATTCAGGCAGTCGCGGAATGACGTCGAGCGCCTGGCCGGGGTCGACGTAAAGTTCCGTATGGTCGGTGCCCAAGTGCTTGGCGACGGCGGCGGCGTGCGGTGCTTCGTCATATCCATCCGCGTCGAAACCGATGGAAAAGGTCTTCACGGGCACGTCGCTTTGCGTCTGCATCAGAGCCGCGACGGTCGAGGAATCGATGCCGCCCGACAGGAACGCGCCCAACGGCACATCCGCCACCATGCGCCGTTTGACCGCGTCGCCGATCAGGGCGTCGGCTTCGTCGATGGCATCACGGTCGCTCAGGTCGCGGGGCGCGGACTGGCCGTCGTGGGCGATGCGCCGCAGGTCCCAATAACGCTCGACGCGGGCGGGCTGCTCAGCGCGCTTGAACAGCAGGCAGCCCGGCTCCAGCTTGAAGACGTCTTTGTATATGGACGCGGGCGCCGGCACGTAGTTGTAGCGCATGTAGGCGGCGAGGGCGGCCCGGTCGATCTCGGGCCGGAACCTTGGGTGGGCGTGGAACGATTTCAGTTCCGACGCGAACAGGAACAGGCCGTCGGCCTCGCCCCAATACAGCGGCTTGATGCCCAGGCGGTCGCGGGCCAGCACCAGGCATCGTTCCCGGCGGTCCCACAGCGCGAAGGCGAACATGCCGATCAGCTTGTCCATGGTGGCGCGCACGCCCCAATGGGTGAAGGCGGCGAGCATCACTTCCGTGTCCGAATGCCCGCGGTAGTCCGGCGTGGCCCCCGCCGCGGCCAAATCGCGGCGCAGATCCTCGGCGTTATAGACCTCGCCGTTGTAGACGATGACGTAGCGCCCGCAGGCCGAATTCATCGGCTGCGCGCCGGCGGGGCTCAGGTCGATGATCGACAGGCGGCGATGGCCGAGGGCGATGCCGGCGTCGTCATCGGTCCACACGCCGTCCGCGTCGGGACCGCGATGGACGAGGCGGTCGGTCATCGCCTGCACCGCGCTCGCCATCGGAACGCGGCCGCGCGGGTCGAGAATGCCGGTCAGTCCGCACATGTTGCGGCTAGGGGGCCTTGGAGAGGGGGCGCCGGGCGGTTCCGGCGACACCGTTTGAGCCCAGGCGGATGACGATGTCCTCCAACCCGGCTTTCTGATGCCAGCGCCGGAAAGTCGACGGCGTTTGCGGTGCGTCGAATCGCGGAGAGAGCATATCGAAGGTATCGAGATAGGCCCATTCGCGCAGCGTCTGGTCGGTGGCATTGGGCATTTTGCCTGAATAGTCGGCGATCAGAAGGCGCCAGATGATAGCTTGGCCGAAGGGGATGCGGCGCAACAGGCGGACCAGTGGCCACATGAAATCGATGTAGGCCTTGCACCAGCGATAAAGGCGTTCCGGATCCATGTTGCGCGTGAACGGGCGCACAAGGTAGCGGGTATTCAGAAGCCAGAATTTGATCGACTTCAGATAGATGTCGGTCGCCAGATGGCCGCCGGGTTTGAGCGCCGGCACCAGAGAGAGAAATGTCTTTTCCGGATCGGGTGTGTGCTGGAGCACGCCGAAGCACAGGATGCGGTCGAACGCAGCGCGGTTGAACGGCATGTGATAGGCATCGCCCTGGACAAGCAGCAGATTCGGATGCTCGCCGTTGGATTTGTAATTGGCGTCGACGGCATCCGAGAAGTCGAACGAGATGACGGTCGCTCCGGTGCCCAGCATCTGTTCGGTAAACCGGCCTGATCCCGATCCAGCCTCGAGAATCACCTCGCCTTCGAGGTTCCGTGGCCAGCCTGTAAATTCGAAGAATCGATCCTCGGTCATGGTGTGGCCGGACACGTGGTCGTACTGGGTCCGCGCGTGCAGGTTCCATTCAAACCCGAAATTCGTGGCGTAGTTTTCCGACGATACGAAACGGGGAATGAATTCGATGATGGGATACTCGGTGATCGCTCCGTCCGCTTTGGAATACAGGCGTCCTGTGCGCACCCGGCCATCGACCATCTCTTCAATTTTCAAATCAAGAGGGGCGTAGGTGCTTGGGCAGCGAAGGTGTTTTAGATGCTCAGGGCGCATATGCTCACTCGGTAATGGGGGGCAAATTTTTTAGCGGGTGCGAAACAGCATGTTTCGCAGAGCCAGTCCACAGACGGGAAACAACTGATCGGGCGTTTTAATCATGGCTAGCCCCAGCCACACAAGGGCATCGATGGGATGGAATTGGCGGATTGACAGTACGGTCAGCCGCAATGCCGTCAGCGCCAAATAGCGGCGCAGGTTACGGCGGGCGGGATCGGAAAGCTCGGGATAGGACAGGATTTCCTGGAACGCCGCCGCGGCCTCCTGCTCGCGGCGCAGACGCCAAGCCGGTAATGATGTGATCTGCGCTGGGTGGGCGCGGATCGCGACCAACGGTTCGGGCAGCGCCGCAAGCCGATGACGGCGCGCAAGCCGAAAATACAGAAGATAGTCCATGCAATAGGTGTAGTCCGCCGGATAGCCACCGATATCCTGCGCCTCGCGGCGTCGGAACATGATCGATGAATGGGCGAGAACGCTGGTGCGCGCCAACTCGGTCATCAGTTGGTCGTGGTCCTTGGGCGGAATGGGGCTCGGGACGCCCGGCAGCGGCGTGCCGTTGCCGAAATCGGTGGCCGCACTGGCGACCAGGGCGACATCGGGATGGCCGTCGAGGTGCCGCACCTGCTTGTCCAGGCGATCCGCAAAGGCGACGTCATCGGCGTCCAGGCGGGCGACGTACGTACCTTGCGCGATCTCCAATCCCTTGTTGAGGGATTGCGTCAACGTCAGGACGCTGTCGTTTCGGATGCAGCGGATTCGCGCGTCGTCATAGGACGCGATGATGGCCGTGGTGCCGTCGGTCGAGGCGTTGTCGATGATCAGAAACTCGAAGTCCGTGAAGGTCTGCGCGAGGATGCTGTCGATAGCCTCGCGGAGATAATCCTCTCCGTTGAGGACCGACATCAGAACGGTCACTTTTGGCTGGGTCATGACGGAGCGCCGCTCATCGAGGGCTGGATAAGGTCTTCACGGAGCGCCCTGTCGAGGGCGCGCGGCGTCCAGCTGAGCATGCGCCGCGCCTTCGTGTTGTCGCCGAACGAGATCGGGGGTTCGCCCGGCCGCATGGGCCGCGCCCCGAACCGGAGCAAGCGATCGTCCGCCCTCAGGGCATCGGCGACGGCAAGCAGCAGGGCGCGCAGTTCGGTCGCCTCGCCAGAACATATGTTGAAGATGTCAAAGCCGCCGCGTCCAAGATCATGGGCCATTGCGAGCCAGCCGTCACAAACGTCCGCCACGCCGATGAAGTCACGGCGTTGGGTGCAGGGCGAAAGGTCGACCGGCGTGCCGGCCCGAAGCCCGGCGATCACCTGGGCCAATAGCTTGGCCGGGTGATCGAGCATACCGAAAGGGATGTAGAGCCGGCCGATTCGTGTCGGCACGCCGGTCCGTGCGGCAAGGGTGCGGGCCCGTTCCGTCTCGGCCCGTTTGGACAGGCCATAAGGTGTTTCCGGTTCGCCGCTGTCGTCCTCGTGGTTGGCGTCGCCGCTGGGCGGGTACTCGGCCGATGACCCGGTGATGATCACGCCGCCGCCTGTTTCCGCCATTGCGGCGAAGATCGCCTCCAGCGGCTGCACGTTCACGGTCCGGCCCATCGCCGCATCATAATCGGGTGAGGCGTAATCGGCGGCATGCCCCGCATGGTGGACCCAGACCGTCGGACGCACCCGGCCCGTGAGCGCCCTGACGGCGGTTCCGTCGGTCACGTCAAGTTGCGCCAGGCCGGCACTTTGCGCGGCGAAATCCAGGCGTTGGGCGCGGATGCCGTCGTAGGCGTCGCGCGGCCTGCTATGGGTTGCCGTCACGGCGTAACCCGCGTCGGCGAAGGCGCGCGCCAGATGCGCGCCGACGAAGCTGGACGTGCCGGTGATGATGGCGGTTTGGGTCATTGCGCGGGCAGGGCCCAGGAATAGGGAATGCGGTCCGTGTCGGCGGGCAGGGTGTCGGCTTCCGCCGGGTCGTGCGGGATGCTGGCGCAGTTGGCCAGGATCGCCGGCGCCGCGCCCATGCAGGTGAACCCGGTCCACAATCCCGGCGGCACGGTGACCAGGGCATAGGTTTCGGGCCGATCGGGGCCGATCGTGATCTCGCGGATCATCCCGGCATCCACGTCCGCGACGACCAATCGGATCGCCCCCGACACGCAGCACAGGCTCAAGGTCATCTCGCGGTGCCGCTTCCAGGCTTTCACGGCGCCCGGATTGACGATGGAAAAATAGATCTCGCCGAAACCGGCAAACTGAGGCGCGTCGGCGCGCAGCATGTGCATCACCGCGCCCCGTGCATCGGCGATGATCCTCAGCGGCGTCACGATGACGCCGCCGCTCATCCGTCGGCCTTTTCGTACTCGGCGGTCTGTGCCCGGGTGACCTCGATCGGGTCGGCGCCGCCGTCCACGGCCTTGTACCATTCCACCGTGCGCGTGATGCCGGTCGCAAAATCCCAGCGCGGATACCAGCCAAGCCCGTCCTTTGCCTTGGTGCTGTCGAGCATCAGAAGTGTCGCTTCGTGCGGTGCGTTCGGGTCCTGCTCGACGCGGACGTCACCAGATCCCCAGACATCGACGGCGGTCTCGGCGAGATCCTGGACGGGACGCACGTTCTCGGCGTCGGGGCCGAAGTTCCATGCTCCTGCCGCCGCATCGTCGCCGGTGAACTGGCGGGCAGCGAGGGCGAGATATCCGGAAAGGGGCTCCAGCACATGCTGCCATGGCCGGGTCGCCATGGGATTGCGCAGGATCACCGGATCGCCGGCGCGAAGGGCGCGGATGCAGTCGGGAACGATGCGGTCCATCGACATGTCGCCGCCACCGATCACGTTGCCGGCGCGTGCCGTTGCGGTGACCAGACCGGACCGCGCGCGGAAGAATGATTCCTGATAACCGCTGAAGACCAGTTCGACCGCCCCCTTGGAGGCGGAGTAAGGGTCGGGGCCGCCCAGAAGGTCGTCCTCGTGATAGCCGCGCTCCCACTCCATGTTGCGGTAGCATTTGTCGGACGTGATGAAGACAAGAGAGCGCACGGAAGGTGTGTGGCGCACGGCCTCCAGCAGGTTGATGCCGCCCGTGACGTTGGTATGGAACGTCTCGAGCGGTTCCGCATAGCTCCGCCGCACCAGCGCCTGGGCCGCGAGATGGATGATGATCTCCGGCTTGGATTGATCCAACAGTTCGGCGACGGGATCAAAATGCCGGATGTCGATGAAATGCTGGTCAATACGTTCGGCCAGGCGGAGTTGGTCGAACAGCGGCGCATCCGGTGCCGGCGGCAAGGCCAGGCCCGTGACGCTGGCGCCCAGGTCGGCCAACCAGGCGGACAGCCAGCTACCCTTGAACCCGGTCGAGCCGGTGATCAGAATCCGGCGATTCTTGAAAACGGAGAAATCTGTCATCGGATCAGGTACCGCTCAGCCATGGCGCTTTTCCTGTTTCATACAGCTCATTGAGCAGCGCGTAGTCGCGGAAGGTGTCCATGCACTGCCAGAAACCGTCATGCCGGTACATCATCATCTCTCCGGCGGCGGCGAGCCGGCGCATGGGCTCGGTTTCCAGCACCACGTCGTCACGTCCGCCGTCCAAATAATCGAACAGGCGGCGGTCGCACACGAAAAACCCGCCGGAAATCCGCCCGCCCGTGGCTTGCGGCTTTTCGTTGAATTCGATGACGGCGCCCGTCTCGTCGTGTTCCATCTCGCCGAAGCGGCCCGGCGGGCGCACACCGCATACGGTCATCACCTTGCCATGGGATTTATGGAAGGCGGCCAATTCGGCGATGTCGACATCCGAGACCCCGTCGCCGTAGGTCAGCATGAAGGTCTCGTCGTCGCCGATATAGCGCTCGATGCGCTTGACCCGTGATCCGGTCAAGGTTTCCTCGCCGGTCTCCGCCATGGTCACGCGCCAATCGATGGCGTTCTCGGCACCATGAAATTCCAAGGCCCGCTCGCGCGCGAAGTCGATGGTGAAGTCGGCGACGCGGGTCCGGTAATTGAGGAAGAAATCCTTGATCGCACCGCTTTTGTGGCCGAGGCAGAGGACGAAGTCCTTGTGCCCGGCGGCGGCGTACCCCCGCATGATATGCCACAGAATCGGGTAAGGACCGATGGGGATCATGGGTTTGGGCAGATCGTCGGCCACGCCGCGGATGCGCGTACCCTTGCCACCGCAGAGAACTACCACTTTCATCGTTCCATCACCTTGTCTGTTGCGGGAGGTGCGAGAGAGCCGCGCGCGGCGCCCAGATCCAAAGCCGACAGAACCTCGGATACGTCGGCTGAGCTAAAGCAGTCAGCCAACGCGGCGTCGATCGCATCCGTCGAGGGCCACGCGGCCTCGTCCGCGAGGTCGTCCAGCGCGGCGCGAATTTCCGTGACGGTATAGAGCCGCCGGGACAGCCCATCGGGCAGTTTGTCGAAGGACAAGGCATGGTCGCGCTCGACATTGATCGCCCGTGCCCCGCTGGATACCGCTTCGAAGGCTGCGTTGGTATCGGTGTAGAGGATCGCGTCGGCTCCGCTCTTGAGAAGGTCTGCGATGGACTGTTCCGTGAACGTGACATGCGCTCCGGCCAGGCCCCGCATGTCGAGGAATCGGCGGATGTCGTCACGGAACGGCGGTTGGGTCGCAGGATGGAAGTTGACCAGCAAGGACCATTCGCCGCCGGCCGCCGCGGCCGCCGCCTTGGCGACCAGTTCGCAGCATTCCTGAAAATCCACGCCGGTGGCGGCGATCAGTCTACCGTGCGTGCCCGTGCCCGGCACGCGCTGAAGGATGAACGAGCCCTCGCGCCACAGTCCCGCATCGATGACGCGCGTCTGTGGCGCACCTGTCGATGCCAGTTGTCGGCGGCTGCGCGCACCATGGGTGAAAACGACGTCGGGCCAGCGGCCATCCGCAATTTCCGTCCGCGACGGCAGCATGTTGAGATACATCTTGGAAAACGGCGATTGGTGGAACCCGGCGATCCGCGTCTGCGGCAGGGCGTGGCGCAATCCGGACCGCAGTCCTTTTTCCCAGGTTTGATTCTCGTATACATGGCAGACCGCTTTCGGGCGGCAGCCGTGTCGGGCGAGGAAGGGGCCGACCTCGACCAGCAGGCGCGCATTCACGGCGCGCCAATCGAATCGTTCGCGGTTCAGCACCATGTCGGCGACCGCGGCAAGCCGATGCCCGGCGACGGCCATGTCCGGTTTGGCGCGGGCGCGGCCCCGCATCCCCGCCACGGCGGCGCGCCACAGCGCGCCCAAGGTCACGGCATCGTCGGCCAGCATCACGGCCTCGTTGTTGGCGGCCGCATCATTTTGAATCGTGTCCCCGTCGTAAACCCAATCGAGCGGCAGGGCGACATAGCCGACCTTCAGGCCTGCGTCGCGAAGCCGGCGGGGGAGTGCGCCCATGTAATGGGCGGTGTCGCGCGTGCCCTGGCGCGGGAAATCGCCGGGCGCGGTCCATGCGGCCAACAGCACGTCGCAGGCGGCCAGTCTTTTCAGGTCGAGCGGATGACGCCGCCTGAGGGCCTGCAGCCGACGCAGCCGCCCGGCCCGGCGCAAGGCGGTCCGGGCAAACCGAAGGGCGGCGATGCCCTGGCGGCCGATATGCCCGATGCCGCGCGACAGGGCCCTCGGGCCGACCCAGGAAACGGCCGCGCCCCGGCGCGTGCCCTCGTCAACCAGCAGGCGGGCGAGGTCGCATGCCTCGACCATGAATAGATGAATGCCGCCGTCTTCCAGGCATTCGCCGAACAGCACCATGCGGCAGCATTCGACCGTGAAGGTAGATGACAGGGGACCCCGTTCCGCCATGTTGCGGCTTTCCCACCACTCCCAATCGTCGATGCGGAACTGGTCGGCAAGATTGACGAAGGCATCGGTGTTGCGTTCGGCGATCTCGTTCAGGCGCTGGCCGGTGTTTCCCCAGACGACCGTCGTGGGCAGCCGGTCACGCAGTGCGCAGTAGCGTGCGTGATCGTCGCCGAAGTACCACGCGGTTGCCGCCGAGATATCGCCCGCCGCGGACGGGTTGTCGGCAAGCCGTCGGGCGTCGGCAATGATAATCTTTGTGCTTATGGCGTTTGTCCCCGGGCCACGGCAATCGGATCGCCCGCGTTGTCCAGCCCGTCGATGGCGGCCATGCCCATGGCCAGGATGGCTTCTTCCGTGCTGCCGCCGATGTGCGGCGTGGCGAGGAAGTTGTCGAGGCCGATCAGCGGATTGTCGGTCGGCGGTTCGGCGGCGAACACGTCGAAGGCGCCGGCGCCCAGGCGGCCGGACCGAAGCTCCGACGCCAGCGCCGCTTCGTCGACGATCGACCCGCGCGCGGTGTTGATCAGGATCGCACCCGCCGGCATGCGGGCCAGTTCGGCAGCGCCGATCAAGCCGCGTGTGCTGTCATCGAGGGGCAGGTGGATGGAGACGACGGCGCTTCTTTCCAAAAGATCTTCGAGGCTTGTCATTTCGACACCGACCTGCGCGCAGAAACCCTTATCGGTGACGATGTCGTGGGCCAGGACGCGGCAGTCGAACGCGCGCAGCAGGGTCGCCAGATCTTTGCCGACATGGCCGAGCCCGATGATGCCGACCGTGCGCCCGCTCAGCTGGCGCCCGGACACCTGCCGCCATCCGCCGCCGGTCACCAGGGCGAGGGATTCCGGCACGCGGCGGATCAGGGAAAGGGCGAAACCGAGCGCCAGTTCAGCGACGGCGCGGCGGTTGACTCCGGCGGTCCAGCCCAGTTTCACGCCGTGCGCCTGCATGGCGGAAAGGTCGATCATGTCGAGCCCGACGCCGTACTTGCCGATGACGCGCAGTTCCGGCACGGCGTCGAACACGGCGGCATCGAGCGGCTCCAGCGCGGTGATCGCTTTTTCATGACCCTTCAGGAACCGGATCAGGGCGTCGCCGCGCAGGCTCGCGCCCGCGTCGTTGAAGGTCGTGTTCGGATAGCGCGCCAGGAGTGCCTGGCGCAGCTCCGGGTGCTTGGAAAACGACCGGGAGGTGACGGCGACGGGGATGCTGTTGGGGGTCATGCGGCGCGGACGTCTTCCAGAAATGTCCGGCAGGCCGTTTTGAATTCATCGTCCGCCGCGTGAGTCACCTTGGCGACGCGGCCGTCGGGGCCCGGCAGGATCATGGTGACGGACCCCGATCCGGTGTTCTTCTTATCCTTCAAGATTGCGTCGAGGAACGGATCGAAGGGCACCCGGTGGGATTGGAAGCCGTCGTAATTCGCCGCCAGGGTCGGGTGCAGGCGGCGGAAGTGATCTTCCGTGCCGTCGCCGATGCGCGACGACACGAAATTCGCCATGTCCATACCGATGGTCACGGCGATGCCGTGGGGGATGGCGAAATCCGTCGCCGCCTCGATGGCGTGACCGAAGGTGTGGCCGTAATTGAAGATGTTGCGGGGACCGCGGTCGAATTCGTCGTCTTCGATGTAGGCTTTCTTGATTTCCAACGCCCGGCGGACGTAGCGCAACATCAGGTCCGGCTCGCTGAACAGGCGGTCGTAATCGGTGGCCAGGGCGGCGAAACTGTCGGGCCCGTCGATGGCGTGCACCTTCAAGATCTCGCCGATGCCGGAGCGCACGTCGCGCGGGTCGAGCGTGTCCTGAAACGCCACGTCGAGATAGATCGTCCGAGGCGGGGTGAATGTGCCGAGGATGTTCTTGGCCGACGCCGAATTGATCGAGCTTTTCGAGCCGATGCAACTGTCCGCCTGGGCCAGCAGTGTCGTCGGGCAGAACGCCCAGTCGACGCCGCGCAGCATGGTCGCGGCGAGAAAGCAGGTGGTGTCCTGAATGATCCCGCCGCCGATGGCGACCAGCAGATGGTCGCGCCGGATGCCCTTGCCGACCAGATGGTCGACGTAGGCGGGAAATTTTTCCAGCGACTTGTTGGTCTCGGTGGCTTCCAGGCGCAGGACCGACGGCCCGGCCAGGAGCGGCGCCAGCCGGTCTGTGTGCAGCGCCGCGACCCGTTCGTCGACGATCACATGCAGCGGCCGGCCGCCGGCCGCAAGGGCGGTCAATCCGCTGCGGGCATCATCCCCGAACAGAACGTCGTAAGGGCCCTTGTGGGATTGGATCGTGAGCGTGTCAGACATTGGTGAAGCCGCCGTCGATGATGATGGATTGACCACTTATATAGGTGTTGTCCGGCCCGGCCAGCCAGGCGACCAGGGCGGCGATTTCCTCGGGCTTTCCGACGCGCTTCATGGGCACCTGGGCGGCGAGGTCCGCCATCCCCTGTGCACCCAGAACGGTGCGCGTCATCTCCGTGTCGATGAAGCCGGGAGCGACGCAGTTGGCGAGGATGCCGTCGGCCGCGACTTCCGCCGCCAGCGCCTTGGTCATGCCGTCGATCGCGAACTTGCTTGCCGAATAGGACGCGCGCTCCGCCTTCGAAATCGCGCCCCAGATTGACGCGATGTTGACGATGCGGCCGCCGCCCCGCGCGCGCATGCCGGGAATGACGGCCCGGCACAACATCATCGGCGCGGTCACATTGACCTGCTGGATGGCGGCGAAGTCGGCGGGATCGATCTCGGCGAAGGGGGCGATCTTGTTGATGCCGGCGTTGTTGATCAGGATATCGAGGTCCAGCGCCGCGACCGTATCCGCGAAGGCGGCCGTCGCCGCGGCATCCAGGAAATCGCAAGCGAGATAGGCCGTGCCCGGCGGCGGCGTGCCGCCGGATTTGGCCCCGGTCACCGTCACATCCGCACCGTCGGCGGCAAGGCGTTCGGCGATGGCGCGGCCGATGCCGCGCGTGCCGCCGGTGACCAGGGCCTTACGTCCGGTAAGAGGTTGGGGCACGTTCAGGCTCCTTCCGTGCGGATCAATAGGTGCCCCATAGCGGATCTTCCTTCATCGCCGCTTCGACGCGGGCAGCGTCTTCGCGGGAGTCGACGGAATAGGATTTGCGCCACGGATAATGAGCGACCTTCTGGATGTAGCCGTTGTCCATGATGCGGTTGCTGTCGCAGGCCTCGACCAGTTCCAGAGGTGATTCCGGCAAGTTCGTGAAGGTCTGCAGGAAGTGCCAGCGGAAGGCGAAGATGCCGTAGATGCGCACGGCACCCAGTTCCGGCGAGAATTCCTTGCAATAGGGGATCGGCGTGCGCGAGGTGTAGAGCACGTCGCCGCGCAGGTTCCACACCACCTTCAGGGCGTTCGGATCGCGATAGGTTTCTTCGTCCCGAATCGCCATCGCCAGCAAGGTACAATCAGCCTTGGGGTCATCCAGCAGCGGCCGGTAGGACGCTTCGATCATGTCCGGCTGCATCATCGGTTCGTCGCCCTGGACGTTGATGACGATGTCGTCGGGCGCCAGGTCGATGCCGCAGTTCGCGGCTGCCTCCGCCACGCGGTCGAGCGCGCGGGTATGGGTGTCGGCGGTCATGATGACGGGCGCGCCGAAATCCTTGGCGGCATCGGCGATTTCCTGGTCGCAGGTGGCCAGGAACAGGCCGTCGAACTTGTCGAATTTCTTGGCGCGCTGATAAACGTGCTCAACAAGGGGACGGCCCAGAATCTTGAACAAGGGTTTTCCGGGAAACCGCGACGCCTTCATGCGCGCGGGTACGATGCCGATGATTTTTGGCATGAATGTCTCCGTTCTGGTCAATTCTTAATCGTCATGCCGCGCCCGGCGCGGGGGTGCGATACAGGTCCGCGACCGGGTCGCCGGTGCGGCCCAGGCGGATGGATTCCTCGCCCGGCGACACCCAGTCACCCTTTTCGTCCGATACGTAAAAGGCGTGCAGCAGCGCCAGCGTTTTCGCCGTCTCTTCCGCACCCATGGGGTACGGCGCGCCGCCGTTCAGATCGGTCACCATGTCTTCATACAGTCGGTAGTGTCCGTTGCCGTAGACACAGTCGGAAAAGTCCTCGCTGTGTTCGGTGCAGGCGTCGGGGTCCGGCGTGAAGATTTGCAGTTCGTTGACGGCGATACCGCCGATCTGGGCGCAGCCCTCGCTGCCCAGGACGGAAATCGACGCCTCGTAGTCGATCGGCCGCGCCGCGGTCGTGACCTCGACCGTGCCGACGGCGCCGGATTCGAACTCGATGACGGCGGTCACGGTGTCCTCGACCTCGATGTCGGCGCCCAATGTGCGCATCTGCGCGTTGACCCGTTTCACCTCTCCGCCCAAGTGGCGCAGCAGGTCCATATGGTGGATGCCCTGATTGGTCAGCGCGCCACCGTCGAGCGCGTAAGTGCCCCGCCACGGCGCCAGATCGTAATAGCGTTGCGGGCGGCACCAGCGCACGCGCACGGTGATGACCCGTGGATCGCCCAGCTCGCCCGCCTTGATCGCCTGGCGTGTGCGGACGACGGCCTTGTTGTAGCGGTTCTGATAGACCGGAAACACACGGCGTCCCTTTGCGCGCGCCATCTCGTCCAGGCGGTGCAGGTCGGAAAACCGCAGGACTGTCGGTTTCTCCAGAATCAGGTGCTTGCCATATCCCTCGATAATCTCCGCACCGTGTTCCGCGTGCATGCCCGAAGGCGTGATAACCGCGACGATGTCGATCTCCGGCAGGGTGGTCAGCATGTCGTGGTAGTTGGTGAACACGGGAATGTCGTCGCCTTCGATCCACTGTTCGGCGGCTTCGGGTTTGAGGTCGCAGAGGGCGGCCAGGCGCAGACCCGGCGTTGCCCGGATGGCCCGGCAATGGTGTCCGGCGATGCGGCCGCATCCGACCAGGGCGACGTTGTAGGTCTGATCGCTCATCGTTGCTTATGTTCCCGTTGTTCGACGGCGGCGCGGATCGGTCCCGCCACCTGTTCCATGATTTCCTTGGGTGCCGTGGAAAACCGGCTGTAACCGGCCAGCACCGAATTGGGAAAATCCTGCCGGTAGAGCACCCGGTCGGCCAACGCGGCATGGATTGCCGGACCGTCCTCGCCGAAGGCGACATGCATGAAATTGCCGTGTCCCGACAGAACCTCATAGCCCATGGCGCGCAATTCGCCAATGAACCAATCCTTCCCGTCGAGGATCCGGGCGACGCTCGCCTGCACGGCGTCCGCGTGGTCGAGCATGTTCTCCAGCACGTTGGCCGACAGCGCGCCGATTTCATACATGGGGCGAACCTTGTGCAGGATGCGCGCCATGTCCGGATGAGCGACCGCCAGGCCGACCCGGCATCCGGCTAGGCCCCACGCCTTGCCGAAGGAGCGGGTAACGATCAGGTGCGGGTGCTCGGTCACCCAGGGGACGGCCGTTTCCGGGTGGAAGGGGAAATAGGCCTCGTCGATCAGCATCACCGCGCCGGCCGCGCCGGCGGCATTGATCACGCGCGTCAGGGTGGCGGCGTCCAGCACGGTGCCCGTCGGGCTATCCGGGTTGGGCAGGCAGACGAGACGCGGCGACGCTGTTTCGATCTCGTGGATCAGGCGTTCCGTGTCGAGCGCCGGTCCGGTGGATGAGGTTTCATACAACGCGGGGCGCGCGTCGGCGGCGTACATGCGCGCATAAACGGAATACATGGCGAAGGTCGGGGCCGTGTGAATGACGACGTCGCCGGGTGACACGAAGGCTTCGAAGGTTGCGCGGATGGCACCGTCCGACCCCGCGGCGAGGACGTGCTGGTCCACACCGCCGGTGCCGAGCGTGCGCGCCAGCTTGGCGTAAAGTCCGCCCAGATCGGGGTAGGTGTAAAGAGCGCGGGCGTCGAGGCCGCGCAGAACTCCCTTGGTGATCTCGGCCAGATCGGGGTCGATGTTTTCGTTGCGGTCGAGCCACAGGGTACCCTCGGGCCGGGCGCTCTGCGTCGACCAGTCGGGTCGCACCAAAGCTTCGTCGCGCACGCCGACGCGGGGGGCGGGAAAAGAGGCGGTCATCTGTTCGTATCACCTTTCATCAGCGGCCCGGCGAACACCGCCGCTGGCAGATGGCATTCCAGCCGCGTGTCCTGGTTGAGGCTGTCGGTCTTGCCACGGGTGATGGACATCACGGCGAAGGCCAGGCGGCTGTAAGGCGTCGTCGCGGTTTTTGACGGCGCTCCCCAATAACCGTAGGCAAGGATGTCGGTCGGCGCGGGATCCAGGCCGAGAAACATGCCGAGGGCTTCCGATCCGTTGAGAACGACATAAGGCGCGGTTTCGACTGCGCTCCCGTCCGGGAGAGCGAAGTCCTCGGATGGGACGATCGGCTGAAAACTGATGTTCGGATCACGGGTTCCGGCGCGATCGGTCAGACGCAGGGAAATCACCAGCCGTCCGCCCGGCGCGACCTTGCGCCAGCAGGCGGCGATGATGGCGTCGGTCTCCACGTTCCAGTCGGCGACGGACAGGGAGGCAACGGTGTCGAATGCGTTGTCGGCGATCTCTTCGGCGGTGACGATGTCGCCGCACTCAAAGCGCGCGGGTGCCGTCAGCGCCGGCAACTCTTTCGCCGCATCGATGGCGGCAGCATTGATGTCGAGTCCGGCATAGGAGGTGATCGGAAATTTCTCTTCAAGGGCGCGGCCCAGGCCGCCGACCGCGCAACCGACGTCGAGCAGGCGTCCGAACCCGCCGGGCGCTGCGCCGATGCGTTCGAATACCCAGCGTTCGGACGGATAGAATTCGTCCCAGCAGCGCCGGTGGGCCGCAAAGTACGCGGCCAAGTGGGGCGTTTGATAATGGATGTTGGTCAACGGCGTCAGTCCAGGTTCCAGCGTTCCCGCCATTCGGGGTCGGCGGCATAGATGCGGTAGACGAGATCCATGGTGCGCAAGGCATCGTCGGACGATCCCTCGGTAATTTTTCGGCCCGTCTCGATTGCATCGGCGAAGTCGGCGATCTCGTCGGCCCAGGAAGGGTCCGTGTTGTAGCGCGTCACCTGTTCCTTGGGATCGCCGAGGTCGTCGTCGCCGGCATGAACCACGGTCAGGGTCTCGGCGCCATAGCTTTTCGATCCGGACAGGATGCCGCTGAGGATCAGCGCCCCTTTCTCCAACGTGATGTCGAGCGAGAACCGGTGGCGCCATTGGGTGGCGCTGGAATGCAGCATGCCGACGACCCCGGCGTCGGTGCGCATCAGGGCATAGGCGTTGTCTTCCACATCGTGGCGCCAGTAGTCGTTGGATACGAAGCTGTGGACCTGGGTGAATTCGCCGGCGAACAGGCGCATCAGATCGACCATGTGGATGCCTTGATCCAGAAGAATACCGCCGCCGGCGATGGCCCGTTCCGTGCGCCAGTCGGAATGCTGGCCGTAACTGATGAACTGCGATTTCCCGTATACGCCGCGCAGGTTGATGATGCGGCCCAGGTCGCCGCTGCGCGCGATGGCGAGGGCCTCGCGGACGGATTCGTGATAGCGGTGATTGAATCCGTACTTCAGAATCTGCTTCGGATGTTTTGCCTCGGTCTCGATCACGCGGCGGATGTCGGCGACCGTCCGCCCCGGCGGCTTTTCGCAAAACACATGCACGCCCTTTTCCAGGCCGGCGATGGTGACATCGGGGGCGATATCGTTGGTCATGCAGACGAACAGGGCGTCGAAATCCTGGCGCAGCAACTCGGCCGGAGTTTGGAAGTAAGCGACGCCGTCATCCAATCGCCCATTGCCGTCGAAGGCCCTGTCGCAAACGGCGACGGTTTTCAGCCCAGGATGTGTGTCGATGAATTCCCGTCGGCGTTTGCCGACGACGCCGTAGCCGGCGATGGCGACGCGAAGAGGTTGGTTGTCCGCGGTCATGTCTGCGAGGCTCCGCTCGCGGCGGGGCGCCGGAACAGATAGTTGTAGATATTACCGAACGGCGTGCCGTCCAGTTCCGCCGACCGGCGTTTGCTGATCAAAGTCAGGCCCGCGGCCTCGATATCGCGGACGACGGCATCCGTATAGTCGGGCCGCGCCGCGTCCAGTTCGATGGACAGGGATTTCACACGCAGGTCGGAAAGGGTCCGCCGCGCGCCTGTCACGATCTTGTCCTCGATGCCGTCGACGTCGATCTTAATGTGATCTGGGAAAGGGGGCGCGAACGTCTCTATGAAATCGTCCAGGGTCATGCCGATCATGCCTTGTTCGAAGCTTGCGGCAAAGGGCTGACCATTGTGATCGATGGCTTCCGCAAAACTCGACAGGGCCGATCCGAAACCAGTATCCCGCACGTGAAATTTGTCCAGCCCGTCGGTGTCGTTGAGGGCAAGGCAATAGGCGCTCACCGTGTCCGACAGCCGGTTCTCTTCGATGTTGCGGTTGAGAAGAAAATAGTTGGCGGCCAGAGGCTCGAACGCCAGAACGCGGACCTTGCGATTGATCGCGGCATAGATCGTATAGACGCCGACATTGGCGCCGATGTCATAGAGGACGGCGCCGTCTTCGATGGTGTCGATCCACTCGATCGTTTCCGGCTCCTTGGTCAGCAGCGTCTTGGCCCGCCACAAAGGAAGATCCCCCAGGCAGTAAAACCGTACCGTTCCACGCGCAGTCGGAATTTCCTCGATGACCTCATCGAACCCGACGGTCTTCATTCCCTGGCGAAGGATGCGCAGCAGGCGGCGGCGGCCGCCCGTGCCGAGTGGCCAGGTCAGCAACCGGGTCAGCCCAACGAGAATGCACTTGATGATCTGTCGCATGAGGTCTTTCTTCAGTTCAGTCCCGGGGACCCGAGACCAGGTCCCAGGAAATCGGCGTTCCGCGCGGGATGTCGCGGGCGGCCCGGCGGCCCAAGACGGTGTCGAGATGTTTCGGTGCCAGGCCGTGGCCCGGGCGGATGGAGCGTACGTTCTCTTTCGTCAGCTTCGCCCCGGCGAGGATATCGGCCACCGCGTAGAGCGACCGTCGAAACACGATGCTCGGCTCGGCCGCACTCTGCTTTCCAATGTGGGCTTCGCCCAGCGCCGCCCAGGCGTTGCGGCAATCGGTCACGAGGGCGCCCAGCTCGGATGGTTCCAGGGAAAATGCGCTGTCCACGCCACCGTCGGCACGGGCCAGGCAGACATGTTTTTCGATGACGGCCGCGCCGAGAGCGACGGCGGCGACGGCGACGGACGTGCCCGGGGTGTGGTCCGATAGTCCGATGACCGCATCATAACGGGCCGCGAGCTCGGGGATCGAGCGGATGTTCGACGCCTCGATGGGTGCGGGGTAGGCGCTCACGCAATGCAGAAGCGCAACCTGATCGGCGCCGATACCGGACAACATGGCCATCAACTCATCGATCTCGTCGGGAGTGACCATGCCGGTCGAGACGATCAGCGGCTTGCCCGTCGCCGCCGCCTTTCGGATGAGTGGCAGATCCATCGCCTCGAACGAGGCGATCTTGTAGGCCGGGCAGTCGAGGGTTTCGAGAAAATCGACGGCGGTCTCGTCGAAGGGCGATGAAAACACGGTGATGCCGCGTTCGCGGCCGCGCGCGAACAGCGCGGCGTGCCAGTCCCAGGGTGTGGCCGCTTCTTGATATAGGTCGTAGAGCGTGCGCCCGTCCCACAAGCCGCCCTCGACCTTGAAGCCGGGGCCGTCGTGGTCGATGGTCAGGGTGTCGGCGGTGTAGGTCTGCAGCTTGAGCGCATCGGCGCCCCTGTCCGCCGCCATGTCGACCAATGCCAAAGCGCGATCAATGTCGCCGTTGTGGTTGCCAGACATCTCGGCGATCACGTAGGGGGGGTGGTCGGCACCGATGGCGCGGCCGGCGATCTCAATCTGTTGCTTCCGGTCGGACAAGGTCATGATGCGGGGTGGCTCACAAAATGGTCGCCTTCCAGAACGTATCCAGCAGCCGAAAATATCTTGTGGGATGGAAGGTTTTCTTGATGGACAAACGCGAGAAATGTTCCTTCTGGTACGAGGCGCCGCACTGCGGCGAGAGACGCTGCTCCGACGCCCTCGCCTCGCATGGCCGGCGAAATCAGAATCGAGATTTCATAGGCGTCGGACGCACTCGGGTCGGCATCAAGGCGCACGAATCCGGCAGGTGTCCCGTTCATGAGCATCATTTCGAATAATCCGGGATTGGGCGCCAACCGCCGCAACATCCAGGCACGATGTTCGGCGTAGGTAGGTGGGTTCGGATTGCGGCTGTAGTTGCGGCTTCCCGGTGCGTACTGCCAACGAAATATCGTGTCGGTGTCCGATGTGGTCACGGGCCTGCAAGAAATCCCCCCGCCTGCCTTCGTGGCCTCGGGTGACACGGACAGAAACGTCCGCGCCGCGCCTCTTCCGTCACATACGCCGAACGCGGCGGCCGACATTCTTCTTACGGCATCGATGTCGCCCGCCACTTGGTTCAGGGCGAATGAGAGATCGGATGCACTGATGTCCGCATCGAGCAGCTCAATGGCTCCGATATCGGCCAGGGCACGCCCGTTGTGATTCTGATTGTCCGCCACCGGCACGGTTATCGTTGGCAACCCAAGGCAGCATCTTTCAAGAGATGAGACCCCGGGTGCGCCAATTGCGAGATCTGCTCCGTTAATCAGGTCAGCAAGATTTTTGGGATTGCGATGAACGATGACGCGGCTTCCCGTGGTGTCGGCGAACCGGGATACTTCGTTCAAGTGGGGAGCTTCCTCACCCAGAACCACGTCGACAATGAGGTCAAGCCCAGAGTACCGAACAGCCTCCAATGCGGTCAGGGTCATGTTCCTGGCGTCGGTCAGGCCAAAGGAAATGAGGATGCGATCAACGGACCGAATGGCTGCCCGGCGACCCAGGGCGTTGGCACGACCCAGAGCAAATTCCTGGCGAATCAGCGCAAACGCCGGGCCTGCCAGGATCTTGCAGGCCGGAGGGACGAGCCCGGCGTAGGCAGATTCGCTGCGACGCGGAGAGGCGTCGAGGAGATATCCGCAATCATGAGACCTGTCAGCAAGGTCGTCGACTACCAGAATGTTCTCAGCCCAGCCGCTCAAGGCGGCCTCGAAGGTAGAGTCGAGCGTGTAGTCATCAACGACAAGAACGCGGCATTGAGTGTCGACTCGATCCATCAGCGTTTCAGCGGACCGGCTTCGGTCATGCGGTAGCGAGACGACGGTATAATCGAAGGGTTTATTTCGTGACAAAGTGGGACCGGCTGTTTCATCGACCGCGATGAATATGCGCCAACCTTGATTGTGCATTGCTTGGGCCAGCGTAAGACATCGCATCAGGTGTCCCCCGCCGATTTCGGGCGACCAGGCCGGCCTGAAGACCGCGTGAGGCGCGGAATCAGGCGTTCGGCTCATGAAGGATCGGTTTGCCAGATGAGCCCGTCGCACTGCAGGGGAGGGTGCTGGCAATTCGCGCGAGGGCCAGATGGAGGGAGCTCTCGCTGGACCCGGATTGCTGCTGTCTGCCGACACCGTAGTTATGCAGGCGCATGTAGGCGAACTGCTCCGGGTTCAAGTAGCGGTCGTGATACAGGGTGTCAGTGAAGCGCTGCTGAAGTTCTTGAAAACTGAAGGTCAAGATCGGATGGGGGGCGTAATCGTGCCAAGCCGAAATCAAACGCCCGCCGTTGGGAAGGGGGTCATGAATCAGGACCGGGATGCCCTCGGCGAGACATTGGTCGCACAAGGAAGTGTACCGCGCGACGACGACGTCCGCCATCGCGGCGAGTGCGTATGACCGGTCGTAGACGTCGTAGCGATTGTCGATGAATACATTGTCGAGGCCGGCAAATCGATCCTTTGCCGGCGCCATCTCCGCCAGTTTGAGCCAGCATGAATCCTTCCCCCGGATGACGAAAGCGCAATCGCTATTGAGTTCCGCCAAGTCGGCGATATGGGAAAAATAGAGCAGGTTGCTCTGTGCGTCGGTCCAAAAATGAAAGGGGTCGGCGAGTGAATCGGGGTTGGTGTGAAAATCAAGGACGAGGCAAACGGCGCGAAATTCTCGAAATCGCTCGCGCCGTTCGGCCGCCGCGTCCTTTCGGTGTTGGGCGATCCGCCCGCGTCTCGGGTCTCCTGTTACGATGACCTTGTCAATTGCTTGGTAAGGGTCCTGGTTGATGCGCTCTGCGATTGCCTGCCCGTGGACGAAATAGGTATTCAGGATCAAGGCGCTGGTGCCGTAAAACGGATTGATGAAACGCTCCTGCAGAGCGGCGACATGGATACCGAACGACTGCAGCGCGAGCGCCGCCATCGAAGGAATCAGAACATCGTAACCGAAAACGGCGATGCGGGCGTCTCGACAGGGCGCCATGGCCGCTCTGTAGTTTTCGAAGCGCAGTGCCGCAATGGCAAGAATGGCTGCTTTTGCCAAACGATGTTTCCCCGACACCTTGGCGAGAAACCGTGTCAGGTGTTCAAGCCAGGCGGAAGCATTTCGTTGCCCGTCGAGTTCTAGGAAGTGCGGTTGGATGTTGTGCAGGCGGTACTCAGACTCAACGAGTTTCTGCTCGCCTGCCGACATCGTCCAGGCAAGTTCGATATGGGCGATATTTGACTTGTGAAACGGGCTGGCGGAATCCTCTGAATAATATTGATCCTTCACGAACAGTCCGCCGTAGGTGATGCCCTTGTGAGGAAAGTAGAGTACTTCCTTGCCGAAGGTGTCAGGGCCAGAGGTCCGAGACCCGGGGTCGGCGGAAATCGGGTCCGTGGGAGATTGGAGCATCCGCGCGGCGCATTGGAGGGCTCGTTTGATCGGCAGCATAACGGCCGGAAAGCGGTCGAGGGCTCGGACAAACCATATCGGAGCCCCGGGATACAGGTTCCTTACCGCTGTCGGAAGAAGGGGAGAGATCAGCGAGTCAATTCCTGAAGTCCTTTGGAAAACATCGGCGCGAATGCCATGGCTCCGGAAGTATTCCGCCAAGGCATAGGCTTCGGAAAATCGCAGAAGCCGATTGAAGACGAGATCGAACATCAGCGCTCTTGCCCGCGTGGCGGTCAGCGGGGCCGCGGGGATTTCGGCCTGCAAGGCATCGAAATCGCTGTCCGTGAAGGCTGCATCGAGAACGGCACGGGTATATCGCGCGGTGACCCGCAGGTCCTCGCTCAAAGACAGGCCGGCGTAGCTGTGGAAATCAGCCAGCTCAATCCCCGCCCGCGCCAAGCGGTCGAGCCAGGGCGTGGCGCGCAGGCGCCCGACGGGCTTGATGAAAACGACGCGCCGGCCGAGGAGACGGAAGGCGGCTGCGACGACTAGGTTGCCTGCCGAAAGTTGATGGAACACGACCACTTTGCCGCGTCCCGGGCCATTGGAAACGTGCGCTGAAACCATTATGTCTCGAGCCATTTGTGTGGCACGTCCCGGTTGATCTCCAGTAGGCCGGGATGGCGTGCGAGAAACGCCAGGATGTCGCTCAGGGAAAACTTGGGATTGTCGGCGTACAGGCCTTCGTAAATGGCAACAATCAGCCTCAGGTCCTCGTCTGTATCCAATGTCAGGCGAAGATGTGGATGACGTTCGCCATCGCGTGCGGCCACATTGTGCAAACGGAACTGTTCCGGATGCCGGTAGATGAAGGGCGTGACGTGTTCCCGTTCGTCGCTTCGTGCGGCCTCGGCACCGGCCCGGTCGAGCGCAGCACGGGAAAATGCTTCGACATCCATGCCGATCGGATAGGTGCGTTCCAGGGTATTGGAAGCGTAGTCAGCCCCGGTTTCGAACAACGCGCCAACAACCCGGTCGATGATCGCGGGGTCTGCGAGCGGGCAATCGCCGGTCAGCCGAACAACATGAGTCGCCGTCGTCATAGCGGCCGCGCCTATGTAGCGAGACAGGACATCGTCCTCACTGCCCCGGTGAAATGGCACCCCCATCGCCGTGGCGATGTCACATACAGGGTTATCCGTGGCGTGAATTGTCGTGGCGATGACGATGCCATCGAGCATCTTGGCCCGCCGCACTCGCTCGACCTGCAACTGCAGAGCTGGGATGCCACAGATCGGACGCAGTACTTTTCCCGGCAGGCGGGTCGATGTCATCCGCGCCTGCAGTATGGCAATCGTGTTCATTGCAGGTGAAATCAAGGCAACAAGTAGGGGTGACGCTCAAGGAAGCGGTACGAGATGTCGCCGCAGCCGGATAGTTCAGGATGTCTGGCAAGGACGAATTCCCGGAACGCATCTTGTTGCGCTTTTCCGGAAGGCGGCGTTGGAACGCCGTCCAGTCTGTCGAACATCTCCTCGCATAGGTCGGCGATCTCATCTTCCGTGTTGTCAATGATCTCCAGGCCGCTCTCCTGGAATTGCTCAGCGCGAAAGAAGTCACCGGCGCCGAAGTCTACGATCTCTTGAAACGTTAAAAAGCGGTCCTCGTCCCTGCGCTTCAGAAGCTTGGGAATGAATAGATCGTTGGGTGTAATCGGCAAGGTGAACAGGGGAATCATGTTGGCGGCGGCGACTGGAACTCCCGCCACGGTCCCGACAGCGTAGAGCCCGGATGTGTTGGCAAGAATGAAGCGACTCTTTAGGCAAATATAGAAATCCAGCAATGGGTTGGAATGCTCGGTCGCGTAGTCGATCACGCGTGGGTTGCGCTCCGCAGGCAATGGCCGGCTATCCCTGGTTCCCATGCGGATTGCGAATCCTCCTCTGCTGACGATCTTCTCAGCCGCCTTCAAATAGGTTTCAACGTGGGAGTTCCGGTAATCGTGATAAGCAAGCCCTGCTCTCGGGAACCTTTTGCTGAAGTAATCGGAATCTCGCGAATGAAACGCGACAAACCATGCATCGCGTGAAACACCGATGCGCTCGAGGAACACGGCGCCTTCGGACGCCACGTGCTCGGGCAGACGCAAGGTGCGTTCCCCGCCGGAGAATGTCGAGTAGGCGTTCTTGGTATATGGCGGATCAACGTAAACTCCCCAGTAAGCCATGACCGGGATGGTGGCGAGCACGAAATCGAACAGACGAGTGTGCTCGATGATGATCATGTCTTCGGAGTAGACGTCCCGGATGTAAGGATTGCAGACAACCGGAGTGAACACGACATAGGTATTCTTGTTTCCTTCGGCCTTTTTGAGAATGACAAGCGATCCGAGGTCATGCGCGAGATGCCCCATTCGATGCCCGGGAACGCATGAAACCTTGATCGAAACCAAGGGCCTGATCAACCAGAGGACGGGCATGAAAAAACCTGCCGTCACCGCTGAAAACCCAACATAGGCCATGCGGTGAACAATACGTTTCAGCCAAGTCATTGGTGCGGACGGCGGCCCTTCTTGGAGATTCTCTTGCCATTGAGATACAGCCTGTCCAAGTCACTGCTTGTAAACAGACGGAGTGCGTCTTTCGCCGACTCGACGATCGGCTCTCCCGGGCCGTTCAGGGAGGTGTTCATGAGGACGGGCGTGCCGGTCAATGAGTGGAATTCTTCCAGAATCCGGAAGTAAGTGCCATCGGAGGCCGTTACGGTTTGGATTCTTGAACTGCCATCCACATGCGTGATGGCGGGAAGTTTGTCCGGATCTTTCACTTGCGCTGTGAAAAGCATGAACGGAGAGGGAACCGGAGCGCCTTCGAAATAATTGTCGGCTTCGGACTCAAGGACGACCGGCGCGAAGGGACGCCACAACTCCCGGCCCTTGAGCGCGTTGACGCGCTCCCAGTTTCCCTTGATCCCGGGATGAGCAAGGATAGACCGATGGCCAAGTGCGCGGGGGCCGGTCTCGCTTCGTCCTTCGTACCAGGCAACAACGGCGTTCTGCGCAAGATCGGCGGCGGCTGCGGCGGCCGGGTCGTCTACGGTCTCTACGATGATCAGCGTGCCGTACTCCGCGAGCACCTTGGCGTCGTCTTCGACGGCATAATTTCTTCCAAGATAGGCGCATTCGAGGGCGTCCATGGCGCGGTGTGGACGCGCCGCGCCTAAGATATTGTGGCAGACCGCAAGCGCGCCGCCGATGGACAGCCCTCCGTCGCTGACCGCGGGCAGTACAGACACTTCCCGGAACGGTGATTGATTGAACAGGATCGAATTTGCCGGACAATTGAGGGCGACGCCACCCGTCAGACACAGGGCGTCTGTGGGACGACCCATTTTGATCTGCAATTCGTGCTGGACGGAAATGGCACGTTTCAGGGTTTCCTCGAGTAGTTTTTGCGTGCTTGCGGCAAGGTCCGCGTTGATCGGGGCCAGCACGGAATCCGTGTCGCCCAAGGGCGCCATGTCATAGCCCATGCGACCAGCTTCGGCCAGGCAATGACTGAGCCAGCGGTAGAGCAGGGGATGGCGGTCATCGTGGATCCAGTCGGGAATCGCGGTCCCTTCCGGCAAGGGGCTATCGACGCGCGGCGCCGAAAATCCATCGTGCCAATTGCCGACGAAGGCAGGATCAAAAAAGGTCGGTTTCCCCCACGGGGCAAGGCCCATCAATTTGCCCGCGCCAGTGTCGTATCCCAGATTCAAAAGGAAGGCGACGCGCTCATACAAATTTCCACCGGACAAGAAATGTGGCGCCACGGGGTAAAGCTTCGTGCCTTCCCCGTAGTAGAACATTCCTGACCAGTAAGCCGTTTCCGGCAAGCTGCCGTCGTGGGAAAAGACAGCGGCGTTCTCGAAGTTCCCGCTATAGAAGGCATAGGCCGCATGAGCATAGTGGTGGGAGATCATGAACCCCGGGACGGTCCGGTGCCGAAGCGTGACCGTTATCGGCAACTGCATCCCAAGCCGACTGCTTTCAGTCAGGGCGTCCTCGACATGAATGCTTGAGAGATCCTCCAGTCCCCGCGGTTGCGTCCAGTCGGCAGGAAGCATGAAGTCGTCGATCGCCGGAACGGCGGGCATTTCAATGAGGTTGCTCAGAAAATCACTGGAAAGCCGCTTGACGTACGGGTGGTCGCGCCCAGACGCCACGGTCTCCTTTACATATCTAGGGGCGGATGCCACGCGTTCCTTAAAATCAGTGCTTCCGACAATCGAGCATTGGGCGGCGTGCGGCGCGTCGAAGGCGAACTCGAAGGATAAGGCCTCGGGCTCGATGAACAGGTATTCAATGCGTTGGGTCGATGTGACGGCGCAGTAATCGACGGCGTCCAAAGTCAACCCGGCATCACTAAGCGCGGCCTCGATCTCGTTGATCGTGATCCCGATGGCATGCTTCGCACGGGTCAGACGTTCCCGTTCAATGCAATTCAATACGACCCCGTCCCGTACGACCGACACGGACGCATCGTGACCAAAATGTATGCCGAGAATGATCATTGTGACGATAGGCTCCCGGTCTCAAAAGTGGCCATGTCTACTCCCATGGTGTAGGCGCGATACGGAAAATGTGCGGATGGATCATGCTGAAGTCGGCGGTAAACCAGTTGCATGAGATACCTCATGTCCACACTGATGAGCCCCACCCCCTCAATTTGGGTAACTTGAAGGGCTCCCGCATTCGCGAGAATGTGCCCGTACTGCTGAAAGTCGCGAACGCGGCGGGCGTGCCGCCGCAACGTGAAAGTTGATTTCACGCCGGCGAAGTCGATCAGTTCGTAGGATTCTGCTTCGGTTTCCGGGCGCAGGTAGATATCGGGTGCCACCAATTCTTCAGGGTGATGAATGGCCGTGCAGCATTCGAACCCGACGTCGATTAAAAGCACGCGACTATCATTGCCGGCGGCGCCTGAGTAGATTTGACCGTATGGGCTGTGCCTGCCGCAGGGCGTACCCTCCCGTGAATGGCCGGAAAGCAGCTGTTCGGCTGTCCGCCCTACCCCGGATACGGAGTGAGTTGGATGGAGGCTCCGGAATGTCGCGAACTGCGCGCGAAAGGTCTCTGCCAGAATCCCGGTATGCGAAGGGGTCGATCTGGCATCGAAGAGGTTTGCGTGGGGCGTGACGTTTCGCCATGACATCGACGGCATCAGCAGCGTTCCGTCACACATGTATTCCGCCAACGCAGCGCAGGTCTCGCCGGCGTCCCAGCCTCTTTTCGACAGGCCTCTGAAAGAGGCGTGGACCTGGAGCACGCCTGTTTCCGGAATCTCCAGGAAATCCAGGGCATGCCGCAGGTGTGACAGTTCGTTCACCAAGATATGGCCCGTTGTTCGATCTTGCGTTTGCGTGACGGCCTAGTGCGCGAAATGCGCTTCGACCTTCAGAATCGCCGCTACCGTGTCGTCCACTTCAGTATCAGTGTAGTTTTCGTTGACGAACAGATTGAAGCTCGAGTCCCGAAACGCGACGGCGTTCGGGATCGCCGTTCCCTCCGGCAAGTGAGGAATTGCGTACTCCCAGTCGGTGACAAGGAAAGCGTAATGCGGATTCAGGTCGATACCTTCCGCCATCAAGGCCTCTGCAAAGGCGACTTTCGAGCAGGAGATTCTTTCAACATCAACGTGTACAGGGATGAAAAACGGTGAAGGCGATCCTCTGAACTCATAGACCCTGCAGACCGAACTTTCAGCCTTCAGGCGGTCACTCAGCATGTTCAGAAAATGGGTGCGACGCGCGATTGTGTCGTCAAGGCGCTTCAGGGATGCGAGACCGATGGCGCAGGATAGTTCGTTCGAATTCCAATTCAGTGCCGGGAACAAATTTGTCCTGGGGTCACGAATGTCGTAGTCCTTTCGCCATAGCGGCTTTCCCCGGTCCGCGCAGGCCAGCGCCCGGTGATACATGTCTTCCGACGAAGCATACACGATGCCACCGCTGCTGCCTGACATGAGGGACTTCCGATACATCGTCGACACGGCGGCAATGTCACCGAAACTTCCGACGCGCTTGCCTTTCCAGATTGCGCCCGGCGCCTGACTGCAATCTTCCAATACCTTGATGTTCGCCGCGTGCGCCGCGGCGACAATCTCGTCAATTTCCAGGGCCTCGCCGGCACAATGAACGGCGATCAATGCCGATGTGCGATCGGTGCATTTGGCCTGAAACTGCTTCAGGCCGATGTTGTAGCTGCCCGGCGCGGTATCTGCGATTACAGGAACGTACCCCTGAACGAGAATGCTGTTGAGGGGGCCTGAATCGACAACCCCAGAAAGGATCACCTCTGACCCTTTTGGTAGGTCAAGCGCTTGCAGGGCAACATAGACGGATGCGGTTCCGGTCGCCACTGCATCTGCATAGCCGCCCCCCATGAAGCGCGCGAACTCATCGCAGAACACGGTCTCGTATCGGCTCTGATACGGCAGATCGAGGGCGTCCGCCAAATAATGTTGGGCCGCGTCCATCAACGAGTCCATTTCCTCTTTGCCGAAGGCCTTGCGGTGCGGCATGGGAGCAGACCGGACGGGCGGGCCGCCGTTGATAGCAAGTTCATTCAGGTTGTATGTCATTGTGTGATGCCGATCTTTCGCGTGGCTGACATTAAGGAGTTATCTGGGGCAACGGTTCGCCGATCTTGCGGGATGCGGCTTCCAGGATTTCTGCGACCTGTATCCCGGTCTGAATGTCTTCTGTCGTCGGCACACCGCGGCGCACTTTGTCCTCAAACGCGCGGATAGACGCAGTCAGCGGGCGGACGTTGGGAAGCGGGACGATCCGGCTGTCGCCATTTGTTCGGGTGACTTCCTTAAGGCGATCGACAGCTTGATCGTCATAGACGAAGTGTACTTCGTCATACTCGAACCGCATGGTCCGGCATTTTTCCGCCATGCCATTGCCGGCGACCAGGGACGCGTTCGCTCCACTGCTGAACATTAACTCCAACCGGATCAAATCTCTGCCGGGCACCGATTCAAAGGGCGGTTCCGGGGTGATTCTTGCCGCATCGACATCAAGACAAGTGCCGATGCCAGCCTTCAGGCAGACTGCAATGAAATGAGGTGCGTATTCCCAGAGCGGCGAAATATCGGCCCTTCGTTCATATGCCGCCCCGATGCGTCCGACGATCCGCTGCAATGGTCCGGCGGACTTTGCGCGATCGTGGATTGCGATTACGGCCGGGTTATGAAGATCAATGTGGTCGACATGTACAATACCGCCCGCCAACTCGACATTCTTCAAAAGCGCGCGGCCGTCCTGTGATGAGAGACAAAGCGGCTTTTCGACAAACACGGCGATACCGGCCGAAACAAATGCCGATGTCATCTTGGTATGCCAGACGGCTGGGACGGCAAGAAAAACGGCGCCAACCCCGCGACGGTCGAGAACGTCGCGCCAATCGGTCACGATGTCACAATCTTCGCCGATCAGGTCGCGAATGTCTTCACGACTGGTCGCAACGCAGGCCAAGTTGATGCCGGCAACGTCATCGCGAATCGTGCGTGCGATATTCCGTCCCCATCGGCCAACTCCAACCTGCGCCGCATTGATGAGTTCGACGCGCCCGCCCGTGGTCGCCGGATTTTTCACGTCGCGGTGTCAACCCCGGTCACGACCTTTATGAACGCCGCAACGGCATCCTTGTCGTTCTCGTGAGGTGCAAATGGTGCAGGAATTACGGACATCTCACGGGACCATGGCCCCGAATAGACTTCATGATAGATGAACCATTCGCTCCGCGGGAAAACGAAATGGTAGATCGGCTCGGAAATCCGGAAAAAGAAGGCGCCCGGATGGCGGCCGTCTCCCAGCAAATGTTGTTGCAAAACATGCCCGTCTTCCGACATCAGAAAGACCTCAGCCTGCCCTTCCACAACGTGATAGGACTCGCACTTTCCTGATGGATGTCGATGGGGCGGCAGATAGGTGTGTTGACGCGCGCAGATAAGCATCTCCTGGACCGGGTTATCCGTCGAACCATGGGCGCAGTATCGGAAGCGATTTTTCGCCGAATGGGTTGCCAGGTCTTTCAAGCGGGTCACGTCCGCAGAGTCGAACACGACGACTGGTGCGGAGACATCTTTTGCAAACTCACTCATCAGACAAACGTCCTGTCGGCTCCCTTCAAAATGCCGCGATCACCCGATTGAGGGTGTTCAGAGGGACGCAGCAATCATCTCGGCGCTCAGCCCGTGGCGGGCCAGAAGTTCTTCATAGCTGCCGTAGAAATGGATGAATTCGTCCTTGAGGGTGACGCTCTTGACGCTGTTGGTGACGCCGTTGTCCCAAGCGATTTCCTTGACCCGCGAGGCCAGGCCGCCGTGGGGCACGTGCTCCTCGATCACCACGGTGCGGGCGTGCGCATTCAGCGCCGCCAGCACGCCCGCTTCGTCGAGCGGCTTGATGGTGTGGACGGAGACGATGGATGGCCTTTTGCCAGTCTTGGCGCGCACGCGGTCGGCCACGTCGAACGCCATCTTCATGGTGATGCCGTAGGTCAGAATGCACAAGTCGCCCTCTCCGCGGACGATGTAACGTAGCTTGCCGACCTCGAACGGGTCGACGGCACCGGACGTCAGGTCCGGCTCGCCAGCCTTGCCCAGACGCATGTACACGGGTCCCGTGCTTTCCGTCGCGCACCAGGTGGTGGCGAGCCGCATTTCCTCCGGGTCACAGGGCGCGAGCACGGTCATGTTGGGGATGGCCGAGGCGACGGCGATGTCTTCCATGGTGTGATGGGTGCCGCCGAGAGTCGAATAAATGACGCCGGCCCCCATCCCGATTACCGTCACCGGCAGGTTCTGGTAGGCGAGATCGTCACGCACCATTTCGAACGGCCGGTAGAGCGAGAACGTGGCGATGGTGTAGCAGAATGGCCGCATGCCCTTCAGCGCCATCCCGGCGGCGATGCCGATCATCGCCTGTTCGGCGACGCCGCAGTTGATGAAGCGTTTGGGAAACTCCTCGCGGAACTTGACCATGGAACCGGCCGGTGAAATATCGGCGACCAGGGCGCAGATACGGGGATTGGTTTTGCTGATCTCGTAGATCGCGTCTGCGAACTTGTTTCTCATGACGAGATCTCCGTCAACTCGGCGAGCGCCTGCGCGTACTCTTCCGGATTGGGCGAACGGTAATGCCAGATGGCGCCGCCTTCCATGTAGGAAACGCCGCGGCCCTTCACCGTGTTGCCGATTAACATGAACGGCCTGTCGCCTTTGCGCCGGGTGACGGCGTCGAAGATGGCGGCGGCGTCGTGGCCATTGACCTCGGCCGTCTCCCAATTGAAGGCCTCGAGCTTTTCACGAATGGGATAGAACCGGGGATGAGTCTCGACGGTGTTGCCGAAGGACTGCATGCCGTTGTGGTCAAGGAAGCAGATCAGGTTGTCGACCTCCAGGTTGGCCGCCATCATCATGCATTCCCAGGTCGACCCTTCCTGTAGCTCGCCGTCGCTCAGCACCGTGAAGATGAGGCCGTCTCCCTTGTTCACGTGGCGCTCCGTGTAGGCCATGCCGGTGGCCAGGCCCATGCCGTGGCCGAGGGACCCGGTCGAAGCCTCGATGCCCGGCACGCCGTAGTCGGGATGGCAGCCGAGCCGCCCCTCGGGCTTGCAGTAAAGGTCAAGGTCGCGGCGCGAGAGGATGCCGAGGTCCTCGAGGATCACGTATTGCGCCATGCAGCCATGGCCCTTCGACATCATGAAGGTGTCTAGGCTGTTGCCGGCGGCGCCGCGCATCAGGCCGTTGTAGATCACGTCCACCATCTCCAGGCAGGAGAAGGCGCCGGCGGCGTGCAAGGCCTGCACCTGCTGGGAGATTTCCAGGATGCGTCGGCGGTAGGACATGCAGCGCTTGCGCGCGATCAAGGGGTCGAATGCTTTCAGAGTCACGTGGAAGGCTCCGGTTCGTTCAATGCGAAAGCTCGGCGAGGCAGCGGCCGAAAGCGCGTTAGCTGTGGATGCCCAGGCGTTTCAGGATGCGTCGTTTGAGTTCTGTCAAAAGAGCGCGGCCTGAAACGGTTTGGATGGACTGTTGAGATTTGGTGAGTCGGTAGACGTCGACGCCGGACATCAGGCGCCCGTCAATGGCGTAATTGTAGCGCGCTAGGTTCGATTCCGCCTGCGCTTCTTCGTAGCCCGCCTGGAATGGTATGCAGTAGTCCGCTTCGTCCCCCTTCCGCATCAGGCACCACAAGCTGATGCCGTTCGCAGGATCCATCGGTGGTTTCATGTGGGCCGCCATTTCGGTGCTCCACGGGATCAATGCGGCGGTGCCCACCGGATTGATCCAAAGTCCGAGCATCTCATAAGAATTGAAACGAGCAAGCGCCCAGAACAGGTTCGGGTTATAATTGAAAAAGCCGTGATCGATGGAGCCCAGGAACGGCAGGGCGTGGAGCATTAAGCCGCCTGGCCGGGTCAGTTGATGGATGATCCGGAAGGCATTGTTCTGATCGATCAAGTGCTCGGTGGTGCCGGCATTGACGCACAGACAGAAGGTACCGCGGTCGGCATCGCTAACATCGTCCAGATTCAGGTCGAACGGTTCGCCGTACCACCCGTCTGCATCAAGTGCCTTATACTCGATGTCGAGCAAGTCGAAGAACGCCTTGGCCGGGCTTCGGTTGGACAGAACATCAAGCTCCGCTTCGGAAACTTCCGGTCCGCCCATGACCTGCAGCGTTTGCGCGATGATCTTTCGATACGGGTGGCTGAAGACGTCCTGCTTTGCGAAATGTAGTTCTTGAGATCCAAGATCGACGACACGTCGCACGTCTTTGAACAGCCCCTGGCCATGCATTGATTGGAACAGGGCCATTGTCTCTGCGCTGTAACCCATGATTTCGTTCACCTCGCCGTCGGTATGGTTAGCCGATGATGGTCCAATACCAGTCGCCGGTGTAACCGGCTTCATCGAACACCACGACCCAGCCGTCAGGATAGTCGTGAAATCTGGCGGTCAGCACCCAACTTTCGAATATCTCCTTCTGCGCTGCCGTCATGTAGCTGTCGACCTGTACGAACCCCTTGCCGGGGGCTAGGCGTTCGATTTCGCGCAGGGCCCGGACACAGCCGTCACGGTCCAGGTTGTGGATCGTGTTGATCGCCAGCACCGCATCGAAGCTTCCGTCCGGAAACGGCAGGTCGTCACAGCTGCCGATCTGCAGGCGGCCGACGACTTCCGGCTCGCAATGCATCAAGGCGTATTTAGAGACATCGATGCCATACGCGTCGATGCCCTCAGCCACCAGATCCTTCACCAGGAACCCCTTGGCGCAGCCGACGTCAAGCACCCGGTCGCCCGGCTTCAATCCGAAATGGGCGATGATGTCCCTGGCGACCGGCTGCCAGCGGCCGTCATAGCGGTATCCGCCATAGCCGTATTCGCGGGGGCCGTCGAAGTACATCTCGCCGTACTCGCGGGAAATGCGGATATGGTCTTCGGTCTTGGCGGTCTCCCGCGCCTGGACGTTGCGTTTGCCCTGGGGCAGGGCGCGCAGCAGGTTTACTTCGGCCATCAGAGAAGCTCCCCCATCTCGTTTTGCGCGCGGGCCAAGCCGTCCGCCAGGGGGGTATATCGGAATTCCGGAAAAGCCGCCAGGGTGGCGGACGGGTCGAAGGCGCGATATCCGTTGTGAGGCATGGGCCCTTGGCGCGGCGAGCCTTTGAGGGCAATTTTCTTTTCGGAAAGGGCGATAACCAGCTCGGCGATTTCGCGGAACGACGTCACGGTCCCCGTCGCTGCATTGAGCACGCCGGCCGAACGGTACCAAGCGATCAAACGGATCAGTTCGGCGACGTCCCGGACGTCGACATGATCGCGGCGTTCCTCGCCCTCGCCGAACAGGACGATGTCTTCACCGGCCGCGGCCAGGCGGCGGTAACGGTTGGGACCATAGCCGTTGTGCGGGTCGGCGGCACCGTAGATCAAGGTCGGGCGCAGGATCGCGAGAGGGCCTTTGGTGGCCTCCTTGAGCATCAGTTCACGGGCCAGATGCATGACGCCGTGGAGCGAACCGGGCTCGGCGCAGGACGCTTCCGTCAGTGGCGCCGCGCTGTCCGCGTAAACGGCGTCCGAGCTGACATAGATGACATGGGCAGGCTGAACCTTGGCCAGGGCGTCGGTTACGGCGCGCATCATGCGGATGTTGCGCTCCAGCATCGCGCCGTCCTTGCAGGGAGCTTCCGCGGACACCACGACGAAGGTGTCGTCGGCGCGCAGTTGCGCGGCAAGGGTATCGGCGGCGGTTGCCGACAGAAGATCGACCTCGGCCCGGCCGAGCGCCAGAACGGGCGTGCCTTCGCCGGCGAAGGCCGCCGCGGCGGTGCTGCCGACAAAGCCGGCGGCGCCCAGGATCACGACCCGTGTCGGCTGCTGGGGATGTGGGTTCGAATGATCAAGCATGGCGGGCCTCGGCTGTGGCGGCGGCCCGCTTAGGCGCGCGGCCAAGAATGAAATGGTCGAGCCCGGCGGCGGTCACCGCCGTTTCGGACAAAAGACCGTAGGGGTCGATCAGCGCGCGGCCGCGCATACGGCGGGCCAGTTCCGTGGGATCGATCTCGCGGTACAGGGGCCAGGGCGTGATGATCACCACCGCATCGGCGCCGTCGCAGGCGTCGAGGGGCGTTTCCGATTGATGCAGGCCGGGCAAAACCTCGGCGGCACGAACCTGTGGGTCATGGGCGGTCACCCGCCGCGTATCCAGATGTGACAGCAGCGCCAATGACGCCGCGTTCTTGGTGCTGTGGGTGTTCTCTTTGTAGGCCAGCCCGAGCAGGCCGATGGTGGCATCGGGCTTCGCGTCGAGCACCGCTTGCTTCAAGGTGCGGTAGCACCAGTCCTTGCGGTGCCGGCTGTTGGCCAGCCAGGCATGGACGATCCCGGCATCTGTGGCGTGCCGGTCGGCGAGCCCGATCACGGTGGCGAGGTCGCGTTCCAGATTGCCGCCGGCCAGACCCAGGCCCGGCGCGATATAGCTTTTCGGGCCGATGCGCGCATCCAGACGCAGGGCCGGGATGATTTCCGACCAGTCGGCGCCGACATGCTCGCAGACCTCGGCCATGGTGTTGGCGACGCCGACGGAGGCGACCAGACACATGTTGATGGAGATCTTCGCCAGTTCGGCGCTTTCGTAGCGCATGGGAAGAACAGGGCAGCCGAAGGCACCGAGATAATTTTCGAAGCGGGGATCGATCGCCGCATCCGGTTTCGCGCAGCCGACGATGAACCGTTCCGGATGCATGGCGCGTTCCACGGCGCGGCCGAAGATCAGGGTTTCGACCTGATAATACAGCCGGGCGGGATCGCGGCTCAGGGTGCGGGTGAAGCCTGGCGGCACCTGGCACAGAACGACCAGAAGCGCATCGCCGCTCATGGCGCGTTCGGCCGTCGCGATGATGTCGGTAATGGGGGCCAGATCGCTTTGGCCGTTATCGTCGGTCGGCACATCGACGGAGATATAGACGATGTCGCAATCGGCAAGCTTGGTGTCGTCGCTGGTAAAGGTCAGGCGCTCACGGTTGTGGGCGATCATGTCGTCCAGGTCCGGTTCGGCGACGGGAAGGTGCCCGGCGTTGATGGCGTCGACGACTGCGGGGTCGCCATGATAGCCCACGACCTTGAATCCGCGCGCCGCCGATGCCGCCGCCATGTTGAGGCCAAGATGCGTCAGGCCGGCGAAACCGATGACGGGGGCCGTCATGCGCCCGCCCCTTCGCGCACCATGTCGTGCACGCCGGCCTGGGCGGCCAGGTCGCGCAGGGTGCGATTGATCCACAGGTCATTGGCCAGACCATTGGTGCCCGGTGCCTCGGCGCAGAGCGCCTTGAAATGCGCGTATTCCAGGTCCCAGGTCGGGTCGGCCTGCACCAGCGTCACGGCCTCTTCCGGGGGGCGGCCGCTGGGCAGGACGCGGGTCCGATGGGTAAAGGTCGACGGCCCCCATTTGCACAGGCTTTCGATATGCGCGCTGCCGTGTTCGGCGAAGATGTCGGTGGTGTGATGGTTGCGCCAGCTCAACATCGTCATCTCAAGCTGAATGGCCAGGCCGTCGGCGGTGTCGATGACGACATGATCAAAGGACCGGTTTTCGTGACGGTAAGCCCCCCGCACACGGAAGCGCGCGTCGAAATCCTGACCAAGCCAAAAGCGCAGGGTGTCGAGCAGGTGGCTGCCGAGGTCGGGCAGAACGCCGGCCCCTTGATCACGCCAGGCGCTGTCGCGCACCAGGCGCGCCGTCCCGTTGCCGTAGAACATGCGCAGAGAATAGATCTTGCCCAGGCGGCCGCTTTTGATCAGGTCGGCCATGCGCACGAAATGAGGCTCGAAACGATGGTTGTAGGCGGTGTAGCAGACGGCGCCGGTTTTCTCGGCAAGGGCGGCCAGGCGGATCAGGTCGTTGTCATCGACGGACAGCACCGGCTTCTCCACCAGAACGTGCTTTCCCGCGGCCAGCAGGTAATCCAGCAGCTCGATCTTCGCCTCGTCGGGGATGCACAGCAGCGCGGCGTCGTAGTCCGTCAACGGGACGTCGCGAACGTCACGAAAATCGACCGTGTCCTTGACCGGGTCGATCGTGGCGACCGCGTCGGCACCCGCGGCGGAAAGCCGCTTGGCGCCCTGCACCCCCATTCCGGCGACGATAACCCGCATCCGCGTCAGCCGCCGTACCCGGCAGCTTTTTCGACCTGGTCGATGCGGGCGAGCACGTCACCCGGACGGATCGGCACGTTGCCGTCAATCTCGCATTCGCAGGCCGCGGCCATGGAGCCGAGGATTCCGGCGATGACCTCGTTGCCGGTCGCCAGCATGGCCATGGTTGCGTAGGACAGCAGCGCATCGCCCGCGCCGACAGCATCTGCGATGTTGTGGGCGAAACTGTCGACGGAGAAATAGTTGCCCTCATCCTCTGTGCCGGCCTTGGGCCGGGAAACGAACGCGCCGCGGTCGCCGAGTTTGAGAATTAGGAGTTTACATGCGTTGGCGGAAACCAGGGCGCTGGCCAGCGCGCCGACGGTGGAATCCTGATCGCCCAGCGCAAACCGAGCTTCCCGTTCATTGGGCGTGACCAGATCGAAGTTCTTGAACTCGGTAATGTTGCCCCAACGGCTGGCGACCTGGCTGTCGGCCACGCGATAGACATCGTGCGGAATGGCACTGGTTAACTGCGGCACGGTCCAGTGATTGAAGATGCCGTGCCGGAAGTCGCTGAACACGACGGCGTCGGTTTCCGTGCCCGTGATCTTCGAGGTCAGTTGTTCGAGAATGCCTTCGGAAATCGAACGATTGTCCAGGGTATCGACCTTCAACAGCCGGTATCCGCCGGCGATGATGGCGTTCTTGTTGGTCGTCGGGCGGGTCTCATCGGTGATGGCGTTGACCTTGATGCCGGCCGCTTTTAGGCCGTCGATCACAAAATCGGCGAGTGCGTCCTTCCCGAGGACGGTCGAAAAGGTGACGTCCGCGCCGGCCGCGTTCAGGTGCTGCGCGACGATGCCGGCGCCGCCGATGTAATCGTCCTTGCCCTGGTAAAGCACGCTGAAGGTCGGCGTCTTGGTCTGGCCGCCGATCAGCGAGGTGCGGGTATAGCTGTCGACGATGGTGTCGCCGACGACATGGACGCGGAAGCCGCGCATCTTGTCCAGCGTCGCCCGCAGGTCGGCGAACCCCAGGTTATGGGTGTGGAGAAGCGTCAGCAGCTTTTCCATCTGGATGTTCGGCGGGGCCAGTTCGATCAGGCGCGACGATGAATAGACGATGTCGCCTGGCGTGAAGATCATGCCGCCGCCATAGCTTTCGACGATGTCGGCTTCTTCCTGCGTCGCCGCCGGAAGGCCGCCCGAGGTGTACTCGAACCCCTTGGCGAAGAAATCAGGCTGCAACGCCTGAAGGTTCTCAAGCGGCTTCGCATTCTCGTCGATCATCACGTAGTCGACCATCTCGAACGCGGCGAGGTTGAGGGCGCGCAGGCGTTCGGGGACGTGCGGTCTGTAGGTGCCCTTCTTGATGTGCCTGTCGGCGGTGATCGAGGCGATGAGAATATCGGCCTTGGTTTTGGCATAAGCCAGATGCCGGACGTGTCCAGGGTGCACGACGTCGAACACGCCGTGACACATGATCACCTTGTTCTCGCGCGGGAACGAACCAATCAGGCCGCGCAGTTCCGCGGCGGTCTTCAGCTTGAATTGGTACTTTTCAAAAAACTCAGCGGTCATGTCTTGTCCGTCGGGGCCATGTATTGGAACCAGGTTTTGGTCGCCTGTTCGATGCTTGCCGGATCCCACAACGGGGCATCGCGCCAGTTCTCGATCTCGGCGGTCATGCGGCCGACGCCGTCTTCGAACGACACCTGGGGCGCCCAGCCCAGTTCACTTGTTATCTTGCTGATGTCGGCCCAGGTGCAGTCCGGCTCACCCGGGCGTTTGGGGATATAGACGACCTCGCCGCCCAAAAGCTCGACCAGGCGATTGACCGTTTGCGGATTGCCCGCGCCAAGGTTGTAGATCTCGCCCGTGCGTTCCGTTTCCGCCGCCGCCAGGAACGCGCGGGCGACGTCGGTGACATAAAGAAAGTCACGGCCCTGGGTGCCGTCGCCGACCACGGTGAAGGGCTTGCCGGCCAGTTTTTGTTTGAAGAACACGCCGAACACGGCGCCGTACGCACCCGTGGTGCGGACGCGGGTGCCGTAGGCGTTGAAGATGCGGACCGAATTGACCGGCAGGCCGTAGACCTTGTGCCAGTGCAGCGCCGCCTGTTCGCCCTGGTACTTGCTCAGCGCATAGGGGTATTTGGGGTCGATGGGATGGTCTTCGCGGGTCGGCACGTCGGCCAGGCCGTAACAGGACGAGGACGCCGCATAGACCAGCTTTTCGACGCCGGCCGCGCGCGCGCACTCCAGAACCTTCACCGTTCCCTGGACGTTGATGTCCATGTAGTCGATGGGCTTTTCGATGGACGGCACGATGTCGCCGATGCCGGCGAAATGGAACACGAAGCGGGCATCTTCGAACAGCGCCGACCCCGGCGTGAGGCCGCGGATATCGGCATGTTCGACGGCGAGGTCGGGATTGCCCGCGAGGTGCGCCAGGTTGCGTTCGTGACCGCCGGAGAAGTCGTCGATCACGCGCACGGCGTAACCGCGTTCCAGCAGCACGTCGACCATATGGCTGCCGATGAACCCGGCGCCCCCGGTGACAACGGCGGTGGGTTTGGGCGTCATGCTGCGTTGAGCGCCTTCATGCGGCGGACGTTGAAGTACTTGTCGTCGTCCATGCTGTTGGGCAGGTCGCCGTTGCGGAAGGCCCGGCACAGGCCGCGCACCGCGTCTTCGATGTTGTATTTCGGCGAGAAGCCGAGCATGCGGGTGATCTTGTCCGAATTGACGTGGTAGGAGCGGATGTCGTCGGTCGGCGTGGTGACGATGTCGATATCGCCCTTTTCGGGAAACTCTTCCTGGACGACCTTTTTCACGATTTCGGCCAGTTGCATGATGCTCATGTTCTGGAAGGCGACGTTGAAGGTCTCGCCGGCGATCTTGCCGTCGGGCAGGTCGAGCAGCATTTCATAGCAATCGCACATGTCCTGGACATGCAGGTTCGGGCGCATCTGCGATCCGCCGAACACGGTGATCTTGCCGTTGGTCACGGCATGGTTGGTCAGGATGTTGACCGACACGTCCAGGCGCTGGCGCGGCGCGTAGCCACACAGGGTCGCCGGGCGGATGGTGACGCAGACGAAGTCGTCGGACTGATGCTTGAACAACAGCGGCTCGCACATGCCCTTGTACTTGTTGTAGAGGGTCAGCGGCACCAGGGGGTGGTCCTCGGTCACGTCCGGGGAGTCAGACACGCCGTAGACGGATGAGGACGAGGCGAAGATGAAGCGCTTCACCCCCGCCTCCTTGGCGGCGATCACCATGGGCTCGAAGGCGTCCAGGTTGACCGAGGTCGACAGGTTTTCGTCCAGTTCGAAGCTGGCGTCGTTGGAAATGCAGGCCAGGCTGATGACGGCGTCGACACCGTCGAGCGCGGCCCTGAGCGCCGCCGTGTCGCGGATGTCGCCTTTGACGATGCGGAGGTTGGGGTTGTCCTTGGGCAGGAAGTCGTCGCCGTAATACATGATGTCGAACACGGTGACCTTGTATCCCCGGGCGAGCAACTGCGGCGCCAGAAGGCTGCCGACGTATCCGGCGCCGCCGGTGATCAGGACGTGGTTGAAGGCGTTGGGCATGTCTCGAAACTCCGTTGGTTATTCGGCGGCCGCGTCGGCGGGCGTGGCGATGGTGTAGCCGGCGGCGGTGGCGTCGCCGTAGAACATTTGGACGGTTTCTCGGCTGAAGACCTCCAGGTCCTTGCCGATGCCGCCGAGCTTGCCGAGAAGGTCATTGGTCGCGGTGATGATGTGGCAGCCGACCTGATCTGCCTGGATGACGTTCAGCAATTCACGGGGGCTGGCCCACAGGAGTTCCGCCTTGGGCTTGGCGGCCATGATCTTCAGCGCCTCGGCCATCAACGGCATGGGGTCGAGACCCGTGTCGGCGATCCGCCCGGCGAAAACGGAGATGATGGCCGGGGCCTCCGTATCCAGGGCATCCGTGATGGCGCGCACCTGGTTCAGCGAGAACACGGCGGTAACGTTCAACTGCACACCTTCGGCCGACAGTTTCTCAATGATCGGGCCGGTGAATTCGCCCTTGGTTGTGGTGACGGGAATTTTGACGTTCACGTTGTCGCCCCAGGCGGCGATGACCCGCGCCTGCGCGGCCATGGTCGGCAGGTCGTCGGCGAATACTTCGAAGCTGACCGGGCGGTCCGGAATGGCCTTTAACACCTCGCGGGCGAAGGCTTCATAGTCTTCTACCCCTGCCTTGCGCATCAAGGTCGGGTTGGTGGTGAAGCCTTTGATCAGCGGGTTGGCGTACATCTTGATCATGCCGTCCAGATCGGCGCCGTCGGCGAAAAGCTTGATGGTCAGGTCATTGACGTCCGGCATGGCGAGGTTCCTTTAAGCTTCCTCGGTGGATCAGGGGTGGGCGGCGGTGCGGATCAGGTCTGCGGCTTCGCCCATGGATGCAGCGGTGAAATCCTGGGTCTCCGGGCGCCTTTCACCGTAGCCGCGATCGATGAACACAGTCCGACAGCCGGCGGCGCGGCCGGCGTCGATATCACTCCAGCGGTCGCCGACCATGAAGCTGGCGGCGAGATCGATGCCGAGTTCATCTGCCGCATCCAGCAGCATGCCCGGCTTTGGTTTGCGGCACGCGCAGCCTTCCGCCTGACCATGATAGCAGACCTTGACCGAATCGATCGGCAACGCGCCGGTGAGGCGCGCGTTCATGCGTTCGACGACAGCGCGGTCGACAAGGCCGTTGCCGACGTCGGGCTGGTTGGTCACGACGATCAACGTGTATCCGTCCTGCTTGAGGTTGCGCAGCGCGCCCGGCGCGTCCGGCAGCATCTCGAAGTCCTCGAGTCGGGCCGGCGCATAAGGCTTGCCGCCACGTACGTCGGAGCGGGACAGCACGCCGTCGCGGTCGAGGAACACGGCCTTGTTGGTTGTTTCAACGGGGGGCATGGCGTGGGATCAAGGTGTTGTCGTGGAACAGGAGAAGGCGCGACAAATGGCTTTTGGCCACGCTACCGCAGTTCGGGTGAAGCGGGGGCCCGAACTCTGAAGGGGCCCTTGCCGGACCGATGGCGTAGGAACGCTCGATGTCTTGTGTTCATACGGTGAACAATTGGCGTCTGAATGTCGCACAACTTGGAGGGACGCGCAACACAAAAGCGGCAGATTTCCGCCATTTTCATGGCCTCTTCTCAAGGGCTTCAGGAGACAGTTTAGGGTCGTTGGTGGCAGCCGAGCAGGGCGCGCGCAGGTCGATAGCCATCTCGCTAAGCTGCCTGATGCTGGACACGGGTCCTGTGAATGAAAACTGAATCCCGTTGGCGTCGAGAGACGCCTTTGCGCCGACCACTTCTGCGTCAGAAAATGCCACGATGACCATGGGTTTGCGACCCGGGCGCGCTTCGACAAGTTCGTAGGCAAGTGGTTCATCGGCGCCGTAGACGATCTTGTTGTCCGTCCAATAAATCGGGCCGGAAAACACGCGCGGCCGGCCTCCATAGCCGTGCCCCCGATCCCTAATTCCTCTTGCACCCCTGGTATGAACGATGACGTGCGCCGCATGGAGTCCGTGATCACTCAAATATAAGGCCATTGTCGCGGACAAGTCGTTCAAGGTCTGTAGATAGTGAACGCCGCGATACTTTCCCTGCACGAAAAGCAGTTCTGGGGAAAGCCTGAGCAGAACGGCGGACTGGCGGGGACGGCATGTCAGTGCTGCGGACAAGGTGTCTGCCAGAAACTTGAATCGGGCCTGACGGTAGGTATCAATGTCGTCCCCATACGTCAGGGGGTCCGGTGCTGTGACGAACTTTCCCGTACCGCCGTCGACATGCGCCTTCGCGGCGATTGCCATGCGAAGGCCGTCCGCTTGTGCGGTCAGGCTTACAGACGCGACGGCGAACAGCAGGCCAGCGACCGGCAGCATTGCCCAGCGCCCGAGTTTTGGGACGTGAGCGCGCATCATCTCGGTTATCCAGAGGAATGCTACGGCGATGTAGCCCGCAACGGCGAACATGCCGCAAAAAATCCGGTATGGCGAAATGGTGGCGCTCGCGCCGTACTGTTGTGAAAAGACGGTCAGCCCTATTGTCAGCAAGAACAGGACGTGCAGAGCAAGGTATGGCGTGACCGTTGGTGAGATTGTCCGGAAGCTGCGCCGTATTGAAACGCCAATGCCGATAATCAAGAAGGGCGCATGCCAAAGGTTCAGGATGGCCGTGCGTTGCCCCGACAACAGGGCCTCAATTCCCACCGAGCGTTCCCCGGATAGCTGAAGAAAGGGGAACAACATCTCAAGCAGCAGAGGAAGGTTTCCGATTATGGTGGGAAGCAGCTTGTCGGGAACCATCTCGACTTCCGTGCCGTACCTTGGAAAGAAAATGTTCCAAGGGTCTCTGAAGGCCAGAATGTTTCGGAAGTCGACGAGGCAGATCAGCACAAGAGACAGCGAAACGATAGCGATTGCCGCGATGAGATCTTGCTTCAGATAGTCGTGAAAGGGGCGTCCTCCCGGAAGATGGCGCCATGCCAGATAAATGCGCTGCCCGAAATAGAAAAACATCCAACCGGCGGCGAAAAAGCGCCCCATGCCGTAGTGGATCAACAGCAAAGCGATGAGGATTGCGATCATCACCTTGGGGGCCGTCGCGTTCGGGGTCTCGCCCAGCTTTTGAAATCGCTCGACTAGCAGGACGCAAAGAAACAAGGTCGGGAGCATCACCAACGCCTGGTTGGTGAAAACCAGGTAACCGGTGCTTAGAACCGCGAGCGTCACGCCAAAAAGCGCAGCAGGAATACCGAACCAGCGCGAGAACACCAGAACCATGGCGGCATAGGTCCCCAGTGAATAGGCAAAAACAACGCTTCGAAAATTCACGAGGGACCATCCGAGCGCGTTGGTCAGATGGAGGCCCACGTCAAGCAGGGGATAGCCTTGGCCTCCGATGTTTGCGCGGGGGGCGATGGCAAAAGATAAATGAGGCGTCACAGGCCCGAAGCTGTAGAAAAAACGCAAGTGCTCCCAATAGCCGAGGATCGGCACGTAACGATGCCATCCGAAGGCCAGGGCAAACGCCGCAAGCGCCGCAGTGGATGCGGCAATCAGCGCAGCCGCGCAAACCGACTTCGGCAAAGAAACCAGCGGACGTGATGTCATGGCCTCGCGGCTCCGGAAACCGATCAATTCCTGTTCTGACCGCCGCCGCCAAGCAAAATCTGAAACAACGGCCGCAGCTCCTCTGCCGCCGGCAACAAGCGTTCATTCAGGCGGCGTGCGCGCTCACGGAGTTTCTCGGAAGCGCCTTCATCGTTCATCATCGACCCGTCGACTGTCCGCCGGATCATGGTCAACTCCGCGACGATACTGTTTCGAAATAATGCCGCTTCCGCTCTGATGTCTGCGCGAACCAAAAAATAGGCACCGGCGAAAACAAGGCCGAGGAAAGCAGCGCGAATCCCATATTCAAAAAAAAGTCTTTGGAGGGTATGGCCGCCATTTTCAAAAAGGTACGTATTTGGGTCTCGCGGGGTCTTCAATATGCCTGTCGCCAGCTTGCTTTCGATCGTTTCGGCATTTTCAATTGCGACAGCGAGGGCCTTCTCCGCCGTTTCGCCTTCCCCGAAAACGAGCAAACTTTGGATGACTGCAGTCCATTTGCCGTCCTCTTCGTACAGATCAACATCATATCTTTTCATCATTGCCACCCTATATGTGTGCGGCGGGCCACTCTTTCGGCGTATAGATCGGGCACCCGCAGCAAAGTGGATTTACAGGATTCCTGCCTAGACAAAATCGCACGCGTGAGGCGATACTAGGTCGCCTGATAGAACAAGTGCCGATAGCGGTGCTGATTGTTCCGATACCAATCCACGATCTGCGGCAGGGCATCCTCCAGCGTGATTGTGGGTGCCCAGCCGAGTGCGCCTATCTTTGACGTGTCTACGGAATACCGCCGGTCGTTGAACGGCCTGTCGTCGATGAATGAAACGACCGATTTCGGATCGACGCCGAACTGACTGCAGAGCATCGCGGCGACTTCCAGGTTGGTCAATTCATGTGTCGTCCCAATGTTATAGATCTCTCCGGTCCTGCCGCTTTCGATCAATGTCAGAAGTGCCCGCGCGAAATCCTGGGCGGCGAGATAATGGCGCGTGTTCATGCCATTTCCGTGGACCGTCAGGTTCTGGCCGGACAGCAACTGCATGGTGAACTTGGGCACGATCTTTTCGGGGTACTGACGGGCGCCGAAGATATTGTTCGCGCGGGCGGTGATGATCGGCATGGAAAAGGAGTATTGATAGCTCCGAACGATCATCTCCGCACCGGCTTTTGAGGCCGAGTAGGGATTGCTAGGGTCCAGGGAGTCGCTCTCCCGAGACTTGCCTTCCAGAACCTCGCCGTAAACCTCGTCCGTACTGACATGAACGAACAGGGGAGTCTGGTTGATGCGGGCGGCTTCAAGCAGAGTGTGAGTGCCCAGCGTGTTGGACAACGTGAATTCGATTGAGTTGCCGAAGGAATTGTCGACATGGCTTTCCGCCGCGGCATGGATCACGCAATCCACATCGCGGGTAAGGCGCGTGCATAACTGTAGATCCGTGACGTTTCCGACGACCAGCGTCCGCTTCTCGCGATCGAGCAGATGGGAGATGTTCTCGAAGTCGGCCGCATAGGTCATGCGGTCGAGTACCGTGATCACAGCGTCTGGATAGGCGTCGACAAGCAGGTCGAGCACATGTGAGCCGATGAATCCGGCCCCTCCGGTCAATAGAATATTACGCATGTCTTAGCCCCCGTCCCGCCTCTATCGCCGCCCCTTTGATCCGGCCGGGCGACGTCACGTCGCCGACTATCTTCGCCAGCCGCGCTATATCAAGGCAAAATTCATCCTTGCGTCGGTCACCTGTTGTCGTGACGCGGCCTGATCCGTATCCCGCGACGAACCAGTCAGCCATGTCGCCAACACGCGTCGGTACGCCCGATCCAACATTGAGGATGCCTCCGGGGGGCTGCGCCGCGATCATTACGAGAATCCGGGCGAAATCACCGACGGGGAGGAAGTCGCGACGGGTATCGGGTGAAATGTCGAGCACGACTTGCCCCGCTCTTCTCAGGGAGGCCAAAGCCTGTCCTGAGAACGTCCTGCGGCCCTGCTCCTGTCCGAACACATTGGCGAGGCGCAGGATCGAGACGGTAAGGCTGGGATCGTCGAGCAGTCGCCGCTCCGTCTCGGACTTGTTACGGGCGTAGGGCGATTGGGGGTCGGTCATACTGGTTTCTGAAATGCAGAGGCGCTCTGTCCGTCCGTATACAACGCGCGAACTCAGCATGACATAGTGTCCGATTCGCCCACGCAGGCCGTCCGCGAGAATGCGGTCGAGGTCGACGGCGGCGGCGTACTCGTTGGTGTAATAGCCGGGTTCGCAGGCGAAGTTGACCGCGACGTCGAAAGTCGCGTCACCGAGGGATGTCGTGTCGATGCGGTCGATGCCGGTAACCGACAATCGGTCGCTGGCGGCGGCAATGAAATGGCGCGCGAGAAAGCTGGATTGGCCGGCGACCAGAACGGCGGGCTTCCGCATCGGCATCTTGAACTCCCCGCGAACGAGCGCTTAGCGCCCGTCGTCCTGCGCGCCCGTGCGTCCGGCCACAATGTATAGAGGCCTGTTCTTGGCCTGTTCGAAGGTGCGGCCGACGTACTCGCCGATCAGGCCCAGGAAAAGAAGATTGAGGCCGCCAAGGAACAGAACCGTCGCCATTAGGCTGATCCATCCCGGTGCTTCGACCTGGCTGAACAGCCATAGATAGATCAGAAAAACGATCGCGGCCCCCCCAAGCGCGATGATGAGAATTCCCAATTGCGAGGCCAACCGCAGCGGCTTGTCTGAGAACCCGACGATGGCGTCGATCGCAAAGCTGATAAGGCGGCGGAAATTGTATCCCGTCACGCCAACGGCGCGGGGATCCCGGTCATAAAGGATAGGAACCTGACGGAACCCAACCCAGCTGACCATGCCGCGGATGTAGCGGTGCCGTTCGGGCATCTGCATGAGAGCGTCCATGACGCGGCGGCTCATCAGACGAAAATCGCCTGTATCCGCAGGAATGTGGAAGTCCGACAACGCATTCAGTATCCGGTAGAAGGCGGCCGCCGCCAGCTTCCGTGCGATCGAATCCCCAGGTCGGTTGCGCCGCCTGCCGTACACGACGTCCGCGCCTTCTTCGCCGAGCTTCAGCATGTCGGAGAGAAGTTCGGGCGGGTCCTGAAGATCGGCGTCGATGACGAAGACCCAGTCGCCGGTGCACGCGTCGAGCCCCGCGCTCAACGCGATCTGGTGTCCAAAATTCCGCGACAAGGAAATCCCCCGGATATGACGGTTGCGTCCCGATTTCTCCTGGATCATACGCCAGGTCGAATCGCTGGATCCGTCGTCGACTAGGATGATCTCGAAGTCGTCACCGACCGCCGCCGTGCAGGCAGCCATCACACGCGCCTCAAGGGCGTCGAGATTGCCCTCTTCGTTGTAGCATGGCGCGACGACCGACAGCCTGGGCGGGCGTCCGGCTGCCGCCTCCGGCGATTTTCTATTGGATTCGGGCGCGGTCATGTCTACTGGTGTCTGCTTTCATAACAATGGTACGTTTCGGCTGCCTGCGCCACGCCGAACCCTGGGAAAGGAGTTGTCGGTGCCGAAGACCGATGAGTTCGACCACCACGCACATGAATACGCGGATTCGATCAATCAGAGCATCGAGTTTTCCGGCTGCGACCATGCGTTCTTCACGGCCCTCAAGGCAACCGAAATTTCCAATCTCCTGGACGCCGCGGGCATGGCAGCGGCACCCTGCGTGCTGGATATTGGATGCGGCGTCGGAGCCATTCATCCGCACCTGCGCGCTGTCCGTCGGGACATCGACCTGGTCGGGGTCGACGTTTCCCAGGCGTCCATCGATTTGGCGTTGCAGCGCTGCCCGGACAGCCGGTTCCTGCGGTACGACGGGCGGCGTCTTCCATTCGACGATGGCACGTTCGACGCCGCATATGCGATCTGCGTCCTGCACCACGTGCCGCCAGCTGACCGCTCGGCATTCACCGCCGAGTTAAGTAGGGTGGTCCGACCCGATGGACTGGGCATCGTCATCGAGCACAATCCGCTCAATCCCGTGACCCGCCATGTCGTTAACACCTGCGACATGGACCGCAACGCGACCTTGCTTCGATCAGGGGAATGCACGGGCCTTCTGGAAGGCGCGGGTTTCGCTGGCGTCGACACTCGCTTTATTGCGTTTCTTCCCTTCAAGTCCACCTGGGCGCGGAGCGTGGAGCGCCTGATGGCTCGCGTCCCCCTGGGCGCCCAGTTCATCACCCATGGCCGAAAAACAGAGGCTGACTGACATGCCGAACGACTATCAACCTCAATCCGCACGGGCAGTACCCGCGCACGTCGAGCCACAGGGTTACCCCACGGCATGCCGAGGCCGTCATGTTCCGCGCTGACCGTGACGCGGAAATCGCCGCGCGCAGGCAGCGCCTTGCACGTGTCGCCGATCTGCTGGCCTGTCCGACATGTGGAACAGGGATTAATGTAACCGATCACAATTGTCACTGTCCGGCCTGTCCGGCTGATTATCCTGTGCGGGATGGGCGCATCTATTTCGTCGAGCCGCAGAGCGCCGGCGACGATTTCGACGACATAAAAAGCCGGTTGCGCAACGTCATCGGGCGCCATTACCGGACCGTCGTGGATATCGTCGCGCCCGACTTTCCCGTGCGCCGCCGACGCGAGCTTCGGAAGGCCTTCGACGTCACGGACCACATCGTCATCGACTGCGGATCGGGAAGCCAGCGGATCGATCCGAACGTGATAACGCTCGATTTCTCCGATTACGCGGCCGTTGATATCGTCTGCGACATCTGCGCGCGCCTGCCGTTCAGGGACGGCTCGCTCGATGGGGCGACGTCGTGGGGCGTGATCGAACATCTTGCCGCGCCGGACAGCCTTGTGTCAGAACTCGCGCGATGCATCAAGCGGGGCGGAAAGACGGTTCATATGGTGCCGTTTCTCTATCATTTCCATTCATCGCCCCATGATTACCATCGGTACACGAACCAAGGTCTGGCGGTTCTGTTCAGGGATTTTCGGGTGCTCGAAACGCGAAACGTCTCGGGTCCGGTATCTTACTTTCTGCTCGGCCTTGTCGAATTCGGCTCGATCGTCCTGAGTTTCGGCAATGATCGAATCAAGAGCGGCGCCTATTTGCTTTTGTGCGCGCTCACCTTTCCGGTCAAGATTCTCGACTGGCCATTTATCAATCGCAAGGCATTCGAAGGTATGGCCCCGTGCCTTCTGGTCGTCGCGGAAAAAGATCGCGCGTGATCTGCGGGTTCAGGGTTTCGCTTTTGAATGAAAGACCCAGGCCTTCTGAAGAAGAAAGCTCCAGCCTGCGACGATCAGAAGCGCGCCGACCTGCACGGGCAGAATCGGGTAGTTCTGCAGATCAACACAGATGTGAAGAATGGTTGAATTCAACAATATACCGCCCGCGTGCGTCATCAGATAACGGGGCAGGGCCTCTCTGTGGCGGCGCGTGCTTCGGAAGGTCCAGACGCGCTGCATCAAGTAGTTCACTGACATGGCCGCGACGTATGCCGCCGCCGCCGCTGTATGGGCCGCCGTCTGGTGAAGAAGTAGTGCCAGCACCATGGCATAGACCCCGGCCGAGACGCCGCCGGTCGCCGCGAAGCGCATGAGCTCCCTCATGTCCATCCGGCGCACTCGAAGGACAGCACTGATGAAGCGGTAGTCGAACGCGCCGTCACGTTCGGCCGTTGCCGGGTTGGTAGAGGATGCCGACACTGCCGCCTTCTTGAAGGGTGATGATCCGTCCATCGGCCTGGGCAAAATACGGCCTTATGGACCCGGCGAACCAGCCCCGATCCATCTGTTCGATTTGGAAACCCTCTCTGTCGGCGACGATGGCCGGACCGTCGATGATCAGCAGCGACTTTCGCGCGACCCGGACGAGGTCCGTGATGATCCGCTGCCGTAGGCTTCGGGTCTCTTCAAGTCCGTCTCCTAGGATGACAGAGAGCACATGAGAGATGACGACGTGGTCATAGGCGCCATCGCCGAGGTCGGCGAACGAGGCCGGGTCCGAGAGATCGACCGTGCCGGTCGTGACGAGCGGCGAAGCGACCGCGAGGCCGATGACGCTGACCGCTTCGGCGCTGATGTCCTTGGCCAGGACCGGCGAGTTCGGAAACAGCTCGCGCAGGACCTTGACGTTCTGGCCCCGTCCGCATCCGGCGTCGAAGAAACTGTCACCGTCGCGGTAGCCAAGCAGATCCGGAAAGGTCTCGATGAATCTGCGGATGCGCCCGTCGGGTTGACCGTAGAGGGCCGCCTTGTCCTTGTCCGACAAGCCATCGTAGGAAAAGTACCCGCGCCCTTCCTTGCCGTAATGACGTTTCACGAAGCGTGAGTAGCGGCGCAGCGCGTAGTCGTCGAACGCACGCCGATAGGTGCGGGCGAGATGGGTGCACCCGCGGGCACAGAAGATCAAAAGTGCGGCAAAAGGCGACGGTGGAAGCGCGTCGTTCGCAAGTCGGTGGAGGAACAACTGATCTTTTACAAAACGCATGACGGGAAACGTGACGGGAAGCAGTAATCGCTCGATCACGATGCGCATGATTCCGGTCAACAATTTCTTGCTTGTGGGCATTGAGCGAAGACGACTTTACATTCAGGACGTCAATTGATCCGGGGACGGCGTTTCGCCGACCGGCTTCAGGAGCCCCTGGTCTTTCAGGGAATCGGCTACCAGGACGAGATCGTGGAACGGTAGACCGGTGAGTTCGGCGAGAGCTAAAAGGTCTATTGTGCCGTCGCTGTATCCGACCAAGTGGGAAACGGTGCGCGAGAAGTTGTCGAGTGTTTTGCCGTCCTTCAGCGGCATGCGCAGCCCGCGTGGACTCAGCCAAGGTTCGCACAGTACCGTCGTTACCAAGGTCTCGTTGCGTTCGATGATCTCGATGGCGCGATATGTCGCAATGAACCCGCCCCACAAGCCGGCAGGCGATAGCACGGACATGTCGTCCAGCGATGTGTGGTATTCCGGATAGGCGCCGTACTTGCTGCGCATGATCGAGACGACAGGCAGGTTTATTCCCGGCGCACAGTACTGGCGTTCGTCGGACCCGCGGTCAAGATAGGAATAGGCCGTGTAGGGGACGCCCAAAATCTTCTCGAGCGCATATCGGGCCGCGCGCTCCGTCAGGCACCCCGCCCGTCGCGCCGGCAGAAGCGACCATGCACGATCGTCGCCAACGCAGGTCATGACGAACCCAGCGATCACGGACCGCCGCAACGCTTCCAGGTTGCGGCTTATGTAGGCGACGGCCCCGATGGTTTCCGGTGCATAGACGATACGATAGCTGTATCGGCGATCCGGCATGTCCTCGATCGCCCGTGCGAGGTAGGCGGTCACTGCCATCCCGGAGGTTTCGTTGTTTCCCATCGCGGGATGGCAGGTGTAGGTATGGATCAGAATTTCGTCTTTGAGTCGGCCGGGAATCAGTAATTCACCGTAGGTCAGCGCACCAGGCGCGAGTGTGGATTTGACCACGACGCGATACCGGTCGTCCGTCAGTGTCTGCTTCTGGCGCTCTGTCAGGCAGAATATCCAGGTGCGGTCAAAGTATGTCGTCACGTAGGGAATGGCATCCGGCATATCCGGCAGACTGCGGAGATGCGTTTCCAGGCCCGCGCGGGTCACCACGTCGTCGACAGCCACCGAATAATTGGCGAGGTGCAGGTTGTTGTCCTGAATATCGAGTACACGTCGCCCGTCCATGTCTGCGATATATGCTTCAGTGGCGTTCCATTCGTCGGGAAGCGTCCAGTCGAAGCATTTGGTGCCGCTCGGGATCTCGTGGCTGACAAGCCCGGGGATTACCTTGCGGATGATGTCATGGGTCCGACGAACGCCGTTGCCGGTGATGGAACGGTGGATGGGAAACAGCTCTTCCGCAAGCGCGTAGATATCAGCGCCGGTGAAGGAAAACTCGATGGTCACTTTTGCGCCTACTCCGACGAAATGAGTTTGAGCTCGAACTTTGCGTGAGAACTGGCGCTGGGCCCATCGGCCGAAATGGATTCCTGAATCTCCATGACGACGCGCCGATTGGTGAACGCCCATGGATCGGACTGCAGCATTCCGTAACCGACACGATCAACATTCTTCACGTCGACAGCAGAACTGGTTTTTCCATTCCAATCGGTCTCAAGCAGAGCCCCGTCGTCACGAAGCGCAGCTTCGAACCGAACGAGATCGATGTCGAGGTCGACACTTCGAAATCGGAGGTAGGCAAGCCAGGTTCCCTCGATCTGAATCCCGTTCTGAAATACGGCTGTATCCAGGACTTTGTGAAACCGGTGCGGAGACCCGAAGCATTGCTCTAAATGATGAACGTAGGTCGCAGACGTCCGAAACGGGGTCCCCAAGGTGATGATCCGGACGTCGTGTTCGGAAAATCGTTGCCAAGGACTGTTCTGGCCGAAGGCCGCGGGACCCGCGTTTTCAGTGAGCGTTGCCGCCAGGGCGCCGATTGCGGCGATAGAGAAAATTGGATGCAAGGACCGGTAGGCGCCTGCTTGGCATCTGACGAACTCGGAAAGCGGGCCGACCTCCGATGGGGTGGATTCAAGGTGAAAGGCGTTGCCTGGCGCGCTTGTTGAATAGGTGAACGTGGGGACGACCAGCGTTCCGGAGTCCCCCAACCTTTCGATCAGTGCATCATATACGAACCGGCACAGTTGATCTCTTTGTTGGCGCAGTCCGGACGGCGTGAGCGGCGCGGTGATTTTCGGCAGGGGAACTCCGCTCATGTCCGAATGAAGCATGATTGCCTGCCCGGCCCCGATATTCAAATGGTCCAGAATAGCGTCGAGCGCGGAACGGGCGTCAGCTTCCTGCATCATTTCTCTCTACGGTGAAAAGGTCGGAATCGAATTTATGACCTTCTTTCAGGTCTCGAAGATTGCAACGCGTTACGCCGTCTTCCGTCGAAAAGGCGGGATCGTCAATGAACATCGAGAATGGCGTATTGCGTTCGGTCTCCGCGAAGTCGAACTCAATTTCGTCGGGAAGGCTGTCGGACAGGGCCAATAGGAACGCGTATTCGACCCGACGCTGGAACACTCGGCAGGACATGACGAATGCCCGAACCTTGGAATGACCGTCAATGAGGAACGAGATAATTTCCCCATGCTCGCCCGAACTGTCAGTCAGCTTGGCAGTGAGCAGTCGTCCGCCTTCGTCCAAAATCCGCGCAATGTCGCTTTCGGCCCATCTCCGACCGTTGAGATTGAATTGGTTGGTCTTGTTGATCAACTGAACCGCACGCGACCATGATGCGGGGGTGCGGGAGTTTATCTCCATCTTCATGTGAAGGCTTCGGAGGAACTCATCTACCGACGTTGCGCTTTTCGCGCGTTCTGCAAGAGATGCTCGATTTCGATAGAACTCTTGCCGCCGTCGGTCTTCCTCGGTCAGGGTGTCGCGATGGAACAGGCCATTCAACCGAGAGAAAAATGCCGGCAGATCCTGGTCATCCGACGGAAACAGGACCGTGCTTACCTCGGGAAGCTCGCTTGCTACTTCCGCAAGTTCGACCGGGTTGTCATCGACAAAGACAAACGATTCCAACCCCAAATTCAAAGCTGCAGAAATTGACCTAACCGCAGCTGATTTGGCGCCATAGCCGGCTTCAATTGCGGCGAAATCGTCGGGATTGAGTTGCATTTCGCTGCGTTCAAGCGGGCTTCGCGCGAGGTCGGGATCATTGCGGCTTGCAACTGCCAGTATGATCCCGTCTTCGGAGAGCCGGCGCAGGAAAGATTGATAAATGAAATGGCGATAGGAACGACCTTCGGGATCGGCGGATACGCCATCCGGTCCATCTTCTCCAACGATCCCGTGCCAAAGGCAATTGTCGAGGTCGGTGACGAGTACCTTTTTTCCACCGCGTTCGGTGACCGCGCGTATCCGATCGAAGATCGCGCTTCCGGTCCGCGCCAGATGCGTGCCAGATATGGGCTCGCCGCTCGTGAGATAGGCGGCCATGGAAAAGAATGACGCGGGAAGAATGACGGCCTGCATGGCATCGGCGGCTACTCGGAGCCCGGAGCTCAGGCGCACCTGATCATGGGTGTTTCGGAAAACAGGCAATACCGGTGCGTCAACATAGACAATCATCTCCTTGCACCGATGCCGCAGCATTTGCATCGTCTGCGCCGCGTTGTCTAGAAGCAGGTCAAGTTCGGCGTCAACTTTGGGCACCCCGCCGCGCCAATCCAAGGCGCCGCACAAATCCCATGGCAGAATGAATGCGATCTCCTCCGTGTCGTCATGAACACTCGCCAAATGCTGATGCAGCGTTCCGTAGGGAATGGTGTCAATGGCAAGATTGACGCCGCTTCTTGCGAAGGCCGCTCGAGTAAAGAGGCAGATAGAATCCAGGGTACAGGATCCGATCATTCGCACCGTTGTCTTTTGTCGGCCGCTCACGGCCCTTAGGGCCTTTTGTGCCTCCAGATAGGTCACGGGATTGTGCATCCACTCATGTCCACGGTGGCGCCGGAAATGAAGCGGTTCGAACTTTCCATGACCCAGGTAATGGCGTCAGCGGCCTCGGCCATCGTCATAAGCCGTCCCCAGGGCGACTTGTCAATCAGGGCGACCTTCGCCGCCGCCGACAGCTGTTCACTCATGCCGCCCGATAGGGTATCGAACGTCACGCAAACGCAACGCCTGTCATGTGCGCTGAGTTCCATGCCGAGAATCTGGGCAAGAGTCGGCAGGCTTGCTTTGCCTAGGGAGTAGACCGGTGCCCGCCACATGTGTCTGCCCCGGTTGCCAACGGTGGATCCGACCAGGGCCAATGTCGCACCTGGGCGGCCTGTGTCTCTGAGAAGCGCAGCCATGCCGATCGCCTGGGCCAAAGGCTCAATCAGACCAGCCGAAAGCGCCTTGGACGAGTCCTCCAGTTCGATCAACGGCCGATTGTCGGGCCACGGCCAGCCGCAATGTACGGCTCCACTCACGCTGTTGGGGCCGAACTCGTTACAAACCTTCGTTCGGGCCTCTTCTGTTTGGATTGCATCGGACCGGGAGAGCGGGATCATCCGCTCGCCGAGCACATCATGCAACGCAGTCCCCAAGGCACCTGACGCACCGGAGACCAGAACGAAACCCTCTTCCGGAATTGCCCGGGTCGAACGCGCCTCTGATCGAGGGCGTACAGCATCTGCCGATGTCGGTTTGGACCCGTTGGAATGATAGCCGAAGGAATACTGTGCCTCGACATGCCGCCGACCGTCAGCTGCGTTGGAGATCTCAACAGAGACATCACCCCCTTGTTCGGTTTGCCGTTCAACCCGGCCCTCGACGCGAAGGGTAAGCGGCGGGACCATTGGAGCAACAAACTTCAAACGCATGCTGTGTAAGAGGCATTCCTTTCCAGGCAAGTGCATGCCCGCCATTCGCGACACCAAGCCTGCGGTGTATGCGCCGTGCAACACCCGATGCCTGTAGGGGGTCGCGGCCGCATAGGTTGGGTCCGTATGCAGTGGATTCCAGTCGCCGGACAGCGCGGCAAAGGAAGTAAGTACATCTTCCTCGACAAAAAGCTCGAAGACGTAGCTTGTCACGTCAGGATCTCGTCGATCAACAGGGCAACGGATTGGTAGGAAGTGAATCGCTCGCGTTGCGCGGTGTTGAGGTCGACGCCGAATTCTGACTCTACAGCGGCGACGAGTGAGACCGTTGCAAGGGAGTCCCACTTGCTACACCCGATTTGACGCAACTGCCCAACGTCCGTATCGTCAGGCTGGTCCAGTACGATCAGGAAGATTTGCTTCAGCTTCTCTTGGGTTTCTGAATTCATGCTATCTGATTCTCGCTTCCACTAAATCCTGGAGCGGGCTCCCCGCTACCATTTCGTGGCCCGAATCTGCAAATCAGGATGTGAGACAAGGCAATGCCAAACCACCGCCTGGAAGGCTTCAGTATGCGGCGTCACAAAGTCGGGATCGATTGTCGGCACAATGACCACCGTGTCTCCGACTTTTGCCGCATGTCCGCCATCGCGGCCGACGACGCCGAAAATTTTGGCGCCAACTGATTTGGCGTCGTCCAGTGCATGCAACAGGTTTACGCTGACGTTCTTTTCTTTGTTTCCACCACCTACGGAAAATACGAAGACCGCATCCTTTGCCGATATGCGGCTAATCTTCAGCCAGGCTGAGAACACCGACTCCCATCCTTCGTCGTTCGTGCGCGCGGTCAGTTCAGAGACGTTGTCGGTCGGCGCGTAGGCCTCGATGCCGCATAGCTTTCTGAAATCGTTGACTGCATGCGAGGCATTTGCCGCGCTGCCGCCGACGCCGAGTACGAACAGACGGCCGCCCTGATTTCGTAGCTGGGCAAGCCCCTTGACCATGTTTTCGATCGCGAGGCAGTCAATTTCATCGGCCAGTTGCTGAACCTGTTTCATGTATTTTTGGGAATGTGCCACCTTGACCCCTTCTATTCCTCAAAGTTTCTGCAATTCAACCAATCGAGCAAAGACACCGCCCTGCTGCATGAGTTGTTGGTAACTTCCTTGTTCGACTATTCTGCCTTGATCCAGGACGACAATGTTGTCGGCCCGGACGATGGTCGATAGCCGATGGGCGATCACCACGAACGTTGTCCGGCCGACGATCTCCTCTATCGCCGACTGAATCAATTTCTCGCTTTTTGTGTCCAGGGAACTGGTTGCTTCGTCCAAGATCAAAAGGGTCGGGTTGCGGACGAGGGCGCGGGCCAAGGAAATCCGTTGCGCCTGTCCGCCGGACAAGCGAAAGCCTTGATCCCCGACGATCGTGTCCAATCCCATTTCCAGTTCGGTGATGAACTCGTCGGCATTCGCGCGCCGGCAGGCTTCCAGAATGTCGGATTCAGTCGCATCTGGCTTCGCCCACGCGATATTCTCCCGAATACTGGCATTGAACAGGGAAGTCCGCTGCGGGACATAACCCACCTTGCGCCGGTATGCGACGGTGTCAATGTTTTGGATCGGTTCGCCGTCGATCAACACTTGTCCACTGGTGGGCTGTCTAAGCCCCATGACGATATCTGCGAGCGTCGACTTTCCGGCACCTGATTCGCCGACAAGCGCGGTCATCCTGCCTGCTGGAATCGTCAGATTGACATCATCTAGGACGCGCGTGTCGAGGTCATAGGAGAACGAGACGTGTTCTAATGAAACGTCGTTCTTGAGGGTGGAAAATGCTTTGCTACCGACATGAACATAAGATGATTCGGCACTTTCCCGGACGCCAATGACCTGTTCATAACTTGGATAAAGAGAAATCAGCTGCGACCGGCTTTGGTTGATATTGGCGACCGTTCCCGCCAGGCGATTGAATGCATAAAGGACCACCGCAATCTCGGCCAAGCTTACGCCAAAGTGTTGTCCGGAGAGGAAGGTAATGAAAACTACGAGAATACCAATTGGGGAATGTAGCGCGTAGACCGCGGATTGCAGAAACTGCAACCCGATCGACGCGGTCCGAAGATGTTCAAAGGCAGTTCTAAGTCGTCCCAACGCCTGATCCATATTGGCGAACCCAATGATCAGACGGGCGTTCTGCAGCATCTCTTGAAGCGCCGTCGCGAAATTGTTGTTCGAGATCGTGGTTTCCCTGCCGCATTCATAAACGCGATGTCGAAACCGCCGAAGCGGGATGAGTAGGGCCACTGCGGAGGCGATAGCGATTGCTGTCACTTGCCAGGAAATGAAAAATGGAATCCACAGTAATACGAAAGTCTGTGCGGCTGGCGCGATGAGTCGCGTCAACGCAGTGAATGCGTCTGTCACGCGTGCGGCTTCCTGGGTCAACGTATTGATAATGTCGCCCTGACGCTGACCTTCGATAAAGCCAATGTTTGAATGCAGAACGCGGTCTGCCGAGCCGAGAATCATATCATCGCGGACAATAAACTGCGCTCGAAGGATCAGATAATTGATGGCCACAAGTAGCAGGCTGTTGGCGATCGTCAAAGTGACAAAGATCGAAAGGTAAACGGTGACGCTGCCGTTCAGGCCGAAAAGCTCGACGAAGGATGCCACATACGGTGAGATGCGGTCGTTGCCCGCGCCTTGCGTCAATAGGCTGACGATTGGCGCAATGGACGCCAAGGTCGCCGTGTCAACGACGACCAAGATCATCGCAAGCATCACATTGCCTATGAAAAGTGTCGGATAGCGTTTGAACAGAGCCAGACCGAACTGGACGACGCTCATGCTAGAATTCCCGAAATCATGTCCACGACATATTCCGTGTCCTCGTCGGTCAAAGACGGGAACAAGGGAATGGAAAGCGTTTGCGAGTAATGATGTTCGGCGTTCGCAAGGCCGCCGTTGGGGATAGGTGCCGAGGCATGAAACGGCTGCCAGTGGACCGGAGTATAGTGGACCTGGGTGCCGATGCCTCCAGCCTTCAAGGCGGCCATGACCTGGGTGCGGGACTTTCCAATGGCGCTGAAGTCGACATGTATTTGGTAGAGATGCAGCCCCGAGCGCGCCCGCTGGTCCGCGCCGGATTGGGGGATCTCCAAGTTTTCTAATCGTGAAAAGCGCTCGTCATAGTAGGCCGCGATCTCGTGTCGTCGCACGATGAATTCGTCGAGCTTGTCGAGCTGCGTAATTCCCAGGGCGGCCTGCATGTCGGTCATGCGGTAGTTGAAGCCGAGTACTTGTTGCTGATAGCGCCACGGCGCGTCTTCCGCGTCGTCGCCGCGTGCTCTGGGGACATTGACGAAGCGCGCAGAGTCCCGTTCGATCCCGTGATTGCGGAACAACCGCAGGCGCCGCGCGAGTTCATCGTCGTTCGTGGTGACCGCGCCGCCCTCGCCCGTGGTCACCGGCTTGACAGGATGGAACGAGAAGACCGCCATGTCGGAATGGGCGCATCCGCCGACCGGGCTGCCGTCCTCGTAGGTGCCGCCTAGGGCATGGCAGGCATCTTCGATCACAATGCGGTCCCCGGCGACCGCCCGCAGTTCCGCCGACGCCGTCGCGAGTCCCGCGAAGTGGACGGGCATCACCGCCTTGACGTCGTCATATAGGGCCGTCAGGCGGCGGACGGTACTCGGTGTCATCGACAGACTGTCCGCATCGACGTCGGTGAGCCGTGCCGCCGCACCGCAGTAAATCGGCGCATTGGCGGTTGCTACGAAGGTTAGGGTTGGAACCAAGGCGGCGTCATCGGGCCCGAGGCCGGCGGCCAGACAGGCGATATGCAGGGCGGCGGTGCCGTTGGCGACGGCGATTGCGTGGCGCGCACCGACCCTCTCTGCCAAGGCCGCCTCGAATCGCTCGACCGCGGGGCCCTGGGTCAGGAAATCGCCCTTCAGGACGCCGACGACGGCGGCGATGTCGGCCTCGTCGACGGTCTGGCGACCGTAACCGAGAAAGCGCCGGGTCACGCGGGGGCGACCTCAGAAATCATGGTGGCCAGGTCGTCGGGAGTCATCCAGCGGTCGTTGTTGTCGCTGGTGTAGGCGAAACCTCTGTCCACCGGCGTGCCTTCACTGCCTTCGTATAGTTTGACCTTATCGGTTTCCCACATGTGGAAACTCGGATGAATGATGTAATAGGTGTCGAACTCGCGCGTCTGGCGGGCTTCGTCGGCGGGAATCATGATTTCATGAAGCTTCTCGCCGGGACGGATGCCGGTGATCTCTTGCTTGCAATCGGGGGCTATGGCCTGGGCCAGATCAATAATCCGCATGGAGGGGATCTTCGGGATGAAGGTTTCGCCGCCGTGCATCCGCCCGAGGCTGTCGATCACGAACTGCACTCCCTGTTCGACGGTCAGCCAGAAGCGGGTCATCTCCGGATCCGTTATCTGTAGCACGCCCGATGCCATCTGCTTGCGGAACACGGGAATGACGCTGCCGCGAGATCCAATCACGTTGCCGTAGCGCACGACCGAGAAGCGGCAGCCTGCCGTTCCCGAAATATGGTTCGCTGCAACGAACAGCTTGTCGGAACACAGCTTGCTGGCACCGTAGAGGTTGATCGGGTTGACGGCCTTGTCCGTCGACAGGGCGATGACCTTCTTCACACCGGCATTGATCGATGCGTTGATCACGTTCTCGGCGCCCATGACGTTGGTCATGATGCACTCGATGGGATTGTACTCGGCGGTGACGACCTGCTTCAGCGCGGCGGCGTGAATGACGATGTCGATGCCGTGCAGCGCGCGCTCGAGACGCTTGACGTCGCGCACGTCACCAATGAAGTAGCGAAGGTTCGGCGCGTTGAGCTCGTTCGCCATTTCGAACTGCTTCAGTTCATCGCGCGAGTAGACGACCAGCCGCTTGACGTTGTGGTTCGCGAGCATGTGCCGCACGAAGGCCTTGCCGAAGGAGCCGGTGCCGCCGGTGATGAGTATGGATTTGCTGTCAAGTGACGTCATGTGGATTCCTGATTCGTTTGAACTTGTCTAACTGCGGCCGGCAGCTGCCTCTGCGGTTTCGTTGCCCAAACACGGGTCGGATCAAGGCTGCCCCGTTTGTGCTTCAAAGCGGTCGATGACGTGGTCCCATACAGATTCCGTACATGCTCCCTCTGCAGCGACGAACAGCCGCATATACCGTTCGTACTTCTTTCGATCGACGAGGGGCACTTGGAAGGGCTTCCCGCCACCGTCTCTATAAGCTTCCATCTCGGTCGCGCCGTTACCGAGCCAGTTGGCGAAAAAATCGACGTATAAGCCGTCACGGCTCTTACGGATATGTTGGTTGGTCAGAAAAATTATTGGTTTGTTGCAGATTACCGCCATCGTCAGTGAGGTGCTGGCGTGGCCGATCACCAGATCGGCATTGCGTATGAGGGCCGCGGTGTTGTGTTTGATGGACTGCCGGTCCATGTAAGCTTCGCGGAAAGCTTCCGGTGTGTATGCGGACTTGGGGTGCAACGCGATGACGACCGGGAGTCCTGTGTCCCGCTCGATCCGGTCGAGCGTCCGCCGAATGTCAGCGTTGATTGCCTCCATCGCCTGCGGCCGCCCGCCTTCGATGGACCAATCGGGATGGTGGCCCATCGCCTCGTCCAGGAACACCGCATAGGGGTTGTTTGGGGTGAGGAATCCGTTAGCAAGCGATCGGGTCACCCAGAACAGTTCGAGGCTCCCGACGTCGATCGTCTCCGCGCGATGGAGCTTGGGGACAAACGGGAAAAAGGGGAGGCTATAGGTCCCGGCGCGCAGGAAAAATTTGGGACCCCGAAGTGCAAGATAGCGCGGGCCGACGGCGCGGTAGACGCGGAGTCTCTCACGGGTGAGGCGTAATGCCTTGATTGCCGCGCGCACACACGTCCGTACGGACTGCCCAACGTCCTTCAGAGAGTCCCAGCGAATCGGGAAGTTAGCCGGCGTTTTCGCGAGCCAAGCGGAAACGTAAGGCAGGTTCCGGGCGTCTAGCGCCTGGAAGATCCAGGCCGTCTCAGGCATGAGCGGCACCAACATCAAGATAAAATCGTCGGGAGCGAGGGTGTCAAGGAAGCTCTCGAGCTCGGCGCGCGATTCGGGAACGATCGCGTCGGGATGATTGCGAAAGTCGCCTTCTTCCGAGATGACGTTCTCGGGTTCGTAGAGGGCGCGCCAGCAACTGACATACCGGCCTTTATACCCTCGCTTCTGGAACGCTTCACCGCCGAAGCGGATGATGTCCCGTTCCGTAACGAGATGCCAACACAGAAGCACGAAATTGCGTTGAGTCATGATGGGTAGGATGACGAGCGTCCGGAGGCGGGTGTCCCCGTCAATTCCCCGAATCCTGAATCGCGTAGGCGTCACCTGCCTTCATCATGTTGAGGATATTCGTATGGTCCGCTCGGGGCACTTGCAATGGCCCGGCTGCCGGCCCGATGGTCATGTTCGAGCAAAATGCGAGTGTGACACCCAAATCCTTCAAAATCCCCAGGGTCTCAACCGAGTAAGAATTATTGGGGTGAGACGCGACCGTTATCGGCGCGTCGCATGCTTGCTCAAGAACGGATTTGTTCTCTTCATACTCCCGGCGCTGATCGTCGATACTCAGGTTAGCGAGCGCCGTGGGATGGTTGTGCGAATGCAGACCGATCACGTGGCCGTCGTCGCTTAGCATTTTTACCGCGTCCGCATCCATCCATAGGTGGCCCAGCAAGGAATGAACGTTGAGGTCGGAGGCGGCGATGAGCGTGTCCATGAAGGCGTAATAGCGTTCTTGTCCGAGTACACGGTCCCGGACATATCGGAACAAGCGGTCAGACCGGGAGTAGAAAGTGTAGATGTCCAGGTAGGTATCCGGATCGAAGCCTTCGATACCTTCCATATAGATGTCAGCGAACTCCGAACGGGAAAGCTCATCGAAGTAATAGTCATAGAACGCTTGCGTCGTAGGGAAGCAGACGGTGCGATAGTGCCGATAGACCTCAAGCCGAAGAGGTTTGCCCTCGAGCGGCAGGGAACAAATGAACCACATCGCCGTCAGCCCCAAGGCGTTCAGAACCGGCAGCGCGATATCATACTGACAGCGCAGGTTGTCGTCGAAGGTAATGCAAAACTCGTCGGCCTGAAGCGTTCCGCGCAGGTACTTCTCCCGCCACTCTCGAGCTCCTAGTAGCCTGTCTCGGCCCACATAGTCGATAATCGCGGCGAATTCCTCCCCGTTGATCGCGCCATCCCCGGCCGCGTGACCGTGACCGTGGAAGTGATGGAACATGAGGCCGTGGGGGAACACCGCTTGAATCAGTCCTGTGTCCAGATGGGATTGCGTAGGACCCAGTCGTTTCCAGACTTGGCCCAGATGTGGTCGGCGCGCCAACAGTCGATGACTTCCCAGAATTCTTCTTCAGTGATCCCGGCGTAGTCGAGGAAGACCTTGAAGTACTTTGCCGGAAACTCTCCATCGAATTTCTTGACAAGGGCGACGCCCTCTTCACGACTGATCTTGCCGTCGCGAATTTCATGGGCGCTATCGGATGTGCATCGGCCGATGCCAAACTTGATGTAGGCCAAGTAATAGTGGAACCCGTCAATCTGATCGTCGAGGCTCGCGTACTTGGAATAGGTTCCTTCGCTGCGTTCCGGGTTAGCGGTAAAGCCCGTGTGCTCTTTGGCGTGGTAATAGGCCTCCTGCGGATCCCAGAACTTATAGTAGCCAAAATACCGCCACTCGGTTCCGTTCTCCATGAGCTGATCATAGCTCGGCCCCTGATAGGCTTGAAGCATCTTCAGTGGGAGGCCGTGGGACTCCCAGAAATCCAGCGGCATCCCGGAGAAGGCGAATTTCATATCATCGGAAAATTCCCTCTTGGAAGTATTCACTTCCTTCATGTCGCCGCCGTACTCCAGTTCACCGTTCTCGCCGTAGAAAATGAGCTGCACGCCATACCGCACGGCCATCTGCCGGGGGAAATTCGTTTGTCCGTAAATGAATGGCTGGAATGGATCGCCCATATGTTTGAAGGCGAGATTCATCAACTTTCGGTTCACCACGCCATTGGCTGTCCCCATTATGTGATCGTAGCCGGATGCGATGAATGCCCTCAGGTTTTTCCAGCCGATATCCGTGTAGATGTTCGGAGACCATGTCACGCAGAGTGGATTCATGTTGTAGACGTGCTTCAGTTGATAGGCGACGTAGCTTCCGTCCTTGCCGCCGCTGCACGGCACGATGACATCATAGGAGCCGTCGGTGCGCCGGTGCTGATCCAACAGGTCGCGAAGCTCCCGATCGCGCTCTTTCCAGTCGATTGTTCGCTTGAAGTCGGCGTAAGTGCAGGCGCTGCAAACACCTTCTTCGTTGAACGTAATGCGCGGCCGTTGGTTCGATACCGTACAGCGTTTGCAGAACCTTATCTCTTGGGGAAGGTTGTACTTCGTCAGGACGTCCTGTTTTTCCATGTTCGACTTCTCTGGTCTGGTTATCGCCGAGGCGGCTGGTCAACTGTTCAAGGTCATGGCAAGCAGATTCAGTCCGGCCGGCCCGCTTTTTTCAGGATGGAATTGAAAGCCCATCACATTGTCTTTCCCGATGATCGAAGGGACGGACTCGCCATTAACGTCGATCGTCCCGAGAACGTGAGCGGGATCGGCGCATCGCACGGCGAACGAATGGACGAAATAAAAATACGGGTCGACACCGAGCTGAGCCAGGGACGCGTATCCGCTTCGCGCATCCACCTTCCGCCAACCGATGTTGGGGATCCGGGTGCCTGCGGCATCGGCGGGATCCTTCAGCCGCCGGACCTCGCCGGGGATCAGATCCAGGCCCTTATGATTCCCGAACTCGAAGCTTTGCGAGGCGAGCATCTGGGCGCCGAGGCAAATGCCGACGACTTGATCGCCCCGCGCGGCAACTTCTTGGAGGGCCGGCCCGAGCGACAGTTCATGGATGCGCTTCATGGCGCCCCCGAATGCGCCAACACCTGGAAGGATGACGCGGGATGATCTTGCGACCGCGTCCGGGTCTTCGGTAAGAAAATAGTCAAAGCCAAGCACTTCGAGCGCGCGGCCGATGCTGAACAGGTTTCCGCGTCCGTAGTCGATCACGCAAATCATGGACGGACGGAGCACCCTTCTTCGCGCAGAGTCTGTTTGATCGTGGCGATGTCGCATTTTCTGTAATGAAGGATCGATGCGCAGGCAAAGGCCCGTACGCCGGTGGCTCTAATCAGATCGACGAAATGGGCTGGCGTTCCCGCACCTCCGCAGGCGATCACCGGAACGGTGGTTGCCGCGGTCACCGCCTTAACGAGATCTAGATCGAAACCCGCCTCGGTTCCTTCCGCATCGACTGACGTGACGAGGATTTCGCCCGCGCCCCTTTCTTCAGCTTCCCGGGCCCATTCGAGGACATCGCGCCCCGTCTTCTCGCGTCCGTTGTCGGTCATCACTTCCCAATGGCCGGGCCCGCGCTTGATGGTCTCGACGGAGAGAACGATGCATTGGCTACCGAAAGTCTGAGCCGCCTCCGTCAAGAATTCGGGGCGATTCGTCGCTGCCGTATTGATCGCGACCTTGTCTGCGCCGCTTCTGAGGACCGCCTTGATGTCGCCCAGAGTTCTGATCCCGCCCCCCACGGTCATCGGCACGAAAATGTCCTGGGCGGCGCTTTGTACGATTGGCAGAATGCTGTTGCGTTCGTACAGAGAGGCGACGACATCCATGAAAAGCAACTCATCGACACCTTCGGTGTAGTACTTGTGGGCGAGTTCACCAGGCCTCCCGACGATCCGCAGGCCCTCGAGGTGAATACCTTTGATGACGTTTTCGCTCTTGATGTCGAGACGCGCGATGACCCGGACCTCAGACATTCGACGCGGTTCCCCTGCGGCCAGTACAGTCATGTGTCAATTTGAGCATTGCGTCACGCCACCTCGACATGTGGTGTGGCCGGGGGTTTTCCCGCCAGGGGAAGGTGGTAAACTCTGCGTCCGTCTGGGCTGGTTTGCGGCCCGCCGAACCCTAGCTTGGAATACAGGTCGGCAACTGGCTGGTTTCGTTTCAGGGGAACGAATACGCCCTTCAGTTCCTTGTATCCATATTCCGCGGCCGAGCGGAAAAGGTGGTTGATAATGCCGTGCTCGACCGTGCGTCCCATGGCGCGGCATGACAGCACCCATGTTTCGATGGCCAGGGCATCGCCTTCCGGCACGCCGAGCACAACGCTGATCAGGCCGTAATCGCCGAACTTGTCGTTAAGTTGATAGGTCCATCCGATCGCGCCGTCCATCGCAAGGATTTTCTCCACCGTGGACGCGCCGTGACGAACGCCTGTCAGGTTAAATTGATTGGTCTTCGCGATCAGGTCAAGGACCCGGTTCATGTTATTGGCATCAATGGCCTGTGGACGCAGTCGCAACCCTAAAGTGTCGTAGAATCCCGACAGGTCGGTTGCCTCCGTCTTTGCGCGAAGACGCTTGCTCTCGGTTCGATAGAACTGTTGACGGTTCTTGTCTTCCTCCGTCGACCCAGGGATCAAGAACCGGCCATCCGCGCAAAGCGCCGGGACAAGGTCGATCATGTCGGCGGGAAAATCGGGCACATGCACGTCAGGCATCATACTTTGGACTTCGGCCCGTTCGACAGGATTGTCGTCAATGAAGGCCGTGCCGGTCGGAGTCAGGTTCAGGTTTGCGAGCGATGCCTGTATGTTCTGCGACTTAGGGTTCCAGTTGATCATCATGTCGGCGAAGTGTTCACGCTGAAGAATCATCTCCGGCCGATTGTCAAAAACGTCCAACGCGTCCTGTAGGTTATTCTTCGACACTGCGACGATAAGTACGCCTTTTTCATGCAGGTCGAGGAGGAAGCGCTGAAGCTTCAGATGAGCAAGGCCTTTGCCTTCCGGGTCCAGGTCCACGCCTTGCCATCCGACCTCACCGACCACGCCGCCCCATAGCGTGTTGTCCAAATCGACGGCAACAAGCCTGACCGGGCGGGAAACGGCGGCTGCAATATGCTGCCCAAGGTAATCAGAAATCCTTGCGGTCTGATCGGGATGGGCGGTCAGCTTCTGCGTCACATAGAGACGCCCGGCGAACCAGTTGTCGGAACCGACCTTCCGAATCAACGGCTCCATATCGACCAGCACGCAGGTGCTGGCGAGGCGCTCTCGAAGCGTGTCGCAGAACTCGCGACGCCACGCGATCGACCATGCTCCGCTGTGTCTCTCTTCCTCGAGGGGCTCAGGCAGCGTAAGGACGATACGCGCTCGAAAAGTCTCGCGCGCCGTCTCGATGACATCTGAAAGCTGCGCTGAAACCTCCGCGGGACGGGTCTCCGTATCCCGCAGCGCGAGAAGCGTCGTGGTCAGGCTGATCAGGATAACATCGGGATGAAAGGCCCGTAGCGCCCCATCCGGATTCAAAAGATCCATTTCGATCTGATTGTATCCACCTTCGAAAATCTCGGCGTGGAATCCGTGTTGTCCCAGGGCCAGCATGAGGCCACCACAGAGGAACTGAGAGGAGTAATTGGCGAGAACCGCGACTTTGATCGGCTTGCCGCATTCTAGCCCCGCGCCGCTCTTGTCGAGGGCGCGCCATTTCCTGACGAGCGCGTTAAGCTTGCTCAGGGGTAGGCTAACGTCGAATGCATCCAGCAACTGCTTGCGGGTGCTTTCTTCCGCTTGATCGGCCATGGAGATCAATTCGGTCGGTCCTGGTCGCCGTCGGCCTTGGTGACGTATACGTCGCCGAGTTGCGTAGGGGCACCGTTCGCCATGCGGCACCAGACTTCTAGGTTCTGGTGATGGTGGGTGCGCTCAAAAGGTGACAAACGTGTCGCAAGGGGCAGGTCTGTCGCGGCGACCATGCCTGTCGCCGTAATGACCGAATGACTGAACGCAGCGGAACTGTAATGATCTGCGAACACGCACCCCGCGCTCTGCAAATGGGTAAGAGTTGCACTCAGCACGGCCAATCCATTCCTCGCCCCCTCTGCATCTTGCGGAAAGAAGAACTCTGTCAGGCGGCCGACGCGATGGCGTACGTCACCTCTGGTCTCTTCGATGCGATAGACGCAGATTGCGGGATGTATGGGGCTGCCGGCGCACTTGATCTCGTACCGGAAGATCGGATGATTGACATATCGCCAATGCAGATAGGCGGCGTCACGGACAGTACCGTAGGCCAGCCCCGGATACGCCGACCAGTCAGGCGCATATCCTTCCGGCAGGCCGTCACTGACATGCGCTTCCGGGCCGGAGGGGGCCGCACAGGAGGGCATGTCTGCGGCGGATACCAGATAGTCGCGCGTCTTGTCGGCGTCGAACACGGCGATGAACCTGGGAATGCGGTCGAAGATGCTGAACTTTAGAATTTTTGCGATCGGAACGTTCATCTTGCCTGCGCCCTGACCCAGGAGAATGTCGTACTTTTCCATGAGCCGGCGCATCATCAGCGCCCCCGCGCCGTGCCGGTGTTCAGGCGTGACCATCCAATTGGCCATCCAAGCGCCGGTAAGCCTGGAATTGGTGTCGCCCCAAAACACGTCCGTCGGCCGATATCCCAAAATGCCGACGAGACGATCTGCGGAATATGCGCAGACGACATGCGCAGTTTCGGGATGCTCTCTGCAACCGAATTGCCACGCGAACAATTGCCGGTCACGCATCACGTACTGAGGTCGGTAGTTGTCCGATAGAAAAGCGTCCATCACAGGCCACTCTGCCATGGGGAAGGTATCGGCAACGCGAACAGCCAGCATGAGAGAAACGGTCAGGACGTCCTGAAACTGCACGTGGTGCGGCCGCTCACGGCGATCTCGCCATCGGACTTGGCGGCTGTCAGCTTGAGGAGCACGGCGCCGACCGCAGGGCTGATCTGATCGACGGTGGCCTCGAAGGTGACGGTCTCACCGACTGGAACAGGTTGGTGATATTTCAGCGACAGGGCATTGATAACAGTATTCGGGCCAGGCAGCCGCTCGCCCAGAAGTCCGGAAAACAGGCTGGCAAGCAGATATCCGTGGACTATGGTGCCGTCGAACCCTTGGCTCTCGGCGAACCCGGCGTCGAAATGAACGGGTGCATGGTCATCCACAAGATCGCCGAACCGCGTAACGACGTCCTTGGAAAAGGTGAACTCGCGCCGTGCCGATTGGCCAACGCTGATATCGTCGAGATTGAGCACTTTCGTGTCCACTTATCCAACGCCTTTCGCTAGGAGGCAATCGACCAGATCGCCGACGTTCGCCATTGCTGCCAGTTCGTCGGTGGTGAATTGAATTCCGAAAGCGCCTTCGAGTTCGACCACGAGGGTAATGTGGTTGAGAGAGTCCCACGCTTCGACCTGGTGGGCGTCGAGCATGCGGCTCAACTCCAGGGTGCTGTCCTCAAGGACTTCTCTGAAAATCGGGGTGATGGCCGCGAAAATTCGCTGTTCGGCCTCAGACACGGATGCCATGGGGTATGCCGCTCCTTCTTACTTCGTCACGATGAACGCCGCGTTGCGCGGAACGCTGTTGGCTGGAGTCTTCGGCTCGTAGGCAGGGTCTTCGATCTCGTCCAGAATCGTGAAACCTGCCTTCAACAACTGGGCCGCCACTTCCCGTCGGTCGTTGTAGAGATAGATGTGATCCGCGTTTGGTGCTGTCAGCGCGGCGGAGATCAATCCAAACCCACCTTTCTGGAGCATCCCCGAGAGCGCGTTGAGGAAAGTTTGCGGATCTTCGAGGTGCTCGAGGACTTCGATATTCACGATGAACGGTGACGGGGGCACGTCAGATGCTTGCGTGATGTCGCCCAGAGTGACGTCGTAGCGGTCGCTGAACCCGAACGACGTCATCGTGTTCTGGGTGAATTTCTTGGAGAACGGGCTCATATCGAACCCTTTCCCCCGCATCCCAGGTTTCAGCGAAAGCATTTCCTTGGAGTAAAAGCCCGTCCCGATTCCGACGTCATAGAACATCTCGCCACCATGCGCGAGAATCCGAGGCGCAAATTTCTCACAAAAAAAGATGTGCTGCCTGTAATGATGTCGCCAAAGAAAATGAGAGAGGAGAATCCCGGGCAAATACAATTCAAGCATGTACTGCTCGTTTTGATAAACCTCCTGGGAGGCCTCCTCGTAGGTTTTTGCAGTATACCGCCGGGTCTTGTCAAAGGCGACCTGAAGCTTCATCGCTTCAAGTGCAAAACGGCCGTATCCCTCCACTGCCTTGTCGAATGCCTCGGGCTCGCGGGAGAAAAATATCGCCATCTCGCTGTCGAAGAAATCGACCCAGTCTTGACCAAACTCGTCGATTTGACGATCGATCGTCCCTTTGAAATAAGGAAAGCGGGAGCCGATGACGGTTCTCAGGCGCGAGACGTAGGACTGATCCGATACTTGGTTCATATCGTTAGGGGCGTGCTTTCATCTGAGTTCACGATTTGCCGGTCTTGGCGGCCTCGCGTTGGGCCCTTTCTAAATCTTCGATACGACCGACGTCCAGCCAATATTCGTGGATCGGAAAAGCGGCGCAGTCGCGGCCGCCGGCCATCCACGATTCGAACAACTGTGGCATGTCGATTGCTCTGCCGCGCGGGATATCCAGGAGCGCGTCAGGCTCCAGAACATAGATGCCCGCGTTCACGAAAAACTTGTGCACGGGTTTCTCGTTAATCGCCTTGATCCGGCCGTTATCGATATCGACAACGCCAAAATCGACGCGGAAGTCATAGGTCCGAACGCCCATGGTTCCGATCACGTCTTGTTCGATGTGGAACTCGAGGGCGCTATTGAAATCGATCTCGGTCACCAGATCGCCGTTCATGACGATCAGCGGCGTGTCGGGCACATCCTTGATCAGGCTTAGTGCACCGGCGGTTCCCATGGGCATGTCCTCTTCGAGGTAGCGGATCACGGACTCCCACTTTCCACCGTCGCCGAAGTGGTTGCGGATCTGTTCGCCCTTGTAGTTGATCGACAGGTAGAAATGCCGGAATCCTTGATTGACGAACTTCTCGACGATGCTCTCAAGGAGCGGTTTGCCGCCGACATCGATTAGGGGTTTCGGCGTGGTCTCGGTCAACGGGTGCAGACGCTTGCCGAGGCCTCCCGCCATCAGGACGACCCAATTGTCCCTCGCCCGCCCGCCTTTCACGAGATCGTCGATGACCACCAGATCAGTCACGCGTTGGCTGTCGTCGACGACTGGAACCTGATGCAGACGGCGTGCAAGCATGGTGGCCTTAAGGTCGTCCTTGTCATAGTTGACGGTGACGCTGAACGGTGCCCCGTTCATGGCGCGCTCGATCGGCTGATCCAGGGTGACGCCCTTGAGGATCGCACGCCGCACGTCGCCGTCTGTTACCGATCCGATCAGGCGCCCGTCGTCATCGAGTACAAGGGCGATCTGCAGAACGCCCCGTTCGATGCTCTCGATCGCGGCGAGGATCGTGTCGTGCGGTCTGACGATGGTGTCCCGCCAATTTCCCATCATTCGATCTCCCGTGCGGGATTGCCTGCAACCGTGCTGCCGCCGGCAACGTTGCGGATCACGACGGCGCCCGCCGCGCATACCGATGTCTCGCCCACGGCGATACCCTGCAATACCGTTGTGCCGACTCCGATATGCGCGCCATCACCCACCGTCACGTCGCCGGACAGTACGGCGCCTGGCGCGATATGGGCATGGTCGCCGACCGTTCCGTCGTGGTCGATCTGCGCGCCGGTGTTGACGATTACGTTCGAGCCCAGCCGGCAGCGGGTCTGGATGATCGCTCCCGCCATGACGACGGTGCCGGCTCCGAGGGTCACATCGCGCGCCACGATAGCCGCCGGGTGGATTACCGTGGCGAAGTCGTAGCCATGTGCCGCGAAGCGGTCAAAAATCTCACGGCGCAATGCCGTGTTCGCTGTGGATCCGATTCCGATCATCAACAAGACGTCCGACGGGGCGTGCGCGAAAACTGCGTCGTCCCCCCCGAACACCGGCGCGTCGAGAACGCACTGACCCTGCCGTGCCGGGTCGGCGTCGGCGAGGCCGACAATCTCCCATCCCGACGCGCGGGCCGCGTCCAACACCACTGCAGCATGGCCGCCGGCGCCGATGATGACGAGAGGACGGGTCACGAAATCATCTCGTCGGCGGCGAAGTCTCGCGCGGCACGGCGACCAATCCAATCGAAGTACTCAAGGGCGGGCACGCCCGTCTCGGGCCGTTTGACTGTCAGGTTCTCGGTGGTGAAGGTCTCGCCCTTGCCGATGGGCCGGGCCGCGACCAGACTTTTCCGCGCTACGGTCTTATTGGCGTTCTCGATTTCTAGGGGTCGCTTGAGGCCGTCACCGATCGCCTGTTCGACCGCGCGGATGGCCGCGGTCATGGCGGCGAAATCAGCGGGCTCCATGGACGCGGCATGATCCGGACCCATCATCGTGCGGTCCAGGGTGAGATGTTTTTCGATCACCCGAGCGCCCCGCGCCACGGCGGCGAGGGCGGCGGCCGGCCCGTCGCTGTGGTCCGAGAATCCGACGGCTAACCCGAACCGAGCAGACAGGGAATCCATGGCCCGAAGGTTAAGGTCGGCCGCTGGCGCTGGATACTCGGTCGTACACTGCAGCAGCGTCACCTTGTCGACCAGCGCTGCCTGCCCGGCCCGGCTGCGGAATGCGCGATCGAAGGCGGCCCGCTCAGGCCGGCCTCCGGGATTGGTGTAACCGAAGGCGAGCACGCCCAGCGCAGCCTCAATCTCGTCCATCCGCGCCATTCCGGTCGACAGGATGGCGCTGCGGCCGCGTTGCGCAACCTCGAGAAGCAGAGGCGCGTTCGTCAGGTCACCTGATCCGATCTTGATGGTTGTCAGAGCAAGACTGTCGGCAAGGAACCGTAGGGATGCCATGTCGAACGGCGTCGATAAGAATGCGATGCCTTTGGCCCGGCAGTGCGCCGCGAGGTCGTGCTGCGCCGCTTCATCCAGCTCCAGCGCGCGTAGCATGTCGCGCTGGCTTCCGTCCGATCCGGTGCGATCCGACTGGTAGGCCGCCTTTGCGGCTTCCGCAGTGACCAGATCGTCGGCCTTGAAGGATTGGAATTTGACCGCGTCGGCACCGGCGGCCGCCGCGGCATCGATCAGGGCCTTCGCCGTATCGGGCGATCCGTTGTGGTTGACGCCGGCTTCGGCAATGACCAGCACGGGCGCTTGCGTGATGGGGACGGCCGGCATGATGTCATGGAACGAATTGCGGTGCAGGCTGGTGAGATCCGTCGCAGCCAGAAGCTCCGCCATCCTTGCGCCGGCATGACCGTCGCCGAACGGATTTTCGTCCGAGAGCCCTTCAGGCTTGCCGAGCGCCAGGGCGCGGGTCAGGGCGGCGTCGATCGCGTCGGCGGCCGCGTCGCAATCGACGACGCTGGCCATGCGCAGGCGTCCCGCTTGACGCGGCCCGATATTGACGGTCGGGGTTCCAATCATCGGCGCTTCGATCACGCCGCTCGACGAGTTGCCGATCACGACGTCGGCGATCTTCATCAGGCTGAGATAGTGATGGCTGCCCAGCGAGACATGCTGCGAGGCTCGCCCACGGCTGCGCTCGACGAATGCCTGGACCGCGCGTGCGACCGCGTCGCGGCCGGGATCCGCGTTGACCCCGGTGAACACGACGGCGGCATCGGACCGCCGCTCCAGGGCCGCGATCAGGGCTTCGACGCCGGCAAGACCGCCGTCACCTGCCATGGTCACGGGATGATAGGTCGCGACCAGCAGGGGCGTGCCGAGCGGCCGTCCCAGGCGCGATTCCAGGGCGGCGCGGTCCAGGAAGGTAAGGGTCCTGAGATTGTCCGCCGCCAGCGCGCCGACCGTGTGGACATGCGCCGGGCACTCACCCATTTGAATTATTCGCTGCCGATAGGGCTCGGCGGCGGCGAAATGCAGTTGCGCCATCTTGGTGACGGCATGACGCAGGGCGTCGTCGAACGCGCCCTCGGTCACCTCGCCGCCGTGGATATGGGCGATCGGTATCCCTGTCAGCGTCGCCGCGGTGGCGGCGGAGAGGATTTCGTAGCGATCGCCGAGAAGGACCAGAGCATCCGGTGCCAGGTCGATGAGACAAGCGGTGAAGGCGGACAGCGCTGCCGCCATCGTGTCGGCGGCCGCTTGCGCGTCGTCGCCCGGTTGCAGAATTTCGATGCGCCGTGCGATCGAAAAGCCGTCGGCCTCGATGGTGTCGGCCGTGCGACCAAACGCGTCGGACAGATGGGTTCCCGTCACGGCCAGTTGCAGCGACAGATCGTCGCGGGCCTCGATCGCGCGCAGCAGCGGCACGAGAAGGCCGTACTCGGCCCGTGTCGCCGTCAGTACGCAGATTTTGCGGCGGGCCATGACTCAGTCCTTGTCGCCGCGCAGCAGGCGCGGGCCGCTCGGGATGTTGACGATCCGTTCGACGAATGCACGGGCAATCGGCAGGTCGCCCGCGCGGGGCGCGTCCTGATAGGCTGCTGTGTCGGGGATCAAGCGCCAGCAGGGCCGTGTCTGGATGTCTGCGTCGTTGGTCAGGGTGAGAAACCTGTCCCGCGTTGCGGCGTCTTCGAACATCAGCGCGTTGAGCCAGAAGTTGCTGGTGCAGCCGGTAGGTTCGGCGAATAAGGTGACGCCGCCGACTCCGTCAAACAAATACGAATAGCGCGCGGCTAGGTCGCGCTTGCGTGCGACGAAGGTGGGCAGCAGTTCCAATTGCGCGCAGCCCAACGCGGCGTTGATGTTCGGCATGCGGTAGTTGAATCCCACCGCATCGTGATCGAACCACCAGCGGTCGGCAACGCGTGCCGTCGTCGTCAGATGCTTGAGTCGCGCCGCCAGCGCCTCGTCGTTCGTCACGATCATGCCGCCGCCGCCCGTGGTCACCGTCTTGTTGCCGTTGAAGCTGATGACGCCGACCGTGCTCAGGCTGCCACAGCCGCGGTCGCCGCGCCGGCTGCCGAGCGCCTCGGCGGCGTCCTCGACGACAGGCAGAGCGAACTCATCGGCAAGGGCGCACAGCGCCGTCATGTCGGCCGGGTGACCGAACAGGTGGATGGGCAGCAACGCCGCGATGCGTCGTCTGCTCGCCTTGTGCACCACGCCGTCGGGGCCCTGCGTACATTCGTTCCTCAGCAGCCGGGCCAGCGCTTGCGGGTCGAGCCCGCCGGTTTCAGTCTCGATGTCGGCGAACAGGGGGACTGCTCCGCAGTAGCTGATTGCATTGGCGGTGGCGATGAAGGTGAGCGCTGGGCAGACAACCGCGTCGCCGGGTCCGACGCCGACCGCCAGCAGGGCTGCGTGCAGACCCGCTGTTCCGTTGACCACGGCGACGCCGTGCGCGGCGCCGCAGATGTCGGCGGTCAGGCGTTCGATGCGTTCCACGTAGGTCCCTGCCGAGGACACCCAGCCGGTGTCCAGACAGTCCTTCACATAAGTCCATTCGTTTCCTTCGAAGGATGGTTCGTGCAGGGCGACGGTGCCATGGCACCCCAGGTCATCCCGCAGGAATGCCGTCAGGCGGCGGGCCGCTTCGGCGGCCGCGGCGCCCGGCCGCGCTGCTGCAGCGAGGGCGCCGTTAGACATTGTATCGGTCGGCCTTATAGCGCGTCAGATGGCCGGACATGCGGAACCATTCGATGGTTTCCGCGATGCCCCGCTTGAAGCCTTCCAAGCCACCGTACTTGGGCGTCCAACCGAGCACCTCGCGCGCCTTGGAGTTGTCGGCCCACAGGCGTTCCACTTCGCTCTTATCCGGACGCAGGCGCTGGTCGTCGGTTTCCGACTCGAGTGCCACGCCGGTGGCTGCGGCAATGACGTCGACCGCGTCGCCGATCGAGATTTCGAAATTGCTACCGATGTTGATCACCTCGCCCACGCCGCGGCCGGTCTCGGCCAGCATCACGAAGGCCCGGACTGTGTCGGCGACAAAAGAGAAGTCCCGCGTCGGATGTAGTGCACCGAGTTGAAGCCGCGTCTGACCGGCGAGGGCTTGAATGATGATCGTCGGCAGGACGGCACGGGCCGACTGCCGAGGCCCGTAGGTGTTGAATGGGCGGATCACCGCGACCGGCGTTTCAAAGGATCGATGGAACGCAAGCGCCATCTGGTCGGCGGCGATCTTCGTCGCCGAATAGGGTGATTGGCCCTGCAGTGGGTGATCCTCGGTGATGGGAACGAACCGGGCCGTCCCGTAGACCTCGCTTGTCGAGGTGTGAACCACGTGGGTCGCCCCCTTGTCGGCGGCGACCTGCAACACGTTGAGGGTCCCCTGGATGTTGGTCTCCACGTAGGTCGCCGGTGAATGGTAGGAGTAGGGAATGGCGATCAACGCCGCAAGGTGCAGGACAACGTCTCGGCCCTTCATGGCCTCGCGAACCCCGTGGGCGTCGCGCACGTCGCCCGCGAACACGTCGACGCTTTCGCGCACGTCCGAAGCCGCGTGATCAAGCCAGCCCCAAGAGTTAAACGAGTTGTAATAGACGAACGCGCGCACATCGTGCCCACGCCGAACAAGGGCCTCGGTCAGGTGGGAGCCGATGAATCCGTCGGCACCGGTAACCAGAATGCGTTTCGGTGATGAAGTCATGGAATTTTTCTTTTCCGCGCTGCCGCCTGCCTTTCGGCCAACAGGCGGGCCGTCATCAAGTCCAGTTCGGTGTCGATATCGATGGATCGTTCGGCCGGCATTACGCAGGCGACGAGATTTTGGCTGTAGAATGCACGATGCTGGCGGAACCAATCCGTGCGGACGACATAGACCGCGCCGTTCGGCAGGTAGGTGGGCGCGATGTCCTGACGTCGGGTGAGCAGGCCGTCACCGGGAATCACGGGTGTGAGGCGTCCATCTGGTCCCAGGCGGCATGCCCATTCGACGGGCTTTGCGCTTTCGCAGACCGTCACGGCGCAATCTGCGCCGGTGTGGCAGGCTTCAATGCAGGCATCGATGTCCGCGCCCGTGCGCAACGGCGATGTGGCGGGCAGCAAAACGACGTAGTCGAAATTGCCGTCCAAATGGTCCAAGGCATGGATCATCGCGTCGGCGACCGGTGCCGTGTCCGTGGCCAGTTCGCTCGGGCGGCGGAACGGCACGTCGCAGCCTGCATCGTTGGCTGCGGCGATGATGGCGTCGTCGTCGGATGACAGGATGGTGTGGTCAAGATGGACCGACTCCAGTGCCGCCGAGACGCTCCAGGCAACCAGGGGCCGACCGGCCAGATCCGCAACGTTCTTGCCCGGCAGGCCCTTGGAGCCACCGCGGCCGACGATCACGCCGAGACAGGTTTTTCCATCGATCATCTGGGGCGTCTGGTTCGTTGCGGAATGCTGAAGGTTCCGCTCGGACATGCTACCGCAGTCCGGGTGAAGCGGTTCGCCCGGACTGCGGTAATGGTCGGGTGCGGCCAGCGGCTGCGGGGCCGCCGAAATCAGGCCGCCGTGACGGCGTGGCCGGGCAGGTGGGTGCGTACGACGCGGCCCATGAATTCCAGTAGAAGGACGACGCGGTGTTCGTCGTCGACGCATTCGAACAGGCCTTCGATCTCCGCGAACGGGCCGTCCGTGACGCAGATTTTCTGCCCTTTGGTGAAGGGCGGCGGTGCGACTTGGACGATGCCATCCCGTTCCTGATCGTGGATTGCGTCAATGATCTCGTCTGGGATGGCGATCGGGTCGGGGCCATCACTGAGCAGGTAGCTGACGCCGATGGTGCCGTTGATTGACCGCCAGCGCTGCAGTGCCGGGTTCATGCGCACGAACAGATAACGCGGGAACAGCGGCGTCATGACGTCGTAGACGCGGCGCGCGTGCCGGCAGCGCTTGCGATAGCGCGGCAGGTAGGTGGTGAAGCCCTGCTTGGTTAGGTTCTGGACGGCGACCTGTTCCTTGCCGGCCTGGGTGTAGACGACGTACCACTTCATATGTCGTTCGCTCCCGCGAGAGGTTGTGTCGAGGCGCCCGTGACCCGCATGAACTTCGGCGTCAACACGCGACCTTCCGGCAGCACGGCGGAAAGTCCGTCGAAGACCATCTGCGGATCGGCCAGATCGGCGATGATCACGGCGTTGGGGCGCCGGGACGACGGGATGTCGTCGAGTTTCTGATAGATTGGCAGGTCGCAAAACAGGGCTTCGTTGCGGCCGGGGTCGAGGATGCCGACGATCGCCACGCCGGTTCCCGCGGCCGCGAGGGTGGCGATCTCGGCGAGGTCCGTGGCGCCGACGACGACCACTCGGTTCCAACCCCGGGTCGCGCAATAGCGGAAGATATCGGCGTACTCCTGGCGCGCCGTGCGGTAGAACTGCAAGGAGTGGCTGAGATACTCGGCGGTCAACCGGCTCTTTTCCGCGAAGCCCTGCGGCGTCAGGTAGTAGGCGTAGCGCCTGGCGGGAACCTGGCGAATCTTCAGCAGGCCCTTCTTCACGCATCGCTTGAGGACGGCATTGGTCAGGCCCAGGGCGACGCCCAGGCGTTCGGCCAGACCGCGTTGCGAGATGGCTTCGTTCTCCGCGACCGCGTCCAGCAGATCCAGGGTCGTCTCCGCCATTTGGCTGCGGTTCTGGGCGTCAAATTTTCCGGTTGCCATGGGCCCCTCTGTTCATTCCTAGAACATACAATGTTCACAACATGAACGTCAAGTCGGCCAACGGTCGGCACGGTAGGCCCGTGCATCGAAAAAGATAATGATTTTAGAGGCTAAGAGGCAGCCGGCGGCCTTGCATTGTGATATGCTTGGCGGAAGATGTTGCCGCTGCGGTGCATGACAAGCGCGCGCAGGGCATTGACGCCTCGAAGATAGCGGTTCACGCCACCGTTCCACATCAGGGCCCGCAGGTTGCTCGCCCACACGCGGGGAGAACTGTAATATTCCATGAACGCCCGCTTGTACCAGTACTGCATACGTTCCTTGCCGATCAGCGGGTTGACGTAGATCGGATCGTCAAAGTCAATCGACAGGAATTCGCTCCAATCTTTGTGCTGCCGAATGCCGCCGTCCTTCTGGCAGGCAGCGTACAAATCGGTCGCCGGATAGGGCACAGGTAGGTAGAAAAGGCTCATCTGCGCGGCGAGTTGTTTCGCGTACTTGATGGTGTTGTGCACCATCTCTTCAGTTTCGCCGGGCAGACACAGGATGTACGAATTGGTCATCGTGATCTTGGCTTTGTGGGTCCATCCGACAGCTTCCGCCTGCCGTTCGGCGGTGATCCCCTTCTTGATGACCTGAAGCGACGATTCATTGGCGGATTCGATACCGTAAAGAATATTCCGGCAGCCCGCCTCGTGCATCAGGGCAAGTAGGTCCGGATCGACGCGATCGGTCCGCGTCGTGCATGACCAAAGGAGGTCGTTGAGGCCCTCTTTGATCATCATCTCGAAAACCTGGGTGATGTACTTGCGGTTGATGGTGAAGGTCGAGTCCTGGAAATAGACGCCGCGCGCGCCTTTTTCGTATTTCAGGATCTTCAGTTCCTCGATCACCCTTTCAGGTGACAGCAGCCGCAACTTCTTGCCCAGCGCCACATGTGCCTCGCAAAAACTGCAAGGATAGGGACAGCCGCGTTGCATGACCACCGGATAATTGGGCAAGCGGATGTACTGCGTCGGATGGGGGACGTACTGTGCCAGATCAAGGTCTCCGAACATTCCGACGGGCAGGTCGTCCAAATCGGGCAAAAGCGTGCGGTCGGGGTTTTTGACGACGGTCTTGGCGTCGGCGCGCCAAGTCAGGCCTTCGATATGCTCGAACGTTGTCATGCCTCGGCACAGGGCATCGATCAGTTCGACGATGGTCCCTTCACCCTCCCGCCGAATGCAGAAATCGCATTCAGGGGATTCCTCCATCGACAAGACGGAGTTTGCGGTGGCGTGAACGCCTCCATACGCGATTACGGCGTCAGGCAGGACCCCGCGGACAAGTCGAGCCGTGTTGAACACGTGGGTCGCCGTTGGTGTGAACAGCGGCATTCCGACAAAATTATACTGCTTGTCGCTCAGCTGCCCGCGCAAGTCGGACTCCGTCATGTCGCCGAACTGGGTGTCGATAAAGTCGACGTCGTGGCCCATGTGGCGCAGCCAACGGTAAATGGAAATCGTCCCCAGTGGGGGCAGATACCCCTGTTCTACCTTGACGCTGCCCCACGCCGCTTCCGGGGGGTAGAAAGGTTCTAACAGGAGGATCTTTGGTGACTGTTTCGGAAACCTCTTGATAACGCGCTACGCGAGACTCATGAAAGGACTGGCCGGAGGGCGCGCCGGTAATTTCTTCGAATGTCGGTATCTTTATAGGGCACGTCGTCGTTTCACTGGAAGGGACGTACATGAAATTTCGTCCTGACGCTGATCTGGTGACAAATAGAGGTGCACTTGTTCCGGGCTAACGGCCGACCCAACATACATTAGCACCTGAAACTTGGGCATAATCATTTTGGCCTGCCTCAACATATGGTTTCTACCTTGATTGTTCAAGGTTGCCGGCGCGTGACCAAAGGTGAAAAATCCCATTGCATTTAGGTCGGCGCGACGCCAGCTATACTCTTGCCACAGGGAGGCGGAGCGGGTCGAGGGCGCCGGACGGTCATATCCAAAGAGGTGAAATCCTTGGCCTTCATTGTGCTCTGTGTTATCAACCCGCCGAGGATCTTGACGTAAACGCGTGCCGACGTCGATGGCCATCCGTTGTCCCCCGATAGTCGAAGAGTGACATGACGTCGACGGCTCTCTTGTGGCGGATACCGGGCTTCCGTTGGGGTGCTCGTTACGGCTCTGGATGCGCGGGGAAACATGTACAAAAGCGCAGCGCTTCTTTCTAACGTCCATTTGACCCGTCGTAATCCGGTCAGCTTGGTGCATTTTGTAACCAATCGCTGCAATGCCCGGTGTTCGTTCTGCTTTATTGACTTCGACGATCCCGAAACGTTCCGGGGAGAATTGACGATTGAAGAGATCGATCAGTTTACGCGAACCCTGGGCCCCAGCCTGCAGAATGTGAACTTGACGGGCGGCGAGCCGTTCGCGCGGAAAGAATTGCTCGAAATCGCCCGGATTTATTTCAGGAACACCGATATTCGTTCGATTTTCATTACGTCGAACGGCAGCCTGCCGGACCGGATGGTGCCTTTCGCGCGGGCATTGTCGGAAGAATTTCCTGATCGGAAAGTCATTTTTTCGTTGTCGATCGATTCCTTTCCTGAGGAACATGACCGGATACGGAAGATCGACGGCTTATTCGATAAGTGCATGGAATCGTATCACGGTTTGGTCGCCCTTGGCGGTGCCGCAATGGTGAATATCGCCATTACGGTTTCCCATGAAAACCATGAGATCGTGATGCCGCTATACGAGTATTTGGTCGAGAAGCGGGCAGTCAAGGCGCTCACGGCAACGATTGTTAGGGACGAAGGCGTGTACCGAATCCCCAGGGATCGGAAAGAATCGATCGCGGATGCGTATGCGAACCTGACAACACGTATTCAGGCGGACCTCCGAAGCGGGTGCCTGGAAGGGTATGATGTCGACACCCTACAAGGGCGGTTGATGAATAAAAAGAATGTAATCGTCAACAAGTTGATCTCGGATACTTATGTTGAGCCTAGATATGTAAGTCCGTGCCACGCGGGTACGTTGTTCGGCGTAATCGAAGCGAACGGGCGAGTGCGGCCTTGCGAAGTGTTGAACGACGACCTCGGAAATCTTCGCGACCACAATTACGATTTTCAGAAGATATGGCAGAGCAGCGACGCAAAGGCGCTGGCGGCTTGGATTAAGAAAAGCAAGTGCAATTGCACATACGAATGCGCCTGGAGTTTTAATGTACTCGGTAACGCCCGCTACCAACCTGCCCTGATCGCGGCGGCCCTGGGTAAGTATTGGTGACCGGGGCGGAGTCTGTGGCAGGTCAGGAGCATCTTAAGGCGACGATCATTGTCCCTTGCGTCGAAGTCGATTCGTTGACGCGGCGATGCGTGCAGACGTGCTCCACCCTTTTTCCGGGAGTGGAAATCATCGTTCTGTCCGATGTCCCCGACACCCAACGTAACGTCGTCGATCTGCCGGGCGTCAAGGTCGAGGTCACAGGCAAGGTGACGATTGCAGCAAAGCGGAACGCGGCTGCCCGGTTGTCGGCCCTCCCGTTCTTAGCGTTGATCGACAGTGACGCTTATCCAGAGAAGGACTGGGCATCAAACGCCGTCGTGCATCTCGAGAGGGATGCGGGCATCTGGGCTGTCGGCGGCCCCAACCTTTCGCCGATGGACAGGCCCCCTGGCGAGCGCTTTGTGGGCGCTGCCCTTAAAAGCCCGCTAGTCAGCGGCAAGTGGACCTATCGAAAAAGGGTAGAGCCCGCGCGCCGCGTGGATGATCTGCCGTCCTGCAATCTCATCGTCCGCCGAGACCGTTATCTGGAACTGGGCGGCATGGACGAGGCGTTGATAACCGGGGAAGACATGGAATTCTGCGCCCGGCTACGGAGTGCGGGGGGAGAAATCCTCTACACGCCGGACGTCCTTGTGTTCCATAAGGCCCGTAATCTGATCAACTTTATCGCCCAACGTCTGACTTATGGAACCAGTGTGCCCAGCCTTGTCCGGCGCCGGCAAAATCTTGATTTCATCTTTTTGTGCTTGCCCGCCGCATTCGTATTGTTCATGGCGACCGGATTTCTTGGCGTATTCTGGCCGGTATACGGGCAGTTCTGGCTCGCCATTATGACGATTTACGCCATTGTCATTCTCGTCGAGGCGATCCGAAATGCCGGAAAGGCCCAGGACATACCGGGAGTGGCCATTGCCCTTTTTCTGGGAAATGTCGTGCCTGGGATCGGCACGCTTTGCCGCTTGATCGGGCTTTTCCGAGACCCGTCCAACATATACCGGAATGACAGATAGCGTAAGGCCGGTGACCGCATTCAAGATTTGGCCATGATCTGGCGCAACAGGTCAGCGAGCAGGCCCAAACCGAAAACAAGTATTCCCGCGATCAGCGCGCCAACCCCCATCATGAAACCGGTTAAAAGCTTGAACGTCACGCCAATGCCGACGCTGACGCCGGCAATTACGAAACAAAAAATGGTCATCAGCGTGAAAATCTTGAGCGGATCGTAATAAAGAATCGCTTGAACGATGTATTGCATCGTGCGTAGGGAATCCCGCCAGAGCCGTACTTTCGTCGTCCCCATCCGCTCATGATAATCAATCGGCAAGTAGTCGACGAATTTGGACGTCATCATGTAGGCCAGCGTCAAAGAAGTCGTGAAGCTGAAGGTGTCACAGAGCTGACCGAAGAACGGCATCGCCGTCTTGCGGGAAAACACCCTTAGCCCGGAATTAATGTCAGGAATACTTCGCCCGGCACACCATTCAACGAGGAAACGAAGCAAGATCCGCATTGGCCACTTGATGGCTGAGCCCCGATAATGTGTCCCGCGCCGCGCGCCGACGACCATGTCGAAGCCCCCGTTGAAATGTTCCAGGAGAGCTGGAATCTCCTCGATCGGGTAGGTGCCGTCCGCGTCGGTAATGACGATGGTGTCATTCGTCGCGTGGGTGATTCCAATTTTAAGCGAGCGACCGTAGCCGACGTTGTGAGGATTTCTGATGACGCGGGCGCCCGCCGAATGTGCAAGGTCTCCGGTTCGGTCGGAGGAACCATCATCGACAACGATTATTTCGATCGGCGCTACGTTCTTGTTCTGCAATGTATCGCGAACACGTCTGACCGTGTCGGCAATAGCGCCTTCCTCATTGAAGGCCGGGATTATGATTGAGACCAAATCGGGCTCCCTTCTTGCCGTGACGATGATGTAGCTTCGGCGTTAGGCCTAAGGATTCGTCACGATTTTCGTCGGTGCCGCAGGCTGCGACGCCGGAAATAGAGTGTCATTTCGGGTTTGATCGAGCCAAATGCTGAAGTTCGTCATGCCCATCAGTTTCAACCCATTGTCCTCTCGCTTGGAATCATGATCGGACCACAGTTTGTCGACGGCACTTGGTTTAAACCAGTCATCGAGAACTCTGTCGCGGGTGGCCTCCTCTGCGAGTCGGCGCAACGGACCTCGCAGCCAGTGCGAAACGGGCGCCCCAAATCCCCTTTTCTTGCGGCGAAGGACCGCGGCTGGTATGCGGCCACGTTGGCTTTTCTTCAGCAGGTATTTCTTCGTCATGTACTTAAGCTTGAGTTCGGTCGGAAGCGAGGCGGCAAACTCGACGACACGATAATCCAACAGCGGCGTGCGCGCTTCCAGTGAATGTGCCATCGTCGTTCTGTCGAGCTTCAAAAGAATATCATCTGCCAGCCATGTTTTGATGTCGACATACATTGCCCGGTCAAGAAGGTCGCAATCCGCGACAGCGGCGGCATGGTTCAGGAACGATCCCAGTCCATCCTCCAAAGTGTCAGGGAGCCGCTCCCGTCGAAGCAGCCTTCTCTTTCCTTCAGGTTCAAATATCGTCCGCCAAAAATAATGTGCCGTATCGGGCTCCAGCGTCACGCCGCGCAGGAACTTCCGGAGCTTGTAGTCGAAGCTTACCTTATTGAAGGAAACGGGAAGATAGCGATCAATAATGCCGGATGCATACTTGATGGCGAAATCCGGAAACTTACCCACGCATGCACGGATGCGGTCGGCTCCATAGGTTTCGTAGCCGCAAAAAAGTTCGTCGCCACCATCTCCAGACAGGGCAACCGTCACCTGCTCGCGTGCAAACTCAGCAAGGCGGTAGGTGGGAAAGAACGAAGAATCCGCAAATGGTGAATCTGCAAAATACACCATACGTGGAAGCGTTTCCGCCAGATCCAAGTCCGCTGTCCGCTCGTGATGAGGGATGTTCAGATGCGCCGCCATGGCGCGCGCATCTTCTGACTCGTCATAGGATTTTTCTTTGAAACCGATACTGAATGCATGAGGGCAATCGTCTAAGCATCTGAGCCGTATCGACGCTGCGATTGCGGCCGAGTCGATTCCGCCGCTGAGAAAAATCCCGACCGGAACATCGCTGACCAACCGGCAGGCCACCGCGTCATCGATGAGTGCCTGCAACTCTTCTGCCGCGTGGTTTTCCGATTTAAAGACCCGCTTATTCCGAAACGCCTGCGCAAGGTTCCAATAAGACACTGGAACAGGCTCGGTTGATCCGTCAGTGAGAATAAAGGTGCCGGGTTCCAGGGAATTGACCCCGGAAAAAATAGGGGTCCCGCCCAAGACATAGTTTAAAGACAAATACTGTCCGACGGCGGCTGGATTCAGGTTCAGGGGTATCGAGGGGTGGGCGCGAAGAGATTTGATTTCTGAGGCAAACACGATATCGCCGGACGTTGTTCTCGACCAGAACAAGGGCTTTTTCCCGAGGCGATCACGTGCGAGGAAAAGCGTCCTTTCCTGCGAATCCCAGATTGCGAGCGCAAACATCCCATTGAAGCGATTTACGCAGTCGGGGCCCCACACTTTGTAGGCTTCAACAACTACTTCTGTGTCGCTCCGTGTTTTGAAACGGATGCCTTTTGCCTCTAGTTCCCCGCGTAAGGTCTTAAAGTTATAAGTCTCTCCATTGTACACAATCCAATGCCGCCCGGTTGAGTCGGCCATCGGTTGATTGGCTTGAGCGCCGGTGTCAATTACCGCCAGGCGCCGGTGGCCGAGCGCGGCGCCGCCTGATCGGACGACGTTCCCGGCGTCTGGACCACGATGCTTCAAGCGGTCGGTCATCGAGGACACGATCGCGGGGTCGGGAGGACGGCCCCAAGATATCCAGCCGCAAATTCCACACATGGCGCTTTCATACCCTTTGGTTAATTGTGTATAGACTTGTGCCGGTATCTAGCGCTTTTCGCAAGCGCGGGACTACCTTGCCGGCATCAGCCTAATTGATTGGCAAATCAATGGATAACTTGGCGCAAACAGCTGCGGAACTGGCGTCTGCCTACAGGCGCCTGGATCAATCCTGGGGAGCCAAGGCCTTGGCCGCTTCGTTGTGTCTGATCGCTCTTGCCCGCATTTTCCACGCACAATCCTTGATGACGTTGAGAAGATGCGGTGATGAGTACGGGTATATCTTCTATCGCTTCGACGACTTGAGATCCGCCCTGTCCGGGATTCGCGCGCCTGGGTTCCCCCTTGTGGTCGAACTCTATGAGGCCGTCTTTCCGCACTTTGGATACTGGCCGACATTTCAAGTCACGCTATGGTCCTTGTCCGTCATTTGGCTGTATTTCAGCCTGACGAATTATGGCCTCCGACCGCTGTACGGCTTTGTCCTCTGCGCGCCAATGTTTTTGTCGGGGCCTGCGATCGTGGCTGCGCCTTACTTATGTTCCGATGGGACGGCGGCAACGTTGGCTGTCGCGACGACGGCTGCATTGTTCATGGCTCGACGCCGCGGCGATCCGTTCTCCATTACCGTCATGGGCTTGTTGGCCTTGATGGTCGTGCTCACTAGGCCGTCATTTCTGCCGATCTTGCCTTGTCTCGCAGTCGCTTGGATGGTGATGCGGCCGGCCTCCCTGGACAAAAGGGGAATCGCGGCCGTCTGTGTTGCCCTTACGCTGCCCCTCGGCCTGTTCATTGGGGCCAGGTATATGCTGACAGGTCATATCGGATTGTCGGGCATGGGCCAGCTCTTGTTATCCGGTCATGCGACGGCATATCTCAAGAACGACCATCTGCCCGGCTTTGATCCGGAGGTCCGGGCGATTGCGAAGACGATTCTGGACAGACGGGCGCGTCTTCAAGAGCCGTGCAATCTGGCCGCCGACGAGAATATAAAATCGCGTCCGGCAGACGATTGGATGGAGAGCGTCCGCCTGGAGCATTTCTGTTATGGCCCGTGGTACCACACTGCAACCCTGGCGGCGTATGAGTTCGGCACAGGGCTGCTGCCCCGTGCAGACACGGGCGGAATTTACGAGCCGTGGCCGTCTTCCGGATCAAGCGTGCGTCACCCGCCGCCGCCGACTGCAATGATTGGTGATCCAGCGCCGTGGTCTTGGGGTGGAGATAGATGGCTCCATGACAAAATTTTTTCTCCCGAGACCGGCCGGTCAGCGGTGTTCTTTGACCGAATCCTCGGCCGGTACAACAACGCGGTTTTGGCGCATGAACGAGGGCTGTATGTCCGGTGGCTCGCCGGCGAATCAGTGATTGCGGCCGAGGAGACCATGTCCTATCTGCTCAACAACCGCTCATTTCGCTGGGGGGCCGGACTGCTAACGCTGTTGCTGGTGACCGGCGTCGTGGTTTTAGTGGCTTCGCCAAGCCGCATGCCAATATATCGCAGAGCGCTTTTTGGTCCCCTGAACGATGGGGAGCGGGTCATCGTGATTCTCGGCATCGGACTGCCTGCGGCGGTCGTTGGTTTAACGCTCGCGATTGTATACATATATGATCGTTACTTAGACGCGCCCGCTGTCTTTCTTCCCGGTGTTGTATGGCTGATCAATCTTCGTCTGGTCGATGCCCTTGTGTCGGCTGTGCACCCTCAAGCCAGGCCGTCGCGCCACGAGGATTCGGCGATACTTTAAGACGGAGGCGTCCTGAGTTCCGGGCAGGCGTGCTCGACACGCGGATTGTGGAACGTTTCTCCGGTTGTCCGGTGTTGGGGAAATCAGAAATCTCTTGTAGGGTCGTGTGCCGCCCCATATATGCCCATCTCCATTGCTCTGTTCCTGAAAGAATAACGTAGGGGCTGAAGAATTTAAGCCATGTTGAAGCAGCTAGCACGCAAGGTTCTCCCTTACGACACCTATTTGGCCCTATCACGGGCCAAGCATTTCGTGGTGGCGCCGTTCGAGCACGAGCAGCTCATGAAGAAGCGGCGAAACGGCGAACGCTTCCTCTCGACGCGGGTCGATACCGTTACGGCGTGCAACCACCGGTGCCAGTATTGCTATACCCTTGATCTGACAGGGCATCGAACGCAACTGATGTCCCTCGACGACTTCAAGAAGGCGGCGGCAAATTTGTTCCCGTACTCCCATACGGTCGCTCTGTCTTGTGCCTGGGAGCCGACCATGAACAAGAACCTCGCAGAATTCATCCGTGTCGCGGCGAGCTACGACATCCCGTTCCTCCATTTCGTTTCGAACGGCGCTTTCCTGACGGAAGAGATGATGGAAGCGATGGTCGATTGCGGTCTGAACAGAATGGCCGTCTCGATCGATGCCGCGCTCCCGGAGACCTATGAAAAAATTAGGGAAGTCAACGATCTGGCGCGTGTTCTGGAGAACCTTCGCAAGCTGAAGAATTTGAAGGAGGCGCGTGGAGTTTCCAAGCCTCTCGTCAACATCAATTGGACGGCGTTCGAGGAGAACGCCGACGAGGCCGTTATCTTCGCCCGCGAATACGGTGATCTGTTCGACACGTTCTGGTTCTGGCACCTGTTGCCGCGTATGCGGAACACGGTCAATCCGTTCCATCGGATGGACAAGGACCGGTTCTTCGGCGTCGTCCGCCAGCTTCGGGAAATTCTTGGTGATCGGCTGGTTTCGAATGAGTTCAACAATGACCGGTCCAACAAGCCATTAGGGGTGTGCAACCGCTCTCTCGACAACATCCGCGTCGAACCGGATGGAACGGTCGAAGTCACTTGCTCCAAGAATCGGCTGGATGGCAACATCTTAACGGAAGATTTTTTGGAGATTTACGAGCGCAACGAACCTCTGTTCGATGATCTCTATAAGAAAAACACCGACTTCTGCCGCAACGACTGCGGACGCTAGTGTTTCGATTTTGTAACGAATTTCGGCTGTGCGCAGGGCGCGGCGGGCTGTTCGAAAACAATCAGATATGAATCTTCATGTATGCGGACGAGCTCTCTGGCGTGGGTCGACGTGTGGTCCCGCTGCAGGCGGTTATGTTCCAATCCTAGGTGTGCACGCTTACTGACGACGATATAGCGCGCCTTCGCGGCCTGATTGGGATGCGGGTACAAAAGGTACGGCAGATCGCCGAAGTCTTTCATCGCCTGGAAGAACACCGAAGTGCCGCACCGCAGGTCGATCGCGGCGCGTGCCGCGGCAAGGGACGCGGCCGGGACCGAATAGCCGTAGCGTTCGATCAGAACCTTGGACTTTCCCCAGACGTTGATTGGACTGGTAATCGCCAGCGCCGCCAAGTGCACCGCGAACAAGGCTGTCAGCGCCCGGCCCCAGATGCCGGCGGGCAGCCGGCGGCGAATCCAGGCGACGCCGTATGTCGCCGCCAGGGCCCCTGCGAACACCAGGGACATGCCGTACCAGTTGACGATCTTCTTGTCGGCGACCAGGAGCACGATCGTTTCCGGCAACACGGTGATCAGCGCGCCGGGGGCGAATATCGCCGGCCATAGACCGAGCAGGTAGGCAGCCCAATCCCTGTCGATGGCCGAGATATTGAACTTGAGGATTTCCGACGTGCCGACCGCGTGCCCGACCTTGCTGAAGTGGAAATTGTCGACCCCGGCCAGCATCGGGGCCCCCTTGATGCCGATCCAGAAAACCAGGGCCGCGATCAGCAGGGCGGCGAGTGCGCGCCAGCGCCCGTCGAAGTATCCGTTGCCCAGAGTCCAATGGCCGACCACCGCGCCCAAAACATAAAGTGCTGCGTTCTCGCGCACGTTGAGAAAGAACAACAACAGCACGAGGGCCAGTTTCCACCTTCCCATCACAGCCGCCCAGGCGAGGGGTGCACCGAACACGAGCAGCAGGCTGGTGGCGTGGAACCCTTCGATGGAATCCATTACCGCCAGCATCATGTAGGGGCTGAACAGGCAGATGATCACCGTGAACAGGCGGTCGAATGCGCTTAGCCCGAGATGGCGGCCGATTTTGACAAGGAACAGGCAGGCCCAGACCGGTGCCAGGGCCTGGATCACGAGAAGGGAATGGGGGCCGAACAGACGCACGACGGGCCATAGAACGAGGGTCGTCGGCTGCCAATGGTCGAACGCCAGGGACGGCAGGCCACGGCCTGCCGCGTACCGTGCATTGTACAGCCATTTGTCCCAGAAATTGGTGTTGTAGAGGGCGTTGGCGTAATTATAGAGGTCGTCCGTCGCCAGGCCGTGGTGGGCCAGACGGAATTTGACGATCAGCATGAACACGGCCCATCCCGCCATGATCAGGATGGTGATGCGGCCGACGTGCCGTTCAATCGCGGCGATCGATGTCTGGTCGTTCTGGGCCGCCACGCAGGTCCTCCTTGGCCTGATCCCTTTGGTGACGAGGCCTAGCCTTTGGCCGCCGCATCAAGCGTCAATACGCAAGGCACTCTCGGATTTTCGAAAACCGCTAGATGGGTGTCTTCGTAAATCAGCTTAAGCTCCCCCTTCGTCGCGTTCACCCATTTCGTCAGCCCGGATGGCATGCTGGGCATGGCGACGATGTATTTCGACTGCGCCGCCTGACGGGGATACTGAAGGTAAGGTAGATCCCCGAACCCGTACATGGCCTGCAACTCGACCGCCACCCGGCAGCGGGTGTCGATGGCGGCCCGTGCCTGGGTGCGGGATTCAAGCGGCACGTGGTGACCGATGCGGGTGACCAGCTTGCGCGTCTGGCCCCAGACTTCCTTGGGGCCGGCCACCGCGATGGCGATCATGTGCAGGGTCAGCAGCACCGTCAGCGCCTTGCCCAACCCTTTCCGGTCAGCGTAGGCGCGAACCTTCGGCACTCCCTGGGCGACGGCCAGCGCACCGGCGAACACCAAGGTCATGCCGTACCAATGCGAGGCCTTCTTCTGGGCCAGGATAAGAATGACGGACTCAGGCACGATGGTCAGCAGCGCGCCCGGCGCCGCCAGCCCCGGCCACAGCCAGAGGAACAGGTTGTGCCAGTCCGTGTCCATATTCTTCAGGGCGAGAACGATCCGGCTTGGCGTCGACAGAACTTCATGGGCGTGGTTGGCATGCTCATGGACGACGCCCATAAGCCAGGGTGCGACGATCAACCCGCCGATAAAGGTTATCGCCGCGATCGTCACCGCCGCGGCGAGGCCGCGGCGGGTGGCGAAATAGGGGTTGGTGAAGAGAAGCCAGCCGGCGGCGGCGCCGACGACATAAAGCGCCGCGTTTTCGCGGATGTTGAGGAAGAAGATCAGCAGTACAAAAGCGAGCGGCCAGCGTCCGGTCGCGGCGGCCCAGGCCATCGGGGCGCCGAAATACAGTAACAGACAGGTGCCGTGGAAGCCGTACATGCTGTCCATCACCGCAGCCATCAGGTTCGGATGGAACAGGCAGACGACGGCCACGAACAGGCGTTCGAAGGCCGACAGGCCGAACCGTTCGGCAATCTTCAGAAGGAACACCGCCGCCCAAAGAGGTGCCAGCGCCTGGACCACCAATAGCCCCTCGGCCCCGGCCAGATGGACAACCGGCCAGAGCACCAGCAAGGTCGGCTGCCAATGGTTGAACAGCAGCGACGGAAGGCCGCGCAGTAGTTCATAGCGGGCGGAAAACAGCCATTTATCCTGAAAATTGGTGTTGTAGAGCGCGTTGACGTAATTGAACAGATCGTCCGTCGCCAGCCCGTAATGCAGCAGGCGGAACTTCATGCCGATCATGTAGGCACCCCAACCGGCGAAGATCACGGCGAGGATTATGGGGAGGCGTCGCTCCAGCGTGGTTTCGAACCGCAACACCTGATTTCCCCCGAAATTGGACCGCGACGTTTTGCCCCCGGCGGGCATCTGGCCCGACAGGGCGGAATAGTCGGCAACGGTAGGACTGTCAAGGGGCGGGGCCGGGATGGCAGGGGCGCAATTTGCCGTTGGTTTGTATCGGCCGATCGGTTAACAGGGGCGATGATCACGCGCGGGTTCCCCTTTGTCCTGATCTTGACCATCCTGTGGGCGGTGATGGTTGCGGTTGCGATTGCGGTGCGGCCGCTTTTGCCCGTGGATGAAACCCGCTATCTCGCCGTCGCCTGGGAGATGTGGCAGCGCGGCGATTTCCTGGTCCCTTATCTGAATGGTGAGCCCTACAGCCACAAGCCGCCGCTGCTGTTCTGGGGCATGCATGCCGGTTGGGCCCTGTTCGGGGTCAATGACTGGTGGCCAAGGCTGGTGGCGCCCTTGTTCGGGCTTGCGGCTCTGTTGGGGACCTGGCGGCTGGGGCGTCTGTTGTGGCCGGATCGGGCCGAGGCCGGCGCCGTGGCCGCGGCACTGGCCCTGGGGGCCCTGTTCTGGACCCTGTTCGCCTCCATGACCATGTTCGACATGCTGCATGCCTGTTTTACGGTCGTGGGCATGATCGGTCTGGTTCGGGCCGCCCGTGGGCGGCCAGTGACGGGATTTTCGGTATTCACGCTGGCGATCGGCCTGGGCGTTCTGGGCAAGGGGCCGGCGATTTTGGTCCACCTGCTGCCCGCGGCCTTGGCCGCGCCGCTGTGGGCGCCGGCGCTCGGCTGGTCCGCCGGCTGGCGGCGATGGTATGCCGGCGTCGGGGCGGCCGTGATGGCCGGCGCCGCGATCGGGCTGGCCTGGGCGCTTCCGGCGGCGGCGGCGGGCGGCGACGCCTACCGCGACGCCATTCTGTGGGGCCAGTCGGCCGGGCGGATGGTCGATTCCTTTGCCCATGGCCGCCCGTTCTGGTGGTTCGCGGCGATCCTGCCGGTGATGGTGCTGCCGTGGCTGATCTGGCCGGCCGCGTGGCGCGCCGTCCGCGCCGAACTGCCGGCCATGCGGGCCGACGGTGGCGCGCGCCTGGCCATGATCTGGTTTGCCGCAGCCTTCCTGGTCTTCTCGGCGATCAGCGGCAAGCAGCCGCATTATCTCTTGCCCGAGTTCCCCGCCCTGGCCTTGCTGGCGGCACGGGCCCTCTGCGGCGCATCGGTCGGGGCGGCCGGGTTCTGGCGTCCGATCGATCGGTGGGGCCCGGCGGTATTGTTTCTATTGCTGACGGGCGTGATCGCCGGGGCTTTCCATTTCGACCTGAAGCCGTCCTGGGCGACCTCCGTCGGCGATGCGCAGCTCTGGCCTCTCGCGGTGGTTGCGATAATGGCGGTTGTGTTCCTTGTCCTGACTCGAGGCGGCGCGGCGGCCCGGACCATGGGTATCGCGGCGTTATCCGTGGCCATGGTTGTCGGCATACACCTGACCTTGAAGCCGCTGATGATGGAATCGCACGACTTCCGGCCCTTCGCGAAAGCCCTCAAGGCTTACGAAGACAAGGGCCATGACTTTGTCACCTTTGGTAAATACCACGGCCAGTTCCACTTTCTCGGCCGCTTGACGCGCCCGTTCGGGGTTGTCGATGGTCCGGCGGAACTGGAAGACTGGCTGGCGGCGCACCCCAAGGGGATGATTATCGCGCTTCATGAGGACCTGCCGGATGGTGCGCCCCCCGTCGCGCAAACGCGGTTTCGCTCGCGCCTGATCGGGGTCTGGGCGAGCGACCTTTACCCGCCGCGCCGGGAGCGGTTGAAACAGCGTTGACGGATTTCAGGTTCGGGGCCGCGTGCCGGCGCTGGTCATCGCCATCAGCAGAAAATACCCGATCAGCCACCAGGACGACCAGATCGAGAAATTGAACAAAGACGATCCCCAGAAGACGGAAGTCAGGCCGAGCTGGGCCAACGCTGCCGGGTCCGCCCATAAAAGATAGCGGCGAAAGCTGCGGGCGGCTGACCAGGCGATGGCGAAGAGGACCGGGATGAATCCGATCAGCCCGGTTTCCCCCAGAACTTCAAGAATCCAATTGTGCGGATGGGACGGCAGGGCCTCGGCCTGATAACCGGGCAGAATCTCACCGGCGCCTGCGACGCGGTTGATGACATTGATCCCATATCCAGTCCAGGGTGCCTCGGCGATCTTTCCCGCGGTGAAGTGCCATATCTGCTGACGATGGGTATCGACCAGTTGCGGCGGCATCCAGTCCCAAACGGCGGTCGACGACGGCTCGTCCGGCAGTTCATAGACCAGGAACAGAACGGCGGCCGTCGTGGCCACGGCCCAAACCCCCCAGGCGGCAAGCCACTTTCGGTTCTTGCGCGCGGCCACGGCGAAGCTGACCACCAAAAGCATGGTCAGCAGCCCGCCAAGGGCCGATTTGTTGACCGTGGTGATGACGAGGGAAACCAGGAGAAGTGCCGCGCCAAGGGCGGCCCACCGCCAGCCGCCGGTTTCCCGCGCGGCCACCCAGGCCAGGATCGGTGCCGCGCAGGCGCCCAGCGCGGCATAGGCCTTCGGCGCGTGGAAGGCCCAGGTCGATGGCATATGTCCGACCTCGTCGCGGACCCACTTCAGAGATTCCGGGTAACCAAGTTGTGCCAGGATTACGATCCCGGCACCGATAAGGGAGAACAGAACAAGGGTTCGGGTTGTTTGCCGAAGCGCCCGCGCATCCCCGGCCAGGAACGCCCAAAACAGAACGCACCCGCCGATATAGGCGAGCGTCCGCGCCCAGGCTTCGAAAGACCGGAGGGGGTCGAGCGAGCCCGGAATGCTGACCGCCATGGCGGCGAAGGCGACGACGACGGCGATCCCAAAGCGCGATCTTGCGGCGCCACCGGCCCGCGCGAAAATGCCGCGGTCCTGCCAGGCGATGATCAGCACGCCAACCAGCGCCGCCGCCGCCAGCCCTTGCAGCACCGCCCGGCCGGAGACCATGGCCGGGACGGTCAGGCCGATCGCGATCGCGGTCGCGTCGCGCAGCCAGGTCGAATTCGCATGATCGTCGGGCATGGTGTTGAAGGGTCCGCTGAATTCCGAGTGGGGGCGGGGGTGTAAGGTCTGACCGCTGATAGCAGAAGGCCCCGCGCCGGTCCACTTGCCAGGACGCGCGGCTAGGTTCCCTCGCGCAGGAACGACCAGCGCACGGCCGTCTCCCGGCCTCGGTGTTCGCCGCGCAGCACGATCTGGCCGCAGCGCCGGGGCCGGGTGGGATCGCCCAGGTAGACGCTTTCCTCCAGCGCGGGCTTGGCGCCGGAACAACGGAACCGCCAACCCTTGCCGCCGGGCAGCTTCAGCAGCACGGCGTTGCCGCCCTCCAGCATCGACGCCCCCGTTTCCGGGTGAAGATGAAAGCGCAGGGTGAAGGCGCCGGCGCCGCCGACCAGGGTGTCCTTGCCCCGGAAATCGTCGCCCGCCCCCGACAGGTACAGGTCGCGGTTATGGACGATGCCGAATGCCCGGCGATAGCCGTCGTGCGCCGACTGGACCAGCGAGCTGCCTTCCCGCTCGTTGCGGCGGAACGCCATGCCGACCTCGGCCGTGCGGGACCCGTCCGTGGGCAGGGCGTCCGTGTCGTTGACGGCGAGCGTCGAATGGGCGGCGGTCGAGCGCAGCACCCGCGCCCATTCCGTGGTCTCGTCGGGATGGGCGCCGCAGTTGACGACCAGGCGATGGCGGCCCGCCGACATTTCGAAACTGAGGGCGCCGGCATGGATCCCGCCGTAACAGCCCGTATCGGCGACCACCGTGGTGGTGCCCGCGTGCAGGCGCTCATACCCCCAATCGGGCAGGCTGGTGGGGGCCGCGCCGCGCATGCCCGCGGCATTCAGGACCGCCGCCACCGCGGGGGCGGCGCCGTTGCCGCCGCCGTTGAAGGCGGCCAGCCCCCCGTCGCCCAGCACCGTCGCCTTGACCGCCGGGGCGACCCGGGCCAGGGCGTCGGTCAGGAAATCCGGCACCGGCCGCCGCCCGGCCTTGAGCGCCCGCGCCGCCGCGACCAGCCGGCCGAGGGCGCGCAGGGCCGTTTCCGGCGCGCGCGCCCGGTGGCCGCCGTCGGCCAGGATATCGCGGGCGACGGCGGCCCGCAGGCGGTCCAGGCCGGTGTCGAGCAGGGCGTCCAGGCCCGGCAGGCCGACGGCCCCCGCGATCAGGGCGGCCCCGGCCGTGAACGGGCCTTCGTCAAGTCCGGGGTTTTCGTTTCCGGAACGGTTGGGGCGGGCAAGGTGGCGCAACTGGGCCGTCATGGCGGCCGCCATCTCCGCACGCAGGCCGGTGTCGGCCCCTTCCGTTACGAAGTCGATATAATTAAGCCAGGCGAGGACCCGGGCCCCCGCCACGTCGGGCGCCCAGGTCACCGCATCCCAGCGGTCGTGATGGCGCAGCCAGTCGCGGATCAGGGCCTGGGCCGCCTCGCGGGCGCCGGGCGCGCTCAGGGCCGCCAGGTCGCGCAGCCAGGAAAACCCGTAAAGCTCGGCCACGGCATGGCGGCTTTTCAGGTCGGCGGCGAAGGGGTAGGGGCCCAAGGTGCGCTTGCGCGCGGCCAGCATCATCTCGCCGTTCAGGATGCCGGCGCCCTGCACCGGGTCGCCGGGCAGGGGATCGGTGGCGATGGCGTGGATTTGTGCTGGCCCGTGGCGGCGCAACATCCTGTTGTAGATGTCGCTGCGGTAAAACACGTCGCGGGCGAACTGGAATACCATCCGCCGATGAATAGCACCGAACGGGGCGCTAGGCGATACGCCGCAGGGCGGCCGCGAAAAACCCGTCCATGCCGCCGATTTCGGCCGCCATGGACGGCAGGGTGCGCAGCCAGCCTTCGGCGGAGATCATCTCGGGTGTGATGCCCGATTCGCCGGCCGCCGCCGGCGCGGTCGCGAAGCCGGGATGCCGCGCCAGGAACGCGCGGATCCGTTCCGGCCCTTCCTCGGGCTGTAGGGAACAGGTCGCGAAAACCAACAGGCCGCCGGGGCGGACCCAATCGGCCGCGCGGGTCAGCAGCCGGTCTTGCAGGTCGGCCAGCTTGGCCGTGTCCTCGGGCCGCTTCAGGTGAGGCAGGTCCGGGTGGCGGCGGATCGTTCCCGTGGCCGAACAAGGGGCGTCCAGCAAAATCGCGTCGAAGGGGGCGGGGGCGGTCCAGGAAAGGGCGTCGGCGGCCACGGTTTCCGCCCCAAGTCCCAGGCGCTCCAGATTGCGGGCGAGGGTTTCCAGGCGTTTTTCCGAACGGTCGAGGGCGGTCACCCGCGCGCCTGCCGCCGCCAGTTGCGCCGTCTTGCCGCCGGGCGCGGCGCAGAGGTCGAGAACGCTCAGGCCCGCGACGTCGCCCAACAGCCGCGCGGGCAGCGCCGCCGCCCGGTCCTGCACCCACCACGCACCCTCGGCGAATCCGGGCAACTCGGGCACGGGGGCCGCTTCGGTCAGGCGCAGGCTGCGGTCCGACAATACCGCGCCGCCCAGCCGTTCGGCCCAGCCCGCGGCATCGTCCTTGACCGTGATGTCGAGGGGGGCCGGGGTCAGGTGGCTTTCCGCGATGGCGCGGCAGGTTTCGGCGCCGTAGGCCGCCTCCCAGGCCCGCCACAGCCAGTCCGGGGTGTTGAGGCGCGCCGCGTCCTGCGCCGCCAGGGCCGCCGCGCCCTCGCGCTGAAGGCGGCGCAGCACCGCGTTGACCAGCTTGGCCAGGCGCCCCTGGCCGCGCGCGCGGGCCAGGTCCACGGCGGTGTCCACGGCGGCATGGTCGGCCGTGCCCGTGAACAGCAGTTGCGCGGCTCCCAGGCGCAGGATGTCCTGGGCCGTGCGGGCATTGGCCGGCAGGGGTTTTTCCAGGCAGGCGGATATCAGGGCGTCGATCTGGCCCAGGCGGCGCAAGGTCGTGGCGACAAGATTATGGGCAAAGCCGCGGCCGCGCGGGTCGAGCGCCGCGAAGGCGCCGCCCGTCATCTGCTGGTCGAGGGCCTGCTTGCGGCGGATCACGCCCTGCAACAGGTCGAGGGCCGCCGCGCGGGCATCCGGGCTGTCATGGTTCATGCCCCGGTCATGCCAGGGTGGCGCGAGGCGGGCAAGGGGTTTCAAGCGTCGGCCTTGGCGGGCGCGCGCGGATTCCGCTAGACTGCGGCCATGACCGACGACAATGACAGCAAGCGCGCGCAGCGCCTGGAACGGGCGCGGGCCTTCCTTGCGGCCGGGCGCACGCAGATCGACCCCCGCCCGCAACCGGCGCCCCAGGCCGCCCCTCAGGCACCCGTCGCCGAGGGCCCGCCCCAGGCGGGCGCGGACGCCGCCAAGGCCGCGCGGCCCGACCCGACCCGCTTCGGCGACTGGGAAAAAAACGGCCGCTGCATCGATTTTTGATCCGCTTCCGAACCGTCCGCGTTCGGGCCCGGTGGCGGGGGCTTGCTCTTGGCGCGCCGGTGGGACATTCTATGCCCTGATCGGGCGAGGACGGAGACGCGGGCGCCGGTGATCGCCGAAAGTCCGCGCCGCAATACAAAGAATTCAGAAATGGGTCTTCTCAAGGCACTGTTCGGGCTGGGCGGGACCAGCGCCAAAAAGAAATCCCGCCGCAAGGGGAAACGGGTCGGCGGCGGCTTCGTGCCGACCGAAATGTCGGGCTCGGCGGCCAGCATCGTGCTGACCGATATCGACGGCGCCGGCGGCGACAAGATCACCGAAAACCTGGCCGACATCTTCGGCGCCATTTCCGACGTCGCCGTCTACCGGCGCACCCAGGCGATCAAACTCAACCCCAAGGCCCCCCTGTTCAACGCCTTGCAGGAAGGGGTCCGCACGGGCGCGGAATGGTTGCGCGAGGAAGAGGCGGATCTGTTGGTCTGGGGCGGCACGGTCGATCTCGGCACGGCGGTCGAACTGCGCTTTCTGCCCGTGGGCGCCGCCGAAGGGGCGGTCAGCACGTTCGGGCCGCTCGACCATCTGACCCTGCCGATCCCCATGCCGCGCGACCTGTACAAGCTGATCCTGGTGTCGGCCATGGGGGCGCTTTTGCCCGTGCACCGGGGGGCGCGCAAGAAACTGGCGGCCGTGCTCGAGGGCGAGATGAAGGATCTGGAGAAGGTCTGGGACAGCCCGCCGCATCTGGAGCCGCCGCACCTGGCGTCCTGCCTGACCTGCTACGGCAACGTCTGTCTGTCCCTGTGGCGGGTCGGGGCCAAGAAGTATCTGGCCAAGGGGCTCAAGGCCTATCAGGAAGCGGTCAAGACCATCGACAAGTCGGAAGACCTTTTGCAATGGGCCCTGGCGCAGAACCATTTCGCCGACGGCCTGCAGATGAAATCGACCCAGGACGCGGACCCGGACGCCCTGGCCGCCGCGGCGGCGGCCTACCGCGAGGTCGCCGACGCGCTTGGCCGCGACAACTACCCCAACGAATACGCGCTCGCGCTCATCAACATGGCCATGGTGCTGTACAAGATCGGCAACAAGGAAACCACGCCGGCGCGGCTCAAGGAATCGGCCCAGGCCTTTGAAAGTGCCTTGGCCGCCTTCGACGTGGAATTGAACCCCGGGCGCTGGGCCGAGGCCATGAACGGCTACGGCACGGTCATGCTGGCGCTCGCCGAACGGGCCCAGGGCCCGGAACTGGCGGCCAAGGCGGTCGACGCCTTCAAGCAGGCGCTCGACATCCGCAAGAAGGAACTGGTGCCGTTGTTGTGGGCGCAGACGGCCAACAACCTGGGGGCCGCCTGCTTTGCGCTCGCCAAGCGGCAGCCGTCGCCGCAGCTGGTCGCCGACGCGCAGAAATACTTTTCCGGGGCGTCGGAAATCTACCGCGCCGCCGGCAACCAGAAGCGCGTGATCGTCATCGAAAAGAACCTTCAGCGCGTCAAGCAGATGGCGCGCGGGGCTTAAGGCCCGGACAGGGCAGGCGCGGCGGGAGGACGAAGCCTCCCGCCTTCATCCCACATCAGTCGTCGGTCGCGACCGCCAGCTTGCCGGTCACGCCGTGCTTGTCGATCAGGTTCTGCACCAGACCGCTTGAAATCGCCTCGGCGATGAAGGCCTGGACCACGGCCTTCAGCGCCGGCTTGCCGTGGCGCGTACCGATGGCCTGCTTGACCGAGGTGTAGCGACCCGGCAGCAGGCGCGTGCCCGGCATGTCCTTGGCGTTGTCGCGCAGCGCCGGGACCAGTCCGGCCAGGGCGTCCAGCTTCTCCCGCTTGAACAGCTCGAAGGCGCCCGGCAGGCCCTGGGCACGGACGAGTTCGGCGTGCTTCAGGGTGCGCGAGAGGTACAGGTCATAGGCGGCCCGTTCCGACACGGCGATCTTCACGCCCGGCGCGTCCACGTCCTCGACCTTCTGAAACGGCGAGGCGTCGGGCACCAGATAGGTCGCCTCGATCTGCACATAGGCGTTGCAGAAATCGATGACCTCGGCCCGCTTGGGCTCGATGGCGATCAGGCCGATGTCCCATTCGCCGCGTTCCGCCGCGTCGGCGACCTCGCCCGGTGTGGCGAAGGTATCGTACTGCACCTGGACGCCCAGCTTTTCGGCGATGCCGGCCGCCATGTCGGGGGCGATGCCTTCCGGGTCGCCGTTGGATTTCTTGCCGGTGACCAGCAGGATGTTGCCCAGGTTGATTCCGACGCGCAGGACCTTGGGGTCCAACAGATCGGCGATGGCGTCTTTCGTCATGTTCCGTCCCTTTAAGTCTTTTGATTTATGGCGATGGGCCCGGCGTCGGCGCCGGGCGGTCCCGGACGATGCGCGATCCGGCCCCGGAAATCAATGTCGCGCCGGATTCGGCGGATGCAAAAGAAAGGGGCGGAACCCGAAGGTTCCGCCCTGCAAGGTGGAAGGAAACAAATAAGTTGCGGCGCTCAGGCCGATTGCCGCTGATTCCGGGCCAGCCGCGCATCCACCGTGGCGACGATCTCGTCGATGTCCGGGTTGCTCATGCCGAGCGAGCGGCCGATCAGCTGAACCAGTCTGTCGACCCGCTCGATGACCGGCGCGCCGGCGGCCACGGCGCGGGCCACGGACGACGGCTTCAACAGGTTTTCCGCCGCGTTGGCGTATTTCTCGAACGGCACGGCGTCGGCCGGATCGGCGCCCAGATTGCGCGCGATGGCGTCGACGTGCTGGTAGATCATGCGGGACTTGCCCAGGTTTTCGTGCACGGCGTCGCGGATCGGGCGGACGTCGTCCCGCGTCACGCAGCGGTAGTTGCCCGTCAGCAGCATGGACCATTTCGCAAGCGGCACGAAAATCGAGTCGAAGGCCTTGAGCTTGACCGGCACGTCCGAGCGTCCGGCGCGCACGGCCGCGATGTCGGCGTCCAGACGGTCGAGCAGCTTGTTGGCGTCGCGGTCGCCGAAGCGCGCGGCCTTGAAATTGGTCGGCAGGCCGACGTGCAGCACGTTCGCACCTTCTTCCGGCGGGCGGAAGGCCTGGGGGTCGGGGCTGCAAAGCGTCATCAAATCGGGCTCGAAACGGTCCCAGACCCGGGGGTTGGTATAGGCGGTTTCCAGTTTGCCGGCGTCCAGGCCTGGAATGCGCTTGAGGAACGGCAGCGGCGGCATGTTCATGATCGACAGGCACGGGATGCCGGCGTCGGCGATGCGGATCAGGAGCGTGCGCAGGGAATGGGCGGAATACTGCGGTTCCTGCATGGCCAGGCCGACCAGGTCATAGGCCCCGGCGGCGACGTTTTCCGGCGTCTGGGCGTCCAGGCGCCCGGGCAGGTCCTTGGAACGGAAGGTGCGGTGCGCGTCCTCGCCCTTCAGGCGGATGCGCACGTCCGTGCCTTTTTCATTGATCAGCTTGGCCGTTTCCTCGCGGCAGACCAGGGTCACGTTGTGGCCGGCCATCAACAGTTTGGTGCCCAGCAGGGAGCCGTAGGAAGCGCCAAGAATGAGAATGTTATGTGCCATGTGGGGTCTCCTCAGATGTCTTTGCTTTCCACCGTCGCCCCTGCAAGAGGACGATGTCTCGGGCGGGACCCTACGCCTGGTATACCACGGAATCACGTTTTATCGGGTTTATGTGTTATTTGTATTGGCAACATTATTAGTTAAATGTAAATTTGTTAATATCGACCCAAAGGAAACACGGTCATGCGCATGCGCAAAACCCTGGTCGGGCCGCGGCTGCGCCAACTGCGCCGCGAGCACCGCCAGACCCAGGCGGAGATGGCGGCGGCGCTGGGCGTCTCGACCGCCTATGTGAACCTGCTGGAAAACAACCAGCGGTCGCTGTCGGTGACCATGCTGATGTCCCTGTCCGACGCCTACGGCGTCGACTGGCGGGATTTGATCAAGGACGAAGGCTCGACCCTCCTGGCCGACCTGCGCAACATGTTGCAGGACCCGCTGTTCGGCGGCGATCAGCCCGACCTTCAGGAACTGCGCGCCGCCATCGACCACGCGCCCCGGTTGGTCGATCATTTCCTGCATCTCTACCGCAACCACCGCAACGCGCTGGAAAACATGATGCGCCTCGGCAGCGAAGGCATGCCCGCCGACCTGTTGTCCTCAACGCCGGAACGCATCATCCACGATTTCTTCCGCGACCATTCCAACCACTTCCCCGACCTGGAGGCGGCGGCGGAACGCCTGCGCGCCGCCACCCCCTGCGAGGTCGACGACGTCTACATGGTGCTCAAGGGCCGTCTCATGCGGGTGCATGGGATCGAGGTGCGCACCGCCGCCATCGAGGACATGGGCCAGGCGCTGCGCATCCACGACGAGGCGACGTCGATCGTTCATCTGTCGGAAGCCCTGGATCATCAGAACCGGGTGTTTCAGCTGGCCCATGTGCTTTGTCTGGTTGAACTGCCGGGGATTTTGCAAAAACTCACCGCCGGCAGCGCCCTCAGCTCCGAGACCGCCGTGGCGCGCTGCCATGTCGAGCTTGCCAACTATTTCGCCGCCGCCTTCCTCATGCCCTATGGTCCGTTCTTCGAGGCGGCGGAGGAAACCCGCTATGACGTCGACCGCCTGGCCGCCGCCTTCGGCGTGTCGTTCGAACAGGTCTGCCACCGCCTGACCACCCTGCAACGCGACGGCGCCAAGGGGGTGCCGTTCTTTTTCCTGCGCGTCGACAAGGCGGGCAACGTGACCAAGCGGTTCAATTCGACCTCGTTCAACATCGCCGATTACGGCGGCGCCTGTCCGGTGTGGAACATCCATACCTCGTTCCGCACCCCGGGCGTCATCGTGCCGCAGTTCGTGGAACTGCCCGATGGGGAGCGTTTCTTCACCATGTCGCGCACGACGGAACGCCCCGTGTTCTCGCGCGACACCCAGGACCGGCGCCTGGCTCTGTCGCTCGGCTGCGAGCTGAAACACGCCCACCGCCTGGCCTATGCCGCCCCCTTCAACTTCCGGGATGACGAGCTGTTCGCGCCCATCGGCATCAACTGCCACCTCTGTCCGCGCAAGAACTGCTCGCAGCGCGCCCATCAGCCGCTGTTGATGGACCTGCCCATCGACACCAACCGCCGCGGCAACACGCGCTACGAAAGCTGACCGCCGGTCACCTGTGGCGTCATCACAATGTGATTAGACATTTCGCCCGGGCGGACGGAACATCAGGGCAATCTCATTCTCGAATTGCGGAGGATCGTCCCATGGCGACCATCAACGTCAACGGCAAGACCGTCACGGTCGACGCCGACGGCGCCACGCCCCTGTTGTGGGTGCTGCGCGAATACCTGGACCTGACCGGCGCGAAATACGGCTGCGGCATCGCCGCCTGCGGTGCGTGCACCGTGCATGTGAACGGCGAGGCCGTGCGGTCCTGCGCCCTGCCGCTGGAGGCGGTCGCCGCGACGGACAAGATCGTCACCATCGAGGGCCTGTCGCCCGACGGCGGCCATCCGGTGCAGAAGGCCTGGTTGGATTTGGACGTGCCGCAATGCGGCTATTGCCAGACGGGCATGATCATGGCGGCGGCGGCCTTGCTGGCCAAGAACCCGAAACCCACGGACGCCGACATCGACGCGGAAATCTCCAACATCTGCCGCTGCGGCACCTATCAGCGCGTGCGCGCCGGCATCCATCAGGCCGCCGGCCGGAAAGCGTAGGGGAGGCACGGACATGACGACATCGATGAACCTTTCCCGCCGCACCTTCCTGGCGGGCGCCGGCGCCGCCGGCCTGGTCCTGGGCTTCCGCGTGCCGATCCGCACGGGCGGCGGCGCGGCCCTGGCCGGGGCCGGACAGACCGACGAAATCACCGCCTGGGTGGTGGTCAAGCCCGACGAGACCGTGGTCATCCGCATCGCGCGTTCGGAAATGGGGCAGGGGACCCTGACGGGCCTGGCCCAACTGGTGGCCGAGGAACTGGATTGCGACTGGGCCCGCGTCACCACGGAATATCCGACGCCGGGCACCAACCTGACCCGCGGCAAGATTTGGAAAAGCTTCTCCACGGGCGGCAGCCGGGGCATTCGTGGTTCCCACGACTACGTGCGCGAGGGCGGGGCGGCCGCGCGCCAGATGCTGGTCTCCGCCGCCGCCCAGGCCTGGGGCGTCGCACCCGGGGACTGCACGACGGCCAGGGGCGTCATCACCCATGGCGCGAGCGGGAGGACGACGACCTATGGTGCGGTCGCCGAGGCCGCCGCGAAACTGCCCGTGCCGCAGACGGTCGCGCTCAAGGACCCCAAGGACTGGACCATCGCGGGGAAACCACTGAAGCGCCTGGATACCGCCGACAAGCTGACCGGCAAGCAGATCTACGGCACCGATCTGAAACTGCCCGGCATGCTCAACGCCGCGATCCGCCAATACCCCCTGTTCGGGGCCAAGCTGACATCCTTCGACGCGTCCAAGGTCATGGGCATGCCGGGGGTCAAGAAGGTGGTCGCCGTCGGCGACGACGCCGTCGCGGTGATCGCCGACAAATGGTGGCAGGCCAAGACGGCGATCGACGCCCTGCCCGTCGATTGGGACGAGGGTCCCCACGCCAAGGTCGACAGCGCCGACATCCGGGCCATGGTGGCCGAGGGCCTGGATGCCAAGGACGCTTTCGTCGCCAACGAGGTGGGGGATGCCGACCGCGCCATCGCCGGGTCGGTCAAGCAGGTGCAGGCGACCTATTCCTATCCGTTCCAGCATCACGCGACCATGGAGCCCATGAACGCCACGGCCCTGTGGACGCCCGAGCGCTGCGAGGTCTGGTGCCCGACCCAGAACGGGGAATCGGCGCTGGACGTCACGGCCGAGGCGGCGGGCCTGCCCGCCGATAAATGCGACGTCCATAAATTATTGCTGGGCGGCGGTTTCGGGCGGCGGGGTGCGGGGCCGGTCCATGACTACGTGCGTCAGGCGGTCCTGATCGCCAGGCAGATGCCGGGCACGCCGGTGAAACTGTTGTGGACCCGGGAAGAGGACATGACCCACGGCGCCTACCATCCGGTCACGCAATGCCGCCTGACGGCGGGGCTCGACGACCAGGGCGAGATCACCGGCCTGCGCGTGCGCATCTCGGGCCAATCCATCCTGGCCGGGATCATGCCGGGCCGGCTCAAAGGCGGGATGGATCCGGTCACCTTCCAGTGCTTCGCACCCAAGGGCGACCATGCCATCAGCTACGGCTTCCCCAATCTGCTGGTCGACCACGCCATGCGCAATCCGCACCTGCGGCCCGGGTTCTGGCGCGGCGTCAACGCCAACCAGAACGTCATCTACCTGGAAAGCTTCATGGACGAACTGGCCCATATCGCGGGCCAGGACCCGCTCGCGTTCCGGCTCAAATACATGAAGGACCATCCGAAAAGTCAGGCGGTTCTGAAGGCCGTCGCGGAAAAGGCGGGCTGGGGCACCGCGCCGGCCAAGGGCGTGTTCCGCGGTCTCGCCCATTGCACGGCCTTCGCCAGCCATGTCGCCGCCTGCGCCGAGGTCTCGGTCTCGGCCGACGGCACGGTGAAGATCCACCGCATCGTCGCGGCCACGGATTCCGGCCATGCCGTCAACCCGCAGCAGATCGCGGCCCAGGTCGAAGGCTCCTTCGTCTATGGGCTCTCGGCCATGCTGATGGGCGAATGCACGGTGAAGGACGGCCGGGTGGAGCAGCGGAACTTCGACACCTACGAGGTCATGCGCATGAAAGACATGCCGAAGGTCGAGGCCCTGGTCATGCCGTCGGGCGGGTTCTGGGGCGGGGTCGGGGAGCCGACCATCGCCGTCGCGGCCCCGGCCGTGCTCAACGCCATCTTCGCCGCAACGGGCAAACGCATCCGCGATTTCCCGCTGAAGCACGCGGGCCTGCGCATGGCGTAGGGCCACGTGCCGAACTGGCGATCAGTCCGTTGTTGCCGAGGGACCATACAGGGAAATCAAGATGTCCCGGACCAGGGTTTCGGGCGGCTGTTCGGCGTTCAGCGTTAACGCGTCGTGTGGTTCTTCCAAGGCCGCGAACTGGCTGTCTAGAAGACTTGCCGGCATGAAATGCCCGCGCCGCGCTTCTAGGCGCCGTGCGATGAGATGCCGATCCCCCTTCAAGTAGACCAGCGAGAATGGTGCAGGGCCAAGTGCCTCGCGATAGGCGCGCTTAAGCGCCGAACATGCCACGATCATGGGATCTGCTGGTGGTTGGGCGAGCAGCAGTTCCGAGATCGATGCAAGCCACTGCTTTCGGTCATCGTCGGATAGAGGTGAGCCTGCCGCCATCTTGGCGATGTTGCCTGGCGGATGCAGATCGTCGGCATCCACGAACCGGCCGCCCAGTTCGCTCGCCAGCAGACGTCCTATTGTCGTCTTTCCGGCTCCGGACACGCCCATCACGACAATACGGCCATTGGGGGGCTTCAAGGTTCTGTTCCCTGCCATGGTCCATGACCTTCACTGCCGTCCAGCCGACGAAAACCATGTGCTCCGAACCTGTCCCGTAGAACCTGAATGAACCTGGTCGACAGGGGCCGGTCGCCAAACCCGTCCAGATAGGTGAGACTGGCGTTCAGGCCTGGTAAAGGCAAACCCGCTGTGATTCCGATCACGTTGAGACGGCGCAGTGCTTCCAGCCCTTGCGCGGCGACGGATTCCAGGTGCTCGATTCGTGGGTTGCCGGCCAGGGGAGGATGATTGTTCAACGTGGTCGCCAACGCCTCGGTCATACGGCCCTGAAGAATGCTTCCGGCCCGCCAGACCCGGGCAATTCGGCAAAGTGACAGGGGCGCGCCAAATCGATTTCCGGTCTCCGACAGCAGTGCGAATCCCTGTTGGAAGGATGCGGCGGAGGCCGCACTGATCGCAGGAGCGACCAGTGCGCTAACTTCAGCCGCTTCCGGAAACGCATCCGTCGCAGGTGTCTGTTTCGGCGCGGTGCGGCGACGGAACGCCGCGTTGGCCGAAAAGGCCCTGAACCCGACCGCCGCCGCGATCGAGGGGACAGCGACACCCGCCTCAGACGCGGCGGTCACCGACCACGCGCCGGTACCGTTCTGCACCGCCCGGTCGTCAACCGAATCGATCAAAAGCCCGTCTCCATGCGGGTCCGGACAGGCCGCAGATTCGGCTGCAATCTGCGTGAGGAAGCCACCTGCAGGCGTCTCATTCAACTCCGCGAATATCTCGCCGGCTCGCGCGCCGGGCAGCCCGCATGCCGAGGTTAGCAGGAGATGGACATCGGCGAGCGCCTGCATTACGGCGTATTCTATACCGTTGTGCACCAGCTTTACGAAATGGCCGGCAGCCCCGGTGCCGAAATGATCGGCGCATGGTTCATCGTCGAACCGCGCCGAAACCCGCTCCAGAAGCGGCCTTACGCGATCCCATGCCTCAAAGGGGCCTCCCGCCATGATGGCGGGTCCGGACCGTGCTCCGGAAGGCCCGCCGGAAACTCCGATGTTCATGAGCGTTAAGTTCCGCTCGCTCAACTGACGCTGCCTTCGCTCGGTGTCCTGGGGATGAGAGTTGCCGGCGTCGATGACGACGTCGCGCGGCGAAAGATGAGGGGTCAGCGCCGCCAGGCAGGAATCGACGGCGGGGCCGCTACGGACCATCAATAGAATTATTCTGCCGGGCTGCAGGCTGCGCACAAGGTCATGCGCGTCATCCGCCAGCGCGATGCCGAGCGCCGATACTTGGGATAGGCTGCGAATTTGGGCGGAAGGCTCCCATGCGCAGACGTGGACGCCTTGAGATTTCATATTGGCGGCCAAACCCCGACCCATGGGGCCCAATCCGATTAGTCCGATTTCGTCATGCATGATGGTCTCTGCCTATTTCGGACGCGATCCTAACCGTTGAACCGATAGCCGGGAAGGCCGGCTACGCCGGGCGTCGATCGGAAAAGCGAACCTGAAAGCGGAGCCTGGGCGAGCGCCTCGGCATTGAGGCCGATGCGTGCCGACGTGATGTAAAGATCTCGAAAGTCGGGACCGCCAAAGGCACAACGAGTCGGTCTCGGTACCGGCATGTGAAGGACCCGGTCAATGACGCCGTCGGGTAGGAATCGGGTGACTCGCCAGCCGTCCCAATGGGCGACCCACAGGCCGCCACTCGCATCTACGGTTAGGCCGTCAGGAAAGCCATCATCTTTGGAAAACGTCGCGAACCGTTTGGGATTGGTCGCGCTTCCTGTCGTCACATTGTAGTCGAACGCCAAGATCGCGCGTCCGAAGCTGTCGGAAAAGTAAAGCCGATCCCCGGCGGGGCTGAACGCTGGACCATTGCAAACCACGAAACCGCCAAACAAACGCCGTATCCCGCCGCCGGGTTCCAACGCGTAGACGTGGCCGGTGGCCTCGACCTCACCGTCATCCATGGAACCAGCAATGAACCGGCCGGCGGGGTCACAGGTACCGTCGTTGAAGCGATTTTCCGGAAGATGGCGTTCCGGGTCGCCGATCAAAGTGAGCCTGCCGGTATCGGGGTCGAGATAGGTGAATCCGGTGCTGCATGCGGCCACGAGGCTGCTGTCGCCGCGCAGCGCGATGGCGCCGACCTCTGTCGGAAGATCAACAGACCGGCGATGGTCGGTGGCAGGCGAGAAGAAGTGAAGTTTGCGGCCCTTGATGTCCAGCCAGATCAGGTGGAGACGGCGTTCGTCCCAAATCACCCCTTCGCCAAGCTCAGCTTGCCCTTCCCAGACAGGAACTACCACGGATTGTGACCAGTGCTTCGATCGTTACTCGGACGCAGTGACTCACAACGGGAACCCCGGCGGACCGGTACGGTCCAGCCGGGAATTCGGCCCCGTCGATTGACTGTCCCAAAACCAAGAAACGAGATCAGTGGATCCGGTTCTGGCGGTTGTTGACCAGGTCGTCGACCACGGCCGGGTCGGCCAGGGTCGAGGTGTCGCCCAGATTGGAAAAGTCGTCTTCGCCGATCTTGCGCAGGATACGCCGCATGATCTTGCCCGAGCGGGTCTTGGGCAGGCCCGGCGCCCATTGCAGCCAGTCGGGGCTGGCGATGGGGCCGATTTCCTTGCGCACCCACTGCACCAGTTCCTTCTTCAGCTCGTCCGACGGCGCCTCGCCGGCGTTGAGCGTGACATAGGCGTAGATGCCCTGGCCCTTGATGTCGTGGGGAGCCCCCACGACGGCGGCCTCGGCGACCTTGGGATGGGCGACCAGGGCTGATTCGACCTCGGCCGTGCCCATGCGGTGGCCCGACACGTTGATGACGTCGTCGACGCGGCCGGTGATCCAGTAATAGCCGTCCGCGTCGCGGCGGCAGCCGTCACCGGTGAAGTACTTGCCCTTGTAGGTGGCGAAGTAGGTGTCCTCGAACCGCTTGTGGTCGCCGTAGACGCTGCGCATCTGGCCGGGCCAGCTGTCGATGATGCAGAGGTTGCCCTCCGTCGCCCCCTCCAGCGGATTGCCGTCGGCATCGACGATCTGCGGCTGGATGCCGAAGAATGGCCGGGTCGCCGATCCCGGCTTCAGCGCCGTGGCCCCCGGCAGCGGCGTGATCAGGATGCCGCCGGTTTCCGTCTGCCACCAGGTGTCGACGATGGGGCAGCGGCCCTCGCCGACCACGTTGTAGTACCACATCCAGGCTTCCGGGTTGATCGGCTCGCCGACGCTTCCCAGGATGCGGATCGACTTGCGCGAGGTCTTCTTGACCGGGCCGTCGCCGTCACGCATCAGGGCGCGGATCGCCGTGGGTGCTGTGTAGAAGATGTTGACCTTGTGCTTGTCGCAGACTTCCCAGAAGCGCGACATGGAGGGGTAGTTGGGCACGCCTTCGAACATCAAAGTGGTCGCCCCGTTGGCGAGCGGCCCGTAGACGATGTAGCTGTGGCCCGTGACCCAGCCGACGTCGGCCGTGCACCAGTAGATTTCCCCGTCGTGATAATCGAACACGTATTGATGGGTGATGGAGGCGTAGACCATGTAGCCGCCCGTGGTATGCAGCACGCCCTTGGGCTTGCCGGTCGATCCCGAGGTATAAAGGATGAACATCGGGTCTTCCGCGTTCATTTCCTCGGGCGCGCAGTCGGTCGCGGCGGCGGCGGTCGCGTCCTCGTACCACACGTCGCGGCCCTCGACCCAGTTGATGTCGGCGCCCGTGCGCTTGACCACGAAGACCGTGTCGACGCCGCCGCATTTTTCGATGGCGGCGTCCGTGTTGACCTTGAGCGGAATGGGACGGCCGCCGCGGATGCCTTCGTCGGCGGTGATGACGCAGGTCGACTTGCAGTCCTCGATGCGCCCCGCCAGCGCGTCCGGCGAAAACCCGCCGAACACGATGGAATGGATGGCGCCGATGCGCGTGCAGGCCAGCATGGCGTAGGCCGCTTCCGGCACCATGGGCATGTAGATGGTGACCACGTCGCCCTTCTTGATGCCGCGCGCCTTCATGGCGTTGGCCAGACGGCAGACGTGTTCGTGCAGTTCCTTATAGGTGATCTTGGCGTCGTCCTTGGGGTCGTCGCCTTCCCAGATGATGGCGACCTGGTCGCCGCGCTTGGCCAGATGGCGGTCGATGCAATTGACCGAGGCGTTCAGGGTGCCGTCCTCGTACCACTTGATGGACACGTTGCCGTAGTCGTAGCTGACGTTCTTGACCTTGGTGTAGGGCTTCATCCAGTCGAGGCGCTTGCCCTGCTCGCCCCAGAAGGCGGCCGGGTCGTCGACGGATTTCTTGTACATTTCCAGGTACTGGTCGTTGGTGCAGAGCGACGCCTTGGCGATGGCGTCGGGAACCGGAAACAGATGTTCTTCAGACATGACGGTAGAAACCTCCCAATATTGCGCGCGGCAAGCGCCGCTTTTTGGCGCGGGGCTGGTCTGCGTCCCGCCCGATCTTGTTCCCTGCGTCAGCCGGCGGTCTCCGAACCTGGTCGCGCCGGCCGTGCCGTGTGCCGTTTCCCCGATGCCGGGGCCACTCCCCCCCGGGTTTCCCCTGCGGTCTCCGATGGTATGGCGAAATCTTGCCCGAGAACAAGGCATAGCGCCCCGGGAATCGGCTGGGCGATTCGTTGGATAGGGAAAAATTAGGGATCGCGCAAGTGCGAGTCGGAAATTTTTCTTTATTTACAAAGACGTCAATCGATATTGAAAATATTTACAACGCCGTTTGCGACGCGTGTATCGATCGGCGTCAGGCCGCGCCCGACGCAGGGCCCGGCGACGCAATGGCCGTCCTCGATGCGGAACAGGGCGCCGTGGGTGGCGCAGAGGATGTATTCTCCGTCCCGGGTCAGGAACCGCCCCGGCCACATGTCCAAGGGCGTGCCGACATGGGGGCAGGAATTGACGTAGGCGAAGACGGTATCGCCTTGGCGGATCGCCATGACCAGCTTGCCCGCGACCTCGAACCCGGCCGAGCCGCCGTCGGCGATATCGTCCAATGGGCAGAGGGCGTGTTCCGTCATGAAATGTCTCGGGCCGGGTCTCGGTCGGGGGCTTTCGGTTCGGGTCACTCGGCGGGAATGGTGCGCTTCCAGCGCTTGATGACCGTGCTTTCGAACAGGCCGGCCTTGGCATAGGGGTCGTTCTTGGCGAAGGCTTCGGCGGCGGCGCGGTCGGGTACGTCGATCACCAGCATGCTGCCGATCATGGAAGCACCGTCGTCGGACTGCATGGGCCCGGCGGTGACGATGATGTCCTTCTGGGACGTGAGGTATTCCAGGTGATCCGGGCGGCTGGCCTGGCGCAGGTCGACATGGCCGGGCTTGTCGATGGCGAAGACGATGAAGTGCATGGGCGTGTCCTTGGTTAGGCTTTCGTGGGGAGCATTCGGGTTCATAGTTCCTTGGTGAAGGGGCGGGCGAGCAGGCTTTCGATCATGCGGTCGATGTCCTTGCCGTGATTGACGACGGCGTTGACGGCGGTGCAGATCGGCATGTCGACGCCGAGACGGCCGGCCAGTTCGATCACCGCGCGGGCGGAAAACACCCCCTCGGTCACGGCCTTGCGTTCGCCCAGGATGTCGGCCAGCGGCCGCCCCTGGCCGAGCGCCACGCCCAAGGAGAAATTGCGCGACTGCAAGGCGTTGCAGGTCAGCGTCAGATCGCCGATGCCGCACAGGCCCATCAGGGTTTCCGCCTGCGCGCCCTTGGCCAATCCTAAGCGCACGATTTCGGCGAGACCCCGGGTGATCAGCGCCGCCCGTGTATTGTCGCCCATGCCGCGGCCCTGCACGATGCCGCAGGCGATGGCCAGGATGTTCTTCACCGCGCCGCCGACCTCGGCGCCGATGGGATCTTCCGAACGGTAGGGCCGGAAGCGCGGCGTGCCGATGGCCTGGATGAACTGTTCGGCCAGCCGGCCGTCGTCGGATGCCAGGGTCACGGCGGAGGGAATTTCCCGGGCCACCTCGATGGCGAAGGTCGGCCCCGACAACACGGCCTGGGCGGCGGCGGGCAGGGTTTCGGCGACGACCTCGGTCATCAGCTTGCAGCTGCCGTTCTCGATCCCCTTGGCGCAGATCAGGACCGGCGCCCGGAACGGCCTGGCCGCCGACATGGCCAGGGTCACCGGGCGCATGAACTGCGCCGGGGCGACCAGGATCGCCGCGTCGGCGCCGTCGATGGCGGCGGCCATGTCTGACGTCGCCTCGATGGCGGGGTCCAGCGTCACGCCGGGCAGGTAGGGGTTCTGATGGCTTGAATTGATCTCGGCGGCGACGTCGGCTTCGTGGGCCTGTAGGATCACCGATCGTCCCGCCCGGCGGGCGACCATGGCAAGCGCCGTGCCCCAGGCACCGGCGCCGATGACGGCGAAACGTTCCATGGCGACTCTTTTATAGGCCGGGCCGGGGACTGGGAAGAGGGAGATGGCGCATTGTTGCTCCTTATGCCTTGACCCCGGCGCCCACGGCCTTGGGCGCGTCGGGGTCGAGCGGCCAGCGCGGGCGCGGGCGGAAATCGAGCCCGTCGGTCAGGCCCAGGCGGAAGCGTTCGACCCCGGCCCAGGCGACCATGGCGCCGTTGTCGGTGCACAGCGCCGGGGCGGGCACGGCGAAGTCCAGACCCCGGTCCGCCGCCAGACCCAGCAATCGTGTGCGGACCGCCTGGTTGGCGGCGACCCCGCCGGCGACGACCAGGGTACGGCCCGCCGGATGTCTTTCCAGAAACATGTCGATGGCCCGGCCCGTGCGTTCGGCCAGCACGTCGGCGACCGCGGCCTGGAACGAGGCGCAAAGATCGGCGATGTCCCGGTCCTGCATGGGGCCGGGGGGCAGGCCCTCGATCGCCATGCGCACGCGGGTCTTGAGGCCGGAAAAGGAAAAATCGCAGCCGTCGCGGCCCTTCAGCGGGCGCGGCAGGTCGAAGCGCGTCGCATCGCCCGCCTGCGCGGCCTGTTCGACCGCCGGGCCGCCGGGATAGCCCAGGCCCAGCATTTTCGCGGTCTTGTCGAAGGCCTCGCCCACGGCGTCGTCGATGGTGGTGCCGAGCCGCCGGTACCTGCCCACGTCCTCGACCACCAGTAGCTGGCAATGGCCGCCCGACACCAGCAGCAGCAGATAGGGAAAGGGCACGTCGTCGGTCAGCCGCGCGGTGAGCGCGTGGGCCTCCAGATGGTTGACGGCGACGAAGGGCAGGCCGCGCGCCGCCGCTAGGGCCTTGCCCGTCATCACGCCGACCAGCACGCCGCCGATCAGGCCCGGCCCGGCCGTGGCGGCGACGGCGTCGATGCCGTCCCAGCCGACGCCCGACTGGTCGAGCGCCGCCTGCACCACCCGGCCGACCTGATCCAGATGCGCGCGGGCCGCGACCTCGGGCACCACGCCGGCGAAGGGCTGATGGTCGGCCAGTTGCTGATGCACCACGTTGGACAGCACCTCGCGCCCGTCGCTCACCACGGCGGCGGCGGTTTCGTCACAGCTGGTTTCGATGCCCAGAACGCGCATGGCTCTCCAGATGGGTGAATTTCATGGTTGCGGCAATGGCCGGGGACTTTACTCTGTCGCCCGCCGCACAACCAAAAGGCTTTTTCGCCCGTGACCGAACCCATCGACCCGACCGACCCGAAATTCCTGCGCATCGGCACCCGCGCCAGCCCCCTGGCGCTGGCCCAGGCCCATGCGGCCCGCGACCTGATCGCGGCCGCGCACGGCACTCCGACGCCGCTCGGGGCGACCTCGATCGTCGAGATCAAGACGACGGGCGATCTTGTGCTCGACCGGCCCTTGGCCGATATCGGCGGCAAGGGCCTGTTTTCCAAGGAAATCGACCGCGCCCTTTTGGACAACCGCATCGACCTTGCCGTCCATTCCATGAAGGACCTGGAAACCTGGATGCCCGACGGTATCGTGATCGCCGCCGTGCTGGAACGGGAAGACCCCCGCGACGCCTTCATTTCGAATTTGCATCAATCGTTGTCTGACCTGCCCCAGGGCGCGGTGATCGGCACCGCCTCCGTGCGCCGTCAGGCCCAGTTGCTGCATTGGCGGCCCGATCTTAAATGCGTGACCTTCCGCGGCAACGTGCAGACGCGCCTCGGCAAGCTGGCCGAGGGTCAGGCGGACGCGACCCTGCTCGCCTGCGCCGGGCTCAACCGCCTGGGTCGGGCCGAGGTTGTGACCCAGGCGATTTCCCCCGAAGACATGCTGCCGGCCGTCGCCCAGGGGGCGGTCGCCATTACCTGCCGCGCGGGCGACGACCGGGTGCTCGACCTGTTGGCGGCCCTCAATCACGCCCCGACCCTGGCCCGGGTCACGGCGGAACGCGCCATGCTCGAAGCCCTCGACGGATCCTGCCGCACGCCGATCGGCGGTCTGGCCGTGCTGTCCGCCGACGGCAGCGAAATGACCCTCGACGGCCTGGTCGCCCGCGGCGACGGCAGCGCGCTGCACCGCACCCGGCGCAGCGGCCGGACCGGGGATGCCTATCGCCTTGGCCGCGACCTGGGCGAGCAGCTGAAAGCCATGGCCGGCCCCGGATTTCTCGACGATCCCGGCCCCGGCGCGGGGGCTTGATCCGTGGCCGGGATTCTTGTTACCCGCCCGGAACAGGATGCCGCCGCGACGGCGGCGCGGCTCATGGACCTGGGGCACGCGGCGATCGTCACGCCGCTCATGGACATCCGCTTCGTGGCGGGGCCGGCGCTCGACCTGACCGGCATTCAGGCCCTGCTGGTGACCAGCGCCAACGGGGTGCGGGCCCTGGCGGCGCGCCAAGCGGGGTCGGATATCGCTCTGCCCGTCCTGGCCGTCGGCGACGCCACGGCCCGGGCGGCCCGGGATTTGGGATTCACGGACGTGGAAAGTGCCGGCGGCGACGTCGACGATCTGGCGCACCTGGCGGCGGACCGCCTGCGCCCCGGGGACGGCGCCCTGCTGCATGTCGCGGGCAGCAAGGTCGCGGGCGATCTGGCGGGCATGCTGGCCAAGGCCGGATATACCTACCGGCGCAGCGTGCTCTATGACGCGCGGCCCGTGGCGGCGCTGCCCCAGGCGGCGCAGGCGGCGATCGCCGACGGCGCGGCGGCCGGGGTTCTGCTCTATTCGCCGCGCACGGCGGCCCTGTTCCGTGATCTGGTCCTGGCCGCCGGGCTTGAGGGGTTTGTCGAGAATCTGACCGCCTTCTGCCTCAGCGCCAACGTGGCCGCGCGTGCCGGGGCGGGCTGGCGCCGCGTCGTCGTTGCGGTGCGGCCGACGGAACCGTCCCTGATCGACGCGGTCGCCGATTGGGCCCCAGAATAGGCCTGGGGTCGGGCGTCGCGCCTTGCGCCGGGCGGCCCCTCAACGTACCTTGGTCGACAACGACCGCCGGTCCGACGGGATCGGTTCCGACAGGATCGGCGGCGGGCCCGAATCTCAAAGCGACGCAGACCAGATGGGAGCCATCGGACCATGACCACCCCGCCGCGAAAACGCGCCAGCGCCAAGCGCACCCCGGCCAAGGGCCGCTCCCAGGCATCGTCATCGGCCGCGGCATCGACGGATTCCCAGGACGCTCCGGCGACGGATGCGCCGGCGAAGCAAGCCAAGGCGTCCGAAGAAACGGCGGCCACGGAGGCGGAAAAGCCGAAATCTTCCGCCAAGGCCGAGGCCCCGGCGGCCTTCATGCCGCCGCCGGCGCGCACGGCGAGCGCGGCGCGGGTCCTGGCCTGGCTGACCCTGGCCATCGGCGTTTGCGTCGGCACGGCCGCGTTCACTTGGCCGCAGTGGTCGCCTTATCTGGTCAAGGTGTTTCCCCATCTGGCGACGGCGGATGCCGGGACCCCGGTGATCGATGAACTGGCCGGCCGGGTTCAAGCCCTGGAACAGGAAAAGACCGGCACCCTGTATCAGTTGGAACAGGAACGCGCCCGTTTCCAGGACGAGTTGAAAACCCTGATGGCGCGTCTGGCCGAGGTCGAACAGGCCGTGGCCGAGGCCCGCAATCTGGTCAAGGCGGCTGAAGCCCCGGCCAGCACGGCGGCGGCGGAATCCCTCAAGGTTCTGTCTGAGCGCCTGGCCGAGCTTGAGGGCGGCGGTGGGCAGGTCGGCGCCCTGGCCGCCCGGATCGAGGAAATCGAAAAGGCCAAGACCGACACCGGCCAAGGACCCGCGCCCGCCGCCGGCCCGGACCCGAAAGTCACGGCGGCGCTTGACGCCATGGCCGAACGACTGAAGCGCCTGGAACAGGAAACCGACGGCAAGGCCGCCGACTTCGACGGCGCGACGGCGCGCGCCATCGTCCTGGCCACGGCGCAGCTGCGCGACGCCGTGCGCGAAGGCACCCCCTTCACCGCCGACCTGGAGGCCCTCAAGGCGCTTGCCGCCGGCCGCCCGGCCATCACCCAGATTTTGCAGACCCTGACCCCCCATGCCGACCTCGGCGTCTCGACCCTGGCCGTGCTGCGCACCCGCTTCGCGACCCTGGCCGGCCCCATCGTCAACGCGGCCGGTGCGGCGGAAGGCGACGGCTGGTTCGCCGAGGCGGCGGCGCGGCTGGCCTCCCTCGTGACCATCCGGCGCGTCGGCAACACGGCGCCCGACGATTCCATCGACGCCCTGGTCTCGCGGGTCGACGCCTTGTTGTCGGCGGGCGATCTGCGCTCGGCGGTCGAGGCGCTCATGCTGCTGAAGGGCAAGCCGGCCGAGGTCGTCGCCCCCTGGCTGCGGTCCGCCGAGGCGCGCCTGGCGGCGGAAAAGGCCGTCGCCAACCTGCATGTCCATGCCCTGTCCCTGATCGCCCCGGCCAAGGCCGGCGGCTGAACGGGAACGAAACGATGCTCCGCGCCCTCCGCTTCCTCGCCGTCCTCGCGGTTCTGATCGCCGCGGTCCTGTGGCTGACCGACAACCCCGGCACGATCCGGGCCGAATGGCGGGGCTACCGGATCGAAACCTCCGCCGCCCTGATGATCGCCGTCGTGGCGTTGCTGATGGGGGCGTCCGCCATCTTCTACCGGGGCTGGATCTTCCTGCGCCGCGCGCCGGGCTCCATCGCCGCCGCCTGGCGCGAACGCCGCCGCCGGCGCGGCTACGAGGCCCTGACCCGGGGCATGGTCGCCGTCGCCGCCGGCGACCCGGCGGAGGCCCGCAAACATTCCAAGCGGGCGGAGGTGCTGCTCAACGAGCCGCCGCTGACCATGCTGCTGTCGGCCCAGGCGGCGCAGCTCGACGGCGACGACAAGGCCGCCGAAGACTTCTTCAAGGCGATGTCGGAGCGGCCGGAAACGGAATTCCTCGGCCTGCGCGGCCTGTTGTCGCAGGCGCTCAACAAAGGCGACCGCGACCGCGCGCTGGACCTCGCGCGCCGGGCCTACCGCCTGCGCCCGTCCAGCGAATGGGTGGCGGGGACCCTGTTCGACCTGCAGGCCCAGTCGGGCCTGTGGCTCGACGCCAGCGTGACCAACGACGAGCTCGGCCGGCGCAAGCTGGTCGACCGCGCCACGGCCGAGCGGCGCAAGGGCGTGCTGGCCTTCGAACAGGCGCGGCGGGCCCAGGCGAACGGTGATCCGGGCGCCGCGTTCAAGCATCTGCGTCAGGCCCATGACCTGGCGCCGGACCTGGTGCCCGCGGCGGCGCGTCTGGCCCATCTCCTGGCCGTCGACGGCAAGGAGCGGCGGGCCGCCGGCCTGATCGAAAAGGCCTGGATCACCGCCCCCCACCCGGACCTCGCCCGCGAATACCTGAACGCGCGGCGGGTTGATGATGCGCTGGCCGCGGTCAAGGCCATGGAAAAACTGGCCCGCGCCAACCCGGATCATCCGGAAAGCCACCTCGCCCTGGCCCAGGCCGCCGCCGACGCGGCGCTGTGGGGCGAGGCGCGCAAGTATTTGGATCTGGTGATCGCGGGGACGGGTCACGACGGCTATATGGGCCGCGCGCTGCGCTTGCTCGCGGCGGTCGAGGAAGGCGAGGGCGAAAACCCCGCGCGGGCCCGCGACTGGCTGTTGCGCGCCGCGACGGCGGGGCCGGACAACGCCTGGGTCTGCGCCAACTGCGGCAACGCGGCGCCGGAATGGACGGTGACCTGTTCCAACTGCGGGCAGTTCGACGGCTATTCCTGGCGCACGCCGCCGCATGCGAGGCTCCCTATCGACGCCCTGGACGGCCACGCGGGGGCGATCGCCGACGGCGGCACGGCCCGGTTGCCGGCGCCGGACGGCGCCGGCGGCGGCTGAACGTCGTGCCGCCGGCCCCGGGCCGTGTGTTTGAACTTGACTTGCGGGCCCGCCTGATAGAGTTTCCGCCTGGAAAACGCGCCCCCGGGCCGCGTCGCCGCCTTAGCTCAGTTGGTAGAGCATCGCATTCGTAATGCGAGGGTCGGGTGTTCGAGTCACCCAGGCGGCACCATTTCCTTTCAAGGACTTAGCGCCTGATCTCACATCGGGATAATTTTCCGATGTGCCCGAATTGTGCCCAAACCCATCCAGGGCGCTGATTGCACGTTCCTGGAAGTCCGGCGCGAGGTGGGCATAACGCTGCGCCATTTCGAGCGATTTATGCCCGGTCAGGGTCATCACTTCGTATAACGGCACGCCCGCTTGCACCAGCCGAGAGGCGAACGTATGGCGCAAGTCATGAAAGCGAAGATCATCGATCCCCGCCTGTTCACGGGCCCGCCCAAAGCTTGTCTTGATGCTTTGAATGGGCTTGCCCTTGTAGGTGAAAACCAGGCCCGACGGTTTCGGGCCCAATTCCCGCAAGGTCATTTCCGCGCGTTGGCAGAGACGAATTGAACGGTCTTCGCCGTTCTTGGTGTCGCGGAAGGTGATGAGCTTTTGGTCCAGATTGACGTTCTGCCAATCGAGCCCCAACAACTCCGATCTCCTGCCGCCCGTATCGACCGCAAAGCGGATCAGGGGCCGCAGGTGGGGTGCCGCCGCCGCCACCAGCCGGGCTTCTTCCTCCGGCGTGAGCCAACGGTTGCGGGGCTTGGGTGCCTTGATGCGGGGAAAGTTCGGGGTGAAGTCCGTCATATCCTCGCGCCGGGCGGTGTTCAGGATCGATTTTAAGAGGGCTGTGTCGCGGAGAACGGAACCCCGTGACACGGTGTCCAGCCGTTCGTTGATAAACGCCTGTACGGCCCCGTAGGTGAAGTCTGAGGCATTCCAGCCTTCGAACCGGGCGCCCAGGTATCTGAGGCGGTAGCGGGTCTTGGTCATGAAGTGCCTCGGGTGATCGCGCTTCTGCGCTTTTGCGTAATGCAACAGGGCTTCGGCGAATGGCAGTTCCGGTTTCTTGCCGAAATGTTCATTCAGGAATTCCTCTTGCACCCATTTTGCCGCCAGCGTCTCCGCTAGCTTTCGATCCTTAGTTCCAGAACTTCGGCGATGTCGCTTGCCGTTCCGGTCGTTCCACGTAACCCACCACTGGGGCGAGCCTTTGCGTTTGTAGACACGCATGTTTGCCGTCTCCTCTGGTCAGAGGTTCGGGCGCTGTCGCACCGCTTATTGTCGTCGGCGAACGCGACAATGTCCACGATGTCCCAGCGCCTGCACCGGGGGCCTAGGTCCACGTAAGGGATATCGAACCGGGAAAAGGTGTCCGTCGAGACGCCGAGCCATCCGGCGGCCTCGTCACGGGACAAGTACCGCCGGGGCGGGATATCGCCCTTAAGCTTAAGGGCCGGGTCCTGGCTGGTGTCCGTCGTCATGGTCTCAGGGCGGTTCCGAAGTCCGTTACGTCACGGCACCCAACCGGGTGCACGCACAAGGTTTGGTCGAACCCGTGCCGGAAACCATGGAGCGTTACGTTACGTAGGGGGCCAACATGACGTGTACGTATGTAAGGCCCCCGACTCCGGCGGGTTACGTGACGTAATGTTTCAGGGTTGGAGACGTTTTGCGCCCGCCCCTTAAGCTTAAGGGGTCGAGCCTGTATAGGAGGGGCGGGAAGGACGCGAATCGAGCCGGACCAGCCCTTAAGCTTAAGGCGCGGGGGGATGCCCGGCACCACGCGACCGGCGGGCGCGGGCCTTAAGGTTAAGGGGTATGGTCCAGGGCTGTTCATGCCGCCCGCATACCTGGAACGGCCTTAAGGCGTCCAATCCCTTTAAATGAAACGAACCCTTTAAAGGAAACGTGTTCCTTTAAAGGAAAAAAGCAACTTTCTGTCTTTCTGGCCGGAGTTCTTTTAAAGGGAAAAAAGTTCGAATCCCCACTCCCGCAAACCTGCTTTTGTCGCATTTAAATCGTGCCCAACGATGCCTATTGCGAATCGCTGGCCAACGGTACGTATACGCGGCGGGGCACTTCAAACCCGTATACGTATACGTTACGGGAAAGCCGCCGAGTTTTATTGAGTGGAGAAATTCAGAGGACCGTTACGTCGCGTCACTCTTAGGGGTGAATTTAGCGGACGCTCGTCGGAAGCCGTGGTGCCTTACGTTACGTAGGGGGACGCGTTACGTAACGTAGGCTGCACCGCCCGAATTCAGTCCGTTACGTGATGTATGGTGCCCGTAATTCATGGGCGTGCCTGTTTAACGGATAACGGGCTTACTATTAAATAGATGGAAAAGCTGTTTCCTGCTTTCCCGACGGGGCTATAAGCGTCGTGGTGCGTCGCCTTCAGGGAGCGTAATTTCGATCAAATAGGCGATCTTTTCGCTTTTTCATTAGCTCCGAGACATTGGCTTGGATTGCAGAATATGAACGCAGTCGAAATCGAAGAGGCCGTATCAGCGCTTGCCGAGGCCGATTTTGACCCGGATGAGTTCCCTTTCGCGTTCCTGGAAGCGTTCGGAAACCCGGCGACCACGATCAAGCGGCTGCGGAGCGGCTCCACGAACGCCTCTGACATCGACGGCGCGGTCCTCCAGCGAAATCATATCCATATTGCCGTGTGCGGCGAGGGACAGGTCACGGCCAAGCTGGCGGAACTGAAATCCAGTTCGACGACGATCAGGGCGAAGGCCAAGTTTATCCTGGCGACAGATGGGATTGATTTCGAGGCCGAAGATCTCAACTCCGGTGAAACGGTCGCCTGCGCCTATAAGAGCTTCCCCGACCACTTCGGGTTCTTCCTGCCGCTTGCTGGCATCACGACCGTCAAGCAGGTGCGGGAAAACGCCTTCGACATTCGGGCGACAAGCCGCCTCAACAAGCTTTACGTCGAACTGCTCAAGGACAATCCGGACTGGGATACGGCGGAACGCCGCCATGACATGAACCATTTCATGGCGCGGCTGATTTTCTGCTTCTTCGCCGAGGACACAAACATCTTCTTTGGTGACGACCTGTTTACCGCCACCGTCACGAAGATGAGCGAACGCGATGCGTCCAATACGCACGAGGTCATCAGCACCTTGTTTCGCGCCATGGATACCAAGATCGCGGATCGTAAATCCTCAGGACTGCCGCGTTGGGCCGACGTGTTCCCTTACGTGAACGGCGAGCTATTTTCCGGCAGCACGGACGTACCGCGTTTCAGCCGTATCGCCCGTTCCTACCTCCTGCATATCGGCAACCTGGACTGGAAGCAGATCAATCCGGACATCTTCGGCTCAATGATCCAGGCGGTCGCGGACAAGGAAGAACGCGGCGCGCTCGGTATGCACTACACCAGTGTGCCAAATATCTTGAAAGTCCTGAACCCGCTGTTCCTTGATGACCTGCGTGAACGGCTTGAAGATGCGGGCGACAACGCCCGCATGCTTCTGAACCTGCGGAAACGCATGGCAAAAATCAGGGTCTTCGACCCGGCCTGCGGCTCGGGAAATTTCCTGGTCATTGCGTACAAGGAAATGCGGGCCATTGAGGCAGAGATCAATCGGCGGCGTGGTGAGCCTGACCGACGCAGCGACATTCCGTTGACGAATTTCCGGGGGATCGAATTGCGGGACTTCCCGGCAGAGATCGCCCGCCTCGCCCTGATCATCGCCGAATACCAGTGCGATGTTCGCCATCGCGGCCAAAAGGAAGCCTTGGCTGAATTTCTGCCGCTTGACGCGCGAAACTGGATCACTTGCGGCAACGCCCTTCGTCTGGACTGGCTAAGTCTATGCCGGCCAACGGGGAAGGGAGTGAAGATCGCTTCGGATGACCTTTTCGAAACACCGTTAGATCAAGCTGAAATTGATTTTGAGAATGAAGGTGGAGAAACTTATATCTGCGGAAATCCTCCATATCTAGGAAGCCAAGACCAAACACCCGAACAAAAGAAAGATTTGGCTACCGCATTCGCAGGTGCGATTAAGTCAACAAAATCCGCCGACTATGTGTCCGGCTGGTTTATCAAAGCGCGAAATTTTGTATCCAGTTACGGAGGGGTATTTGCTTTCGTGACGACAAATAGCATTTGTCAAGGGAGGCAAGTGGCGCTCATATGGCCTGCGATATTGGGGAGCGATCTGGAAATTTGCTTTGCTGTACCATCGTTTCAATGGAGAAATTTGGCGGCGCGTAAAGCGGCCGTAATTGTTTCAATTATTGGCGTGGGGCCACGCTCTAGCAAAAATAAACTATTGTTTGATGGGGAACAGGTACAAGAAACTCGCTTCATCGGACCATACCTTGTCCCTGATTACGACACTGTCGTGTCCAGCTCCAGAATCGTACTTTCAAACTTAACGCCAATGTCGAATGGGTCCATGCCCAACGACAACGGCGGTCTGCTATTAACGGTTGAAGAATACCGAAGCCTCATACGGACATCTCCTGGCGCGGCCAGATATTGTCGCAAATTCCTAGGATCTAATGACAGTATCCAGGGTGATATGCGTTATTGCCTCTGGATTGAAGATAGCGAGGTTGACGAAGCCGCTTCTATCCATGAAATCCAACGGCGAATTGAGAAAGTCAGAGAGCATAGAGAAAAAAGTGACAGACCCGGAACTAACGATCTGGCTTTAGTGCCGCATCGATTTGGTGAGAAACGACATACAGGCGATAGGGCTCTTTTGGTTCCCAGGCATAGTTCTGAGAGCCGTCCGTACCTGCCATCACTGCCCGTAGATGGTGATACAGTTATTGGTGATAGTGCGATAGCGATGTACGGCTTCACCATGAGTGATTTCGCAATTTTTTCCTCTCGAATGCATCTGGTTTGGGCCGCAACCGTTTGCGGTAAAATAAAGCTAGATTATCGATACTCTAACTCTCTCGGCTGGAACACTTTCCCCATCCCGCCACTTACAGCAAAAAACAATGAAGACCTAACGCGCTGCGCTGAAGAAATCCTCTTGGCGCGCGAGGCACATTTTCCCGCGACCATTGCAGACCTTTATGACCCGGACAAAATGCCGGATGACCTCCGCCGCGCGCACGACTGGAACGACGAAGTTCTGGAGCGCATTTACATCGGGCGTCGGTTCAAAAACGACACCGAGCGGCTGGAAAAGCTGTTTGAGCTTTATACGAAAATGATTTCGAAAGTTCCGTCGGAGCAAAGGGCATGAGCGCGGCAGACAACTACGCACCGGGCGAAGATGCCAAGGCAATCAGCCGGGTTGCAAAGGATTTTTATGGCGACTTCCGGCAGATGTTCGATGCCCATGGTTGGGATGCGCCGGGTGAGAAAATGATGACGACCGCACCTGCACTGATCGTGGAGCGATATGGAAGCATCCGGGCGTTCGAAGCGGCCCATGAAGCCCGCTATCCACCGGACGACGTGTGGGATCGAGGCTACAGTGTCTTCTTTACCTCTTTTTGGGGGTGGTCGCCGGAGACATGGGGAACGATTGGTTGGACCGGTGATCGTGGCCGAACCCGGCGACGGAACATGCTCGAGAAACTGACCGACCCGTTCATCGCCGTCTGTTACGTCACGAGCAACAAAAGCGAGATCGACCCCGCATTAAAAGGGAAGATCGCTGGCTTCTATCTCGTTAGCCATCAAACGGGTGACCGGGATGAATTTACGCACCCGTACCATCATCATCGGGAAATTGATAAGTGGCGACACTCGCTGAGGGCTTTGCGAGCATTCAGTTATCTTCCTGAGTACCGCCTGGAAGTAACAGATTTTGATCCCGGAATTTTGGCGCGCGCCAGGTCGGTGGCGGCGATGGGTGAAATTATTTCAGACCCAGAAAAGCTCAAACTTCTTCGGGACACGCCGTGGGAGGAGGTCGATGTCTATACTCCGGTTGCAGCCTCACAAGCGGTCACTCCAGGCGGCCTAGGATCAAAAGGGATGGTCCCGGCGGGGCCCGCTAATGGTGAGGGGTATGTGGTCGCAAATGGGACGCAATGGCTGCCCCGCGCGCTTTATGTCCTGAGGCTAGAAGGGGATACAAATGCCTACTTGGGCAAGTCTGCCGCAGGGCGAACAATCGTCAAGATCGGGCTATCCGCCAGCCCGGACCTGCGTCGGCAGGCTCTTCAAAAATCCATGCCGGAAGGCGCGTTCAAGTGGCGGGTAGATCGGACCACGGTGTCATGCGGTATGCCGCTATACCCCAATCATTCGGTCGCCGTACAGGGCGAAGACGCCATGAAGAAATATCTGGCCGCACATGCGGACTGGCTTGGTGGTGAATTCTATCTCGTCACTGAAGAAGAAATCGATGCCGCATGGCAGTCCGGTTGCCGGGCGGCGAGCAATGGCATTGAATGAGGTGACGATGAACCCGAAATCCATTCCGTCCGTTTCCGTCACCTATGCCCGCACCGGCAGTTCCAAGAAAACGAACGAATTTGGCATGCGGGTCATGCAGGAACGCGCTTATGAAAAGCGGGGCGAACAATACCTGCTGATCAAGTCACCGCCAGCATCCGGCAAAAGCCGGGCACTCATGTTCGTCGCCCTGGACAAGCTCCATAATCAGGGGTTGAAGCAAGCCGTCATCGTCGTGCCTGAAAGGTCAATCGGGGCCAGCTTCAATGACGAGCCCCTGAGCAAATTCGGCTTTTGGGCCGACTGGAAGGTCGAGCCGAAATGGAACCTGTGCAACGCGCCAGGGGAAGACGGCGGCAAGGTTAAGTCGGTCAAAGCGTTCCTTGACAGCGGCGACCCCGTGCTGGTCTGCACCCACGCCACGTTCCGCTTCGCTGTGGACCAATTCGGTATTGAGGCGTTCGATAACCGATTGGTCGCCATCGATGAGTTTCACCATGTGAGCGCCAGCCCCGACAACAAACTTGGCGTCCACCTGGGGCAGTTCATCGCGCGGGACAAGGCGCATATCGTCGCCATGACGGGCTCTTATTTTCGAGGTGACGCGGAAGCGGTCCTGTTGCCAGAGGACGAAGCCAAGTTCGAAACGGTGACCTACACCTACTACGAACAGCTAAACGGCTACGAATATCTGAAGGCCCTGGATATCGGCTATTATTTCTACTCGGGCTCCTATGCCGATGACATTCTGGGCGTCCTCGACCCGAACGAAAAAACGATCATCCATATTCCGCATGTCGGGTCCCGTGAGAGCACGAAGGACAAGCACAGGGAAGTGGAGCATATCCTAGAGGAACTTGGCGAATGGCAGGGCACGGACCCGGATACCGGGTTCCAGTTGGTCAAGACGCCCGAGGGACGCGTCCTCAAAATCGCCGATTTGGTCGACGACGACCCGAAAAAGCGGGACCGTGTGATCGGCGCGGTGAAAGACCCGAGCCAGAAGAACAACCGGGACCATGTGGACATCATCATCGCGTTGGGCATGGCGAAGGAAGGCTTCGACTGGATTTGGTGCGAACACGCTTTGACGGTCGGCTACCGGTCCAGCCTGACGGAAATCATCCAGATCATCGGGCGGACGACGCGGGATGCTAAGGGTAAAACCCACGCTCGGTTTACCAACCTGATTGCCGAACCGGACGCCTCCGAGGAAGCGGTGACGGACGCCGTGAACGACACCTTGAAGGCCATCGCCGCCAGCCTGTTGATGGAACAGGTGCTCGCGCCCCGGTTCAATTTTACGCCGAAGAATAAGGACAGCGGGCCGGTCGAAGGCTTTGATTATGGCGAAGGCGGATACGACCCGAACGCCGCGAACGTTGGATTCAACAAAGAAACCGGTCAGTTCCAGATCGAGATCAAGGGATTGACGGAACCGAAAAGCGAAGAAGCGAAGCGTATCTGTAAGGAAGATTTGAACGAGGTCATTGCGGCGTTCGTCCAGGATAAGCCAGCCTTAGAAAAGGGGCTGTTCGACGAAGAGATGGTCCCCGAAGAACTGACACAGGTTCGCATGGGAAGGATCGTCAAGGACCGCTATCCGGAACTGAGTGATGTCGATCAAGAGGCCATTCGCCAGCACGCCGTTACGGCCTTGAACCTGACCCAGAAGGCCAAGGAAATTGTCAATTCCGATGAGGAACTAGAAACCGGTGGAAACACGGCGCTCATTGACGGTGTGCGCAAGTTCGCCATGGATGTTCGCGAGCTGGATATTGATCTTATCGACCGCATCAATCCGTTTAGCGAGGCCTATGCTATTCTGTCGGTATCCATGACAGAGGAAAGCCTTAAACAGGTCGCGCGGGTAATCGCGGCCAAGCGCACGGCGATGACACCCGACGAGGCCAAGGAATACGCAGTCCGGGCTGTAAAGTTTAAGCGCGCACACGGACGGGTGCCGTCCATCAATTCCCAGGATGCCTGGGAGCAAAAACTTGCCGAGGGTGCTGCGGCATTCGTGCGCTTCAAGGACGAGGGGCGCTATGAGTGAAGTAGACCTCGACGAACTGCGTGCGGAACTAAATGACTTCGCTGTTCCAAAGAAGGATGCCGCGCGTTCGCCTCGGGAAGAACGTATCATCGCGGGGTTTGAGGAAATTCAACGGTTCGTCGACGAACAGGGACGCATTCCGTCCCACGGGGAGGACAAGGACATCTTCGAGCGTCTCTATGCCGTCCGCCTGGATCAAATCCGGCGTCAGGCTGAATGCCGTGCCCTTGTGGCAGGCATCGACCGTCAAGGCCTGTTGGACGCGCCGGAGGCAGGGGCCGAACCGGAGCTTGAAGAGATTGATGTCGATGAATTGGCCGCCGAGCTTGGCGGGCTAGCCGAAGGCGACGATGACCTAACGCAATTAAAACACGTCAAATCACGAGCAGAGAAACGGGCGGCGGAGGAGATTGCTAACCGGGAAGTCTGCGAAGATTTCGACAAGTTCAAACCGCTGTTCATCCAGGTCCAAAAGGAACTTGATCGCGGCATGCGGGAAACGCGCCCTTTCCAACGGATGGCGGAAATCAAGAAGGGCGAATTTTTCATCGTCGGCGGGCAAAAGGCCTATGTGGCGGAAGTCGGTGAAGATTTCCGCACAGAATACGATCGGCGCGATAGCCGACTCCGGGTGATCTATGACAATGGGACTGAGAGCGATGTCTTGCTGCGCTCGCTTCAACGGGCGTTACACAGGGATGAAACCGGTCGCCGGATCACCGACCCCAAGGCGGGTCCCTTGTTCGCTGGTGAGGCCAGTGAGGGCGACGTGGAGACGGGTACGATTTATGTCCTCCGCAGCAAGTCTGACCTGCCGTTCATTGCTGAGAACCGGGAAGTCATTCATAAAATTGGTGTGACTGGCGGCAAGGTCGAAACTCGCCTCACAAACGCGAAGTTAGACCCGACATTCTTAATGGCCGAGGTGGAGGTGATCGCGGAATACGACCTCTACAACATCAACCGCTCGAAACTTGAAAATTTGCTGCACCGCTTTTTTGGAGGCGCGCGGCTGGACGTGCAGATCGACGACCGGTTCGGTAACCCGGTAAAGCCGCGTGAGTGGTTCTTGGTGCCGCTAAGCGTCATCGACGAAGTGGTGACGAAAATCCAGGAAGGCACGATTGCTGATTATGAGTACGACCCTAAGACAGCACAGTTGAAACGTTGCTGACCCACAGTTCAGGCGAGAACGGCTAAAGTGGTGGGATTGTAACGTTAAGGAAACAAAGAAACTCGCGATGGCTGAGTAATCTGAACTTGCGAATTTGCTCGCGTATGTAAGGGCTAATAGCCGCGTCTGTCCCCAACCTCAGAATTGGGACCAGCTATGGAAAATGCTTCCAGAAAGACGCCGGGTTGGCGCGGGACTTGAGCCGGCAGCGCCATTGATCCTTGCAGCCTGGAATTTTGCGACAAACGAAGACAAAGCGGTGCGTCTCACTGAACATATTATGTGCCCAAACCGTGCCGCTCCTATCCAATCTTAGCCGGTCTTATTTGGCACAAAACGGGCACGATGTTGCGACAGCGCCCAAACAAGTCATTGATAATAAACAGGTTTAGGCTGAGTTGCCCCCATTCGTAATGCGAGGGTCGGGTGTTCGAGTCACCCAGGCGGCACCATTCCTCCCTGTGCCCCTATTCCGTTCGCCGCGGCGCTCCGTTGCGGCGGCTTTGTCCTTCTCGCCGTTGGTGATATGAAGGCCGGCATCCCGTGACCACTTGCCAGACTGAGATGACCCAGCCCCCTTATTTCACTCAAAAGCACGTCCTTGGGGTCGTCGCGGTGCCGGCCAGCGTGTTTCTCGCCAATGGCATGCTTGTTCTCATGCTCAAGCTCACGGGCGCCGGGTTGCTTGCCTACGGACTGGCCGTTCCGCTCGTGCTGGCGGCCGGGGCGGCGATGGTCCGCCATTTACGCCGCCATGCGGCGCTGCCGGACGGGCGCCGCCTGCTCGTCCTTCTGGCCTTCGCCTCGGCGGCCTCGGCGGCCCATCTCATCATCTTCGGCACGGCGATCAACAGCGACGCGACGGTTCATTCCGCGCACGCGTTCCATACGGTCTTTTCCGCCGGCGGGTTTTCGTTTTCGGAAGCCCCCTTCGTCACCTACGGCACGCAGCCGCCGGCCAAGCATTGGCTGCCCAACAATTTGGAGTACGCGACGGCGGCAATCGCCTGGATCTTCGACCTGTCGTTCTACCGCCTGACGTTGGGGGTGAACTTCGTCTTCAATCTGCTCTACGTCGCGGTTTTCCTGGCCTTGATCTTCACGTTCGTCCGGGTGGTGCCTGGCCTGCTGCTGGCGACCGCCTTCTTGGCCGCCCTCTATGCCGTGATCGGTAATTCCGAGGATATCATTGGCATGGGCCTGTTCCGAGGGTTCGAGAACAAAGGGCTGATCTTCGGATTCTATTACTGGGGGACGATTGCGCTGTTCCTCGTCTCTCCCGGCCGTCCGGCGGCCGCGGCCGGGCCGCCGGTGGCGGTCATCGTGTTCGCAACCAGCGCCGTTGTGGTTTCCGCGAATTTCCCCGTTCTGGCCGTGATCGCACTTGTCCTGGCGGCGGGGGCGGTGGCCGGAAAATCGCCGGCAGATGGCGTTGGCGGGGCGTTGCGGCTGGTCACGCCGATCATTCTGGCGGCCGCGATTTATGCGGGCCTCCCGGGCGGGGACGTCTTGACTCCTCCCGGTGATCCGGCGTCGGTGACTGGCGCCGCCTATATCAACCAGATCAGCGATATCTATACCTATCCGAAAAAACACTGGATTGCCGCTGCCGCGGTTGTCGTCTGGCTGTTTTGGTTCGACCGCGCCCTGGCTGTGCAACTGGCGGTCTATTTGGCGGTCGCCCTCGTTTCCCACACGTCGTGGGCATTTGAGCTGGCGGCACCGCTTCTTGGCGGGTACAGCCGGGTCGTTTGGCGGTTCCTGATCCTGTTCAACCCGTTCGTTCCCATCATTGTCGGCGGGGCGGCCCTGGCGGGCCGTCTTGACCGCCGCCGGCCGGCGCGGCTACCGACGTTGGCGCTGGTCTTGGTTGCCGGCGGGCTGATCCTACGTCCGCCGCCCGCGCATCCGTATGTCGGCGCGATCCGCCCGGTGCTGCCTCATGTTGCTGCCGCCTGCCGGCCCGATGCGAGCATTCTGGTATCGCGCGCGCTCGGTGCCGTGCTGCCCGTGATCGCGCCCGGCTTCCGCATCTATGCCGGAAAGGACCAGTACCTGAACTGGCAAATCGCCAACCTTGCGCCTGGCTCTCCGGATCGCAAGCGCGCGGAAGATGTCCGCGATGCGTCCAGCTACCTTGGCGGTAACGCGGCCAATGAAGCGGCCTTGGCCGCCGTGGTGGCGGCCGAGCGTCCGGAGATCGTGATCGCCGACGCGCCGCTGTCCTCAAGCGCCGAACAGATGTTGGCCGATTACCGGCGTGAAACCTACCGGGCGGCGTCGCCCTACGTGCGGGGCAAGACGGAGACCCACGTGATCTACAGCCTGCCGGGCGTCTGCGCCTTCCCGGAGTGATCGCCCGCAACAAAAGAAAACCGGCCCGCGGGGAGCGGGCCGGCGAGGTTTAACAGGGAGGCTGCCGAGGCATCCGGGGAGGGAGGGGAGAGAGACACCTCGACAATGACCGTACCCTAGCGGGCAGATCGGTCTGATTCAGTGACCAAAGTCACATTCGAAAAAAATAATTTAAGGGATGTGGGGCCGGGGCCAGCACGCGGCGGCGCCGGGTCGGTCAGTGCTCTTGGAGCTGGCGGTAGAAGTTACGGTCCAGCAGCACGGCCTCGGACAGGGTGCGGCGGCGGTTTTGGGAATCTTCGCGGACCAGAACGTAATGAGGAACGGGCGTGCGTTCGCTGCCGTTGGCGGCGACGACCCAGACCATGCGGGGTTCGTCCACCTTCACGAAACGGGCGCCTAGGTCGATGCGACGCTTCTTCATTGTTCTTCGGTTTCTTGGTCTTCGATGGGGTGACAGGAGGAGAGCACTTAGCCGCACTACGTAACGCGGCGGTCACCTGCATTTCAAATTAAAAATCGGCCCGAAGGTCGAAAAAAAGTCTTGCCTGCGGAACGGCGGCGCTTTGGTGTGAAAACGGCCCGCCACTCTTAAGGCCCCCCCCGTTGCATAGGTCGGGCAATGTCGCCGGAACGCGGGTGCGTCGTTTAGGATTGCAAGCACCCCCTATTCGTTCACGGCGGAGGTCCATCGCCGGCCGCGGCACGGGCCGGACCGCACGGCGGTCTCAATGATCGCCCCTAATGCCTTGAAGTTATTTGGTTAATGATATCCGTTATGGATGCGCGAATCGGGCGGCCCTACTGCGCAAGTAGTTGCGAGGGCGCGATTCCGCCACTGTTGCGGAACGATTTTGCCCGTCACGGGGCCGGGTTCGGGCCCGCCAAGGCCCGGCCGGGGCTCCCGGGGCGGGGTCAATGCCCGCCTGCCCGTATGATATGAAGTCCTGAATTATCAGAACGTTAACCAATTTCCCTCAACAATAACCTCGGATTCGGGCGTAAGCCCGTTGATGCACAAGGCCTCTGCCGCCGGTGTTTCGGCTGGCCGCCGTCCGCTTAACAACGATAGCAGTTGCATGGCGCTGGCGAGCGGGTAAATTCATTGCATCACGGGTATGGACCGGCCCGTCCGGACACGGCCTTCCGGCGCCCGCGGGGATCCCGGCGCGGGCCGGGGCGGCGGACCGGAGGGATGACGTCGGCAGCGAACAGGCATGGGGCCAGGCAATGACCCAGGACATTAAAAAACATTCCTATACCATTCCATGTGCCTCCGCGTTCCGTGACGCGGTGACCGATCTGGCCACCCGGCGGCGGGTCAACGTGGGCGATCTGGCGCGCTCGGTCCTGCTGGTCGTTCCGGAAGGCGTGATCCGGGATTTCCCCGATCCGGGCGAGCCGGATCAGGACGACCGCGAAACGGTCATTCTCAAATCCGGCACGGCCAAGGGCCGTCCGTGGCGGCGCAAGCCGCGTCTCCAGGTGCGCATGGCGCCCGGGTTCGAGGTCGAGTTCATGCGCCGCGCCCTGGCCATCGCCCTGGCCCTGGACCACGGGGAAACCCGGGTGCTGCTGCGTTCCGAGGAGGCCCCGCAAGAGCCGCCGGAAGCGACCGGGCGGGAGGTCGTCGACCCCGAGGAACTGGTCCGCCTGCGCACCATCGTTTCGGTGCTTTCGTTCGACCCGTTGAACGACGGCGTGCGGTCCCGCGAGGATGCGCTTTACGTCCTCGGCTTCCCGCCGGGCCGCATCCCCGACGGCGAGACGTTGCGCGCGCGGTTCCGCATGCTGGCGACCATCCATCATCCGGACAGCCCCCACGGCGACCATCGCCGCATGAGCCAACTCAACAGCGCCATGGATATTCTGAAGCGCGGCGCGGCCTGACCGCGGGTCCGGCCCCCGAGGGGGCCAGGGACGCGACCGATGCGCTTACGGAACGAAAACCGCCGTCCTTCCGGCCTGAATCCGCGCTGGGCGGGCTATTTTTTCTTGAGGCGGTCCGGCCGTTATGGCCTCATGCCGGCCAAGGACGAGACGCGCCGCCCTGCCGTCCGGCAGCGGCGGACCAACGACATTCAGGACAAGATCATGCGACTAAAGGATAAGGTGGCGCTGGTGACCGGCGCCGGATCGGGCTTTGGCGAAGGCATCGTGCACCGCTTCGCCGAGGAAGGGGCGCAAGTCGTCGTCGCCGACATCGACGGCGCCGCCGCCGAGCGGGTGGCCAAGGACATCCAGGCCCGCTCGTTCCAATGCGACGTTTCCGACAGCGCCCAGGTCAAGGCCATGGTCGCGGCCACCGTCGGCTGGCACGGTCGTCTCGACATCCTGGTCAACAACGCGGGCATCGCCCAGAAGCGCGGCCCGCTGCTGAGCGTCAGCGAGGCCGAGTTCGACCGCATCTACGCCGTCAACGTAAAGAGCATCTATCTGGCGGCCATCCATGCCGTGCCGCAGATGCGGGCCCAGGGCGGCGGCGTCATTCTCAACACGGCCTCGACCGCCGGCGTGCGCCCGCGCCCGGGCCTGACCTGGTACAACGGCTCCAAGGGCGCGGTCATCACCCTGACCAAGTCCATGGCGGCGGAACTGGCGGCGGACAAGATCCGCGTCTGCGCGCTGAACCCCGTGCTGGGGGCGACCGGCCTGACCGCCGATTTCATGGGCGGCGACAGCCCGGAACTGCGCCAGCAGTTCAACACCACCATTCCGCTCGGCCGCATGTCGACGCCCCGGGACGTCGCCAACGCGGCCCTGTTCCTGGCCTCGGACGAGGCCGAATTCCTGACCGGCGTGTGTCTGGAGGTCGACGGCGGGCGCTGCATCTAGGCCTGCGCCGCCGGTAATTCATAAAGGGGAGGAGACACCCATGCCCAACAACAAGCCGCGCCTGCTGGTCGCCCGCATCTTTCCCCAGGATGTCATGGACCGCGCCGCCCGCGATTATGACTGCATCGTCAATTCCGAGGACGCCAACTGGTCGGGGGCGGACGTGATCGCCCGCGCGGGCGAGGTCGATGCGATCCTGACCTCGGCCCGCACCAAATACCCGGCCGACGTCATCCAGGGCCTGCCGGCGAACGTGCGCATGCTGGCGACCTTTTCCGTGGGCTACGAACATATCGACCTCGACGCCGCCAAGGCGCGGGGCCTGGTCGTCTCCAACACGCCGGACGTGCTGACCGAGGCCGTCGCCGACATCACCATCCTGCTGCTGCTGGCGGCGTCGCGCCGGGCGCGCGAGGCGTTCGAGATGCTGGCGGGCGACCAGTGGCTGAAGATCGGCGGCTGGCGGCCGACCCAGTTCCTCGGCACCGGGGCCCAGGGCAAGGTGCTGGGCATCCTGGGCATGGGGCGCATCGGGCGCGCGGCGGCGGCCCGGGCGCGGGCCATGGGCATGACGATCCACTATCACAACCGCTCGCGGCTTTCGCCGGACCTGGAACAGGGGGCGGTCTACCACGACACGCCGCAGTCGCTGTTGAAGGTTTCGCAGTTCCTGTCGATCCATTGCGAATCGACGCCCGAGACGCGCAAGCTGATCAACGAAGACGGCATCGCCCTGATGCCTGAAGGCGCGATCATCGTGAACACCGCGCGCGGCGACATCGTCGACGACGACGCCCTGATCCCGGCCCTGGAATCCGGGCGCATCGCGGCCGCCGGGCTCGACGTGTTCGCGGGCGAACCGGACGTCGACAAACGCTACTTCACGACCCGGAACGCGTTCATTCTGCCGCATATCGGCAGTGCGACGGTGGAAACCCGCAACGCCATGGGCTTCCGCGCGCTCGACAACCTGGACGCCTTCTTCCGGGGCGAGGAACCGGCAGACCGTCTGGCCTGATCCGTTCGATTGCAGGCATGAAAAAACCGCCCGGGGCTGGCGCCGCCGGGCGGTTTTTGCGTTTCCCCAGGGGAGGAACGCGGGTTCGGCTACTCGCGGTTGCCGAAGAACTGCAACATGAAGATGAACATGTTGATGAAGTCCAGGTAGAGCGTCAGAGCGCCCATGATGGCCTTCTTCTCATGCGTTTCCGAATGGTCGCCCTCGGCGTAGATCGCCTTGATCCGCTGCGTGTCGTAGGCGGTCAGGCCGGCGAAGATCAGCACGCCCAGGATCGAGATCACGAAATGCAGGCCCGAGGACGCCAGGAAGATGTTCACGACCGAGGCGATGATGATGCCGATCAGGCCCATGACCAGGAAGGTGCCCATGCCGGACAGGTCCTTCTTGGTCGTATAGCCGTACAGCGACAGGCCCGCGAAGGCGGCCGAGGTGATGAAGAACACCCGGACGATGCTTTCGCCGGTGAAGGCGAGGAAGATGTAGCTGAGCGACAGACCCATCAGGCCCGCGTAAACCCAGAACAGGGTCTGCGCCGTCGCGGCCTTCATGCTGTGGATGCGCGCCGACAGGAAGAACACGAAGCCGAGCGGCGCCAGCATGACGACCCAGCGCAACGCCGTGCCGTGAATCGCATTCATCAGCTCGCCCGAGGTCGAGGCGGCGAAGGCCACGGCCCCCGTGAGCGCCAGGCCGATGCACATGTAGTTGTAGACGCGCAGCATGTAACTGCGCAGGCCGACGTCGATCCCGGCGGCAGCGGCCTGCGCATGGTCCATGCGCCCGGTCTGCAGCCGGAACCTATCGTTCTGACCCATAGCCATTGGTATTCTCCTTTTACACTTCCCTAATCGGGTGGCCGTCCTTGTGAGGTTGGCGGCCCTGCCCGGTGAAACCTGTGAATTTCCCTGTTCCTAATATGGCAGCGAATACCGGAAATTCAACTGTTACCGGGGCGTCACACTGGTTTTACGCACGATTTCGGCGCCAATGTTTCCGTCACTGGTTGCGCAGGTGGGGCATGGCCTTCTGGCCCATGGCCCGCCAGGTCCCGAACAGCCCCATCACCAGCGTCACGGCGAGGCAGAACGCCGCCGTGACGGCGGCGGCGGGCAGATCGAAGGCCCAGTCGCTTTTCATCAGGTGGACGACGATGCCCCAGGCGGCCGCCGTGCCCACGGCCGCGCCGATCGCCGCCGTCAGCAGGCCGAGGGCGCCGTATTCCAGGAGATAGCCGCCGAGCACCCGGCCGCGTCCGGCGCCCAGCACCTTGAACACCACGGCGTCGTAAACCCGGCGCCGATGGCCGGCGGCGATGGTGCCGGCCAGGACCAGGGCCCCCGCCGCGATGGTGATGGCGGCGACGCCGCGCACGGCCCAACTGACGCCTTCCATGATGCGCGCGGCCGCTTCCAGGGCTTCGCGCACGCGGATGGCGGAGACGTTCAGGAAACGGTCGGCGACCGTGCGCTCGATGGCGTCCTCGGCGGATGGCGGCGCCTCGACCGCGGCGATATGGCTGTGCGGCGCCCCTTCCAGGGTGCCGGGTGCGAAGATGATGGCGAAGTCGAAGCGCAGCGACCGCCAGTCGATCTGGCGCAGGCTGGCGATCTTTGCCGTCACGGGCCGGCCCAGGATGTTGAGGGTCAACGTGTCGCCCAGGCCGACGCCGAAGCCCTTGGCCAGATTGGCGTCCAGGGAAATCAGCGGCGGGCCGGCGTAATCCTTGGGCCACCACTCGCCGGATGTGATCTCGCTCGCCTCGGGCCGGGCCGCCGCATAGGTCAGGGCGCGGTCGCCCCGGATCGCCCATTGGCTGTCGGGCGCGATCTCGGCCTGATCCACGGGCGTGCCGCCGATATGGGTGATGCGCCCGCGCAAGCTGGGCACACGTTGTAGATGGGCGGTGCCCGCCACGCCCATCACGGCGGCGTCGAATGCGGCGACCTGGTCGGGCTGAATATCCAGAAAGAAAAATGCGGGGGCTTCCTCCGGCAGGCGTTCGGAAACCTGGCGGGTCATGTTGGCGTCGATCAGGGCGACGGCGACCAGCACGGCCAGGCCCAGGCCCAACGACGTGACCACGCTGGGCACCATGCTGTCGGGCCGTCCCAGATTGGCGACGACCAGGCGCAGCCGCGCCCCCGGCGGGCGTTTGCAGGCCCGCGCGGCACATCCGACGGCCCAGGCGGCGGCGCGCAGCACGGCCAGGAACAGAATGGCACCGCCGACGAACCAATAGGCGAACCAGCGGTCCGCCGCCGTGGCGACGGTCAGCGCCGCGAGCGCGGCCACGCCCCCGGCCATCAAGACCAGATAGCCGAACCGGGGGCGGCGGGCGGCGGGGGCGACGCGGTCGCGGAACAGGTCGCCGGCCCGGACGTCGCGCGCGCGGGCCAGCGGCCACAGCGCGAAGGTCACGGCGGACAGCATGCCGAAGGCCGCCGCCGTGGCCAGGGCGGCGGGATAGATGCCGGGCTCGGGCGCCACGGGCAGCAGCCCGCCGAACGCCGCGATGCCGAGCCAGGGCAAGGCCGCCCCCAGAACAAGGCCCAGCGCCACGCCCCCCGCCGCCAGGATCAGCACCTGAATCAGGTAGATCGTGAAGATCAGCCGCCCGGGCGCACCCAGGCATTTCAGGGTCGCGATGGTCGTCGCCCGCTGGTCCAGGTATCCGGCGACCGCGTTGGTGATGCCGATGCCGCCGACCAAAAGGACCGTCAGCCCGACGAAGCCCATGAACAGGGTCAGGCGTTCGACGAAGCGGCGCACGCCGGGGGCGGCCTCGTCCGCCGCGCGGATGCGCCAGCCGGCGTCGGGGAATTGTTTGTTCAAATCCTCGATGAAGGCGGGGACGGACGTGCCCGGGGGCAGCATCACCCGGTGGTGATAGCGAATCTGGCTGCCGGGCTGCACCAGTCCCGTGGCGGGCAGGGCGTCCAGGGACACCATGAACCGGGGGCCGAAGGAAAACACGCTGGCGACGCGGTCGGGCTCCTTCTTGATGACGGCGCGGATCTCGAACGCCGCCTCGCCGACGCGCACCCGGTCGCCGACCTTGGCGCCCAGGCGGGTCAGCAGGTTACCGTCGACGGCGGCACCCCAGGAGCCGTCCCGGTTTTCGAGAAGGGTACCAAGCGGCAGGGCCGGTTCCGTGACCAATGTGCCGGTCAGCGGATAGGCAGCGTCCACGGCCTTCAATTCGGCCAGGGAACGCCGCGCCTGGGGGTCGAGCGGCCGCGCCATGGTGCGCATTTCCACCGTGTCGGCGCGCGCCCGGGCATGGGCGTCGAGATAGGCAAGCTGCGCCGCGTCGGCGGCGCGGTGGGTCAGGCGCAGATCGACGTCGCCACCCAAAAGCTTGGTGCCGTCCCGGTCCAGCCCGGCGACGAAGGAGCGCGACAGGGAGTTCACGGCGGCGATCGCCGTCACGCCCAACACCAGACAGGCCAGAAAGATGCCGAGCCCGCGCAACACCCCGCCGGGCCCACCCTTAAGGTCGCGCCACGCCAGACGCCAGGCAAGGGCGATGCCCATGGGATCAGTCTCCGGCCAGGCGCAGGGCGGTCTGGTCGCCCGCGACCAGACCGTCGCGGATGGTCAGCATGCGCCCGCAGCGTTCGGCCAGTGATTTTTGGTGGGTGACCAGCAGCAACGTGGTGCCGAGGCGGTCGTGCATGCCGAACAGCAAGTCGATGATCTGATCGCTGGTGTGTTCGTCCAGGTTGCCCGTGGGTTCGTCCGCCAGCAAAAGCTTGGGCGATCCGGCGAAGGCGCGGGCGAGCGCCACGCGCTGCTGTTCGCCGCCCGACAGCTGGCCCGGATAATGGCTGGTGCGGTGGCCCAGGCCGACGGCGGAAAGTTCTTCCGCCGCGCGGTCGAAGGCGTCGTCCCGCCCGGCGAATTCCAACGCCACGGCGACGTTTTCCAGCGCCGTCATGGTCGGGATCAGGTGGAAATCCTGAAACACGATGCCCAGGGTGTCGCGGCGGAACCGGGCCAGGCCATCCTCGTCCAGGGCCGTCAGGTCATGGCCGGCGACGGCGACCTCGCCGCCCGTCGCCTGTTCCAGGCCGCCCAGAACCATCAGCAGCGACGTCTTGCCCGATCCGGAGGGACCCACGATGCCCAGGGTCTCGCCGGCCCCGACGGTCAGGTCGATGCCTTTTAGGATATTGACCTCACCGGCTTCGCTCTCCAGGGTAAGGCGCAGGTCGCGCGTCCGTACCGCGGGCGCCGCCGGGCCGGTCTTTCCATTCGGATGAGCATCCATGCAATCGTTCCGCCGCCGTTTGTCTATCATGGGATATGTGCGCAAGGCCGTGAATGTCAACGCGGCGGCTGCCATTCTGTTGGTGTTGCTGTGGGGCGTTCCGGCCGCGAACGCGGCCCCGCCGCTGCGTCTGCTCGTCCTGGGCGACAGCCTGACCGCGGGCTACGGCCTGACGGCGGAAGACGGGTTCACCGCGCAATTGCAGGCGGCGTTGAAGGATGCCGGGCGCGACGTCGTGGTCCTGAACGCGGGCGTGTCCGGCGACACCACGGCCGGCGGGCGGGCCCGCATCGGCTGGGCGCTCGGCGACAAGCCCGACGCGGTGATTGTCGAACTGGGCGCCAACGACGGCCTGCGCGGCTTCGACCCCAAGGCGACCTTCGACAACCTGGACGCCATCATCGCCGACATCCGCCGGGCCGGCCTGCCCGTGCTGCTGACCGGCATGCTGGCCCCGCCCAACCTGGGCCGCGACTATGCCGACGACTTCAACGCGATCTTTCCGCGCTTGGCGGAAAAACACGGCGTCTTGTTCTATCCCTTCTTCCTGGCCGGGGTCGCGGCCAAGCCCGATCTCAACCAGGACGACGGCATCCATCCCAATCCCGAAGGGGTGCGGGCGATCGTCGCGCGCATCCTGCCCTATGTTTTGGATCTGCTGACGCAGGCGCGGGGCAAGGCCAAGGGGGCGTCATGACCCGCTTCAAGCACGCCCATGCGGGCGGCGGCGACTGGGCCGAGATCGCGCGCGACTGCGCCCGTCAGCTCGACCCCCCTCCCGAGGGCGCCAACCTGGGCTTTCTCTACGTCACCGACGCCCTTGCCGACGACCTGACGTCGATCCTTACCTTCCTGCGCCAGACCTCGGGCATCGAGGACTGGGTCGGCACCGTCGGCATGGGGGTCTGCGCGGGGGCTCAGGAATATCATGACGAGCCGGCGGCGGCGGTGCTGCTGGGCGCCTTTCCGGCGGATTCGTTCCGCGTGTTTCCCGTGCTGCGCGGCGGGCTCGGCGATATGCCGGCGGGCCTGCGCGGCTGGATCGACGGCGGGGCGGCGCCCTTCGCCGTGGTCCACGGTGACCCGTACAACCACCACCTGCCCGAGCTTTTGGAGGAAACCGCGAGCGGCCTGTCGTCGTTCCTGGTCGGCGGGCTGACGGCGTCGCGCGGCAGCGGCCCGCAGATCGCGGGCGCGGTCGCCAAGGGCGGTGTTTCGGGCGTCCTGTTCGGGCCGCAGGTCCAGGTCGCGACGGGGCTCAGCCAGGGCTGCACGCCCGTGGGCGAACCGCGCCAGGTGACCGAGGCCGAGGACAACATCATCATGTCCATCGACGGCAGGCGCGCGCTCGACGTCATGAAGGCCGACATCGGCGAGCTTCTGGCCCGCAATCTGGAACGGGTCGCGGGATACATCCACGCCGCCTTCCCCGTGCCGGGCTCCGACACCCGGGATTATCTGGTGCGCTCGCTGCTCGGCATCGATGTGGACCGCGGCTGGGTCGCCGTCGGCGGCGCGGTCGAGGCCGGCGACCGCGTCATGTTCGTGCGCCGCGACCCGATTTCCGCCGAACAGGATCTGGCCGACATGGTCAACGGCCTGAAGGCGCGCCTGCCGTCCCCGCCCCGGGGCGGGTTGTATTTTTCCTGCGTCGCGCGCGGCCCCGGCATGTTCGGCGCACCCGGCAAGGAAATGGCCCTGATCGTCGAACGCCTGGGCGACATCCCCCTGGTCGGGTTCTACGGCAACGGCGAAATTTCCAACGCCCGGCTGTACGGCTATACGGGCGTGCTGGCGCTGTTCCTCTAGGGCTCTTCCGCCGATCTTGCGAATCGGGACCATTTCGCCCCCGGTTTTTCCTGCCGCCGCCCGACCGCGCCATGATGGCGCCGCATTTGCTTTTGATCCTCGAGGCCTGGAAAGCGGCGTCGTCCGGGCGGGTTGCCCCACACCTTGGTGCATACGTCTGGACATCCCCAAACCGACGCCATAGAAGCGAAGGCAAGGGAACGGCGCCGTCTGTTCCGGGAAGCCAACAGCCAAGGAGGCCGCGTCATGCGCCTTTTCGTCGGATTGGACCTGCCCGAAGACCTTCGTCTCACCCTTGGCCTGCTGCGCGCCGGCATCAACGGGGCGCGCTGGGTTCCCCCGGAAAACTTCCACATCACGCTGCGCTTCATCGGCGAGGCCGACCGCCACCAGGCGGCCGACCTGGACGACGCCCTGGCCGACATCGACGTGCCGGCCTTCGATCTGGCCTTTCACGGGGTCGGCAGCTTCGCCTCGCGCGGGCGGCTGCGGGCGATCTGGGCCGGGCTCGAATCCTCGGGCGCGCTTGCCCATCTGCACGACAAGGTGGAGCGTGCCGCGATCCGCGCCGGCTTCGCCGTGGAACAGCGCAAGTTCAAGCCGCACGTCACCCTGGCCCGGCTCAAGGGCACGCCGGAGGTCGCCGCGCAGCGGTTCCTCGAAGACCACGCCGGGTTCACGACCCGGCCCTTCACGGTGGACCGCTTCGTCTTGTTCGAAAGCACGCTGGGCGGCGAGGGGGCGCATTACACGCCGGTCTGCCGCTATCCGCTCGGCACCTTCGATTACGCCGACTACGGCGATTTCGAGGATCTGGCCGCCGACTACGCCGACAGCGAGGTCTAGGCGCCCTTGATCAGGTCCGGCAGGCGCGTCATGTCGTCGAACACGGTCTCGGCCCCGGCCGCCATCAGGGTCTCGCCGTAATGCGCGACCTCCCGGGCGTGGGAGGCCCCGGTGAAGCCGAGGACCCGCATGCCCGCGCGCCGCGCCCCCGTCACCCCGGCGGTGGAATCCTCGATCACCAGGCAATCTTCCGGCGCCCGGCCCATGGCGTTGGCGGCATGAAGGAACAGGTCCGGCGCCGGTTTGCCCTGCTTGACCATGCCGGCGGAAAACAGGTGCGGCTTGAAGAACGGCAGCAGGCCGGTGACCCCCAGGGTCGTCTCGATCTTCACGATCGGGCCCGACGAGGCGACGCAGCGGTCGTGGGTCAACTCCCGCACCATCTCCAGAACACCGGGCATGGGTTTCAATTCGCGCTGGAAGGCTTCCCGGTCCTTGACCTTCAGGGTTTCGATGAAATCGTCGGGCACTTCGACGCCCTCGCCGCGCACCAGGTTGACGACATCGGTCATCCATTTGCCGGTGAAGCGTTCGCGGCACTGCTTGGCGGTGATGGCATAGCCCAGGGCCGACAGTTGGCCGGCCAGCACGCGCGACGCGATCATCTCGCTGTCCACCAGGACGCCGTCGCAGTCGAATATCAGAAGCATGGGTCACTCGCCGAATGAGAGGAGGGGCGGCGCAGGTGTACGGGCAGCGGGTGTTGTTTGTAAAGGATGCACCGCGCCCGTGCGGTTCGGATCAGCGCGCCAGGTCGGTTTCGCGGATGTGGTCGAGCAACCCCCGGGACGCGGCCTCGATCATGTCCAGCACCTTTTCGAACCCGTCGCCGGCGCCGTAATAGGGATCGGGGACTTCCGTCAGGCCCAGGTGCGGCGCGAAGGCGAGGAACAGGTGCAGGCGGTCCCCCCGTCCCTTGGACGCCAGCAGGGACAGGGCGGCGTGGTTGCGCCGGTCCATGGCGAGGACGTAGTCGAAATCCTCGAAATCCTGGGCCCGGGCCTGGCGGCAGCGCAGGTCCGACAGATCGACGCCCCGGTGTTTGGCGGCTTCCTGGGCCCGGGGGTCCGGCGGTTCGCCGATATGCCAGTCGCTGGTGCCTGCGGAATCGGTTTTGATGACGGCGTCCAGGCCCTCCCGGCGGACAAGGTCGCGGAACACGCCCTCGGCCGTGGGCGAGCGGCAGATGTTGCCAAGGCAGACGAACAGAACGTTGACCAGGGTGCGGCCCTCTCTCTTATAGTGCGGCGGTGATACCAGGGGCGTAGTTTACGCGCGGCGGAGAGGCGCAACAACCATGGCCGGAGACGCAGCGGCGAAACACGGGCCGCCCATCGTCGTTCTGACGGGGGCGGGCATTTCCAAGGAATCGGGGCTCGCGACCTTTCGTGATGCGGACGGCATCTGGGCGCGCCACCGGATCGAGGACGTGGCCACGCCCGAAGCCTATGCCCGCGACCCGGAACGGGTGCTTGGATTTTACAACGCCCGGCGCCAAGGGGCGGTTGCCGACGACGTGCGCCCCAACCCGGCGCATCTCGCCCTGGCCCGGCTGGAAGCCGACTGGCCCGGCCAAGTCACGGTGGTGACCCAGAACATCGACGACCTGCATGAACGGGCCGGTTCGAAAAACCTGATCCACATGCACGGCGAATTGCTGAAGGCGCGCTGCACGGCGTGCGCCGGCGTGCATCCCTGGCGGGAGGACATCACCTTGGACCTCGCCTGTCCGGCCTGCGCGTCCCTGGGCACCCTGCGTCCCAACGTGGTGTGGTTCGGGGAAATGCCGCTTGGCCTGGATGAAATCGACGCCGCCTTGGCGACCTGCGCCCTGTTCCTGTCCATCGGCACTTCGGGCAACGTCTATCCGGCGGCGGGCTTCGTGCAGCATGTGCGTTTGCTGGGCCGCGCGCGGACGATGGAACTGAACCTGGAGCCCAGCGAGGGGGCGAGCCTGTTCGAACACGCCCGCTACGGCCCGGCGTCGGAAACCGTGCCGGCCTTCGTCGATGACTTGCTGATACGGGGGCTTGCCGCCGCCGTGTAGCGGGCTAGCCTTCGTTGACCAGGCGCACGCCGTCGAAATCCTCAAGCTTTTCCGCCTCGATGATCTGATGGATCAGGCTGCCGTAGGTCTTGGGAATTTCCGAATACTGGGTCAGGCGCGTCGCCAGATGGCGCGCGTCGGGATCGCGGCCCTGGTCCCGCATGTGGCGGCGCGCGCGGCGGAAGTCCAGATAGGCCGGATGGGTGTTCAGGTTCAGCATGTAATGGGCCACGCCCGCCCCCAGGTCGTCGTATTTCACGACCTTGAAGCCGTTGGCCTTTTCCGGCTCCAGCCCTGGGGTATCCGGGTTGTAGGTGCGGATGCCGAACAGGTTGTTGGCGTCGCGCGCGAAGCGCGATGTGCCCCAGCCGCTTTCCAGCGCCGCCTGGGCCAACACCATGGAGGCGGGGATGACGTCGACGCGCCGGCGCAGGGTCGTCATGTCACCGGGCGTGACCTGATATTTTTCCCAGATGCCGGCGGGAACGTCCTCGGCGGCGCCGTCGGCGTGGCGGCGCTCTTCGCGGATGCGGGCGTTCTCGCGGGCCACCAGGGGCAGGGCGATCTTGAGGAAGGCCTGCTTCTTGGCGTCGAGGTCGAGCGCTTCCAGATCGGTCGCGATGCGGGCCGCGAACACGGGCGGGACCACGCCCGTCCGGCGCACCTTGTCCAGGGACACGGCATGCAGCGGATCACGGGCCAGGGCGGCGACGGCGCGGGCCTGGTTCATGGCCGTCTTGCGCAGGTCGCGGTCGGTCATCTCGAAGGTGATCCCGGCGGCGGCCAGAAGGACGGCGGCAAGGCCCGCCGTGGCGGTCCAACGCGCCGGGGTCAGGCGCGGTAGGCATGCGGTCATGTTCATCACTTTTCGTTGCCGGTGCGGCCGTGTGGCCAAGATGTGGTCGGCCCTCGGGGGTTGCAAGGCCTTATCGCGCCTGGCCGCCTTTCGGGCATGCGACCCTAAATGCCGGGCAATGGGTGCGACATCAGGGCCGCATTACGGCCATTCCATGGCAACTTGTAACAGAAAACGACGGCCTGTCGCCGATTCTCGCCTTACCGGCCGTTGCAGGGCTTCAGGGACAGCAGATAGGCGACGAGGTCGCGGCGCTCCCAGTCGTCCTTGACGCCGTCATAGGTCATGGTCGTGCCGGGCACGACCCCCAACGGGTCGGCCAGGAACCGATCGAGGGTCTGATTGTTCCAGATGAACCCCGCGGCCCGCATGGCGCCGGAATAGTCGAACCCGGGCAGGCTCCCGGCCCGCCGGCCCTTGAGCCCGCAATGGCGCGGGCCGACGCGGTCATGGGCGACGGCGTGGCAGGCCAGGCAGCGGTCGTAAATCTGTTTGCCGCGGACGGGGTCCGGGGCAACGGCGGCCTGTGCCGGGGACGCGGCGGCGATGGCGGCCGCCGCCAGTAGCCCGGCCCAGGCCCGGCGAAGGGCGGCGCGGACGTGGTCGGCGGCCCCCTTTCGGGGACCGCCGACGGCTGCGCCGAAGGGGGTGCGGCGCGCGCCCATTACGACACGAAGGCCACGGGAACGGGATTCTGGCCCAGGGCGTTGCGCAGCACCGCCCAATGCATGGCCTCGTCGCCGAGAATGCTCGCCGCCGCCTTGGCCAGATCGCGGTTCTGGAACAAGGGCACGGCGCCCAGATAGGCGCTGACCGCCCCCTTTTCCAAACCGGCGGCGAAGCCCAACACGTCGTTCTGGGACTTCAGCCGGTCGACCGGGAAGTCATAGGCCTTTTTCGCGTCGACAGGATTTCCGCCGAGCGACCGTACGGTCTTGGCCAGGACATCCGCATGTTCCTTGTGATGGCCCTGGAACTGCACGGCGAGGTCCAGAACCGGCTTTTGCAGCAAGCCGCTTTCGGCCCCGACCTGATAGGCGGCGATGGCCTCCAACTCGGCGCCGAGGGCGGTGTTCAGGATCGAGATATCGGCGGCGCTGGCGCTGCTGCCGGCGGCGGCGCTTTCGCATCCGGCAAGCATGGCGACGGCGGCGGCCGACAGGGTCAGGGTGCCGGCGCCGCGCAGGAAGCCGCGGCGGGGCAGGATCAGGCCGTTGTCTTCGGTCGCAAGGTCCGAGGCCTGAAAGTCGGGTTGGGTATCGGTCATCGGGATCTCCTTTTGGTTGGTTGGGGGGTGGAACCTGGGCAAGGGGGTGGCGTCGACGCCCGAGGGGCGCCTGGAAATCGGGAAAGTTTTTGTTGGGTCAGTCGGGCGAGGGCGTCAGGCGGTCGAGAACCCCGTTGACGATGCGGTCGCAGCGCGCGCCGGCGAAAGGATGGACGTCTTGCAGGGCGCTGCCGGCGTCCCGGTCGAGCAGGTCGCGCAGCCGCGCCCGGGCCCGGTGGAACCGGGTGCGGACCGTCGATGGCGGAATGCCCAGCATGTCCGCCGTTTCATCGACGGAAAACTCCTCGATCCCGCGCAGAACGAAGACCGCCCGGAAGTCCTCGGGCAACTGGGCGATGGCGACTTCGAGATAGCGGCGGATCTGATCCCGCGCCGCGTTCTGTTCCGGCGTGGTGGCCGGGGCCACCAACCCGCCCGACGGGCGCAGGTGGGCGGCCATGGAAATCACGTTTTCCATCGTATCCAATGGTTCGGTCATGCGGGTTTTCCTGCCGCGGTTGTGGACTTCATGAAGGGCGATCTTGACCAGCCATGTCGACAGCCGGGCCCGCCCGTCGAATCGGTCGATCGCCCGGAACGCCTTGATGTAGGTTTCCTGGATGACGTCCTCGGCGTCCGCGTCGCTGGGGACAAGGTTGCGGACGAAGCGGTAGAGCAGCCGGTTGTGGGCGCGCATGATCGCTTCGAACGCCGCGTGGTCGCCGGCGCGGGCCCGGCCGATGACGGCCTCCGTCACCGTGACGTCTTTGTGAACGGGCTTCCTGGCGCTGTGCATTGAATTTCGTCCTCAGGCGGTTAACTGTGTCTGGTCATTGGACGCGGCCGCGCGCGAAAAGGTTCCCGCCTTTTTCCAGATCATGCGTGACGGCCCGGATCGCAATGACATTTATCCGCCGCAACGGTGCGGGAGGCCCGGCATGGGATCGGAAAATCTGGAAACGGTGCTGAAGCGCGCCCGCGCCTGTACCACCTGCGCGGACCAGCTGCCGCTGGGCCCCCGGCCGGTGGTGCGCATGGCGCCGTCGGCCCGGGTGCTGATCATCGGCCAGGCGCCGGGCACCAAGGTCCATGCCTCGGGCGTGCCGTGGGACGACAAGTCCGGCGAACGGCTGCGCGACTGGCTGGCGGTCGGCGGCGACGTTTTCTATGACGAAACCCGCATCGCCATCATGCCCATGGGCTTCTGTTATCCGGGCCGGGCACCCAAGGGCGGCGACAATCCGCCGCGCCCGGAATGCGCGCCGCAATGGCACGGGGCTTTGCGCGCCTTGCTGCCCGAGGTTCGTCTCACCCTGTTGATCGGCACCTACGCCCAGAAATACCATCTCGGCGCGCGCGCGCCCGCGACCATGACGGAAACGGTCGCGCGCTGGCGCGATTTCCTGCCGGACTATCTGCCGACCCCCCATCCCAGTTGGCGGACCACCCATTGGATGGCCAAGAACCCCTGGTTCGAATCGGACCTGCTGCCCGACCTCCGCCGCGTTGTGGCCAAGGCCCTGGCCTGATCCCCGATTTCCGCATCCCGGCCCCTTCCCGGGTGGAGCCTTGACGTCGGGCGCCGGGGGCGCGATGCTTGGCCGATAAGCGCATCCACTTGAGCTTGTTTTGTGGATGCGCCGGGGAACGGGACGGGGATCCCTTGGAACACATCGCCGCATCGGACATTCTGCGCCGCCTGGAATTCGATAATCCCTGGTGGGTCTTTCGCTCCGGCACGCGGGTGCGCTTCCGCCACCCGCCGCAGCGCGGCTTCGCCCGCGATTTCGCGGTCCGCGCCCTTGATGCCGCGCTCGACGTGCCGCTGATCGCCGCCGGCCCGCCGGGGGCCGGCAAGACCATTGTTCTGCGCCAGACCCTGGCCGCCGTGGTCCGCGCCGGCGTGTCGCCCATGCGTATCGCCTATCTGTCCTTGGGCGCGCCCGTGTTTTCCGGCGAGGATCTGGCGGCGCTCGCCGACCGGGTGCTTGACCGCTTCGCCTACGGCCGTGACGAAAAGGTGTTCCTGTTCCTGGACGATCTGGATTACGTCGCCGATGGGATCGGTCAGTTGGCGGCCTTGCAATCGCGCCTGCCGAACGTGCGGCTGATTGCCGGCCTGTCGTCGGGCGCTCCCCGTCTGACGCCGGGGCGGGCCGAGATCGCAAACGACGGCGGGGCCGGCGCCGTCGAGGTCCGCATTCTGCCGCCGCTCAGCTTCGCCGAATTCATGGGTTTCCGGCGCACGGACGCGGGCGGCGTGCTGCCCGAGGCCGGATCGTCCCTGCCGCTCGACGCGGCGGGGATCGCGGCCCTCAACGCGGAATTCGCGCGCTATGTCGCGTTCGGCGGCTTTCCGTCCGGCATCGCCGCCAAGCGCGAGGACGAATCTCCCCCGGCCCTGGTCCGTGACGCCCTGCTGCACGACGTCCTGCACCGCGACCTCGCCGCCTTCGCCGGGGTGATCGAGCCGCGCGAGCTGGGCCGCCTGTTCGCCGTCCTGGCCCGCAACACGGGCGGCGAGGCCGCCATCGAGGATTTGGCCAAGGCCACGGGCGTGGCCAAGAACACGCTGCGCAAGTATCTCGATTTCCTGGAAGGGGCGTTTCTGATCCGCCGCGTGCCGCGCCTCAACCGCGACGGCCGGCCGTTCCAGCGCCAGGTGCTGTTCAAGGTCTATCTGACCTCGCCGACCCTCTACACGGCCCTGTTCGGCCCCGTCGCCCCCGACGATCCCGACTATGGGCGGCTGGTGGAGACGGCGGTCGCGGCCCAATGTTTTGCCACGGGCCTGGCCGACCGCCTGGCCTACGCCAGCTGGAAGGGCGGCATGGTCGACCTAGTCCTGCTCGACGAACCGGACGGAAGGCCGGAACAATTGTTCCAGTTCGACTGGTCGGGGGCGGTGGCGGCGTCGGACAACGGGCCCGACACCATGGTCAATTTCGCCGTGCGCACCAATCCGGACGCGCGGATGACGCTGTTGACCAGGGGGCGGGGCGGCCCGGCGCGGCGCGGCGGGCTCGACCTCAATCTGGTGCCGGCGGCGCTCTATGCCTACTGGCTGGGCACGCGGAAGGGTTAGCTAGCGGCCGACGGCGGCTTCGGACAGCAGCCAGTCGCGGAATGCCTTGACCGGCGCGTCGTCGCGGCGCGCCTGACGGCTCACGAAATAACATCCCTCGCCGCGTAGAAGGTCGCGCCGGAACGGGGCCGCGAGCCGCCCGGCCTCCAGCGCGTCGCGCACCTGGGCCTCGCGGGTGATGGCGATGCCCATGCCGGCCTCGGCGGCGTCCAAGGCCATGGTCGTCAGATCGAACGTCTGGCCCTGATCGGGATCGACGGCCGTGGCGGGAACCCCCGCCGCCGTCAGCCAGCGCGCCCAGTCGCCCCGCCGATGGTAGGTGTGCAGCAGCGTGTGGTCGCGAAGATCACGGGGGTCCACCAAAGGCCGGTCGCCTGCCAGCAGGCGCGGATGGCAGACGGGAAACACGTCTTCCTTGAACAGAAGGTCCGCCGTCATGCCGGGCCAGGCGCCGGCGCCGAACTGGATCGCCGCGTAGACGTCGTCGCGGTCGAAATCGATGGGCCGGGCACTGGTCGCGATATGCACGGAAATGTCCGGATGCAGGGCCTGAAACCGGCCCAGGCGCGGCACCAGCCAGCGGATCGCGAAGGTCGGGGTGACATGGATGTGCAGTTCCGTCGAGGCCTGGTTGCGCGACAGCGCCCGGCAGGCGAGGTTGATCTGCCCGAAGGCGTCGCCCAATTGCTGGGCCAGGCGTTCGCCCTCGAAGGTCAGGCGCCGCGCCCCGCCTTCGACCTGGAACAGGCGAATGCCCAGCCAGTCCTCCAGATTCTTGACCTGATGGCCGACCGCCGAGGGCGTCACGCACAGCTCATCCGCCGCCCGCGCCAGGGTGCCCAGCCGGGCCGTGACCTCGAAGGCGCGCAGCGCGTTGAGCGGCGGAATGGGGTGCGCCATGGGCGGAGATTTCCTCAAACACTTCGATAGATTTGATCGGTTGCCGCTTTTTGGCGGCGGCGTACAATAGCGCCAAGAGCCCGGAATGCAAACGGGCCGGAAAACGATGTAGAAAAACTAGGGACGCATCCGCCATGGACATGACCGTTGAACGGCTCGGCGGCAGTTTCGCCGCCCGCATCTCCGGGATCGACGCCGGAAATCTCACCAACGCCCAGGCCGCCGATCTGCATCAGGCCTATCTCGACCACAAGGTGCTGGTCATTGAAGGACAGGACCTGTCCGTCGCCCAGTTCGACGCCTTCGGTACCCTGTTCGGCGAGACCGTGGAACATCCGGTGAAGAATTTCCTGCACCCCGACTTTCCCAAGGTCATGGTGCTGTCCAATTCGACCCGTTTGGGCAAGCCCGTGGGGGTCAAGGACGCCGGGTCGTTCTGGCATTCCGACCGCTCCTACATGGAGCGCGCGGCGGACGCGACGATCCTCTATTCCATCGAAATTCCCGACGAAGGCGGCGATACCTTCTTCGGCGACATGGAAGCGATCTACGACGCCCTGCCGGACAAGACCAAGGCCCGCATCGACGGGCGGCAGTACGTGTCGCAGTACCGCTGGTGCACCAACCGGGGCGATCCGGAATCGCGCTGGAACTTCCTGACCGAGGAAGAAATGGCAAAGACCCCGCCGGTCGTCCGCCCCATCGTGCGCACCCATCCGGAAACCGGGCGCAAGGGCCTGTTCGTGTTCCCCGGCGCCTCGGCGGGGGTCAAGGGCATCGTCGGCATGGACGCCGTCGAAAGCGCCGACCTGCTGGACGAACTGTTCGACCATATGACACAGCCGGAATTTCATTTTCAGTTCAAGTGGCGGGACCCCGGCACCATCGTGCTGTGGGACAACCGCTGCGTCATGCACCGGGCGACGACCAAGAACCTGCCGCCCGACAAGGTCCGCACCCTGCACCGCATTTCGACCCTGGGCGGCGTGCCCGCCTGAACCTCAGCAGCAGGAGACGACACGGATGAGCGGCAAGATCGCCCTGATGGTGGAATTCGGCGTCCGCCCCGAACGGCGGGCCGACTTCCTCGCGCTGATGCGGTCCCACGCCAAGATGACGCTGGACTCGGAGCCGGGCTGCGAGCAGTTCGACGTGCTCGACCCGGTGGAGACCAGCGACAGCGTGTTTCTCTACGAGCTTTACACGGACAAGGCGGCCGTCGACGCGCATATGAACTCGGCGCTGCTGGCGTCGACGCGCGGCAGCTATGACGACATGATCACGTCGAAACGCGTCGTGTGGTGCGGGGTAAACTGAGAAAAGGGAACCGACAGCCATGACCATGGCCGTGGACCGGCTGGGCGCCGGATTCGTCGCCCGCGTCACCGGCGTCGATCTCGGCGCCATGACGGCGGACGACCGCGCCGTCCTGCACCGTGTCTATCTGGATCACAAGGTGCTGGTCATCCCGGACCAGGACCTGACCCTCGATGCCTTCGCCGCCTTCGGGCGCCTGTTCGGGGAGATCGCCAAACATCCGGTCGCCCGCTTTACCCATCCCGATCATCCCGACGTCATGGTGCTGTCCAATGACACGCGCTTCGGCAAGCCCGTGGGCCTGCGCGACGCCGGGTCCTACTGGCATTCCGACCGCGCCTACATGGCGGAAACGGCCAACGCCACCATCCTCTATTCCCGGGAAATTCCGGACGACGGCGGCGACACCCTGTTCGCCGACCTGGAGGCCGCCTACGACACCTTGCCCGACGACCTGAAGGGGCAGTTGGATGGCCGCCGATACGTCTGCCACTACCGCTGGACCGCCGACCGCGACGATCCGGACTCGCGCTGGATGCGCCTGACGCCCGAGGAACAGGACGCCACGCCGCCGGTCGAACGGCCCTTGATCCGCACCCATCCGGAAACGGGGCGCAGGTCCATCTTCGTCTTTCCCGGCATCGCCTGCGGCGTGCGCGGCGTGATCGGCATGGACGACGCGGACAGCGGGCCGATGCTCAGGCGCGTGTTCGACCACATGGTGGACGAACGGTTCCAGTACCGCTTCCGCTGGCCCGGGCCGGGGGTCGTCGTTCTGTGGGACAACCGCTGCGTCATGCATAAGGCGACGACGAAACAGCTGCCGCCCGACAAGCTGCGCACTCTGTTCCGCGTCAGCACCATGGCCGGCGTGCCGGAGTAAGGTCCGATCCGGGTCTTCACCGGCAGGCCCCCAGGTTTGACCCGGGGGGTGATGCCGTCAATGGGGATCAGCCGCCGTTGCGCTTCAAGGTCATCAGGCGCAGCGCGTTCAGCTTGATGAAGCCCTGGGCGTCGCGCTGGTCGTAGACCTGATCTTCCTCGAAGGTGACCAGGGCCTCGTCATAGAGGCTGTTGGGCGACTTGCGGCCGGTGACCATGACGTTGCCCTTGTACAGCTTGAGCCGCACCGTGCCCGTCACGCGCTCCGCCGCCTTGTCGATGGCGGCTTGCAGCATCTGGCGTTCCGGCGCGAACCAGAACCCGTTGTAGATCAGTTCCGCATAGCGCGGCATCAGCTCGTCGCGCTGGTGCATGGCGCCGCGGTCGAGGGTGATGCTCTCCATGGCGCGGCGCGCGGCGAACAGCACGGTGCCGCCGGGGGTCTCGTAGACGCCGCGCGACTTCATGCCGACGAAGCGGTTTTCGACGATGTCCAGGATGCCGATGCCGTTGGCCCCGCCCAGCTCGTTCAGCTTGGTCAGCAGGGTGGCGGGCGACATCTTCTCGCCGTTCACGGCGACGGCGTCGCCGCGCTCGAAATCGATGGTGATTTCCGTGACCTTGTCGGGCGCGTCCCAGGGGGCGACGACGCGGGTGTAGATGCTGTCGTCGGCCTCGATCCAGGGGTCTTCCAGCACCTTGCCTTCGGACGAGATGTGCAGAAGGTTGGCGTCCTGGGAATAGGGAGCTTCGCCGCGCTTGTCCTTGGGGATCGGGATCTGGTGCTTCTCGGCGTATTCGATCAACCGGGTGCGCGAGGTCAGGTCCCATTCGCGCCAGGGGGCGATCACGCGGATCGAGGGGTTGAGGGCGTAATAGCCCAGTTCGAACCGCACCTGGTCGTTGCCCTTGCCGGTGGCGCCGTGGGACACGGCGTCGGCGCCGGTTTCGGCGGCGATCTCGATCTGGCGCTTGGCGATCAGCGGCCGCGCGATGGAGGTGCCCAGCAGGTAGGTGCCTTCGTACAGCGCCGCCCCCCGGAACATGGGGAACACGTAGTCGCGCACGAACTCCTCGCGCAGGTCCTCGACGAAGATCTGCTTGATGCCCAGCATCTCGGCCTTCTTGCGCGCGGGCTCCAATTCGCCGCCCTGGCCCAGGTCGGCGGTGAAGGTCACGACCTCGGCGCCGTAGGCGTCCTGCAGCCAGCGCAGGATGACCGAGGTATCCAGGCCGCCCGAATAGGCGAGCACGACTTTTTTCACGTCTTTGGTCATGGCGGGTTCCCTGATGCGGCGCGGGCGCAAAAGCGGCCCGGCGGAAAGACGGCGCAGTATAGGGATTTCGCCTGCCGCCGCAATACGCCGGCCCGCAAAAATCCCGAGACCGCGGGATCAGAAATGATACAGCACGCTGGCGGCGAACACGTTGGAATAGGCGGTGTCGGACAGGATATAGAGCTCCCATTCACCGCGCAGGGTCAGGCGGTCGGAAAACCGATAGTCCGCCCCCAGGCCGAGCACGGCGCCCGCGCCCGTTTCCTCCTGGGGGTTGGCCGTCGCCGCACTGTCCGCATCCTCCCACCACAGGCTGACGCCCGCGCGGACAAACGGTTTTAAGGGCGTGTTCAGGGGCAGGCTCAACAGGGCGCTTGTCGTGAAGGCATGGAACTGGCTTTCCTCCGTCGTCCCGTTGGCGAAGTGTTCGTCGAACGCGCCGACTTTGCCGATCGACGCCTCGAAGGCCAGGACGTCGTTGGGCCGGTAGCCGCCGAAGACCTTCCAGGCGAAGGGTTTCTCGTTAAGGGTCGTGTTCGCGTTGTCGCTCTCGTAATCGAACACGCCCAGGCCCAGGCCGACGCCGGCGTAGAACCGCTGCGGGCGGCCGATCGTTTGGTCTTCGGCGGGTGTGAATTGCTTTTGGCTGGCATAGCGGGCGGCGGGGTCGCTGTCCCCGCCCGGGGGCGCGGCGGCCTGGCCCCGCGGCGGCGCCCATGTGGGTGCGGGCCGCGGCGTCGGCGTGCGGTATCCCGGATGGGACGGGTTGGTTTGGGCGGCGGATGGCGTCGAGTAGGCGGCAGGGATCGGCGCCCGATAAACCGGCGTCGCCGGATAGGCCGGGGGTGCGGGCGGGTTGACGGCGCTGGCCGGTGCGGGGGCGGGCGGTATGGGCCGCACGTTCGGGTTGCCGCCTTCGCGTACAAGCCAATCGTTGACGGACAGGCCGCCGGCTTGGGCGAGTTCCTGCGGGGCCGGTTCCTGCCGATCCAATGGTTGCCGGGACAACTCGACCGGCCGCGCCAGGGCCTCGGCCGGGCCGCCGTCGAACAGCATTTCGCCGCCGCCGGCGGCGGCAACCTCGAAGGGTTGCGTCGGGCGCGGCGTCTTGCGCCTGGCCGGCAGGGCCTCGGCATGGGGTTCCGGGCCGGTGGACGTGGGCGTCACAGTGATGGTGGTGTGCGGCGCCGGCAGCAGAATCCGCGGGCGCGCCGGGGCGGATGCCGGAGACGGCGCGGCGGCAAGATCGATGACGATGCGGGCCCCCTGGCCGTCCTTGGGCAGCAGGGTGAACTGGCGGCGGATGTCGGCGGGGCGCCGCGTCTTGATGATCAGGCGGCTGCCGCGGGGATCGCGGCTGATCTCGATGGCGCGGATGATGCCCTGGGCCTGGGGCGTGCCGGCGGCATCGGACAGGGCGGCACCCGTCACCATGACGACGATCTCGTCCGTGCCGGGAAAGGCGAACTTGTAGGGAACGGGGGTGCGGGTTTCCAGCACCAGACGGGTGAAACCCTTGTGCAGGCCCGTGCGGACCTCAAGGCCCGGCGCCGGCTCCGCCGCATGGGCGGGCAGTGCGACAAGGCCCCAAACAAGGCCCGCGGCGAAAAGGTTGCGGATCAGGCGCAACACGGTCATGAACCCCCAGCTCGGTGATCTCCGATAACAGCCTAATTTTAAGGAGAAACCAGTTAAGACTGTCTGAAGGCGGGGACGGGGCCTAGGGGCGGAGGGCGATGCCGCGCCGGTCGTAGAGGTAATGCTTCAGCAGCAGCGGCACCACGGCGCCGATGTAGCTGCCCATCACCACGTCGGATACGTAATGAACGCTGGCCAGGAAGCGGCTGGCGGCGACGGCGGCGGCGAAGGTGAACAGCAGAGGCCACAGCCGGGGAAAAATCAAAAACAGCGACACGGCCAGCGACCACACCATCTGGGAATGACCCGAGGGGTAGGAGTTCATGCCGAAATCCGTGTTGAAGGGGACGAAGCCGTACAGGCCGTTTTCCAGCAGCTCGCGGGGCCGCATGCGGCCGATCAGGAACTTCAGCAGGTTGACCAGCACGCCCGCCGAGGCGATGGAAAGGATCACGAACAGGGCCGCGTGCATGGCACGGCGCAGGTGTTCGCTCCCCTCGGCCATGCGGCGGCGCAGGACCCAGCAGACGGCGGCGGTCAGGGCGGCGGCCGCGAAATAGAATTCCGGCTTGCCCAGCGCCCCCACCGTATGGCCGAAAAACCGCCGCTGGTCGGCGTCGAAGGCGGCGCGGAAGAACCGCGCGGCGGCCTCGTCGACAAATGCCATGCACAGGGCTGAGATGGCGGCGGCGGCGAGGAACCCGCCAATGATCAGGCTCCAGTTCAGGGGCTTTGCGGCGGTTTTGCTCATTTGGCTGGGACCTTCCGCACGAAGACATGCAGGGTCACGGGCTTGCCCTTGGAATAGTTGATGCCGGATACCCGGGCGGCTTCGCGGACCTCCGCCGCCCGGTCGCCGAGCGCCTTGGTGAAGGCGGGCAGTTCCCGGCCCTCGATGATGGCGGCGGCCCGAGGTTCGTTCAACAGGTGCTGGGCGGCGGCACCGCCCGAGGTCAATATTGTTTTTGTTCCGGAAAGAAAAACCAGGGACGGTTCGGAAAATCCGGCGGCGGCTGTCACGGGAACGGCGCCATCCTTGAATTCCGCCGCCACGGCATTGGCCGCGCGCGCGGCGACCCACATGGGCGCGAAGCCCGCGACCATCAGCCAGACCACCATGGCGGTCAGGATGCCCCCGGAAATCAGGGAATTTTCCAGGGCTTCGGAGATCACGTGGTGTTTCATGGCGGCCGCCGTGGTGGCCAGAAGATAGACCGCGAACAGGGCAAAGAACCAGGTGCGCCAGGTCGGATCGAGCCCGAAATGAAGGGGCAGATAGGCGGCCGCGCCGCCCAGGGTCAGGCCGACCAGGGCCCAGAGCCCGCCGGTCAACCACAGGGCCCGCTTGTCGTACCAGGGGGCCTTGCCGTCGAGAATCGCCATGGCGGACCGCGCGCAGATCAGGGCCAGGGCCGGATAGAGCGGCAGCACGTAATGGGGCAGCTTGGTCGGGATGATTTCCATCAGGATCCAGGCCGGGATCAGCCAGGCGAGGCAGAAACGCAGCGCCGGGTCGGTGCGTTCCTTCCACGCGCGGAACAGAGCCGGCCAGGCCAGGAACACCCCAGGCCAGAAAAACAGAAGCATGGTCAGGACATAGTATCCCGGCGGGGCACCATGGCTTTCCTGCCCGCCCAGAAGCTTGGGGATCAGGTCCGTGGTGATCGCCGTCATGACGAAGCCGTCGCCGCCGTCCCCTTTGTCGCCGACCATGAGGAACCAGGGCAGGGCGAGGACCAGCATCAGCGGCAGACCCCAGAGCCAGCCGAGCCCCTTGATCCAGCGGGCATCGCGGTCGGCGACGGCGAGGGTTGCCAGGGTCAGGGCGGCGATCAGGGGCGCGATCGGCCCCTTGATGAGAATGCCGGCGGCCAGCGCCAGCCAGAACAGCAGCGACCAGCCGATCCCGGCTGTTTCGTCTTTCCCCCGCCGGGTCGCCAGGTAATGGCGGGCCAGCGGCAGCATCAGGGCCAGGACGCAGGCCAGCAGGACCGCGTCGGTCTTGGCCTGATGGGCCTCCAGGATCAGCAGGGTCGACGCCGCCAGCATGGCCGCCGCCGTGAACGCCGCGCGCCGGTCGAACAGCAGGCAGCCCAGGGCGAAGGTCAGCAGCACCGCCGCCCAGGCGCCGATCACCGACGGCACCCGGTAGGCCCAGATCTCCCGCGCCGCCACGTCGGACAGCAGGGTGACGCTGGCCGCCTGCAGCCAGTGGATGCCGGCGGGCTTCTTGTGGCGCGGCTGGTCCTGGAAGCGGATGTCGACGAAATCCCCGGTTTCCAGCATCTGCGCCGTCGCCTGGGCGAAGCGGGCCTCGTCCCGGTCGAGCGGCGGCAGGCTGGCGATGCCCGGCAGGAACAGGATGCAGCAGAACAGGGTCAGCAGGGCATAGGGTTTCCAGCCCAGGGTCGGATTGATCAGCAGGCGGCGGCCCAGGCGCGGGGCTTTTTTGGCGGCGGCGCTCATGCGGGCGGCGCCGAAATGGGTTTGTCGCCGACGAACCATACGTCCATGCGCGCCCAATAGAACGCGACGTGGTCCTTGATGGCGGCGCAGGCCGGGATCGGGTTGGGATAGGCCCAGGCCAGGTCGGTTTCCTCGATGTCACCCAGCCGGAAGGTCCAATATCGCGCCTCACCCTTCTTGGGGCAGGTCGTGCGGGTTGTCGTCGCGGTCAGGAATTCGGCCGTGCGCACGTCCTCGGGCGGGAAATAGAACACGGCGGGATGGCCGTCCTCGCGCAGAATCTTGGCGTTCGTGCTGTCGGCGATGACGATGCCGCAGATCGCGGTGCGCACGCGGCCGGGGAAATCGGCGATTTCAATCCCGCCGGCGGCCATTACCGGATCAGGCATTGCCCGCCGCGTCGCGCGGGGCGGGGTCGGCGCCTTCGGGAACCAGGGCCTCGACCCGGGCGGTCATGCGCTTCAGGCGCTCGCGCTCGCTGGCCGATTTCAGCTGTCCGCAGGCGGCCATGATGTCGCGCCCGCGGGGCTGGCGGATCGGCGACGAGAAGCCGCCGTCGTTGAGGATGGTGACGAACTTGTCCATGGCCTCGGGCGTCGAGCATTCGTAGGGTGCGCCCGGCCAGGCGTTGAACGGGATCAGGTTGAACTTGACCGGGATGCCCTTGGCCAGGCGCAGCAACTGGCGGGCGTCGGCCTCGGAATCGTTGACGCCCTTCAGCATCACGTATTCGAAGGTGATGCGCCGGGCGTTGTTGGCCCCGGGGTATTCGCGGCAGGCGCGGATCAATTCCTTCAGGGGATACTTCTTGTTGATGGGCACCAGCACATCGCGCAGTTCGTCCGTCACGGCATGCAGCGACACGGCCAGGTTGACGCCCAGTTCCGCGCCGCATTTTTCCATCATCGGCACCACGCCCGAGGTCGACAGGGTGATCCGCCGCTTGGACAGGGCGATGCCCTCGCCGTCCATGATGATCTTCAGCGCCTTCGATACGTTATCGTAATTGAACAGGGGCTCCCCCATGCCCATCATCACGATGTTGGAAATCATCCGCCCGCCGTCCATGGGCGTCGGCCATTCGCCGTAACTGTCGCGGGCGACCATGAACTGGCCGACGATTTCCGCCGACGTCAGGTTGCGCACCAGCTTCTGCGTGCCCGTGTGGCAGAACGTGCAGGTCAGGGTGCAGCCGACCTGGGACGAGATGCAGATCGCCCCCCGGTCGTCCTCGGGGATGTAGACGGTTTCCGCCTCGTTGCCGTCGGCGAACTTGACCAGCCACTTGCGGGTGCGGTCGCTCGACGTCTGCTCGCGGCTGACGACGGGCTTGCGGACCTCGAACACCTCGGCCAGCTTTTCGCGCAGCGGCTTGGCCAGGGTCGTCATCCGGGCGAAGTCGGTTTCACCCTGGTGATAGATCCAGTGCCACAACTGCTTGGTGCGGAACGGTTTTTCGCCGACAGCCGCGACCGCTTCGGCCAGTTCCTCGCGGGACAGGCCGACCAGATTGGTCTTTTCGGGGGCGGTTTCCATCGTCATGGGCCCTCATATAGCGCGTCCGGGCCCGCTTCCCAACGTGAAAACGCCAAGAAGGCTAGAACCCGCAGGCCTTGCCGATGGCTTTCCAGGCGGCGGTGAAGCCCTTGAGCGAATAGGTGTCCGTCGTCAGGGTGCCGCGCGACGAGGTGCCCTTCACGACCATGTCCGCGCCCCGGATCATGGCGTCGACCAGGGCCGCGTCCTTGCCTTCCTCGGCGAAGGCATGGCCGCCCGAGGTGAACAGCTTGTAGGTCTTGTCGCCGATGGTCACCGTGGCGTCTGAGCCTTCCTTGTAGTCGTAGCCGGTGGTCACGGAAACGACGCCCTTTTCCTTGTCCTTGGGCCGATGGGTGACCAGCATGACGACGCGGCCGCGCGCGGAATACTTGCCTTCCATCTTCTTGGGCTCGGAGCCCATGTAGCAGATCTTGGCCCCGGCCTCGTTGGCCGTGTAGGCCTCCCAGTCGTCGAACAGGCCGATCAGCTCCGGCGCGGCCTGGGCGGCGGCGGGGGTCAGGATGGCCAGGGCGGCAAGGGCGGCGGCGGCGATGCATTTTATCATCGCTCATAGATAGCCGGGACGGCGGCGGGCCTCAAGCCCGGGCGACGGGATAACTTTCCGGCCCCCTTGCCAGGGCCGCCGTTCGGTGGCATGGGAAGGCATGACGAAAAGCATCCATTCACCGGCCCCCGCGATCATCGAGGTCACGCGCGGCACCCTGGTCGAAAGCCGCCACCGCGTTCATGCGGCGGTCGCCGACGCGGCCGGAAACATCATCCACGCCTGGGGCGACGCGGATAAGGAAATCTACCCCCGCTCCGCGATCAAGCCGCTGCAGACCCTGGCCCTGATCGAAACGGGGGCGGCCGACCACTGGCGCCTGACCGACGAGCGCATCGCCCTGGCCACCGCGTCTCATTCCGCCTCGGCGGCGCATATCATGGCGGTCGAGGCTTGGCTGGACGACATCGGCCGGGGCGAAGGTGACCTGGAATGCGGCCCTCAGATGCCGACGGACGAGGCCGCGGCCCATCGCCTGATCAAGCAGGGCGACGCCCCGACGCGCCTGCACAACAACTGTTCGGGCAAGCACACGGGCTTTCTCGCGACGGCGCTGCACATGGGCGAAGATATCCACGGCTACACCGGCGCGGACCATCCGGTGCAGCGGCGGCTGTATCAGGCGCTCGTCGAGATGGGCGGGGCGGAGCTTTCGGGCACGGGGCGCGGCGTCGACGGCTGCGGCATTCCCGTCTACGGCATGCCGTTATCAGCCCTCGCCCGCGCCATGGCGAAAATGGCCGACCCGGGAACGGCCGGCCTGGGGGCCGTGCGCACGGCCGCCGTCCAGCGCATCGTGTCGTCCATGGCCAAGCACAACTTCATGGTTTCCGGGCGCGGGCGCTTCGATCATGCCGCCATGACGGCGGGCATCGCCGTCGCCAAGCGCACGGGCGTGCCCGTGTTCGCGACCAAGACGGGGGCCGAGGCCGTGCACGCGGCGATCCTGCCGGGCCTGGGCCTGGGCGTGGCGGTGAAGGCCGAGGACGGGGCCAAGCGCGCGTCCGATACGTTGATGGCGAATTTGTTGAATTTCCTGGGCGCCTTCGACGACGGCGCGCGCGCCGACATGGCGCCGTTCCTGGAGATGACCGTGGTCAACGCCGAGGGTGCGCCCGTCGGCGCCGTGCGGCCCCAGGCGGGCTGGGACCGGCCTCAGTCGTTGTAGATTTCCGGCGGCGTGTCCTCGAAGGCCTTCATGCGGGCCTGCGCCTTGCGCGAGAAGCGCCCGCCGAACTGAGGGGCGGGCAGGTCCTCGACGGGGCCGCCCTCGGCCACGGGGCGGGGCGCGAAACGGCCCTGGCTGGTCAGCCGGTCGTACATGACGATGGCCCCGGCGATGCCGACGTTGACGCAGAATGACATGGGAATCTGGATGATGTGGTCGCAGCGCCGGATCATCTCGGGGCTCAGCTCGCCGCGCTCCGGTCCCAGGACATAGGCCGCCTGCTGCGGGTGGCGGAAGCTCGGCAGTTCAATCGAATTTTCCAGCAGCTCGACCCCGACCAGCTTGCAGCCGTCCGGCAGCATCACCTGATCGGCCGTGGGAAAGCTGTAGAACGGCACATGCCCCCCGCTTTTCGAGGTGTCGGCCTTTTGCCCGATGGTGCGCTCGTAGGTCGCGTCGATGGTGAACACGAAAGACGCCCCGAAGGCATGGGCCGTGCGGAACAGATTGCCCACGTTCATGGTCTTGGAAATGCCTTCGACCCCGATTCCGAAATATCCGCGCATGGTTTGCCTTCATCCCCTGAAAGCGGGTCCGGGGCGTCTTGCCCTTTGGCCCTTGGTATGGTCAGGTTGCGCAACCTTGGCCAATTCCGGCCCGAAATCAAGTTTTGCCCAACCTGTCTTAAAAAGGAGACCCCGATGCGCGCGGTTGTCTGCACCACCTTCGACGGCATCGACGCCTTGACCTGCGTCGACGACGCCCCCGTCCCGCCGATGACCGAGAACGGCGTGCGCATCCGGGTGCAGGCGGCGGGCATCAATTTCGCCGACACCCTGATGTGCAAGGGCGAATATCAGGTCAAGCCGCCGTTCCCGTTCTCGCCGGGGCTGGAGGTCGCGGGCGAGGTTTTGGAAGTGGCCCCCGGTGTGACCCGCGTCGCGCCGGGCGATCGGGTCATGGCGACGGTGCATTACGGCGGTTACGCGTCCGAAGCGGTCACCCATGAGGCCACGGTCTTCGCCATTCCCGACAATCTGGATTTTGTGTCCGCCGCCGCCTTCCCCATCGTCTACGGCACCTCGCATGTCGGCCTGGTCGACAAGCTGAAGGTACAGCCGGGGGAGGTCTTGCTGGTCCACGGGGCGGCCGGCGGGGTCGGCCTGACGGCGGTCGAGATCGGCAAGAAGCTGGGCGCCACCGTGATCGCCACGGCGGGCGGGCCGGACAAGCTGGCCGTGGCCAAGGAATATGGCGCCGACCATTTGATCGACTACCGCAAGGAAGACATCCGCGAACGGGTCAAGCAGCTGACGGACGGACGCGGGGCCGATTGCGTCTATGATCCGGTCGGCGGCACGGCGTTCGATGCGTCGCTGCGTTGCACGGTGCAGGGCGGGCGGATTCTGGTCGTCGGGTTCGCGTCCGGCACGGTGCCGCAGATCCCGGCCAACATCCTGCTGGTCAAGAACCTCTCGGTCATCGGCTTCTACTGGGGCGCGCACCGTACCCTCGACCCGGATTTGATCGAGCGCTCCTTCAACGAGCTTCTGGGCTGGATGGCGGCGGGCGACCTGCGCCCCCATGTCAGCCATGTGTTCGACCTGGCCGACGCGAAGGACGGCATGAACATGCTGCTGTCGCGCAAGTCGACGGGCAAGGTCGTGCTGACCACGGGGGCCGCGCCGGGCACCCTCAACTAACGGCGGGCAGGATCAGGCGGAAGGTCGAGCCGGTGCCCAGCTGGGAAGACAGGTCGATCGATCCGCCGGCCTTTTCGACGATCCGCCGGCATTCCGACAGGCCCACGCCGTCGCCGGGCACAAGGGACTGCTTGCCGCCGCGCTCGAAGCGGTTGAACACCCGGGGCTGATCGGCTTGGGAGATCCCGGCGCCGTTGTCCTTGATGTAAATCTGCACGGTGTCGCCCTGGCGCCGGGCGGAAATATCGATGGTCAGGGGCCGCTCCAGCGACCTGTACTTAAGGGCATTGTCCAACAGGTTCTGGAACACGCGGGTCAACTGCAATGGAGTGACGGCAACGGGCGGAAGATCACCGACGGTGATCTCGGCGGCGACGGCGTCGATCATCGGACGCAGGCTGTCTTGGGCTTCGCGCAGGCATTGACCGGGATCGGCGGTTTCGGCCGATGAGGCCTGCTGCGCCGACCGGGCATCGTCGAGCAGGTCGCCAATAAAGCGGTTCATGCGCAAGGCGGCCTTATGGGCGGAGGCAAGGAACGCCGCCCTCTGCTGGTCGCTCATGGCCGATGACGGCAGGATTGCGGCCTCAAGATTGCCGATCACGGCATTGAGCGGCGATTTCAGGTCATGGGCGACGGCGCCGGAAAACCGCTCCAGCTCTTCATAGGCGGCGCGCAGTTGGTATTCGGCGCGGTTGCAGGACGCCCACAACAGGCCGAGGCTCCAGCCGATCACCGTCGCCATGCCGATGAACGCGAAGGCAACATCCAGGGTCACGATCTGGTCGTTCGGTCCCACGGGCCCGTCGAACAGCGGCCGGACGAAAATGCGGAACAGCTGAAGGGCCGCGAACACCGCGAACATCGCGCCGAGAATGCGGCAGGCGGTTCTGAGGCTCGGGTCGCGTTCGCCGAAAAGATCCCGTGCGGTCAGGCCGCAGACGATGGCGAATATAACGGAGTTTACGACCAACCCGCCGGCGACGTTCTGTTTGACGACGATGAAATAATAGATGCCGGCGGCGGAAATGATCAGCGCCGCCAATTCCAGAACATAGCGCGGGCGCCGGTTCTGCAGGCGGCCCATGGCCCGCGTCGCCGACAGGATGGCGACGACGAAACACATCAGGCCGAAACCGGCGGGGCGAAAATCCATCATCGCGGCGCCGGCGCCGACGGCCAGCGCGCCGACCCCGCCGACGGTCATGGCCAGAGCCATTTCCTTCAAGCCGCCGGTCTTGATCCGCGCCAACCAGAAGGTGGTCAGGATCGCGGCCATGATGAACTGCACCACGGTCAGCGAGATCAGGATGGAGCTCATGTTGAACATAAAGACCGGCCAAACAGGGTTGCCGGCCGGCGGCGACGCGGGCCGAGGGTGCAGGATCGGCATGGGTTATAGATGTATGAAGCACCGGCGACAACAGCCAGCGCCCGCCCGGACGGGGGCCAGGCGGGGCCGGCGAAACGGGGCGGGACCGATCAGGCCGCGGCGGCGGCGGGGCGCTTTTCCGGAATGGGGATATGCAGGGCGGCGGCGGCGAAGCCGAGCGCGATGGAGCCGTACCACACCCAATCATAAGACCCGGTGGTCTGGTACAGATAGCCGCCCAGCCACACACCGAGGAAGCTGCCGACCTGATGGCTCAGGAAGGTGATCCCGAACAGCATGGACAGATAGCGCACGCCGAACATATGGGCGACCAGGCCGGACGTCAGCGGCACCGTGCCGAGCCACAGCAGCCCCATGGCGCCGGCGAACAACAGGATGTTGGTCTCGGTCTTGGGAGCGGCCAGCAGGGCGATGATGCAGAGCGAGCGCAGGAAATAGAGCCAGGCCAGAACCCATTTCTTGGGGAACCGGCCGCCGAGCGCGCCGCAGGCGAAGGTGCCGACGATGTTGCACAGCCCGATCAGCGACAGGGCAAGTGCCGCGATCCGCAGGTCGATGTGCAGAAGCTCCAGGTACTTGGGGAAATGCACGGTGATGAAGGCGACCTGGAAACCGCAAACGAAGAATCCCAGGGTCAGCAGGTTGAAGCCCAGGTGACGGTAGGCACCGCCCAGGGCTTCGCCCAGGCTGATCTCGGCGCTCTTGCCCTGGCGCTGGGTGACGGGCGTGGCGTCGGGGCCGAGCGGCTGGCGCGCCAACAGAAAGGCCAGCGGCACGGCGAACAGCATGATCACGGCGAGCGCCGTCAACGCCCCGGTCCAGCCGTAGGTTTCCAGCAGCGCCTGACCGACGGGGGCCATGTAGAACTGGCCGAAGGAGCCGCCGGCGCTGGCGATGCCGAGCGCCAGGGAACGGTTCTCGGCGGGCACGCGGCGGCCGACGGCACCCAGGACGACGCCGAACCCGGTGCCGCCCATGCCGATGCCGATCAGGAACCCGGCGCCGACGTTGAACGCGAACAGACTGTCCGCCGTGCCCATGACGTACAGTCCCGCGGCGTACAGCAGGGCGCCCAGGATCATCATGCGCATGCTGCCGAACTTGTCGGCGATCGCCCCCATGAACGGCGTGGCGACGCCCCACATCAGGTTCTGCACGGCGATGGCCAGGCCGAAGTCGCCGGGCGTGATGGCGAGGTCGCGCAGGATATCGGTCTGGAACAGGCCGAAGGTGGTGCGGGTGCCCAGGTTCAGGCTGCCGATCAGGCAGCCGGCGAAGGCGACGATCCAGATGGCGATACCGATGCGTTTGGTGGACATGGCGTTTCCTCGTTGAAACCAGTAGGTCGGGGCCGGTCAGACGTGTCGGGTCAGTCGGATGCGGCGGCCGTGGGCGGAACCGTGCGGCGCATCAGCCGCGCCACCACGGCGGGCGGGGTCAGGACGAACAGGTTGCCGACCAGCACGCAGCCGACGCCGAAGATGGCGCCGGTCGTCCATTGGAAACCTTCCATCCAGGTCGATACGGCCAAGGCCACCAGGGGAAACAGGACCGATGAATAGCTGGCGCGTTCGGGCCCGATGCGGCCCACCAGGGTCAGATAGGTGGCGAAGGCGACGACGGTGGAAATGATCGCGAGGAACAAAAGCGAGCCCACGTAGGCCGTCGTCCATTCCATGCGGAATTCGGCGCCGCGCGCCAAGCAGTAGACCAGCAGGAACAGGGAGCCGTAGACCATGCCCATGGTGTTGGTGCGCACCACGCCCAATCCGCGACGCTGGTTGAGCGCCGAAATCAGCATGCCCGTGGCGGCCGAGGCGGTGCCGCAGAGGACCAGGACCATGCCCTTGGCTCCGCCCTGGGTGAGGTCGAAATGGGCCAGTTCCGGCCAGAAGATGACGGCGATGCCGCCGATCCCGAACACCGCGCCGATCACCATGCGGGGCTCCACCCGGTTGTGCAGGACCAGCGCCCCCCCGGCCACGTTCATGACGATGACGAGCGAGAACAGAATCGAGACCAGGCCCGACGGCAGATGCTGCGCGCCCAGATAGACCAGATAGAAATTGCTGCCGAACAGGAACAGGCCCTGGGCCGCGACCCAGGCGTGGTCGCGCGGCCGGAAATCGATGGCGCGCCCGGTCGCCCGGCAGAACGCGTACATCACCGCCGCCGACAGGGCGAAACGGTAGAACACGGAGACCTCGGGTGCGACGACGCCCAATTGCAGCTGGACGCCGTACCAGCTGAAGCCCCAGGCGAAAACGGTCACGGCGTAAAGCAGCAGGATCACGGAATTGGTTCCGGGCCGGGGCGGCGAGGCGATCGCCGGTGGAAAAAGGGCGACGGGACCGATCGCGGGGATCGGTCCCGTCCAGGGGCACTGATCGTGCCAGGGAAAGTTTAGTCTCTTGGATCAGGAAATCCAAAACGGCTTTTCAACCTCGCGGCGAACGTCGGCCCGGGTCAGGCCCACATCCGCGAGCAGCCGCGGGTTCATCTCGTCGAGATGGCGGCGCATTTCGTACCGTTTCTGCCATTTCACGAGGGTGGTCGGGAAATTGAACACCGCCTGCGCGGCGGAAACGGTAAGCGAAGCGAGGGCCTGTCCAAGAGGAAACAGGCCCGGGCGGGCGACGGAGCGGCCCGCTGTCTGCGTGGTCGTCGATGACGAGGCCATGGGTCCTGTCCTTGTTTCGTTGCCGGGACGGTTGCCGCCGTCCGGGCGGGGTTGCGAATAAGTCGGTTACGGTGTCGTTCTCAAAGGTCGCGCCATCTGTGGCGCCCAGGTTGAATAAGCGAGAACAAGGCCCGTTCACAAACGACAAAATTTCCTGTATGGATTAGAAATTATAATTCATATGTATCAGTACAATATTAAAAATGTTTATTTTCATATAGTTAAAAAATATCGAAGATTTAATGGGTATGTCACGATAAGGAAATTTAATGTTATGGTACAATCATGTCGCGCCGCCTGCCGCCCCTGAACGCATTGCGCGTCTTTGAGGCGGCGGCCCGTCACCTGTCGTTCACCCAGGCGGCGGAGGAACTCAACGTGACCCAGGCGGCGGTCAGCCACCAGATTCGCGGGCTTGAGGACTGGCTCGGCTTTCCCCTGTTCCGGCGCCTCAGCCGCGCCCTGGTGCTGACCGAGGCGGGGCAGCTTTTGTTTCCCGAGGTGCGCGAGGCCATGGACATCCTGACCACGGCGGTCAACCGGGTGCAGCGCCAGGATTCCGAAGGGGTCTTGACCGTGACGACCATGGATTCCTTCGCGCAATCCTGGCTGGTGCCCCGCCTCGGCCGGTTCCGTCAGGCCCATCCGGATATCGACGTGCGCCTGGTCATGGTCGACCGCATGGTCGATCTGGCGCGGGAGGGCGTGGACGTCGCCGTGCGCTATGGCCGCGGCAACTGGCCGGGGCTGACCGTGTCCCTGCTGCGGACGGAGGAGCTGTTTCCCGTCTGTGCGCCGGAACTGATCGCCAAGGGACCGCCCTTGAAAGAGCCCCGCGACCTCGCCCATTACACCCTGCTGCATGACGAGATGCCGGTCGACTGGCGTGACTGGCTGGCGGCGGTCGGCTGCGATACGGTCAACCCGGAACGGGGGCCCGGCTATTCTCATTCCAACCTGGTGTTGCTGGCCGCGCGGGCGGGCGAGGGCGTCGCCTTGGGCCGCAGCGTCATGGTCGCCGACGATCTGGCCGAAGGCCGCCTGGTGCGGCCGTTCGACTTCGCCCTGCCGGCCCCCCAGGCCTATTACCTGGCCTGCGTCGAGGGCGAGGAGGACCGGCCCAAGATCCGCGCCTTCCGCGAATGGCTGATGGGCGAGTTCGAAGCCGCGTGACGGCGCCCGCCCGCCCTTTTAAGGTGGCGGCGAAACTTGAGGAGACTTCCGCCATGACCGTATCCCCGCCCCCCCTGAACGGCCTGCGCCACCTCGCCCTGGTGGTCGAAAACTTCGACGCATGTGAGCGTTTCTACCGCGACATCCTGGGCATGCGGGAACTCAGCCGCTTCAACGACGACCTGGTCTACCTGACGTTGGGCAACGACAATCTGTCGCTCGGCCGCGCCCGGCCCGGCGAGACGCCGCCCGCCAAGCGGCCCATGGATCATTTCGGTTTCGTCGTCGACAGCAAGGAAGACCTGCAGGCCTGGTACGACTTCATGAAGGCCAAGGGGGTCAACCTGCTGGACACGCCGGCGGATCATTTCGACGGAGCGCGGTCGTTCCACTGCACCGACCCGGCGGGCAACGTGATTCAGCCGATCTTCCATCCGGCGATTTCCGGCCAGCGTTTCGAGGGGCCCTGAGTCGCGGGCCGTCCCACCGTCATTCCGGGTCGGCGAACCCCGCGCCGGCCGTCATCGGCATGAGCCGGATCAGGCGCGAATCGGCGACGGCGGCCTGGCGATGGCGCACGGCGTTCCGGTATTGCGGGTCGAACACCATCTCGGCGAAGGCGGCGGGTGACGGATATTCCGCGATGAAACAGATGTCCCAGGATTCGTCGCCGGGTCCGATCAGCACCTGTTCCAGGCGGCCGCGCCACGCAATGCGGCCCCCCAGACGGGCCAGCACGGGAGCACTTTCCCGGCCATAGGCGGCATAGGCGTCCGCCCCTGTCGCCGGGGTGCCGTCGGCGGGCGCATCCGCGCCATAGTCGGCCAGCGGCCGCAGCTTGATCAGGTTCAACATGTGGACCGGGCCGGGCCGGTTGTCGTCGCGAAAGGCACGGAAGGCGTCGCGGGTGAAGGCGGTATGGGGCATGTCGGGCTCCTTCGCGTTTCTCAGGACCGGCCGGCGGCCGAGCGGTCGAGGAAGCGCGCGATTCCTGCCGCGACCGCCGGGGTGGCGGCGGCGCGGGCGAACTGGGCGGCTTCCACGGCCAGGCCCTCGTCGATGCTCAGATTGATGCCGCGGGTCACGGCGGTCAGGCTGGCGGCGACGCTGACCGGGGACTTTTCAATAATCCGCTGGGCCAGCTTTTCCGCTTCGGAAATCAATTTCGATTTCGAAACAACATGATTGACCAAACCCGCCTGGCGGGCCTCCTCGGCGGTGATGGGGTCGCCGGTCAGGATCATCTCCAACGCCCGCTTGCGCCCGACCAGGCGCGGCAGGCGCTGGGTGCCGCCGAACGGCGGGGGAAAGCCCAGGTTGATCTCGGGCTTGGCGAAGGTCGCCGTATCCGCCGCCACGGCCAGCGGCATGGCTTCGAGAATCTCGCAGCCGCCGCCGAACGCCAATCCGTTGACGGCGCCGATGATCGGCTTGGGAAAGCGTTCGATGCGCGACGTGAAGGCCTGTCCCCGGGCGACGAAATCGCGCAGCGCGACCTCGACCCCGGCGGCGACCGAATGGGCGAATTCCTTGATGTCGGCGCCGGCGCTGAAGGCCCGGTCACCGGCTCCGGTAACGATCACGGCGCGGACCGCATCGTCGCGCTCGATGGCGTCGAGATGGGCCATGAAGCGGCCGATCAGGGCGTAATTCAGGGCGTTCATCTGATCCGCCCGGTTGAGGGTCAGGATCGCCACGCCATGGCGTTGGTCGTAGAGCACGGGATCGTCGGTCATTGTGAGGTCCTTTCGGATTAATAAAAATCATGTATTTATGTGTTTGAAGGGAGATAATCACTGACATGCCTTTCGAACAAACGGATATAACTGGCTCAATAAGTGAATTTAACTAACTCATGATGGATGCTCTTCCGCCCCTGAAGGCGTTGCGCGCCTTCGAAGCCGCGTTCCGCCATGAAAGCTTCGTCGAGGCGGCGCGGGAATTGAACGTGACGCCCTCGGCGGTCAGTCATCAGATCAAGTTGCTGGAGGACGTGCTGGGCCTGCCCCTGTTCCGCCGCGAGGTGCGCGCCGTGGTCCCGACGGCGGCGGCCCGCGCCGCCTATCCGGGGGTGCGCCGGGGGTTCGAGGAACTGGCCGGGGCCATGGCGCGCATCCGCCCGCCCAAGGCGGGGCCCCTGGTGTTGTCCTGCGTGCCGTCCTTCGCCATGAAATGGCTGATCCCCCGCCTGGACCGCCGCCCCGCCGGTTTGCAGGTGCAGATCGTGGCGACCCGCGACCGCGCCGACCTGATCGCCGGCGAGGCCGACATGGCGATCCGCTTCGGCATGGGGAATTATCCGGGGTTGGACGCCCACCGCCTGTTCGACGAAATGGTGGTGCCCCTGGCCGCCCCCGCGCTGCTGGCGGGCGGGCGGGCGCTCGACGGGCCGCGCGACCTGCGCCACTTCACCCTGCTGCACGACGATTCCGTGGCCTTCGATCCCCTGGCGCCCGACTGGCGGTCGTGGCTGGCCGCCGCCGGGTTCCCGGACCTGGAGGCCGAGGCGGGGCCCCGCTTCACCGCATCGGAAAACGTGTTGCAGGCGGCGATCGCGGGGGCGGGGGTGGCGCTCGGCCGCTGGTCCATGGCCGCCGGGGACATCGAGGCAGGGCGTCTGGCCGTGCCCTTCGGGCCGTCCTTGACGCTACAGCCGGCCTATTACCTGCTGTCCGTGCCGGGCCGCGCCGAGGCGCCCGCCTGCCGCCTGTTCCGCGACTGGCTGTTGGACGAGGTCGCGCGGTTTCAGGCCCGCCCGGGCCATGCGGCGCCGTGATCAGGTTTTCAGTTCGGTCAGATTCTCGAACAGCCGGAGGGCTTCCGGATTGGCCATCGCCTCCTTGTTCTTCACGGGGCGGCCGTGGACGATGTCGCGCACGGCCAGCTCCGTGATCTTGCCCGACTTGGTGCGCGGGATGTCGGCGACCTGGACGACCTTGGCCGGCACGTGACGCGGCGTGCAGTTGGCGCGCACCTGATCCTTGATCCGTTTCGTCAGCGCATCGTCCAGCGCCTTGCCCTCGGCCAGGCGCACGAACAGCACGACCCGCACGTCGTTGTCCCAGTCCTGGCCGATCACCAGGCTTTCCACCACGTCCTCCAGCTTCTCCACCTGGCGGTAGATTTCCGCCGTGCCGATGCGCACGCCGCCGGGGTTGAGCGTCGCGTCCGACCGCCCGTAGACGATCATGCCGCCGTGTTCCGTGATCTCGATATAGTCGCCGTGGGTCCAGACGTTGGGGAACTGTTCGAAATAGGCGGCGTGGTAGCGCGACCCGTCGGCATCGCCCCAGAACCCTGTGGGCATGGAGGGAAACGCCTTGATGCAGACCAGCTCGCCCTTCTGGCCGATCATCGGCTTGCCGTCGTCGTCCCAGCATTCCACGGCCATGCCCAGCGCTGGGGCCTGCAATTCGCCCCGCCACACGGGCCGGGTCGCGTCGCCGCCGGCGAACACGCCCATGATGTCCGTGCCGCCGGTGAAGGACACCAGATGCACGTCGGACTTGATGTGGTCGTAGACGAATTCGAAGCCTTCCGGCGCCAGCGGCGATCCGGTGGAGCACAGCATGCGCACGCTGGAGAGATCGTGGGTTTCCTTCGGCCGGATGCCCGACTTGGCGACCGCGTCGATATATTTGGCCGAGGTCCCGAACAGGGTCATGTTCTCCGCGTCGGCGTAGTCGAAGATCGTTTCGGGGCCGGGGTGGAACGGCGATCCGTCATAGAGCAGCAAACAGGCCTCGCAGGCCAGAACCGAGACCAGCCAGTTCCACATCATCCAGCCGCAGGTCGTGAAGAAATAGACCCGGTCGTCGCGGCGGATGTCGCAATGGATGGCCTGTTCGCTGGCATGCTTCAGTATCGTTCCGCCAACACAATGAACCATGCACTTGGGCGCGCCCGTGGTGCCGGAGGAAAACATGATGTAGAGCGGGTGGTCGAACGGGACGGGGACGAAGTCGATGTCGCCGGGCGCGTGGGCCGCCGCCGCGTCGGCCATCAGGATCGCCCCCGGAATCATATCCAGGTCCGGCCGGTCGGCGGGATCGTAGGGGGCGACGATGACGTCGGTCACCGTCGGCAGGCCGGCCAGGATCTCGGCGTTCTTCGCGCGCACGTCATGGCGCTTGCCGTTGTAGAAATAACCGTCCGTGCAGAAGAACACCTTGGGTTCGATCTGCCCGAAGCGGTCGAGCACCCCTTGCACCCCGAAATCGGGGGAACATGATGACCATACGGCGCCCAAGCTGGTCGCCGCCAGCATGGCGGCCACCGCTTCGGGCATGTTGGGAAGATACCCCGCGACCCGGTCGCCCGACTGTACGCCCCGTGCCTTGAGATATTGCGTCAGCGACGAAACCTGGTCGTACAGCCCGGCGAAGGTCACGGCCCGCCGCGCCCCGGTTTCCGAACGGAACACGACGGCTTCCGCGCCGTCGCGGCGGCGCAGCAGGTTTTCCGCGTAGTTCAGGCGCGCCTCGGGGAACCATTTCGCCCCCGGCATCCGGTCGCCGTCGACCAGCACCCGCTCCCCCCAGGTTTCCGCCCGCACGCCCGTGTAATCCTTCAATGCGACCCAGAAACGTTCCCGGTCGTCGATGGAAAAGGCGTGCAATTCCGCCGTGTCGGCCAGGTTCAGGCCGAGGGTTTCGTTCAGATGACGGCGGAATTGCTCGATCGTCGATCCGTCGGCGTAGCCGGGCGACGGCGTCCAAAGGGGCTGGTCGGCGTGGGTCTGGTCCATGGCCTGCGGATGCACTCCCTATCGTGATTTTCTGCCGGGGCGTCGGGCCGCCAGCGTGTTTCGCGCATTCTGCCCGCACCCCGGCAGCGCGGCAACGGTCTGTTGCGCCCCCGCCGGCCGTCAGACGTCACCCGCCGGCCGGCTGGGAAAAGCGCACCACGGCGAGTGCCGCGACCCAGCCCGCGTTGATCAAACAGGCGACGGCGTAGAGATAAAGGGCGCGGCCGATGTCGGCGGCCGTCGCCTTTGCCGTGCCATGGCCGATCCAGGGGTCGCGGGCGATGTCCTGGGCATAGCGCCGTGGGCCGGCGAGAGCGAGGCCGAGGGCCCCGGCCATGGCGCCTTCCGGCCAGCCGGCGTTGAGCGAGCGGTGCTTGCCGGCGTCGCGCAGCATCACCTTGACCGCCTGCCAGGGCTGGCCGGCGGGGGCGAAGGGGGCGCCTAAACAGATGAACAGGCCCGACAGCCGGGCCGGAATCAGGTTCAAGACATCGTCCAGCCGCGCCGCGGTCATGCCGAACGCCCGGTATTTCGGCGTGCGGTGGCCGATCATGCTGTCCATGGTGTTGACGGCCTTGTAGATGAACAGGCCGGGTGCCCCGAACAGGACATAAAAGAAAACGGGGGCGACGACCCCGTCGCAGAAGTTTTCGGCCGCCGATTCGATGGCGGCGCGGGCGACGCCGTGCTCGTCGAGCTGCTGCGGGTCGCGCCCGACGATGTGCGACACGGCCTCGCGGCCGGCCTCCAGATTGTTCTCAAGCCCCCGCCGCACGGCGCGCACATGGTCGTAAAGCCCCCGTTGCGCGATCAGCAGCACGATGCAGAACAGCTCGACGATCCAGCCCCAGGGGTGGACGAACGACAGCCAGGCCACGCCCAGCCCCAGGCCGCCGGTCAACGTCACCACGGCCAGCACGGTGACGGCGCCGCGCACGGCGCGGTCCATTTCCGGGCGTCTGTCGCGGTTCAGCTTGCGGTCGAGCCAGTCGATGAGAGAACCCAGCAGCGCCACCGGATGCTTGGCGCGTTTGAACAGCCACGGCGTGTCGCCCAGATAGGCGTCAAGCAGCAGGGCAAGCAGCAGGAGAATCAGGGGGTCGAAGGCCGCCTTCCCCCCGTCGATGAGACCGATCAACAGCATGGCGCGGCCAGAATGGGGGGTGCTCCCCCCCGGGTCAATGGCGCCGCATGCGCGGGGGCGGGTTGGCCTGGGGGCTGTATTGGTACGGTTTTAAGGATAATGTAAGGGTCAACGGCTAGGCTCCCGCCCGGACAGGCGACGACATGGGCACGGGATACGCAGGAACATGGCGGAACAGGCAAAACCGAAGGCGCCCGGCGCCGCGCCGGGCAAGGCAAAACCCAAAGGGAAGGGCAAGCCGAAGGCCGGCGGCAAGGCCAAGAAGGGCCTGCCCAAAAGCTTCTTCTGGGGCTTTATCCTCATCCTTGTCGTGCCGGCCGTGGCCCTTTTGGGCTGGTACGCCTATCAGGTGATGGGCCATGTCGCGAAGGACAGTCAGGAAGCGCTCGACGCCCGGGCCAAGGAACTGGCCAGCAAGGCCAACCAGTTCGCCCGCCGCGCCGCGCAGGAAGGCTTCAAGATCCAGGATTTCGACGCCTGCGCCCAGATCAAGGAGCAATACCGAATCCCGGCGGGTGTCGTGTACACGGAATTCACCCAGCGTCAGCTGGTCGGCCTGTCAAAGTTCGCGTCGGATGAGCAGGTGACCGAACGCTGCATCCAGTTCGCCAAGGCAGTCGCCAAGATGGAGGCCATGTCCCATCACCTGCGCCATGTCTACGTCTGCCAGAAGGCGCAGTTCAACGCCGACAAGTCCGGCCGTTATTTTCTGACGGCCGATGCCGAGGGCAGGGGCGTGGTCGAAAATCTGAGCGGCCGGGCGACACTTCATCCGATCCAGGTGGGGGAATCGATCCTGCTGCGCGGATGGCAGATCTATAATCAGGGCGACGGTTGCGTGATCGTCGGCATGTCGAAATCGGGGACCTTCAGCTTCCGGGGCGGCGTGACGATTATCGAATAGGCCTGTATTCGGACATGCAGGGGGGGAGATGTTCTTGGGGGGGGCATCATGGGCACGACAATTTTCGGTACGTCCGCGACCTGGGACGCCCTAGTCGCCGTGGAAATCCTATTGATTGCCGTGGCCGTTGTCGGCACGGCCGTGACGCTCCGGCGGTTCGGCGAGCTTCGCCGCGCCGGCGCGACCCTGGGCGTGGCCCTGGTCCTGGCCGGTCTGTGGATGGGCATTCTGCTGTACGTCGCCGATTTGGTGATCATGAACACGCGCCCGGAGGCGAACGCCCTGGCGCAGGCGCTGGCGGCGGCGGCGCCCCTGGGCGCGGCGGCAAGCTGGTATGTCCTTTCCGCCTCGGTGGCCCTGGTCCTTGCGGGTCTGGTGGCGACGGTCTTGCGCATGGTGCGCCAGACCATGGAACTGGACCGCCAGCGGCAGGCGCTCGAAGACAGCGAAAGCGTTTTGCGGTCGGTGTTCGAGAACGTTCCCGTCGGGCTGTTGATCAAGGATGAAAATCACGTCGTCGAGCGGCCCAACCGCACCTATACGGATTGGTACGGCTTCGATGCCGAGACCATGGTCGGCCGCCGGTCCGACCAGATCGAGGATTTCCAGGGACCAGATGAAGCGGCCTTCATGAACGAACAGGAAAGCCACGTCCTGACCACCGGCAACACGCTCAGCCGCCAGGTCGAACGCACCTTCGCCGACGGCGAGCGGCGTATCCTGAACATCACCAAGTTCCCGATCCATGATCCCGCCGGCAACATCATCAAGGTCGGCTCGGTCAGCGTTGATCTGACCGAACAGGTCCGGGCCCAGCGCAAGCTGGCGGAAAGCGAGGCCCGGTTCCGCGATTTCGCCGAGGTGGCGTCCGACTGGCTGTGGGAAATGGATGCGGACCTGCGCTTCAGCTATTTCTCCCGCCGCACGAGCGACGTGACCGGCCTCGACCCCAGCATCCATCTGGGCATGCGGCGAACGGACGCCACGGCCGAAGACACCAGCCAGGCGAAATGGCGCCGTCATCAGGAAGATCTGGAAAATCGCCGCCCGTTCCGCGATTTCGAATACCAGTTCAAGGACGGCAACGGCAATCCGCGGTCGGCCCGGATCAGCGGCAAACCGCTGTTCACCGAGGACGGGAAGTTCGCCGGCTACCGCGGCACCGGCACGGACGTGACCGAGGAACGCCGCGCCCAGCGCGCCCGCGACGCGGCGCTGCGCTCGGCCGAGGAGGCGAACCGCGCCAAGTCCGAATTCCTGGCCGCCATGAGCCACGAACTGCGCACGCCCCTGAACGCCATCCTGGGGTTCTCCGACATCCTGGCCAACGACTATTTCGGCGCGCCCGACGCGGTGAAGCGCCGCGAGTACGCCAACGACATCCACGCCAGCGCCAGTCATCTGCTCGATCTGGTGAACGATCTTCTCGACATTTCGGCGATCGAGGCCGGGCGCACGGCGCTCAATCTGGCGCGGGAACCGATCGCCGGCATTATCACCGACTGCGCCCAGACCATGACCGAGGTCGTCCGCGCCAAGGGCGTCGATCTTGAGGTCGTGGTGCCGGACGGCCTGCCGCCGATCCTCGCGGACCGCCGAGCGATCAAGCAGACATTGCTGAACCTGCTGTCCAACGCGGCGAAGTTCACGGAACCGGGGGGGCGTATCGCCATAACGGCGGAAACCGCCCCTGGCGTGGTGCGTATCCGGGTGTCCGACACGGGCATCGGCATCGCGCCCGAACGCCTGGACGAAATGATGGCGACCGTCACCGGCGGCCCAGGATCACCCTATGTGGGGGATCCGCAGGCCCCCTATACGGTGGAAAAGGGCTGGGGTCTGGGGCTTGCCATTTCGCGGTCATTGGTGGAAATGCACGGCGGGGCCATCGCCATCGAAAGCCGCCTCGGCGCGGGCACGACGGTGACCGTCGACCTGCCCGAGTATCGGGCCCCCGCCGAGGCCGGCTGAATGCCCCTTTATCCCTTATTTTCCGCCGCCCCTTGCATCCCTCGGCCCTCGGCGCTATAACCCGCGGCTCGACCGGGCGGCATGGCTTTGTAACGGGCATGCCTGGCCGCCCCGAAACGACTATTGATCAAGACCTTGCGGCCTCCGCCATGGGCGGGGCCCACCAAAGAAAGGATGTCGAAATGCCCAAGCTGAAGACCAAGTCCAGCACCAAGGGACGGTTCCGGGTCACCGGGACCGGCAAGGTGCGCGGCAATTTCTCCTTCAAACGGCACAATCTGCGCAAGCGCTCCACCAAGATGAAGCGCAAGGCACGGGGCACGATGGTTCTGGACGCGACGAACGCGCGCCAGATCAAGTCCTACGCGCCTTATCTGTAACGCCGCGTATTTTTTGAATTAGGAGAGCTGGACAATGGCACGAGTCACTCGGGGCGTCACCGCGCACGCCCGTCACAAGAAAGTCATCGCCCGCGCCAAGGGTTACCGCGGCCGGAACAAGAACAACTTCCGCATCTCGCTGGAAAAGGTCGAAAAGGCGCTGCAATACGCCTACCGCGACCGCCGCGCCAAGAAGCGGAACTTCCGCCGCCTTTGGATCACCCGCATCAACGCGGGTGTGCGCGAACACGGCATGACCTATTCCCAGTTCATGAACGGCCTGGACAAGGCCGGGATCGAGCTTGACCGCAAGGTTCTGTCCGATATCGCGATCCGCGAACCGGAAGCCTTCAAGTCGCTGGTGGAACAGGCCCAGGCCGCCCTCGGCAACTAATCCCGATCCGGTATCCGGCGCCCGTCCCGGCAAGGGACGGCGCGCCGGCCCCGGAACCGCCATCTGAATGACGAGGCCTGGCCATGGAGAGTGTCGACAAGCTCCGTGAGGAACTGCTTGCCGCCGTTGAGGCGGCGGGCGATCTGGACGCGCTCGAACAGGTGCGCGTGGCGGCCCTCGGCAAGAAGGGCCGCATCACCGATCAGATGAAGGGCCTGGGTGCCCTTGACGGCGACCGGCGCCGCGAAGCGGGCCAGGCGCTCAACGCGCTGAAGGACGCGGTCGCCGACGCCCTCGATCAGCGTAAGGCGGCGATGGAGGGGGCGGCGCTCGACGCCCGTCTGGCGCAAGAGCGCATCGACGTCACCCTGCCCGTGCGGCCCGAGGACAGCGGGCGGATCCATCCCATCAGCCAGGTTATCGAGGAAATCGTCGCCATCCTGGGTGACATGGGCTTCGGCATCGCGGAAGGCCCCGACGTCGAAGACGACTGGCACAACTTCACCGCCCTCAACATCCCGGCCGACCATCCGGCCCGCCAGGACCACGACACCTTCTATCTGCCCGGGTCGGACGGCGCGGACGCGGCCCGTCTGGTCCTGCGCACCCATACCAGCCCCGTGCAGATCCGCACCATGCAGGCCGGCCCGCCGCCCTACCGGGTGATCGTGCCGGGCCGCACCTACCGCTGCGACTACGACGCGACCCATTCGCCCATGTTCCATCAGGTCGAAGCGCTGCTGGTCGACGAGAATACCCATATGGGCCACCTCAAGGGGTGTCTGATCGACTTCTGCCGCGCCTTCTTCGGCATCGACGACCTGCCCGTGCGCTTCCGGCCCAGCTATTTCCCCTTCACCGAACCCTCGGCCGAGGTCGACATCGGCTGCACCCGCGAAGGCGGCGAGCTGAAGATCGGCCACGGCGGCGACTGGCTGGAAATCGGCGGTTCGGGCATGGTCAATCCCAACGTGCTGCGCAATTGCGGCATCGATCCCGAAAAATACCAAGGCTTCGCCTTCGGCATGGGGGTCGAGCGCATGGCCATGCTGAAATACGGCGTGCCGGACCTGCGCACCTTCTATGAATCGGACCTGCGCTGGATGCGCCATTACGGCTTCGCGTCCCTCGACATCCCGTCCCTGACCGGGGGGCTGAACCGATGAAGTTCACCCTCGGCTGGCTCAAGCAGCACCTGGAAACCGACGCCACGTTGGCGGAAATCACCGACCGCCTGTCCATGGTCGGGCTCGAGGTCGAAGGCGTGACGGACCGGGCCAAGGGCCTGGAGACGTTCATCGTCGGCGAGGTTCTGGACGCCAAGCAGCATCCCGACGCGGACCGGCTGCGCGTCTGCCAGGTCAACACCGGCACGGAGACGGTCGAACTGGTCTGCGGTGCGCCCAATGCGCGGACGGGATTGAAGGGTGTGTTCGCGCCCTCCGGCTCCTACGTACCGGGCACGGGCATCACCCTGAAGCCGACGGAAATTCGGGGCGTGACGTCCAACGGCATGCTGCTGTCGGAACGGGAAATGGGTCTGTCCGACGAACACGACGGGATCGTCGAACTGCCCGCCGATGCCGCCGTGGGGGCCCGCGCCGTCGACGTCATGGGCTTGGCCGATCCGGTCATCGAAATCGCCATCACGCCCAACCGGGGCGATTGCCTCGGCGTGCGCGGCATCGCCCGCGACCTTGCGGCCTCCGGGCTCGGCAGCTTGAAGCCGCTCGATATCTCGCCGGTGCCGGGCGCGTTCGACAGCCCCCTCGGCGTGGCCCTCGACTTCACGGACGAGACCGCCAGTGCGTGTTCCAAATTCGTCGGGCGCGCCTTCCGGGGCGTCAAGAACGGACCCAGCCCGAAATGGCTGCAGGACCGCCTGACCGCCGTCGGCCTGCGCCCGATCTCGGCCCTGGTCGACGTCACCAACTACATCTCCTTCGAATTCGACCGCCCGCTGCACGTGTTCGACGCGGCCAAGGTTTCGGGCACGATCACCGCGCGCCTCGCCAAGCCGGGCGAAAAGATGCTGGCGTTGAACGAGACGGAATACGACCTGGACCCGGAAATGACCGTGATCGCCGACGACAACGGCCCGCAGGCCGTGGCCGGCGTGGTCGGCGGCCTGGACTCGGGCTGCACCGAGGCAACGACGGACGTGTTCCTGGAAGTCGCCTATTTCGACCCCGTGCGCACGGCCATGACCGGGCGCAAACTCAATCTTCAGACCGACGCCCGCTACCGGTTCGAGCGCGGCGTCGATCCGGCCTTCCTCGACGACGCCTGCGAAATCGCGACGCGCCTGATTCTGGACCTGTGCGGCGGCGAGGCATCGAATGTGGTGTCCGCCGGCGACGGCCCCGACTGGCGCCGCACCCTTGATTTCAACCTGGACAAGGTCGCGACCCTGGGCGGCACCGAGATCGACGGCGTCGAGGCGCGGCGGATTCTCAACGTGCTGGGCTTCGCCATCGAGTCCGACCAGGGCAGCCGTCTGGTGGTCAACGTGCCGTCCTGGCGTTCGGATATCGTGTCGGAAGCCTGCCTGGTGGAAGAGATCGTGCGCATCAACGGCTACGACCGTATCGCGCCGGTCGCCGTGACCCGGCCCGCGGGCGCCCAGGGCCCCGTGATGACCCCGGATCAGCGCCGCCGCGCCCAGGCCCGCCGCCTGCTCGCCCAGCGCGGCATGGTCGAGGCCGTGACCTATTCCTTCATGCCCGACGCCCAGGCCGCCCTGTTCGGCGGCGTCGCCGACAGCATGCGGCTTCTCAATCCGATTTCCGCCGATCTCGACGTCATGCGACCGTCGATCCTGCCCAACCTGCTGACCGCCGCCGCGCGCAACCAGGCGCGCGGTTATGCCGACCTGGCCTTGTTCGAGGTCGGCCCCCAGTTCCCGGGCGCCAAGCCGGAAGATCAGCAGCTGGTCGCATCCGGCATCCGTGTCGGCAAGACCGGCCCCCGCCACTGGGCGGCGCAGCCGCGCGGCGTCGACGCCTTTGACGCCAAGGCCGACGCTCAGGCGGTCCTGGCCGACCTGGGTCTGCCGGCCGACCGGGCACAGATCAAGACCGACGCGCCCGCCTGGTATCACCCGGGCCGTTCCGGCACCCTGCGTCTCGGCCCCATGGTGCTGGCCGCCTTCGGCGAGGTCCATCCGGCGATCCTGAAAGCCCTGGACGTGAAGGGCCCGGCCGTCGCCTTCGAGATTTATTTCGACAACCTGCCGGCGGTGAAGGCGAAAAAGTCCGCCGCCAAGCCGCATCTGGTGTTGTCGGCCTTGCAGCCGGTCGCCCGCGATTTCGCCTTCGTCGTCGATGCGGACGTCGAGGCGGCCAAGGTCATCAACGCCGCCCATGCCGCCGACAAGGCGCTGATCGCCGAGGTCACCCTGTTCGACGTCTACGAAGGCAAGGGCGTGGGCGAGGGCAAGAAGTCGCTGGCCATCAACGTCGTCCTGCAACCCGTGGAAAAGACCCTGACGGATGCCGAGATCGACGCCGTCGCCGACAAGGTCATCGCCGGCGTGACCAAGGCCACGGGCGGCGAGCTGCGGACCTGATGGGCCCGCTCGACGCCTTCTCCACCGACCATCGCCGCGCCATCCGCGGCATCATCACCGACGTCGACGGCACCCTGACCACCGGCGGCAAGATCACCGCGACCGCGCTGGCGGCGCTGGAACGCGCCCAGGCGGCGGGGCTCAAGATCGTCGCCGTGACCGGGGCCGCCGCCGGCACCTGCGACGCCATGGCGCGGACCTGGCCGGTCGATGCCGTGGTCGGGGAATCAGGCGGCTTCGTGTTCCGCCTGCATCCCGACACGGGGCGCATGGTGCATCTGCATATCCTGGCGCGCGACGAACGGCGCAATCATTGGGCGCAGTACGAAAAGGTGTTGGCGGCGATCGTCGCCGAGGTGCCGGGGGCGGCGCTGGCCGCCGACCAGGCCTACCGGGAAACCGACCTCGCCATCGACCATGCCCAGGACGTTGCGCCCCTGGGGGACGAAGCGGTCGCCCAGATCGTGTCCATCATGGAGGCCGCGGGCATGACCGCGACCTATTCCAACATTCACGTCAACGGCTGGCTCGGCCCTTACGACAAGCTGACGACGACCTGCCTGGTGTTGCGCGAACTGTTCCGCGCCGACGTGTCGGACGAAGCCGAACGCGGGCGCTGGATGTTCGTGGGCGACAGCCCCAACGACGCGCCCCTGTTCGACTTCTTCCCTCATGCCGTCGGCGTCGCCAACGTGCGCGACTTCGCCGACCGCCTTTCGGCCAAGCCCAAATATGTGACGGAAAACGCCTCGGGCGCCGGCTTCGCCGAAGCGGTCGACGCGGTGCTGGCGGCTCAGTCCGCCGCCGGGGCCACGGAATAGACCTTCACCGGCGCCGCCCGGCCCTTGACCGGGATCTCCCCCTGAAACGCAGACGCATAGCCGCCGCCGCAGGTGTCGATGGTTTCCTGCGTGCACATGACGTAGGTGCCGTACTGCTTGTTCAGCTGCTCCAGCCGCGCGGCGATGTTCACGTTGTCGCCGTGCACGGTGAAGGTCAGGCGTTCGGCCGTGCCGACGGCGCCGACCACGATGGGCCCGGTGTTGACGCCGCAGCGGGTCAACAGTTTGACCCCGTCGCCGAAGGTGCGTTCGCGGCACACCCGTTCGATCTCGAGCGCGCAGTCGATCGCCCGGGCCGCGTGATCGTCCTGCGGCGTCACGGCGTTGAAGGTGATCAGCATGGCGTCCCCTTCGAACAGCAGAACCACGCCGCCGTGCCGGCTGATGATTTCGCCCATGGCCTGGAAATAATCGTTGATGGTGCGGGCCAGTTCCGCGGGCGACATCTTTTCCGACGCGGTTGAAAAGCCCTCGATGTCCGTGAACACGATGGTCGCGACCTTGCTTTCGCCGTCGCCGGGCTGGATCGCGTGATCGGCCTGGGTGATGCGCTCGGCCACCTCGCGCGACACGAAGCGGGACAGGTCCTGGGCCGCGGTGCTTTCGATGATCGCGCGGTAGAGCGAGCGCCGCGCGCGCAGCACGGCGATGGCCAGCACGCCGGTGACCATGAGGATGGAGACGATTTTGTCGATTTCGGCGCCGATCAGGATGGCGTTCGACGTCATGTATTCCACGTAGTCACGGGTGATCATGGGATTGCCGGCTTCCGCGTGTACGACGTAGTACATGAGGCCGAGCCAGCCCACGGACGCGGACGCCCCGGCGAGCAGGATATAGCCCGGCTCGAAACGCAGGGTGCGCAGGCCGATGAAGATGAACACGTACATCAGGGTCGGGGCCTTCAGGTAGAAGCTCGCGGGCTGCATGTACTTGATGTGGAACGACCAGATCAGCACCATCAGCAAGGCCATGTCGATCACCACCGAGGCGGTCAGCAACGGCGTGTTGAGGGCGTTGCGGTAGGCCGCGATCATGCGCACCAGGGTGAAGGCGAAATAGAAGGCGAGGGCCGCCGGCACCAGGTCGAACTGCGTCTGCGGGCCCTTGGGCGACGCGGCCCACAGGCTTCCGAACAGCAGGACCAGCAGCAACTGCATCCAACTGATGAGCTTCTCGCCCTGCAACTGCTGCGCGGCGATGCGGTCGCGCACGCGGGCCGGCAGCCGGTCGCCGACCGGATGACCGAAGATGAAATCGGAAAGGCGTTGCCACATGCCCGAACGATGGACTGACGCGGCCGAAAGCTCAATCATGGAATGCAGGTTCCCTTCAGATGGCGGCCTGTCTAGCAGACGGGGCCGCTCACCGGGAATTCACGGCTGCGTCATCTGCCGGGGGATCGGAAGGGGGATCAGGCGGCGTCTCCGACGCCGCCGTCCTGGCGCAAGGCTTCCTTCACCGCCTCGCATTTGTTTTGCAGGTGGTCGCGCAGGACCTTGGCGAGTTTGGGGCCGTCGCGTGCTTCCAGGGCGGCCAGCATGTCCTCGTGCTCGGCCATGGCCTGTTTCCAGCGTTCGGACGTGATGGAGGAAATATAGCGCGCCCGGCGGATGCGGCCGGCCAGGCCTTCGTACATGGAAACGAGCAGGTCGTTACCGGCCGAGCCCATGATCTTTTCGTGGATCTTCTGGTTGAGGGCGAAATACTCCGCCCGTTCCCCCCGCGTGTGATGCAGGGCCATCTGGTAATGCAGGGCGCGCAGCTCGGCCAGATCCGCCTCCGACGCATTGGCGCAGGCAAGCTCCCCGGCCAATGCCTCCAACGCCCCCATCACGGGAAACATCTCGTCCACGTCGGCGGCGGTCAGCCGGGCGACCCTGGCCCCCCGGTTGGGCAGAAGTTCCAGCACGCCTTCCGACGCCAAGACCTTGAGCGCCTCGCGCAGCGGCGTGCGCGAAATGCCGAGCGTTTCGCAGAGCAGCCGTTCCGGCACCTTGTCCCCCGGCTTCAGATCGCCGTCATAGACCATGGCGCGCACCCGGTTGACGATGGTGTCGTGCAGGGACGGGCGCTCGATGGGGGTGTGCGAAGCATCCATGGGCGTCACTCCGTTGCCAGGAAGCGGTCGAGAACCTGGGCCACGTGCACCGCCGCGCGCGGCGTGCCGTCGGCGATTTGATGGCGGCAGCTGGTGCCGTCGGCAACGATCATCGTGTCCGCCTCGGCGCCTCTGACGGCGGGCAGCAGGGCCAGTTCGCCCATGCGCTTGGACACGGCGACGTTGTCCGCGTCGTAGCCGAAGGCGCCCGCCATGCCGCAACAGCTTGAATCGACCGTTTCCACGTTCAGCCCCGGCACCAGACGCAGGGCCGTTTCGACCGCCCCCATGGCGGCGAAGGCCTTCTGATGGCAATGGCCGTGCAGCAGCGCCTTGGCGTCGGCGGCGTTCTTCAGGGGCAGGGTGAGGGTTCCGGCATCGGCTTCCGCCGCCAGGAATTCCTCGAACAGCATGGCCTTGGCGGCCAGCGCCTTGGTGTCCTCGCCCGGCAGCAGGACCGTGAATTCGTCGCGCAGGGTCAGGAGGCACGACGGCTCCAGCCCGACGATGGGCACGCCCGCCTCGACGAAGGGCTTCAAGGCCGCCAGCGTGCGCGCCGCTTCCTTCTTCGCTTCGTCGGCAAGACCGGCGGCCAGGAACGTGCGCCCGCAGCACAGCGGCCGCGTGCGGTCCGGCGCCTGCGCCGTGACCACGCGGTAACCGGCGGCGGTCAGCACGCGCCGCGCGGCGGCCAGATTTTCCGGCTCGAAATAGGTGTTGAAGGTATCGCCCAGAAGGACCACGGCCTTGCCCGCCGGGCAGGAAGTTGCGTCCATGGGCGCGCCCTTGTCCGGCGCCGATGCCCAGCGCGGCAGGGTGCGGTCGGCGGAAAAGCCCAGCAGTTTTTCCGACAGCCAGGGCAGGCCGGGCAGGGTGTCGCGCAGGTTCAGCAGCCAGGACAGCTTCGACGCCACGGGGGCATAGCGCGGCAGATAGGCGACCAGCCGGTCGAACAGGCGCAGCCCGTGGCGCTTGTTGTACTGGTTCAGGAATTCGATCTTCATGCGCGCCATGTCGACGCCCGTGGGGCATTCGCGCTTGCAACCCTTGCAGCCGACGCAAAGCTTCATGGTGGCGGCCATGTCGTCCGACGTGAAGGCGTCGGGCCCCAACTGGCCCGAAATGGCGAGGCGGAGCGTGTTGGCGCGGCCGCGGGTCAGGTGCTGTTCATCCCCCGTGGCGCGGAACGACGGGCACATGACCCCGGCGTCGCGCTTGCGGCAGGCCCCGTTGTTGTTGCACATCTCGACCGCCCCGGCGAAGCCGCCCCAGTCGGACCAGTCGAGGACCGTCGCGATCTCCTGCGTCTGATAGCCGGGCTTGAAGCGGAACAGCGTGCGGTCGTCCATTTTCGGCGGGTCGACGATCTTGCCCGGGTTCATCAGGCCCGTGGGGTCGACCGTGTTCTTGACCTCCTTGAAGGTCTCGACCATGCGCGTGCCGAACATGGCCTCGTGGAATTCGGAACGCACCAGCCCGTCGCCGTGTTCGCCCGAATGCGATCCTTTGTATTCGCGGACCATCTCGAAGGCTTCCTCGGCGATGGCGCGCATCTGCTTCGCACCCAGGTCCTGCTTCAGGTTGATGACCGGGCGGACGTGCAATGTCCCGACCGAGGCATGAGCGTACCAGGTGCCCTCGGTGCCGTGCTTGTGGAACACCTGCGTCAGGCGGTCGGTGTATTCGGCCAAGTCCTCCAGGCGCACGGCGCAGTCCTCGACGAAGGAGATCGGCTTCCCGTCCCCCTTCATGGACATCATGATGTTGAGGCCCGACTTGCGGACCTCCCACACGTCGCGCTGGAACGCCGGGTCCACGGCCTCGACCACCGCGTCGGGGAAGCCCAGGTCGGCCATCATCTCGCCCAGCTGTTTCAGCTTGGCGAGCAGGGGCTCGCGTTCCTCGCCGGCGAATTCGACCAGCAGCAGGGCATCGGGCTCGCCCTTCACGAAGCGCTCCACCGTGGGGCGGAAGATTTCGATGTCGCGGGCCAGGCCGATCATGGTGCGGTCGACCAGCTCGACCGCCGCCGGGCCCAGGGTCACCAGATGCTGGGCCGCGTCCATGCATTTGTAGAAGGTCGGGAAATGGCACACGCCCAGCACCTTGTGCTTCGGCAGGGGCTGTAGATCCAGGTGCAGTCTGGTCGAGAAGGCGAGGGTGCCTTCCGATCCGATCAGAAGATGGGCGAGGTTCGGATGGGTCTGCTGGCGGTACAGCGTTGCCTCGGCCCAGGGGCCCTTGGGCGCGCCGCCGGGCATCAGGGAATCGATGTTGTAGCCGCCGACCCGGCGCATCAGGTCCGGGAAGGATTGGCGGATGTGGTCGCCCTCGCGCCGGCCGATGTCGAGCAGCCTGGCCACCATCTCCTGCTGCACGGGGTCAAGCTTGGCCGCCGGCTCGTTGTCCGACACCTCGCCGAAGCGCATGGCGCGGCCGTCCATGGTCACCGCGTCGATGGCGCGCACGTTGTCGCGCATGGTGCCGTAAACGATGGAGCGCGAGCCGCAGGAATTGTTGCCCGCCATACCGCCCAGCGTGGCGCGGGACGAGGTCGAGACATCGACCGGGAACCACAGGCCGTGGGGCTTGAGATAGGCGTTCAGATGATCGAGCACCAGGCCCGGTTCGACCAGGGCCTGGCGGCCCGCCGCGTCGAACTCGAGAATCTTGTTCAGGTGCTTGGACAGGTCGACGACCAGGGCCTCGCCCACGGTCTGCCCGCATTGCGACGTGCCGCCGCCGCGCGGCAGGATCGGCACGCCTTGGTCCCGCGCGACGGCGATGATGGCTGCCACGTCGTCGGCGTCCTCGGGCACGACGACGCCCAAGGGCTCGATCTGATAGATCGAGGCATCCGTCGAATAGCGCCCGCGCGAAAACGGATCGAACAGAACCTGGCCCTTGATCGCGGCCTTCAGGCGGCGGGCGAGGGCGGGGTCGCCCTTGGACGGGCGGCTGCGGGAAGCGTCGGCGGCAAGGGCGGTGTCGGACGGGGCCATGGGCGGAGATCGCTTTGTCATCATAGGGGATGCGGAGTGTATCAAATTGCATTCAAAATACAATAAGGCAAATCAACAGCGCCGGATAAAATTCCATTTTTATTGAATTATCTATATGTAATTACACGATAATTATCGTTTTTCATCAGGTATGCCCGAATCCGGGTTGTCTGGGCAAAAAATGTATGCATAATTCCGGAACTGTCGCGCCACCGGGCGCGGCCCATCGATTATAAAGAGGACATCCGATCATGACTGTGCGCCGCGGCCGCCATTTCCTGCAGATTCCGGGCCCCTCCAACACGCCCGACCGCATCCTTCGCGCCATGGATTATCCGGTGATGGATCACCGCGGCCCCGATTTCGCCGACCTGGGGCTGTCCTGCATCGCCGGCATGAAGAAGGTGTTCAAGACGGAAAAGTGCGAGGTCGTGATCTATCCCGCGTCGGGGACCGGCGCCTGGGAAGCCGCACTCGCCAACACCATGTCGCCGGGCGACCGGGTGCTGATGTACGAAACCGGCCAGTTCGCGACCCTGTGGAAGAACCTGGCGCTGCGCCTCGGCCTGGTGCCTGAGTTCATCGACGGCGACTGGCGCCACGGCGTCGACGCCGCCGCCATCGAGGCGCGCCTGAACGAGGACACGGACCGCGAGATCAAGGCCGTCTGCATGGTCCATAACGAAACGTCGACGGGCGTGACCTCGCGGGTCAAGCTGGTGCGCGAAGCCATCGACCGCACGGGCCATCCGGCCCTGTTCATGGTCGATACCATCTCGGGCCTCGCCTCCGCCGATTTCCAAATGGACGAATGGGGCGTCGACGTCGCCGTCGCGGGATCGCAGAAGGGCCTGATGTTGCCGCCGGGGATCAGCTTCAACTGCGTCTCGGAAAAGGCGCAGGAAGTGTCCAAGACGGCCAGCCTGCCCAAGTCCTATTGGGCCTGGGACGAAATGATCACCATGAACAAGACCGGCTATTTCCCCTATACGCCGGCAACCAATCTGCTTTACGGCCTCAAGGAAGCCATCGCCATGCTGATGGAGGAAGGGCTCGACAACGTGTTCGCCCGCCACGAGCGCGTGGCCGAGGCGACCCGCCGCGCCGTGCGCGCCTGGGGCCTCGAGGTCCTGTGCCAGGAACCCAAGGAGTATTCCCCCGTGCTGACCGCCGTGGTCATGCCCGAAGGCCACAGCGCCGACAATTTCCGCCGTGTGACGTTGGAGGCCTTCGACATGTCGCTCGGCAACGGCCTCAACAAGATCGCCGACAAGGTGTTCCGCATCGGCCACCTGGGCGATTTCAACGAACTGATGCTGATGGGCACGCTCTCGGGCGTCGAAATGGGCCTGGAACTGGCCAAGGTGCCCCATGAAAAGGGCGGCGTCGACGCGGCCATGGCCTATCTGGTCAATCCGCAGGCGCGCTGATCCCACCCCCGCGCGTTGCGGACAGGATGCAGACAAGCAGACAAGAAGAAACGGAAGGAGAGATCATGGCACGAGGTGATGGGCCGCTCGGCGGCATGAAGGTTCTGGACCTGACCCATGTGATGGCCGGGCCGACCTGTGCCCTGATGCTGGCCGACATGGGCGCGGACGTCATCAAGGTGGAAAAGGTGCCGGGCGGCGACGACACCCGCCGCGCGGCCCCACCCAAGATCGGCGACGAGGCGGCGGCCTTCCTGGTCATGAACCGGGGCAAGCGGTCGGTCGCCGTGGACCTGAAAACCCCGGGCGGTCAGGCCGCCGTGCGCCGCATGGCGCTTGAGGCCGACGTGCTGCTGGAAAACTACCGTCAGGGCACGCTGGCCAAGCTGGGCCTGGACTATGAGGAACTGAAAAAAGAAAACCCCAAGCTGGTGTGGTGTTCGATCTCCGGCTTCGGGCAGACGGGGCCTTACGCGGAACGCGGCGGCTTCGATTTGATCGCCCAGGGCATGTCGGGCCTCATGCACATCACCGGCGAAGGTCCCGGCCGCCCGCCCTGCAAGGTCGGCTCGCCGATCACCGACATCACCGCCGGCCTGCTGGCGGCCATGGGCGTGTCCGCCGCCTATGCCCATGCGGTCAAGACCGGGCAGGGCCAGGTCGTCGATACCTCCCTGTTCGAGGCCGGGATCATCCATACCTACTGGCAATCGGCGATCGCCTTCGCGACGGGGGTTTCCCCCGCCGCCATGGGCTCGGCCCATCCCTTGAACGCGCCCTATCAGGCGTTTGAGGCGGCGGACGGCTGGATCACCTGCGGGGCGGCAAATCAACGCACCTGGGAACGGCTGCTCGAAGCCCTCGACAATCCGGCCATCGCCGACGATCCCCGGTTCACGGACAACACCGGGCGCATGGCCAACCGCCAGGCATTGGAAGACGTGCTGACGCCGATCTTCAAGTCCCGGCCCGCCGCCGACTGGCTCGCCAAGTTCGACGCGGTCGGCCTGCCCGCCGGCCCGGTCCTCGACATCACGCAGATGCACGCCGATCCGCATGCCCTGGCCCGCGACATGATCGTCGAGGTGCCGCACAAGACCCTCGGCACGGCCAAGGCGCTCGGCATGCCGGTGAAGTTCTCGGGCACGCCCGCGAAGACGGATCAGGGCGCGCCGGTCTACGGCCAGCACACGCGCGAAGTCCTCGCCGAATACGGCTACGGCGCCGACGAGATCCAGGCCCTGATCGACGATGGCGCGGTGATCGCCGCCGACTAGGGCCTATCAAGATGATAGGCTCTAGGGGCGGGCTTGCAGGGTCAGGCTGATCTGTCGATCCGCGCCGCCGCGCCGCACGGTCAGGGCGACGGCGTCTCCCGCGTGATGACGGAACAGGGCCGCGCGAAACTGCCCCGGTGACGTCACCGGCCTGCCGTCAATTTTTGTGATGACATCGCCCGCATCGATCCCGGCGGCGAAGGCGGGGCCGCCCCGCGCGACCTCGACCACGGCGACACCCCCGGTCCGTTCCTGTTGTTGGGCGGACAACGCCCCCGTTTCCATCCCCGCGGTCGCTTCCATCACCGTGCCGTGGGCGGCCAGGTCGCCGACGACCCGCGCCATCAGCGGCTGCGACGCCGCGAAGTTGACACCGATGTTGGCGTCGGAGCCTTGCGCGAAGATCGCCGAGACCAGGCCGACCAGACGTCCCTTGCCGTCGACCAGGGCCCCGCCCGATCCACCCGGGTTGACCGCCGCGTCGGTCTGGATGAAATCCTCGATCACGTTGAACCCGGCGTTGGCGCGGCCCGTCCCTGAGACCACGCCGCAGGATACGGAAATTCCCCGCCCGAACGGATTGCCGATGGCGCAGACCGGCTCGGCCAGGGTTGGCTCGGGCCCGGGTTCCGCCACGGGAAGGTCGATGGGAGCCTTCAGAAGGGCGATGTCCGTCGCCTTGTGACGGCCGACGATCTCGGCGGAAACGGTGCGCCCATCGGCAAGGCGAATACGGACGCTGACGGCATCGCCCAGCACATGATCGTTGGTCGCGACGTAGCCGCCGGGCAGCACCGCGACGCCGGAAGCTTCCGGCGTGATGCGTCCGTCGGCGCTTTTCGGCGCGAATCCGGCCCGCACGCCTTGCCAGTTCGGCAGCACGACGACCACGGACTGTGCCGCCGTGGCCACGGCGGCGGGATCGATGCCGCCTGCCGTTCCCGTGCGGGGTGCCAAAACAAGGACCGCCGCCAGGGCGGGGGCGATGAGAATCCGTGCGCTCATGCCGTCGTCTTTACCATGATGCGAAGCGGCCTGCCGACCTCTATATTGGCCAACCTTCATATTGAGAGGTCACGGCTTGAGAGGAATTCCGGCACAATGAAGTTCGCACGCACCATCCGGCTCGACGCTTCGGACCAGAACGTGTTCGACATTCCGGCGGAACCGGGCGAATGGGCCGTCGCCGGCACCTTTGAATTTCTCCATGGTGAATTCGCCGACGGCGATCCGTCGGCGTGGACCAACAAACAGCAGTTGGCGTTCAAGAGCGGCTGGATGGGCCTCGGCAGTTTCGGGCGGTCGACCTTCGTGCAGGTCGCGGTGCTGCCCGACGGCCAGGTCGAGGATGCGGTGCGGGCCCTGGCCGGGCATCTGTACGAACGCTACGGCGCCCCCGACATGATGGCGGCCCTCGACGCGGCCAGGGGCGAATGCCGCGACATGGCTGACCTCTGCGATCATCCGGCGGGCACGTTGCTGGCCATCGAACGGGACCTGACGGACGACGGCATCGCCGAGCGCGTGCGCGTGATCCCCGCCACGGGCGACGGTCAGCACGCCCGCATCTGGGGCGTGGCGGGTGACGATCCGGCCTGAACGGTTCGCGGAGAATCCGCCGCATTTCACTCAAGCGTCTCTCACACCCTTGTGATGCCCTGCGACGTCAACGTTACGCCCGCTGCCGGCCCGCGCGGGTACACTCCTCCTCGACCGGACACGAGAGCCGGATCATAGGTTTCACCAAAGGAGAGTACCCAATGTCGATCCAGAAAAAGACCGTCGGCGCCACCTTGGCAACCGCCGCCGCCGCCCTGTTCATCGCCGGTGCCGCCATGACCGGCGCCCCGATGGCCGCGAAGGCCGCCGACGGCGTCAAGTGCATGGGCGCCAATTCGTGCAAGGGCCACGGTTCCTGCAAGACCGCGTCCAATGACTGCAAGGGCCACAACGCCTGCAAGGGCAAGGGCTGGATTTCCACCAGCACGGAAAAGGAATGCATGGAAAAGGGCGGCACGGTCGCCAAGTAACGGCGTCCGCACCTTACCCAACACGACGGATGGCGGGGGGCCGGAGGCATCTGGTCCCTCGTTTCCGTTTTGCGCTAGGCTTCTTTCCATGACTCTCTGCCAGGATCCTTTTGCCGGTTTCGGGCTCGGCCTGCGACCGCAACATTTTCCCGATATTCTCGGCCCCGACGGGGGCGAGGGGCTGGCCCGCGTCGACTGGTTCGAAATCATTTCGGAAAACTTCATGGCCGTGGGCGGCATGCCGCTGCGCAACCTTTTGGCCGTGCGTGAACGCCGTCCCATGGCCATGCATGGGGTGTCGCTGTCGATCGGGGCGCCCGATCCTCTCGACGACGGCTATCTCAAGGACCTCAAGACGCTGGCCGATCTGATCGCGCCGGCGGTGGTATCCGACCATCTGTGTTGGACCGGGGCGCATGGCGTGAACCTGCACGACCTGTTGCCCCTGCCCCTGACCGAGGAAACCCTGGACCATGTCGCGGCGCGGGTCGCCCGGGTGCAGGATGTCTTGGGCCGTCGCATCGCGTTGGAAAACGCCTCGACCTACGTGACGTTCACAGCCGATACCATGAATGAATGGGAATTCCTGGCCGAGCTGACGCGGCGCGCCGATTGCGACCTGCTGCTCGACGTCAACAACGTCTACGTATCGGCCTTCAACCACGGCTTCGATCCGGCCGACTATCTGGCCGGCATTCCCAAGGACCGCGTGCGCCAGATTCATCTGGCCGGGCACGAACACAACGGCGACCATATCGTCGACACCCACGACGCGCCGGTGGCGGATCCCGTGTGGGATCTCTACCGCGCCGCCGTCGCCCGCTTCGGCGCCGTGCCGACGATGATCGAGCGCGACGCCGACATCCCGCCGTTCGCCGATCTGGTCGCGGAACTTGGCACCGCGCGGCGGCTTGCCGGTGACGCCCTTGACGAGGCCGCGGCATGACCGCGTCCTTGCTCGAGGTGCAAACCCTGTTCCAGGACCGTCTGCTGACCGGGCGGGCGGACATCGAAGCGCACCTGACGTCCGGCGGCCCGTTCCTCAAGGTCTACGACCACGCCTATGTCGCCCGCCTGTTGGAAGTGATGGGCGAGGATTTTCCCGCCGTGCACACGTTGCTGGGCGACGATGAATTCGGGGATGCGGCCGCCGCCTATGTGCGGGGCCATCCGTCACAGGCGCGCTCCGTGCGCTGGCTGGGTGCCGGCTTTGCGGCCTGGCTCGGCGAAACCGCGCCCTGGTCGGGCCTGCCGGTGCTGACCGACATGGCGGCCTTCGAATGGGGTCTGGGGCTTGCCTTCGACGCGCCCGACGCGGAGGTCATCGGGGTCACGGCGCTGGCCGCCGTGCCGCCGGAAGCCTGGCCGGTCCTGACGTTCGATTTCCATCCCGCCCTGAACACGGCGGCGCTTGCCCACGACGTCGCCCCGTTCCAGCAGGCCGTGGCCAACGACCGGGATCCCGAGGCGGCGCCCGGGGTGGCGCCGGGGGGGCCGCAGACCTGGGCTTTCTGGCGCGACGGGGAAACCTGCCAGGTGCGCTACCGCGCGCTTTCCGGCGCGGAGGCATCGGGACTTGCCCTGTTGCGTGCCGAGGGAGATTTCCAGACGTTGTGCGAAACCCTTGCCGGGTTCGGCGATGAGGACGATGCCGCCTTGCGGGCGGCTGGGTTCCTGCGCGGCTGGGTCGAGGCGGGCTGGATTACCGGCCTGTCCGCGCCGGGCCTGAGCTGGGCCTGAGCGGACGCCCGGCCCGGCGGCTGGTGACCCCGACAGGATTTGAACCTGTGACCTACAGATTAGGAATCTGTCGCTCTATCCGACTGAGCTACGGGGCCTTGCCGCCGTCGGCCTGACGCTGGACGTCGCGCGCCCGTCTATACCACAGGTTTCCGTGCCGGTTCCAAGCTTTGGTGGCAGGGACGACGGATGCGCGGCGGCCTATTTGAACAGGCCCTTGATGCGGTCCATGGACATGGAATAGTTCAACATGACCGATTCCACGCCCGGGTTGCCGTCGCCCAGGCCCGCGTTCGACGAATGGTCGATGGAAATGCCGATGCGCGAACGGTCGTCGAAGCGGTAGGCGAGTTCCAGGCGCGAGCGGAATTCGAGCGCGTGGCCCAAATCCAGGTTGGACGTCTTGCCCCGCCAAAAGGTCGGCGAGAACTGCGGCGTCAGCACGAAGCGCCGACCCAGGTAGATGTCGACCAGCAGGCCGGCCCCGATGAACGACGAATTGTTGGTGACATAGGCGCCGGTCAGGAACGGCTTGAAGATCCAAAGTTTCTTGCCGAACCGGTAGTCGAGGCGGATTTCCGCGTCCTCTTCCCGGTTGCGGAAGATGTCGAATTTGCCGACGGCGAGGGTCAGGAAATCAGGATCATCCTCGGCCCGCGCGGTACCCGACGGCATGACGGTCACCGCGGCAAGCAATGCCGGAATGAGCAGCTTTTTGAACATGTTAGATCGTCCCCGATACGGTCCGATTGCCGGACCCACCCCTTTGTCGGGCATCTTAATCGATCGGGCCGATCTTTCAAGCCGGGATGACGCGCGGGGTCAGCCGTCGCCGAGCCGCCGGAAGCCGTCCATGGCCCTGACCAGGGAGGAGCGGATGCCCGGCTCCATGGCCGAATGCCCGGCGTCGGGCACGATCACGTAATCGGCGTCGGGCCAGGCCTGCGCCAGTTCGTCTGCCGTGGCGATCGGGCAGACCATGTCGTAGCGGCCCTGCACGATGACGCAGGGCAGGTGGGTGATGCGTCCGATGTTGGCGAGCAGATGATTTTCCGCCATGAACACGTCGTTGACGAAGTAGTGGGCCTCGAGGCGTGCCAGGGACAGGGCCCCCCGCCCGGAGCCGCCGCCGCCGTCGCCGTGGTGCAGGGTGGAACAGGCGGATTCGAACTGGCTCCAGACCTCGGCCGCCGGACGGTGGGTGTTCGGGTCCGGGTCATTCAGACGCCTGTGGTAGCCAGCCAGGATGTCGCCGCGTTCGTTTTCGGGAAGGTACCCGGAGAACCGCCGCCAGGCTTCGGGAAACACCTGTTTCATGCCGTAGAGGAACCAGTCGACCTCCGGCTGGCGGCCGAGGAAGATGCCGCGCAGCGCGAAGCCCCGGCAGCGGTCCGGATGGGCGATGCCGTAGGCCAGCGCCAGGGTCGACCCCCAGGAGCCGCCGAACACGAACCATTTGTCGATGCCGAGTTGGCGGCGCAGGGCCTCCATGTCGTCGATCAGGTCCTGGGTCGTGTTATCCCGCGTTTCGCCGAACGGGGTGGAGCGCCCGGCCCCGCGCTGGTCGAACACGACGATGCGGTAGTGGTCGGGGTCGAAGAACCGGCGGTGCGACGGGTTGGATCCGGCCCCCGGCCCGCCGTGCAGGAAGATCACCGGCACGCCGGTCGGATTGCCTGACTGTTCCCAATAAATGCGATGGCCGCCGGACACATCCAGATATCCCTGGGCATGAGGTTCGATCCGGGGATAGAGGTCCGGCGACGGGCGGTTCAGGGCGGAGTTGGATTTATCCAATGTCGTTGGCCGGTTCGGGTTCTTCCAATTGCCCCTCGGGGCGGTTGGCGGGCGCGGGCCCTCTTTAATTAAGTTGGCCCGTGATCGCGTATTTCAACAGGCGCACCACCTGATCGGGCGTTTCCGCCGTCGCCATGGCTGCCCCGTTCACTTCCTTCAACGCATGGGTCAGGGACGGGTCGTGCAGCGTGATCATCGGCGTTCCAAGCGCGGCGGCGTATCCGGCGTCGAAGGCGGCGTTCCATTGTTTGTACTTGTCGCCGAAGCGTACGACAACCACGTCGGCGCGTTCCATCAGGGTGCGGGTGCGGATGGCGTTGACCTTGGCCCCCTTGTGGTCCTTCCAAAATCCGTCGGGCTCGTCGCCCAGGATGGCGACGCCGCAATCGTCGCTCGATGCGTGGTCGGTCACCGGGCCGACGAAGTCGATGGGCAGGCCCGCCTCGGCGGCACCGGCGGCGATCCGGTCGCGCCAGTCGGTGTGGATTTCGCCGGACAGGTAGACGGTCCAGGGTGTGTCGTCGCTGTTCGTTTGGCTGGTCACTGGGACGTTTCCTTACGTTTCCTGGCAAATCGGGCGATCAGCGGCGGCCCGTGTGAAAGCCCCGCTGGAGATCAAGGTAATCGGAATGGTCGGGTCCGATAAACCCCCGGCGGATCAAAAAGTCGATCACGACGACCCCGCAGTTGAATTTGAAGTCATCCGTCTCGCGCACAGTGTCCATGACCTGGTCCATGGACCACAAGTAGAATTCCTCGATTTCGCCGTCCGTGTTGCGCGGCGTGAAATCCGCCGGCAGTTCCAGGTCATAGTTGAACAGGACGTCGCGGCGCAGGCCCTCGGCCCGTTCCGTGCAGTAGGAAACGGCGCCCACGGGCCGGGCGCGCCGGGCGATGGCTTCGGGAATGGCGGCTTCCTCGCCGCATTCCTTGATCAGGTTGTCCATCACGCCGATCCCGGCGGGCAGGCCGCCGGCGACGATCTGGTCCAGCTTGCCGGGTCCGGTCGGCTTGGTCAGGGACCGCTTGCCGATCCACATCTTCAACTGATCGCCGTCGCGTACGAATCCGTTCACGTGCACGCCGTAGCCTTCGACCCCGAACAGCGGCACCGCCGCGCGCTCCATCTGGAACAGGGGGGCGGCGCCCCAGCGCGCGCAGACGGCATAGGGCTCGTCGCGCCAGCCGGGGATCAGGCCGCGGGACCGGAGTTCGCCCAGGACCCCGGCCATGGCCGTCGTGCGCGCCGCCGGGCTGCCGGGATCGGGGTCCATGGCGACCGCGTCCCCGGTCACCCGGAACACGGCGCCGAAATCGGCGAGATGGGGAACGAAATCGCGATGGATCAGGCCGACCTGCTGACCGCCCGCCATGAACGGCCGGTAGGCCGCCGGGTCCCAGGCGTGCAGGGCGCGGACGCGGTCCAGATAGCTCATGCGGGGACCCCGTGCCGGCGGTCACTCATGGGCGTCGTTCGATTTTTCGGCGACCAGCACGGCCTCGACACAGAACTGGCGGCGCAGTTCCTGGGCGATGAGCCGGGCCTGTTCGGTGTCCGTGTTGTCCAGATGGATGTCAACGATCAGGTCCTCCCGGCCGCTCTGTGCGCGGCTGGCGTGGATGCGGGCGGGCACCAGGCCGCGCTTGGCGAACACCTCGACCACGCGGGGCAGGGTGCCCGGATCGGCCAGGGCCTGCACGGAAAAGCATTGCGTCGGCAATGATTTGCGCCGGCGTGGCGGCCGGGTGGAAGGGGTGGGGGAAACGGCGGATGAATGCGGGGCGTGCCCGCGGTCTTGCGTCTGCATCGGAAAATCCTTTGGCGAGGGGAATGCCGGTCACGGCGAATCAGGAAGGCCCGGTCCTCGATTACGAGGCCGGGTCAATAATTCGCCGGAGGTCTCCGGTCGCCGGAAGGATCGATGCCGTCGTCATGGGCCTGATGATAGGCCTGTGGCGCGAAAATTCAAGGTGCCCTGAATTCGGGGCCGCCGGAGTGCTGAGCCTCAGGCGGCGGCGACCTTGCGCCCGTCCTTGGTAATCCGGATATAGGCCTTGGCGCAATGGCTGCGGCAGTAGGGCTTGCCGTCGAGCGATTCCTCGCCGCAGAAATGGAAATCCGGGTCGTTGGGCTCGCCCACGGGCCAGCTGCACATGCCGGGCCGCAGCTTGGCCATGGTCACCAGGTTCTCGTTGACCTGGGGCCGGTCGGGGCGTTCCTTGATGGGCGATCCGCGCTTGGCCAGGCCGAGACGATGGACCTTGCCGATCACCGCGTTCTTGGTGATGCCGAGGCGGCGGCCGATCTCGCTGGTCGGAAGGCCTTCATCCCACAGGGCGATCAGAGCGTTGACCCGCTGGGGCGTCCATTCGTACGTCGTCTGCATGTACCCTTGCCTCCCGCTTTTCGGCCCGATGTCGCATCGCGGCCGAAATCCAAATTTCTTGCCCCTCGAACGGATATTTGCAGGCCGCATCGGCCTGAAATGCCCATTTTTGCCCGAAAATCAGGCTGGAACGCGTTAATAATTACAAGATTTCGCCTGACCGTCAACTAGCTCCACCACATATAGTTATCCACAATACATGTTGTGTTGTTGATAAAATCCTAAACTAGAGAGGATTTCCGGGCCGCAGATGCAAAAAAATCCCTTTGCCGGGCCGGGGTGCCGGTATAATCCGGGGGAGCCGAAGGGGGATTTTGGCGGGACTATCAGGAGTGACGGAAAATGGCTGTCGACAAGAACGGCATGGATGAATGGGCGGCCGAGGCCGCCAAGGAACTGAAGGGCAAATCCCCCGAAGACCTGATCTGGCACACGCCGGAAGGCATCGCGGTGAAGCCGCTGTACACGGCGGCGGACCTGGAGGGGCTGGAGCACATTGATTCCCTGCCCGGCTTCGCCCCCTATCTGCGCGGCCCGCGCGCCACCATGTACGCCAACCGGCCCTGGACCATCCGTCAGTACGCGGGCTTTTCCACGGCCGAGGATTCCAACAAGTTCTACCGCGACAATCTGGCCGCCGGGCAGAAGGGCCTGTCCGTCGCCTTCGATCTGGCGACCCATCGGGGATACGATTCCGACCATCCCCGCGTGGTCGGCGATGTCGGCAAGGCCGGGGTGGCGATTGATTCCGTCGAGGACATGAAGATCCTGTTCGACGGCATCCCCTTGGACGAGATGTCCGTCTCCATGACCATGAACGGCGCCGTGCTGCCCGTGCTGGCGGGCTATATCGTGGCCGCCGAGGAACAGGGCGTTCCGGCCGACAAGCTGTCGGGCACCATCCAGAACGACATCCTGAAAGAGTTCATGGTGCGCAACACCTACATCTATCCGCCGACGCCCTCCATGCGCATCGTCGCCGACATCATCGAGTACACGGCGCTCAACATGCCGCGCTTCAACTCGATCTCGATCTCCGGCTATCACATGCAGGAAGCAGGGGCCACGGCGGTTCAGGAACTGGCCTTCACGCTCGCCGACGGTCTGGAATACGTGCGCGCGGCCAAGGCCAAGGGCCTGGACGTCGACAAGTTCGCGCCGCGCCTGTCGTTCTTCTTCGCCATCGGCATGAACTTCTTCATGGAGGTCGCCAAGCTGCGCGCCGCGCGCCTGTTGTGGTCGGAACTGATGGCCCAGTTCGAACCGAAGGACCCCCGGTCCTCCATGCTGCGCACCCATTGCCAGACGTCGGGCGTGTCGCTCACGGCGCGCGATCCCTACAACAACGTGATCCGCACGACCATCGAATGCATGGCGGCGGTGCTTGGCGGCACGCAGAGCCTGCACACCAACGCGCTGGACGAAGCCATCGCGCTCCCCACCCCGTTTTCCGCCCGCATCGCGCGCAACACGCAGCTCATCGTGGCCGAGGAAACGGGCATCCCGCAGGTCATCGACCCCTTGGCCGGCAGCTACTACGTGGAAAGCCTCACGGCTTCCCTGGCCCAGGCGGCGCGGGAGTTGATCGCGCAGGTCGAGGACCTCGGCGGTATGACCAAGGCCGTGGAAGAAGGCATGCCCAAGCGGGTGATCGAGGAAGCGGCCGCGCGCAAGCAGGCACGGGTCGACCGCGGCGAGGAAGTGGTGGTCGGCGTCAACAAATACGCCCGCGCGGAGGAGGACGACCTCGACATCCTGGACGTCGACAACGCGGCCGTGCGCGAAAGCCAGATCAAGCGCCTCAACACCATCCGCAACACCCGCGACGGGGCCGCCTGTCAGGCGGCGCTGGACGCGCTCACCCAGGCCGCCGAAAGCGGCGCGGGGAATCTTCTGGAACTCGCCGTCGAGGCGACCCGCAAGCGCGCCACCGTGGGCGAGATTTCCGACGCCCTGGAGAAAGTCTATACCCGCCACCGGGCGCAGATCCGCTCCATCTCGGGCGTTTACGGCGCCGCCTACGAAGGCGACGCCGGGTTCGACAAGATCAGGAAGGACGTCGCCGCCTTCGCCGAAGTTGAGGGACGGCGCCCGCGCATGCTGGTCGTCAAGATGGGCCAGGACGGCCATGACCGGGGTGCGAAGGTGATCGCCACGGCCTTCGCCGACATCGGCTTCGACGTCGACGTCGGCCCCCTGTTCCAGACCCCGGACGAGGCCGCCCGCCAGGCCATCGAAAACGACGTGCACGTGATCGGCGTTTCCAGCCAGGCCGCCGGGCACAAGACCCTGGTGCCGGCCCTGATCGACGAGCTGAAGGCCCAGGGCGCCGAGGATATCCTGGTCGTCTGCGGCGGCGTCATCCCGGCCCAGGATTACGATTTCCTGAAGGCCAAGGGGGTCGCCGCGATCTACGGTCCGGGCACCAACATCCCGACCGCCGCGGCCGAGATCATGGAAATCATCCGCGCCCGGCCGCTCGCCGCCGAGTAATGCCGCGGGGCCTTAGCGGACCCCTGAAACGCAAAATGAAAAACCCGTCCTGACTGTCTTGGTCGGGACGGGCTTTCATATGTTTGGCGCGGCGGCGGTAGGCCTTGGCCGATTGGATCTTCTGCTGCCGCAGGGTGCGCACGGCCCGGGCCACCGGGTTCCGCCGCACCGGTGCCTTGCGTTTCATGGCGGGGCTCCTTCGTGGCGATAACGGGTCGGCGTCTTAAGGCCTTCCGCCCGGAGATGCAAGCGCCTGCCGGCTAATCACGCCGCAACAGCCATTCCGAAAGGCGGCAAACCGGGTAAAGCAGCAACATCGCAAGGGGAACGACGTAAAAAGCGGACCGCAGCCAATTCAAATCGCATGAGTAGGGATGCGTGCCCCCCGCGTTGGGGTTCAGGGGCAGCAGACCCTGTGAACCTGCAACAAACTCACATAGGCCCCGTGGTTCCGTGCCGTCGGACTGTGCAAGAATCAGGGCGACCGGAAACGCCGCGAGAGCCAGCGAGCACGCGAGCGCGAAAACCAAAATGTACACGGCGCGGCGGGTTTTCATATCGGGCTGTTCTTCATCTACTTCGTCCACGGCTTCTCACGGTAAATACGCGCGACATAAGCGCCGAAATCATTGACGTTTTCTCGACCAACATAGTTCCACACGGAGGCTATTTTTGCCGGAGAAGGATTTGGCACTCTATCAAAAATGCGCTTTATCAAGGTCACGCCAGCTTTGATGTTCGTCTTTGGAGTGTAGGCCGAATTTTTGTCAATTCCGAGGCCGGACCACTTTTCAGGATCAATATTCATCGGGAATATCGTCCCTGCCAGTTGAAACCCCTCCAGCATTTTCGCGGTTCCGAAATAGTGTCCCCTGGCATTCTCGGCGTAGACGATCGCCTTGACGAGATCAGGATCGACACCTTGTTTCCTTGCTTCGGCAATTAAGAGAGGTTCGAAGTTCAAGACCGCCGTCTTGCCGACACTGGGTACTGCGTACCACGGATCGCTGTCATCGGCGTTCGGGTTCTCTTTCACCTCGAACCGCGCGGAGGCATTATTCAGAATTGCGTCTGTTCTTTCGATCGGGTCCGTCAAAATCGGGTTTTTCTTCGCAATCTATGGGAGCGTGGCGTTCGTCATTCTGTCTGAGACGAAAGATTTCTGCTCCAGAGAACGCTTGGGCTCGGCCGGAGGCGTTGCTGGGACGGCGGTTGGGGGCTCCCCGGTCGGCAGGCTGCTTGACCTAAGGGTGGTGAAGGGCGGTTGGGGCAGCTTGGTATCAGGTGCGCGGGCTGAGCGCAGGATAGAGGCATTCACCTTGGCCTGCCGCTCCCGCAGGGCGGCGGCGGGCTGTACCTGGTGCGCAGATGGTGGCCGATCGGCTGAAACGGACGTCGCGGCCATCTTCCCTGAGGTCACGGCCCGTTGGCTGAGAATCTCCGTCGGTCCCCAGGGTTTGGCGATACCGTCGATTTGCAGACCGCCGCCGGCCAGATCGTTGAGGCGTTTCTGGCCGTTCTCGATCCCGCGCAGGAAACCGTCGTCCGCGTCCCGCGTAGGGGCGGGCAGGAGGCCGTTCGCGGCGAGGAAGCCGGAGGCCTGGAATACGTCGTCGGGCAGGTTGGCCTGACCGTGGCCAACGCCTTGGGTCAGGAATGATTGCCCGAAGCCGCCGAACCCGTCCGTGCCGCCGCGCCCGGGCAGGCCGGGCGCCATGTCGTCGAGGTTCGCGGCGGGCGTCTCGATCGGGGTTGGGGAATTGGGCAGGTCTTTGGGGCCACCGGTGGTTCCACCCATGGGT